>Ga0209347_1000010_pt1 | contig 490433 bp, 465 predicted proteins | sample AutmiccommuBRH23_FD_187382 | JGI IMG/M metagenome (GOLD analysis project Ga0209347, IMG submission 187382) | Deep subsurface microbial communities from Mt. Terri, Switzerland - Autotrophic microbial communities BRH/23 (SPAdes) (version 2) | ecosystem: Environmental > Aquatic > Deep subsurface...
CTGGAGCAGAAAACGTTGCAAACCATCGACAACCCGTTCGGGTCAAAAGTGTAACCAATCTCTCCGGTACGTTCCGTTACCCATGTCTCCGGGCCGGACCACGGCGGGAGTGGTGCCCGGGGGCGGATTTGAACCACCGACACGCGGATTTTCAATCCGCTGCTCTACCAACTGAGCTACCCGGGCCCGCGCCGGTTCGGGGCGGGCCCTGTCCGGCGGAGCGCGGCTTATAGGCCAGACGGGACGGATTTGTCCATGGCCGAACGCCCAAAAAAGCCGTGCGAAATCACCGCGAGCTCCGCAGAAAACGCCGGGTTGAAGGACATGCGAAGGCGCAGGCGCGCCGCGGCCCGCCCATCTATGGTGAGCGTAGGGCTTTGCGGTGCGCGGCGGGCTCGATTAAGGAGGGGCAAAGGAACATCGACCATGGCCAGAAAACCAAAGGCAGCAAAGCCGGCTTCGCCCAAAGGCAAAGCCTCCACCCTTGGCGCGCTGGAAGCGCTTGATCAGCGCGCCTCCGCCAAGCCGCGCGTGAAGGTCGCGCCAAAATCGAGCCAGCCTGGGCTCACCCAGCTCGGTCAGTTTACGGAGGCGGCGGCCGACCCGGAAGCCGCGCGGCTTGAGACCGCGGCGAACCCGCATCCGGGCGAGACCTATCTGATCCGCTTCACCGCGCCTGAATTCACCTCGCTCTGCCCGGTGACAGGCCAACCGGATTTTGCGCATCTCGTGATCGATTATGTTCCAACGAAGCTGATCGTCGAATCGAAATCGCTGAAACTGTTTTTAACCTCGTTCCGCAATCACGGCGCCTTTCACGAAGACTGCACGCTCTATGTCGCCCAGCGTATCGTCGCGGCGGTCAAACCGAAATGGCTGCGCATTGGCGGATACTGGTATCCGCGCGGCGGCATTCCCATCGATGTTTTTTATCAGACCGGCGAACCGCCAAAGGGGGTGTGGCTGCCGGATGCCGGCGTCGCGCCCTATCGCGGCCGGGGATAGGAGAGGCTCATGCTTCGTTCATTCTTTATGCTGACCGTTTTGGCCGCCGCCTGTTCGCAGCAACCCGCGCCGCCCGCGCCGGAGAGCGAACAAGCGGGAGACGCGGCGACGCAAGTCAAGCGCGGGCCCGGCGAAATCCTTGCGGACTCGATGCCGGAAGACTGGCGCTCGCTCAATCCGGAAAACTTGCTGGTGTTTGAGATGGAACGCGGGCGCGTGGTTGTCGCGCTGGCGGAAAATCTGGCGCAGGGACACACGGCGCAGATCAAGAAACTCGTCCGTGAAGGGTTCTATGACGGGCTCTCCTTTTATCGCGTCATTGACGGGTTTGTGGCGCAAGGCGGCGATGTTTTTGAGACCCGCGAGGTGAAAACCGCGGCGAAGGCGATCCCGGCGGAATTCGATCAGCCTTTGACCGCGTCCATGCGGTTCCGGCCGGTGGACGTCGCCGACGGTTATGCAGCGCGCGTCGGCTTCATCAACAGCGCCGCCGTTGGCGTCGATGCGGCGGGCGAGAAGGTCTGGCGCCTGCATTGCGCCGGGGCCATGGCGCTTGCGCGCAATAATGAACCCGATACGGGCGGCACGGAGTTTTATTTCGCGCTGCAGCCGCAACGCTATCTCGACCGCAATCTGACCGTGTTCGGCCAGGTGGTTGAGGGCATGGAAATCGTTCAGACCCTGCGCCGCGTTTCGCCGCCGGAAACGGAAGACGATGACCGCGGTGAAACCATCGCCTCGGTGCGCGTGGCGGCGGATTTGAGCGAGCAGGAGCGCCCGGATCTTGAAATCCTGCGCACCGATACGCAGCTCTTCGCCGAATATGTGGAGTCGCGCCGCAACCGGCCGGAAGAATTTTTTCACTTTCGGCCCAATCATGTAGATATTTGCGCGCTGACGATTCCGGTTCGTCCTGCCACGGAAGAATGAGCGCCGGAAAAACAGTCGGCCCGTGGCGCATAACGAGCGAGAAAAGCGCGTTTGCAAATCCATGGATTGAAATCGTCGATCATGCCGTTATTCACCCTGACGGCGCGCCGGGCGAATATGGCGTGGTGCGGTTCAAGAACATCGCCATTGGCGTTCTGCCGTTCGATGAAAGCGGAAAGGTCACGCTGGTCGGCCAGCACCGCTTCCCCCATGACAAATATAGCTGGGAATTGCCCGAAGGCGGCGGGCCGGTTGACGTTGATCCGCTTATCTCTGCAAAACGCGAACTGGCCGAGGAAACGGGATTCATTGCGCGCGAGTGGGCGCCTTTGAGTGAATTCGACGTTTCGAATTCCGTCACCGATGAACGCGCGATCTGCTATTTCGCCTGGGGGTTGAGCGCTGGCGAGGCGGCGCCGGAATCGTCGGAAGCATTAACCCTAAAACAGGTCAGCTTCAAAGAACTGTTAGATATGGTGATGTCAGGCGAAATCACCGACAGTCTCACAATCGTGATGGTGCTGACGGCGCTGGCCAAAGCCTTGCGCGGCGAGGCGCCGGCCCCTATTTCCGCCTCCATACTTGCGAGCCTTCCGCGAAAATAGGAAACTTGCGCGAAAGCAGGAGCTGGACCATGGCGAAATCATCTGCGGAAGCCTCCAATGTCGTGACGCTGGGCAAGGATCAGACCTGGTCGCGGATGCGCGTGGAAGCGGCGTCAGCGGCGGCGGCGGAGCCGGTGCTCGCAAGTTTCCTGCACGCAACCATCCTCAATCATTCTTCGTTCGAAGTGGCGTTGTCTTATCGCCTTGCACAAAAATTTTCCGATGCGGAAATGAACGCCATGCTGTGGCGCGAAGTTTGCGGCGACGCCTATCGCAGCGAACCGGCGATTGTCGAAGCAGCGCTCACCGATTTGCGCGCGGTCTATAATCGCGATCCTGCCTGCCACGAATACATGCAGCCGCTGCTCTATTTCAAAGGCTATCTGTCGCTGCAGGCGCAGCGCGTCGCCAACTGGTTGTGGCGCCATGACCGGCAATCGCTGGCGCTCTATCTGCAAAGCCGCATGTCGGAACTGTTCGCCGTCGATATTCATCCGGCGGTGACGTTCGGCAAGGGCGTATTCATCGATCACGCCACCGGCATCGTCATCGGCGAAACGGCGGTGGTCGAGGACGACGTTTCGATCCTGCAGAACGTCACGCTCGGCGGCACCGGCAAGGACGAGGGCGACCGTCATCCGAAAATCCGCCGCGGCGCCTTGATCAGCGTCGGCGCGAAAGTGCTCGGCAATATCGAGATTGGCGAAGGCGCAAAAGTCGCCGCCGGCAGCGTTGTGTTGAAAGATGTCGAACCCCATTGCACGGTCGCCGGCGTGCCGGCGAAACCGGTCGGCCAGTGCGCGGAATCGAGCCCGTCCGAAACCATGGACCAGAATTTCTACTACGACACTTATTCCATTTAGGTCTGCTGAAACAGATTGGCCCGGCGCCGCTTGCGCGCTTACATTCATTTATGATTCCAGTTTCCATCCTCGATTTGTGCCCGATCATTGAGGGCGGCGATGCGGCGCTGGCGCTCCGCAATGCGCGCGATCTGGCGCAGCTTGGCGAGCGGCTCGGTTACAAACGATTCTGGGTGGCGGAGCATCACAACATTCCCGGCGTCGCCAGCGCGGCGACCTCCGTCGTCATCGGGTATGTGGCGGAAGGCACCAAGTCCATTCGCGTCGGCGCCGGCGGGATCATGCTGCCCAATCATCCGCCGCTGGTGATCGCCGAACAGTTCGGCACGCTCGCCTCGCTTTATCCGGGCCGCATCGATCTTGGTCTGGGGCGCGCGCCGGGCGGCGACATGAATTCCATTCGCGCGCTGCGGCGGCCCATGCGCGAGAGCGGCGAGGACCGCTTCCCCCATGATGTGCGCGAACTGCAATATTTTCTTGGGCCGGCGCAGGAAGGCAAGTTGCAGGCGGTGCCCGGCGCCGATACGAATGTGCCGATCTGGATTTTGGGATCGAGCCTTTACGGCGCGCAGCTCGCGGCAGAGTTCGGCCTGCCTTACGCCTTCGCGTCGCACTTCGCTCCGGCCGATCTTGAAAGCGCGGTGCAGATCTATCGCACCAATTTTCGTCCCTCTGAGCAGTGCGCCGAGCCCTATCTGATGCTCGCCGCCAATGTCGTCGCGGCGCAAAGCGATGCGGAGGCTGAATTGCTCGCGACGTCGCTTTATCAGGCCTTTGTCAATTTGCGCACGGGCCGGCCCGGCAAACTGCCGCCGCCGCTGGAAGGATATTTCGAAAGTCTCGACCGCAAGGCGCAAGCCATGCTGAGCCAGGTGCTGTCCTGCTCGTTTATCGGCGGTCGCGACACCGTCGCACAGAAAATGAAAGCCTTTGTCGGCCGCCACAGGCCCGATGAGCTGATGCTCGCCGGGCAGATATTCGATCACAGTGCGCGGCGGCGGTCCTTTGAAATTGCGGCTGAGTGTGCTTCACAGCTCTCTTTGGCTTGAAGGCGTTCATGCGCGTAGATCTTTTCGATTTCGACCTGCCGCCCGAGCGGATCGCGCTGTCGCCGGCGAATCCGCGCGATAGCGCCCGCATGCTTTGCGTCGCCGGCGAAAGCATTGCCGACAAAATCGTGCGCGATCTGCCGTCGCTGCTGCGCCCCGGCGATCTTTTTGTCGCCAATGACACCAAAGTCATTCCGGCGCAATTGTTCGGAACGCGCGCGCCGCGCGATGAACATCAACAAAGTGAAGCGGTCGCCATAGAAGCGACCTTGCACAAGGAGGTCAGCAAAAATTGCTGGCGCGCGTTCGTCCGCCCGGCGAAGCGCCTGCGCGAAGGCGACCTCATTGCGTTCAAGGGCGAGCTGCGCGCAATCGTAAAATCTCGCGACGGCGCCGAGGCGGTGCTGCAATTCGAGACCGGCGGGCGCAATTTTCTCTCCGCGCTGGACGAAGCGGGCGTCATGCCGTTGCCGCCCTATATTGCGCGCAAACGCCCCGCAGGCGACGAAGACAAAGCAAGTTATCAGACCATGTTCGCGGACGAGGCGGGCTCGGTCGCCGCGCCGACGGCTGGGTTGCATTTTACACCCTCGCTGATCGCCGCCCTGACCGAGAGAGGCGTCGATCAAACCACCATCACCTTGCATGTGGGCGCCGGCACGTTCCTGCCCGTCAGCGTTGACGACACCGCCGATCATAAAATGCACAGCGAGTGGGGCGAGATCACCGACGCTCAAGCCGCGCAGATAAACGAGGCGCGCGCGGCAGGCGGGCGCGTGATCGCCGTCGGCACCACCTCGCTGCGCCTGCTTGAAAGCGCCGCCGATGAGGACGGGACCATAAAACCCTTCGCAAGCGAGACGGACATCTTTATTACGCCGGGTTACCGGTTTAAAGCCGTCGATATGCTGATGACCAACTTTCACTTGCCGCGCTCGACTTTGTTCATGCTGGTCTGCGCCTTCGCCGGAACCGACGCCATGAAAGCGGCCTATGCGCACGCTATTGAAAAAGACTACCGGTTTTATTCCTATGGCGACGCCTGTCTGCTGGAGCGCGCGCCGTGAGCGAGATTTCCTTTGACGATTTCCTGAAGGTCGACATTCGCGTCGGAACCATTGAGCGTGTCGAGCCCTTCGAGAAGGCGCGCAAGCCGGCATGGAAACTGTGGGTCGATTTCGGCCCGGAGATCGGCGTCAAAAAATCCTCGGCGCAGATCACCGCGCATTACCAGCCAGATGACCTTGTCGGCCGTCAGGTGGCGGCGGTGGTGAATTTCCCGCCGCGCCAGATCGCCGATTTCATGTCGGAAGTCTTGGTGCTTGGCTTTCCCGACGAGCAAGGCGAAGTGGTGCTGATCGGGCCGACGCAAAACGTGCCCAATGGCGGGAGACTGTTTTGAGCGCAGAGTTTGCTTTTACGCTGAACGCAACCGACGGCCCGGCGCGCACCGGCCGCATCGACACGCCGCGCGGCGAGATACGAACGCCCGCCTTCATGCCGGTCGGCACGGCGGGAACCGTCAAGGCGATGCTGATCGATCATGTGCGCGCCACCGGCGCCGATATCGTGCTCGGCAATACGTATCATCTGATGCTGCGCCCTACGGCCGAGCGCGTCGCGTCGCTCGGCGGCCTGCACAAATTTATGAACTGGCCGCGCCCGATCCTCACTGATAGCGGCGGGTTTCAGGTGATGTCGCTGTCAAAGCTCCGCAAGCTGACAGAGGAAGGCGTCGCGTTCCAGTCGCATATAGACGGCTCGAGGCACATGCTGACCCCGGAACGCTCGATTGAAATTCAATGCCTCTTGGGCGCCGACATTCAGATGCAGCTCGATGAATGTCCGGCGATCCCCATCGAACACGGCAAAGCCCGCGAGTCGATGCTGCTCTCGGCGCGCTGGGCGGCGCGCTCCAAACGCGCGTTTGAGGAGAAATCAAAACCCGGTCAGGCGCTGTTCGGCATCGTGCAGGGCGCCAATTACGAAGATCTCCGCCGCGAGAGCCTCGACAAGCTCATGGAGATCGGTTTCTCCGGCTACTCCATCGGCGGGCTGGCGGTGGGCGAGGGGCGCGAGGAGATGTTCCGCGTGCTCGAATTCACGACGCCGCATATGGACGCCGCCCGCCCGCGTTATCTCATGGGCGTCGGCAAGCCGGCCGACATTGTCGGCGCCGTGGCGCGCGGGGTCGACATGTTCGACTGCGTTGCGCCTACCCGCTCGGGCCGTCACGGACAGGCGTGGACCCGGGCCGGCGCGGTCAACATCAAGAACGCCCAGTTCGCCGATGACCCTTCGCCGCTCGACCCGCAAAGCGACTGCCCGGCCAGCCGCGATTATTCCAAAGCCTATCTCCATCATCTCTTCCGCGCCGGGGAATATCTCGGGCCCATGCTGCTCACATGGCACAACCTCCATTATTATCAGCAGCTTATGGCGGAGATGCGAGCCGCTATTGCGGGCGGGCGGTTCGCCGAATTCGTCGCCCGGTTCCGCGCAGAGAGCGGCGAAGAGATTGTTTGAAAATGGCGTAAAATCAGCCGCCGAATCGGTTGACCGGGCGGGGCGCCGCCCCTATGTTCCGCGCCTTCCAAGGCGGTTGCCGCTTCACGAAGCTCGTGGGCGGCATTTCTTTGCCGGGTATCGCAACTGTTCGTTTCGCGCTCCCCGTCGCCGTTCGTGGGCCCTTAGCTCAGCCGGTAGAGCAACTGACTTTTAATCAGTAGGTCGATGGTTCGAATCCATCAGGGCTCACCACTTCTCTTAATCGATGCGCTTATTCTTGTCGTGTAATTCGGCTGCATGGCTGAGTGCTGAGGCGAAAACGCCGGTGAGCATTGCAACAAGGCCAAGCCCCAGTATGGCGAAGAGCCCCGCGCAAAATTTTCCCAATGTCGAGATCGGCACCGCGTCGCCATAACCGACGGTCGTAAAGGTGACGACACTCCACCACATGGCTTTGGGAATGGAGCCAAACACATCCGGCTGTACTTCCCGTTCCACCAAATAGAGCGTTGTTGAAGAGAGCAGGATCAGAATAACGCCGAGAAACAGCGTGAAAACCATTTCGAAACGCTTTGCGGCGAGGGCTTCGTAAAACTCTCGCATGGCGGTGTGAATGTGCGGCATGGCGGCGAGGCGTAAAAGCCGCAGAATGCGCAGCAGCCTGAAAATCAGGATCCAGGTCGGCGGCGTCGGCAGCAGTAGCGGCAAGATGACGACCAGGTCGGCGATGGACGCGGGCGTTGTCGCATACCGAAAAAATCCCCGGACACCGCGAAACCTCGGGTTTAGCCCGCATGTCCAGAGACGGCAGGCATACTCGATGGCGAAAATCGCCAGCAGCAGATGATCGATCAGATACAGCTTGCCGCCCAGCCAGCCGGCGATGCTGGATTCCGTCGCCGAGACGCCGAAGACAATCGACACCCAGATAAGGCAAAACACAGTCCAGTTGACCGGCGACAATCCCCGGCCGGGCCACGCTTCCGGGTCGAGTTGGCGATGAAGGTGCTCGCGCAATGTCATCTCGCTGTCTTTCGCCCTGCGTTCCGCCAACTCTGCGTCAGCCTCACATGATGAATTCGGCTTCGTAGTTTCCTTTGAGGAACAGAACCATCTCTTCGTAGCTTAACTTCTCAAGATCGATCATGGCTGCAAGTTTCGCATCCGTCGTCGCGGCTTTTTGAAAGCGCGCGTAAATGCGTCGCAACGCGAGCCTATATTGCCGCATGCGCTCGATTTCGCGCTCGGGCTGGAAACCCTCTTCGAATGTTCTCGCCGAAAGAGCGACAATGGCGGCCCAAATGGCGAAAACGTGGACAAGCGGCCCCTTCATCCAGGCGATATTCGCGATGGCGCCGAAGAAGACAAGACCGTGTAAAAACAGTATGCCGAAGACGCACGCCAGGGCGACGCCGCCCAATATTTTTGCCTGCTGGCTTGGCGCGTGTTTCCAGAAGCCATCCCCTTCGCGCAGAATCAAGTCGCAATAACTGATCTGACGGTTAAAGCGGAGCAGCACATAGGCCCGAAGGTATTCGTCGAGATGGGGATCGGCGTCAGGCGCGGACAGAGGCTCATCGGCGAAAATAAGCCCTTCCTCATCATGGTCGTGATGAACCATTTCCTTCAACTTGCCGTCGACATTTGACAACAAGTCTGCCTCAAATTTCGAGAAGTCTTCGGACCGCTTTTTGACGAATGCTTCCGCAGCGGCATCGTCGCGCGCGCCTTTAAGGATATCGGTCGCGCCAAATACAAAAGACTGAAAATGAAATTGCCGTATCCGCTCCGTCGCCAGGCGGTCCGCCAGCCATCGCATTTTCCGTTCCCGGAACATAATGCCGAAAACGCCGATCAGCACGCTCGCAATCCCAGCGACCCCGCCAAGAGCGGCAAGCGTGCGGATCTGGCCCTTGGGCAGCCCGTGGAACAGCATTTCCCCGCCCGCCAGCATCAGCGCGCCGGTGGCTAGGAGTACGGCGATCACACCCCATTTGCGGCTGCGCGTCTTTGCAGAATTAGCGCGCTCGTCGAACGGCTTAAAGGCGCTTCTTAACTCCGGGTTGTTCAGGGCAAAGAAGATATTTGGAAACTCCTTGCGGGCCGCCTCCTCGTCAGGCTCGTTAAGGAGAAGATCCGTGTTGAAAACATACGCCATGAAGCGTGCCTTCCGTCTTATTGCTGTTCCATGTGCGACCCGATAGGGGGCGATTTTTCTCCAAAAATCAACACTTTCAATTCCTACCCGGATGATTTAAAAGAAGCCGCGAGGGAGGCGCAAGTCGTGACGCACATATTTATTTCCTACAACCGGGAAGATCAGTTTCGGGCGAGGATGATTGCGGATGCGCTTCAGGCCGAGGGTCTCGAGGTCTGGTGGGACTCAAATCTACGCGCGGGCGAGTCATACGATGAAGTGACTGAAAAACATCTGCGCGAAGCCAGCGCTGTTGTGGTGTTGTGGTCGCGGAAATCGGTAAACTCGAAATGGGTCCGTGCAGAAGCAACCGTCGGTGAACGCTTCTCCAAACTTGTCCCGGCGATGATCGATCATTGCGAACGGCCATTGCGTTTTGAACTCGTGCAGACCGCTGATCTTGTTAACTGGCAAGGCGATAAAAGCGATCCCAACTGGCGCCTGTTCATGCAGGGCGTTAAGAACGCTGTCGGTCATCATGATGCGGCGCCGTCTGTGTCAAAACCAACGCCGGGCGCGGCGGGGGATGCCAGACATGACATCACGATCGAGAACACGTTCTGGACATCTATCAAGGATGGATCTGAAGCTGCAGATTTCGAAGCCTATCTGAGACGGTATCCCGATGGACATTTTGCTGATCTTGCACGCAATCGTCTGGCGGCGTTGCAGCGTGCGGCGCAGCCGAAGCCTGCGCCGCCGCGTCCTTCCGCGCAGGCGCCGCGTCCCGCCGCCGCGCCCCGACCGGCTGCGAGCCGTCCTGCACAGCCAAGACCGGCAGCCCCGGCCCCCCAGCCGCAAAAGAAATCCGGCGGCATAGGCCTGATCTCACTGGGCGCTGTGGCTATGCTGCTGATTGGCGGTGGCGTTTTCGGCGCCATGCAGTTTATGAAACGCGATGTGAGCGCGGATACGCAAGTCGCCGCTGCGGCGCCGCCGGGCGAAACGCAATCAGCATCGGCGCCGGTTGAAGGCGAGTCGCCAGCGGACATGTCCATCGAAACAACCGATATGCTGGATACGGATGAACAGTCCAATGATCCGGCCATGCCTGACGGCGAAGCCGCCGGCGATAATGAAGACAAGGCTGCAGCGGTTGGCGATGGACTAGCGGTTGTTGAAGACGGGACGGATGCTTCAATGACTGCAATGGCGGCCGGGAATGCGGCCGTGGCCGCAAACAGCGCTGCCGCCAGCGACGGGTCGCCGTCGTCGTTTGCGGATTGCGATAATTGTCCCGTGATGGCGGCGCTGCCGGGCGGGACATTTCTGATGGGGTCCACAGCGGATGAGCCGGGGCATGTGGGGTACGAAGGCCCGCAACATGAAGTCACCGTCTCGTCGTTCGCCATCAGCGAGACCGAAATCACTCATACGCAATGGATTGCTTGTGTCGATGACGGCGGATGCGGCGCCTATACGCCCGGCGATGCTGGTTTCGGCCAGGACAACAGGCCCGCTATTTTCATTTCATGGCGTGACGCCCAAGCCTATGTGAAGTGGCTCTCGGCAAAGACGGGGAAATCTTATCGTCTGCCGACGGAGGCGGAGTGGGAATACGCCGCTCGCGGCGGAACACAGTCGGCATACTGGTGGGGTGACCGGTTCGACCGTGGCATGGCGGTCTTTGGCGCGACGCAGCCGGTTGATGCGCTTGCCGCCAATCCGTTCGGTCTGCGCGGCATGCTTGGCAATGCGGCGGAATGGGTGGAGGACTGCTATGTCAGCAACTACAGCGACGCGCCTGCAGACGGGTCGGCGGCGATGGCAGGCGATTGCGGGCGCCGCGTCATCCGAGGCGGAAGCTGGCGCGACGAACCGAAATTATTGCGTTCAGCCAATCGCGGTCGCATCACGCAGTCGGTCCGCGACCGGTCCATGGGCTTTCGTGTCGCGCTTTCTCTCAATTAGCCTGCAGCGGGACGATAATGCGGATGCGGCGGGAGTTTAATGTTCGCAACTTTGTTTTTACCCGCTTACAGATCCTCCGGCGTGTCGATGTCGCGCAGGATTTGCGCTTCAGCGCTGACGCCGCAGGCCGGATCGGCGGCGCGCAGGATGGCGCCGGCGCCGCGATCGCCTTCGAGGGCAAGCAGTTGTGCAAACCACGAACGTAAAAACACGCCTGGCGGCGAGCGAAGCTGGTCCGTAACGCTGAAGGAAAGTCCGTCTTCATGCGTGCGTGCGCGGTCGATCAGCGCCATGTGATGAGCCGCCGTCACATAAGGCATGTCGGCAAGCGCGATTAACACGCCATCGGCGCCGCGCGCCTGCGCGTGGCGAATCCCGGTTTTGATCGAGGACGATACGCCTGCGCCGGCGTCAGGGTTTTCGAACACTTCATAACCCGCCGCCTCCAGCGCATCCCTGCGGCGCGACGCATCGGCGCTGATGATGGCGACCTTCCAACGACAGCCGGCGGCGGCGAGCGCCGCGGCGGAGTGCTCGATCACCGAGCGCCCGTCGAGCGCCGCCATCAGCTTGTCGCCGCCGAAACGGCGCGCTGCGCCGGCGGCCAGCAGCAGCGCCATCAGCTTTTGCGGCCCGGTCACCGCAATGTCTCTGCGCGGGCGATGATTTCCGCAAGGATCGATATGGCGAGCGCCGCCGGATCGCGCGTCATTGGCACCAGCCCGATCGGCGCCGACAGCTTGTCGATCTCCGCTTCGCTCATCCCGTCGCCGGCCAGCATATCGCGCCGCGCCGCTGCTGTTTTCTGTCCGCCGACCGCGCCGGTGTAAAAGGCGGGCGAGCGCAGAAACAGCGGCGCCAGCGCGCGCTCCCATTCGCGGTCGTGGAACAGCAGCACGCAGGCGGTGCGCGCGTCGATAGTTAACTCTGGAAGCTGCGAGGACGAAACGAGCCTGTGGGTCTGCGCCTCGCGGCAGTCCTGCAAGGCGGCGTCTTCAGGCGATAGCGCGCAGAAATCGAATCCTGCGGAATGAGCGAGCGAGGCCAGCAAGGTAAGCTCCGGTCCGTATCCAGCGGCGACAATACGGATGGCGGGATCGTAGCGGCGCATAAACCGATCCGGCGCCGCCATCGCCGATACGCCGTCCGCCCCGAACCAGAGCGGGATCGACTTGCGCGCCGCCAGCGCCGCCTTCGCTTCGGCAAGCGCCGCAGGGTCTGGCGCAACGCTGAACAGGATATCGACGCCGGAACCGCAGGGCAGGACCACATCGACAAAGCGCGAGCCCTTGCCATAGCGGATGGCGCCGCCTTCGCCGCGCCGGATAGACGCGACCGCTTCCTCGATGATCGCGCGTTCGAGACACCCAGATGAAATCGATCCGGCATGAGCGCCGTCTTCGCAGACAACCATCTGTGCGCCGATTGCGCGCGGAGAAGATCCGTCGATCTCGACAAGCGTCGCAAAGGCTGTTTGCTCGCCGCGCGCCATGGCGCCGAGAGCGAAGTCGATCAGGTCGGCGCCGGAAGGGTCAAAACGCATGCGCCTCAGCTTAGCAACTGATCGGCGATGGGCAAAGTTCTGATGCGTTTGCCGGTCGCCTGAAATATCGCATTGGCGAGCGCCGGCGCCAGCGGCGGGATGCTCATTTCGCCCATGCCGGCGGGCGCTTCGCCATTGTCGATGATGTGGGTTTCGACAATCGGCGGCGCGTCGGCGATGCGCATCAGTTCGTAAGTGTCGAAATTGGCGTCGGTCACGCGGCCGCCTTCGACATTGATGGCGAGGCGCAGCGCCGTGGAAAGCCCGTCATTGACGCCGGACTCCATCTGCGCGGCGACGCCATTGGGGTTGACCACTGTCCCGATATCCACGGCGCCGACGACCCGCTCGACCTTCAGGTTGCCCTGATCGTCCACGGCGACATCGACAACCTGGGCGCAGTAGCCGCCAAAGGTGAAATGGCCGGCGATGCCGCGTCCGCGCCCGGCGGGCATGGCTTCGCCATAGCCGCCCCTTTCAGCGGCGAGACGCAAACAGCCCGCCAGCCGTCCCGGATTGAACACCGGCCCGCCATGCTGTTCGTACCGAAGCTCGCCTGGCGCGCCGAGCAGACGCAGGCGGAGATCAAGTGGATCTTCGCCGCGCTCATGGGCGATCTCATCGAGAAAGCTTTGCACGACAAAAGCGTTGGCCGTGTGCGCCGGGGCCCGCCATGAACCGCGCGGCGCGCCGGATTTTGCAGAGAAATATTCCACCCGCAGATTATCGACGAGGTGGGCGGGAAAATCATCAGGATAAAGCTCCGCCTGCCAGTAATCAGTTTCCGGCAGGTTCGGGCGCCGGTAATATTTCGACGCGCTGGCGAGCCGGTGCGTCCAGGCGATCATCTTGCCGTCGGCGTCGAAGGCGGCTTTCAACTGATGCATGCCTGCGGGGCGGAAGAAATCGTGACGCAGATCGTCATCGCGGGTCCACAGCAGCTTCACCGGCGCTTTTACCGCATTGCTGATCAGCGCCGCCTCAACGACATAATCGTTTGACAGGCGCCGGCCGAAACCGCCGCCGAGTCTGGTCGGCAGGATCTTGGTCTTGTCGCGCTCGATATTGAGCGCGGCGGCGACTTCGCGGCTGGCGCCAGACGGCATCTGCGTCGGCGCGATGATCTCAACGCCGTCATCCGTCACATCGGCCAGACAGTTCTGCGGCTCCAGCGGCGCGTGGCTGATGTAAGGCTGCCAGTAGGTTGCTTCGTAAGTGTCGGCGGCGTTTGCAAAGGCGGCGCTGAAATCGCCGTCTTCGCGAACGATCTGGCCGGTTCCTTCCAGCAGGCTCGCGCAATGGTTTTTAAAACTCTCCGATGATTCATCGGCGAACGGTCCGCGCTCCCACTCGATCTCCAAAGCGCGCCGTCCTTGCATCGCCGCCCACAGGGTTTTAGCGACAACTGCGTACCCTTCTGCCTGCACGCTGTAAGGCTCGCCGGGTTTCGGACCGTCGATCTTCACCACATCGACAACGCCGTCGATGGCGCGCGCGGCGCTGTCGTTTACTGACGCCGCTGTCCCATCGAAATAGGGACAGCGCGCCATGACGGCGTGCAGCATTCCGGGCTTTTCCGCGTCAATGCCGTAGACCGCCTTGCCCGTGACGATGGCGCGGGCGTTTTTCATCTTTTGCGGCGTGCCGATCAGCGTGAACTGCGACGCCGGTTTCAGCTCGGGCGCGATTTCGGGCGGTTCGATCGATGCGGCCCTTGCCGCCAGCGCGCCATAAGTTGCATTCCGGTTCGACGCTTCGTGGCGCACCACGCCTTTTGAAGCGGCGAGTTCTGCTGCGGGGACGCCGAATTCTTCCGCCGCCGCTGCAATCAGCAGCGCCCGCGCCAGCGCTCCGGCTTGCCGCAGCGCTTCGTAATGCCCGGAGACCGACGTGCTGCCGCCCGAGCCTTGCGGCACATATTTCCAGCCTATTTCGCCTTCTGCATTGCGTTCGATTTCAAGCGGCATCTGCACGGTCGAAACGCGGTCGAAATCGACCTCGAGCTCTTCGGCGATGAGCATCGGCAACGATGTGTCAACGCCCTGTCCCATCTCCGGATTGGGAAAGGCGATGGTCACTGTTTCGTCCGGATTGATGATGACGAAACCGCCGACCGCGCCTTCAAACCATGGCGACACGGCCGGCGTAGCGTCTGCTCGCGAGGGGCGTGCGCAGGCGGCGAGCGGCGCGGCGATGACCAGCGCGCCGCCGGCGGCGCCATAGCGCAGAACGTCTCGGCGGGTGGTGAAGGGTGCGTTCATGCTGCGTCTCCCGCTTTCATTTTCGCCGCGCGGTGGATCGCTTTGCGCAATCGGAAGTAAGTCCCGCAGCGGCAGATATTGCTCAGGCTTTCGTCAATGTCCGCGTCGGTCGGGCTCGGGTTTGTTTCAAGCAGCGCCGCGACCGCCATGATCTGGCCGGCCTGGCAATAGCCGCATTGGGCGACGTCTTCCTCGATCCATGCTTCCTGCACCGGATGCAGCGCATCATCCGTACCAAGACCTTCGATGGTGGTGACGGTCATGCTTTCGACGGCGGCCATGGGCGTCACGCAGGAGCGCCGCGCCTCGCCATTCACATGCACCGTGCAGGCGCCGCAGAGCCCTGCGCCGCAGCCGAATTTGGCGCCTTTCAGCCCCTGCTCGTCGCGGAGGAACCACAAAAGCGGCATGCCCGGATCGCCATTATAATTGACCTTGCGGCCGTTAATCGTCAGTTGCGGCATGCGCTCCTCCTGTTAAATCGTGCGGGACAGGAGAGAGTGTATCGCCATGCGTCGGGGAGGCGAAACGCTTCGCCGCAGCAGCGGCTCGGTTCATCGAAACGGTGCGACGGCGGCGCAAATTAGCATCTGCGGCAACGCCGGGCTGAGCTGCCGCAGCGCCAGGGCGCGTGGGTTACCGCGCCTTTTCGCGGGCGATGTAGCCGTCAATGATGCGCTCAAGCACGGTCATCGGCACATTGCCGCCAAGCACCAACGAATCATTGAAGCGGCGGAAATCGAACCTGTCGCCCAGCGCGTCCTTCGCTTTCTGGCGCAGCCGGACAATCGCCGTATGGCCGACCTTGTAACCGCAGGCCTGTCCCGGCCATGCGCAATAGCGATCGACCTCGCTTTGGACTTCAACCGGGTTCGACCCATTATTTTCCACGAACCAGTCGATCGCCTCCTGCCGCGTCCACCGTTTCGCATGCAGGCCGGTATCGACGACGAGGCGGCAGGCGCGGAAGGCGAGCGATTGTAGATAACCGAGCCGGCCGACGGGAAAGTCCTCATAAACGCCAAGCTCGTCGGCGATCTGTTCTGCGTACAGCGCCCAGCCTTCCGAATAGGCGTTGAACGCCAGCAGCGAGCGGATCAGCGGTTGCTTGAACGCGTATTCGCCCTGCCAGACATGGCCCGGAATGGCTTCGTGATAGGTGAGGTCGGGAAGCGAGAAGCGGCTGTGCAGATCGGGCGTTCTGAGATTGATCCAGAAATGGCCCGGCTGTTTGCCGTCGATGGAGCCCGCGCCGCCATAGGCGCCGGGCGCGCCAGCCTCAACATCCGGCGGAATGCGCGTCACTTCGAGAAAGCCGGGCACCAGCGTTTCAAACGCCTGCGGCATGCGCGTGCGAATATCGGCGAGCGTTTCTTCGATCAGGGTCATAATCTCCTGACGGCCCTGATCGCCCGGTGAAAACTTGTAGCGCGGATCTTCCGCCAGCGCCGTCATGCGCGCGCCAACGGAACCATCCGTATAGCCGATCGACCGCAGGATCGGGTCCATTTGCGCATGAAGAACGGCAAGTTCTTCGCGGCCCATCTGGTGCACGTCGTCGGGCGTCATGGTGGTTGTGGTGCTGGCTTTGAGCGTCCATGCGTAATAGGCCTCGCCCTCGGGACGCGCCCACATGCCGGCGTCGCTGGTTGCGCGCGGCGCCAGCGATTCAAGCGCTGCAATCTGGCGCTCGATCGCCGGCAGGATTTTCTCTTCCGCGATGGTCGCGGCTTTTTCGCCATATCCGCCGTTCAGCGCCGCGCTCTTCGAGACCAGCGTCGCGACAATCCCCCAGTCGGCCGGCGGCGCCGCGCGCGCGGTGCGCAACTGACCGAGCGTTTTCGCCATCAAAAAGTCGGGCAGGATCATGCCGAGTTCGCCATCGGCGAGGGTGCGCGCAGTCTCGCCGTCGAGCTGCGCCGCATAGGCTTCCATGCGCGAAAGATACGCGTCGGCGTCGCTCGCGGTTTCAACCGGATGCGCGGAATCGAGAAAGGTTGGAATCTCGACAAAGGCGCCGGTGTTCTGCGCAACCGCGTAAGGGCTGTTGCGGTACGACCAGTTGGAGTTGAGCAGCGCCATATCGCCATAGGGAAAGTCAAACCCTTCTGACGCAGTCTCATAAACCGTGCGCACCACCTCCACATTCAGCGCATCGTCAGGCGTCATCGTTTCCGTATCGGCTTCACTGAGCCGCGCCAGCGTTGCGCGCACCTGGCGGCGAATCGCGTCCTGGCCTTCCGGCGAACGATCCGTAAGCTGAGATTTGAGATGCACATACTCGCCCGTATCGATGCCGGCGCTGGACGCGCTTTCAGGATAGGCGTTGAGGATCTGCCCGGTGATCTCGTCAAGCAGCGTTGCAGCCCCGTTGTCCGTTGCGGTGTCCGGCGTTTTGGAACAGGCGGCGGGCAGCACAGACATGGCGGCGGCGGCGGTCGAAGAACAAAGAAGCGTGCGGCGTGACAGGCGCATGGCGAAGACTCCCGGAATTGATATTGGCGCGCACCGTGCCGCGAGCCTTGCGCCAAAGCAACTGTTTCAGCGCTGCGTTTTTCCGGGATCATAAGGAATCCACGCCGCCACAAATGTGACGGCGCGCATTTTGTTGTAGCTAGGTCAACGCATTGTATGCGTAGATGGCTGGCGCGAGCGGCGCCGTCAAAACGGCTACACAGGATAGAACGGCAAAAAAACGAATCATGACGCACTCCTTTTGGTGCTGAACTATGTTTCGCTATTGACGGCGTGAGGCTGCGGTAAGGCGGCGGCGCGCCGGCAATCAGGCTGTTTTTCCGGCGGCGATGGCGTGAACTGAAGCGGCGTTAAGCAATTGACCGCCGATCGCCCAGTCGCCTTCGTTCACTTCCTTCACGCGAACCCATGTATAGGGGCGCATGTTTTCGCCCTCGACGGCGATCATCGCCTCGGTGACGCGGTCGATGATTTCCGCTTTCTGGTCAGCTGTGAAAACGTCCTTGATGACATCTATGGTTACGAGCGGCATTGGGCTCTCCTTTTTTGTGCTGAGCGTTTCGGTGATGCGTATTCAAGGGTTTTAAGGCCGGACGGGCCGGAAATCCCGAGGACGGTCTGGAGAATTTCTGGAGATTTCCGGAATTGGTCTGGCGGCCCGGAACCGGCTTATTATGTGCGGGAGCCGGGCTTTCGCGCGCTCGCCAATAGAGCTAGGCGGATTGGATTACAGCAGGATATAAGCCGCCGCATGAACTATCGTTTTGACAGTTTCGAGCTTGATGCCGCACGCGTTGAGTTGCGCCAGGACGGCGCCGCGATCGCCATTGAGCCGCAGGTTTTTGCGCTGCTTTTGCTGCTGATCGAGAACGCCGACCGGATGGTCTCGAAAGACGAGATCATCGAAAAAATCTGGGATGGCCGCATCGTTTCTGAATCGGCATTGACGAGCCGGGTCAAATCAGCGCGTCAGGCGCTGGGCGATGACGGCAAGGCGCAAAAATTCATCCGCACCCTGCATGGAAAAGGGTTTCGCTTTATTGCGGAGGTCAAAGCCGCCGGCGCCGAGCGCATAGAAACGCCGGCGGACGGAGAGGCTGCTCCGGGTCCGCATGGAGACGGCGCCGCAAAACCATCGATCGCCGTTCTTCCGTTCCGGCTGGTCGGCGTTGCGGGCCCCTATGCGCCGATTGCCGATGCGCTGCCGCATGAACTGATTTCCGAACTGTCGCGATTGCGCTGGCTGTTCGTTATCGCGCGGGGGTCGACCTTCCGGTTTCGCGGTCCCGACCCTGACGTTATCGATATCGGCCGGGCGCTGAGCGTGCGGTATTGCCTCTCGGGCATGATAGAGGTCGCTGGCGCGCGCATCATTGTCACGGTGGAGCTTTCGGATACGCGCGATGGCGGCATAGTCTGGGCGGAGCGCTACGCCGCGACAATGGACAATATTTACGACATCCGCACACAGATCGTTTCAAGCATTGTCTCGGCGCTGGAGATCCAGATACCGCTGCATGAGGCGCAGCGCGCCAAGCTGGTTGCGCCGCAAAACCTGGACGCCTGGTCGGCCTATCATCTGGGGCTGACGCATCTTCACCGGTTCAACGCCAAGGATAATGAGGCGGCGACGGCGATGTTTGAACGCGCCTTGTCGCTTGATTCCGGCTTTGCGCGCGCCCATGCCGGCTTGTCGTCGTCAAAATTTCAGGATGCGTTCCTGCGTTATAAGGACGATGTTGACGGCGCCCGAATGGCCGCGCGGCGCCACGCCGAGCACGCAGTGGAAATCGATCCGCTCGACCCTTACGGCAATTTTGCGCTCGGGCGCGTGCACTGGATTGAGAACAATATTGACGGCGGCATGGGCTGGCTGGAGCGTTCCGTGCAGTTAAGCCCGAACTACGCGCATGGGGTTTATGCGCGGTCATGGGCGGACGCCGTCATGGGACGTGCTGATGTCAGTCGCGAAAATGTCGATCTCGCGCTGGCGCTCAGTCCGCTCGATCCGTTTCGCTACGGCATGCTGGGCGTGCGCGCCTTCACCTATTTGACCGATGGGGACGATGCGCAGGCGGCGCACTGGGCGGAACAGGCCGCAAGGACGCCTGGCGCGCATGTCCTGATTGCCATGATTGCCGTCGCCGCCCACGCCGCCAATGGCGACCACGAAAACGCTGCGCGATGGGCGGCGAATGTCAGGGCGCGGCGCCCGAGCGTCAGCCAGAAAGAGTTTTTTACGTCATTCCCGTTCAGCCATGAAGAAACCCGGCGCCGGGCGTCAAAGGCGCTGACGCAATACGGATTCTAGCCGGCTTACGCCGGCGCTAACGTTCGAAAACGATTCTGGCGAAAATGGAGAAGGCAATGCAGATCCGCTCGCGCCGGCAGCCGAACTTCATTTGTTCAAACATGCCTTGAGCCTTGGGCTGCCTGGCCGGTGTGCGCCGCCCCCTTCTTGCACCTTTAGGTGGTGCGATTGGCGAATACTGTTCAAATACAGTTGCGCTATGTTCATATATTGACCAAACTGCATTCCGGGGTTTGGGGGAAAGCATGCGCGTATTCATTTTGGTTGCACTGATTTTTGCGCTCGCCGGATGCTCCGGCGGCAGCCAGTCCGCGCCAAGTGAAAATCAGTCGGAGCAAAACGCGACCCCGATTGCGAGCGCAGGGGCGGACTTCACCCGGAGCCTTTCGAGTTCAGGAGTGATGTTGAATGGCGGCGGCAGTCAAGATTCCGGCGGCGGCCCCATCAGTTTTTCCTGGCGGATCACCGCACAGCCGGGCGGGGCGGGCGCGACGCTTTCAGGAGCAAACAGTGCAACCCCCACGTTGATGACCGCGACCCCGGGCGTTTACCAGCTATTGCTCACGGTGCGAAATACAGCAGGGGCGCAGAGCACTGACGCAATTAATGTGACGCTCGTAAATAATTTGCCTGTCATTTCACTCACCTCTTATTCGCGCGAATTTGTAATCGGTGAAAACCCGGCATTGAACGCATCGGCATCAAGTGACGCGAACGGACATGCGCTGACATTTACTTGGCGGATATTAAACGCGCCGGCGGGGTCAACTCTTGCTGATGAACACTCTGGCGCTGTCTTGTCCATTCTTTTTGACGCGCTCGGAGAGTACCGTCTTCAACTCGAAGTCAGTGACGGATTCGACACCGCCATCCAGACGCTCGATCCGATCGAAATTCGTGAGTTTATTGTTTATGAATTAGCTGGTGAGTTCGCGGATGCTGAGTTCGACAAGGCGACGCGGCGGGTTGTGATGGTCGCTCAAAACCAGCTAACGGCGGTCGATCCGGACGGAACCGAACATGGCGTAACATTGCCGCATGTTGCGAATGCGGTGTCGGTTTCTCCATCTGGCGGTTCAGCCGCAGTGGCGCATAATCAGTTTGTTTCACGGGTTGATCTCAACACATACTCAGTTGCCGCGACTCACGCAACGCTCTCGAATATTGGCGATATTGTGCTTGACGCGGGTGGTGTTGCTCACAGTTTTCCGTCGCGTGATCAATGGGTCAATATTGAATCTGTAAATTTGGCGACAGGGAGCGTTTTTCTCAATACCGCAGGGTCGGTTTACGAGAGGACCAAAGCCAAGCTTCACCCCTCAGGCACTAAGATGTACGCCGCGGATAACGGCCTGTCGCCGAGCGACGTGTTGAATTACACTATCTCCGCCGGGCGCGTAACCGGCGGACATGATTCTCCTTATCACGGCGATTATCCGTTCTGCGGTGATCTCTGGATGGGGCCGGCGGGAGATAAAATACTCAGTCGTTGCCGCATCGTGGTGCATACCGCCGCCTCTCAACCGGGCGATCTCACATTCGACAATCAGCTGATGGCGGGATCATCGCAAATACAGCACGCGTCCTCGCGGGCGTTGGATAATATCTGGCTCGTCATCGAAAACACCGGAGACGGCGGCGCGGAAAGCATCAGCATTTATGATGTGGACAGCGGTGTTTTGCTGAAATCGCTGCAGATGCCTTTTGCCGACGCCGGCATGACGCAGCGGTGGTTCGCGAAATTTGTCTTTGCAGGAGAGCAATCAAACGAGGTCTATGTATTGGCTGTCGACGATCCGCTCAATCCAATGGCGTTTGCAATGATCAAACTGGGCATGCCGCCTGCGCCCAGCGGCAATCTGGCGCCAATGGCTGTTGCGTCGCGATACGCAACAGCGCGGATCGGCGGCGCCGTTGCGCTTGACGCCGGTGAGAGCGCCGATCCCGAAGGCGAGATGCTTACTTTTGAGTGGGCGCTTATCAGCGAGCCAGCCGGGAGCGATGTTTCGCCAATGGGCATGAGCAGCGACACCGTGACATTCATGCCGATCATTGCCGGTGTTTATGAGTTTGAACTCATCGTTAGCGATGGCGTGAACGAGAGTCCGATCCGTAAGGTGACAGTGAATGCGTTTGATGTCCCGGACGATTTGGTCCACCGCCTCGAGGGCGATGTTGCCGATCTTGAATACAGTAAATCCCGGAACGAAATCGTTTATCTTTCCGCCACTGACCGAAGGCTTTATATTTTGAGTCTAGTTGATTTATCTGAGACGGTCATACCGCTCGATCGCATTGGGTACAGTGTGGGAATCTCGCCGGATGGTCTCAGGGCTGCGGTTTCGCATCCGGGGCTTGTTTCGCTAATTGATTTGGCGACTGCAACCATCGCCGACACCCAGGAAACGAGCAGCGATTGGGGCGATGTCGTGCTGGACAATCAATATCGCGCGCATGTTTTGCCAAACCGCGATCAGCATGTTGCGCTGGTGTCGATTGATTTTCAGCTCAATCAAATTTCGTCCGCAGGCTTTGGATATGCCGGAGAACAAGTCCGAATGCATCCGACAGAAGACTGGGTTTATGGCGCCGACAGAAACATAAGCCCGTCTGATTTCGAGAAATGGGATGTGTCGGCATTGCCTTCTTCATATGTGGGAGACTCTCCTTATCATGGTGATTATCCGGTTTTGGGCGACATCTGGATCAGTGAAGATGGTGACCGCCTGCTTGTCGCTGGCGCGCATGCTTTTTATTCTGATGCGAATCCCGCAATCGATATGACTTACATCGACTCGCTTGAGGACGACATTTTTGTCAGGTGGGCGGACCATTCAACAGAAACCAACGAATGGGCCGCCATTGCGACAGACTCGAGCGTCAATGTAGGATTGCGCAACACGCTGGTGTTCTACGATGACAGTGCGTTCACGCAATCGCGGGTGCTCGGTTATTCGGGAATTCCGACAGCAAGCGGCGATGAGCTGACTACGGCTTCGCGCGTGTTTCATTCAGATGATGGTTCGAGCGTTGTGTTGCTGCTTGAGGGGCCGGGCCTCGCCGACAATTTCGCGCTCCAGATCATCGATTGAGTGCAGCGCCTTGTTTGCAGAACAATCCGGTTAGATCACCCGAACAAATCCAATTGCCCGGAAACTTCTTCCGGCACGCGGAACAGCGACAGATCGAGCTTTGTGCGGTCGCGGTCAAAACCGAGCCGGGCGCGGGCGGCGCGATTGCGCTGGCCGAGCAGCTTCGCATAGGGCGTGGTGATTTCCCGGCCGCGCGCCCAGTGCGGATCGTAATCCTTGCCGCCATTCATATCGCGAATATGGCGCATGATGCGTTTGGCGCGGTTCGGCGCGAAGGCTTCGAGCCATTCCTGAAACAGCGGCGAAACCTCAAGCGGCAGCCGCAAAATGGTGTAGGCGGAGAATGTCGCGCCCATTTCGGCGGCTTTTTCCATAATCCCTTCCATCTCGTCGTCATTGAGGCCGGGGATAATCGGCCCGGTCATAATGCCGGTGACGATTCCGGCTTCGCTCAAGCGGCGGATCGCTTCGAACCGCCATTTCGGCGCCGACGCGCGCGGCTCCATGGAGCGCGCCAGCGCCTTGTCCTGCGTCGTGATGGAGATCATGGCGCGGGTCAGGTTTTTTTCCGCCATGGGTTTCAAGATATCAAGGTCGCGAGTGATGAGCTGCGACTTGGTGAGGATCGTCACCGGGTGGTTGAACTTTGCAAACACCGAAAGCACGCCGCGCATGATCTGAAAGCGCCGCTCAATCGGCTGATAGGGATCGGTGTTGGTGCCCATGGCGATCACCGCCGGACGGTAATGCTTATTGGCGAGCTCCTTTTCCAATAGTTTGGAGGCGGAGGGTTTTGCGAACAGCTTGGTTTCGAAATCCATGCCGGGCGACAGGCCCATATAGGCGTGGGTCGGGCGCGCGAAGCAATAGATGCAGCCATGCTCGCAGCCGCGATAGGGATTGATGGAGCGGTCGAAACCCACATAGGGCGAATTGTTGAAAGTGATGATCTTGCGCGGGTTCTCGTATGTCACGTCGGTTTTGAACGGCGCGAGCTCCTCTTCGAGATCCCATCCGTCATGGGTTTCCTCGCGCTGGTCCTTTTCATACCGGCCCGACGCGTTAGACCGCGCGCCGCGCCCCTTTCCCCTGGCGGTCACCCGGGCGGTCTGCTCCTGGGCGGCGGAGGCGTCCGCCCCATTGTCCCCCGATACGGGGCGGTGCGGGTGAAAGGAAAGGTGCGCGGCGCGGGCCATGACCGATCCTGACTCAGGGGCAAGAACAAAGCAAGAACATATTTTCACCAGACAGATTAAAAAGTACAGCACGCTTGACACCTCGGAGTTGCGAAACTATGTAAAGCTCACTTGTCGTAAAGCTTGCTTGTCATGCGGCGTGCGTCGCCGGGGAAATGGAGAAATGAAATGAAAAAACTGATTGTCACCTTTGTCTGGCTGGCGGTGCTCGCCCTGTGGATCGGGATTGGCGCTTATTATGTCGCCGCGGACCCGGCGGTGAAGGAATGGACGATCGCCGTGACGGCGGGCGCCATCGGCCTTGAAGTCGCCTTCTGGACGACGGCGGGCGTGCTCGGCGTGACGCTGATCGAGAGCCGCAAAACCGTATTCCGGTTCCTGACCCGTCCGTTTCGCGGCGAAGCCTGAAACATTCATCAGTCTAGAGAGGAAAGAAATTGCTATGTCGGAGCGCATAAAAAAAGCAAAGCGCCGTTACACGGTTGAACTGCTCGGCGCCATGGCGCTGTACGTCATCGTGCTGTTCGGCGCGCTGACGGTTTCAAAATCGGTCGAGTCCGGCGTAGTGCTGACGGCGCTGGCGCTCGCGCCATTGGCGCCGATCATTCTCGCCGCAATCGCGTTTTTCCGGTTTTACGGAAATATGGACGAGATGCAAAAGCGCGTTACGTCGAATGCGGCGGCGCTGACGCTCGTCATCGGCATTCTTGGCGCGATTACGCTTGGGTTTCTGAAACGGTTCGGCGTCATGGATATCGAAGACGACATGATGTTTTTCGGGCCGGTGTTGATCGGGTTGTGGGGCGCAGTGCGTTACTTGCTCGGCGGGCGGGAATGCTGAGATGGAAAACCGGTTGAAAGATTTGCGCGCCGAGCGCGGCTGGTCGCAGGCCGACCTTGCCGAAAAGCTCGACGTGTCGCGCCAGACGGTGAACTCGCTGGAGCGCGGCAAATACGATCCGTCGCTGCCGCTGGCGTTCAAGATCGCGGGGCTGTTCGCACTGAAGATTGAAGAGATATTTTCACCTGAAGAAGGAGAAACAATATGAACAACAAACTACGCGCCGGAATTATGGGCGCGGCCGTGATGATTGCTCTGGCTGCCGCCACGAAAGACAACGCTGTCGCTTTCGCCATCGGCGTCGCAATCTTGATCGCCCTCGGCGGATTGTCATCCACCAGGCGCAATTGCAACAAGGATTAAGCGGGCGGCCATGACACACCTGAAAAGCATAGGTCTCGCCTGTTTCGCGGCGGCGCTCTTCGCGCTCTTTGCGGCAGGGCTTGACGCGCGCGAACTCGGCGCCTGTGTTACGCCCGGCTCTGAAAAGCCGGGATCTGAGATGGCGGTGCGCCCATTGTTGATTTTTTGATGCGCTCACGATTTTTCGAAAACCCAGCGGGAGACAAAGGCGGAAGGCGCGGGCTATAGCGTACCGATGATCTCCGTCATCATTCCAACCCTGAACGCCGATGCGCGGCTTGGCGCGTGTCTCGATGCGCTGGTGACGCCGGCGCTTGGCGGGCTGGTGAAAGAAGTGATCGTCGTCGATGGCGGTTCGAATGACTCAACGCTCGCCATGGCCGACAGTTTCGGAACGCGCATCCTCGCCGCGCCGCCGGGCCGCGGCGGGCAACTGGCGGCGGGCGCGAAAACGGCGCGCGGCGACTGGCTGTTGTTTCTCCACGCCGACACGGTGCTGGAGGAGGGGTGGGCGCAAGAGGTTGCGCAGTTCATGCGCGAGCCTTTGGACAAGGCGGCGGTGTTTACGCTTCAGTTCGATGCGAAGGGATTTGCGCCGAAGCTTGTCGCCGCCGGCGCCATGGCGCGCACACGGTTTTTGAAAACCCCCTATGGCGATCAGGGTCTGCTAATGTCGCGGGCGCTCTATGATGAACTCGGCGGCTATAAAGACATGCCGCTGATGGAGGATGTGGAGTTCGTCCGCCGTCTGGTCCGCGCGAAAGGGCGCGACGCAGTGCGCATTATGAAGGCAAAGGCGCTGACATCGCCCGCGCGCTATGAACACGACGGCTATGCGCGCCGGGTCTTGAAGAATTTTGTGACGCTGATGCGCTATCAATTAGGCGCGGCGCCGGAAGAGCTTGCGAAGGCGTATCGTTAGGTCAGAATGAATACTGAAATGAAGTCGAACACCTTCATCCTGAGGAGCTTAAATTCCTTCGTCCTTCGAGACGCAGTCTTTGACTGCCCTCAGGATGAAGGAATTTAAGCGTTTCGAGGGATGCGCGGCACTCTCATTATCGTGCTCAAGGCGCCGGTCGCGGGGCGGGTGAAGACCCGCCTCGGCGCGGAGATCGGTTATGGCCGGGCGGCGGCGATGTTCCGGATACTGACGAAACGAACCATTGCAGAAGCGCGCAAAGGCGGCTGGCGCACCGTGCTCGCTGTCGATCCCCCGTCGGCTGTGCATGGCGCGGCGCGGTTCTGGCCGCCGCATTTGCCGCGTATTGCACAGGGCCGCGGCGATCTTGGCGCGCGGATGAAGCGCATGTTTGATGTCGCGCCGCCAGGCCCGGTCGCAATCATCGGCGCCGATGCGCCGGGTTTTCGCGCGCGACATGCGTGCGCCGCCTTCGATGCGCTCAGGGGCGCCGACGCCGTGTTCGGCCCGGCGAAGGATGGCGGCTACTGGCTGATCGGACTTGCGCGCAAGCGCCCCGCCCCGGAGTTGTTCGATGGCGTCAGGTGGTCGACGAAGCACGCGCTCAAAGACACGCTGAAAACGCTTCCGCAGGATTTCGATGTGCGCATGCTGGAGACATTGCGCGATGTGGACGAGGCGGGGGATTTGTCGGAGATCGGCCCACTCTCCTGTTCTGCCGTCCGATGAATTGCGCTGACGATGGAACCCCTCCCTAGCCCTCCCCTTTGCAAGGGCAGGAAATTTCGTTGTGATTTTTTGCGAGACGGTATTCCTCCCCCTTGAAAAGGGGGAGGTCAGGAGGGGGTTCGAAAGGGGCCGGCGCCATCGCGCATTGACCGCCTGTTCGCGGCGCGTCACTCTCCCGCGACAAGGGAGGCGCAGATGAAATGGGCGGGACTGGTTCTGGCGGTGCTGATCGCCATCGGTTTGTTCATTTTCTTTGGCGTGCTGCCGCAGCGATTCGATGCGCGCACCAATGTGGTCCTGCCGCACGAGCCTTACGCGGTGAGCGAGGCGGCGCGCGCCCTGCACCGAACCATGACCGTCGCCGATCTTCATGCCGATACGCTGCTGTGGAAACGCAATCCGGCGCAGCGGCAAGCCCGCGGCCAGACCGATCTGGTGCGCCTGCGCGAGGGCGGCGTCGCGCTGCAGGTGTTCACGGCGGTGACAAAAACGCCGCCGGCGATGAATCTCGATGAGAACGCAGCCGACAAGGACAGTTTGACGTTGCTGATGATCGCGCAAGCCTGGCCGCCGCGCACCTGGTTTTCAATCTATGAGCGCGCGGCGCATCAGGCCGAACGCCTGTCGCGGCTGGAACGCGCCGCGCCGGGCGCCTTCGTCTTTGTACGGAATGCGAACGATCTGCAGCGCGCGCTCGACGAAGGAAAGCTTGGCGGCGTTTATGGCGTCGAGGGCGCGCATCCGCTCGAAGGGGAGCTCGAAAATCTCGACAGGCTTTTTGATCAGGGCTTGCGCGTCATGGGGCTGCAGCATTTCTTCGATAATGAACTTGGCGGTTCGCTGCACGGGCAGTCCGGCGCCGGGCTGACCGCGTTCGGCGAACAGGCGGTGGATGCGGCGGTCGCCAAAGACATGATCATCGATGTGGCGCATTCCTCGGAAGCGGTGGTGCGCGATGTGCTGGCGCGCACGTCAAAACCGGTGATCGTCTCGCATACGGGCTTCAAGGGCCATTGCGATACGGCGCGCAATATCCCCGACGATCTGATGAAAGAGATCGCCGCGCAGGGCGGGCTGATCGGCGCCGGTTTCTGGGAAGAGGCGGCGTGTTCGGCGACGCCGGAGGGCATCGCGGCGCAGATCGTCTTTGGGATCAACCTCGTCGGCGTTGATCATGTGGCGCTCGGCTCCGATTATGACGGCGCGGTCACCACCGGCTTCGATGCGTCGGAACTGGCGGCGATCACCCAGGCGCTGATGGATGCGGGCCTCGATGAAGCCTCCATCCGCGCGGTGATGGGCGAAAATGCGGTGCGGTTCTTTCTGGAAAACCTGCCTGCCGAATAACCTGCCTGCCGAATAGAATGTCGGCAGTTTTGTCATTCTGCGCAACATGGTAGTGTCATCGCCGTTTTCCATTCGCCGATAATGACCGGGGGCGCGTCATGGCTGAAGCCAATTGCAAAAACTGCGGAACGGCGCTGACCGGCGCTTATTGTCATCAATGCAGCCAGCGCGCCGACGAGCCGCGCCGGGTCGTCATCGGTCTCGTTCAGGATTTTCTGGTGGATACGCTGGCGATTGACGGCAAGCTCGCCCGCTCCATCGGTCTTCTGCTCTGGCGGCCGGGCCGTCTGGCGCAGCGTTATCTTGAGGGAAAGCGGGTGTATTACTCGCCGCCCTTCCGGCTCTATCTCTTCGCCAGCGTGTTCTTTTTCCTGTTCGCCTTTGCGCTGGTGGGAAAGCCGGATCTTGGCAACGCCATCGTCCTTGACGGCGCTGACGAGGTCACGCTCAACGAAGATGTGATCGCTGAGGTTGAGGTGCGCGACCCAGAGGCCGCTGCCGAATTGCGCTCGCTCAATGAGACGCTGAAGACAGACGCAGAACCGGACGAACAGGACGACGAGAAAAAAGAACGCGTTCCCTTTGAAGACCGCGAGTGGGACGCGCAGGGTTATTCCGGCCCCGCCTGGCTTGAGCCGCATCTTATACGCATGTTTGAAGCCTCGCAGCGGGTTGTCGACGATCCGCGCCTGTTCTTCGCGCAGTCAAAGGAAAACCTGCCGCGCGTGATGCTGCTGGCGCCGGTCGCCTATGCGCTGATCCTGCTGCTGCTGTATTTTTACCGCCGCAAGTTTTACGTCTACGATCACTTCGTCGTCAGCCTCTACATGCACGCCGCGCTCTACGCCTATCTGCTGCTGGCGATGCTTTTGAACCTGATCCCGGTGGTGGGCGCCTGGCTCGCCGTCATCCCGCTCGCCTGGGGCTGGCTGCAGCCCTTTGCAGTCTTCCGCCAGGCCTATGGGTCGAACTGGCTGTCGGTCTTCCTGAAATGGACGATTTCGGTGACGCTCTATTTCACCATCCTCGCGATGATCATCACCCTCGGCTTTTCCGTGAGCCTCTATCAGAGCTGAGGCCGCCTCGCGCCCTAAAACGAAAACGGACCGGCTGCGTTTCCGCGCCGGTCCGAAAGTTTTTCGTAGAGAGGAGGGGTTACTCTTCTGGCTACTGTCGAGTTACTCGGTGGGCTATTGGGCGGCGAGCTGGGCCGCCGCGCTGCAGGCTGAATAGCATTCTTCGAACACGCCGGCGTCGCCCGTTGCGAGCGCGGCCGGAACCGCGACGGCGATTGCGACAGCGCCAATGGCCACATACAATACGGCCATGGCGGCCTTGGGGCCGAGCTTGATTGCGGGGGCGGTAAAGTCCGCCGGATTGGTCATGATCGCCATGATACTCACTCCACTGGGCCGGGGTTATTGGCTTGATTGCCTGTTGTTTTACGGCCCGTCATAAAACTGTCATCATACTTGCGCACGGGGTGCGCAAAGTCAAGCAGAAAGCGCAAATTCTGCGCCTTTGTCACATAAATGTAATCTTTTTGAGCGTCTGAAGCCCAGTAAATCCGCCATTTTGGGCCGAATGCCGTTAATTCATGACAGTCATTGTGACAGCCCGGTTTGACGCTTCGGGCGCGTGAAATCGGGTTCGGCCAACCTTTCAGGGACGATTTTCCGTTTCGTCCGCAGCTAGGGGGAGCGCGTGGTCGAGCAGCGCCGCCAGCACGCGGCCGGGCCTTTCGATCATGGGCAGATGCGCCGAGTGCTCGAACCAGACGAGGGTTTTTTCCGGCGCTGCGGCGCGAGCCAGCCAATCGGCCGCCACCGGCGAGGGCGTCATATAATCATGACGACCCAGAAAGAAGATGACCGGCGTCTCCACCCGAACGAGATCCATGAAGGAGAGGTCTGCGAGCCGCGGCCACAGGGTCGTCACCGTGAACAGGCTCCCGTCAGACCAGGCCTTTCGGTCTTCGGGCCCGTATAACGGCGAGAGGCGCGGCGCGCGAAGGTAGAAATTTGCATTCTCCCGGCCCGCCGCCAGCGCGCCATATTGAATCGCCCATTTGCGCCAGCCATCGGCCTGATCAATGGAAAAGCTGTCGCCATCCGGATAGGGCGCGAGCGCTTCGATGTCGCTGACGGCCTCGGCGTCGCCTTTCTCTTTCGCGCGCTCAAGCGTCCACGCCATGCCGGCGCGTTCATTTTCGCGAATGTCGATGATCTGGCCCATGCCGATATAGGCGTGAAGCAGATCGGGCCGCTCCGCCGCGACGGCGAGCCCCACGGCGGAGCCCCAGCTATGGCCGAGCACGAATATTTTCTCCTTGCCATATCGTTCGCGCAGGAGATCGATCAGTTCGATGGCGTCGTCGCGATAGCGTTCCAGCGTCAGAGTCGGCGCAAGCGCGTCCGGATCGTTCAGCGGAAAAGATCTTCCGGCGCCGCGCTGATCCCATTGCACGACCGTGAAATAGTCTTCCCACGGACGCTGAAAAGACCATGCGATCGGCATTTCGACTGCGCCGGGTCCGCCATGAATGAACAGCAAAATGGGATTGTTGCGGTCCGCGCCGCGCACATTGACGATCTGCCGGGCGCCGCCAAGCGTCGCTTCAAAGGTTTCATCGACGCCGTCCGGGGTGACGATACGATTGATGTCGGCGATAATTTCCCGCGCCGGGGCGTAAGCATCTTCTTCGCTGGTTTTTGTCGATGTTTCATCGCCGCCGCATGCGGAGAGCGCGCCGGTCAACATTATTGTGGCGACAAGCAAAAGCACGCGCGGAAATTTCATGATCATGCTTCTTGTTTCCTTTTTGCCGGGGCTTTCGGCGCCGCTTTTTTCAGTGGTGGTTGCGGCCGCGCGAAGGTCCAGACGTCCGCCGTCGATTTTTCCGGACGGAACGCATAACCCTCAACAGTGAAAGCTTTCAGTTCCTCCGCCCGCTCGATCCGGTTCTGCGCCGCCCAGCGCGCCAACATTCCGCGGGCGCGCTTGGCGTAAAACTGGAGCTGGCGCAACTCGCCGTCTTTTTCCTCGCGGAATACCGGCGTCACCACCGGCGCTTTCAAGGCTGAACGATCGACCGCGGCGAAATATTCATTGGAAGCGAGATTGACCACAACTGGATCAGCATGGCCGGCAAGCGCCTTGTCCAGTTCTCGCGCGATCCTGTCGCCCCAGAATTCATAGAGATTTTTGCCGCGCGGATTTTTCAGCCGCGACCCCATCTCGAGCCGATAGGGCTGGATCGCATCAAGCGGCCGCAACAGGCCGTAAAGCCCGGAGAGGATGCGCACCCGCTCCTGCGCGAAGGCGAGCGCGTCCCGGTTCAAACTCGCCGCCTCAAGTCCGAGATAAACATCGCCATTAAAAGCGAACGCCGCCTGTTTGAGACTCTCCGAGTCGCCATCGGCGCTGAACGCCTGGAACCGGTCGTGATTCAGCGCTGCGAGCTTGTCAGAGATCTTCATCAGCGACTTGATCTTCGCCTTGGTGAGTTTCGCGGTGGTCTGCGAAAGCTCGCCCGCCTCTTTCAGGAATAAGGGCGTGGTCGGTTCCGGCGCATGGGGCGCAGGGTCGAAATTCATGTTCTTGGCGGGTGAAAGCAGGATCAGCATGCAAAACCATTCCGGGCGTCAGCGAGGGGCCAGCAAGACAGCGACTCGCGGGTTCAGTTCAACCGCCTGCGGCGCGATTCCGGGCCGGAGAGGGCGGCGGGGGAAAGCGCCGACGGCTGGGGCCGGGAAAAAACTGACCAGTTACTAGTTGCAACTCATTCTTAAAAGCGATAGGGCTGCGAACCATTCGCAAGTCAGGTTTATTTCAAGGGGTCATTGTCGTGAGGGGTTTGATGAAAGCGGGCGGCGTTTCGCTGCTGGCCATGGTTGTCGCCGGGGGAAACAGCGCAGCATGGGCGCAGCCCGGCGGCGGCGATGAGCGGGAAGAAATCGTCGTGACGGCGACGCGAACGACGCTGCCGCAATCGGCGCTGCCGAACACGATCCAGATTATCGATCAGGCGGAGCTTGCCTTGCAGTCGCAGCTCACCGGGTCCGCCGTGGATGTCGTTTCCACGTTGATCCCGTCATTTGCGCCGACGCGGGAAAAACTGTCCGGCTCCGGTGAATCGCTGCGCGGCCGCAGCCCGCTGTTCCTGATTGACGGCGTGCCGCAATCGAACCCGCTGCGCGACGGCAGCCGCGACGGCTACACCATCGATCCGTTTTTCATCGAGCGCGTGGAAGTGATTTTCGGTTCCAACGCCATTCAGGGCATCGGCGCCACGGGCGGCGTCGTCAACTACGTCACGACACCGGCGCCGGCTGAAGAAGATGGCTGGACCGGCAAGATCATGGCGCAGGTTTCCGCCGCCAATGAATTTCAGGATGACGGTTACGGCTATCGCGCCGGCGCTGTGGCGGGCCGCGATTTCGGCGCGCTGGATCTCACCCTTGGCGCGGCCGTTCAAAAGCGCGGCGCGTTTTACAGCGGCGACGGGCGGCGCATCGGCGTTGATGGCGCGCAAGGCGAAGTGCAGGATTCGTTCAGCTTTTCATTCTTCGGCAAAGCCGGTCTCGATCTCGGCGGCGAGCGCCGTCTGGAACTGATGGCGCAGCGTTTTGAGCTCGAAGGCGACGGCGATTATGTTCAGGTCGCCGGCTCGCGCGCCGACAATCTGCCGTCAACGTCCGTGCGCGGCGTGACGCCCGGCATTATTCCGAGCAATAATGTGAAAACCATTTCGCTTACCTATACGGACGGCGATCTCTTCGGCGGCGATCTCACCGGCCAGATTTACTATCAGGATTTTGAATCGGTGTTCGGCGGCGGAACCTTCGCCACCTTCCAGGATCCGGCGCTCGATCCCACCAACATGCTGTTTGATCAGTCATCCAATCATTCCGACAAGATCGGCCTCCGTCTTTCCTATGAGCGCGAAGTGGCGGCGATCCCCGGTTTCCGCTTCACCGCCGGTTTCGATGCGCTTCAGGACGAAGCCTTTCAGGAGCTGGTGCTGACGGGCCGCAACTGGGTGCCGGAAACAAAGTTCACCTCGCTTGCGCCGTTCCTGCAGCTCAACCAGTCGCTGTTTGACGGCCGCGTGCATCTTTCCGGCGGCTTGCGTCAGGAATTTGCAAAACTGAAAGTCGACGATTTCGAAACGCTCTATGTCTACGGCCCGCAACAGGTCGGCGGCGGCGAACCGGACTTCGCGGAAACGCTGCTCAACGCCGGCGGCACGGTTGAGATCGTTGAGGGGCTGACGGCCTATGCGTCCTATGCGCAAGGCTTCACCATGGCCGATGTCGGCCGCATCCTGCGCGCAGTCAACATTCCCGGTCAGGATGTCGATACGTTCCTCGATATCGAACCTGTGGTTTCCGACAATACTGAAGTCGGTCTTGAATGGCGCGGCGGTCCGCTCACCGCGTCGGCGGCGTATTTCTGGTCGACCTCCGACAAGGGCGCGCTGCTCGTCCTGCGCGGGGACGTCTATGAGGTGGAGCGCACGCCGACGGAAATCGACGGCCTCGAAATTTCAGCAAGCTGGGACACGCCGGTGGAGGGCCTCAGGCTTTCCGGCGCTTACGCCATGCTCAACGGCCGCACCGACACCGATGGCGATGAAGTGATCGACGCCGATCTCGACGGCGCCAATATCAGCCCGGACCGGTTCAACGCCGCGGTCGATTATGAAACCGGGCCGCTCGCCTTCCGCGTGCAGAGCCGGTTCTATCTCGAACGCGAGTTTGATTTCTCGCCGGCGGTGGCGTTTGACGGCTATGTGCTGGCGGATGCGTTCATCCGGTATGCGGCGTCGTTTGGCGACATCACCCTGTCGGCGGCGAATGTGTTCGACAACCAGTATGTCACCTACAACAGCCAGACCGTGCAGCCGGCCAGCGACACGCGCTTCTTCGCCGGCCGCGGCCGGGTGCTGTCGCTCGCCATTGAGCGGCGTTTCTAGATGATGCAGGTGCTGAGAACGGCGCATGCCTGGGCGGGCGCCGTTCTCTGCGCGCTGATCGGCGTTCTCGGCCTTTCCGGCGCGCTGCTTGTGCTCAAGAAAGATTATCTGCGCATCACCGTGCCGCAGGCGCGGGATTCCGTTTCGCTCGCGCCGCACGATCTCGGCCCGGTGCTCGACAGCATTGAGGCGCGTTTCGCGGGCGAAGGATTGCGTTACGTTTCCGTCGCCGAGCCGTCCTTCGGGCTGCACAAGGCGGTGTTCGACGATGGCGGCGGCGCTTATATCGACGCGCATGGCGCGCTGGTGGCGCGCTGGGCGAAGAACGGCCGCGCCGAAGACTGGCTGTTCGATCTCCATCATTATCTGCTGGCGGGAAACACCGGCAAGCTGATCGCCGGCGCCGCAGGGATCGCCGCGCTGCTGCTTGTCGTCACCGGCCTCATCATCGTCTGGCCGTCGCTGCGCAGTTTCGCCTGGCGGATCGCGCCGCGGTCGGGCTCGCGCCGCGATCTTGTGGCGAACCATCGCGATCTCGGACTCATTTTCGCCGCGCCGATTATTCTGATCACCTTCACCGGCGTTTCCATGGTCTATTCCGGGCCAGTGAAGTCGATGCTATACGCTGCGACGCTTTCGGCGCCGTCGCCAGTCATGGAGCGTCCCGAGGCCAGCGCCGGCGACATTGACTGGACTGGCGCGCTCGTCGCAGCCGAAGAACTTTATCCGGGCGCCGCGCCGCGCATTGCAAGTTTTCCGGCCAAACCCGGCGCGCCAGCGTCCGTGCGGTTGCGGCAAGCGAGGGAATGGCACCAGAACGGCCGCACTTATGTGCTGGCCGATCCGGCGACGGGCGAGATGCTTGCGACGTCGGACGGCAACAAACTCGCGCGCGGCGACCGCGTGTTCAATGCGCTGTATCCGCTGCATTCGTCGGGCGTCGGCGGACGGCTTTATGATTTTGTCTCGTTTCTGACCGGGATCGTCCTGACCGTGCTCGGCGGCGTCGGCGCGTGGAGCTTTATCATTCGCGAAGCTCGTGCAATGCAGCGGCGACGCGCTTTCTCTCCAGTCGAAAAAACCGTATAAGTAGGAGGCTTTCGGTCTGCTGCAGGTCGCAGGACGCGGATTTGCCACAAATCCAGTCCATTTTCGCAATACAGTTCTTTAGCAATGGGAGAGAGCGATGGAACGTCACCTTAAATCCATAACACGTCGAGGTTTGGTGCGGGCGGGGATTGCCGGCGGGGCCGGCGCCGCGACCGGTCTTGTCGCCGCGTCGCCAGCAAGCGCGACAAACGGTATTCAGGCGTTGATCGCCGTGACGCAGACGAAAACAAATCAGGCGAATGATGAGGCGCTCGAAGCGTTGGACGGCGCGAGACGTCAACGCCAAATCATCGCTCAGGCTAAGCTATCGAGGAAATTTGTATCCGAAGCCGATGCTCATGTGAGTCAGGTTGCCGGTCTGAACAAAACCATCGGCGAGCTGCAGGCGAAATTGAAAGAGCTTGCCGTTGCAGCCGACGGTTGTCCGTAACCTGATCACAGCATTTTCCCCGGGTTCATGATTCCCTTCGGATCTAGCGCTTTCTTGACGGCGCGCATCATGTCCAGTTCGACCGCGCTCTTGCGTTTGGCGATGGAGTCGCGGCGATGGCGGCCGACGCCATGTTCAGCAGAGATTGAACCGGAAAATTCGTCGATCACATCATAGACGGCGTTCTCGATCTCGCTGCGCTTGCCTTCAAGCGCATGTTTGTCGGCGCCTTGCGGGCCGACCACGTCATAATGCACATTGCCGTCGCCAATATGACCGAAAGCGACAATCCGCGCGCCGGGCGCAACGCGCTCGACTGCTTTTGCGGCTTTGGCGATAAACGCCGGAATATCGCTGGTGGCGACGGACACATCATGGCGCACGCCGGCGCTTTCCGCATTGATGGATTCGGAAATCGAATGGCGCAGCTTCCAGAAATCATGGGCGTGCGCCTCATTCTCGGCGATCACCGCATCGTTGATAATGTTTTGGTTCAGCGCCGCCGCCAGCATCTCCTCCACCAGCGGCCGCAATCCGGACTTTGCGCCGGAGGAAAACTCCGCCAGCACAAGCCAGGGATATTGCGTAGCGAACGGATCGCGGGTTTGCGGAATGTGCTTCAAGACGAGATCAACCGCGAACCGGCCCATCAGTTCAAAGCTTGACGCCATGCCCCCCGTTGCGTTCTGCGCATGCGAGAGCAGGGTGACTGCGTCTTCGGCGCGCGCAACGCCCGCGCAGATGGTGACTTTCTCGGCCGGCAACGGAAACAGCTTCAACACCGCGCCGGTGACGACGCCAAGCGTGCCTTCGCCGCCGATCAGGAGCTGTTTCAAATCGTAACCGGTATTGTCCTTACGCAGACGTTTCAGCCCATGCCAGATCTCGCCGCTCGGCGTCACCGCTTCAAGGCCCAGGACAAGATCGCGTGTATTGCCGTAGCGCAGAACATTAACGCCGCCAGCGTTTGTGGAGATGACGCCGCCGATCTGACAGCTTCCTTCCGAACCGATGGAAAGCGGGAACAACCGTCCTGCGTCCTTTGCCGCGTCCTGCGCTTCGGCGAGGGTGACGCCGGCGTCGACCGTCATGGTGTTGTTCAACGGTTCAACGGCGCGAATGCGGCGCATGCGTTTCAGCGACAGCAGAATTTCACAGCCTTGCGGAATCTGTCCGCCCACCAGTCCGGTGTTTCCCCCTTGCGGGGTGATCGCGATGTTGAGATCGCTGCAGAGCCGGACAATCGCCGCGACCTCTTCGGTCGAGGCGGGCGCGACGATCAGCGCCGCCTTGCCCGGCCAGCGCCCGCGCCATTCCGACAGCATTGGCGCTGCGTCATCGCCTTCGATCACGCCCTTCGGCCCGGCAATGGCGCGGACCGCATCCAGTGCGGCTTTCGGCGGCGGCGGGCGGGTCGCGTCGGTCATGGCGGTTCCGGTTATGGCTGCTGGAGGTGTAGGTGCTGGCGCTGTCGCCTTCAAGCCGCCGCCCAAAAACCCGCTGGCAAGTCCTGTTTCGGGGTTTTGCCTTCGCATAAAAAGAGGATTATCAAGACAGCCCCGGAACCAGCCAAACTGGTTCCGCGCCTTTCGGGAGAGGTTCATGCAGATAAGTTTGTGGTTGCGCGCCTGTTGCATCGGCGCGTTCTCTTTGCTTGCGGCGTGCGGCGCCGTTCAGCCGGAACCGGCGGATGCGCTGGCGGCGGCGGGGGATGACCCGGCGGCGCGCGCGGCCGCCGTGCTTGCCAGCAATATGCGGCCAGCGGAAGACCTTGCGGATGATGAACTGCGCAAGCCCGCCAATGTGCTTGCTTTCACCAACATCAAGCCGGGCATGCGCGTTTTTGAAATCGAAGCCGGCGCCGGCTATTACACCGAATTGTTTTCACCGCTCGCAGGGCCGGACGGCGAAGTCGTCATGCAGAATCCGGAAAGTTTCGATTCCTTCCTCGGCGACGCCGTCGCGAACCGCGTCAACGGCCGGCTGGACAACGTGCGCGTTTCAAAAACCAATTTCGACGCGCTCGACGCCGAAGACGGATCGATCGATCTCGTGACCTGGTTCCTGGGCCCGCATGAATTGTATTTCACGCCCAATGGCGGCGAGAGCCTTGGCGATGATGAGGCCGCTTTTGCAGAGATCATGCGCATTTTGAAACCGGGCGGAACCTTTGTCGTGCTCGATCACGCGGCCCGCCCCGATTCGCCGGCGAGCACCGGCGGGACGCTGCATCGCATCGATCCGGCGATCGTCCTGCAACTGGCGGAGGACGCGGGGTTTGTTATGACCGGCGAGAGCGATGTGTTGCGCAATCCGGACGACAAATTCGATGTCGGCGTGTTCGATCCGCAAGTGCGCCGGAAAACGAACCAGTTCCTCTATAAATTCAAAAAACCGGAATGACCGCGACAAGCGCCGCCAACATCCTCGTTGCCGGCGCCGGGCCGACGGGACTCGCCTGCGCGCTGGAACTGGCGCGGCGCGGGTTTACGCCGCGCATCATCGACAAGGGCGCAGACTTCACGCCGGAAGCGCAATCGCGCGCGCTCGGCGTCAACAACCGCACCCTGCAACTGCTCGGTCCGTCCGGCGTGACCGACAAATTGCTTGCCGAAGGAACGCGGGCGACGCGGCTGCGGGTCCGTAACGAAAATGGCCGCGATGTCATTTGCGCATCCTTTTCCCATCCCGGCGCGCTCTATCCGTTTGTGCTGGTGGTCCCGCAGGGGCGCACTGAACGCCTGCTGGCGCAAGCCCTGGCTGCGCATGGCGTGACGATTGAGTGGAACACCGAAGTCACCGGCGCCAATGGCGATGTTGAACGCCCTGAAGTTTACATAACGGGGCCGGGCGGAAAGGAATCCGTTCGCGCCGACATCGTCATCGGCGCTGACGGGGCCGGATCGGAAATCCGCAAATTTTTCGGCTTCAGCTTTGACGGCGAAAGTTTTCCGACCGAATTCGGCCTTGCCGACATCGACCTCGCCGAACCTTTCGATGCGGAGGAAATGTTCATTCATTTCACGCAGACCGACATTCTGGCGCGCATTCCCATGCGCGGCAAAACCGTGCGCTATATCTCGCCGCGCGCCGATATTTCAAAAGCGCTGCCGAAAGACTTGAAGATCGAGCGCATGGTCTGGCGCTCCTCGTTTCACATCAATTTCCGCCATGTGGAGCAGATGGCGCGCGGCGCAGTGTTTCTTGCCGGCGATGCGGCGCATGTGCATTCGCCGGTGGGCGCGCGCGGCATGAATCTCGGCATTGAAGACGCTTGCTGGCTCGCCTGGGCGATTGAGAACGAGAAGACGGACGAGTATTCCGATCTGCGCATGCCGGTGGTGCGCATGGTTGTCGCGCAAACCAAAGCCCAGACCAACGCGTTGCTCGGGTTCAACGCCGTCACACGGTTTCTGCGCGATCACGTTGCAAACCGCTTGCTCGCCATTCCGGCGTTCCGGGCGGCCGCGTTCAAGCGCATCACCGGTCTCGATAGCCCGGCCCCGCCGTGGCTGTGACTACTCTTTCGGCGCGGCGGCGCGGGCGAGGCGATCATTGATCGCTTCGCCCAACCCTTCCAAAGGGATGGGCGCGACAGCAATCACCTTGAGACCGGCCGCATCCGCCATGCGGTCAAGCGCGCGCAAATGGGCGAATAAATTCGCCGTTGCTTCGACGACATCGCCTTTGGCGCTGAGGTTCAAGGCGGCGGAACCTTTGCCCTCGACCGCGCCGAAGCCGAGAAACGCTTCGCCAGCCTTTTGTTCGCGGGCGTTAAGGCGCATGGCGGCGGCGGGCGCATAGTGGCTCGCCATCATGCCGGGCGCTTCGATGCCGCCTTTTGCATCTTCGAGTGCGGCGCCGGTCACGCGTTCGATCTCGGCGCGCGCGACGCCGCCGGGGCGCAGCAGGATAACGCGCTCGACCCCAGTTTCATTTTTGGCAATTTTGACGATGGTGGATTCAATGCCGACCGGGCAAGCGCCGCCATCGAGGATCATGTCGACCTTGCCGCCGAGCGAGTCAGCGACGTGTTCTGCGCGGGTCGGGCTGATCGAACCGGAACGGTTGGCGCTGGGCGCCGCGAGCGGTCGGCTGGCTTCGCGGATCAGCGCTTGCGCCAGCGGATGGTTAGGCATGCGAACGCCGATCGTGTCGAGCCCGGCGGAGACGAGCAGGGACAGATTGCTGTCGGCGCGCCGCGGCAGAACCAGCGTCAGCGGCCCCGGCCAGAACGCCGCCGCCAGCTCCGCAGCCAATGGCGAGACCTCGACATAACGCGCCGCCATTTCAAGGCTCGCCACATGAATGATCAGCGGATTGAATTGCGGCCTGCCCTTGGCGTCGAAAATTTTCGCGACCGCTTTATCATCGGTCGCGTCGGCGGCGAGCCCGTACACCGTCTCCGTCGGCATGGCGACAAGTCCGCCTTCGCGGATGATGCGCGCAGCGTTGTCGATGGTGGCGGGATCTGGCGTCGTCATGGGCCCGCTATAGCAGCGCTGCATCGGCGCGTCGCCAGAAAATTACCTTTCCGCAGCGCTGCATTTCTTCCTACGAATTTGCTGGCAAATGCGCCATAAGAAGGACATTCAGGGAGACGAAAATGACCTATCGAACGCCGATCCGCGACATGCGCTTTATTCTCGATCATTCCGCCGGCTTCGCCGCGCTGGAAGCGTCCGGCGCGTTTGCCGAGCTCGGTGATGATCTGGTTGCGGCGATCATGGAAGAGATGGGCAAGTTCTGCGACGGCGTCGTCGCGCCCCTGAACGAGACCAGCGACAAAAACGGCGCCAGGCTCGAAAACGGCGTAGTCAGAACCACGCCGGGCTTCAAGGAAGCCTATGCGCAGTATGTGGAGGGCGGCTGGGGCTCTCTGGCGTTTCCGGAAAGCGCGGGCGGGCAGGGATTGCCGTCGACGCTGGCGCTGGCGCTGGTCGATGGGCTCAACGGCGCGTGCATGTCCTTCGCCATCGGCACGACCTTGACCACCGGCGCCATCAAGGCGCTGATTCATGCGGGTACGGACGAACAGAAGAAGCTGTACCTCGAAAAAATGGTCTCCGGCGCGTGGACGGGGACCATGAACCTGACCGAACCGCAGGCGGGCTCTGACCTCTCCGCGATCCGCACCAAGGCCGAACCGTTGGGGGATGGACGTTATAAAATTTCCGGCCAGAAGATCTTCATCACCTATGGCGATCACGACATGACCGAGAATGTGGTGCATCTCGTGCTGGCGCGGCTGCTCGATGCGCCGGAGGGAACGGCCGGGATTTCCATGTTTATGGTCCCGAAATTTCATGTGAATAAAGACGGCTCGCTGGGCGAGCGCAACGATGCGCACTGCATCAAGCTCGAAGAAAAGATGGGCCTTCACGGCTCGCCCACTTGCGTGATGGCGTTTGGCGATCGCGGCGAGTGTTTCGGCACGCTGCTCGGCGAGGAGAACAAGGGCCTCAGGAACATGTTCGTGATGATGAACGCCGCGCGCCTCGATGTCGGCGTGCAGGGCGTCGGCGTCGCGGAACGCGCATTCCAGCGCGCGCTGGCCTATGCGCAGGACCGCAAACAGGGCCGGGCGCCCGGCGTTAAATCCGGCGACATGATCCCGATCTACGAACACGCCGATGTGCGCCGCATGCTGTATTCCATGAAAGCGCTCACCGACGCCGCGCGGGCGATCTGTTACGCCAACGCCGTCGCCTATGATCTGTCGCATCATTCGAGCGATGACGAGACCCGCCGCGAAGCCAAGGCGCTGGAAGAATTGCTGACGCCGATCTCGAAAGGCTGGTCCACCGACCGCGCCAATGATGTGGCCTCGCTCGGCGTGCAGGTCCATGGCGGCATGGGCTATATCGAGGAAACCGGCGCCGCCCAGCATCTGCGCGATGCGCGCATCGCCGCGATCTATGAAGGGACCAACGGCATTCAGGCCATGGACCTTGTGGGCCGCAAGCTGCAGGGCGATGGCGGCGCGGCGGCGAAAGCGTTTCTCGCTGAAGTCGAATCCGAAGCGGGCGTGTTGAAAGCCGCCAAACGCGATGATTTGCGGCATATCGGCGAGCGGTTGCAGAAGGCGGGCGATGCGCTTCTTCAGTCTACGGAATGGCTGCTGGAGGCGGCGAAGGGCGATCAGGAAGACGTGCTCGCCGGCGCGACGCCGTACTTGAAACAATTCGGCAATGTCGCCGGCGGGTATTATCTCGCCAAGGGCGCGCTCGCCGCAGCTCTCGCGGTCAATGAGGGCGTCGATAAACGCTATCACGAAAGCCGCATCGCCATCGCCGCGTTCTTCGCCGACAATTATCTGACGGAAGCGGTGAGTCTTACGGACGCCGTGACGGCGGGGGCGAAATCGCTGTCGCGGATTGAGCCGGAATTGTTGAGTGGGTAGGTGGTGGTGTTATGGAGTGCAAATAAGCAATCCTAGATATCAAAACAACGCGGTTTAATTTTTCTGCAGCTTCAACTTCTGAAACCTTCCACCAGCTTGCATTTTTAAATATTTTTCAAATTTCAGAGCAGTCTTTTTATCACTAAACCCGATGCAGGCATGCAGTTTCCAAGGCTGGTGTTTTGCAGTATGCCCCTTGTTGCCGTCGGCGTTATGTTCTTTCAGTCTGCGTTTCAGGTCGTCCGTAAAGCCCGTATAAAACTTTCCAGTGCAGCTTACGCTTTGAAGAACATAGACGTACCACAAACGGTTCTCTTTTCTCCATTCCGTCATTGTCTATATGCTGCTGGCGCAGCGACAATGACGAGAATCTCGTCCATCCCGGCCGCGCAAAGCGCGGCGGATTGACGGATGGTCGGAGTGAGAGGATTCGAACCTCCGGCCCCTGCCTCCCGAAGACAGTGCTCTACCAGGCTGAGCTACACTCCGATCTCGTCAGACGCGGGCGGGCGAGGTCTCGCCGGTCCGGTCGCGGGAGCGCCTCTATAGCGATGGAAATTTTCCGGCGCAATGTTGATTTGGCGCAGCCGGTTACGCCGTCGGTTTCCGGCGATCAAGCCAGCCCTCGCCGCCAGCGGCGCGGGCGGCGCGCGGCGCTCCTCTAGCGGGCCGAATCACGCGGTCAAGCCTGGGCGTCGGGCGGGCGCCGCTCCGGGATGATTTTCGCCATGATTTTCATCGGCGAGGCCATTGCAAGCGGTGAGGGAAAGCGCTATCTCGCCCGCTCCCGGCTGATAGCCGGGGCCGTTGGGGCGTCGCCAAGTGGTAAGGCATCGGTTTTTGGTATCGACATTCCCAGGTTCGAATCCTGGCGCCCCAGCCACTCCATGCCAGCCATTCCATTCTGGCCACGTTATCACCTCAGGCCCGCGACGCTGCCGCTCGAGCCGCAACCCCGAAATTTCATCTTTGCCCGGATCGGCTCGTCGCGCGCACGATAATCTTGTCAATTCCTGCATTAACCATCCGCATCACAGGGGAAGACTTCGGGAAACTTTTCGGGGACTTTTCCGGGGAACTTTCGCCCGCGCGGCGGGTTTTTCATAAAACCGTAATAGCGGTCTGTATATAAAGTATCGCTCCGGGCGCTCACAGATGCCCGTTTCTGTCAATCCCTGAGGCGCGCCACAATCGCGTGAGCAGGCGGATTTGAGGCGAATTTTGCTTTATTCTTATGATTGCCACCGCGGCGAACAGTTGTTACAAATTAACGGGGTGGATGCGCGGACGCTGTGGGGCGGCGTACAGATGGATATTGGTTCCACAGATTCGCAATGTCGGACAGGGTGACACGAATCTTGCAGTAATCGTTCAAGGTTGGGGCGAAGGAGCATGGGTTTGATCGCAAATCAAATCGCCGTTGCAATTTCGCTGCAAATATACGATTGCTTGTATTCTTGTATGGGGAACAGGGGACGTTCTGGGTGAAGAGTATCTTTCACAGATTTTTCGAAACGCGCATTTGCGTTTCAAACCGGCGCAACAACGCGCCACAGGTCCGCGGCACAGCTTGTAAAAGGCATGACGCCGTATCAATCAGCCGCAACATTCCGGTAAATGAGGCATTTATGAAGAGAACAGCGATTTTGGGTTCAGCGGCGGCAGTGCTTGCTGTCATGAGCGCGCCGGCCCAGGCGCAATTCCAGTCGGCGCTTCAAGAAAGCGAAGCGACGGCGACGGAAACCGCCAGCGCGCAACGGCAGATCGATCAGCTCGACGACCAGACAGCGTCGCTGCTCAACGATTACCGCGCAAACCTGAAGCAGCTTGAAGCGGCCCGCCGTTACAACGCCTCGCTCAACCGGAACATCGAAGCGCAAGAGCGCCAGATCGTTCGCCTGCAGGAAGACATCGTCAATGTCGAAGGCCTTCAGCGCGCCATGCAGCCGTTGATGGAGGACATGGTCGCCACCTTCGGCGAACTGGTCGCCGCCGACTTGCCGTTCCTGCCGACCGAACGGGCGGAGCGCGCCGCGCGTCTTGAAAACATTCTCGGCGACCCGGAAATGTCCGCCGCGCAGCGTTACCGCCTGATCGTCGAGGCCTACCAGATCGAGGGCGAATATGGCCGCACCATCCGTCAGTATGAAGGCACGGTGAATTACGAAGGTCAGGAACTGGCCGGCGAATTCCTCGGCATTGGCCGCCTCGCGCTGATGTTCAAGACGCCCGATGATTCAACCCTGCTGATTTACGACAAGACCGCTGGCGACTGGACGTCGCTCAGCCGTTCTTATCTCGCAGATGTGAAATACGCCCTGCGCATGGCCAAAGAACAGACAGCGCCGGACATCTTCTTCGCACCGGTCAAGCCGCCGGTTCAGGCACAGTAACGGCGACCCCGGTAAAAAGGATTTACAGGTCATGAAACTTTTCAAACTTGCTTCTTTGTCCCTGATCGCCGGCGCCGCTGCGGTGAGCATGGACTTTTCATCCGCAGGCTTCTCGTCTGCAAGCGCACAGGTCACGCTCGATCAGGTGCTGAATGCGGTGCGTACGGAGCGCCGTGAAGTCAGCCAGGAAAACCGCGAGCGCATTCAGCGCTTCCAGGCCGAGCGCAACCAGCAGCAGGCGCTGCTCACGCAGGTCCGCAATCAGGTCGCCGCCGCCGCTGCGGAATCCACCCGCCTTGAGGGCGTGATGGAAACCAACCGCGAGCAGATCTCCGAACTCGATCAGGAACTCGCTTCGAAACAGGGCGAATTCCAGGAGCTGTTCGGCGCTGCGCGTTCGGCCGCCGCCGATCTCAACGCACAGGTTGAGCGGTCGCTGATCTCCGCTCAGTATCCGGGCCGTGGCCAAGGCCTCAACGAACTGGCCCGTACGGAAAAACTGCCGACCGAAGAACAGCTTCGCGATTTGTGGGAAGTCATGATCCAGCAGATGGCCGAGCAGGGCAAAACGGTCACCTTCAATTCGCGCATCGTGCAGGCCAATGGTGAAGCCGCTGAAGCGGAAATCACCCGCATCGGTCCGTTCGTCGCCTTCTCCAACGGCAAATACCTGACTTACCGCGACGGGCGTTTGCAGTTCCTTGCACGCCAGCCTTCCGGCGCCATCACCGGCGCAGCCTCGGCTGTCGAACGCGCCACCGGCGACAACTTTGTCCGCGGCGCCATCGACCCGTCGCTGGGCACGCTGCTCGGCCTCGTCGTTGAAGCCCCGACCTTGCCGGAACGCATCGCGCAGGGCCGTCAGGTCGGCTACACGATCATCATCGTGTCGTTCCTCGCCATGCTGCTCGGCGCTTACAAGTGGTTCACGCTGACCATGACCGCCGGCGCTGTCAGAAGCCAGGTTCGCCGCAAGAAAGCATCGAAAGCGAACCCGCTGGGCCGCGTCATGCTGGCTTACGAAAACACCGCATCGAACGATGTTGAGACGGTTGCGCTCAAGCTCGACGACGCGATCCTGAAAGAAGTGCCGAAACTCGAAGGCGGGTTGAACCTCGTCAAGGTTGTCGCCGCGGTCGCTCCGCTGCTCGGCCTGCTCGGCACGGTTATCGGCATGATCAACACCTTCCAGGCGATCACGCTTTACGGCACCGGCGACCCGCAGATTATGGCGTCCGGCATCTCCGAAGCGCTGGTCACCACGGTGTTGGGTCTTGTCGCGGCGATCCCGCTGCTTCTCCTCCATTCGTTTGCGTCAGGCGCCGCCAAGCGCGTCACGCAGATCCTGGAAGAGCAGGCTGCAGGCATCATCGCAGAACATGCGGAAGGCGGCCGGGCGTAAGCGCCCGGTCCCTTGCTAAGCCCGCTTTTGGGCGCCTGCCGTTCAGGGCCCATTGTTTAAGGGAAAGGGATCTCGAGACATGCTCGAGCTATTGAATCCGCAGAACGCTTTTAATGCGATCGTCGATTTTCTCGGCGCCGGCGGCAACGTTCTTGTCGCGATCATGATCGTCACCTTCTTCATGTGGGCGCTGATCATCGAACGCCTCATGTACTGGTCCGGCGCGCATGCGGGCGTCGCTAAACAGGCGCAGCGCGTCTGGGGCGCGCGCAACGATCACAAGTCCTGGTACGCCCATGCGGTCCGCGACAAGCTGATCTCTGAAACGATCCAGGAAGCGTCGAAGTTCAACAACGTCATCCGCGCGCTGGTTGCGGTGACGCCGTTGCTGGGCCTTCTGGGCACGGTGACGGGCATGGTTCAGGTGTTTGACGTGATGGCCGTTACCGGTTCGTCAAACGCACGACTGATGGCGGAAGGCATTTCCAGAGCGACGATCCCGACCATGGCCGGTCTCGTCGCCTCGCTTTCCGGCCTTGTTTTCATCAACGCCTTCGACAGCAATGTCGCCAAGGCGTCCCACCAGATTTCTGACGACTTGTTGATCGAGTAGGGACGATGCGGAAAAAATCAACTCACGCCGGCGAAGAAGCGGATGTCAACGTAACGCCGTTGCTCGACATCGTCTTCATCATGCTGATCTTCTTCATCGTTACGGCGACCTTCCTGCGCGAAAAGGGCCTCGATGTCCGCACGCCGGAAGACACGCCGCCAGATGAGCGCACCCAGCCGCCGCCCGCGCTGTTGCTGGCGGTGCAGGAAGACGGCTTTGTGCGGGTCAACAATGTCCGCGTCATCGATCCGGGTTCGGTCAAGCCGGTAGTTCAGGAATTCTATGCGCGCGAGCCGCGCGGCGTGATCCTGGTCTCGGCGGCGCCGGAATCGGAAGCCGGCGCGGTGGTCGAAGTGATGGACCAGGCTCAGGACGGCTGCAACAGCGCGTGTCCGGTGTCGGTCGCGCTTCAGAAAGAAGTTCGATAGTCGGCGCATAAGCATGTGCGGCTGCTGCTGAAATTGATTTGTAGGCGGAAAGTATATGGCGAGACGTAGTTTTTCATCCCAATCCGGCGCTGCTGACGAGGACGTCAACGTCACGCCGTTGCTCGACATCGTCTTCATCATGCTGATCTTCTTCATCGTGACGTCGACCTTTGTGAAAGAGCCGGGCATCGAGATCGACCGCCCGGAAGCGACGACCGCAACAGAGCGCCGTCTCGCCTCGATCATTGTCGGCATTTCCGAAAACGATGAAATCTGGATCAACAAGGAACGCGTCGAACTGAGCGAAGTGAAGTCGGTCGTCGAACAGCTTGTCCGCGAAAACCCCAAGGGCACGGCGGTGGTTCAGGCTGACGCCAACTCCAAGACCCGCATGCTGGTCGAAGTGGTGACGCAAATCCGGCAGACCGGCGTTGAAGACGTCGCTGTCTCGACAGAGAATAGATAAGGAGCACGATCATGGGATCGATGGTTCGGTTGATTGTCGGCATACCGGTTTCGGTCATCGTGACCGGTGCGCTGTTCTTGCTCATGGCCTCGCTCATCAAACAGGAATTGCGCCTCGAAGACGCGCAGGACGCGATCAGCATCAAGATCACGCAGCAGATCGACGACACGGAGCTCAACGCCAATCAGGAAATCAAGCGGCCGACGCTCGATGCGCCGCCGCCGCCGCCGCCGGCCGTGAACGACCCGTCGAACCGTCCGGCGCTGAACGGCGTCGCCGCGCAGATCCCGACGATCAACGCCAACCTCTCGATCGGTTCCGGCTTCAACCCGGACCGCGACGCGCAGCCGCTGGTGCGGATTCCGCCGCAATATCCCGAGCGCTGCATGACGCGCGCCGCCGCATCGGAATCGGTCATGGTCCAGTTCGACGTGACGCCGGACGGCCAGACCACCAACATTACAACGGTCGAAAGCTCCAACAGCTGTCTCAACCGGGCGGCGGAGCGGTCGGTCGAGCGCTGGAAGTATCAGCCGAAGATCGTCGACAACCAGGCGGAATGGCGCCGCGGCGTGCAGACGGTCGTCAGATTTGAACTGTCGGATGGGTAATCGCCTTCGCCCCCTGCATGGGGCGGGCGTCATTGGAATTGAGACTGCTGTAAACAGGGGTCGAGACCGCAGGATGATGAATATGCGTGGGAAATTTCGTAAGGCTTGTTTTTCGGCCGCTGTCTGTTCAGCCGCTTTGATGGCGTTCGCGGCGCCGACCGCCGCGGTTGCGCAAAACGCGCAATGCGACGCCGAAGAAGGCGGCGCGTCGAAGACGCTCGATCCGCGCAACGGCGCCGAGATTTCGAAGATTTACGAATTGATGCAGACGGACCAGTTCCCGGCGGCGCTGCAGGCCTTCAACACGCTGCTCGCCAATCGCGGCGATTCCATGAAGCCTTATGACAAGGCGACAGTCTACGAACTGCGCGCCAACGTCAAAATCAACATGGAAGACTATCGCGGCGCGCTGTCCGATCTGCAGGCGGCGCTGAACGCCAACGGCCTGCCGGCGGCGCGCAACAACCAGCTTCGCTATTACATCGCCCAGCTCAATTTCCAGATCGAGCAGTATCAGACGGCGATCACCGGCTTGAACCAGTGGATCCAGCTTGCGCGCACCTGCGGCACGACGGTCGATCCGAATGCGTACTATCTGCTGGCCGCCGCCTATACGCAGATCTCGCCGCCGAATTACCGCGCCGCGCTCGGCCCGGCCGAACAGGCGATCGCCAGCATGGGCGCCGAGCCGCGCAAGGGTTATTTCGACCTCTTGAACCTGATCTATTCGGAACTCAACGATAACGCCAAGCGCGCGCCGCTGCTCGAGCGGATGGTCAATTACTGGCCGAACGACAAGGGCTACTGGACGCAGCTTTCCGGCGCCTATTCGGTTCAGAACAAGGACAAAGAAGCGTTTTCCGTTCTTGAGGTCGCCTATCGCGCCGGCCTGATCAAATCCGAAAACGAAATCCTGACGCTGGTTCAATACTACTCGTTCTTCGACAATCCCTATCGCGGCGCGACGATGCTCGAGCGGGAAATGAACGCGGGCAACGTCAAGCGCGAACAGAAGAACCTGATCCTCCTGTCGCAGCTGTGGAGCCAGGCGCGCGAACACAAGAAATCAATTCCGATCCTGCGCGAAGCCGCGCAAGGATCCTCGAACGGCGAATTGTTCTACCGCCTCGGCATGGTGCTGCTCGCTGACGAGCAATACGCCGCGTCGCAGACAGCGCTTGAAAATGCGCTCAATCGCGGCGGTCTGGATCGCGACGACACGGGCGATGCGTGGCTGCTGCTCGGCACGGCGCGGTTCAGCCAGGCCGGCCCCGCCAGCACCGCCATCTGGTCGAACGCGCGTCAGGCGTTTGTCCGCGCACAGGCCTATGAAAATTCCCGCCGCCGCGCGTCGGACTGGATCACCTATATCGATGCGGTGGTGAACACATATTGGGACGGCCTGCGCATTGAGTGGGAGCAGAACAAGCTCGCCTGCGAAGACGACATTCAACGCTTCGAACAGCAGCGCCGCATTGAGGATCTGCAAAACCGTCGGCCCGATCCGGCCGATGTTGAGCGCCGTGAAGCGCGCGCCGCAGAATGCGAAGCCCTGATCGCCGCCGGCCCGCCGTCGCGGAACAATCCGAACGCCGCCGCATCGACGGAAACAGATTCCGCGCCGGAGGCCCCTGAGGCGCCGGCGGAAGAAGCGACTGAAGACACAGAGACCAATCAGTAAGCTGCAAAAAGCTGCAATCGAAAAAAGGCGCTCCGGAATGAGCGCCTTTTTTGTTGTGTCGCCGGTATCGTGAATTTCGCCGCAGCCTCTTCCCCACTCTTTTCAAGGGAGGGGCCCAAGGGAGGGGCATGGGGTGGGTTCGTGCGTTCCGTTCAGCAGGTTTCTTCCATGAGGGAACCCCGCCCTAACCCTCCCCTTCATAAGGAGAAGGAAATTCGCTGCGCTCACATCCCAACGCCCGGCGTTAACCCTTCATCAATATTCGTTGCGCTCGCCGAGAATGCGGCCGCCGTCTTTTGCTTCCGGCGTGGTGTTGGAGCATTCCAGATATCCCTGGCGCCAGCCGGCGCGATAGGCGGCGTCATTTTCAAATGAATACGCGTCGCGGGTCTGTTTGGTCGAAAAGCTCTTGTCTTCTTCTCCGGCAGTCGAGCAGCCATCGCCATAGCCGGCGGCGAAGCCCGGTTCCTCGCGCAGGGCGGCGAGTTCGGCGTTGCTCACACAGCCCGCAGCGGCGGTCATGGCGGCGGCGATCAGGGCCGCCGGCGCCAGGCGCCTCGGCATCAGGCCGGGCATCGACAAAGTCTTCATCTTAAAACGGATCACAGCGATTTCCTTACAGTTTCCCCGCCCAACCCTAGCATTGCCGGGCGCGAAGGTCTTGGAAAACCGGCGCCAAAAGTGAAATCCCCCGTTAACGGTGTTCCGGTTACAACGGTCCTGGAAAATCCGGGGTTCTGGAATATCCGGGGTTTTGCGGACTCCCGGCGGTTTCCCGCAGAAAGGCGATTATCGCGCACATGACTGATTTTGACGCCGCAAGCGAGAGCCGGAACGACGCGCCGAAGGGGCCGAAACCGGACGCCGAGACCATGCTGACGCCGCTCTCGCCGTCTGGGGCGAGCGTGCGCACGCTGATGGTGCGCAAACTCACCGATATTGTGGTGCTGCCCTCCGGCAAGATTTCCTCGAACGAACGGGCGCTGGTCGCCGATATCCTGCTGCATGTGCTCGACAAGGTTGAAGACCCGATCCGCATGGAAGTTGCGCAGCGTGTCGCGCGCGTGTCGGAATGTCCGCCGGCGCTGGTCAAGATGCTGATCATGGACTCGCCTGCGGTTGCGGAAAAAATCATCAGCGGCGCCGATAATCTGCCCGAAGCCTTGCTGATCGAGGCGGCGCGCGACGGCGTCATGGCGCACCGGTTGATGATCGCCCGGCGGCTCGATTTGTCGACGGCGGTCGCCGATGCGTGTCTTGCGTTTGATGAAATGGATGTCAGCCGGCTGGTGCTCAAGCGCGAAGAATGCACGCTGTCGCCGACGGCGGTGAACAAGCTGGTGGCGCTCAGCTCCGCCAACAAGGATTTGCAGTCGCTGCTGCTGCGCCGGCCGGAGCTTGAGCCGGCCCATGGTTTTATCATGTTCTGGTGGGTGGATGGCGAACGCCGCCGCCGCATCCTGACGCGCTTTTCCCTTGACCGCAGCATCATTCAGGACGCGTTGCAGGATCTTTACGCCCGCGTCTTCCGCGGCGGCGACAATGATGCGGTCGTCAAGGATATTCTCGTCCTGTCCGAACGCCGTCACCGGCCGCGCGGGGTCAATGGCGAGCCGGTGTCCATGGATGTGGTCAAGCGCACGCTGGCCGCCGCCTGCAAATATCCGGCGCAGGAAATTATCGATGCGGTCGCCATGATCGGCGGCGTCAGCCGCGACCTTTCAAGCCGCATCCTGCGCGATTCTGGCGGCGAGCCCTTTGCGGTCCTGTGCAAGAGTCTCGGCGTGCCGCGCGATGATTTTTACCAGTTCATGCTGGCGGCTGCGGAAAGCGAAGAGGGCCGTCAGCGCGCAGAGCGCCTGCTCGGCGTGTTCGATTCCATGGCCCGCGACTTTTCGCGCGCCGTGCTGCGCTACTGGGACTGGGACACCAATCCGCGCATCGCCCACATCACCCGGATGATGGCGGCGCTGGTCGATGAAATCGACATGAAAGAGATGGGCGACATTTCCGCCTATTCCTGATCCGCCTTTGCGCGCGGCGCCGTCAATCGGCGCCTGCTGAAAAATCCATCCGGCGTTTAAGCCTCGTTTAAGAGGTTTACCTTATACAGTCGCGTGCTGGCGGCGGCCTTGCGTATCTAGGTTGTCGCCGGCATTTTTTCAGCCATTAAGCTGAACGCCGCTCTTCCAATTTGAAGCAAATTTTCGCCGCCGTTCATGCGCGGCGTTAATGCGTGTTGTGTCATGATTTCCGGGCGTCATGTATTTATGACTGTTCTGGAGGGCGCATGCTGTCATCGATGCGTGTCATAGTTTTCGCATCGCAAAAGGGTGGATCGGGCAAGACGACCTTGTCAGGACACATTGCGGTTGAGGCGGAGCGTCAGGGCGCGGGGCCCGTAGCGTTGATCGACACCGATCCGCAAGGCTCGCTGGCGAAATGGTGGAACGTGCGCAAGGATCCTGCGCCGGCCTTCATCCAGTCGGTTTTTTCAAACCTGTTTTACGATCTCGACAGCGCCCGCGAAGAGGGCTTTCGCCTGGTCGTGATCGATACGCCGCCGGCGGTGACGCGGGCGATTTCCGAGGTGGTCAGCTTCGCCGACATTGTTGTCGCGCCGACGCGCCCGAGCCCGCACGATCTGCGCGCCGTCGGTCCGACCGTCGATATCGCCGAGGCGCGCGGCAAGCCTTTGATCTTCGTCGTCAACGGCGCCACCCAGCGCGCGCGCATTACCTCGGAGGCCGCCGTCGCCCTGTCGCAGCACGGCACCGTCGCGCCGACCACCATTCACCACCGCGTCGATTTCGCCGCGTCGATGATCGACGGCCGCACGGTGATGGAAATCGATCCGTTCTGTCAGTCGGCGCAGGAAGTGTCTTCGCTGTGGACGTATCTCTATGAACGGCTGCAGCGCGCCGATGGCGGCTATCGCGCCGGGGACGATCCCATGGGCGCGGGGCACAACGCCCATAATCGCGTCTTTGGACGGCGGGCCGCGCAATGAACGCATACGCACCCAACGCATCGCCGTCCGGAAACGGCTACGCTTCGCTTACCTCGAGCCTGCTGGCGCGCAAGGGCGAGGCCCTTCCTGCGGTCGATTCAGTTGCACATGAGGGCATCGACATCGACATGCGTCCGTTGCGGCCGGCCAACAGCCCCGGCGCGCCGCGCACGATCAAGGAAGAGACCATCGAAAAGATGTATGCGGACAATCCGCGCCCGCAACCGGCGCCCGGGTCGGCAGAGCGCTCCACGGGGCGGCCAGACGGGCGGCCGGATGTGCGGCTGGTGCATTCCAGCGGCGTGCGCCGCCGCGTCCGCGACGAGGCGCCGAAGACCTGGACCATTCCGCCGCGCGCCAGCAGACCTTCCGGCGCCCAGACGCAAAGGCCCGGCGAAACGCCGGGCGGCATTCTCGCCCGCAAGGCGATCGTCACCCTGCGCATGCCGGCGCGCGATCTGGTGCGGCTCAAACTCGCCGCCCGCGATCTTGAAATGTCGTGTCAGGCGATCATTCTCGAAGCGCTCGACTGCTATCTTGACGCCAATGACGTGCCCTCGGCGTCCGACGATGATGCGATCATGCGCGAAGTCGAACGGCTGATGGCCAACGCAAAAGCCAAGCGCAAGAATTAGGCGGTTCCGCCAATCGTGAAATTATGTGCAGCGCGGTCCCCTCCCTTTTCAAGGGAGGGGAGGGAATTTGTTGCGCTCACAAATAGATTTTTGTTTTGTCACGCATTTTACCCGAAAACCGGTTCCCACTTATCGGAATGCGCTCCAGTGTAGCGCATCAGCACTCCGCTCGATAATGGCGGCTGGTTGGACGATCGGGTTGTATGCCCGATGCTTTAGGCGAAGGGCCGCTCAACCGCACTCGGCGCGCAGCCGAAATGCTTGCGGAACGCTTTGAAAAACGCGGTGCGGTCGGAATAGCCGGCGCGCGCTGCGATTTCCGTCACTGGCAACGCCGTCTCCTTCAGCAGCCGCTGCGCCGCGTCCATGCGGATGGCGGCGAGGAACTGCATGGGCGTCGCGCCGGTCATCGCCCGGAACACGCGGATCAGATGATAGGGCGACAGGCACGCCTCGCGCGCAATCTGGTTGAGGCTGAGGCCGGACTCGCCAAAGCGTTGCAGCATGCAGGTTTTCGCCAGTCCGGCGCGGCGGGCGAGTTCGGCCCGGGTTGATGGTTTGACCGCGTCCAGTTGCGCCTGCGCCGCGGCGCGTCCGTCCTGCGCGTCGAGCAGGACTTCATAAAGCTGCGCGCATTGCTCTGCATACCAATTATGGTGACCGGCGCTTGTCCGGCAGCGGCCGGCGATCGCGTCCATCAGCACTTGCGCCGCCGGCGCGGGACGTTGCAGTTTTGTTTCAAGCTTGCGTTCGGTTGTGCGCGGCGTTTCGCCCTCATCGAGCATTGCGGCGTTCGCGCCGCCGCTGATCCAGTGCGGAAAGGAAATCATGTTGGAGCGGAACGGCGCCTCGCCATAGGCCGCATAAGCGTACCGCGCGCCGCGCGCCAGGGTGAGGGCGCCGGCCGAGCGCACCATGATCGCATCGCCGCGCTGCAGCCGGTACCCTTCCTCGCCGCCCGCCGACCAGGTGATGGCGGCGCAGGACAAATCGTCGTCGTAATTTTCGGCGATCGCGAACCGCTCCTTGTGGACCAGGCCGGAAAACACCATCCCGTCGCTGGGCGTGCGCCGGTACATGGCGCCAAGTGCGTCCGCTGTCGCCGGCGCTGTGGTCAGGAGTTGCATCTGCTGGCCGTCGGGTTCGAGAAATCCATTATGGCGATGAGTTTAGGGAGTTGCCGGCGCACGCGCCAGACGCCTGCGGATGCGGCGGCAAAGGTAAGGCGCGCCTGACCGTTTCATCAGGCGCGCCTTATGCCCCGAAGTCTCTCTCAAGCCTTGGGGGCGGCAGGCCGCCAGGGGACTCTGGCCGCCATCTCAAAATCGTCAGGGCGCCTGCTGTGCGGCGCCCGCCCGCAGGCGGCGTTCCCCCCGAAACACCGCCCGCCGGCGGGTCATGCGCTCCCCACGAAACAGCCCTGCAAACGCAGGGTACAAGGACCGCACATCTCCCCCTAACCTTGAAAAGCGGATTCCGGACCAAAAACAGGTCATCCCTTCACAGAAAAAGATTTCCGCGCTTTCGGGGCGCCCTTTTTGCACGGATTTGTGTTTAATATCAGGATCGTAGCGTGAGAGGTGCGGGCGCGTAACATGGCGGAAGACGAAGAAGGGTTCTTGTCGTTGTTGAGCGCCAGCCGGTCTGGCGACGAAGCGGCGAGCGCACGCCTCGATGCGGCGGTCTATGCGGAGCTGTCGGCCATCGCCGCGATTTTGCTGCGCCGCGAAGGAAAGCGCGTGTCGCTGGCGACAAGCGACCTCGTCAACGAGGCGGCGGTGCGGATGTTGTCATCGGCCGAGGCGCCGCCGGCCGAGCGCGCGCATTTCATGGCGCTGTCGGCGCGGATCATGCGCAATGTGCTGGTCGATGCGGCGCGCAGGCGCGGCGCGGAAAAGCGCCGCAAGATCACCGTGACGCTGCACACCGATCAGGGCGCGGCGAACGAAAACCCCATGGAGCTGATCGCGCTCGAAACTGCGCTGATGCGGCTCAAGGCGATTGATCCGGAACGCGCGGAAATTGTCGTCATGCGCTATTACGGCAGTATGACCACCGAAGACATTGCGCTGCATCTGGGGATTTCGGAATCGACCGTGAAGCGATCCTGGCGCGCGGCCTGCGCATGGCTGAAAGAAGCGATTGAAGATGACGAATTCTGACGTAAGGCTGGAAGCGGCGGCGCTGGCCCTGTTTGAAGATGCGCTGGACCAGCCGTCGCCCGAGCGCGAACAGTGGATCCTTGATCGAACGAATGAGGATGCGCGTTTGCGCGCGCGGGTTCTGTCGTTGCTGCGCGCCGATCGGACCGGGCGGTCGCTGGCCACCGGCGGCGCGCTTTCGGAATTCGACGCCGATGAAACCCAGCCGGAATCGATTGGTCAGTACAGGATCATTCGCCTGTTGGGGCGCGGCGGCATGGGCGCCGTCTGGCTGGGCGAGCGCGCCGCCGGCGATTTCGATCACAAGGTCGCCATCAAGGTCGTGCGCGGCGTCTCGCGCAGCCCGCGTCTCGCCGAACGGCTGCGCTATGAGCGCCAGACCCTGGCGGCGTTGCAGCATCCCAATATCGCCCAGCTTTTCGATGGCGGCGAAACGCTCGCGGGCGAGCCCTATTTCATCATGGAATATGTGGAAGGCGCGCCCATCGGCGATGCGCTGGAAACCGCGATTGATGCAAAGGAGCGGTTGCGCATTTTCCGCGACATCTGCAGCGGCGTTGAATACGCCCATCAAAAACTGATCGTCCATCGCGATCTGTCGCCAGCGAATATTCTGCTGACTGGCGATGGTAGGGTGAAGCTGATCGATTTCGGCATTTCCCGGTCTTTCTCCGACAGCCGCGCCGATGGCCCGCAACTGACCATGACCAAGGGCTTCGCCGCGCCGGAACGGGTGAAGGGCGAACCGGCGACGACCTTAAGCGACATTTATTCGCTGGGGCTGATCCTCAAGGAAATGCTGGAAGCGGCGCCGGTCATCGCCGACCGCGATCTCGCCGCCATTTCGGAAAAAGCCTCCGCCCATGAGCCGCAAGACCGCTATCAGTCGGTCACCGCGCTGATCGCCGATCTTGACCGCTACGCCTCCGGGCGGGCGGTGGAGGCGCGCGGCGGCGGGCTTTATACGCTCGGCAAATTCATCCGCAGGCGTCGTTTTGCGGTCGGCGCCGGCGCGCTCGCCGCTTTCGGCGTCGTCGCGGCGCTGGTCGTCACCTCAACGCTTTATGCGCGCGCGGAAGCGGAACGGCGCGAGGCCGATGCGCGGTTTGAACAGGTGCGCGAGCTCGCCAATTTCATGCTGTTCGATCTTTACGATCAGCTTGAAGCGATCCCCGGAACCACCAAGGCGCTCTCTGGCATTGCTGACAAATCGCGGACCTATCTCGATGCGCTGAAGGACAACAAGCGCGCCTCGCAGGCGCTGCGGCTCGAAACGGCGCTCGGCTATAAACGGCTCGGCGACGTCACCGGCAATCCCATCGGCGCCAATCTCGGCCGCCGCGAGGAAGCCGGCGATCATTTGACGACGGCGCTGAACACGTTGCAGGCCATGCATGAAGCTGCGCCGGACGATGCGGCGACGGCGAGGGCGCTGGCGGAAACATCCTTTTCCATGGCCGTCTATCAGTTTATCGCCATCGACGACAACGAAGCCGCTGTCGAGCATGCGCGCCGCGCCGAAGCGCTCTATGCCGGAATCATTGCGTCCGGGAATGGAACGGATACGGATGAAATGGCCCGGATCGAAGCCAAGGCCCAGTCTGGCAAGCCGCTGGTGTGGGACGGCAAGGGCGAAGAAAGCATCGCCATCCTCACCGAAGCCCGCGATGAAGCGCAAGCCTTCGCCGCCGCGCATCCCGATAACCGTCAAGCGCAATCGCTTAGCGCAACCACCAATGTGGCGCTGGCCGAGGCGTCCGGCCGCCATTACGATCTTGAGGGCGGCGGCGATTACGCTTCCGCCATCCCGCCGCTCGATCGCGCCATCGGCATCTATCGCGCGCTTGATGCGGCCGATCCTGACGACATGACTCCGCGGCGCAATCTCGCCAGCGCCTATTTCAAGCGCGCGCTGATTTACTACAGCATGGAAGATGACGAAAAAGTGCTGGCGGATCTGGTCGCGGCGGAACGGATCGCCGACGAGTTTCTCGCCAAGGACCCGGACGATCTCGGCATCAAGCGCATGCGCACCTCGGTGATTGAACAAAAGGCGATGACGCTCGCCTATCTCGGCCGGTTTGACGAAGCGTTTGACATTGGCGAAGGCAATCTTGAGGTCGAGCGCGCGCTGCTGGCGGGCGAGCCGGACAATCCCGCGCGGGTGCGCGAAGTGGCGAGCACGACCTTCATGCTGGGCGAGATGTACCGTCTTGCTGAAAACAAGATCCGCGCCTGCACGCTCTTTATGGAATCAAAAGCCAACTATCGCCGGCTCGAAACCGACTTCACCCTGTCCGATTACGACCGCGAGACCGGCCTCAATCCGCTTGAGGAATATCTGAGCGAATGCGGTTGAGGGCGGGGCGCCGTCTGCGACGGTTTTCCACAGACCTATAGGCGTCAAGACGTTGATTTCTCCGCAAATTCTGCGACAGTTGCGGGCGATTCCCGTTGCTCTTTACGCGATGGGTTCTATCGTTGCGCGGCGTGCGCCGGATGGTTTTCCGCACGGCGACATCACTGGGGTCAGGTCGCAAATGCGCGCCGCGCGATTGCCGCCGGGGTTGCTGAGAGGTTCCGAAGAGCAGGGCTGATGGGGCGATTTATTATCCTCGTTGTGGCGCTTGGCGCCCTCTGGCTGCTGCTGTCGGGCTATTTCGACGTGCCGCTGCTGCTCGGGTTTGGCGTCGTGTCGGTGCTGTTTTCCGCCTGGCTCGCCCGCCGCGCGAAGGTTCTCGACAATGACAGCGTGCCCATGGGGCTGCTTCCCGGCATTCTCTTTTACTGGCTGTGGCTCGCCGGCGAGATCGGCAAGGCCAATCTGATCGTTATGCGCCATGCGCTCGCCGTTGAGCCGAAATTATCGCCGAAACTGTTTCTCGTTCCCAATCCGCCGAAAAGCGATGTGGGCAAGGCGACCTTCGCCAATTCCATAACCCTGACGCCGGGCACTGTGTCGGTGGACATGCGCGAGGACGGCATTCTCGTGCATGGCCTCACCGAAGAGATTTGCGATGTCGCCGCCATCACCGATATGGGCGAGCGCGTGGCGCGTTGCGAGCGGGTGCGCGGATGATGTTCGGTGTGGTCATCGCCGCCATTCTCGCCGCCATGGTGCTGGCGCTGGTGCGGGCGTTCGCCGGGCCGTCGCTCTATGACCGCATTCTGGCGGGCAATTCGTTCGGCACCAAGACCGTGCTGCTGATCGGGCTCATGGGCTTCATTACCGGGCGTCCGGACTTTCTCGACATTGCGCTTCTTTATGCGCTGATCAATTTCGCCGCGACGCTCGCCATTCTGCGTTTCTTTTCCTACCGCCGCAGTCAGGAGGAAGCGTCGTGATCGACATGTTTGCGCAATTCTGGACCGACATCGAACTCCTGCGCGCCATCGCCTCATGGGCGTGTTTCCTGTTTGGCGGTCTGGCGGTCATTTCCGGCGCGCTCGGCATTGTCCGCTTTCCCGATTTTTACACGCGCCTGCATGCTGCCGGCGTCACCGACACCGGCGGCGCGGAAATGATCCTGCTCGGCATGTTGCTGCAGTCGCCGAACTGGATCGTTGCCGTGAAGATCCTCTTCATCGGCGCGTTTTTGTTTTTCACCTCGCCGGTCGCGACCCACGCCATCGCGCATTCCGCCTGGATGGTCGGCTTCAAGCCGCTGGAAGGGCGTGAGTTGCGTTACAAGGAGGGCGGCGAATGAACGCGTTCCAGCCGACCCTGTCGCCCATCGTCTTTATCGATCTGTCGCTGCTGACCATGCTGCTGCTGGTCGCCATCGCCATGCTGCGCTCGCGCCATCTGTTCGCGGTGGTGATGCTGTCGGGGATTTACTCGCTGCTGTCGGCGGCGTTTTTCGTTTCGCTCGACGCGGTCGATGTGGCCTTCACCGAAGCGGCGGTCGGCGCCGGTTTTTCGACCGTGCTGATGCTTGCGGGCATGCTGCTGACCGCGCGCCGCGAGAAACCGAAACGGCCCGGCCGCGCGCCGGTGGCGCTGGCGGTGGTGGTCGCGGCGGGCGCGGCGATGATCTATGCGACCATCGACATGCCGGCCTTTGGCGATCCGAATTCGCCGGCGAATTCCTATGTGGGTCAGGCCTATGTCGACCGTACGGCGTCGGAAATTCCCATGCCCAACATCGTCACCGCCGTCCTGGCCAGCTATCGCGGTTATGACACGATGGGCGAAACCATGGTGATCTTCACCGCCGGCGTCGCGGTGATGCTCCTGCTCGGCGCCGGTTCCGTGCGCGGCGGCCGCGAAGTCTCCGACACTGACAATGGGAAGGATGAGTGATGGATCATCTCATTCTCAAAGTGACGACGAAACTCCTGTTCGCGCCGATCATCCTGTTCGCGTTCTATGTGCAGTTTCACGGCGATTACGGGCCCGGCGGCGGTTTTCAGGCGGGCGTGATTTTCGCCGTGGCGTTTATTCTGCACGCCTTCTGTTTCGGGCTTGATGAAACGAAAAAAGCGCTGCCGCAAAAGGCGCTGACCATCGCCATGGTCATCGGCTTTCTGTTTTATGCGGGCACCGGCGTTGCAACCATGCTGCTTGGCGCGAATTTTCTCGGCTATGACGCCATCGCGCCGAACTCCACCCACCATGCCGGTCAGCATTACGGAATCATTCTGGTGGAATGGGGCGTCGGGGTGACGGTCGCTTCGACCTTGCTGACGGTATTTTATCATTTCACGGGCCGCGAGCCGGACATCGATCAGGAAGACTGGTAGGGCCCGGGGAAGACTTATGGACGACTGGTTCTCATTCATTCTGGCGCGTTACAATTACTGGATCGTCATTGTCCTGATGATGACCGGCCTCTATATCGTTTTCGCGCGCGGCAATCTGGTGAAGAAGATTGTCGGATTGAATATCTTCCAGACATCGGTGTTCATCTACTACATCACCATCGGCAAGATCGCCGGCGGCACGGCGCCGATCTATATGGGCGGCGAGCTTGATGCGGCGGCTCACCATGAACCGGAAGGCGAGCATGGCGGCGACGCGGCCGGGCATGACGCCGAAGCGGCCGCGCATGGCGCCGAAGCGGCGGCGCATGATGCCGGCGAGGCGAGCGAAGCGCTGCATGCGAAGATCGACAACTCCGCACTCGACGCGGGCAACAATCTCAAAGACGCGCTGAAAAAGGCGCCGCCGCAAAGCGGGGAGGCGGCGGGCTCGCTGCACGCCGCGCCGGACGTTTCGTCGGACGTCGCCGAGAAGATTTCCAACAATACGCTTTCCCATCTCGACAAGACGCCGCCAAATCCGGGCATCGGGCCGGGCCTCGATCTGGCGCCGGACGGACTGCACGACGCGGCGGCGAATGCCGGCCATGGCGCCGCCGATGCAGCCCATGCCGCGGTGGAGGCCATCGTTTACTCCAACCCGCTGCCGCATGTGCTGATCCTCACCGCCATTGTCGTCGGCGTGGCGACAACCGCCGTCGGTCTTGCGCTGGCGGTGCGCATTCGCGAAGCCTACGGCACGATCGAAGAAGACGAGCTTGAGGCCGCTGACGACATCGCCGAGTTCGGCCGGCAGGCCAGCGCGGAAAGGGCGCCCGCATGAGCCTCATTTCGCAACTTCCCGTGCTGCCGATCATCGTGCCGATCATCGCGGCGCCGATCACGCTGCTCCTGCCCAAAGGCCGTGCGCCGCATTTATGGGCGACGCTGTTTAGCTGGATCACCTTTGCAACATGCGTATGGCTGTTCAGCGAAGTCTCGGCCAACGGGACGATCTCCTATTTCCTCGGCGACTGGGCGCCGCCCATCGGTATCGAATACCGCATCGATCTTGCGAACGCGCTTGTCCTGCTGCTGGTCTCGGGCATTGCGGCGCTGACCTTTCCCTTCGCCTATCGATCGGTGCAGCTTGAAGTGGATGAGCGCCAGACGCCGGCGTTTTACGGCGCGCTCTTGATCTGCATGACCGGTCTTCTGGGCGTCACGATCACCGGCGACGCGTTCAACGTGTTTGTGTTTCTCGAAATTTCATCGCTCTCGGCCTATGCGCTGATCGCCATGGGCGCGCGCCGCGACCGCCGGGCGCTGACCGCTGCGTTCAATTATCTGGTCATGGGCACCATCGGCGCGACCTTCTTTGTGATCGGCATCGGGCTTTTGTATCAGGCGACCGGCACGCTCAACATGGCGGACCTCGCTGACCGGCTGATCGGCCAGAACAACCGCATGGTGCAGGCCGGGTTCGCGTTCATCCTGGTGGGCATGGGGCTGAAGCTCGCCATGTTCCCCATGCATCTGTGGCTGCCCAACGCTTACACATACGCGCCGTCGGCGGTGACCGCGTTCATGGCGGCGACCGCGACCAAGGTTGCGGTCTATGTCCTGATCCGCTTCTTCTTTTCGGTTTTCAATTTCGATTTCGCGTTTATCGGCGCGTCGTTCACCTATGTCCTGTTGCCGCTGGGTCTTGTCGGCATGTTCGCCGCCTCGCTGGTTGCGGTGTTTCAGGAGGACGTGAAGCGCATGCTGGCCTATTCGTCGGTGGCGCAGATCGGCTACATGCTGCTGGGCTTGTCCTTCGCAACGGTCGAGGGCCTGACCGCGACGCTGGTCCACATGTTCAACCACGCGCTGATGAAGGGCGCGCTCTTTATGGCGGTCGCCTGCGTCGTGCTGCGCGCCGGGTCGAGTTCGATCAACGCATTCGCGGGCCTTTCCAAGCGCATGCCGGTGACCACCTGGGCGTTTATCCTGAGCGGCCTGTCGCTGATCGGCGTGCCGCTCACCGTCGGCTTCGTCTCGAAATGGTATCTGCTCGATGCGGCGTTCTCCGCCGGTCACTGGTATGCGGGCTTTCTGATTGTCGCCTCGTCGCTGATCGCACTGCTTTACATTGGCCGCGTCGCCGAACAGATGCTGCTGAAGGAACCGGCCGAGGACGGAAAATACGCCCTGCCGAAAGAAGAAGCGCCGATGTCCATGCTGATCCCCATGTGGCTCTTGATCGCCGCCAATATCTATTTCGGTCTGCGCACGGAGTTGACCGGCGACATCGCGACCCGCGCGGCTGAGGCGTTGATGCTGTCGGCGGGAGGCGCGCCGTGATCTCTCCCGGTCTCGCCATACCCTTAGCGCTCGCCGTGCCGCTGATCGGCTTCATCGCCATCTGGCTGCTCGGCAAGCATCCAAACCTGCGCGAAGCGGCGACGCTGGTCACCGGCGGCATTCTTGTAGTGCTCGCCGTCATCGTGTTTGCGGCGGTGGGCGAGGGTCAGCGCCCCGGCTTTGTCCTCTTCGAAGTGATCGACGGCTTGCCGATTGCGTTTGCGGCCGAGCCGCTGGGCGCGATGTTCGCGGTGATCGCCAGCGGATTGTGGCTCGTAAACTCCGTCTATTCCATCGGCTATATGCGCGGCGGCAACGAAAAACACCAGACGCGATTTTACATGTCGTTCGCGGTGGCGATCTCGGCGGCCATGGGCGTCGCCTTCGCTGCGAATTTGTTCACGCTGTTTATTTTCTACGAAGTGCTGACGCTATCGACTTTCCCGCTGGTGACGCACAAGGGCGATGAAAAAGCGCGCAATGGCGGGCGCGTCTATCTCGGCGTCCTGATGGCGACGTCGATTGGCTTGCTGCTGCCGGCGATTGTCTGGACCTACGCGATCACCGGCACCGGCGATTTCACCGATGGCGGCATTATGGCCGCGCATGCCGATGCAGTCGGGCCTATCGCCGGCATTTTGCTCGGGCTTTATGTGTTCGGCGTCGGCAAGGCGGCGCTGATGCCGGTGCATCCATGGCTCCCGAACGCCATGGTGGCGCCGACGCCGGTCTCGGCGTTTTTGCATGCGGTGGCGGTGGTGAAGGCGGGTGTGTTCTCGGTCCTCAAGATCGCCGTTTATATTTTCGGCATTGATTTCATGGCCGACACCGGCGCCTCGCTTCCGTTCATGTGGATTGCGGCGGCTTCGATCCTGCTCGCCTCGGCCATCGCCATGCACAAGGACAATCTAAAGGCGCGGCTCGCCTATTCGACGGTGTCTCAGCTTTCCTATGTCACCCTCGGCGCCATGCTCGCAACGCAAATGGGCGTCATGGGCGGCGCCATGCAGATCGCAGCGCATGCATTGGGCAAGATGACATTGTTCATGTGCGCGGGCGCAATTTATGTGGCGCACCACAAGACGCTGGTGTCGGAAATGCGCGGGCTCGGGCGCGTCATGCCATGGACCTTCGGCGCGTTTTTCCTCGGCGCCATGTCGATCATCGGCTTGCCGCCCATGGGCGGGTCCTGGCCGAAATTCTTTTTGATGCTTGGCGCGGCGGATACGGGACAACTGGCGACCATCGCCGTGCTGATGATCTCGTCGATCCTCAACGTGATTTATCTCCTCTCGATCCCGGTGCAGGCGTTTTACATGAGCCCCGCCGAAGGCGATGCGAAGCCAAAGGGCGTTAATGAAGCGGGTGCGAAAGGCGCAGGCATCCAGTGGGGCGCGCTGCAGGAAGCGCCGATCCTCTGTCTCGCGCCGCCGCTTGTCACCGCGACCGGCGCGTTTCTTTTGTTCTTCTTCGCCGACCCGCTTTACAATTTCCTCACGCCAATGATCGGGGGCGGGTGATGGTTGGATCAACTCAACATTTTCACTGTCATCCCGTGCGCAATGCAGCGCGCAGCGCTGCTTTGCAGATACGGGACCCAGGGATGAATATCTTCAAATCAACGCCATGGGTCCCGGATCTGCGCAGCAACACTTCGTGTCGCAGCGCGTCCGGGATGACACCCAAACATTTGGGGGGGCGCGCATGACCGACCACCACCACAATCCCGACGAAAAACCCGCCAAAAATCCGGGTTGGGCGGACACAAAAAATTTCCGCAACGGTTTTCTCGCCGTGCTGGTGATTGCCTCCATCGCCGCCGCGCTCGCCGGGCTCAACCCGGCATGGGAAAAAGAACACCCGCATTTCACCGTCGAGGGCTGGAAAGTCTTCTTCGCCGTCTGGGGCTTCGCGGCGTTCATGTTCATCGTCCTCGCCGGCCAGCACTTGCGTAAGCTCGTCGGCCGCAAGGAAGATTACTATGAGGAGCGCGAATAGATGACAGCGTTGTTCGACGCCCTGCTCGCCAGCCCCGCCGTCATTTTGACGGTCGGCGCCTTCGTTCTGTTTTTCCTGCCGCGTCATCTGGCGCAGGTGTGGATGATTTTGGTGACGGCGTTCTCGGCGATCAAACTCTATACGCTGGGGCTCGGCGAGTATGGCGCGCTGTCGCTGTTCGGCGAACAACTGGTGACCGTGCGCGTCGACCCGCTGTCGCGCATCTTCGCCGTGGTGTTCCACATCGCCATCGTCCTCAACATTGTTTACGCGTGGGGCCAGCGCGACCGGGCGCAAAATTTCGCAACGCTCGCCTATCCCGCCGCCGCGCTGGGCGGCGTTCTCGCCGGCGATCTGGTGACGCTGTTCGTCTGGTGGGAGCTGGCGGCGCTGACCTCGGTGTTCCTCGTCTGGGCGCCCGGAACCCGCGCCACGTATCTCTCCGGCATGCGCTATCTGTCGATCCAGATTCTGTCGGGCGTGTTGTTGCTCGGCGGGATTGTGCTGCTCTATCGCGAAACCAATTCGCTGGCCTTCGATTTCATCGGCCTCAGGGACGAGAGCGGCCTGATCAAAATCTCCGCGCTCGTCATGTTCCTCGCCTTCGGCATCAAGTCGGCGTTCCCCTTGCTCCACAACTGGGTGCAGGATTCCTACCCGAAATCGACGATCACCGGCGCGATCATCCTGTCGATCTTCACCACCAAGCTGGCGGTCTATTCGCTGGCGCGCGCCTTCCCGGGGCAGATCGAGCTTGTCTATATCGGCGCGGTGATGACGATCTTCCCGATCTTCTTCGCCCTCATTGAAAACGACTTGCGCAAGGTTCTGACCTATTCGATCAACAACCAGGTCGGGTTCATGGTGGTCGCCATCGGGTTCGGCTCGATCAACGGCGCCGCCGGTTACGCTTTCGGCAACATCATTTTCGAAGGCTTGCTGTTCATGGCGCTCGGCGCGGCCATGTACCGGACCGGCACGTCGAAAGCGACGGAGCTTGGCGGGCTTTATAAAACCATGCCGATCACCATGGCGCTCTGCATTGTCGGCGCGCTGTCGATTTCTGCGTTCCCGGGAACGCTCGGTTTCGTCACCAAAGGCCTGATCATCGATGCGGCGGGCGAGGCGCATATGTTCTGGATCTGGCTGGTGCTCTTGTTCGCGTCGGCTGGCGTTCTCGAGCATGCGGGCATCAAGATTCCGTTCTTTACGTTTTTCGCCCATGACAGCGGCAAGCGCCCGAAAGAAGCGCCGCCGGGCATGCTGATCGCCATGGGCGTTTCGGCGGTGCTGTGCGTCGGTCTCGGCGTTTACCCGGACCCGCTTTACGCGCTGATGCCCGACCAGGCGGCGATTGCCGACTATCATCCCTATACGGCGTACCATCTGGTCGAACAGCTGCAGCTCCTGCTCTGGGCGGTGCTCGCCTTTGCGGTGCTGCTCCTCCTCAAATGGTATCCGGCGGAAGTCCCGTCGACCAATCTCGACACAGACTGGTTCTGGCGCGTGCCGGGGCGGCGTCTTCTGGGGTGGATAACTGGTGCGTCGCGCGCAACATGGATCGCCCTATGGGGGATTTTTTCCGGGCGCATACACGCACTGATGGAGCGCATATACGCGGTCCACGGCCCCGAGGGACAGATGGCGCGCTCATGGCCGATCGGCTTCATGGCGCTGTGGACCGCAGTTTTGCTGGCGCTTGTGCTGATGCTGTCGTTCCTCGCCTGACCCGGGCCTGATCGCGCCCGGTCTTCATCATACGGATCAACCTTAACGCGCCTGCGCGAACGCGGCGCGTTTCATCCATCAACTTTTCTGCGCCTTTGTTCTTTGCGGCATACGGGCCCCGATTCTTGCGCTGGGCCTTTGCAAGGGAGGCCGCATGCCGAAGAAATCGGATCGTTTCTCATCCGTCGCCTGTAAGCTCACCGCCAGAATGGCGAAGGAAATCGTCTGCGAAGCCTCAGGACTTCCGCACGCATCGCTTATGACGATTGAAAAGCGCGGGGCGGAGCTGGCCCGCGCGCGTCAGATCGCCATGTATCTTTCGCATGTGGTCGGTCAGCTGACGCTTTATGAAGTCGCCGACCCGTTTCACTGCGACCGCTCCACGGTCAGCCATGCCTGCATCAGCATCGAAGACAGCCGCGACAGCCCGGTGCTGGAAATGCAACTGGAATATATGGAAAAACGCCTGCGCAAGCGGTTGCGGAATGCGCGTGCGCCGGGTTGTTCGGGCGCGCGCCGCTGGAGCGCAAGCAGATCGGCTATTCGCTATGAGCGGCGGCGATTTCGCGGATGCGCTTGATCATCGAGAAAAGCCCGTTGGAGCGCTGCGGCGTTAAGTGATCGGTGAGATCGAAGGGCGCCAGCGCGGCTTCCGTGTCGATCTTCAAAATCTCGTCCGGCGCCTTGCCGGAATAAAGCGCCAGCAACAGCGCGACGAGGCCCTTGACGATATGCGCGTCGCTGTCGCCGGCGAAGCGGATCACGCCGCCTTCATGCGACGGATGCAGCCACACCTGGCTGGCGCAGCCGCGCACTTTGTGGGCCTCATCGCGAAATTCTTCCGGATAGGGCGCAAGATCGCGCCCCAGATCGATGAGATATTTGTAGCGCTCGTCCCATTCATCAAGAAAGGTGAAGTCGCTGGCGATGTCATCAAAATCCGGCATGGGCGGGAGATAGGGCTTCCGCCCGGCGGGCGCAACTCCCGTTTGCCTTGCTCGGGGGGCGCCGGTAGACTCATGGCGTCAGGAATCATCTGCAAGGGGAGCGCAATGAAATCAGGATTCACACCATCTGTTGTAGCGTTGAGCGCAGGCTTGTTGCTGGCCGCCTGCGGCGGCGGCAATGACGCCAAAGAGCAAAAGATTGAAGACTACGCCGCGCAGCATGGGGTCGACGCCGATGTCGAACTCGACGCGAAAGGCGAGGTCAAATCCGTTACGGTCAATAACGGCATGGGCGCGATGGTTGGCGACAATCTGGATTTGCCTGACGGCTTTCCGGGCGATATTCACGTTTCAGACAACTGGTCGGTGATGTCGACGTCACGCATTCCGCAAAGCGGATTCATTGTGACCGCCATGACGGGCGCGAGCGTCGAGGACACAGCTTCGGAAATTCGCGAAAAGATGATTGCGAATGGTTGGGCGGTGGAAAATGAAGACCAACCCAACGAGATGATGACGCAGATGGGCTTCACCAAGGACAATCGCGTGGCGAATTTCAATCTGCTGAACACAGGCGGGCGACTCAACATTCAGCTTTCGACCATGACGCGCCCGCGCTAGGTCTCCGATTGTACCCGGGGCGCGGGGTGCGTTTGCGCGTTTGTTTGAAAGAAACGCCGATGCGCTTGCGCTATTCGCCGAAGCTCATAAAATATCCCGGATCCTGGCCGATATAGCGCGGCGCGGCGTTGTCAAAACGAACCGGCAGGCTGCGCGAATAAATCGGATCGGCGCCGGCGTTCACCTGAAAATGCAGATGCGTCAGCGTTGAATCGCCGGTATTGCCGACGGCGGCGATGACCTCGCCCTGTTTGACCTTGTCGCCCGCCGCCACCTTGATGCTCGATTCTTTCAGATGTCCGTAAGAGGAGTATTCAACGGCGCCGTCTTTTTCATGGCGCAGCACGACCAGATTCCCGGTCGCCGCGGCGCGAAAATCCTCAGCGAAGCGTTGCATTTGATAGCGCGTGATGCGCGCCCGCGCTTCGTCAATGGGCTCGCCTTCACGGCGCGACAGCGCGTCCGCATTTTGAACCTCGCCATCCAGCACAAAGACGACTTCGCCATCGGCGGCGGCCAGCACTGGCGCGCCAAATCCGTAATCGTCTGACGGATCGCGCTTGACGCCTTTGTCGAGCGCGCCGTCGGGGCCGGCGCCGAAGAAATCGAGCGCGAACTCGTTGCTCGGGATGAACCGGTGATGCGAGGTGAGGCTTGGAAAGCCGCTGATCATCCACGATCCGGCCAGCGGCGCTTTATAGGCGATGGCGCTGTCATGGCGGCGCACCGGCAGGGCGAGGGTTCTGGTTCGCGCCGCGCCCGCGCCGTCGAGATAAGAGACCGTCACCTGAAACGTTTTGGGCAGAAACCGCGCCGTCATGTAGTGGGCGGTGGTGATGGCGGCCTCGCCGGGCGCCAGCAATGCTCCGCTAGCGAGCGCGGCGCCGTCGCCAAACACGCTGGAGAGCCCTGCTTCATTCAAAATCTGCGCATTGAAAAAGACGCCAAGGCCCTGCGACGCCATGCCGGCGAATTCCGCCGTCTGGCTGGCGATGACGGAGACCGGCGCGGTCATGGAGGCGATCTCGCCGCCGGCGCCGAACAGATCGAGCTGCAGCGCGGTCAGCGTCACCGGCGCCGCCTCGTCATTATGGAGGATGATGGACTGCGCCATCACGTCGAAATAGCCCCGGCCCGGATTGACGTCATGGGTCAGCACGAAATCACCCGGCGCCATTTTGACATCCATAGCGGCGGCGGGGGCGACAGCGGCGGAAACCGCCAACACGCCGCCAATGAGTCTCGCGCAAAGTTTCGTCCATCCCGTCATGGCGCTCTCCTTGTTGTGGGCAAGAGCGATGATCTGGGCGTGCGCCAGCCTGCGTCGTCCGGCTGCGCGTTTCAGGACGCTTGCGGCGCGGGTTTTTCGGCGGGACGAGCGGTTTCGGGCGGCAAAGCGTGCGCGCGGCGATATTGCGTCGGCGTCATCCGCGCTGACTTTTTGAACGCGTCGTTAAAGGCGCTCTTGGAATTGAACCCGGACTGGAAGGCGATGTCGATGATTCGCGCCTGCGGTTCGGCGAGCAGGCGGTCTTGAGCGTGGCGGATGCGGGCCGAATTGACGAACTCGAAAAACGACTGCCCGCCGGCCCCGTTGACGGCTTCGGACACGTCGCGCGGCGGCGCGCCGATGGCGGCGGCGAGATCGTTGAGCGTCAGATCGGGCTGCAGGAACAGCGCCTCGCGCGCCATGGTTTCCGAGGCTCGCCGGTAGAGCGCCGCCCGGTCCGCCGCCGACAGGCCAGAGGCGGCGTATTTCACTTTCTCCGCAAGCTGGCCGCGCGGCAGCGCCTCCAGTCCCGCCAGCCGCCGCTCAATATCCGTCGCGCCGAGCAGCGCCAGCAGATAGGCGATGGCGAGATGGCTGAGATCGAGTATGCGCAAGATCACATAGGCCGTGCTGCGCCCGCCGGGCAGCGACGACGCCAGCGTCAGCGCCGCATGAATAACAAACACTGCGCCCCACAGCGTCAGCAGCCGCTTCATCCAGACAAGGTCGCGATTGTCGATGCGCGCGAACCAGTTTTTCAGCGACACGCCGAATGCCTGCAAGCGCCGGTAGGCGGCGATGAGATAGGCAAGCTGCACCGCATCGCCGAGCAAGGGCACGATCAACCGGTTCGCAACCGTGTTGAGACCGCCGCTTTCGATCAGCACGGTTTTCTCCGCCACGTCGAAGCGGAAATAAATCGCGACAAGATACGCCGTCACCAGCAGCGCCGGCGCCAGATGCCACAGATGCGCGCGGCGCAGGTTGAAATCCGGCGTGGTGCGCGCCATCACAAACAGATAGAGCGCCGGCGTCATCGCCGCCTGCACCGGCGTCAGGACGAACCCAAATTGCGGGTAGGCCTGAAAGCCGCCGAGCATCTGGTAAAGCTGGTCCGCCTTGACGCTTGCGAGAATGATGAAGGCGGCGGCCAGAAACCAGGTTGAAACATCGCCGCGTCTCGCGCGCGCCAGAAAATACGCGGCGAAGATCAGGCATTGCGTCAGCGTGACCACATTGATCGCATCGCTGAGCGGTATGGATAGATCGGCGCTGGTCATAGGGGCGCAGTATAGCCAAAAAGGCCGCTCCGGGGAGCGGCCTTCTCATTCAGCGGCGCAATGTCATCTCTGGCAAGGCGTACAGGCTTAGCTGGCGCCGGCGCCGGCGATCCAGCCGGTGCAGGTGGCGATGTCTTTCAGCCCGTGCTCGCCCAGACAGAACGCTTCTTCATAGGGCGCGCGCGTCGCGGCGATGCACTGATCGAGCGTCAGCTTCGCCATGGAAAGGCAACGCTCGGACTTTGTGTTCATGGCGTAGGCTTCGACGATTTTCGGATTGAGCGAACCGGTCGAGTAGCGCGCCGCGAGATTAAGGATGCGGTCGATGATCACTTCCGCATTCTTTTCCGTCATCTTGCCCTGATCGGCGCCGGCGCCCCAGTCGGCGGACCATTCGCCGCGCGCGCTGGCGAGCGCCGGGGCGAGGACGCCATTGTTCTCGGCCCGCACCAGCACTGGCGCCGCCGGCGCGCCGCGGCTGCGGCTATAGGTGGCGGCTTCATCGATACGGCTCTGGCTCGGGGAAATCTTCTGCTTGCCCCAGCTTGTTTTCTGCATGGCGTAGGCTTGCGTCTTGAATGCTTCGCCGAGTTCGGTGATGCGCGCGCCGTCCTGTACGGTCATCGCCAGCACTGCGTTCACCGCATCATCCGCACCCGGAAGATTGCGGAGGAACGCCGGATCCTGCGCCATGGACGACAGCAGGCCGTCCACGCCGCCGAGTTCGCCCTTGCGCCGGTTCCCTTTCTTTTCGATTTCGTGTTCGATCGCCTCGGCGAAGGCCGGCTGGTCGGCGGCGACCAGCGCCGCATAGGCGACCCAGCCCGCCGACAAGGCATCGGTATTATGGGCGGCGAGGCGGCGATGCGCTTCGCGCGTCACTTCGGCGTTGTTGAACGGCATCGCCTCGATGGCGGCGACATCCTCGCGGAACCGGATATAGCTGGCGGCCTGACGCTCCAGCACATTGTCTTTCGGCTGCGCCAGCGATTCGGCGGAAACGGTGGTGGCGGCGAGGCCGGCGGCGATGGCGGCGGCGGCCAGATGCGGCCTGAAATGCCTCGACCTGCGGTGGGGCCTGCCATGCGGCCTGCTTTGGGCGGCCAGCTTCAGGCGATTGAGAAATGTCGGCAAATTACGCGACCCCTTTGAACAACGCGACATACAGTCCTTCTCCCAGATGACGGCTTTTCCCGAACCGTCATGCTAGCGCCCGATCTTTTAAGACAGCGCTCACCACTGTAGCGGAATTATTATCAAATTCGACCGGTTGCACATCGCCAATCCCACTATTTTCGCCATTTTCGTGATTTATCTTTTGTTAAGGGCGATTAGCGCATGGTGAAGGGGCGTTAACGAATCGACGGCCGGTCATGGGACTGGCCGCCATAGACCCGGGACACCCATGGCGTTTCGCCTGCTTTCCTTGCTGGGATTTGCTCCCGCCGCGCCGCGCTGGCGGTCGGGCGAGGGCGATCCGGTGCTGTCGCTGGCCGCGACTGGGGAAATCCTCGCCGCGAGCGCAGGCGCGAAGGCGCTGATCGGGCCGCATGATAGCGCCGGGACCGGGCTTACGGGTCGCTCCCTGTTTGAGTTTATCGCCCGCGAGGACCGGGCCGGCGTGAAGACCGCGCTTGAGGCCGCGCTGGCGGCGCCGGTCGAGGCAAGATCAGCGCGGGCGCTGGCGCGCCTGTTGCGCCCCGGCCAGCCGGCGCTGTTTGCCGAGCTGTCGCTGGCCCGCGACGGCAAGGGCGCCGCCGTCCTGATTCGCGAGCGCGCCGCCGAGCTTGCCGCCAGCCGCGAAGCGCGCGCCGCGCCGCAGGCTGCTGCTGAACAAGCCCCCGAGACCGGGGTTTCCGCCGAAGCGCTCGCCGATTTAGGCCACGAGTTAAAGACGCCGCTCAACGCGATCATGGGCTTTGCCGAGACCATGAAGGCCGAAGCCTTCGGCCCCATCGGCCATGAGAAATATCGCGAATATGCCGGGCTCATTCATTCCTCGGGCGCGCATCTCGCCGATCTGATCGCTTCGATTCTCGACCGCGCCAGGATTGACGCCGGCCGCTACAGACTGGCGCCGGTGCTGACCGGTCCGGGCCATATTGCGCGCGACTGCGCCGAGATGGTGCGCGGCGAGGCGGAAAGGGCGGGCCTTGCGCTGCGCGTCGATATCGCGCCCGATCTCGACGAGACGATGATCGACGCCCGCGCGGTCAAGCAGATCCTCATCAATCTTCTCTCCAACGCCGTGAAGTTCACCGCCGCCGGCGAGATTGGCCTCAGCGTATTCCAGTCCAAAGCCGAGCTGGTTTTTGAAGTCTGCGACACCGGCGTCGGCATGAGCCAGATGGCGCTGGCGCGGCTCGGCGAACGCTTCACCGGCCTGCACAAAAGCGGCGTACGCGGAACATCGGGAACCGGGCTTGGCCTGTCGCTCGCCTTTTCCCTCGCGAGGCTGCATGGCGGCGCGCTTGAATTATCCTCGGCGCCGGGCGAGGGAACCGTGGCGCGCCTGCGCCTGCCCATGGCCAGAAGCGTTGCAGAATGGAACGGCGCCGGCATTGTGGCGGCGGCAGACATCCAGAGCCAGCTCGACCGGGTGGCGCAGTTCCGCCGCGAACGATCGACCGCCGCCTGACGCTTTGTCCGGCTTTACTTTCCACAGCCGCCTCCCGGCGCGCGGTTTTCTTAAGTTTTTCAATCGAAACTATCCGGAAATCCCGCCAATCGTGATCTGTGTGTACGATTGGATTGACCCTTTGTTATGGATCGCCCGGCTAAACTCGACCGCGTCCGTTGAGGATGTGTGGGAGAGCCTGTTCCAGTATGAAACGCTGGGTAGAAACCTGCGAGCGATGGTTGCGCATCGATGCGCTCGACCGGCCCGAGTCGGTCATGCGCATGCGCGCCGTATGGATGATCGGCCTGATGGTCGTCATCTCGCAGCTTTGCAACATGGCGATGATGGCGTTCAGCTATGGCCGCCTGACCTATGATCACAGCGTCGCCTCGATTGCCGTCCTCACCGTGGTGGCGGCGATCATCGCCGTGCGCTGGTGCAAGAACGAATTTTTTTACGCCGCGTTTTATTCGGCGCTGATGATCGCCAGCGTGCTCGGCACGGCGCTGCCCGATCACGCCGGAATCAATTCCGCCGCTGTGCCGTTTATTGCGCTCGGGCCGGTGATGATCGGCTTCATGGCCGGACGGCGCGCCGCGATCATGTTCTGCGCCGTCGCCTTTGTGACGCTTGGCGGGCTCTATTACATCTCGATGACGCATCCGCCGGTGGTCGCCCCGTTCGATTACACCCGCGAAACCAACCGTTTCTTTCAGGCGCTGTTCGCTGTGACGATTTCGACCGGCATCGCCGTCATTATCACGGAAAGCCTTTATTCAACGCTCAGTGATCTGCGCGACACCGCATCGCGCGCCAAACGCGCCGAAGCGGTGAAGTCCGAATTCCTCGCCACCATGAGTCACGAACTCAGAACCCCGCTGAACGGCGTCATCGGCCTTACCGATGCGCTGTTGAACGGCTCGCTCCCGGACCATGAACGCAAGCTGACCGAGACCATCAGAAAATCCGGCGAGTCCTTGCTGCTGATCCTCAACGATCTGCTTGACCTGTCAAAGATCGAAGCCGGCAAGCTCAAGATCGAGGCGCGTCCCGCCGATCTGCGCGATATCGTCCGCTTCGCCGTCGATAGCTGGCGCGAAACCGCCGCCGCCAAAGGGCTTACGGTCAGCGCCAACGTCACCGGCGAAATCCCCCCAGCGGTGCTGGTCGACGATCTGCGCCTGCGCCAGATTTTGCAGAACCTGATGTCGAACGGCGTCAAGTTCACCAGCGAAGGCCAGGTGGTTTTGCATCTGCATGGCGTTTCGCGCGGCGGCAATCGCTATGCGCTGGAGTTTCGCGTCATCGACACCGGCAAGGGCATTCCCGAAAAAGAAGTGGCGCGGGTTTTCGATCCGTTCGAACAGGGCGAGCGCGGCACCACGCGCAAATTTGGCGGCACCGGTCTCGGCCTTCCTATCTGCCGCATGCTGGCGCAGTTGATGGGCGGCGCCATCGGCGTTGAGCGCACCGGCCCTGCGGGTTCGACCTTCCTGTTGTCGCTGAAAGTGAACGCCGCCGAGCTCGATGACGATGCGGGCGATGATGTTTACGATGCGGCGAGCGATCTGCGCGGGCTTCGCGTGCTGGTGGCCGAAGACAATGAAGTCAACCGCATGGTGGTCAGCGAGTTCCTCAAATCCTGGGGCGCCGACGCTGACTTCGCCCATGACGGCCCCGCCTGTCTCGAACGGTTGGGCGAGCGCGCCTATGACATTGTGCTGATGGACAAGCATATGCCCGGCATGAGCGGCATGGAAACGGCGCAGGCGATCCGCAAGCAAGGCGGCCGCATGGCCGGCGTGCCGATTGTCGCCGTCTCCGCGGACGCCATGCCCGGCGAGCGCGAGGCGATGATCGCCTGCGGCATGAACGACTTCATCACCAAGCCGCTCCGCGCCGAGGCCCTGAAAGCAGTGATCCTGCGCGCCCTGAAATCGAGCGCGGCGGCTTAAGTTTATTGACGCGCGTCGCGTGTCCGCTCAGTTTCATAAAATGACCGAACCCCGCGTCAAAACCGGAATCCGCGTCTCGGCGCATGTGCGCATTGCGCAGGCGGCGGGCGCGTTCGCGACCATTGTCCGGCGCGGCGACCCGGATGCCGGCGCGGTGGCGGTGAAGCTTTATATCGGCCCCGGCGCGGTGAAGCTTTACACGCAAAGCCGCGATCTCGACGGCCAGGCCGTCTGGCGCGAGCCGTTTGAAGATGACGCCTCGCCTGACATTGAATCGAAGATCGATGCGTGGCTCGCCAAAGAAGCAAGGATCGATCCCGATCTGTGGGTCGTTGAGATTGAGGATCGGAAGGGCCGGGCGTTTTTGGATTGATACGGCTTACCAACCCTTGGCGCGGTCGCGCAGTTCCAGCAGTTCCTGCACATCGTCATCGTGCTCGTAACGCTCGCGTGCGGCGTGGGCGGCGCCGGCGCCCATCCGCCAGAACCGCATGATGCGTTCCGCGGCTTCGGCGGGCACCTTGATGTAAAGATCGAGAATTCGCAGGGCGCGCGGCTTGTCGCTTTCTTCCTGACGCAGGCCGAAAACGATCTTGGCGAAGGTCTGGCGCTCCAGTCCCGCCGCGCGGCAGGCGACGGCCAGCGCTTCAAAACTCCGGTCGTCAATGATGCTGCGCGCGGTGTCGAAATCGACCGCGATCAGATAGGCGAAGGCGAAATGAAATTCCGTATGCCGCGCTTCTGTTAGCAGCGCCCGCAGCAATGTTTCGTTGACCGCGCCAGCCTCGATCTTGTCCGTGATGAATTGCCGCTCCAGATCGTCTTTCCAGTCGCCCCCTTGCCTGCTGTCGCGGGCCAGATGCGCGACGAGCTTGCGCCGCGTCGCCGTTTCCGCCGCATCGATCAGCGCCGGGTCGAGCGCATCGGCGCGTTTCAGGATTTCCCGTTTCAGCGGCGGGGGCGCAAAGAAATAAAGATGCGTCAGCACGATCGCCGGCAGGTCGAGACGGCTGGCGAGCGGTTCCTGCAGCGCGGGCAGCTTGCGCGCTTTCTTTGCGATCGCCAGCAGCGTCTTGACGTCGAACCGCGCATCGCGGTTTTTAACGAGGCTGATCAGCAATTCCTCATCGCCCTCACGGGCCAGCGCCGATGTCACCGCTGGCGATAAGGTCCGGCGCCGGGCGACAGCGCGCGCATGAGCCGAGCCGCCATCGGCGAGGATCGCAATCAGATCCTCATCGCCGAGCGCTTTTGCGCGCCGCAATAACGGTTCGGCGACGGAAATCTCATCGCGGGCAAGCTGGTTGACGAGGCCGGGCAGCAGCAATGGCGCCTCCGCCATGCGTTCGGCGATGTCGCGCCGCGCGGGCGCATCCGCATGCAGCGCCGCCGCCGACATGATGGCGTCAATATGCCGTAATTCCGCCGGAGTGAAATGTTGCTTTCCTGTCAGGATCAAATCGGCCATGCCGCGCAACAGCGTCAGGCGCGCGTCCGCCGAGCGCAGTTTTGCGACTTCCGCAAGCCGTAGGAGCTGCGATGGCGCCGCTGGCATTGTCTCTCCCTCCACAAGCGGCGCAGAGTGTGCAACAAAGGTAAAGAAACTGTCGCCTGACCTGTGCGAATAGGAGTTCAGAGGATGAATAAAATGCATGCGTACAATTTTCGGCAGATGGCGTTAACGATGTTCGGCGCGTTTGCGCTTGGCGCCTGTTCCAGCCTGTCATCCATGGACCCGTTTTCCGGCGACAGCGTTAATTTCGCTTCCGGCTCGTCCATCGACGCGCAGTTGAGCAGCGCCGATCACGAAGCGCTTTCCGCCGCGTTCGTCACCGCCATGAACACCGGCGCGCCGCAAAGCTGGCGCGGACGGCGGGCAAGCGGCGCCGTCACGCCGCAGGCTTACGCGCTCGCCAATCTCAAAGCCGATCCCGCCGCCCGGATTGAGGCGGTGCGCGGCGATCTTGACCTGACTCATGTGGTTGAAACCGAACTCGGCGAATATGTGCTGACGCGCAATTCCAATATCCGCACCGCGCCGGGCACGGACGGCAAGGCGGTGGAAGTGTTGCCGTCGGGGTCCGGCGTCGAGGTGGTCGGCCGCGTGCGCGACCGAAACTGGATGCTGATCGCGGTGAAAGACGTGGTGCGCGGTTATGTGTTCGGCGATTTGCTGATCAAGGCGCCGGGCTCAGAGCTGGAGCTTGCCGGCGGGCCCATGCGCAAGCCGGTCCTCTGCCGCAATTTCAGCCAGCGCGCGACGATCTATTCCGAGCAAGCGGAATGGACCGGCGCGGCGTGCAATGACGGAACCGGCTGGCGGCTTGCGCGCGAACCGGCGCCCGATCCGAACGCGCCGGAAGAATTGTACGAATTCTAGAGCATTTTCAAGCGAAGTGGATTCCGGTTCGCGTTAAGAAAATGCGACAAAACAAGAATCCAGAGGCGCTTGCAGAATTCACCTTGAAATCAAACGGCGCCAGGAAACGTCAGACCAGCGCGATGCGGCCTTCGTGCAGATGCTGGATAAACGCGTCGAGCGAGATGGTGAAAACGCTGCGCTCGGTGCAGTGACAGAAGCCGACGCAATCCGCGCGGCACTCGATTTCATATTCGCCGCGGTTTGCGCGCTCTCCGGCGCTGCTGATGGCGATGGCGTCCTTGATCACTGCTTTTGACTGCGCGGCCATGACTCAATCCTCTTTCGGCGCACTTCCCATCTAGGGAACGCTTATGGCGCCTGAAAGTTCAAATTGCGTTCATTTTCAGGCGTCAGTTTTCGAGACTGAGTAAAGACCATCGCCCGCCCCGGCGCTGTGACGCAGGGCACAGCTTGATCACAGTTTGGGGACGGGACGATGGCGGGGGACGCGCCCCGGAGGAAGGGTCAGTAGGCCTCGCCGGTCGCGCCGGCGCCGACGCGGCCGGAAAGCGCGCCGATCTCCGTGGTGGTGTACTCGGCAATGACGGCGCGGGCGGCGATGACAGCGTCGGCAAGCGGCGTTTCGCCTTTCTCGACCGCTTCGGCGAGATCGAGCAGCTTCATGTACAATTCTTCAGGTTCGCCCTGGATGGTCAGGCCGAAGCGCGGGTTCTCCGTTTCGATGCGCGTCCACTCGGCGCGCACCGGCGCCCAGAAGTCTTTCGTCGCGTTCCAGTAATCATCGCCCACGGCGGTCTCGAAATCGCTGAACTTCGTATAGGTGTTGACGCCTATCTCACGCACCAGCGCGCGCATGTCGCCGGTCAAAATCAGCTTGGTGTTGTTCTGCTCATGCACCCAGCCATCGGGCGTGATCGTGTGCTGGTTGATCGCGTCGACGGCGTTATAATCGTCGCGCGTCGTCGCATCGCGGCGCGGCAGCGGGCGCCATTCCGCCGGCGGCGTCCATGACGATACGCCGTCTTCGTGGGTCCATGCGCCGAGCGCGCCATAACGCGGCGCATCGTCAACCTGATAGACAACCTGCGACCATTTTCCTTTGGCTTCCGCCTTGCTGACCGGGCGGGATTCCCACGCATTCCCGCCAATGAAAACCAGCACGCTCGCCGGTTCATAGCGCCAGTCCTGGCGCCAGTGCTTGACCGGGAATTTCTCGTCGCCGCCAACCACCAGAATATGCTGCAGGCTGATGAAATCGCCTTCGTCGGCGATGACGCGAACAATCTCGTTGCCGCCGGACAGCTTGCGGTCCTTCAGTTCATAGTCCGCGTCGAAGGCGACAGTTTCGATGAAATCAAAAGTGACGCGGTAATCGCCCGCCATGGCGAGGATGGCGTTGCGGTCTTCATTCATTTGGGCTTCAGCAGCGGTCGGGGCGCGCAATTGCGGCGCAGCGCGCGAAGGTGCGGCAGCGGGGGCGGCAGCGCAGCCGGCGGCGAGCGAGACGGCGAGGGCGATAGCGGCCAGGGCTGGGGCGGAGAGAAATCCTACGGTCATGGTCGGTCCTTTGGTCATGCGGTCGGCGCCGGTAGGCCGGGGCCGGTGGATCGGGGGCGGCGGCAAACACGCAGCGAGCCACGTTGAGGCTTCCGCCACGTTGAGGTTTCAGCCGGATCGCCATCCCCGCAGCGAATTCGAATTTTCTCTTTAATGCGAATGATTCTAAGTTGCAATCGCAAAAGGGCGCTGCTACAGACCAGATATTGATAATCATTCGCAACTAGTCGGCAACGGGTAAAGAGGGGTCCATGAGACAGCTTTTGATGAATGGCGCGAGCGCAGCGATGCTGGGGGGCCTCGCGCTGACGGGGAGCGCGCTGGTTTCGGCGGCCGCTGCCGCGTCGTCGACGCAACCTGACGAGATCACCGTCTACGCCACGCGCAGCCCGATCGCCGCGTTCGATTACGCGGGTCAGGTCACGGTCATCGGCCAGGACACCATCGCCGATTTCAATGCATCGACCATCGCCGATATTTTCGACGCCGTGCCCGGCGCCTCGATCGGCGGCGGTCCGCGCCGCACCGGCCAGACGCCGGATGTGCGCGGCCTGTCGGGCGAGGGCGTGCTGGTGCTGTTCGACGGCGCGCGCCAGAGCTACCTCTCCGGCCATGACGGGCGCTTCTTTGTCGATCCCGATCTTATTCGCGCCGTCGAAGTGGTGCGCGGGCCGACCTCGGCGCTCTATGGCTCCGGCGCGCTCGGCGGGGTGATCGCGGTACGGACGATCACCGCAGCGGATATGCTTGAGGAAGGCGAAACCGCGGGCGTCAAAGTCTCCAGCGGCTATCAGGGCGTCAATGACGAATTCCGCGTCGGCGGCACGGGCGTCTGGCGCAGCGAAGACGAAAAGCTTGATGTGGTCGCCAATTTCAGCCTGCGCAACGCCGGCGATATTGAACTTGGGAGCGGGCTGACCCTGCCTGCCGACGACCAGTCGCTGTCGTCGCTGCTGAAAGCGACGTTCCGGCCCAGCGAAGACTGGACGCTCGCCGCCTCGTGGATGCGCTATGGCGGCGACAGCGTCGATCCCAACAACCCGCAAGGCAATAACCTGCCGGGCGTGGGCAATGAAAACGTCTTCCGCGACATCGATTCCAATACGTTTCAGGGAACTGTCAATTACAATCCGTCATCGGAACTGATCGACGCCAATTTCGTCAGCTATTTCACCCGCAACATCGTCACCGAGGATGAAGCGGACACGGCCCGCGTGGTCAGCCGCGAGGTCGAGACCTTCGGCGTCTCGCTCGACAACCGCTCGCGGTTTGAGATGGGCCCGGCGGCGCTGACCTTGACCTATGGCGGCGAGTTCTATCGCGACGACCAGATCGGCCGCGATAACATGACCGCCGACGGCACGCGCGGCGGCGTGCCCGATGCGAGCGCGAAATTTTACGGCGCGTTTGCCCAAGGCGAGCTGGCGTTCACCGGCAGTTACGGCGTGTTCACCGTGATTCCCGGCGTGCGCTGGGACCGGTTCGAAAACGACGCCATCGGCGCGCCGTCGACCCGCGACGAGGCCGTCTCCCCGAAAGTCGGCGTCACCTACAAGCCGGTTCCGGAACTGATTGTCTTCGGCAACTGGTCGGAAGCGTTCCGCGCGCCGTCCTTTAACGAGATCTACGCCGACGACGTGCATTTCCAGATTCCGAACCTTTCCGTGCCCGGACCGTTCGGTCCGTTCGGCCCGCCGGCTTTCGTCACCAACTTCTTTATTCCCAATCCGGATCTCGTGCCGGAGGAATCGCAAACCTTGGAAGTCGGCGCCGGGGTCGATTTCGACGGGGTGTTCCTCGAGAGCGACAGCTTCACGGCGAAGGGGTCTTACTTTAAGTCCGACGTCACCAATCTCATCGACCTCGAAGTCAACATACCGTTCACCTGCTTTTTAACGCCCGATCAGTTGTTCCCCGGCGCGCCGCCCTGCGGTTCGGGTGAGGCGTTCGGAAACTTTTCACGCAACGTCAACGTCACCAACGCCGAACTCGACGGGGTTGAGATCGAAGCCTATTACGACAGCCGCTATTTCTACCTGCGCGGTAATTTCTCGACCATTGACGGCCGCGATGCGACAAGCGGCGATTATGTCGGCGTCTTGTCGCCGTCCATGGTGTTCGTCGATAGCGGCGTCAAATTTGGCGGCGGCGATTTCCGCCTTGGCGGGCGCGTCAACATCGCCTCGGACTTCGACAAGGTGAATACGCCGGCGGATGCGCGCGACGGCTATGTGGTCGGCGATATCTATGCGGTGTGGGAGCCGTCCGTAGGCGGAATGAAGGGTCTTCGCATCGATCTCGGCGTCGACAACGTGACTGACAAGGATTACGAGATCGTCGCCGCCGGCGTCAGCCAGCCGGGCCGCAATTTCAAGGCGGCGGTGAGCTGGCGGCAGGGGTTTTGATTGGGGATATCCTACCCCAATGAGTGGGGAGGAGAAAAGGAGAGAGAGCGTATGAACCGAACCCATGGCGAAGACCGGTCGCTGTTTGCCTGGCTTGTCCTGCAGGAGAAAATCCTGCGATTGTGGATTGAGGATACGCTCGCCGCGGCGCCATCGGACACGCATTTCATCGCCAGACTCGAACATCACCATCACTGGCTCGCCGCGCAGATCGAGCAGTTGAGCGAACAAAGGGCCGCCTGATGCAGCAATCTTCGACCCCATCGGCTCCAGCCGTGAAAACCCTGCTGGCGGTTGGCCTCGCCGCCGCCGGACTGGCGCTGATCGTCTGGCTTTATTTCAACGGCGCGGCGATTGACGTGACGGCGGAGCGCGCCGTTTTGATCGCCGCCATCTGGAACCATGTGGGCTGGGGCGCGGCCCTGACGCCGGCGCTGATCGCCTATGCGGCGTGGCGGGTGTTCACCGCGCCGCCGCCTGCAACGTGTATGGAGCATCTGTCGCGCCTGCTGCTCTGGGCGCTGGCGGCGGTGATCGTGTTTCTGGTGGTCACCGGCCCGCTGACCGTGTGGACCTATGGCCGCCCGATGAAAGTGTTCGACTGGTTCGCAATCCCGTCGCCCACCGGCGAGATGCCGGGGCTCCACTCGCTCGCCGAGAACGCCCATGCGCAGGTCTCGCACGTCACGCCGTGGCTGGCGGGCGTTGAAGCCGCGCTGATGGGTTGGCTCAAGCTGCGGCGGTAGCGAGGGCGGAGGTCGCGGCGCGCGCCGTGTTTTTTTGCGTGGCGCCCGCTATGAAAATCAGTGCGCAACCAAGCAGGCCCGCCGCCGAAGAACCGGTCAGCACCCCAAGGCGCACCTCGTTCAGCATTGCCGTATCGGTGAAAGCCAGACCGCCGATGAACAGGCTCATAGTGAAGCCGACGCCGGTGAGCGCAGCGAGCCCGGCCATGTGCAGCCATGTGGCGCCGAGCGGCAATTTCGCCCAACCGGCTTTCACTGCAGCATAAGAGAAAGCCAGGACGCCGAGCGGCTTGCCGACGAACAGGCCGAGCGCGACGCCAAGCGTAATCGGGGTCAGCATGTCAGCAGCGCTCATACCGCCGAGCGACAGGCCCGCATTGGCGAATGCAAACAACGGCAACACCATGAAGATAACCCAAGGATGTAGTTTATGCTCAAGCAGTTTTAATGGCGACGGCGCATCGACTCGCTTCCCATTCATAGGTATCATTAGTGCGGTAACGACCCCGGCGAGCGTCGCATGCACGCCGGATTTCAACACGAAAGCCCAGATCGCGATTCCGATCAGCGCATAAGGCGTTACGTTTTTGACGCCCGTTATATTCAGCAAGGCGAGCAGAGCAATTCCAGCGAGCGCAAAGCCGAGCATCTCGACAGACAGACCCGCCGTATAGAAAAGCGCGATGATGGCGATGGCGCCCAAATCGTCGATGATGGCGACAGCAAGCAAAAAGATTTTCAGGCTCGCCGGCGCCCCGGCGGCGATCAGCGCAAGAAATCCGAGCGCAAAGGCGATGTCCGTCGCCGCAGGGATCGCCCAGCCATTGACGGCGACGGGGTCGGCCGCGTTGAAAAGATAATAGATCAGCGCTGGGACCGCCATGCCACCGACAGCAGCGAAAATAGGGAGCGACGCTTTGTCGAAAGTCGACAATTCGCCGCACATCACCTCACGTTTGATTTCAAGACCGACCAGAAAGAAGAAGACCGCCATCAGGCCGTCATTGATCCATAATAGCAGCGGTTTTTCGATCGCAAACGCGCCGATCTGGATCGCCGCCGGCGTCAGCAACAAAGCGTTGTAATAGTCCCTGAACGCACTGTTGCTCGCCGCCAACGCGAGCAGCGCAGCGGCGATTAAAAGGACGCCGACAAATGCGTCGCTATGGATGAATTTTTTGATCCCCGTGGCGGTCATTTTTTCCTCTTAATCGGTGTCGGCGCGCTCGAAGCGCGGTGCGAATTTCCAGCTGGTGATGCGGTTCAAGCGTTCGAACAGTATTTTTTCGAAATGTGAGCGGTCTTTCGGTTCGCCGTGAAAGACGAAACGGCAGAGGACCCGCCGCGCGCCATAGGCGTCGTAATAAGCCGGCGTCATTTCGGCGAGTTCGAACGGGCCCCAATCGGTTTCTTTTTCAACATCCTCGCGCAGCAAGGCCAGGTCGTCATTCCACAAGGCGACGAGATCGATCAAGCGCGCCTTCGCGTTGCGATCGGGGACGGCGCGCGGACGTCGTTGGGACAGGACGTGCATGAGTTCGTTCTGACCGGCGGGGCGGCTGGTTTTGAAAGGGGTCGAATCGAGCATGGGCGTTTCCTTTGTTGTCATCGCGACCAAAATAGGAAACGGCGCTTGCTTGAAAAATATGATCGATCTCAATATTTTAATAGAAATAAACTATGAAAAAACGAGAGGCCCGCAAAAATGCTCACTCTGAAACAGCTGCAATGCCTGCTGGCGGTGGAGGAAACCGCCCATTTCCGCCGGGCCGCGGAACAACTCGATTTGACCCAGCCGTCGCTCAGCGCGCAGATCCAGAATCTGGAGGCCGAGCTCGGCCTGCGGCTCGCCGAGCGCAGCCGATCGGGCGTCGCCCTGACGCCCGCGGGCCGCGAAATCGCGATCCGCGCCCGGCGGATCGTGGACGAGGCGCAGGGAATCGCCGATTTCGCCGCCGGCGCGCAAAGTGGGCTGGTCGGCGTCATCCGGCTCGGGACCAAGCCGACGCTCGGACCGTATCTCTTGCCTCATGTCGTTGCCGCGCTGCATCGCACTCACAAGGAGCTTCGGCTTTATGTGCGCGAGAGCGAGCCGCGCCTTTTGGAAGAAGAACTTGCGCGCGGAGTGCATGATGTCATTCTCACGCAACTCCCGGCGGCCAGTTCCGAACATGTGAGCGAACGTCTGTTTAACGAACCGCTTTACTTGGCGCTCGCTCGCGATCATCCGCTGGCGAAAGAAGAGACGATTTCCATGGCGGCGCTGAGAGATGTGGAAATTCTTTCTCTTAATCCGAGCTATCATCTCTATGATCAGATTTCCTCCCTGTGTGAGACAGTCGGCGCGAAACTGGTGAGAGATTATGAAGGCACAAGCCTCGACGCCTTGCGGCTGATGGTGGGCATGGGCATGGGTGCGGCTTTCCTGCCGTCGCTTTATGTACATTCAGAAATTACTTCGCGCAGCGAAGTGGTTGTTAAAAAGCTCAAGGGCCGGGCGGTCACCCGCGGGGTTGGGCTTGTCTGGCGCAAGAGTGCGGGGCGCGCCGACGCTTATCGCAAGATCGCCGAGAGCATCCGCGAAGTCGCCAGCAAGAAGTTCAATGATTTGCAGATTTTGTAAGGTCCGAAATTGATAGGAAATTTCAATTAAAACCTTTTGATCTGATCGGTTGTTCTTTTCGCGGTGCGCCGCATATGAAGCGCATCACAACGCGAATGAAAGGAGATCACACTATGTACCGCGCCGCCGGCGTCACCGCAGCCGTCCTCATTATGGCGGGCTATGTCAGCGCCCTTACTGCGTTCTTCTAGCCGCCCATGTTGTTAGAGGAAGACCCGCCCGACGGCTCCGCCCCATCAGCGGAGCCGTTTTGCTTTGAGGCTACCTTCTCCGCCCCCGGCGTTCATCGCCGTCGCGGCGGACGCTGTTGAGCCCGCGCGAGACGTCGCGGTAAAAATCGAGCAGCACCGGTTCGGATGCATAGGAGACCGCTGGATAGGCGCCGTCGAGGGTCAGCACCGGCAGGCCCTGATGCGCCGACAGCATGAACTCTTTCCAGATCGACGCGGGGATCGTGCCGCCGGTGACTTTCTCCATGGGCGTATAGGCGTCATTGCCGACCCACACGCCGGCGATCAGTTGCGGCGTGTAGCCGACGAACCACGCATCGCGCCAGTCGTTGGTCGTGCCGGTCTTGCCGGCGGCCTGACGGCGGCCGAGCGATGCGCGCGCGCCGGTGCCGTTCAGCATCACCTGATAGAGCAAATGGTTCATTTTCTTCGATACGTCGGCGGTCATCACCCGCTGCGGCTGGCCGCCGCCATGATCATAAAGAATGAGACCGTCGCGCGTTTCGATGGAATCGATTGCGTAGGGTTTCGGCGACATCCCGCCGCGCGCAAACGGAATATAAGCGCCGACCAGTTCTTCGAGCGTCACATCGACGGCGCCGAGCGCGATGGAGCGATGCGGCGCGATCTCCGACTTGATGCCGAGCCGTTTGGCGGCCTCAACGACCTTGCCGCGGCCGATTTGCTCCGTCACCTGCACGGCGACGGTGTTGATCGATTTCGCCAGCGCTTCGGTGAGGCGCACGGGGCCGGCAAAACCCGGCGTGTAATTGGCCGGCTGCCAGCCGCCAATGTCGATGGGCTGGTCGATGAAACGCGAATTGGGCGTCAGTCCCGCTTCCATCGCCGCCACATAAACGAACGGTTTGAACGCCGAACCCGGCTGGCGCTTCGACTGCACCGCGCGATTGAACTGGCTTTCCTTATAGTCGCGCCCGCCGACCATGGCGCGCAGGGCGCCCGACTGGTCATAGGCGACAAGCGCGGCCTGATCGGCGCCCTTGATGCGCGCCTCAACGGTCATGGCGGTTTTGACGGCGGCTTCCGCGTCGCGCTGTAATTTCTGGTCGATGGTGGTGCGGACGATCACGTCGCCCGTAGCGTTCGGCGCGAGGAGTTTGGCTTGCGCGGCGGCGTAGTCGAAGAAATAGCCGAGCCCGGAATCGACATTCTGGTTGATGATCACCGGCGGGTTCATCCGCGCCTCGCGCGCATCGAACGGTTCGACAGCGCCGATCTCCAGCAAATTGTCGAGCACGGCGGCGGCGCGGCGCTGCGCGCCCTGCGGGTTCTGCGTCGGCGCATAGGTTGACGGCGCCTTGGGCAGGCCGGCGAGCATGGCGGCCTCGGCCAGCGTCACATCGCGCGCCGATTTGCCGAAATAGGTCTGTGACGCGCTTTCGACGCCATAGGCGCCGGCGCCGAGATAGATGCGGTTGAGATAGAGCGAGAGGATTTCGTCCTTGGTGTAATGGCCCTCGATCCATAAAGCGAGCAGCGCCTCGCGCGCCTTGCGCTCATAGGTCTGCTCCGGCGAGAGGAACAAATTCTTCGCAAGCTGCTGGGTGATGGTGGAGCCGCCCTCGACCACGGTTCCAGCCATGGTGTTGGCCATGGCCGCGCGCAGCGTGCCGCGCAGGTCGACGCCGCCATGCTCGTAAAAGCGGCGATCTTCCGTAGACAGAATAGCCTTGATCAGATGCTCGGGCAGTTCCGCCGGATCCACATGCTCGCCATAGCGGGCGCCGCGCGCGGCGATTTCCTCGCCATTGCGATCGAGGACGATGATCGCCGCCTGGCGGTTGACATTCCACAGGTCGGAGCCTTCGGGCACGCGCGGCGCCATGACGATGAAGGCGAGGCCGAGCGCAAAGGCGGCGCCGAGGAACCCGATAGAGACGGCCGACAGGGCAAGGCTGCCCCACAGGCGGGACCATGCTTTTCCGTCGCCGGGGGTTTTGGCGTATTTGGTTTTCTCGGCGTAGGGGTCTTTGCCGGCCGCGCGCCGGGCGAAAAAGTGGGAACCGGTTTTTCGTGAACCCGGCGCGCTCTTTTTTGTATCTGCTGAATCGGGTGCGCCGGCACGGCTGCCCGATTCAGCGGGCGGTTCGGACGAAAAGCCGAACAGCTTCAGGAAGTCGCTGTGAAACGCCGCCGCGCCGCGTTTCAAATCGCGCCAGAGCCCATCGGCCACGGCGGCGAGCCCGCTCTTGTCATATTGCTTTTTCGCCATAAACGCCTGTTGCCGCGGCCTTCCACGCAAGCCCTTCGCCCCGCCTTTGAAGATGCAATTCTCATACAATTGCCGGGCGCGTCAAATCCGCCGTCTCATGACCGGCAAAGGCGGCGGAAACAGGGCGAAAGCGATGACTTTTCAGGGCGATGATGACAAAGCGGAAAGGCGGGGCGGGTAAGGCTGGGGCCGTGGTTACTTCACCTTCACCCAGTCGGTATTTTCCCGGTGCTCCTGTTTTGTCGCGACGGGCCCCGCGCCGATAATCTGTACGACCGCGTCTTCATCGCCTGCGGCGCCGTCCCAGTGGACGCCGCCGGCGGGATGAAACATGTAGCTTCCCGCGCGCAGAACGGCGGCTGACGCAGGATCGAAGTCCGGTCCCGCGCCCGCATGCCACGCGCCTTCCAGCACCGTGACATGCCGGTCCCGGGAATGGGAATGCGGATAATCCATGACGCCCGCCGGAAAGCGCACCCTTATGACATAGAGCCCGTCTTTCGACGGATCGCCGTAAACAACCGCATACGCGGCGCCAAGCCCGCCCGGAATCGGCGCCCAGTCAAGGTCTTCCGATGCGACTGTTACGAAATCCATCTGCGCGTCCTCAGCGTGTCCGGATTGGGAGGCGACAAGCATCAGCAATCCCATCACGGCGCCCGCCATTCTCATTCTCATTTGATCCTCCGGTATGGCGCATTCTGTCTTTCGGCTTCCGTCGACGTTTCAAAACAGGCAGTCCTACTCGGTTGGAGCGGGCGTCAGTCCAACCATCTCCAGACTATACTTTACGGAATCCCTCAAGAGGATATTCAATTCGGCGCGCAGCCCCTCAATTTGCTCAGGACTTAAGTCCTCAAACTTTCGTTCGAAGAGATCGTCGCTAACGCTCCGGGTAAAACAATCATAACATTTTTGGTCGCCGCGATTGGAATTTATGTAGCCCGGCATCAGGTACCGGCTCCTGATCTCTTCATTCGTGTTTGTATCGATAACGACAATTCGCGCGCCCAGAAAAAGGACCGTGCTTCCCATCCCGAACATTGAGCTCGTGTATGTTCCGTAACCGGTCAAGTCCGGGTTTCCTTTGAAGCCATAGCCATTTTGCGGCGCCAAAAACACAACGACGAGCGCGTCCGGCTTTTCGCCTGTTTCCGAAGTCTCCGTCGAAATCCTGCTTCGCTCGACCGCATCGGAAAGACGAAACTTCGACCCCGCATCCCCGAACAGTTTCGTACTCAACGCCGCCGCGTCGGCCGTGTAATCGGAAATCATGGCCTGCTTATCGACTGCGATGGTTTGAACGGCGTATTGATCATTAAGGTGCTGTGACAGCGCGTCGAGGATCACCCCGTCAACATTCCATTCTGTAACGTCGCCTGATGTACTGGCGTTGTTGAACACAGTGGTTCCAACCGTAATCACTTTGAATTCATCGCCAAGCGCCGAGACTAAGCCCAGTGATTTAATGTTGGCGACAGGCTCATCCGGGGCGGTTGCGCACGCAGCCATGCCAAGGAGTAGCGGTATAACGAAGAGCTTTGTTAATCTGATCATATACGCCCCCAATAATGTAATCGCTGTTCGCGAGACTTAATGATAGAGTATTGAAACAGAGCAGATAAGCAATCAAATATTGTCGGTGCAATTATTCTGGCAAGCTGAGGCGTTTATCCGTGCGCCATTACCCGCCCGCCTCAGCCGCGCGAAAGAACCTGCGCCAGCACCACCAGCATGACGACGAGGCCCAGCACCGCAACCGTGCTCGCGCGGCGGCGCTGTCTCGTTTCGACCTCTGCGGGCGCGAGCGGCGGCGCGTCCCAGCCGGGCGCGGACTGCCGCGTGACCAGCATGAATCCGGCGTCGCCATCGACCATGCCGAGATCGGTGACGGGAATGTTCGTGCGGTCAACAATGGCGCCGGTCAGCCGTCCGAAAAACGGCGGAACCCATTCGCGGTCGGCGCCGAGCAACAATCGCTCGCCGTCGCCTTTGACGAGCGAATAGGCTCGCTGGCCGGTCGTGACGCCGATGCTGGTGAAACATTCGTAGCGCGTTTCGATGCGGTCAATGTCAGCGAGAGCGATCGTCACGCGCAGGCGCGGCTGGTCAATGAAACCGCGACGACGCGGCAGCATCGCGGTCAAGACGCCGTCACCCAGATGCGCATAAAGCCGCCAGCGCGAGAATGCTTCCTTGGCGACGAGCCAGGTCAGCGCAATAACAACCATCGCAACGGCCAGAATAAACAGGCCGAGGAAAAAATTCGCGACGAATCCGCCCACAGCGGCAACCAGCATGAACAGCGCGACGAGCCCCATGAACAGCGCGCAGACAGTGACGAAGATGCGCTCGACCATGGAGGCGCGGAAAGTTTGCGCCGTGTGGATGTCGCTCGCCTTGCTCATCTCGCGGCCAGCATGTCGGTCACCGACTGGCGCAGGGCCGTAGCGTCGATCATCCGCCCGTCGCCAACCAGCCCCGCCACATGCATGCTCGACATCCAGTAGCGCAGATCCGCCATCAGCGCCGCATCTTCGCTGATCGCTTTGACAATCTCCGCCGCGCGGTCTTCGTCCACCGGCGGCGCACAGGAAAGCATCTCCTGCCGCTCCGACCCATCGGAAGCGTAACAATTGTCCCAGACATAATTCTGAATCGAGAGCGGGATGATTCCGCGCACCTTGGCGCGATAGGGCGGGCGTTCCGTGACGGTCGCCGAGGCGGTGAACAGATAATAATCGCTCAGCGCATGGCGAAAGCCGGAATTGGCGATCAGTCCCAGCTCGCCGGCGCTTTTGAGTTCGTCATAGGTTGCCTGCGACGGCACAAGTTCGGCGACCTGGCTCGCCTGAAAATAGGCGAGCAGCAATTCCCATTGCGTGTGCTCGCCGGCCTCGCCGGTTTCCGCATAGTCGAGACCGAGCGCGCCATAGTCCGCGACCTGACCCCAGAACCCGACGCGGTCGGCGATGGTCGCGATGTCGGCGTCAAGATCGGCGCTGATGCGTTCGAGGTATTCTTGCGCCCGCTGCTGGTCGATGCGCGCGGCATTCCAGTTCGACACCTGAATACCGACAAACACGCCGATGACGACGATCAGGAAATCGAGCGCGATGGCGGTCCATTCCTGTTTCTTAAAATGCGCGATGACGCGGCGGAGGAGCATTATTGCGGTTCCTTAATTTCGTCTCCGAGGGCCTCGCCGAGCGAATCTTTGAGCGCGTTCAATCTGTCGATGTGGCTTGCCATGTTCCTGCGCACCAGGCTGGCGTAGAATTCGATCTGTGCAAGCATGTTGTAGACCTCCCCGTCCCCAGCAAGGGCATCGAAATCGTAGGCAAGCGTCACAGGCCCATTCAGCCGGTGGTCGTATTCCATCGGCGCGAATTTCCTGTCCACATGCTCGCGATAGCTGCGGATGCGTTCGGTGAGCGAATCGGTCTGGGCGGAGCGATAGAGAAAGCTGGCCTCCGCCTGCGCAAGCCTGTCGCGCAATTCCACGTCGCGGATGACCGCCATTTTGCCGGTGGAACGGAGTTCTTCGGCCGTCGCCCAGCGCATGGTGATGGTGTTCTGATATCCGAAATAAATCAGCCCGGCGTCAAAGTCAGCGCGCTGATCATCGCTTAGCTGGCCGCTTTCAAGCGCATTGAGCACCAGCCTTTGCGTGCGCGCCCGCTCTTCATCCCACGCCAGCCCCGCCTCATTGTCTTTGATCGACAGGGCCACTTCATCATAGAGGCGTTGCAGATACTGCTTTTCAAGACGCTTGTCCGTTTGCGCCGCGTTCCAGTTATTCACCTGCAAACCGAGAAACACGCCCATGACGACGATCATGGTTTCGACAAGGACCGTGAACCAGTCCTGACGGCGGAAAGCGGATGCAATGCGGCGGAGGATCATTTGCGGTTCTCCAGTTCTGCGTCGATCTCGGCGAGGAGCGCTTCTGTGCTTGTCTTCAAATCGTCCAGAAACGCGGCATGCACGACGCCCCATTCGCGCGCCGAGCGGAGATAGGCAGCGAATTCCTCATGCTCGCGGGCGAGGGCGATGATTTCCTCCACGGGACGTTCATCGAACACCGACACGCCGTATTTGTAGCTCGCCAACACGCCGTCATTGCGAAACGGCCGGAAGACGTCGCCGGCGGTGTCGCGAACATCGTCATACTGGTCGTAATATTGCTGGATGCTGCGCGCGAGGTCGCGGTTCTCTATGAGGCCGAGATGACCCGAGCTGATCAGCGATTCATACCCGTTGCGGGAGCCGACAGTAATGCGGATCAGGTTCACCGACCCCATGATGACGTCAAGGTCTTCCTCCTTGAGCGCCGGCGTGTCGGGCACGTCCCACATCTCTACGGACAAGCGCAGAACATCGGGGAGCTTGCGGTCGAACGCCTTGTCGTAAATGTAATCGACAGCGGCAATGCGCGCGATGGCGGAATCGTAGAGCTTGTCGTGAAAGTCGAGATAGGACCGCAGATCCTGCGCGATCTCCGTTAGGTGCCCGGCGGCGATTCCCTGATTGGCGCGCGCCGCGTTCCAGTTCGAAACCTGCAAGCCGACAAACACGCCGACAACGACGATCAAAAAGTCAATCGCAATGGCGGTCCATTCCTGTTTGCGGAAATGCGCGATGACGCGGCGGAGGATCATGTCTTGCTTTCGAGTTTGGTTTGCATGTCGATTATGTCCTGCCGCAGCCCGTGTAGCCATTGCAGCATAAAGGCGGCGTTTCGCCGCCGGACGCTGATCGACGACAAGACGGCGGGATCAGATCGCATGGCGTCGATATCGGCCTTCAGGACGCCGGACTCCAGCGGCAGGCCTTCTGCCGAGAGATTGTTCTCAAAAACGATTTTGGAAATGAAAACCTCTTCAACGACCATGTTGCCGTCGAAAAGGATGTTGAACACGCCAGTGGTCCTCTGGATACGGACGTCAAGTTCCAGCAGCGCGGCCCTCAGTTCATCGTCGCTGATCAGATTCATCTCACCAGCGGAGAGGAGTTCGGTGATCACCGGCGAACGCTGCGGCGCCAATGAGCCTGTGAGCGCCGTATGGAGATCTAGCTCAATTTGTTCCGCGTCCTCCGGCAGCGCGGCGCCAGCGCCGATCTCTTCCATAAGGCGGGAAAGAGCGCCGAAAATTTCAACGTAAACCTCGATTGACGTCTCGGTCTGATCCGCCATTTCCTGATGGTCTGACAGGAGGCGCGCCATGACCAGCGCTTCGCGCTCGCGGGTCACCCTCTCTTCGTTCCAGTTATTGACCTGCAAGCCGAGAAAGACGCCGAGCACGACGATCATGGTTTCGACCGCGACGGTGAACCAGTCCTGACGGCGGAAGGCATCTGTAATGCGGCGGAGGATCATGGGGCGTCCTTTCTATCCGTAACCGGCGCGCCGTCGCCGAGCGCTGCTAAAATGCGCGCGCGCAACGCAACCGCCGCGTCCAGCCGCCGCCGATAGGTGCGAATATCGTCATAGCGGTCGCCCACTGTCGGCAGCCATTCGATGAAAGAGGGGCGCTCAAGCATGCGTTCATAGGCGGCGATGGCGTCGTCTGCATCAATCTCGGGAATGCCCTCTGCATAGGGCGTCTGTTTGAGCAGCTCATAGGTGAGAATGCCGGCGGATCGTTTGATATATTCGGTCTGCCGGACTTCGCGGATATAGTTCCACTGCGCATCTCCCTGTACGCGCGTATAAAATTCGGTGAGATCAAACAGCAGCGCCTTGTCGCGAAAAATGCCGAGATCGCCAGCCGATTTGATCTCTTCGAATGTGTGGGCGCGAATTTCCGGGGAATAGGTGTAGCCGCCAGTGAGGATTGCGAAGATAAAACGCCCGGGATTGTTCCGCACCAGGTTCGGGTTCTCAACGGAGTTGATCAGGAACTGGCCCAATGTCTCGCGAAACATGGCCGTTTCGATGCCGTCTTCAATCGACGCGATGGAGTAATCGAGTTCGCTGGCGATGCGCTCCAGATAATTTTTCTCACGGGCGCGATCCGCGCGCGCGTCATTCCAGGCGGTGATCTGGAATGCGATCAGAATGCCAACCACGACGATCAGGAAATCGAGCGCGATGGCGGTCCATTCCTGTTTCTTAAAATGCGCGATGACGCGGCGGAGAAGCATTAGTCCGTCTCCTCAAGGCGGCGCGCGATTTTTTCTTCCAGGTCTTTTGTTGCGGCGCTTAGTTGCTGGGCGATGGTTTCATTGTTGACGGCAATAAGACCGCGCCAGGCGACCTGGGGAACGATCTCTTCCCAGATTTCGGCGTCCGGCGGTGCGGCGAGAGCGCTCCCGGCGGCGGCGTAGAGCGGGCTTTCCTCTGACTGTTTCTTGAACGCAGACGAAACGACCGAGGTGACCGGCAACTGCACCTTCATCAGCGCGTTGTCCCAGCTTTGCGGCGGGATGTTCTTGCTCATCACAAAACTGACAAACGCCTGATCGACGAAAAATTCATTGTTCTTGTCAAGCGCGGCCTCAAGTCGGCTGGTGCGGAAGAAATGAGAAATGATCGCTGAACGCAGCGCCTGATCAGAAATGATCTCAAGTTTGCCGGATCCCTGAAGATCGAGGAAGGTCGGGCTTTGCGTCCGCAAGGTGCGGCGCACGCCCAGTTCACTGAGGCCCATATTGATTTTTTTCGCCCGGTCAGCGTCGGCGTCATTGCGGATCAGGTCATAGACGTCGTTCGCAAGATTGGCGTGAAACTGTTCGAACTCGATCTGCGCATCGACTTCCGCCTGAATGTTCCGAAGATCACCCTGCAATTGCCTCAGATACTCCGTCTCGGTTCGCCGGTCGGCGATTTCAGCGTTCCAGTTTGCGACCTGAATACCAATGAAAACCCCGACAACAACGATCAGGAAGTCGATCGCAATGGCGGTCCATTCCTGTTTGCGGAAATGCGCGATGACGCGGCGGAGGATCATTTGCGGCGCTCCAGTTCCGCGTCGATCGCAGCGATGGTTCGTCTGGCCGCGTCGTTCTGGTCGGTCAGCGTTGTGGAAAATCCGACCACAAACCCGGCCCATTCTGTCAGCGTCCTGTGAATATCGGGATGATTTGCAATGGTTTCGATTCCGGCCGCTGAAATCTCCGGCGCAACCCCCTCGGGGCAATCTTCGACATAAGCTTCCTCTCCATCGGAAAGAATAAAACAATTCGTCCAGTATGGACTGTGCGCTGCGAGCGGAATGAGACCGCGAACCAGCGCGCGATAGGCTGGCGGGTCTCTGAGTGGAATAGCGATCTGAAGCGCCTGTCGTTCATAGGCTTCGACGGCTTCGACAATTTTGCGATTTCGCGGCCAACCGTTTCGGCGCAACTCTTCGTAAGTGGAAAGGTCGACAATCAGACTTTGCCACTGGGATGCATGGAAAAAATCAACCAGCCGGTCCCAGCATTCATCGCTGCATGATTGGCCGGAATCTAAAAACGCGAGCGCTCGTTTTCCCGAGCGCTCGACCTGCTCGAAAGCCTCGATCTTGATTTCAACCTGCTTGATCGACTCGGCGATCTCCGCACGCAATTCGTTCAACAATAAAGTCTCACGCAAATTTTCGGCTCGGGCCTCATTCCAGTTGGCGACCTGAATGCCGATGAAAACGCCGACAACAACAATGACGAAATCGATGGCGACCGCGGTCCAGTTCTGGGCCCTTACGTGTTCGATGATGCGGCGGAGCAGCATTATTGCGCCCTCCGGTCATTGTCATCGCTGCTTCCGTCATGAGCAGCGTCGCGCGTTGGCGCAAAAACAACCCCGCGACTTGCGGCCACGTTTTCTCCGAGTGATTTAATCATTTCCGATTGTCGCCCCAGAACAGCGTTTGCAAAAGCCTCATAGCGGTGTCTGTTGTCGGTGAAGTCGTTGAGGAATGCCTGGTTCGCGGCCATCAAGGCGAACTCGCATCGGGATTCTTCCCACTCCGACAGGCCAAGCGCGACAAGTTCGGGATAGTGGCGCGCCAGCAGCAGTCTTCCAATCTGAATATCGGTGCGCAATTGCGTGATTTCTTCATTGGCCTGATCGAAGGAAAGAATGGCGGTTCGAAGCGCATTGTCCCGGATCAACACGATGCGACCGGTGGATATCAATTCCTTGATCGTCGGCGGATAAAAAATGACGCCTGCGTAGATATGAGACCGCATGATCGCCGCGCAGTGCTCTCCGTCGAGCATATCGCCGCCTTTGCCTGATTCAAAATAATTCTTGACTTGAATGATCCGGGCGTGACGGGTCTTGGCGGTTTCAAATCCGGCGTCCGCCTGCGGGGACATCTCGGAAAGCTCTTGATGAAGTCGCGCGAGATACTGTGCTTCAATTTTGCGGTCCGTCCGCGCGGCATTCCAGTTCGAGACCTGAATGCCGATGAAGACGCCGACAACGACGATGACAAAGTCGAGCGCGACCGCCGTCCAGTTCTGCGCTTTAACGTGTTCGGTGATGCGGCGGAGGATCATGGCTGCGCTTCGCGTTTGAGCTTGCTGTTTATCAACGACTCTATTTCCGCGAGCTCGGCCATGAGCCTGTTTGCGTCTCTTTGATATACGCTATTTAGCCTGGCGCGAAGGAGCACGAGATTCATGAAAACGGGGTCTTCAAATATCGCAGTGATGTCGGCGCGGTTTTCCGCCGGATCAATCCACTCCACATACGCCGGGATTTCACCAAGGCGTAGCGGAACGATGCCGCGAAGATCATAGTGATCGAGCAGATATTGATCCGTTTTGTTGTACGTGAACGATTCAAGCTGGTCCGTATTCGTCCGAACAGCGCCAATGGCGCCCTCCAGAAGCTGTAAGCGCTTGCGCAGATCCTGGTCGAGAACAAGATCGAGCTTGCCCGTGTTTTTCAGTTCTTCGTATGTCGCCAGTGTTGGCGAAAAGGAGGGCACCATATAGATTCCGCGAAAAACATGGAGGTCGATCTCCTCCAGCGGCAAAAGGTCTGTTCGGCTGTCTATATGATCGGCGAGTGCTTTCAGGCTTTCGCTTCCGGCAATATTGATATCGAGCATTTCCTGCAAATCGCTGCTTGTGGCGGTGATATCTTCAAGCATCGCCTGCAATACAGCCTTCTCCCGCCTGCGGTCGCTGGCTGTCTCGTTCCAGTTGCTCACTTGAATACCCACAAACACGCCGGCGACGACGATAAAAAAATCGAGCGCGACGGCTGTCCAGTTTTGCGCTTTGACGTGTTCGGTGATGCGGCGAAGGAGCATTAGCGATCTTCCCAAATTATGGCGGGCAGGTTGAGGCGGATGTGCTTTACATGGTCAGCGTATAGCCGCCGTCGGGCGTCAACGTCGCGCCGGTGATATAGCTGGCGTCGTCTGAACAAAGAAATGCGATGGTCCGCGCCAGTTCGCCGGGCTCACCGGCTCGTTGCAGGTGAACCTGACTGGCGAGCATGTTGTCATAGACGTCATCGCCCAGCGCTGCGCGTCCGCGGGCGTGCATCGGCGTCTTGATGATGCCCGGACAGACAATATTGACGCGAATGCCTTGCGGCGCCAGTTCCGCTGAGGCTGACGTGGTCAAGCCGATCTGCCCGTGTTTTGACGCTACATAGGATGTGCCGCCGGGAAAGCCCAGGAAGGAATTGACCGATCCGACATTGACGATCGAGCCGCCATTGCCAGCGGCCAACATCGCCCTGGCTTCGTGTTTGATGCATAGAAAACAGCCGCGCAGATTGGTGTTGATCGCCTGGTCCCAGTCCTTATCGGCGATTTCCGTGATCGGCTGCAATACGCCTTCGGTGCCCGCATTGTTCACCGCGATGTCGAGACGTCCATAGACTTCAATACTATGCGCGACCATGCGCTCCACATCATCAGCACGGGAAACATCTGTCTGGATGGCGCTGGCCTTGCCGCCTGCCTTCTCGATCACGGCGACAAGATCCGCCAGATCGTCGGCGCGCCGCGCCGCCAGCACGACGCTGGCGCCTTTGGCCGCCAGCAATTCAGCGGTCGCCCGCCCGATCCCGCTGCTTGCTCCGGTGACGATCGCGACTTTGTCCTGAAAATTCATGTCATTGCTTCCTTATAAAGACTTTTGAAATTCGTCGTAGCATTTACGGGTTCTCAGTTTACGGGCCTTGTACGCGCTGGCGATGCGGCGGAGGATCATGGGGCGGGCTCCTCAGCGAAGGGAATATTTTCTTCCGCCATCAATTCCCGGAGGCGAGCATCGAGCTCAAGGGTGATGTCGAGAACGCGTTTTCGAAATCGCCCGACCGTGTACTGATTGCGATAGAGCTGCGCCATCACAGACGGAATACGCGGATCGGCGCGCATTCCGTCAATATCGAAAATGCAATCGACGCCGCCAAAAATCTTGTCAGGTTCCGCAGCGATCCTCCACTCGCGATAGTCTTCGAGCGGAGCGGCGGCGCGCTGTATCGCCGGGGTCAAGATGTCATCACGTGCGATCTCCGCTTGCGCGGCCTGCTGGCGCGATAACAGAATGCGCAGTTTCTCGTCGCGCAGAATGCTTAGATTGCCGCTGGCGACCAGTTCCCCATAGGTCGTCTGCTGCAATTCCACGCCAGGCTGCACGAAAAAGCGGCACAATGCGCCGTGCAGATCGGCTGCGGGAGGCGCTTCGCCGCCGGTGAGCAACGCCCTCTCCATCGCCGCGAGGACAGCGCCGCGCCGTTCGTGCACACTGACAAGCTGTTCAAGCTCCGCCAGGTTCGCTTGCGTATCGGCGTAGAGTCGCGTCAGGTATCGTTCTTCTGCTATGCGTTCAACCCGCGCCTCGTTCCAGTTCGCCACCTGAATGCCGATAAACACGCCGACAACGACGATCAGGAAATCGAGCGCGATGGCGGTCCATTCCTGTTTGCGGAAGTGTTCGATGACGCGGCGCAGGATCATTCGCTATTCTCCCCGGCTTCATTCAAGATAACCTGCACAAAGAAGAAAATCGAAACGCCGACCGTCCACAACAGGCCAAGATGATAGATGTTTGGCGCGAGCGCGGCGAAGAGGCCGAGCCCGAGCGCGAGCTTGGCGCCGATCACTGGGATGGAGGCGATGCAAATGCCCGCCTGGATTGGCGGCATCTTTTTGAAGTCGCCATAACCGCTGAGGAAGAAGACATAGATAAAAAGGTGATAGGCGCCGAAGAGACCGCCGAGAATTTGCCAGCCAAGATCGGCCGATATCGGCAGTGAAAATACAAAGTCCGGCAGCAGCGCAAAGGCGAGCGTGCCGATGCTGCCTTGCATGAAGCCCAGCAATTGCCGGCGCGGCAGGCGCGCAAGCCGGTCCTGCAGAACGAGTATGATGCCGACAAAGCCGGCGAGGCCGGCGGCGATCTGTGCAATCACGCGAAATGCTTCGAATTCCAAGTCGGCCCCCTTGAAGACTGCACAGCCTGATCGTTTCTTCGTAGGGCGGGCCCGGACCCGCCGTCTTTTCTTGCCGCCCGCGCTGGCGTCCGTTGCAAGCCCGATGGCGGGTTGAAACCCGCCCTGCGGCGATGGGCGATGACGCGGCGCAATTCAGCGAATATCTTGTTCATCATTCACACTCGAAATCGCCAGCGTCGGCGGATTGCGGGCCAACCGGCCTGCATTGCGGCGGGAAACCGTGCGCGCGCCAGTAATCGAGGGCGCCGTAATTTTTGATCAGTGATCTGAATTGCGGCGACTGGCGGTAGCGCGCAAAATTGGCGCCCCAATAATCGACCGTGAACGGCGTCGCGTCGTAATCGCCGAGCGCTGCGAGAAAGAAAGTGAAATCCTGTTCGCCGGTTTGGCCGGTTTTCGCCTGGAACCGGTGAATGTCAGCAACCAGATCCGGGTAGGTTTTTCCCGGCTGGCGAATGGCTTCATAGAGTTCTTCATGCCGCCGCCAGCCGAGGAACAGGTCCGGCGAATTCGTCGCCGACATGAAAGCGAGTTTCTCGCCGCGTCGCGCCAGCGTGGAGAAGGGCGCGAAAATAATCTTCGCCGCGCTGGTGTTGAGCGCTTCTTCGTAATGTTTGAGCGCCTCATCGTCGCGCTCAATGGCCGACAGCAAGGCGATCCGGTTTTCGACGCAGGGAACGTAGAAAGGTTCGATCTCCACGCATTTGTTGAGACTCAACAAAGACGCCTCAAAATCGCCGACGGCGGCAAGCGTGATGCCGCGCCACAACAGCGCCGAGGCGTTGCGCGGTTCGATCTGAAGCGCGCGGTCAAAATCGGCGATCACCGCCGAAAAGTCGATTTTGGCGCGTCCGGTGAAGGCGGTATTGGTTTTCAGCTTGGCGAGTACTGCAATCGCCGTGGCGCTTTGCGCATCGAGCGCCAGCGCCCGCTGCGCATATTCGGTTGTGCGCGCGTCAACCTCGGGCCGGGGCGTTTTCACATACCCATATTCCAGAAGGAGCGACTGTAGGGCGGCGCGGATCTCCCATGCTTTCGCGAAGTCCGGGTCCTGCTCCAGCGCCTGGATCAACAGGGCGTCGGCTTTGTCCAATTCGTGGCGGGCGACAAAGTGGCTGCGCGCCTCAAGGTATAATTCGTATGCTGTCAGATTATCGGTCACCGTCTCTACGGTGATTTTCGGCGCCGTTTCAAAGCCCAGCGCGTCATCCAGCGCATCGACGATGGCGTTGGCGATCTCGTCTTGAATAATGAACACATTCTGCGTGGTCAGAGGCCGGTCAAACGTATCGGACCATAAATGCCGGTCGGTCTTTGTGTCGATCAACTGAGCGGTGATGCGCAGCGTGTCGCCAGCCTTGCGGACCGAGCCTTCCAGCACATGGCGGACGTTTAGCTGCTTTGCAATCTCAGGAACGCCCAGTTCGCGGCCCTTGAACTGAAACGACGAGGTGCGCGAGGCGACGTCGAGGCTGTCGATCTTGGCGAGGACGTTGAGGATTTCCTCGGACATGCCGTCAGAGAAATATTCCTGATCGCCGGCGGGCGATAAATCCGCAAATGGAAGAACGGCGATAGACGTGGCGGAGGGGGCGCTGGATTCCTCGGCGGTCACGGTTCGCGTCGACGCAGAAGGCATCACCCGATCAGCGACGATCATCACCGCCACCAGCGCCAGCCCGCCGAGGATCGCATAATCGAGCTTGCGTCCCGTTTTTCGCGCGATGGATTGGCTCTCGGGCACGGCGGCGGTCAGCCTCACGCCCTCCGGCGTCATCTCGAGCGCCCAGGCGAGGATCATGGCGATGGGAAAGCCGATCAGCAGCAGGCTGACCACCATGCCGTCGAACCACGCGGGGAGGCCGACCGCGTTTTCCAGCGTCGCCGCCACCTGCGCCAGCAGCCAGCCGACGACGCCGTAAACCCCGGCGACCCGGAAGACATTGCGGCGGCGCAGCTCTGCGAAAATCTTGTTCATCATTCACACTCAAAGTCGTCTTTGCCAACCGGCTTGCATTGCGGCGGGAAACCGTGCGCGCGCCAGAAGGCGGGCAGCCGGGCGGCGAGGATCAGCCCGCGCCGCTGGTCTGCGGTGATGCCGGGGAGAAATTCAGCCGAGTGGACCGCCGGTCCGGGCGAGCCCAGCAGCTCGTATTTGCGAAAAGCGCTGACGATGATATCGCGCGCGGTCTGGCCGATGTCGGCGTAACCGGCGTCTGAAAGACGCGCCATAAACGGGTCAAACCGCGCTGCATGATCAAACGACGGATCGAAGTAAGCCTGATACAGCTCGTCGATCACCCAGGTCTGGTCGGGAAAACTCGCCTGCACCATCAAGGTCAGGGCGATGATCGTCCCGCGATGATCGCCGGCGGCGACCCGCTGCTGCTGACGGATCAGTCCGCCCCATTCCTGAATGGTGAAGCCTTTGCGCATCAACATATCGCTGAGCGCGGCGCCTTCGCCGATGCGGCCGAGTTCATACAAGGTGAGCACCTTGTTAAAGGCGCAGGTCACATAGGCCGGATCGGCCGCAAGACACGATTCAAAATCGGCCAGCGCCTTGTCCGGAAATCCGGCTTCGTCCCAAAGCGCGGAACGCCAGTTATAAATATTGGGGTCGCGCGCATCGAGCGCCAGCGCCTTGTTGAGATTATCGAGCGCTGCGGACAGATCGGCCTCATCGCCGCCGCTCAGAATTTGTCCGAGCGCGGCATAAGGCGACGACAGCGCCGGGTTGAGCGCGATGGCGCGGCCCGCCGCCTCGCGGGTGAGCGCAGGGTAATCGCGGGGCGGCAAGCCCCATCCTTCGGCGATTGCATAAACCATCGCCAGGCCCGCCCAGCCGCGCGCGAACGCCGGATCGCGGGCGGTGATGTCCTCGAAGATGCTCATGGCCCGGATCAGGTTGTCGCGGCTGCGCCCGCGAAACAGGGCATTCGCTTCGTAATAAAGGTCGAGCGTCGCAATGTCGGCGGTGTCCGGCTTGACCGCCAGTGGCGGCGCGAGAACGCCGATATCCGTGCGCTCGGACAGCGCTGCAACAATCGCCTGTGCGGTTTCTTCCTGGATGGCGAAAATATTCTCCGCCGTCAGCGTGCGGTCGAAAGTTTCCGACCAGAGGTGTTCGTCAGTGCTGGCGTCGATCAGCTGCGCCGTAATCCGGAGGTTGTCGCCAGCCCGCCGCACGCTGCCTTCGAGAATATGCCGGACGCTCAGTTCTTCGGCGATGGCCGGGATGCGCAACGCCGAATTCTTGTAGGCGAACGCCGAGGTGCGCGAGGCGACCCGCAGCCCTCCGATATTGGCCAGCACGTTGAGAATTTCTTCCGAAATCCCGTCGGCGAAATATTGCTGGTCGCCTGTCGGCGATAAATCCGCAAACGGAAGAACCGCGACAGAGGCGGCGGATATGGCGGCGGCGTCATCCTGCGGCGCGTTTGCAGCTTGCGTCGCAGCGGACGGCGCCATCCGGTCGGCGGCGATCATCACGGCGACCAGCGCCAGCCCGGCGAGGATGGCGAGGTCGAGCCGGCGGCCGGTCGGCGGCGAAACGGATTGACCTGCGGGAAGCGGCGCGGTGAGTCTGACGCCGTTGGGCGTCATTTCGAACGCCCAGGCGAGGATCATGGCGATGGGAAAGCCGCCGAAGATAAGCGCGATAAAGACCCTTGTGACCCATGCGGGCGCGCCGAATGTCGGCAATACAGCGACGATCACCTGAATCAACAGCCAGCCGACGACCGCATAGACCCCGGCGACCCGGAACACATTGCGCCGCCTTAGCTCGTTGAAAAGCCTGTTCATTCTCGCCCCTTGCCCGGTGGAGCGATATAGCATGAGTCATCGGGGAAGGCGACTATTAGGGAAGTCCGTCAACGGACTGTCCTAAAACCGACGATGATGCGAAAACGGGCCGCAAGACGGCGTCCTGCGGCCCGCTTTGATGTTGTGCAGACGGCCTTACTTGACCTGGTTCTTGGTCAGGTAGAACGACTGGGTCGAAAAGCCGATCCGGGTGCATTCGCCATCTTCGTTCCAGGCGAAGGTGATGAAGCTGAAATCGGCGGTCGATGCGGTGGCGGCGAGCAGGTCCGGGTCTTGCGTAAAGCAGGTGAACTGCTCTTCGTCGGCGTCGCCCGCCTGACAGAAGCCGGTGGTGACGACGCCGGCGCCGGTGGAAATCTTGCGAATGCCGCAGCCGATAAACGTCACATTGTCTTTCGCCTGTTGCGCCGACACCATGTCGCCCTGGGCGATGCGGTTGACGAGGTCGACATCGACCGGCGCCGGCTGGCTAAGTCCGGCGACAGCGGCGGTGGACGCGAACGCGGCGGCGGCCGCGATCAGGATTTTGGTCTTTAGTTTCATGGCAGGCTCTCCCTTCAGGTTAAAGAATGTGTGGTTAGAATCGGCCCTCGATCTCGCCATTATTGATGGCGCGAGTGAGCTTGATCAGCGCCGCGCGCTGGGCGTCGGGCGGCAGTTCGGCGAGTTTCGCCTGTAAAAGGTCCATTTCCGTATCGGTGATCCGGCCGCGGCTTTTATAGCGGTCGAACTCCTGATCGAAGGTCGATTGCGCAATCACGGCCTGCGCCGGATCATAGGGTTTGGCGGCCTCGCGCGCGGCGTTGGTCACCGCCTGCTGGCCGCCGCCAGTATTGGCTGCGCGTCCCGACGCGCCCCACGCGGCGAGTTCTTCGCGAATGATCAGCCGCAGCGCTTCGTCATCCGGCGCGGTTTCAGAGTCCGGCGATGATGCAGCGGCGTGAAAGACCGGTTGCGGCGTTTGCGCGCGCGGTTGCGACGCCAGCGCTTGCGCGGCGAGGCGGGCGGCGTCCGCAGTATCGGCGATTTCCTCCGTACGCATGTCAATGGCGATCATGCGCACGCCGATCAGCACCAGCAGGAGCACCTGCGCCGCAGAAAGGCCGATCAGCCATTTCATTGCGCTGGCCCCAAAGCAAAGGAGCGGGCGAAACCCGGTAAAAATTTCTGAAAAATATGACAAAACACCGAGCGTCCCCCGTGACCTCGAACTGTGCGTATTTACAGCCTGCGCCACGAGCAAGTCAATCGGCTGCTGGCTGCACGGCCGCACAGGCGGCATGCGGGCTGGCCAAAAAAATGCGGCGCCGCGACATAAACTTGTGAGTTCCGCGCGCCGCCGCCAATAGGAAGGTGTTCGTTCAGCTTTTACAGATTGCTGCCGAGGCTTTTCGGCACATAGAGCGACTGGTTAGAAAAGCCGATCCGTGTGCAGGTTTCCGTTTTCGGATTCCAGTTGAAGGTGACATAGCCAAAGTCGGCGCTCGCCTCGATGGCGTCGAGAAGATCTTCATTGTCGGTGCTGCAGAAAGCGCGATTGCCTTTTGCGTCTTCCGCCTGACAGAAGCCATACGCCCAGGCGCCGCCGGCGCCGTCATCGAATTTGCGCACGCCGCAACCGATGAACTCGTTTTCGTTGGCCGCATCGCGGGCGCTGATCATGTCGCCGCCGGCGGTGTTGTTCGCAAGATCGACAACGACCGGCGCAGGCTGCACCTTTCCGGCGATCGCGGCGCCGGACAAAATGGTGGCGATAGCGCTGGCGGCGGCGAGTGTTTTCGAAAGTTTCATATTGGTCTCTCCCTCTGGGTTTGGTGTGGTTTAAGGTTTCAGTTTCGTTCTAGAGCCTTGAATTCGAGTCTTGGTTTTAGAGTCTTGATCTAAAGTCTGGCGTCGATCTCGCCGCTGCGGATGGCTTTGGCGATTTGCGTCATCGCCTCTTGCCGCGCCTGCGGCGGCATTCTGGCGATCTGCGCGTAGAGGTCGTCGATCGCCGCGTCCGACGAGAGGCCGCGGCTGCGCACGAGATTGAGATTGCGCGTGAACTCGGCTTCGGCGCGCTTCACCTGTTCCGGCGTGTGGTGTGGCGCGCGCGCCGTTTGCTGTATGGTCGATGTTGATTGCGCCGCGATGACCGGCGCCATTTCCTCGCGGATCAGCGCTCGGAACGCCTCTATGTCGATTGCGGCGCCATTGGCGCTCGCCGGCATCACCAGCGTTGCGCCTGGCCGCGAAAGAGCGGAATTTTGCGCGGAGTTTTGCGCGGCGAGGCGGGCGGCGTCGGCCGCGTCCTCGATATCGCCGGCGCGCATTTCAAGCGAGACCACGCGGAGGGCGACAAAGCCCAGCAAAACCGTCTGCGCGGCGGATAATCCAACAAGCCATTTCATCTTTGTCTCTCCCTGTTCCGGCTCCGGTGGGTCTTCCCCGGGGGCCGGTTTGCCCTCGGTTGCGGACCAACCTACCGGCTTCGCCCCGGCGCGGGGGTGACGCAGATCACAGGGGAGGGTGGATAGAGGGCGCGGTTTTCGGGCGTTGCCGCGAAGCGGTTCGGCTTCGCGGCCCCTTCAAGGCGCGGCGTTTCAATGGCTCTCCCCAGCGTTCCGCATCACAACGCGACGTGTGCGAATGATTTGAGGCTGACGGCGGAATCGGGCGCTTTAGGGGCGAAAACAGGAAATGGTTGGGGCGCGTCCTCACCCGGAATGGCAATGCAACTCCGGCCCCTCCCAAGGGGAGAAAGAACCAACCTCGCAACTGTCATCCCGGACGCGATGCAGCGTGTAACGCTGCTTTGCAGATCCGGGACCCATAGCCTGAAATAACAAATGCAGCGCCATGGGTGCCGCGCCCGCGCGCGAAGGCGCGCATGATTGATTGGCCGCCTTCGCGGCCGAGCGCATCACTGCGTGCTGCGCGGCATACGGGATGACAATTTAGATGTATGCGCAACGCTTCGCGCATCGCGCGCGGGATGACATACGAAAAATTCAGGGAAAAGATTCAGGCGCCCGCGACCAGTTCCGTAAATTCACGCGCCGCGGCGATATCCTCCGCACTCAGCGCATCGCGTCCGGCGCGATACAGCATCCCGCCCCAGCGCATGTTGAAATAGCGCGCCGTGCCGGAAAACGGTTCTTCAAAACTCAACGGCGGCGCATCGCGGCTTCCGGTGGCGACTGCGAACATGGTCTTGCCCGCCAATTGCTTGCCGAGCGGTTTGTAGGGCGCATCGGTCAGATCGGTGAGGCGGTCGAAGAACGCTTTCATCTGCGCGCTCATGGAATACCAGTAGACGGGGCTCGCCAAGACGATCACGCGCGCTTTCAGCATCGCCCGCGCCAGAGGCAGAAAATCATCATCGGCGTTGGCGTGGTCATAGGAATAGGGACCGATGCGCAGCGCGCCGAGATCGAACTGCGCAACATCGTCGAGCGGCCGCAGGACGGCGTTCAGAAGCCGCGCCGTTTCGCCATCGGCGCGGCTGGAGCCGTTCAGGGCCAAAATGCTCATAAAAACACGCTCATCGGCGGGGCCGCTCAAAGAGGCGGCGCAGCGCTTCGGCGAGATCGCCGCCATCGGAGAATGTTTTGTAGTCATGCATTATCGCCTCCTACTGATACAAATTCTTCTCCGCCGGAATGGCGCTTGAATATTCGACGAACTCGAATTCAAGCCCTTCCTCGGTGACGTAATAAAGATTGCGCCGGTGCGGATGGGTTTCGCCCAAATGATGCGGCTCATGTCCGGCGGCTTTGAGGCGCGCGACGACCGCGTCGAGATCGCTGACTTCAAAACCGAGATGGGCGAGACCCGGCTCAGAACTTTGTAATTCGCGATGGCGCCCGCGCGCCGCCTTCGGCAATTTGAATTCGTTGAGGGTGATGTAATTGGCGTCGTCGCCAATATGCGCCCAGCGCCGGGCGATGCCGGCCCAGTCGCCGCCGCCTTCCCCGCGCACGCGCCAGTGCGGGAACGCGGCCATCAGAAATTCAGCGCTTGGATCAATCGCCGTGACCACCAGATTGGCGTGTTCAAGCCGCGCCGGGGTCTCCTTATTGTGCTCTGCCATGTCGGCCTCCTTATTTAAGAAAGAATACCCTTTCAATAATCGCTCTTGTTTTTGAAAGCAAGAGCTTTTATAAATAGCGGATGAGCAAAATATCGAACCAGACCATCGACAAAGCCGATCAATCGAAACGCGCTGCGCAATTCCGCCAGGCCGGGAACGCCAATCCGCAGACCCGCCGGGCGATCCTCGATCTGTTGAAGCGGCGCGGCGAGATGAGCGCGCCGGCGCTGGGCGCCGTCCTAGGCGTGACGCCCATGGCGGCGCGGCTGCATCTTTATGCGCTGGACGAGGAAGGGCTGGTCAGCGCCCGCGCAGAACCGGGAACGCGCGGCAGGCCGGTGAAATACTGGTCATTAACCGACGCGTCGGCGCGGATTTTCCCTGATGCGCATCAGGGTCTCGCGGTGGAGATGATCAAATCGGTCGAGGAACTGTTCGGCGCCGAAGGGCTCGCCAAGCTCGTCAAGAAACATGGCGATGTGCAGCGCGTCACTTACGGCGAAAAACTGTCCAGCGCGAAAACGATCGGCGAACGCGTGAAGCGCCTTGCCGAGGCGCGCACCGGCGAAGGCTATATGGCCGAAGCGAAAAAAGACGGGCGCGACTGGCTGCTGATCGAAAACCATTGCCCGATCTGTTCCGCCGCCAGGGCGTGTACGGGCCTCTGCGCGAATGAGCTCAAAGTTTTCAACGACGTGCTCGGCAAGGATGTCGCCGTCAAACGCGAAGAACACATCCTCGCCGGCGCGCGGCGCTGTGCGTATCGGGTGAGCGTGAAGTAGGGAATGGTGAGTGGTGAATAGGGATTAGGGTTGAGGCCGGAAGAATCGCGTCACCAATTCCCCATTCCCCACCAGACCGCCCATGGCCATCGCAGGCGCCATGGTCTAGTTTCGCCGCATGACCGCCAAAAAACCGTTCTGGGAGACCAAATCCCTCGCCGAGATGACCCCGCAGGAATGGGAGTCGCTCTGCGACGGCTGCGGGCGCTGCTGCATCTACGTGCTGCATAATGAAGAGACCGACGAGGTTTTCGAGACCGACATCGCCTGCAAACTGTTCGACGTGAAAAAGCGCCGATGCACCGATTACGCCAACCGCATGAAACAGGTTGCCGACTGCGTGCAGTTGACGGCGGAGAACGCCGGCGCGCTGAAATGGATGCCGCCCAGTTGCGCCTATCGCCGCCTCGCGGAAGGCAAGAAGCTGAAGTCATGGCACCCGCTGATTTCCGGCGATAAAAATTCCGTCGTTCGCGCGCGGGTCGCAGTGGCGCGCGATCTGGTGTCGGAAAACGAGTTCGAGATCACGGACGAGCTGCTGGAAAGCCGCGTGGTCAGGGAGAGATGAATGGTGAGTAGTGAGCAGTTTATGACTGACATCCAAAAAAGTTTCTGACTCAGGTGATCGCTTAGCCAAATGGTATCGAGACCGTTTGAAAGATCTCTTTGGCTTCGCAACTCTTCCTGGATTGATCACGAATCGCCAAGGTGGGCGCTTACACTACCTCATACATGCCGGCCCAAACCAAACCGGCGTCAAGATTGCAAATGATGTTCTGATGAAGTCGACGAAGGCTATTCGCTAAATCGCTTGACAATTCGAGCAAAAATTACTCCGCCTCTACCTCCGCAATCCATTCCTCCACGTGCTCGCGCATGGCGGCCAACGGGACCGCGCCGTTCTCTAAAATGCGGTCGTGGAACTCCTTGATGTCGAACTTGTCGCCGAGGCGCGTTTCGGCTTCCTTGCGGAGCGCAAAGATTTCGAGCCCGCCGGTGTCGTATGCGGTCAGTTGTCCCGGGATCACCGCAATACGGTCGAGCAGGACTTCGGCGCTTTCCTCGTTAAAGCGTCCCGATTCCATCGCCACCTGTTTCACCTGGTCTTGCGACCATCCGTATGCGTGCAATCCGGTGTCGATGATCATGCCGCGCGCCGGCCATGTGCGCCGGGAAATCTCGCCATAGCCGTTGGTGTAGATCCCGGCTTCTTCGGCGAGCGCTTCGGAATAGCGCGCCCAGCCTTCGACGTATGCGGACGAACTCAGCATCTGCACGATGGGGTGCAGCCCTTCGACGGCGTAGGCCGCAGCGATCTGCAAATGATGGCCGGGCCAGCCTTCATGCACCAGAACGATCTGCGCTTCGCCGCGGGTCTGCGTCTCCCATTCATCGGTGTTGATGCGATAGGTGGCGGGGCCCTGGGTCGGCGGCGCCGGTTCATAGCGCGAGGATTGTCCGGTGCCTTTGAGGAAATCGGCGTAAGGCTCGACAATCACTTCCTGCTCGGGAAGCCGGGAGAAAAACGGCGCGCTTTTTTCCTTCGTCATGGCGATTTCGCTGCGCGTCACGTCGACGACTTCCTGCTCGCTGGAAAAGCGGTTGCCCGGCGCATCTTTGAGCCGCGCCAGAATTTCCGCGAAGTCGCTGACGCCGAACATTTCCTGGCCGCGCTCGATCATCGATTGCGTGTTGGCGTCGACGGCCTGTTGTCCGCGTTCATGGGTTTTCTGCGAGCCGATCTCGGCGCTGTGATAGGTCCGCAGCAACGCTTCGTAACATTCCGCGCCGTTCGGCACGGCGGTAATGGCGAGGTCGTCGCGCGCGGCGGGCAGGTATGTGTCGTTGAGGAAGGCGCGGAAAGAGGCGAGCGCGGGACGAATCTCGTCAGCGGCGAGCACGACCGCGGCGGCCCGGAAGTCTTCATCGCCGTCAGCGGCGAAAGCGATGAACGGCGACTGGTCCGCCGGCGCGGCGAGCAGCGCGTCGAGCTGCGCGATCACCCGCGCCGTTACCCGTTTGGGTACGGAATATCCGGCGGCGAGGCCGGCTTCGAGATTGGCCTGGTCCTGGGCGATATAGGCGGGAAGTTTTTGCCAGCGCGCCAGCGCGGCGTCGCGCTCTTCCGGCGTTTCCACCGGCTGCATCGAGGCGATCACCGGCAGCGAATTCTGCCAGCCGAACATATGATTGAGCGACCAGCCGAGCGGTTCGCAGACGCGCGCGGCGACGCTCGATTCCAGCCGCTCTTTGAGCGCCTGATAGGCGACCCAGTCGGCGCGGACGTCGAGGTCCGCCGGGTCGATCCGGCCGATCCGCGCCAGCAGCCCGTCCTCGATCGCCTCAAAGGCGGCTTCGGCTTCGGGGGTGTTGTTGTCGAACGAGTCATTGGCCACGGGAACGTCCTCGGCGAGGCCGGAATAGAGAATGGCAAAGGGAGCGATGTCCTTGATCGCCGCCAGATACGCTCCGGCGATGGCGTTCACCTCCGCGCCCGGATCGCCGGGTCCGGGATTGGCGTCCTCTCTGGAACAGGCGGCGAGCGCGCACGCCGCCATCAGGGCCGCCATCAGGGCCGTCATCGGGAACGAAACGGCGAATCTGTTGAATTTCATTTTGAAAGACCCCTTTGTGGCGGCGCGGACGCTATCACCGATCGGCAAAAGGCGCAGCCCCGGCCCATTTCTGTCGCAATACCATGGGGAAAATTAACCCTAAACTCTTCATTTCCGGGCAAAATCACCTATCTCTATGCCTTCGGGCGGACTGCGCCCGCAAGGCAAGTGTAAACAAGGATTTAACGGGCAGTGGCGCGCAACCCTTATATTGTGCTCGGACTATCTCCAAAGGCGACGGACTCAGAAATCCGGTCCGCCTTCCGCCAGCTTGCAAAAAAATATCATCCTGACCGCAATCCCGGCGATAAAAAATCCGAAGACAAGTTCAAGGAAATTTCCAGCGCGTTCGACATTCTCGGCGACAGTGAGCGGCGCAAGAAATACGATCGCGGCGAGATTGACGATGACGGCCGCGATCGTCCGAACCCGTTCCATCAATGGACCAATCGCGAAGGCGCGGGCGCGCGCGGTTATGGCCAACCTGGGGGCCAGCATGGCCCGGCGGGCGGTCCTGGCGGCGGTCCGGGCGGCGGACCCGGCGCTGGCGCCAATTTCGAAGACCTCTCTGACATCTTCTCCGACATTTTCGGCGCGCGCGCGGCCCGCAATGCGAACACCGGCCATATGCGCGGGCGCGATGTGCGCTACCGGCTCGAAGTTGATTTCCTCGATGCGGTGAACGGCGCCAAGAAGCGCGTCACCATGCCCGACGGCCGCACGCTCGATCTCTCCATTCCGGCGGCGTTCGAGGACGGCCAGACCCTGCGCCTGAAAGGTCAGGGCGAACGCGGGCCCGGCGGCGCCGGCGACGTTTATGTGGAGGTGAAGGTCAAGCCGCATCCGATCTTTGAGCGCAAGGGCGACGACATTTATATCGATGCGCCGATCACGCTGAAGGAAGCGGTGCTCGGCGGCAAGATCACGGCGCCGACCATCGCCGGCGACGTTTCGCTCAACGTGCCGAAAAATTCGAGCTCCGGCACCGTGCTGCGGCTCAAGGGGCGCGGCGCGCCGAAGAAATCGGGCGGTTCGGTTCACGGGGCAGGCGATCAATATGTGAAGCTCAAAATCGTCCTGCCCGAAGGCGGCGACAGCGAGCTCGAAGAGTTCGTCAAAAAATGGAAAGGCGCTGACCAGAAAGCGCGGAAGGATTTCGCCGGCGCATAAGGTGCGCCATGCGCGGCTGTTGAAGCGGTCACGGTTTGACGCATCGCTGGTTCAACCCTACGAGTAAAGACAATTTACAGCGGAACAAACGGACCGGATGAGTCTTTCCCAGCATAAACGCGAACGTCTCGGCGCTTTCCTCGGCGAGCTTCCGGTTGCGTCGGCGTTAAAGCTGTTTGCTGCGCTCGAAACCGACCGCGACCAGGGCGGGAAAAATATCCCCCATGACGCGATCCTTGATGACCTTCGCCGTCAGTTAGCCGAGCGCGGCGCGTTCCCGTCGCGCCAGCCGACCGCCAAGCGCACCTTCTTCACCCCGTTCGAGGATTTTTTCGTCAGTGTAAGGACGGGGCCGAAACGCCGGGCGCAGATTGCGCGCACCTCGCTCGATCCGATCTGGCGCTTTATGATGACCGATCCGGCGCTGACCGAGGCGGCCATGGCGGCGGCCAGCCTTGATGACGCTTACCAGAGCGGCGGCGATCCGAAACCGCTGGAGCGGGCGATGTTCATTGCCGCCGAAGCCGGCCTCAGCCGGATGTCGGCGCGGGCGCGCGAAAGCGAAGAATTGCGCGAGACGCTGGCGTCGACGCTCGGCGGCAAGGCGGCGCTGAGCGATATGGATGAAATCCGGTATTTGATGGCGGGCGTTGAGGCGCTGCGATCCTTGCGCGTTGTCGTGCCGAGCCATTCTCCGAGTTTGAGCGAAGAACAATATTACGATCTGCGCACGCTATTTCTATCTGTGTACGAACAATCGGCGGCGCTGGGCGCCTATCTGCTGCTGGCGCTCAAAGGAAGGCTTGAAAGTCCGTGGCGCGCGCTCGGCGTTTATTATCATCTGGCGGGCAGCGCCGACGAACGCCTCGCCGGCGCGCGCGAAACGGTGATGGCGCTGCCGGAAAGCCTGTTTGAAGATATTGAAACGCTGGCCCGCAAGCTCGAGCGCGCCGGCGCTGAACCGCTCGATACGCAAACGGCGCAGGCGCGGCTCAACTGGTTCGCCGAGTATGCCGACGGTCTGGCGCGACAGGCGGCGCGGGCCGGCGACAATGTTTTCGTCAACCGCGTCGAGGCCTGCCGCGACATCGCCGGCGAAGCGCATGCGCGATTCGTCGAACAGGCGCTCACCGCCATGCGCGCCGCGCTGCCCGTCCGTCATGCGGGCGCGTCGAGCCGTCTTGTGTCGCCGCGCCCTGATTTTTCAAAAGCGATCGCGCCCGTTGTCGTTGACGATGCGCGCCGCGCAGTGAAGCTGCTGGTCGCCGCGCCGGCCGATGCGCGCCGGCTTGGGGCCGATCCGGGCCTGTGCGATCGGGTGCTCGAAGACGCTAGCAATCATGCGCGCGTTTACGCCAATGATCTGGTGGCGGAAATTCGCGCAGCCGAAGGCGCCGAGCGCGCCGCGGCGCGGCGCCTGCTCGAACAGACCGTGTCGATCATCGAGCCGTTGCTGCAAGCCGATGAGCTTGGCCTGATCATTGATCGCGCGGCTGCTGCGGCGGTGACTGTGTAGGGAATAGTGAATAGCGAGTAGTGAATTGTGAGTGGTTATGATCAAGAACATCACTATACGGAGGAAAATACAGCTTAACAGGCGTCTCCAGCCAGTCTAATTTCGACCATTCACCATTCACCATTCACCATTCACCAGGATACAAATGACCGGCGACACAACAAGAACCGAATTCAACAGCGCGACCGGCGAAAAGCTTGCTGCTGCGCTTGATGTTCCCTCGCGGCCGCGCGCCTATGCGCTGTTCGCTCATTGCTTTTCCTGCACCAAAGACATCAAGGCGGCGCGCGAAATCGCCCGGGCGCTGCGCGCCGAAGGTTTTGCGGTGATGCGGTTCGATTTCACCGGGCTCGGCGCCTCGGAAGGCGAATTCGCCAACACCAATTTTTCCTCCAATGTCGATGATCTTGTGGCTGCTGCGGATTTCCTGCGCGACACCTACGAAGCGCCGTCGATCCTGATCGGTCATTCGCTTGGCGGCGCAGCGGTGATCGCCGCCTCCTCGCGCATTCCTGAAGTCAAAGGCGTCGCCGTCATCAATGCGCCGGCCGAGGCCGATCACGTCGCCATGCAGATCGCCGACAGCCGCGCCGAGATCGAAGCGAACGGTCAGGCGACGGTCAATCTCGCCGGGCGGCCATTCACCATCAGGAAACAGTTTCTCGACGATCTCGCCAATCAGGACGTGCTGACGCAAGTTGCGGCGTTAAAAAAACCGCTGCTGGTCATGCATGCGCCGCTCGATCAGACCGTGGGCATCGACAACGCCACGCGGATTTTCGTCGCAGCGAAACATCCGAAAAGTTTCGTCAGTCTCGACAACGCCGATCATCTTCTGTCCGACCCTGCGGATGCGCGCTATGCGGCCTCGGTGCTGGCGGCGTGGGCGGGACGCTATATCGGCGCCAGCGATCATCAGATTTCACCAGACGCAAAAGCGCCCGCATTTACCGGCGGCGCGCTGGCGAAAACCATGCCCGGCGAACCGCTCGCGGTCGCGCTGTCCATTGACGGTCATCCCATGGTCATCGACGCCGGGGTCGAAGAGGGCGGGCATAATCTCGGCCCGAACCCGACGCACACGCTCGAAGGCGCGCTCGCCGCTTGCGGCGTGATGACCATCGCCATGTATGCGCGGCGGAAAAAATGGGATTTGCAGTCGGCGGAAATCCGCATCCGCCGGGCCCCGTCCGAAGACGCCCACGCGCCGCGAACCCTCGATAAGGAGCTGATTGCCACGGGCGATCTCGACGAGACGCAGCGGGCGCGGCTGCTGGAAATCGCCGACAAATGTCCGGTCCACCGGATGCTGACCGAAGGGGTGCGGGTGAATTCGCGAATCGGTTGAATGATTTAACAAATTTTAATGGAAGCGAGGCGCTTTCGCCGGGACTTCGCCATGATTAGTTACAGTATGGTCACACCAACGGGGACGCTTTCACCGACGAAGGCAAAGAAGGAATAAGACGTTGACGAAACAGTTAATGAACAAGCCGAAAGTCCGCCGCGTGAGCATATTTGCGGCAGGCGCCGCAGCGAGCGCGCTGACCATCGCCAGTCTCGGAATCGCCGGCGCGCAGGCGCAGGCGCCGCGGTTGATGGCCCCGCCGCTGGCCGCCGACGGCACGCTTTCTTTCGCCGACCTGGTGGAGCGCGTCAGCCCCGCCGTGGTCAGCGTGCTGGTCGAGCGCGAAGTCGATGCGCGTCCCGGCATACCGACCGAGCTTGAGGATTTTTTCAATTTCCGGTTCGGCGATCCGGGCGACGGCCAGGGCCAGCAGGATGATTTCGACACCGGCGTGCGCCGCATGGAAGCGCAGGGCTCCGGCTTCTTCATCGACCTCGATGGCCATATCGTCACCAACAATCACGTTATCGAAGATGCTGACAAGGTTCAGGTCCGTCTCGCCAATGGCGATGTGATCGACGCCGAAGTGGTCGGCGCCGATCCCCTGACCGATCTCGCCGTGCTGAAAGTCCCGCCGCAAAAAGGCCAGTCCTATGTCGAATTCTCCGACGATGTGAATCTGCGCGTCGGCGACTGGGTGCTGGCGGTCGGCAATCCGTTCGGGCTTGGCGGCAGCGTCACCAGCGGCATTGTATCGGCGATTGGCGGGCAGAACCGCGAGAACCAGTATCTCGACTTCATCCAGATCGACGCGCCGATCAACCGCGGCAATTCCGGCGGTCCGACCTTCGATCTCAAGGGCCGCGTCGTCGGCGTCAACACGGCGATCTTTTCGCCCAATGGCGGCAGCGTCGGCATCGGCTTTGCGATTCCCGCCCGCGTCGCCAAGGAGACCGTGGCGCAATTGAAAGCCAACGGCTCGGTGACGCGCGGCTGGCTCGGCATTCAGCTACAGGAAGTGACGACCGAAATCGCGGCGGCGCTCGGCCTGAAAGAGCGCGGCGGCGTGCTGGTCGCCGACGTCATCGACGGCACCCCGGCGCAGCAATCCGGCATGATGGATGGCGACGTTATTCTCGGCGTCGCCGGCGAGGATGTGCGCAACAGCAATGAATTGTCGCGGCGCATTGCATCCTACCAGCCCGGCAAGGAAGTTGAGCTCAAGATCCAGCGCGACGGCAAGATCCGTAATCTGACGGTCAAGCTCGGCCAGCGCGACGATGCCGATGAGATCGCGGAAAACGACGTTCCGTCCAATGACAATGACAGCCTCGCAGCCGATGTGGGGCTGCGCGTGTCGGAGCTCACCCAGACGCTGCGCCAGCAGTTCCGCGTTCCGGCGGGCGTCGAAGGCGTCGTCGTGACGGCGGTGCGTCCCGGCAGTCCGGCTGACGATGCGGGACTGCAGCCCGGCGTCGTCATCCTTCAGGTCGACGGCCAGCAAGTGACTTCCGGCGATGATCTGCGGGGCAAGATTTCGAACGCCAAACGGTCAGGCAAGGAGGCCGTTCTGCTGCGCATGCAATTCGGCCCCAACCGTCAATTTGGCGCCCTCTCTCTGGATCGAAACTAGCGGTCCGCGTGTTACCCAGATGCGTCCGCGTGGCAGCGCGGGCGCATTGTCTTTCTATTTATCAGCAAAACCGTTTAAGGTGACCCCATGCGAATCCTGTTGGTCGAAGACGATGCAGAGGCGGCGGCATACGCCGCAAAAGGCTTGCGCGACGCCGGTCATGTGGTCGACCATGCGCTTGACGGCGAGTCCGGTCTCAACATGGCTACATCTGGCGGTTACGACGCTTATGTGATCGACCGCATGCTGCCCAAGATGGACGGGCTGTCGCTGCTCTCCAACCGCCGCGAGGAAGGCGACGAAACGCCGGCGCTGTTCCTGTCGGCGCTGGGCGAGGTTGACGACCGCGTTTCCGGGCTGAAAGCCGGCGGCGATGATTATCTCGTCAAGCCATACGCTTTTTCCGAATTGCTGGCGCGCATTGAAGCGCTCGGCCGCCGTCGCGCGGCGCCCACCGATGTGGTGACGCGGTTCAAGGTCGGCGATCTTGAGCTTGACGTGCTGACCCGCACCGTGCGCCGGGCAGAGCGCAAGATCGATCTGCAGCCGCGCGAGTTTCGCCTGCTCGAATATCTTATCCGTCACGCCGGTCAGGTCGTGACCCGCACCATGCTGCTGGAAAATGTCTGGGAATATCATTTTGATCCGCAGACGAATGTTATCGACGTTCACATCTCGCGATTGCGCGCAAAGATCGACAAGGACTTTGACAAGCCCTTGCTGAAAACCATTCGCGGCGCCGGATACAGGCTTTCCGACGCCGAATAGGGCTCCAATGCTTCGCATTCTCCGCACGACATCGTTCCGCTTCACGTTGATCTATGTCGTGCTTTTTGCGAGCGCCGTGGCGCTGCTCGGCGTCTATCTCTACAACGCGACGTTCGGCGAGGCGGCGAAGCAGACCGACGCCGTCATCGATTCGGAAATCAGCGTTCTCGCCGATCTCTTCTCCACCAGCGGCTCGGGCATGCTGACCCGCGTCATCCGCCAGCGCACGGCCTGGTCGGACGATGCGATCTACATGTTGATCGGCGCGCCTTCAGGCGCGGTGCTCGCCGGAAACCTCACCGCCCTGCCGCCCGAAGCGCTGACCGCCGAGGGCGGTTTTTTCAACTTCAAGTTTGAAAAGCCGCTGGTCGATGCGGCCGGCCGCGAAGTCGGCATTCAACAGCGCGAGGCGCGCGGCAAGATGATGCGGTTTCGCGCCTCGGCGGATGCGGAACAGTCCTATCTGGTGGTCGTCGCCCGCGATGTGGCGAGCCGCGAGTTCCTGCGCGAGCGCTCGCGCAGCGTTGTCACCCGCGCTGCACTGGTGACGGTCGCGTTCGGCGTCGTCATCGGTCTGATCTTTTCGCGCACGCTGCTGCGGCGGGTGGAAGTGGTCAGCAAGACCGCGCGGGCGATCCGCGGCGGCGATCTTTCCCAGCGCATCCCGACCACGGGCTCCGGCGATGAGCTTGACGATCTCGGCTCCAATCTCAACGCCATGCTCGACCAGATCGAGCGGCTGATGGCCGGCATGCGCGAAGTCTCCGACAATATCGCCCATGACCTGCGCTCGCCGCTGACGCGAATCCGCAACCGTCTCAACAATGCGCTCGAAGGCGACGCCGAGGCGAAAGATGCTGCGCTGCGCGCGACCATCGACGATTCCGAAAAAGTGCTGGCGACATTCAACGCGCTGCTGTCCATCGCGCGCATTCAGTCCGGCGAAGGGGCGGGCGTGATGAAGCCCATCGACATTGTCGCCATCGCCGAAGAAATGGCCGAACTTTATGAACCGGCCGCGCAGGATGCGGGCTTTGATTTCAAGTTCATCGCCGCGCCGACGCCGCAGATCAAAGGCTCGCGCGAGCTGGTCAGCCAGGCGGTGGCGAACTTCCTCGACAATGCGCTGAAATATGCAGACGGCGGCACGCGCATAGAGCTGAGCGTCGGGCGTTCGAAAAGCGGCGGCGCGGTTCTTTCCGTCGCCGATGACGGTCCCGGCATCGCGCCGGAAAACCGCGAGCGCGTGTTTGAGCGGTTCGTTCGCCTTGAACAGAGCCGTTCGACGCCCGGCAGCGGGCTCGGCTTGTCGCTGGTGTCGGCGATTGCGCGCGCCCATGGCGCAAAGCTGGAATTGTCCGACGGATTGCCCCATGCAGAAGGCGGCGGCTGCGGGTTGCGCATCTCCATGACGTTTGCGCCTGGAGACTGAGCTGGCGCTCGAGCCGCCTTTGATCTGTCAAGGCAATCAGGGAATGACAAGTGAGCAAGACCGAATTCATCGCCAATGTCGCCGCATCTGGCGGCGTCTCCAATGCCGAAGCCAAACGCATGGTGGAGCTGGTGTTCGGGGAAATTGAAAACGGCCTCATGCGCGCGCGCAAGGACGGCAAGTTCACCATCGGCATGTTCGGGACGTTCGCCGTCACTGTGCGCCCTGCGCGTAAAGGGCGCAATCCGCGCACCGGCGAGGAAATCGACATCAAGGAATCAAAAACGCTCCGGTTTCGTCCCGCTCTTGCGCTAAAAGCAGCGGCGGACTGCTGAGGCGTTCCCGCAGAAGCGTCCGCAAACAATTCGCATGAGTTTTTTGCTGGATTTTTAAGGGCGGCCAAGGTCAATTGAGGCTGCATGAAAAGTCTCGCCGACAGCATCCGGACAACGCCCGCGATTTATGAAAACGCAGCGGCGGAAAACTTCGCTGAGACCAGCGGCGGCGTCCTCAACGGCTTGCCAAAAACCGCGCAAAACCTGCTCAAGGCGACGGCGAGCTGTTCGCCGTTTCTGCGCCGTCTCGCCGAGCGCAGGAGGGACGGGCTCGCCGCCATGTTCGCCGCCGCGCCGGAAGAAACCTTGGCGCGCCTTAACGCGGCGGCGATAGCGGCGGGCGCAGCCGATGGCGCCGATGCGCAGATCAAGGCGCTGCGCGAAGCCAAGCAGGACGCAGCGCTGTTGATCGCGCTGTGTGACATTGGCGGCGTCTGGCCGGTGATGCAGGCGACGGCTGCGCTGTCGCAATTTGCTGACGCCGCCATCGCCGGGGCGCTCGATGCCGCGGTCGCCCGCTCGCCGCTGGGTCGCGCCGACGGGATCGCCATACTCGCCATGGGCAAGCACGGCGCCTTTGAACTCAACTATTCGAGCGACGTCGATCTTGTGGTGCTGTTCGATCGTGAACGGATGAATATCGGCGATCTGTTCGAAGCGCAAAAACATGCAGTCGCCGTGACGCGCGACGTGGTGCGGCTGATGCAGATGCAAACAGCTGACGGGTATGTGTTTCGCACCGACCTTCGCCTGCGGCCCGATCCAGGCGCCACGGCGCTGGCAGTGTCGGTCAATTCAGCGGAATCCTATTACGAAGCCTATGGTCAGAACTGGGAGCGCATGGCCTTCATCAAGGCCCGCGCCTGCGCCGGCGATCTGCTGCTGGGCGAAAATTTCCTGAAAGCGCTGCGCCCGTTTATCTGGCGCAAATACCTCGACTTCGCCGCCATCGAAGACGTGCATGCGGTCAAGCGGCAGATGCACAGCGTCAAGGGCGGCGGCGCCATCGCTTTCGCCGGGCATGACGTAAAGCTCGGCCGCGGCGGCATTCGCGAGATAGAATTTTACGCGCAAACGCAGCAGCTTATTCTCGGCGGCAAGGACGCATCGCTGCGCCAGCGCAGCACGCTCGACGCGCTGAAGGCGCTCGCCGCCGCCGGCATCATCACGGAAGACTCATGCGCAGAGTTGACCCGGTCTTATCTCTATTTGCGCCATATCGAGCATCGCCTGCAGATGGTCTATGACGAGCAGACCCATCGCGTTCCGCAGAACGAAGATGAGATCGCGCGCGTCGCCGTGTTCTCCGGCGCAAAAGATACGGAGGCGTTCCGCGATGAGCTGCTCGCCACGCTGCGCACGGTGCGCGGGCGCTACGACGCGTTGTTCGAAACGCCCGACGATCCGGAATCCCGGCTCGGGCCGCTGGTCTTCACCGGCGTTGAGGCGCACCCGGCGACGCTCGACACGCTGACCCGTCTCGGCTTTAAGCGCGCGCCGGAAATCAGCGCCGCGATCATGCGCTGGCACACCGGCTCCATGCGCGCGACGCGCACCGAGCGCGCGCGGGTATTGCTGACGAAACTGGTGCCGCCGCTGCTCGAAGCGCTTGCCAAAGCGAGCGAGCCGGATGAAGCGTTTTTCGCATTCGAGGATTTCCTGTCGCGGCTGCCGGCTGGCGTGCAGGTGTTCTCGCTGATGCTGAACAATCTCGATATATTCGACGCGTTGATCCGGATTATGACGATCTCGCCCTATCTCGGGCGCGAATTTTCGAAACGTCATAATCTGGTGGAGCGCCTCCTCGACAATCGCTGGACCGAACCGCCGCCGGAACCGGAGTCCTACGCCGCCGATTGCGCTGATGCTGTGCATTCGGCGCCCGATTACGAAGCGTCGCTGAATGCGGCGCGGCGCTGGGCGGGCGAACAGAAATTCCAGATCACGGCGCAGCTTGCGGTCGGCATTCTCGATTACAAGGAAGCGGCAACCCATTTTTCCGCCATCGCCGACGCGGTGATTTCCGCCCTGATCATTGTCGCCACACAGGAAATGACCGAACAGCACGGAAACATTGACGGTGATTTCGTCATTGTCGGACTGGGCCGGCTTGGCGCGAAGGAGATGACCGCCATTTCCGATATCGATCTGATGTTCATTTACGACGCGCCGCTTGACGCGCAGTCGGACGGCGAGCGTCCCCTGGGCAGCGTCGAGTATTTCACCCGGCTGGTGCGGCGCACGGTGACCGCGTTGTCGGCGGCGACCGAAGAGGGCGCGCTCTATGAGGTCGACATGCAGCTTCGCCCGTCGGGCAAGGCCGGTCCCGCGGCCGTCAGCCTCGCAGCCTTCCGGCGCTATTATCACGAGGAAGCCTGGACCTGGGAGGCGATGGCGCTGGTCAAGGCGCGGGTGATCGGCGGGTATGGCGCGCTCGCCGACGCCGTCGATCAGGAGATCGGAACCATCCTCGGATTGCCGCGCGATGAAAGCGCGCTGGCCGTTGATGTCGCCGATATGCGCACGCGCCTCGACAACGCCAAGCGCCCGGCGGGAAACTGGGACGTCAAGCATATGATCGGCGGTCTGACGGATATTGCGTTCATCTGCCAGCATCTGACTCTCGCCACGGCGCACCGCGCCGGACGGCCCCCGCGCGCAGCAGCGGCGGCGATCGCATGGTTTGCGCAGAAGGGCGAACTGGCGCAGGAAGATGCAGCAAGGTTAACGGAGGCGCACGCTGTCTTCGAAGCGGTGTTGCAGGCGAGCAGGGCGGCGACCGGCGGCGTTTTTACGCCCGAAAAGGCAGGGGAGGCCTTATGCGCGAGAATGGCGTCCGTTTGCGCAGAAACGACGATTGCAAAGGCGGAACAGAAATTGCTGACTCTTGCGCGCCAAACGGCGGACTTGTTTACCAGGATTGTCGGCGACCGGCGCGCGCGGCCATTGTAAACGGGCGGGCTGTAATGGAGCGAGACCGCACGGGTTTATGAACGGGCAATTCGACTTTCTGGTGATTGGCGATGACGAGGCGGCGCTCGCGGCGGCGGCGGCGGCGGCGAAGGCTGGCGCACGCGTTGCGCTGCTGGCGCCGGCCGACCGGAAAAAGCGCGCGCCAGCAGCGGTCCCGTCCGTGCCGAATTTCGTCTGGCGGCGGCTCGATCTTCAAGATTACGATCTGACGCTGGAGCCGGTAAGCGCCCGCATCACCCTGTTCAAGGATGGAGAAACCTTCACCAGCCATGCAAGCGCCCGCGCAACGGCGGAAGCGTTCGCCGAACAGGGCTGCGACGATCATCTTCTGTGGCGCGATTTCCAGGAAGAGATGACGGCGCTCTGCATGGACCGGCCCTATGGCCCGAAAGGCGGAACCGGCGTCAAGGCGTTTGCGGCGATGCTGGCCGATCCGGCCGCGCTGTCGCAATCGGCGCGGCTCTATGGTCCGTGTGCCGATATTCTCGACGATTATTTTTCGGATCCGAGATTGAAGGCGCATCTGGCCGCCCATGCGCTGGGCGGGAGCGGGCGCGGCGACGGCGAAGCGGGATCGGCGGAAATCCTGACAGAGTTTCTCGACGCCGATGCCTGGCGTCTGCGCGCGCCGAAGGATGGAACGGTCCTGCGCGCCGTGCTGGAACAGGTTTGCCACGATGCGGGCGTGGTCGTCACCACCCAAAAGCCGGTGGAGGCGACGTCGTCAGGTAAATTCGTTACGGTCTCGTTCGGCGGCGAGGAAAAAATCCGGGTGCGGCATCTTTTTTTCGCAACGCCTGACGCGGCGCGCATGGCCGGCGTGAAAGACAGTCTGGGCGCGCTGGGGCAGGCGGGGCACGCAGCGTTCACCGTGCGGTTTCGCCTCGCCAGCGGCGCCGAACCACCCTGCGGCGACGCCAGTGCGATTTTCCAGATCATCGATGACCGCAGCGAGTTGCAGGCGGCGCGCGATGCGGCGCTGCAGGGACGGCTTTACGATCATCTGCCCGTTGAATTCGAATATGCCTCCAATGGCGAAGTCATCGCCCGCTCGGCGTTTCTGCCGGCGGCGTTTTTCGAGGCTGGCGAATGGCGCGGATGGACCGGACAGGACCGTCAGGCGGCAGCCGCGATCATCAAGGAAAGGCTGTCGAGCCGGATCCCGAATTTCGCCGCGCATATCCGCCGTACGGAAACGGAATTGTCGGCGCCGCCGGCGGGCAAGACGGTGTTCGGCGCGTGCGATCGCGTGGTGGTGCAGCCGCACCGGCACAATGCGATCAGCGCGGCGGTGAAACTGATCGACCGAGTGATGGCCGGCGATGAATGACGCAAGCAAAAAAACGGCGGACAAGAAAAATCCGCATCTGATCGAGGGCGGCATCGACGCCATCGTCATCGGCTCGGGAGTCGATGGGCTGACGGCGGCTGCCTATCTCGGCCGTGCGGGGCTGCGCACCGTACTGATCGGCGCCGGGCCTGAGATCGGAGGGCGCATCGCGGTTCGCGAAATTGCGCCGGGCGTTGAAGGCGTTGACGGCGAACATCTGGTGACAGTGCTCGACCCGGAAGTGATCGCCGATCTTGAGCTCTACCGGCACGGGATCGAGTTTGCCGCGCGCCGTCTCGACACTACCTACTTTTTTGAAAGCGGCGGCGTGTTGCGGTTTGACGGCGATCTGACCCAGGCGGCGCTGTTGTCGCTCGATGATGACAGCGACCGCGAGGCGCTGGAAGCGTTTATGGGCGATGTCCTCGAAACATCGGCGTTTCTGCGGCCGGCTTTTGCACCCGGCGGCTATCCGGGCGGCGGCGACGCGCATCAGCGCGCGCTGGAAAAATCGCTCGGTCAGGCGTCGCCGGAAATGGCGATGCGCATCCGCAAATATCTGTTCGCCACCGCGGACGATGTGTTGCGCGCGCGGTTCGGCGAGGGCGCGCTGCGGACGCTGCTGCTGGCGGAAACGTCGTTGCGCTCAGGTGCATCGCCGTTCGAGCCGTTCAGCTTTATGTCGCTGCTGCGCCGTTACGCCGGTGAAGCGGCCGGGCTGCAGGGCGCGGCCGCCTATCCGAAAGGCGGCGCCGCATCGGTGGTGACGGCGCTGCGGCGCGCGGCGCAGGCGGCGAAAGTCGATGTCCGCGCGGCGACGCCGATCAAGTCAATCCTCATTGAAGGCGATAAGGTCGCCGGCGTCACCCTGCTCGACGGCGGGCAGGTGCGCGCGTCCATCGTCATCGCCGCCGTCGATGCGCAGCAGGCTTTTCAGGAAATGATCGGCCCGCAATTTATCGATATCGGCTTGCAGCGGATGCTGACGGCGCGACGCCCGCATATCGCCAGCGCGCGCATGCAGATCGTGTTGAAAGGCGTGGCGCAGGATGACGCGACGCGCCGCAACATGATGCGGCGGCTGGTCTATGCGCCGTCGCCGGAAGCAATTGCGAGCGCCTTTATCGATGCGCGCGCCGGCCGCGTGCCGGAACGGCTGATCGTTGAAGCCGTGTTCCCGACAGCGCTTGATGAAGGCGCTGCGCTCGACAAGCGGCAGATCATGTCGGTGCTGGCGCACCCGCTGCCGTTCGATGCGGAACCTGATGCGGAACGCCGCGAAGCCATTCGTTCCGCCATTCTCGATTCCATTGAAATGTTCGCCGCCGGATTTTCCGGCCGCATCGAAGCGGAAGATTTGCGGCTCGCCTGTGACGATGCGCAGAGCGTGCACGCCAGCAGCGGCGCCTATGCGTCAAAGCCCGACATCCTGCAGCAATGGGCGCTGGCCGCCGCCGTCTCCGGCTCGGGCGGGATCAGCGGATTTTATTTCTGCGGCCCCGAAGCGCAAATCGGCGCCGGCCTTTCCTGCGCCGCCGGGCGCGTTGCGGCCAGAGCGGCGCTGCGCGCCTATAAAAAGGGGGCGGCATGATTTTTCCTGCGGAAGATTTTTACGCCGATGCGCCGCGCCCGACGCCGTTGTTCCCGGCGGTCGCCGCCCATAGCGAGGCGAATTTGTGGACGTCGGTCAATGGCTGGACAGCGGCGCGCGTTTATACGTCGACAGCGCAGGAATATGAATGCGCCAAGAGCGGCGCAGCGCTCGCCGATCTCGGACCGCTCGCCCGTTACGCCGTTCGCGGCGGTGAAGCGGCGGCGTTTCTCGGACGGCTGACCTCAGCGCCGGCGCTGACCTTGCAGGCGGGCGAAAGCGCGCGCGGGTTGATGCTTGACGATCGCGGCTTCGTCATTGATCTCGCCGAAGTCTCGCGGCTGTCGGAAGACTTGTTCCTGCTGACCCTGCCGGCGCCGCATGCGCGCCATATCGCGCTTGCCGTGCGCGGCCTCGATGTGGCGGCGGAAAATATTTCCGGCGACGTCGCCGCGCTCGGCGTATTCGGCCCGCAGACCGCCGGGGTGCTGGCGGCGGCCGGGTTGAAATCGGTCAGCGAAACCATGGCGGCGTCGGGCGTGTTGCGCGGCGTTGAAACGGCGGCGCGGCCGATCCAGTTCGGCGCCCTGCCGGGGGTGGAGCTGATTTTCCCGAAGGACGAAGCGCTGACCATCTGGGAACGGATCATTCGCCGCGGCGTCGGCACGCCCATCGGCCTCGACGCCATGGAGATCCTGCGGCTCGAAGCCGGCGCGCCGCGTCCCGGCCTCGACTTCATGCCGGCGGGACGGCCCGGCGCCAGCCCGCGCACCCCCGAGGAGCTTGGCCTCGCTCATCTCGCCCCGCTCGATCGCGGCTGGTTCAACGGCCGCCGGGGCCTGCGTGAGCTGGCCGGAAAGCCCCGCCGCCGCCTGCGGGCGCTGAGCGTCGACGCCGAGGCCGCCAGCCCCGGCGCGGCGGTTTTTTGCGATGCAAAACCGGTCGGCCGCATCACCAGCTGGGTCTGGTCGCCGGCCCGCAAGCGGGTCATCGCCTTCGCCGATGTGGATGCGGCAAGTCGCGGAAATACCTACGAAATTTCCGCCACCCCGCCGGCCGAGGGGCGGCTCGCCGCGAAACGCTTCGAGACGGTGGAAAGCGCCCTGGCCAAGGCTTTCGCGGGCGAGCAGGGGGTCGCGACGGATTTCCGCCGCTGAGCCGTTCCATACCTGCTGGACGGCGAAAGCTGATAGAGGAATCACCATGAAAAAAATAATGATGACGACGATCGCAGTCGCAGGCGCAGCCCTGCTGACAACGGGCGTCATGGCCCAGGACGGCAAAAGCCGCGGCCATGGCGGCTGGGACCGGATGGACGTGAACGGCGACGGCGAACTCACCGCTGATGAAATGGCGGAAAAGCACGCAGCGCTGATTGAGGCGGCGGACGCCGATGGAAACGGCGCCGTGTCGAAAGAGGAAATGAAAGCCTACCATCAGGCCAGGCGCGACGAACACCGCGCCAAGCGCAGCGGCGACGCCAATGGCGACGGCGCTGTCGACCGCACCGAATATCTGAACGCGGCGCAGACGCGCTTCGACAAGATGGACAAGGACGGCGACGGCGTGTTGAGCGAAGACGAACAGCGCCGCAAGCGCGGCCACCGTCGCGGCGGCAACCGCGGCGAGTAAGTTTCGTTGATGAATTCCGGTCTCGCGTCCCTTGCGGCGCGGGGCCGGTGCAAACCAGACCGGCGCATTGTTGAAACAGGATGCAGATAGCGATGAAGCGCTGGTCAAGCGCGCGGGGGGCGGAGACAAAGTCGCCGCCACCGTGCTTGTCGAGAGGCATGCGAGAATGATCTACGCCGCCAGTTATCGGATGCTCGGGTCAAGGCACGCTGCGGAAGACGCCGTGCAGGAGACCTTCTTGCGTCTGTGGCGGAACGCGGCGAAGTGGCGGCCGCAAGGCGCGAAGTTTGAAACCTGGCTGTATCGCGTGGCGATGAATATCTGCCTCGACCAGTTGCGAAAGTCGAAACGCATTGCGCCCGAAGAGGCTGCCCCTGGCGGCATGGACGCGCAGGCCGACGGCGCCGACCGGCAGGACCAGACGATATTCCTGCGCGAGCGACGCTTTGCCATTGACGAAGCGCTGGCGCAATTGCCGGAACGGCAAAGGCTGGCGATCACGCTCTGTCACTTTCAGGAGCTGAGCAATATCGAAGCCGCAGAGATTATGGAGATCAGCGTCGATGCGCTGGAATCGCTTCTGGCGCGCGGACGGCGCGGCCTGAGGGAAAGTCTCGCGCCCATGCGCGAGCATTTGACGGGAAATATGGACGATGAGCAAAACATCAACATCAATTGAGCGCCTTGAAGCGCTAAGCCGCTGTTGCGAAGCCTATGGCGCGGACCCGGCCCGCTGGCCGGCGGAGATGCGCGCCTCGCTCGCCGATATTCTGGTTACTGACGAGGCGGCGACCCTCATGGCCGAGGCGCAAGAGCTCGACGGATTTTTGAACGCCGCGACCGCGCCGCGCATGAGCGAAGATCTGCCGCGCCGGATTGCCGCGTCCTTCGCCGTGCCGAAACCGCCGGCGAGCCTTGTGGATTTTGTGCGCAGTTTCGCGCCGGCCCTGCGGCTTGCGCCGGCGGGCGCGCTTGCCGGACTGGGCGCGCTCGGGCTCGCATCGGGCATGATGAGCGCCTCGGCGCAAACGCCGCTGACGCCGGAATATGAAGCGCTCGCCTATTTGGACGATCTGTCGCTGACGGCGATGGATGAAGAAGGAGACCTCGCATGGGACGCGGAGTAATCGCTGCGCTTGTCGCCATGGGCGTGTTGCTGTTCGCATCGCTCGCCGTGAACGTGTTCACCCTTGGGCACATGTCCGGGCGCATGATCGCAGGCCACAAGCCGCCGCCGCAACATGAACGCGGCAATCGCGGCGGCTTCGAAGACCCGTTCCGCATTCTCACCTATGCCGACGAGCTGTCGCCGGAACTGCGCGAGAAATTCCGCGCGGCGTTCCGCGAGGAACTGCCGACCCTGCGCGAAGAGCACCGCCGGATGGGCGGGTTGCGCCGCGAGCTTGGCGTGCTGATGAGCGCGCAAACATGGGATCGCGACGCGATTGCTGCAAAGCTTGAAGAAATCAGCGCCGCGCAGGATCGCAAATATGACGTCTTCAACGAAGCGTTTTTAAGCGCGTTTGAATCCCTGCCGGCGGCTGAGCGCAAGCGGTTGATCGACACCGCCAACCAGCGCCGCGAGGAAGCGCACAAGCGCCGCCACAAGGAACGCGGCGACAAGCACCGCGATCCGCCGCCTCAAGATCAGGAATAGGCATCCGCGCTCGCGCCCTTCGCCGACTTGTCATGGCGGCGATTGGCGCTTATGTCCGATTTTTGACCATCGGTAGCTTGAGCGCGTAAGGCGGGCTTGTTCCGCGAGCGTGGCGGAACGGGGAAGATAAGTATCATGCTGAAAAAAATCGCGCTCGGCATCTGCGCCGTGCTGCTGGCGTTGGGACTCTGGCTGGCGTTTGCGGCGACCGGCTATCCATCGGCGCTGCGTCCGATCAAAAACGTGCCGCAAGCGGTGCTGATCGACAATGTGCGCATCATCTCCATGGCGCCCGGCGCGCCGCAGGCGGAAAATGATCGCGCCATTCTGATTGTAAGTGGAGAGATTTCAGCGATTGGCGATGCGGGCGCGCTCACGGCGCCGGAAGGTCTGAACGCTGACGATGTGCTGCGCATAGACGGCGCCGGCAAGACTTTGCTGCCCGGCCTGATCGACGCGCATGTGCATGTCTGGGACGAGGCGGAGCTTGCCGGTTATCTCGCGCATGGCGTCACCGGCATTCGCAATCTGGGCGGACTGCCGTTTCATTTGCCGCTGATCGAGCGCACCGAGACGGGGCGCATTCTCGGCCCCGACATGATCACCACGGGACCGATTCTCAACTCGCCCGGCCACAACCAGCAGGACAATCAACAGATTGTCGTCACCGCCGAAGAAGCGCGCGCCGCCGTGATCAAGCACTATGAAGACGGGTATCGCGCGCTGAAAGTCTATTCCAATCTGCGCCGCGAACCGCTCGAGGCGGTGATGGAAGAGGCGACCCGTCTCGGCATGAGCGTCTCGGGGCACACCCCCGAAGGCGTGCGCGAAGACGGCATGCCCTATGACAAACCGTTCGATATATCCTTCGCCGAAATTCTGCCGCGCGGGTTCAAGACCATCGAGCATACGGAATCGATTGTCTGGCACGGTCTCCGCGATGATCTCAGCGAAGAAAAAATGCGCGCGCTGGCCGCAGAGATTGCGGCGTACGGCGTCGCCGTCGATCCGACACTGATCGCCCACGCCAACCTGGTGCGGGTGGCGCAGTCGTCGGGCGACTATCTCAACCGGCCCGGAACGGACACGATCAACCCGTTGCTGAAAATACTGGATGCGGGAACTTATGAATTCTGGAGCAATCCGGAACGCGCCGGGCACGAAGCGCCGCGCGCTGAATTTTACCTGAAGGCGACGAAAATGATGCATGAAGCGGGCGCAACGCTGGTCGCCGGAACGGACGCGGGGATTTTCACCAATCTTCCGGGCTCGGCCATGACGCGTGAATTGGAGTTGCTGGTTGAGGCGGGCTTCACGCCCTATGAGGCGCTTCAGACCGCAACCGTAAATGGCGGCGAGATTCTGGGTTTTGAAAAGACGGGTCAGATCGCACCGGGTTACCGGGCCAATCTGATTTTGGTTGATGGCGATCCGCTCAGCAATGTCAGCGCCGTTGAAAACCCGGACGCGGTGATCCTGCGCGGCGTTGTTCTCGATGCGGACAAGCTCAAAGACTTGCGCGAAGCCGCCACGCAAACATCGATGCCCCGCACGGCCCGCCGCGCGATTGCGATGATGATGGAGTTGTAAGTTCTACTCCGCCGCTTGCGTCGACACCACCTGCGCCGGCGTTGCATCGCGGCCGGTCAACACATGCGCTTCCTTGCGGATGAATTGCGGCAGGCGGACTTTCGCTTCCTTGCGGCGCGGGAAGGTGGCGCAGGCGACGGTGCCTTTGCCCGGCTGCGAGGCGAGCGCAAGAATGCCGCCCTGCATGTCCATGAGCGATTTCGACAGCGCAAGGCCGATGCCGGAGCCCGAGCCCGTGCGCGAGAAATGCGACTCGGTCAGTTCAAACGGCGCGCCGAGCTTTTGAAGTTTCGCGCGGTCGATGCCGGTTCCTGAATCGGCGATGATCACCGTCACGCCGTCGAGATCGGCTTCGGCGGTCAGGGTCACTTCGCCGCCGCGCGGGGTGAATTTCAATGCGTTCGACAACAGGTTCAGCGTCACCTGTTTGACTGCGCGGCTGTCGGCCCAGATCGCCGGCGCGTGCCCCACGGAGGCGGTGAGTTTGACGCCCGCATCGGCGGCGCGCTTGGCGACCAGCCGCGCGCTTTCGTTGAGAATTTTCTCAAGCTCGATGCGCTTGGGTTCGAGCGCCAGCTTGCCGGCTTCGATCTTCGACATGTCGAGAATGTCGTCGATCAGTTCGAGCAGGTGACGCCCGCTGGAAAGAATGTCGGAGACATATTCCTTGTACTTCACATCGCCCAGCGGCCCGTAAAGCTCCGACTGCATGAGTTCCGAAAAGCCGTTAATGGCGTTCAAAGGCGTCCTCAGTTCGTGGCTCATATTGGCGAGGAACTCGCTCTTTGACCGGCTCGCCTCTTCGGCGCGGTATTTCTCATACTCATATTTGCGCAGCGCTTCGGACAGTTCCTTGCGCGAGCTTTCAAGGTCTTCGACCGTGTGCTGGAGTTCGCGCTCTTTTTTCTTCTGCGCCCAGGCGCGGCGTTTCAGATCCGTCACATTGGTGGCGACGCAGACATAGCCGCCCTCGGCGGTCTTGCGGCGCGAGACATGGGCCCAGCGCGAACCGGGCAGGGCGACCTCAAGGTTCTCCTGCGCCAGATCGTCGAGCGGGCCGAAATGCGCGGCCAAAACGTCGCCCGCAACGCCCGCCGCCGTCACCACTTCATCAAGCGTCAGGCCGGGCTTCAACACTTTCGCCGGAATGCGGAAGATCGCGGCGAAGCGCTTGTTCCAGATGGCGAGCTTCGATTGCGCGTCCCAGAGAACGAACGCTTCGGGAATGCTTTCGATCGCGTCGCGCAGCCGCGTTTCGGCTATCGCTGCGCCCGGCGCCAAAGTCGCCGCGCCGACGAGATCGAACGCCACGCCGGCGCGATGAAACCGCGTCGCCTCGGGCGAGGTGCGGAAATAGCTGCGCGACCAGCCGCCGCCCGGTTCGCGCACGCGCACCACGCCTTCCGAAACGCCGGAGGGTTCGCCGGAAATCACTGCAAGCGCCGTCCGTAGATCTTGCGGATGCACGAGCGCGGAAATTTCGCGCATGGTGAATTTTCGGTCGCGCCCGGAAAGCCCCAGCGGCTGCAGGAACGCTTTCGTCAGATGCACGGTGCGCTCCTTGTGATCGTAAAACCATGGCGAACAGCGCCCGCCGGTCAGCGCCGCGTTGAACTCGGTCAGCGTTGAAAGTGCGTGCGCCGCACTCGCCGCTGCTCGACTCTGGCGGATGAACGCCGCCATCAGTGAGGCGATGACCAGCGTGATCGCGCCAAAGATCACCGCATATAAAACCCAGACTCGCGAACGGTCGAACATATCCCGCGCGGGCGCGGCGACCAAAAAAGTATCGCCATTGTCGAGCCGCCGCCAGGCGATCGCCACCGGGCCGCCGGGAAGATCGACCCGCGCATTGCTCTCGCCGTCGAAATCGAGCGCGCGCAAGGCGCCGGCGGGAATGTCGATCAGGTCGGTGCGACCGTCCGCGGTGAGAATATCACCGGACGGCGACAGGTGAAACAGCGCGGTGAAGCCGCCGGGGCGAACGCTGGTCATGGTCTCGCGCACCGGCGCGCCGGTCATGATGGAAATGTTGAGCGCGGCGGCGCCGTCGCTTGCGGCCTGCGCCAGGCGCAACTCGGTTTCTGTTTCGCGCAACTGCGCTTTTTCGTTCAGCTCGAACAGGAACAGCGCGGCGAGGGCGAGCAGGAACGCGCCGGTTAAAACAGCAAGCCGGCGCGGCGAAAGCGCGTCGATTCGCGCCGCCAGCGTCTGTCCGTCCTGTTGCTGTTCTTCCGCCATCTTTTCCTGCAAGTCCGTTTAAGAAGGCCTGCCCGTTCTTCCGCTTAAACCCGGGCCGCCAGAACTGAGGCAACCGGAAATGAGGCGGGTGATTTAGCGCATTCGTTGCGCCAGCCCGTACAAATACCACCCCTGCGTGCTGTGCGCCAATAAGCACGCCGGTTAAGGATTTGGAAACTATTCTGTTTCGCCCGAAGCTGTCACCTGCGAATCGGCGGGGCGGGGGCTCAGGATTTTCCCCAAAATTCCCCGGATTGAGGCGCTTGGTTTCACTCTCCCGGACGGCTAAAGAGCCAGAATGAAACACTTTCTCAACACCGCCGACTGGTCCCGCCCCGAGTTGCAAGCGATGATTGACGAGGCGCGGCGCCTGAAAGCGTCTCCCTATGGCGACGCGCTGAAGGGCAAGACGGTCGCGCTGCTGTTCTTAAATAACAGTCTGCGGACCCGGACCTCCTTCGATGTCGGCGCGCGCCAGCTTGGCGGCCACGCGGTGGTCCTGTCGCCCTCGGGCGGGATGTGGCCGCTGGAGTTCGAAGACGGCGTTGTCATGGACGGCGAGGCGGAAGAGCACGTCAAAGAAGCCGCGAAGGTCCTCTCGCGATATTGCGACATGATCGGCATCCGCGCCTTTCCGAAATTCGTCGACTGGGCCGAGGATCGGAAAGACAAGATCCTCAACGCTTTCGCGCGCTATGCCGACGTGCCGGTGATCAATATGGAGACCATCACCCATCCCTGTCAGGAGATGGCGCATGTGATGGCGCTGCAGGAAAGGTTAGGCGATCTGGACGGCAAGAAGTTTGTCCTGACCTGGACGTATCATCCAAAGCCCTTGAACACCGCTGTCGCCAATTCGGCGCTGATGATCGCGGCGAAATTCGGGATGAAGCCGACGCTGCTTTGTCCGACAGCGGATTATATTCTCGACGAGCGTTACATCGAGCAGGCGACCAAAGACGCCGGCGCCAACGGACACGCGCTGACGATTACGCACAATATCGAAGAGGCTTATTCGGGCGCCGATGTGATTTACGCCAAAAGCTGGGGCGCGCTGCCTTACTTTGGCAATTGGGCGCCGGAAAAACCGATCCGCGACGCGCACAAGCATTTCATCGTCGACGTCGACAAGATGCGCATGACCAACAACGCGCTGGTCTCGCACTGCCTGCCCATGCGCCGCAATGTGAAAATGACCGACGCGGTGTTCGACGGCCCGACCTGCATCGCTTACGAGGAAGCCGAAAACCGCCTGCATGTGCAAAAGGCGATCATGAAGGCGTTGGTGGGAAAATGAACAAGCTGGCGATTATCATTGCCTTGACTTGGCTGTTTCCAACTTTGGCGATGGCGCGAGATGATGATCACCTTTTGCCGGAATACTCGGTCTTTTCTGATTTTCAGCCTGCAATGCCCGATCAATACTATGACGATTATGAGGAGAATGTTCTTCGATTTTTTAGCGAAGCTTTTGAAGAAGGCATTTTTGCGCGTGTTGTTGTTTTTCCGTCGTTTTCGCCAGAATACGTCATTGCGATTTCACGCGATAATCGCGGTTTTAAATTGCTTCACCTTGAAGCGGACGTGATGCTTTGGCCGTTTGAAGATCTTGAAGAAGCGTTGAGCAAAGAAGCGCAGGCAGCGACTGAGGAAGATCGCCAGAAGGCGCGAGAATATATTCAAGATTTGCGCTCCTTGGCGCCGGAAAATAGAGATAATGTTTCTGTAAATAGATGCGAATACGCGCTTCCGAGTGCAATTGGGCAGGGTTTGCACTCGTTGTGGGCCGAGATGTTGTTTCGGACGCGCTACCCGGACCGGCGCCCCATCGCAACTGACGGTGAGCCGATAATCAACATTCAGATTGACGGAACAAACTACCACTTTTCATTTGAATACAAATATGCACGTTTAGCCGGCCGCGCGCGCACTCATGAGGAAGGCTCCATCAATGGAGAATTCGTCGCGATTACGGATCAGCTGAAACAGGGTTGCGTTGAAATAGAGGCTGACTTTTTCGTTGTGCTCGAGCATGAGATTCAAACCTTGTTGGCGGAACTAGACAAGGCAGTCTATTAAGAATCCAGGAATGCCAATTTTACACTGCGCCGCGCTATGTCCTCCCCTTTACAAGGGGAGGTGGAATGCGCATCAAAGCGCCATGACTCAAACCACCTTCACCCGTCAGGCCGGTGATTAGCCACTTTCCGACATGAGCACTGGCCGAATCTTGAAAAGCCGATGAAACTCACCAACGTCAAATCCTTCAAAGCCAGCCGCGCCTGGGGCAGCGAGCTCATCGCGCAGTTCGGCGATATCGCCGTCAAGGCGCACTGGACCGATCAGCCCTATCGCTGGCACAAAAACACCGGCCGCGAAGTCTTCATGGTAGTCGACGGAATTGTCGACATGCATGTCCGCGAAAACGGCGAAGAAAAAATTCTCACGCTAAAGACCGGCGACGCGCTCACCATCGAGGATGGCGAGGAGCACGTGGCGCATCCGCGCGGCGAGGCGCGCATTCTCGTCGTCGAAGACATCAACAGCGAATAGGCTTTAATTCGGGTCGATGTTTTCCCACCCTGGTTCCGACGCTTTTCAATAAGTTCAACGCCCACCTCTCCCCATTGGGGAGAGGTCGGGAATGCTTAGCAAGTCCGCGTGAGGGGGTAGATCGTCAATATGACCGAAAACGCTTCTCCCCTTCGACCTGGCCCTCTCCCCGAGGGGGAGAAGGAACAAGTTGCACGCGGTCGCCCGCTAACACCCTCTTAACCATCGCCGCCGATAGTCGGCGGATGACCGCCGCCCTGCAAAAACAATCCGAAGCCGCGTCCGTCGAAGAGCGCACCCGCGCTTTCTACGACAATGAAGGCTGGGTCGCGGGCGCCGATGGCGTCATCGGCGAGAACCGCTATTTCCGCCATGACGCAAAGGCGCGCGGCGATTATGCGGCGAAGGTTCAGGCCAAGGCCGCGCAGTTCTTCGACGGCTGCCATGGAAATGTGCTGTTCGCCGGGCCGGGCGATCTCCCCGGCAATCACATGGCGGTCGCGGCGCGCTTCGCAAAAGTCACCTGCGTCGATATTTCAGAAAAGTCGCTGGCGATCTGTGCGGACAAACTCGGCGCCAAAGCCGAGCGCCATAAGGCGTCGTTGCTCGATCTGCCGCTCGCTGACAATTCCGTCGATGCGGCGCTGTGCGCCCATGTGCTGTTTCATATCGATGCGCGCGAACAGGCGCGCTGCGTCTCGGAACTGTTGCGCGTGGTGCGCCCCGGCGGGCGCATCATCATTATCTACGGCAACCCGGAGGCGCCGTTGATGCGGATCCAGCGCTTCCTGAAAAGTCTCGGCGTCAACAAGCTGCTGAAAGCCGATCAGCTTTACTATTTCAATCACAAGCTCCGCTGGTGGGACCAGTTCGCCGATCGTGCAACACTTACGCGGCTGCCCTATGACATGATGAGCCACCGGCAGGAACGCGCGCTGTTTCCGGTCGCGCCATTGCGGCGCGCTGTCCTCAGATGGACCGGGCGCTTTGAAGACCGCGCGCCGGCGCGTGCGGCGGCGCTGTGGTCCTATGTGGCGATCCGGCTCGACGTCAATCAGGACGCCTGACACGCCCGCCTGACGCACCGGGCCGCGTTTTTTCCGTATGCGGCGGCGTCTGCGGATGTATTTTTCGCAGCAGCTTGATATATGGGCGGCAATGCTGCTTGAGACTGATTGACGCCCATGACCCAGACCGCCTTCACGCGCCAGACGATTGTCCAGTTGCTTTCCAATATGAGCGACGGCAAGGAGATTCGCGCCTATCTCCAGCGCTTTTCCGAGGTCGATCAGTCGCGTTTCGCGGTGATCAAGATCGGCGGCGCGATTCTTGGGCAGCAGCTGGAGGAGACCGCCTCGGCGCTCGCTTTTCTGCACACGGTGGGGTTGACGCCGATTGTCCTGCATGGCGGCGGCCCGCAACTCGACGCAGCGCTGAAAGAGCGTGGCATCGAAACCAACAAGGTCGACGGCTTGCGCGTCACCGATGCGGCCACGCTCGATGTGGCGCGCGACGTGTTCATCGGCGAGAACATCAAGCTGGTCGAGGCGGTCAGAAAGCAAGGCGTCGAGGCGGAAGGCGTCATCGCCGGCGTCATTGAGGCCGATTTTCTGGATAAAGACAAATTCGGTTTTGTCGGCGAGCCGACGACGATCCGCAAAGGCCTGATTAGTTCGGTGGTGCGTTCTGGCGCCATGCCGATCATCACTTGTCTCGGCATCGCGCCGGGCGGGCAGCTCGTCAACATCAATGGCGACTCGGCGACGCGCGCGCTGGTTGAGGCGCTGCAGCCGATGAAGATCGTGTTTCTCACCGGCGTCGGCGGCTTGCTCGACAAGCACGGCAAGGTCATGCACTCGATCAACCTGGCGTCGGATTTCGACAAGCTGATGAAGGCAAGCTGGGTCGAAGGCGGCATGCGCCTCAAACTGAACGAGATCAAACGCCTGCTCGATGCGTCCCCGCTCTCCACCTCGGTGTCGATCACCACGCCCGACGGGCTTATTCGCGAACTCTTCACCCATGGCGGCTCCGGCACGCTGGTGCGCATGGGCGAGGATATTCATCGCTTCAAGGACAAATCGAAACTCGATCGCACCCGCACCGAAGCGCTGGTCGAAAACGCGTTTGCGCGGAAACTGAAATCCGACTGGTGGGACGAGCTCAAGCTGCATGAAGTGCACATGTCCGCGAGCTATCGCGCCGGGGCGATCCTCACCAAAGTCGACGACTTCATCTATCTCGACAAATTCGCGGTGGTCGAGGAGGCGCGCGGCGAGGGCCTGTCGCGTACGGTCTGGCGCGGCTTCACCAAGGACAATCCGAAATTTTTCTGGCGCTCGCGCACGGCGAACGGCTTCAATGCGTTTTATCACGACAGCGCCGACGGCTCGGTGAAGGCGGGCGTGTGGACCGTGTTCTGGAAGGGCGAAACCGACTGGGCGCGGATCTCGCGCATTGTCGAACGGGTCGCTACTGTGCCGCCGTCATTCGTGGGAGACGATTAAGTGAGCACGCCGTTTCTTGTCGGTCTTGTCGGCGCACGCGGTCACACCGGCCGCGAGCTGATCCGCCTGATCGCCGGTCATCCCGAACTTATGCTTGCTTACGCCGTCAGCCGCGAACTGGCCGGGCGGCCCGTGGCGGAGATTGCGCCCGAAGACAAAGACGAATGCGTGTTCGAGGCGCTGACGCCGGAAGAAGCCGCCAAGCGCCGCGCCGATGTCGTCATGCTCGCGCTGCCCGACGGCGCGGCGGCGACTTATGTGGAGGCGATTGAGCGCCTCGCGCCGGACCGAATCATTGTCGATCTCTCCGCCGATTACCGTTTTGACGATGCGTGGGCTTATGGCCTGCCCGAACTCAACCGCAAGAACATCGCCGGTAAAACCCGCCTCGCCAATCCGGGTTGCTATGCGACCGCCATCCAGCTCGCCATCGCCCCGCTTGTTTCCAAACTCGGCGGCGTGCCTTCGGCGTTCGGCGTTTCCGGCTATTCCGGCGCAGGAACGACGCCATCACCGCGCAATGATGTGGAGCGGCTGAAAGACAACCTCATGCCCTATGCGCTGACCGGCCATAAGCATGAGCGCGAAGCGACGCGCCACCTCGGCAAGCCGGTGCGGTTTACGCCGCATGTGCATCCGGCGTTTCGCGGCATCCTCGTCACCGCGCATATTCCGCTTGCGGAGAAAATGGACGCCGCAGCGCTCGCCGCCCTTTACGAAAAGAAATATGCGAATGAACCGCTCATCGACTTGCGCAACGATCCGCCGGAACTCAAAGATGGAACGGGTCGAAAAGGCGTTCTGATTGGCGGGTTTGCTGTGAGCGAAGACGGCAAGGGCGCAGTGGTCATCGCGGCGGAGGATAATCTCCTCAAGGGCGCGGCCGTGCAGGCGATCCAGAACGTCAATCTTGCGCTCGGCTTACAGGAATTCGCAGGGCTGATGGACTGAGATCGGCGCCAGTGATACGCTCGCCCGCATCAAACTGGGGAGTGCGGATTATGAAACAACTTGTCGCCCTTTGCGTTCCGGCGCTTGCGCTTGCCGGCTGCGTTACCGAAGCGCCAGCCGGTCCCGACACAACCGGCCCCACTATCACGCTGCAGGTTCAGAACGCCGTAGGCGGGGCGCGCAATTTTCGGTCGACCGATCCGGCGTCTTCCGGAGCCTGCGCCAAGGTGCGCGGATTTCCTGCGAAATTTTCCCTGTCGGTCGGCGATCCCGGCGGCGTCGGCGCTGCGTCGGTGAGAGTTTTTCCTTCGGCGTTTGACGCTGCCTCGATCACCACGATTGATGCGCCGGACGTCAGCTACACGGTCACGCCAGCATCTGGCGGCGAAACGCTGACCATTCGCTTGACGCCGCCGGCGCCGGGGAGCGTGCGCACCGGGGTGATTGCAACCTTCGAAGCCGCCGCGGCGCCAGGGGGGGAACCCGACTTCGCCATTGTCGTTGAAGCGAGAGATCAGGCCGGCAACCCGACCTTTATGGATCAGATCGATATTCGACCCGAGAACTCCATCGTTATTTGCGACTAACCACCGTAAACGGCGGCGCAGCTTGCGTGCTGTGACGCCGCAGGCCAGAACATAAAGCATGGCGACAGCAGAAGGGGATTTTCTGGTTCAGGCGGCGACCTATCTCGGGGCCGCCGCGATTGCCGTGCCGATTTTCAACCGCCTCAAACTCGGGTCCATTCTCGGCTATCTCGCCGCCGGGGTTGCGGTCGGTCCGTTCGGTCTCGGCATCCTGCATCAGGAAGAGGGCGTCTTTCACATCGCCGAGCTTGGCGTGGTCCTGTTCCTGTTTGTTATTGGCCTTGAACTGTCGATGTCGCGACTGTGGTCCATGCGCAAACAGATCTTCGGTCTCGGCGCGGCGCAGATGGGCGTCACCGGTCTCGTGATCGCATCGCTGTTCGTGCTGGCAGGGGTGATGCCGACGCCGGCCGCCGCCATCGCCGGCGCCTCGCTCGCTTTTTCGTCGACCGCATTCGCCCTGCAATGGATCAAGGATCGCGGCGAGCTGACCACGCCCTATGGCCGGCAGTCCTTTTCGGTGCTGCTGTTTCAGGATCTTTCCGTCATTCCCTTGCTGGCGGCGATTCCGTTCGTGGCGGGCGCCGCCGCCGACGGCAATGCGGTGGAAGCAGCGGCCAAAGCGGTTGGCGTGCTGGCGCTTATCGTCATTGCCGGCAAGTTCGGGCTTGATCGCGTCTTCCGGCTGGTGGCGTCGTCCGGCTCGCGCGAAGCGTTTGCGGCGTCGGCCCTGTTTACGGTGGCGCTGGTGTCGCTGCTGGTGTCGTGGGCCGGATTGTCCATGGCGCTCGGCGCGTTCCTTGCGGGCGTCATGCTGGCGGAATCGTCGTTCAAGCATCAGATCGAAACCGACATCGAACCGTTTCGCGGCTTGTTGCTCGGGCTGTTCTTTATCTCCATTGGCATGCGGCTCGACCTCGCGGTGATTTTCCAGTACTGGCCCGTGGTGATCGGCGGCGCCGCCGGATTGGTGATCATCAAATCGGTGATCCTGTTCGGCCTGTCGCGGATGATGGGCGCCGCGCGTGAAGCCTCTCTCAAAAGCGCAGCGGTGTTGTCGCAAGGCGGCGAGTTCTCGCTGGTGGTGTTCACGCTTGGCGTTGCGGCGGCCCTGTTCACCAGCCAGCAGGCGACTCTGATGGCGGCGATTGTCACGCTTTCCATGGCGTTGACGCCGCCCTTGTTTGCGCTCGCGACGCGCATGAGCGCTGCCGACGAAGATGATGGCGCCGGGCTGCATGGGCCCGAGAGCGGGCGCGATCATGCGATCATTGTCGGCTTCGGCCGGGTCGGGCAGATTGTCTCTCAGGTGCTGATGAATTCCGGCGTCGACATCATCGCCATTGACCGAAACCCGAGCCACATCCGCAACGCCGAGCGCTATGGCTTTACGGTCTATTTCGGCGATGGCGCGCGGCTAGATATTCTCGAAAGCGCCGGCGCGGCTGACGCGAAAGCGATTATTTTGTGTATGGACGATGTTGAAGCGGTCAATCACGCAACGCAAATGCTGCGTGAGAAGTATCCGAATTTAATGATCGCAGCGATCGCCCATGACCGGCTGCACGAAATCGAACTGCGCAAACTCGGACCCGACCTGATCGTCCGCGAAACGCTGGAATCGAGCATCGCGATGGCGCGCGAAACCCTGGCGCGCATGGGTTTCGAGCCATCGACGATTGAGCATTACATCCAGCAGTTCCGGACGCTCGACCGCGAGCGCCTGCTGGCGCAGATCGACGCCGGTCCCGAAGCCGGCAAGCATTTGCTGAAGCAGAAATTTGAGCGGCGGGAAAGCTGAGTGTTTAAACGGTCACGCACTCGGCGACCGCGTCGCAAATATAATCGACCTGCTCCGGCGTCAGATAGGGATGCATCGGCAGGGAGAAGATTTCCGAGGAGACTTTTTCCGTTTCCGGCAGCCCGTTTACCGGCGAGTAATCGGCGAAGGCCGGCATCAGATGCAGCGGCGTCGTGTAATAGACGGCCGTCGGCACGCCAAGGGTTTTGAGTTTCTTCACCACAGTGTCGCGGTCTTTTATCCGCAATGAATAATATCCATAACCGGAATTGGCGCCGGGAATATGGGTTTGCGGCTTTGCGATATTGCCAAGCCGCGCGTTGTAGTCGGCGGCGATGCGGCGGCGCGCTTCGCGTTCCTCGTCAAAGATGGCGAGCTTTTCCAGAAGGATCGCGGCCTGGAACGTGTCCATGCGGCCGTTAAAGCCGACGCGCACCGATTCCTTGCGCGCATCGTCGGTGCCGTGCCAGCGGATCGACGCCCAGCGTTCGCGGTCGAGCGAATTCATGGAGAAGATCGCGCCCGCATCGCCATAGGCGCCGAGCGCTTTGCCCGGGAAAAAGCTGGTGGCGGTGGCGGGGGCCAGACCGCCCACTTCCTTGCCGTCGAGTTCGCCGCCGAAACTTTGCGCGCCGTCCGACAGCACGAACAGATCTTCGCGCTTGGCGATTGCCGAGATGGCGCGATAGTCCGCAGGCGAACCGAACAGATCGACCGGAATGACCGCGCGCGGCTGCAGCTTGCCTTCGGCGCGGACAGCGGCGACGCGCCGTTCGAGGTCGGTCGGATCTATATTGAACGTGTCCGGATTGATATCGACAAACACCGGCGTCGCGCCCGCCAGCAAAATTGCGTTGGCGGTGGCGTTGTAAGTGAAGGCCGGCGCAAACACCGCGTCGCCCGGCCCGACGCCGCGCGCGAGCAGCGGAATGATCAAGGCGGCTGTGCCGCTGGCGCAGGCGATGACGGTGCTGGCGCCCGACCGCGCGGCGAGGGTTTCCTCAAGCTCGTCGATTTCCGGTCCGGCGATATAGCGGCCATGATCGAGCACGTCCTGCAGCCGCTTTTCGATAGCGGGGCGGATGCGGCGCTGCTGCGCTTTCAGATCGATAAAGGCGATGTCGCCGACGCGGGATTTGCCGGCGATGGTGAGATTGACGACGCTGTTCATGCGCGCAGCCTTTCGGATGTCATGGTCTGTTGCGGCTGGACCAGACCAGCGGCTTTTTCTATGGCCAGCGCCCATTCAAGCGCCAGACGGCCATCCTCGCCGGGAACGATGGGCGCGGTGTTATTGGCGATGGCGTCGACAAAGGCCTTCGCGCCGAACGCCAGCGGATCGCGGAACGCCAGCGGCAGATCGTCATCGGAGAAATGCGCCTGCAGCGGCGAGGGCGTTGTGTTGATCGCTTTGCGATTGACGAAATCGAATTCAATCAGGCCGTCTTCGTAAACCAGATTCATGCGCCGCTCGGGCGTCGCCGAGCATCGCGACGCGGTCAGCATAACGCTGGTTCCGTTCGACAGCATCAGTTCCGCTTCGACGGCGTGAGTGTCGCCCGTCGCGGTAACGGATGCGATGTCCGCGCCGGTGAGTTTGCGGATCAGGTCGATGTCGTGAATCATCAGATCGAGCACGACGGACACATCTTCGCAGCGGCCCGAAGATGACGTCTGCCGGACGCAGTTCACTTTCACCGGCGCCGTCTTGCGATCAAACAAACCAGCGGCGTCCGCCACATAGCGTTCCTGATGACCGACCTGCAGCACGGCGCCGCTTGCCTGCGCCCGGGAGATGAGCTGGCTTGCCTCGCGTGTGGTCAGCGCAATCGGTTTTTCAACGAACACATGGCGGCCGGCGCGAAGCGCGGCGTCCGCGAGGTCGAAATGGGCGATCGCCGGCGCGGCGATAATGACGGCGTCAACCTCATCCAGCAGCGCGCCGAAACTTTTTACAGATGTGGTCTTGTGCTTGTCGGCCAGGGCTGCGGCGCGCGCCATGTCGATGTCGAAGACGCCGGCCAATTCCGCGGCTTCGAGGTCGGAAATCTTGTTGCAGTGATACCCGCCAAAAACGCCGGCTCCGGCGACGCCGATCCTTATACGCTTCGTCACAAAAACCGCTCCGCCAGTTGCGCCCGTTATACCGGCGGGGTCAGCCCCCCTGAGACAGACCGGACCCCGATATCTATTGTAGCTTGCGCCGCCATAAGGGAAAGCGCAGCTGCAGCATTAAAGTTATCACACTATATTTCCAGCTGTTTCGTCAGGTGAACACTGTGTAACTTTAGTCAAATTGTAGAAAAAACCGTCAGCTGGCAGTGCGTTTGGCCTTGAACCGGTCCGCCAGAATGAAAGCCAGATCCAGCGCCTGACTGGCGTTCAGCCTCGGATCGCAATGGGTGTGATAGCGCGAATGCAGGTCCGCTTCGGAGATTTCCTGCGATCCGCCAAGGCATTCCGTGACATTTTGCCCGGTCATTTCGAAATGCACGCCGCCCGGATAGGCGCCCAGCGCATTGCAGACATCGAAGAAGGCGCCGACTTCCGACAGGATCGCATCCACATGACGGGTTTTGTAACCATTTCCCGATTTTATGGTGTTTCCGTGCATAGGATCGCACGACCAGACAACATTCCGCCCTTCCGCCGTAATGCGCTTCACCAGCGGCGGCAGCCCGGCGGCGGCTTTATCTTTTCCAAAACGGGTGATCAGCACGATCCGGCCGGATTCGTTTTTCGGGTTCAGGATATCCAGCAGGCGCAGCAATTCATCGGGCGAAAGGCTCGGCCCGCATTTCAGGCCGATGGGATTTTCAACGCCGCGGCAGAACTCCACATGGGCGCCGTCGGGCTGGCGCGTGCGGTCGCCGATCCACAGCATATGCGCCGAGGTGTCGTACCAGGCCCCGGTGGTGGAATCGACGCGGGTCATGGCGCTTTCAAATCCGAGCAGCAGCGCCTCATGGCTGGTGTAGAAATCAACCTCGCGGATAGAGCGCACGGTCGAGCCGTCAATGCCGCAGGCTTCCATGAAAGTGATCGATTCGGAAATCTTGTCGGCGAGGGCGCGGTAGCGATCTTCCTGCGGATTGCCGGAAACAAATTCGAGATTCCATTTCTGCACATTGCGCAGATCGGCGTAACCGCCATACGCAAAAGCGCGGATGAGATTCAGCGTCGCCGCCGATTGTCCGTATGCCTTCAATAGACGCTGCGGGTCCGGCATGCGCGACATCATGTCGAACTCCATGCCGTTGATATTGTCGCCGCGATAGCTCGGCAGGGTTTCGCCGTTCTTGTCTTCCGTGGGCGAGGAGCGCGGTTTTGCATATTGTCCGGCGATGCGCCCGACCTTGATCACCGGCATGGCCGCGCCAAAGGTCAGGACGACCGCCATCTGCAACAGCACGCGGAACGTGTCGCGGATATTGTTCGGATGGAATTCCTTGAAGCTCTCGGCGCAGTCGCCGCCCTGCAACAAAAACGCCTCGCCTTTCGCTACACGGGCCAGCGACGACCGCAAGGTTCGCGCCTCGCCCGCAAACACCAGAGGCGGATAGCTCGACAGCTCCTTTTCCACAGCGGCCAGCGCCGATGGATCGGGATAATCCGCAGGGATGTGCAGGGCGGTCTTGTCGCGCCAGCTTTGAGGCGTCCAGGTCATTGGCGAAAACTCCTTACGGTTTAGGTCTTTAGCCTGTGGATGGATGCACTGCAACAAGATGGACCTGGCCGGATCTGCGCGTCGCGCGGCGGTGAATTGGCGGCGGCGCGCCGCGTCATTGGCGAAAGAGGAGATTTCCTGACTACGCGTTCAGATTTTATCGTGGGGTGAAAATGGCGGCGGCGTTTGCCGCGCAGGATGCTCAGTACGCAGCGCGTGCGCTGAACAAAAAAAGCGCCCGAAATCCGGGCGCTCAGTTAGCAGGGTTATATTTAGGGTTGGTATCGCGCGAAGCCGGGCGGGTGGAAACAGGGAACGCCGCAGCTCCGCGGATTTGCGTGCCGGTTCGGGGGTTACGCCTGAACCGTGAATTCGGAAACTTTGCCGCGGCGGATTTTGCATTCAGCCTTCACGGCTTCGCCGCCATCCGGCGAAAATTCGATGAGGACGGTTTTGACGGACGCGCCGCCAACCGAGACGACTTTCGTGCTGTAGGCGCCGGCGGAAACGACGCCCTGCTCTTCAGCAGCAGCGGTGCAGGCGTTGATGCTTGTTGACCAGTCAGTGGCCTGCGCGGGCAGGGCCGCGAATCCGGCGGCAGTGACGGCGATTGCGGCTATGATCTTGTTTCGCATTGGGTTTCTCCATTTCAGCGGTGCCCGGCGTGGCGCGTTTTTATTCACCGATTGCTAATACCGTAGAGTTTACTATATACAAATGAAGTGTCAAATACATTTTTAGCAGAGCAGATGATTTTTTTGTGAGCAAGACAAAATGCCAATCCGTGTAATAGGGTTAGCAAAAACAGCCCCGAAGGGGCCGGGAGGACGCCGAATGGCGCGGACATATAATCAGGACTGCCTTCTGGCCCATGCGCTTGACCTGCTCGGCGAGCGCTGGACCCTGCTGATCCTGCGCGATCTGTTTCTGGGGCCGCAGCGTTTCGGCGATCTTCAATCCGGCTTGCCCGGCATTGGCGCCAATTTGCTGTCAAAACGGCTCAAGGAACTGGAGGAAGCCGGCCTGCTGGAAGCCGTGAGCGCGGGCGATGCGCGCGGGCGTTACCGGCTGACCGAAACCGGCGAGGCGCTGCGGCCGACCGTCCGGACGCTGATGAAATGGTCGATCATGTATTTCATGGAGCGGCCGGACTCCTGCGCCGCGCGCGAAAGCATTTTCACAGACGAATTGCAGCCGGACTCCGTTGCGCTGGCGATTGAAATCTTTGCTGCGTATTGTCCGGAGCCTGACAATAATTACGTCGCCCATATTCTGATCGATGAATTTCCCTACACGGTTTACAATATGAACGGCGCCATGACGGTGCGGCGCGGCGGCGATGGCCCTGCCGTGGCGACCATCATCTCCGATGTGGCGACGATGATGCAGTCATTCCGGATGGAATTGTCATTGGACCAAGCCAAGGCGCGAATGAAAATGAGCGGCGATCCAAAAGCGCTCGCGCATTTGTTGCGATGCATTGTCCATAAAGAGGCGCATGAAGACGCCGAAAATGTCAAACAGATGGCGGCGGCGCGCTAAACTGCAACCTCAAACGACGCTTCAGTCAGCGCTTTCACATCATCGACAGAAACGCCCGGCGCCAGTTCGGTGAGGCGCATGCCGACGCCGCGATCGATCTCGAACACGCCGAGATTGGTGATCGCCATATCGACGACCGCCTTGCCGGTGAGCGGCAGCGAGCATTCATGCAGCAATTTCGGATCGCCCGCCTTGGACGCGTGGTCCATAACGACGACGACGCGCTTGACGCCGGCGACGAGATCCATGGCGCCGCCCATGCCTTTGACCATCTTGCCGGGAATCATCCAGTTGGCGAGATCGCCTTTTTCCGAGACTTCCATGGCGCCGAGGATCGACAGGTCGATATGGCCGCCGCGGATCATGCCGAAAGAATCAGCGCTGGAAAAATAAGACGTGCGGCGCAGTTCGGTGATGGTCTGCTTGCCGGCGTTGATCAGGTCGGGATCGACCTGATCTTCGTAAGGGAAGGGGCCCATGCCGAGCATGCCGTTTTCCGATTGCAAAGTGACGTCGATGTCTTCGGCGATGTGGTTCGCCACCAGCGTCGGAATGCCGATGCCGAGATTGACGTAAAATCCGTCTTCAAGTTCTTTCGCCGCGCGGGCGGCCATCTGGTCGCGGCTCCATCCGGTGATTTCAGCCATGTTACGCGGACTCCCTTTGACGGACGGTGCGGTTTTCGATGCGCTTTTCATGTTTGCCGACGATGACCCGCTGCACGAAGATGCCGGGCGTGTGAATATTGTCGGGATCGAAACTGCCGAGCGGGACAATTTCCTCGACCTCTGCGACCGTGACCTTGCCCGCCGTCGCCATCATCGGATTAAAATTACGCGCGGTCTTGCGATAGACGAGGTTGCCCTGTTCGTCGGCCTTCCACGCCTTGACGATGGAAAGATCGGCGACGAGTCCGGTTTCCATGATGTAGGTCTCGCCGTTGAACTCTTTGTGTTCCTTGCCTTCGGCGATCAGCGTGCCGACGCCGGTCTTGGTGTAAAAGCCGGGTATGCCGGCGCCGCCGGCGCGGCAGCGCTCGGCCAACGTTCCCTGCGGATTGAATTCAAGCTCAAGTTCGCCCGACAGATATTGCCGTTCAAATTCCTTGTTCTCGCCCACATAAGACGAAATCATTTTTTTGATCTGGCGCGTTTGCAGCAGCAGGCCGAGACCGAAAGCATCGACGCCGGCATTGTTGGAAATAAATGTCAGGTCTTTGACGCCGGAATCGCGCAGGGCGAGGATGAGATTTTCAGGAATGCCGCAAAGGCCGAACCCGCCCGACATAATGGTCATGCCGTCGAACAAGAGGCCGTCAAGGGCGGCCTCGGCGCTGGGCTTAATCTTTTTCATGGGCTGACTCCGAATGCGGGCCGAATGCGGATTTGCACTAGCTTAAAAGGAACGGTAAGTCCAGAATCCGGCCTATGACAAACGCTTCTGTAAATCTTCGCGATCTGGCGCGCGACCCGACCTGGTTTCCGCATGCGCTGGACGCGCGGCAGGGCGCCGTTGCTTGCGTCAAAATCACGCGCGAGCGGTTGGCGGCGGAACCGTTCCTCGATCAGCGCATGGAAAAGTCGGTGACCGGCCGGGCCAGCGCGCCGTTGAACGCACTGATCGCCGATATGCAGGCGCCCGGTCTGCCGTCGTTTATTTTTCACACGGCGTTTTGCTGTTCGACCCTGATGGCGAAAGCGCTGGATGCGCGCGGAGCGGCGTTGTCGCTGAAAGAGCCGAACATATTGATGGAGGCGTCGAACCTGTTGCGCATGGCGAATGGCGCGGCGGCTGAAAAACAGGCCTGGAACAGTGCGGCCGGCATCGTCGATTTGCTGGCGCGCCGCCATGAAGCCGGCGAGCGCATCCTGATCAAACCGACGAACACGGCGAACAATCTTATCCCGGCGATGGCCGGCGCGGGCGCGCCGTTGATTTTACTGTATGGCGATCTGCGCGCCTTTCTCGTGTCGGTGCTGAAAAAGGGCGAAGCCTGCAAGGCGTTCATCCGCAAGCAATACACGATCTTCATGCTTGATCGCGAAGGCGTCGCCGGCATTCCGGAACGCCAGGGCCTGGGCCTCACCGATCTGCAGATCGCGGCGCTGGTCTGGCGTCACCAGATGGAACTGTTTGCAAGAACGCTGTCGAAACATGGCGGGAAGACTGTGCGCTCGCTCTATTTCCGTGATCTGCTGAAAGCGCCGGAGGCGACGCTCATCGCGGCGGCGGACCATCTGAAACTCGATATTGACCAAAAGACGCTCGCCGCAAATGTCGCGGCGGTGTTTTCGAAGAATTCAAAATTCGAGGATCAGGAATACACGCCGGAGGAACGCTCGCGCGATGAGCAATCGCTGGAAGACCGGCACCGCACGGAGCTCGACATGATCGAAGGCTGGGCGAGGCAGATGCGCTTCGCCGTTGATGTTCCCGAGCGCCTGCCGCACTCTCTGGTGCCTTAGCCAGCGGGATTGCGAAACAATGCAAGAGTCGAAATCGGATCATCAATCCGCATCTGAGAAAAAGAAGCGGGCGCCAATAATGGGTTACGCGCTCGCCGCGCTTGGCGCCGCCGCTGCGGCGGTGGTTATCTATAAGGGCGTCGAGCTCGACCGCACGGCGCGGATCGGCGCCGGTTACAAGGCGAAGATCGCGTGTTCTGAAATTTTCGTGGCGGGACGCGACGCGAAAGCCGTCATTGCTCATGAGTTCGACGGCATGCCCGCCGCCATGGCGCAGATTAACGTCACAGCAGACATGGACGCAAAGATTGTGCGGGCGAAAGCGCCGTTCGGGCTTGGCGCGGCGCGGGCGATCTATCGCGACGGATATGGCTGCACGCTGGCGAACGCCGGACGCCTGGCGCCGCTGCCCGGCCTGACCACTGCAATCGAAGCGCAGCCCTGGGAAAAAGCGCCGCCGGTTTCCGGACAAGCCAATCCGCGCATCGATTACGCCGCGCTGGATTTTGCGCTCACCCGCGCGTTCGAAAACAACACGCCCAATCATCGCGCGGTGCTGGTTGCTGTTGACGGCGCAATTGTCGACGAGCGCTATGCGGATGGTTTCGACAAGGGCACGGAGTTCCTGTCATGGTCCATGGGCAAGAGCGTGACGGCGACGCTGGTCGGCGCCGCCGTTCAGCGCGGGCTGATCGACATTAGCGATCCGGCGCCGGTTCCCGAATGGGCGGGCGACGCGGAGAAATCGCGCATTACGTGGAACGATCTCCTGCAGATGCAAAGCGGCCTCGCTTTCGAGGAGGATTACGAAAAAATCCGCTCCGAAGTGAACCGCATGCTGTTTGAAAAGGCCGAGGCCGGGGCGGTCGCAGCATATTCAGCAGTTGAGCATGCGCCCGGCGAGCATTGGTATTATTCGAGCGGCACGACCAATCTCATCGCGCGCACATTGAAACAGGTTTTGGAGGCGGAAGGCTTGGAATTTTACGCCTTCGCCCATGAGGCGCTGCTGGCGCCCATCGGGACGGCGAGCGTTGTGATGGAACCGGATGCATCGGGTGCGATGATTGGCTCGTCTTTTGTCTATGCGACGGCGCGCGACTGGGCGCGGCTCGGCCAGCTTTACCTTCAGGACGGCGTCTGGAACGGCGAGCGTCTGTTGCCCGAAGGCTGGAACGAGTATGTCGCAGCGCCGGCGGGCGCCTCAGACAATCAATATGGCGCGCAGTTCTGGCTCAATCTCGATGGCGATGCGCGCGAGCGGTTTTTTCCCGGCGTGACGGAGGAGATGTATTTCTTCGCTGGCCATGAAGGTCAGTACACGTTCATTATTCCTGACAAACGCATGGTGATCGTCCGCACCGGCATGACCCGCGGCGAAAGCGCCATGAAGGCCGTCGCGCCGCTGGTCAGGGAAATTTACGACGCAGTGGGTGCGCCGTCCGGCGAGGCTGTGAATTGACCGAGCGAGATCTCGACCAGTTCGACGCGCTGGTGCGCGCGGCCTATCGAAAACTCCCTGAGGAGTTTCGCGCGCTGTGCGGTAATGTCGTGATCCACACGGCGGAAGAGGCCGAAGCTGAAATCCTCGCCGAATTCGGCATGGATGATCCGCTGGAATTATCCGGCCTGTTCGAAGGCATTGAACTGGCCGCAGCGGAAGATGCGCCGCCGAACCACGTCCATTTATATCGTCGCGCCATCCTTGCCGAACTGGCCGAGACGCCGGACCTGACCCTTGAGGAACTCGTCACCCATGTGCTGGTCCACGAAATCGGCCATCATTTCGGCCTTTCCGACGACGACATGCACGCCATCGAGGACGCGGCGGAGTAAAGTCCTTCACATCTGCTCAAAAAGAGCATAAATGCGAATGATGACCGACCGGCTCACTATCGCGCTTGCCCAGATTGCCCCTTTGGTTGGCGACATTGACGGCAATGTCGCGCGCATCCTCGCCGCGCGGGAAAAAGCGGCGGGCGCCGACCTGGTGGTTTTCTGCGAGCTGATCGTCTCCGGCTATCCGCCCGAAGATCTCGTGCAAAAGCCAGCCTATCAGCGCGCCTGCATGGAAGCGGTGGAGCGTCTCGCCAAAGCGACCGGCGACGAGGGCCCGGCAATGATTGTCGGGTCTCCGTGGAAGGAAGGCGACGCGCTTTACAACGCAGCGTTCCTCCTGTCGGACGGAAAGATCGTCGCAAAGCGCTACAAGGTGCGGCTCCCCAATTACGGCGTGTTTGACGAACCGCGACGATTTACGCCGGGTGCGGACTATCCCGAGCCGACGGAGTTCAAAGGCGTCAGGCTCGGCCTGATGATCTGCGAGGATATGTGGCTGCCCGGCGCCGGCGAACATCTGGCCGCTAAGGGCGCAGAGATTTTCATCGTCCCCCACGGCTCGCCCTTCCGCAAACCGGCGCTGGAAGAACGAACCATGGCGGCGCGCGCGCGGGTCGCGGCGACGGGCCTGCCGCTCATCTTTCTGAACCAGCTTGCGGGACAGGACGAAGTCCTGTTCGAGGGCGCGGGCTTCATCATGGACGCCGGCGGCGCCGTCACCCACCGCCTGCCGCAATTTGAAGAAGCGATCGCCATCACCGAATGGAAGAAAGACGCGGCGGGCTGGCGCTGCATCGACGGGCCGCAGGCGCAATGGGTCGCCGGCGAAGAAATGATTTACCGCGCCGTCACCATGGCGGTGCGCGATTATGTGACGAAGAACCATTTCAAAGGCGTCGTGATCGGGCTTTCAGGCGGGGTTGACTCCGCGCTCACCGCGGCGATTGCAGTGGACGCGTTGGGCGCCGATGCGGTCAAATGCGTGATGATGCCGTCGCGCTACACCTCAAAGGAAAGCCTTGAGGACGCGGAGGCCTGCGCCAAGGCGCTCGGCGTTTCCTACCGCTCCATCGGCATCGAGCCCGGCGTCGCCGCGTTTGACGAAATGCTGGCGCCCGCGTTCCACAATATGAAACCAGACGTCACCGAAGAAAACATTCAGTCGCGCCTGCGCGGCGTGTTGCTGATGGCGCTCTCCAACAAGTTCGGCGACATGGTGCTGACCACCGGCAACAAGTCGGAAATGTCGGTGGGCTATGCGACGCTCTATGGCGACATGAATGGCGGTTATAATCCGCTGAAGGATCTCTACAAGCTCGAAGTCTTTGCACTCTGCCGCTGGCGCAACGCCCATCATGCGGCGGATCTCAAGGGCCCGAAAAGCGAAGTGATCCCGGAACGGATCATTACAAAGCCGCCTTCAGCGGAGTTGCGCGAAGGCCAGAAGGACGAAGACTCACTCCCGCCTTATGACGTGCTCGATCCGATCCTTGAAATGCTGGTCGAGAAAGAAATGGCGGTGCGCGATATCGTGGCGGCGGGTTATGACGAAAAAACCGTGCGCCGCGTTGAGCACCTTCTCTATGTGGCGGAGTACAAACGCCGGCAGGCGGCGCCCGGCCCGAAAGTCGCGAGCGTCAATTTCGGCCGGGATCGCCGCTATCCGATCACCAATGGTTGGCGGGACCGGTAGCCATTTCTGAGCGGACTTTTCTTCCCCCGCGTGCGCGGGCGGGAGGTGAGCGAGGCGCCTCAACATCTGCACTTGTCATCCTGTGTTCGCAGCGCGTCATTTCATGTCGCGCGGCGCACGGGATGACAGCGGAGAGTGAGCAAGAACGCCGCAAGGCCCGACTTGCGGCGAACGCCCGGAGTGTGTCGTGAATTACGCCTGCAGAAAGTCAGTACAAGGAAGAGAGGTCTCGCCGGCGCCGGAGTACGCTTCCGGGCGCCATTGGACGAAAATGTCAAATGGCGCCAGATTCCGCTGCAGCCAATAAACATGCGGGTCAAATCTGGCGGCGCTGGACGAAAAGACGCCTCGCCATTGGCGACGGGAAGGCGCGGAAAGGCGATCGGTGCTGAAATCGGGGAACGCACCGCGCTTTTTCGCACGATCTGTTCCGTTCGCGGCAGGGCGCTCAAGCCCGGCGCCGGACCGGCTTATAAACATTAAAAACCGGAATTGGAGGAATTGACGCCCGCACATATGTCTTTGGCCGGATTCCTGATCGGCCCGCTGACCGGCCCCCTGATCGGCTTCCACCTCACGATTGGTGCAGCCCACGCCGCGAAGGCGTCGGAAGAAATCATCATCCGCGTCGAGGATCAGTATCCGGTGCTCTCGCCCGACGGCGAATGGGTTGCGTTTGAATCGCGCCGCGCTGACGGGATCGATCACATCTTCGTCGCGCCGCGCGCGGGCGGCGCCGCCACGCGCCTTACCGATGCGCCGGAGGTTGATGAAACGCCGGTGTTTTCGCCAGACGGCGAGACCATCCTGTTTGCGCGCAAGCTGGGCGAGGGGCGCGGCGCGCATCTCGACATTTTCGCCATGGATCGCGACGGCGGCAATCAACGCAATCTTTCCAGCATGCCGGACGCACAGGACGATCATCACAAATACAGCGCCGACGGCAAGCGCATCGTCTTCAATTCGAGCCGCGCGACGCCGTTCTCAAGCTTGAGCGACGAGGAATTCGACAATTACGGCTGGAATTACGATATCTGGGTGATGGACGCGGACGGCGCCAATCAGCGCCCGCTGGCGGAGCTGCCGGGCTGGGACACCTATCCGTCTTTTTCACCGGACGGCGAGACGCTATTGTGGCGGCGGGTGCTGGAGGAGGGCGCGCGCAACTCGGAAATTTTCATCGCCGCCGCCGACGGCGCGAACCCGCGCAATATTTCCAACGATCCATCGTTCGACGGCTATCCGGCGTTCTCGCCTGATGGGAAGTGGATCGTCTTCGCTTCCAATCGGGGAGGCGGCGATACGTTCCAGCTTTACGCCATGCGTCCGGACGGCTCGGAGGTGACGCGCCTGACGGAACCGGAAACCGGCGTCGAGGATGTGCGTCCGTCCTGGGCGCCGGACGGCAAGACGATCATCTTCAACCGCGACGAGGCGGGCGTCTCGCGGATTATGATTGTCGATGTCGAGGCTCTTCTGGCGCGCTGAATGCGTCACGCAAAAAATGCCCATTGGTGGTTGACGCGCGGCTATACAATGTATATACAAAGTATAGTCAACGCTCCGGCCCGGTGAGCGCCGCCCCGTGACGGACAGGACGCGATGGACAAGAAAAGTGGCTGACAAAGAAAAAAAGAAAAACGCCAACAAAAAGGACAGCCAGTTGATCATTCGCATCAATCGCAAAGACCGGGACCGGTTTGTCGCTTGTTGCGAGGAGCGCGACACCAGCGCCGCCAGGGAGATTCGCCGCTTCATTCGCGGCTATCTCGATGACGGCAAGCCGAAAAACTGACAGCGGCCGCATCTGGCCGAAGTGAAATATAACGAATAAGAAAAGATTGAGAGCGCCCCCAAGCCGCTCGGACTGATAACGCCGGAGGGAGTTGATCCTTCCGGCGCTTTTTCTGTGACGGCTAGCTGACTTCGGGCGCCATGTGTATAAGCGAATCGGCCGGACGAACTATTCCGTACCGGGCGTGTTAGCGCCCGGAAATCAACCATAGAAGGGGTTTCGACATGAAAATGAAGACAATTTTGTTGAGCACGGCGGTGCTTTTTGCGGCGGGCGGGCTTGCAGCTTGCGGCGAGAAGAGCGCCGAGCAAGAGCTGGAGCAGGCCGCCGACGACGCAGAAGAGGCAGCGGAAGAAGCTGGCGAAGACGCTGAGGATGTTGCTGACGAGGTCGGCGACGCCATCGACGAGACCGCCGCCGAGATCGAGGAAGGCGCCGAAGACGCCGCTGAAGACATGGGCGAAGCCGCAGAAGACGCCGCCGATGAAGTCGGCGATGCGGTCGATGACGCCGCAGAGGAAATGGAAGAAGCGGTTGAGGACGAAGCGGAAGAAGAACCGCAACAGTAATATCGTCCTTGTCCAAACCAACAGCCGGCGCTCCGTCACGCGGAGCGCCGGTCTGCATGTCAGACGTGCAACAGCCACAACACCAGCGGGATGCTCGCAGCCGAGGCGATCACGCCGAGCGCGATGGCGCCGGAAACCGCCGCGATGCTGGCGTTGAACTTTACCGCGAAGAGGTAGGGATTGATGCCCGTGGGCAGCGCGGCGAACAGTGTGACCAGCGCCGTTTCGCGCGGCGGCAGGTCAAAGACATGGGCGGCCAGCGCCCAGGCAATGAGCGGGAACAGCGCCATCTTCAGCGTCATGATGGTCGCGACGCCGGAAATATTGCCGCGCAAGGGATAGCCCGCGACGCCGAGGCCTAGTCCGAACAGGCCCGCCGGAATCGCCGTATCGGCGCCAAGCTCGATGATCCGGTCAGCAGCTGCGGGCATGGAAAGGCCGCTGGCGTTCCACAGGCCGCCGGCGGCGAGCGCCAGCACCACCGGATTTTTCGCCAGCGAAATAAAAACGCCGGCGGTGACTTTCGCAAGATTGACGCCGCGCTCGGCGTTGGCGAGTTCCGCCCACAAGGTTCCGAAAAACCAGTGGCTCGCCGAATGAACCGCGATGATCAGCGCCGCCGTGATCAGCCCTTCATCGCCGAAAGCGAGATAGGCGATGGAAAGGCCCATCATGCCGAGATTGCCGAATGTCGCAGCGAAGGCGCTCGCCGATCCGCCCGCATCGCCCAGTCCCTTCACCCGGCGCGCAACGATGGCGACGATCGCCCAGATCATTGCGGCGGCGGTGTAATAGGCGCTCCACACGCCCGTGGCCGAAACCGAAAAGTCGACCGATTGCATGGTGCGAAACAGCAGCGGCGGAATACAGAAATACAGAACGAAATCGTTGAGGCCCTTTGCGCCTTCGCGGGGGATCAGCCCTGACCTGGCGGCGCCGTAGCCGCAGGCGATGATGAAAAACACCGGCGCGACGATGTTGAGCAAATCAGCCATGATGAGTCGCCTTCATGCAGCAGCGTTGTCAGCATCGCCTTGATTTGTCGAGACTGGCCGTCAGCGCTTGCCGTCACATCTCGCCAGGCGGGGCGGGATTGGTCTATAAGTCAGTAATGATTGCTATATTCGACCAGATCATCGCCCCGGAGGCGATCCGCGAAATCCGCGCCGCCTTTGACCGGATCGCATTTCGCGATGGCCGCGCCAGCGCCGGCGCGCAGGCGTCGCTGGTAAAAGACAATTTGCAGGCCGTGCCGGATGATCCGGTCGCTGAACCGATCAGGCGCGCAATCGGCGATGCAATCTTCCGCCATTCCGAGTTCCGGCTGGCGGCGCGGCCGAGAAAGCTCTCGCCGATCATGCTGAGCCGGTACAAGCCGGGCATGTCGTACGGCGCGCATGTGGATCATCCAATTTCAGGCGGCGATATGCGCCGCGATGTTTCATTCACGCTGTTTTTGAGCGAGCCCGATGCCTGTGAGGGCGGCGCATTGGTGTTGGAAGACGGCGCCGGTGAACGCAGAATCAAGCTTCTCGCAGGCTCGATGGTGATTTATCCGTCAACCATGCTCCACCGTGTTGAAGAAGTGACTCAGGGCGAAAGGCTGGCGGCGGTTGGCTGGGCGCACTCCATGGTGCGGGACGCCAAGAAGCGCGAAATTCTATATGACCTTAACGTGGCGCGGCTCGATCTGTTTGAACAATATGGTAAGTCTAAAAACTCGGATTTACTCGCGAAAACTGCCGCCAATTTGTTGCAGATGTGGGCCGAACTTTGAAACGCCCGGACATGACCCACTCGCTTAATCCCGTGTACGCCGCCCGGCCGCAATCGATCTTTCCAACCATGTCGCGGCTGGCGCGCGAACATGACGCGATCAATCTTGGACAGGGCTTTCCCGATGAGGACGGGCCCGCTGAAATTCTGGAACTTGCGGCGAAGGCCATCATTGACGGGCCCAATCAATATGCGCCGGTGGAGGGCTTGCCGGAATTGCGCGAGGCGGTCGCGCGCGACAACCAGAGGTTTTACGGACTTGAAATCGATCCCGCGACGGAGACGCTCGTTGTCTCCGGCGCCACGGAAGGCCTCGCCGCCGCGTTTCAGGGGTTTTTAACGCCGGGCGATGAGGCGGTGCTGCTGACGCCGTTTTACGAATGCTACGCGCCGCAAATTGAAGCGACGGGCGCAACGATCCGCTTCGTCGATCTGGCGCCGCCCGAATGGCGTCTTGATCGCGCGGCGCTGGACGCGGCGATCACCGCGAAGACAAAACTGATCGTGATCAATACGCCGCATAATCCGCTCGGTAAAGTGATGACAAGGGCCGAGCTGGAGATCGTTGCTGATGTGGCTGCAAAGCACGATCTGATTGTCATCTGCGACGAGGTCTATGAGCACCTTATCTTTGACGGCGCGACGCATGTCCCACTGATGACCTTGCCGGGCATGCGCGATCGTTGCATCCGTATTGGTTCTGCTGGCAAGACTTTTTCGTTGACCGGCTTTCGCATTGGTTACGTGACGGGGCCGGAACATCTGATCACCGCTGTAATGAAAGCGCATCAGCATCTGTCTTACACATCGCCAGGCGCCTTACAAAAAGCGGTCGCCGCCGGCCTGGCGCTTGGTGATGATTACTACCGGCGATTTCGTCAGGACATGCAGAAAAAGCGCGACCTGATGTCGGCAGGGCTGGCGCGCGCTGGTTTTGACGTGCTCGCCTGTGCGGGCACCTATTTTATCACCGTCGATATCCGCTCTGTCGGGCGAGATGATGACGCTGCGTTCTGCCGCGAAATTACGGAAAAAGCCCGGGTCGCCGCCGTGCCGATCTCGGCGTTCTATCATTCGCAACAGACAAGTGCGCCCCGCAACTATGCGCGGTTTTGCTTCTGCAAACGGCCCGAGGTAATAGAGGAAGCGGCGTCGCGCCTCGCTGCGTATCTGGCGCCGTAAAGGTTCATCCGGGGAGAATGTTGGTGATCAGAGCCATGTTTGTATTGCTGGCGGCGTTGGCGTTGCCGGCATGCGTCAAGGCGGCGTCGGCCACCGTCGGCGCGGCGGCGGGAATTGGCAGGGCGGCGGTCAAAACCGGCGCCGGGGTTTCCGGGGGCGTGGTCGACGCGGCGTTCACCAGCGACGAGGAAGCATCCGGCCCGCATCATTCGGGCCATGATGACGGCCCGCGCCCTTTCGACGCTTCGCGCAATGCGATGCAGGATGTCGACAGGGCGCTTCACGCTGCAAAAATCAGTGAACGGAATGTGCTGCTGGTTCTCGGCGGCAACTGGTGCCACGACAGCCGCGGCCTCGCGGGAAAATTTGAGCGGCCCGAACTCGCCGAAGTCATTGCCAGCGGCTATGTGCTGGTCTGGGTCGATGTCGGCTATCGCGACCGCAATCTCGATGTGGCGTCCCGCTTTGGCGTTATGGATTTGCTCGGCACGCCGACGTTGCTCATTCTCTCACCAGAGGGCGCGCTCCTTAATCGCAACAGCGTGCATGACTGGCGAACGGCGGATTCGATCCCTTATGATGAAATGCTGACGTACTTTGAACACCATGCCGCTATGGGCACGGGCGGGGACTAGGACTTGGCCTGCTGATCCGTCGTCCAGTAAGAGACGCAGGGGATTTTGGATTTGTCGCAGCGATGGGCGTATTTCTTCGCGATTTCTGCGACTTCCTCGAGGAGACCCTCTTCCAGGGTGATCGGATCGAGCCCGAGGCCCAACAGCCGCTGGTTCTCGACATTGAGTTCGTTCTCGGCGTCTTCCTTGCGCGGATTGTTGACGTACTCGATCGACGCGCCGGTCTTTGACTCGATCAGCTTGGCGAGGTCGCGGACCCGGTGGGTTTCCGTCATCTGGTTGAGGATTCTCACGCGCTCGCCATGCTGCGGCGGCGTTTCAATCGCCAGCTCGATACATTTGACCGTATCCTGAATATGGATGAAGGCGCGCGTTTGCCCGCCGGTGCCATGCACGGTCATCGGAAAGCCCACAGCGGCCTGCATCAAAAAACGGTTGAGGACGGTGCCGTAATCGCCGTCATAATCGAACCGGTTGATCAGGCGTTCGTCTTTCTTGGTCTCCTGCGTCTGCGTGCCCCAGACAATGCCCTGATGCAGATCCGTGACCTTGAGCCCGTCATTCTTGTTGTAGAACGCAAACAGGAGCTGATCCTGGGTCTTGGTCATGTGATAGATCGAGCCCGGATTGGCCGGGTACAGAATTTCCTGATGGATATCCGTACCGTCATCGGTCTCGATCTTGATCGACAAATAGCCTTCCGGGATTTTCATCCCCGCCGTGCCGTAGCCGTAAACGCCCATGGTGCCCAGATGCACAAGATGTGCGTCGACGCCGCTCTCGACAATGGCGGCGAGCACATTGTTGGTGGCGTTCAGGTTGTTATCGACCGTATAGCGTTTGTGATAGGACGACTTCATCGAATAGGGCGCGGCGCGCTGCTCGGCGAAATGCACGATCGCGTCCGGTTCGAAATCGCGGATCAGATTCATCAGTCGCGAATAGTTCTTCGCCGCGTCGATGTTTTCAAAGCGGATGCGCCGGCCGGACACCTCTTCCCAAGCCTTCAGGCGGGTCGAGACCGGCTGGATCGGCGTCAGGCTCTCAACCTCAAGCTCAATGTCGATCTTGCGCCGCGAGAGATTGTCCACAATCACCACGTCGTGGCCAACATTTGACAGATGCAGCGCCGTCGGCCACCCGCAAAACCCGTCGCCCCCAATCACCAGGATCTTCATATCGCTTTCCATTTCCCGAAATTTTCAACCCGCCAAACGCGGCGTGTGCGCTTGAATTCAGCCGTCTTAGAGCCACCGCGCTTGTAGGGCAAGGCTGCGCTTCGCCCGGCATGCGAGGGGATGAAAAGACCGCCAAATCGGACGGGCTGGCGGAGAGGCGCCGCTGGAAAGCGGGCGGGGAGCGAGAGCGAAAGGGCGCATGTCCGGGGCGGACAAAGTCCGGCCTATTCGCCGACGAGGCGCAGCAGATACTGCCCGTACTGGTTCTTTTTCAGCGGTTCGGCCAAGGCCTTGAGCTGCGCGCGATCAATAAAGCCGGAGCGATATGCAATCTCTTCGGGGCTGGAGACTTTAAGCCCTTGTCTGGTCTCAATAGTCTGGACGAAATGCGCGGCCTCAAGCAGCGATTCATGGGTGCCGGTGTCGAGCCAGGCGAAGCCGCGGCCCAGCATCTGCGCGCGAAGCTTTCCGTCATGCATGTACATTTCGTTCAAGGTGGTGATTTCAAGCTCTCCGCGCGCGGAAGGCTTTACGCGTCTGGCGCGCTCAACCACGCTTTCATCGTAAAAATAAAGGCCGGTGGCGGCGAAGGATGATTTCGGTTTCGCTGGTTTTTCCTCGATCGAAATCACTTCGCCCTTGTCGTTAAACTCGACAACGCCGTAACGCTCAGGGTCGGTTACCTGATAGGCGAAAATGACGGCGCCGGATTCAAGGCTGGCGGCGTCGCGTAATTGTTTGGTCAGGCCCTGTCCGTAAAAAATATTATCGCCAAGAACCAGCGCGCATTTGTCGCCGGCGATGAAGTCTTCGCCGATGATGAAGGCTTGGGCCAAACCATCCGGAGAGGGTTGCTCGGCGTAGCTGATATTAAGACCCCATTCCTTGCCATCGCCGATCAGCCGTTCAAAAGAAGCGCGATCCTCCGGCGTGGTGATGATCAGGATTTCACGAATCCCGGCGAGCATCAGCACACAGAGCGGATAATAGATCATCGGCTTGTCGTAGATCGGCAGCAACTGCTTCGACACGCCGCGGGTCACCGGATAAAGCCGTGTGCCGGACCCGCCGGCCAGAATGATCCCTTTCATCGGTCTCGTCCTTCATTGTTGAGCGCGGCAATCACGCGCCTCAGCCCTATGCGCCAGTCCGGCTGCGCGACGCCGAAATCCCGCTCGATCCGGGCGCAATCGAGCGCGGTATTCAGCGGTCTTTGCGCTGGAGTTGGATAGTCTTCCGTATTGATGTGCGAAACCTTTACAGGTTTGCCGGCGAGCTCGAATATTTTTTCCGCAAAGCCGGCCCAACTGACTGTGGGCGAACCCTGAAAATGATAAAGGCCTGCGCCCGGCGCGCCGCGATGCTTTTTTCCGGCGATGGCGAGCAGCGCCGCCGCAATGTCCGCCGCATCTGTGGGTCCGCCGGTCTGGTCTGCAACGATATTGAGGTCATCGCGAGTTTCGCTGAGCCGCAGCATGGTCTTGACGAAATTCGCGCCAGTCTCGGAAAACACCCAGGACGTGCGCAGGATCACTGCGTCCGGATGGGCCTGCATGACGGCGTTCTCTCCCGCCAGTTTGGTCGCGCCATACTGGTTGAGCGGATTGGCCGGCGCGGTTTCCGAGAGCTTGCCTTCCTGCATCCCGTCAAAAACGTAGTCGGTTGAGATATGCAGAAAGGGCAGCGAAAGTTTCGCCGCCGCTTCGGCCATTTCCGCAGGTGCGTCGGCATTGAGGCGGCGCGCCGCATCGACGTCGCTTTCCGCCTTGTCGACGGCGGTGTAGGCGGCGGCGTTGATCACGACATCAGGGCGGTTGGCGTGAATGGCCGCTGCTGCGGCGCCGGCATTCATCAAATCGGCGGCACCGCGGCCAAGTGCGATCGCTGCGCCGCCGCCAAGCGTTTGCAGCGCGCGCGCGACCTGTCCGTTTTCGCCAAAGACCAGAATGCGCATGGAACTTTCCGCGCCTTTCAACTTATGATTTCAGACCCTGCCGCTTTGCGACGTCAAATCCGCCCGCGCGAATTTTCTCCCACCACTCACGGTTGCCAAGATACCATTTCACCGTATCGCGCATGCCTTCTTCAATCGTGTGCGCCGGCGTCCAGCCGAGTTCGCGTTCGATCTTGTCGCAATTTATGGCGTAGCGATGGTCATGGCCGGGGCGGTCGGCGACGAATTTGATCAGCCCGTCATGGGGCGCGTGCCGCGATCCCCTCAGGTCCTCGTCGAGGATCGTGCAGATCATCTTCACCAGTTGCAGGTTGGTGCGCTCTGCGCGTCCTCCGACATTGTAGGTCTCGCCGGGCCTGCCGTTGCGCGCAACAAGCAGCAGCGCGTCCGCGTGATCTTCCACATGCAGCCAGTCGCGAATGTTGTCGCCCTTGCCGTAGATCGGAATGGCTTTGCCCTCAAGCGCGTTGATGATGACCACCGGGATCAGTTTTTCCGGAAACTGATAGGGGCCGTAATTATTCGAGCAGTTGGTGACGATGACCGGCAGGCCGTATGTTTCGCGCCAGGCGCGCGCCAGCATATCCGATGACGCCTTGGCTGCGGAGTAGGGCGAATTGGGCTGGTACGGCGATGTTTCCGTGAATTCACCGGTCGGCCCTAGCGATCCGTAAACTTCGTCCGTAGAGATATGGTGGAAACGGAAATCCTTCGGCGCGCCATTGGCTGCATAAGCGCGCGCGGCTTCGAGCAGCGCGTACGTTCCGACGATATTGGTCTGGATAAATGCGCCGGGCCCGTCGATGGAACGGTCCACATGGGTTTCGGCGGCGAGGTTCATCACCGCATCCGGTTTGTATTCGATCATCAGGCGCGACATCGCTGCGAAATCGCAAATATCCTCCTGCGCGAAGCGATAGCGTGGATTGTCCGCGACCATGGCGACATTGTCCGGATTGGCCGCATAGGTCAGCTTGTCGACATTCAGCACGTCGTCGCCCGCTGCAATCGCCCGGCGAACCACTGCGGAGCCGATAAAGCCGGCGCCGCCGGTAACCATAAGTCTCATGAACGTCTCCCGGATGCGCTGGCGCGCGCCTGTCTGCACACTTCGCCGCAGAGCAGCAAGAACTGCGCCGCATCATATGGCGTGTTGGGGTGTCTAGCACGGCGCCGGCTGCTGTGAAGGGGGACAACCAAATCGTAATGGAGAGGCGGACTGCCTGCTGAAATCCCGCAAAGCCGGGCGGCGGCGCCAGCTGATTCGCGGTCCAGCGGGCCGTCCCGCCACATTCCTGCCGGGAAAATGTCCAGAAATGACCTCGCCCCCGGCGACGGCAATCCGCGCTTCGCGCGTTTATCTCCTGACATGCCGCGGGCAGAGGGGCGCCGTTATCCCCGCCGTCCGCGCCCGCCAAGGCCCCGATTCACGAAAGCGCGCCCCATGACAGACCGGATAAAGCAGCAAAAACTGAGATTGCCGATCATTGCGGGCGCCGTGCTGGCGGTTGCGATTGGCGGATTTGCCTTCCTTCAGAACCGCAACAAGGCGCCTGATCTGCAGACGGTTGAGGTCAGCCGCGGCGATATCGAAGTGACCATCTCCGCCGCCGGAAAAATTCAGCCGAAGAATTTCGTCGATGTCGGCGCGCAGGTGTCTGGTCAACTGGAAGCGTTTCTGGTGGAAGTCGGCGACCGGGTTGAAAAAGGCGACCTGCTGGCCGAGATCGACGAGACGCTCGCCAAAACCAAGGTCGAGGCCGATCGCGCGCAGCTTAAAGAGTTGCAGGCATCCTTTGCCCAGCAGCAGGCATCGCTTGAACTGTCGAAGGCCAATTATGCGCGTGCCGATATGCTCTATAAAGCGGACGCAATTTCACAGGCCGAGTATCAGTCGGCGGTCGCTGACCGCAAAATCGCCAATGCGCGCCTGACACAGCTTGAAGCGCAGATCGAGCGCCAGAATTCCACGCTTGAAGCCGATCTTGCGACGCTTGAATTCACCAGGATATATGCGCCGATTTCCGGCACGGTTGTTTCGCAGGCAGCGGTTGAAGGCCAGACGCTCAACGCCAACCAGACGACGCCAACGATTTTGCGCATCGCCGATCTGTCGGTGATGACGGTCGAGGCGGATGTGTCCGAAGCCGACGTCCTGCGCGTGAAACAGGGACAGGACGCTTATTTTACGACACTCGGCGGCGGCAAGGAGAAATGGACCACATCGGTGCGTCAGGTTCTGCCGCAGCCGGAAGTGCTCAACGACGTGGTGCTTTACAAAGTGCTGCTCGACGTGAGCAATGATGAAGAGCGATTGAAGCCGGAGATGACGGCGCAGGTGTTTTTTGTTTCCGGCAGCGCGAAAGATGCGGTGATCGCACCCGTCGCCGCGCTGCGTGATGCGCGCCAGCGTCCCGCGCGCACGGAGGACGGTGACCAGCCCCGCCGCCAGCGGGAGCGCTCGGGCGGCGTGATGGCGGCCAACGCCAGCGAACCGGCGGAAACGCAAGACGGTCCTCGCGCGCAGATGCGGGCGCTGATGGAAGCAAACCCTGAAGCTCAGCGAAAAATTGCAACGGTGCTGGTCAATGGCAAGCCGGAACCGCGCCCGGTGCTTGTCGGCATTTCCAACCGCACCGAAGCGGAAATCCTGTTTGGTCTTGAGCCCGGCGATATTGTCGTCACCGGTCAGGCGCAATCGGGCGCTGGAACGCAATCGAAAAACGACAATTCGCGCCGCAACCGGCCGCCCGGCATGGGCCGGCGCGGGCCGCGATAGGAACAGCCGCCATGAGCTCGCTGATCACCCTTCAAAACGTGACCCGCATCTATGGTCACGGCGAAGCGCAGGTGCGCGCGCTTGACGGTATCGACCTGACCATTGAGGCGGGAGAATTTGTCGCCATAGTCGGCCAGTCCGGTTCCGGAAAATCGACCCTGATGAATGTCATCGGCTGTCTCGACCGGCCGACATCCGGGTCTTACCGCGTTCGCGACGCCGATGTTTCAGCATTGAATCCCGATGAACTCGCCGGGCTGCGCCGCGATACGTTCGGCTTTGTCTTTCAGCGCTACAATCTTTTGGCGACTGTGTCGGCGGCGGAGAATGTTGAGATTCCGGCGATCTATGCGGGCAGCCAGATCGAAAAACGCAGGGCGCGCGCACAGGAGCTGCTCGACAAGCTCGGCATCGGCGATCGCAGCAATCACAAGCCCGGCGAATTATCAGGCGGTCAGCAGCAAAGGGTCGCGGTGGCGCGCGCCCTGATGAACGATGCCGAAGTCATTCTTGCAGACGAACCCACCGGCGCGCTCGATTCCGGCTCAAGCGCAGAACTTCTCGCTCTGCTTGAAGAGCTTCATGCGGCGGGCCGGACCATCATCCTGATCACCCATGACAAGTCCGTCGCCGCCCGCGCGCATCGCGTCATCGAAATCGCGGACGGAAAAATTCGTTCCGACACCGGCGCCAGGGATAACGCCGGGGCAACGAAGCCGTTCGAAAAAAAGGCGGAAACTTCTTCCGTGCTGATGCAGGTCAGCGAAGCGGTGAAAATGGCTTTCCGTTCGCTGCGCGCCAATCTGTTCCGCACGTCTTTGACGTTGCTCGGCGTCGTTATCGGCGTGTCGGCAGTGGTCGCCATGCTGGCCATCGGCGAGGGCAGTCAAAAGCAGGTCGTGCAGAGCATTGAAACCATGGGCGCCAATCTGCTGTTTGTGCGGCCGGGCGCGCCGGGAACGCGGATGCGCGGCGCGGCAATCGCAACATTGACCATGGAAGATGGCGAACGGCTTGCTGAACTTGAAAACATTATCGCCGCCGTGCCGACCCGGAGCGGTCGCGAAACCTTGCGCGTCGATGATTCCGATTACCAGACATCGATTGACGGCGTCACGGCGGACTGGCCGCTGGCGCAGAACTGGCCCATCGCCTATGGCGCATTCTTCACTGAAGACGATCAAACGCGCCGCGCTTCCGTTGTCGTGCTCGGCGCAACAGTGGCGGGGAACCTCTTTTCCAATCCACAAACGGCCATCGGGCAATATGTCTTTATTGGCGGCGCGCCGTTTGAAGTGGCGGGCGTTTTATCGGCCAAAGGCGCCACCGCATGGGGGCAGGATATGGACGACATTGCGCTGGTGCCGCTGACGACGGGTCTCATGCGCCTTTTCGGCCAGCAATATCTTTCCTCGATCACGCTCGCCGTCGACGACACCAGACGCATGGGTGAAACCGAAGCATCGGCTCATGCCTTGTTGCTCGCCCGTCACGGGGTGGAGGACTTTCAATTGCGCAACACCGCCTCGATCCTTGAGTCGGTTGAAGAAACGCAAAACGCCTTTTCCATTCTGCTCGGCTCAATCGCCGCGATTTCGCTGATTGTCGGCGGCATCGGCGTGATGAACATCATGCTGGTCAGCGTCAGCGAACGCACGCGCGAGATTGGCGTGCGCATGGCGACCGGCGCGCGCCGATCAGACATCATGATGCAATTCAACACTGAAGCACTGGTGGTCGGCGGCCTTGGCGGGGTGCTGGGCGTGGCGATTGGTCTGGCGGTCGCGCTCGGGCTCGCCATGACCGGCATGTCGATCGCAATCACGCCAGCGCCGGCGGCGCTCGCCTTCAGTTCGGCGCTCGCCATCGGCCTGTTGTTTGGCTTCATGCCGGCGCGCAAGGCGTCGCGTCTCGATCCTGTTATCGCATTGGCCTCGGAGTAAGCCCGATGAAAAAAATTCTGCTCGCCACCGCCGCGCTTACCTTCGCCAGCGCCTGCGCCAGCGTCTCCCCGCCGGTGAGCGAATTGACCGTCATGCCGTCCGCATTCGATCATGCTGGCGATGAGGCTGCTTCAGTCGCGAACGATCCGCTCTGGTGGCGCAGCTTTGGCGATGCGCAACTGGACGCGCTTATCCGTGAAGCGCGTGACGCCAATCAGGATATCGCGGCAGGACTTGCAGCAGTGCGGGCGTCGCGCGCTTCTGTGCGGAGCGCCAACGCGTCGCTCTATCCCTCGCTCAGTGCGGGCGCGTCGGCGTCGTCAAATACCGATAATGGTCTTGACGATGTTTCCGCATCGGCGCGCGGCTCGGCGTCCTACCAGCTTGATCTGTTCGGCCAGAACCGCGCGGACCGCGCCGCCGCGTCGGCCAACTACGATGCGCAATTGTTCGATCAGCGCGCGCTCGAACTCACCATCGAATCCGATGTCGCTTTCAACTATTTTTCAATCCTCGCCGTGCGGCAAAGACTGGATGTGGCGCGGTCCAACCTCGATATTTCCGAGCGCATCTATGACATTGTAAAACTGCGCTATGATGCGGGCGCGGTGTCGAGTTTCGACGTCACCAGCCAGGAAGCGGCGCTCGCCAATGCGCGCTCGCGCATTCCGCAGCTTGAACAGCAGCTTTACAGTTTTGAAACGGCGCTGGCGATTTTACTTGGCCGCACGCCGCAAGGCTATGCAGCGCCGCAAGCGGAAATCCTGGCGCTGGCCCCGCCCTCCATCAATCCGGGCCTGCCGTCGGAGCTATTGTTGCGCCGCCCGGATCTGCTCAGCGCTGAGGCGCAACTGCGCGCTGCCGACGCCAATGTCGCGGCTGCGCGCGCCGCGTTCTTTCCTTCAATCGATTTGAGCGCTGGCCTGAACGCCGGATTGACCGGCGGCGTCAGCGTCATCGGTTCGCTCGCCTCATCGCTCTCCGCGCCGATCTTCAGCGGCGGCCGGCTTGAAGGCGCGCTGGACGGCGCCGAAGCGCGCGTCGATCAGCAGATCGCCCGCTACCGGCAATCGACCCTGAACGCGCTGCGCGATGTGGATGTCAGTCTCAAATCCTTGTCAGCGGCGGCGGAACGCGAAACCCAGTTGCAGGTCGCCTATGAAGCGTCGCAGCAATCGCTGTCGCTGGCGGAAATCCGCTACCGGTCCGGCGCCGACGATCTCACCAGCCTTCTCAATGCGCAATCGACCTTTTTCAACGCCTCTGACAGCCTTGCGCAGGGGCGTCTCGACCGGCTTTCAGCAGCGATTGATTTATATATTGCGATTGGCGGCGGCTGGGATGGCGGCGCGAAAGAAACGTAAAAGCGCCCGCCAACGCGTTTGCCGACATTCGAATTCGCGGGGATGAAAGTGGTGGGCGCACGTGGTTTCGAACCACGGACCTCTACCATGTCAAGGTAGCGCTCTACCCCTGAGCTATGCGCCCGAACCTCAGGCGCAATAAGGCGCGCCTGCATCGAAGGGGTCGCTCTCTAACGGGAAAAATCCGGACGCGCAAGCCTTGGAGCGCGGCGCAGCGTCAGGCGGCGACAACCCGCTCAACCTCGTAAACGAGGTCTTTGAGATGGAAGGGTTTGGACAGAACCTTCGCGTCTTCCGGCGCCTGGTTGGCCGCGTTAAGCGCCACAGCCGCGAAGCCGGTGATGAACATGATTTTCATGTCCGGGTCGATTTCAGTCGCCCGCCGGGCGAGTTCGATGCCGTCCATGACCGGCATGACGATGTCCGTCAGCAAAAGGTCGAATTCACGAAGCTGCAGTTCGGTGAGCGCCTCGTCGCCCTGCGAGGCGTCGATCACCGTGTGACCCGCCCGCTCCAGCGCCTTTTTGAGAAAGCGCCGCATGGAATCGTCGTCTTCCGCCAATAGAATCGCCGCCATTTACGCTAACCTTTGTGTTTTTCCGCCATTCCTGACGAAGCGTCTGTCCTATATGGGGATCGCCGCCAAAGCCGATCCGCCGCTTGTTTTCGGGGCTTGCAAAAAGCGCTCCGTTCAAGCGCGGATTAACGATATGGCCTTAACGAATCCTGCAACTTCACGCTAACATGCCGTAAGTCGATTTGAATTCAAGCCTGAGAGAGCCATTGGATAAGTAATGTCGCAGGAAACCCGACCGGACGGCCATAATTCGCCGCACCGCGCCATAGAGGTGCTGGCGCCGGCGACCGTGCGCTCGCCGCTGATCTTCGCATCTCCCCATTCCGGCCGGGATTATCCGGGCGAGCTGCTGCGCAATTCCCGGCTCGATCATCATGCGCTGCGCCAGTCGGAAGACAGCTATGTGGACCTCCTGTTCGATGAAGCGCCGCATTTCGGCGCGCCGCTGCTTCGGGCGCTGTTTCCACGGGCTTTTGTGGACGTGAACCGGTCCCGCGATGAGCTGGATCCGCGCATGTTCGCCGATGAGGTGCCGAAATCGGCGGATTGCCATTCCAGCCGGGTGATCGCCGGCCTAGGCGTGATCCCCCGGATCGTTGCGGACGGGCAGGATATATATGGCCGCAAACTCTATTATCTCGATGCGCGGCGGCGGCTTTCCGCCTGTTACGATCCTTACCACAAGGCGCTTTCCGGGCTGATCGAGGAGGCGCGGGCAGGGTTTGGCTGCGCCATCCTGATCGACTGCCATTCCATGCCGTCGGCTGGCGGCGCGCCGTTCCGGCCGGGCGAGCCGCGGATCGACTTTGTGCTGGGAGACCGGTTCGGGTCGTCCTGCGCGCCGTCGATCATCCGCTTTGTCGAGGATACGCTGACCGGGTTCGGCTATCAGGTCGCCCGCAACGCGCCCTATGCCGGGGGCTATGTGGCGACGTCCTATGGCCGTCCGCGCGGCGGCGTCCACGCCCTGCAGATCGAGATCAACAGGGCGCTTTATCTCGATGAACGCCGCATCGCCCGCACGGGCGGTTTCGAGACTCTGCGGCGGAACATGATCCAGCTCATGGAAAAATTGACCGCTTTCGACGCCGACGATCTGCGCGTGGCGCAAGCGGCGGAATAGCGTTCGGGCATAAAAAAAGGCCGCGGACGAATCCGCGGCCGAAGTTGATAGGGAGGAAACGCCCAGGAACTGGGCAGCAGCGCCGAAACGCTGCGATATCTTTATAGCGCGGGACTCCGCTGCGATGCAACATAATTATTGCAACGCAACATGCTAAATATTAGAGCTTCCTGCTAAGGGGCTGGATTTAAATGCTTCATGGTCTGGCTCGTCTTTTGGCCAGGTCAACTAGTTGCGGGGACATTGTCAAAACCGCCATGGCGCCTTAGGCCAGCCGATCCTGATCGGGGTCGGCCCCATCCCAGAACGAAGCAGGTTCCCGCATGAGCGATAAACAGGCGCACCCGAACAAGCCCGAAAAGAAAAAGACCACGCTCGGCCGGATTGGCTCCGGCGTCGGCCGGCTGACCCGGGCGAAACGCCAGTTTGACATGCCAAAGGGCGGTCAAAGCCTGAAAGTGGTGATCGCCACCGACGCGTGGAAGCCGCAACTGAACGGCGTCGTCAGAACGCTCGACACGCTTGGCAATATTCTGACCGATTTCGGCAATGAGGTTCTTTACATCACGCCGAATGATTTTCGGTCCGTGCCGCTGCCGTCTTATCCGGAAATTCGACTGTCGCTGATGCCGAACCGCAAAGTGGCGAAGATGATCAACGAATTTCAGCCCGATGCGATTCACATTGCAACCGAAGGACCGATCGGCCGCGCCACCCGCCGCTTTTGCAAGCGTCGGCTGTATCCATTTACCACCAGCTTCCACACGCGCTTCGCAGAATACGCCAATGAGCGCTGGAAAGTGCCGACCAGCTGGGGCTACGGCATCCTGAAAGACTTTCACAAGGACGGCGAGACCATGATGGTCGCAACGCCGGGCCTCGTGTCCGAACTCAAAGAGCGCGGCTTTTCAAACATGAAGCTGTGGGCGCGCGGGGTCGATCTGCAACAGTTTGTTCCCGGCGACCGCGCCTTTCTCGACCAGCATGAGCGTCCGGTGTTTTTGTATGTCGGCCGTCTCGCCGTTGAAAAAAGCATCGAGGATTTTCTTGAGGCGGATTTGCCCGGAACCAAGGTGGTGGTCGGCGAGGGGCCGCAACGCGCCGAGTTGGAAGCGAAATACAAAGATGCTGTATTCACCGGTCCGAAATATGGCGACGAACTGACCAAGTATTATCAGGCTGCGGATGTTTTCGTGTTTCCCTCGCGCACCGACACGTTCGGCCTGGTGAATGTTGAGGCGCTGGCCTGCGGCGCGCCGGTGGCGGCGTATCCCGTGCGCGGTCCGCTGGAGATTCTCGATGGCGCGCCGGCCGGCTGCGGCTCAATGGATGAGGATCTGACAAAGGCGTGCCTGACCGCCTATGAGAACCGCGATCCCGAAGCCTGCCGGAAATGGGCGGAGAACTTTTCCTGGGAAGCCGCCTCGCGCCAGTTCATCGCCAACCTCGAAACGCCGGGGTTTGATGAAACCTTCTGGCTGCGCTCGGCGAAGATGATCGACTGAATCTGTCTCAGCCCGGCACAATATCCACCTGAATCCGATAATCGGCGCCCGCGGATACATCCGGCGATAGACGAAATCGCGTTAAAGGCGAACCTTTTCGCGCCGTTTCACGCCAGCGGCACGGGGCTTGCGTTCCACCTCAGCGAAGCAGACCGCGCATGGGAGCGTTGGGGTCGTGAGTGGAGCAGGGACAATGGCGCATCCGATAGATGTACATGTGGGCAGGCGATTGCGGCAGCGCCGCCGCCTTCTGGGGCTGACCCAGGAAAAGCTGGCGCAGGCGGTGGATATACGCTTTCAGCAGATTCAGAAATATGAGAGCGGCTCAAATCGCATTTCCGCATCCCGCCTTTGGTCGCTCGCCATGGCGCTTGAAGTGTCGATCACCTATTTCTTTGAAGGCATGAACGGCGCAGAGCCAAAGCTCGAATACAACCTCAAATCCGATTACGGCTTCGCCGAAGCGCCTGCTGAAGGCCTGCTCGACGAAAAAGAGACCATGGATCTCGTCCGTTATTATTATCAGCTCAATGAAGAACCGCGCCGCCGCCTTCTCGATCTGGCCCGCGCGCTTTCCGAAAAATAGAAAAGATCCTTCCGACCTCCGAGACAGGGACTTGCACCATGGCGCGGCGATCAGCATGATCGCTGCGCCATGACTTTTTCAATACAAGAGATTTCACAGTTCGCAGCTTTTTCGGAGCGCCTTGCTGACGCAGCGCGTGCGGAAACGCTGCCGCGGTTTCGCAATCAAGCGACCATATTCAACAAGGCCGGCCAGATATCTGAGTTGGGGTTCGACCCGGTGACAGATGCAGACCGTGAGGCCGAACGCGTCCTGCGCAGGATGATCGAAAGCGTTCATCCATCTCATGGCGTGCTTGGCGAGGAATTTGGTGAAACCAAAGCCGGCGGCGATTGGCGCTGGGTGCTCGATCCCGTGGACGGAACCCGCGCCTTCCTGTGCGGCGCGCCGAGCTGGGCGACGTTGATAGCGCTCGAATATAAAGGTGTTCCGGTGCTTGGTCTGATTGATCAGCCGTTCACCGCAGAACGCTGGATCGGCTACAATGGCGCCGCGCAATTCACGCGTGAAGGCGCCGGCGTCGCGGCGTCGACAAGCGGATGCCGCGACATTTCAAAGGCGCGGGTTTCGACAACCGACCCGCTCGCGACCGGCTATTTCTCTGACGCCGAAGCGGCGGCCTTTGCGCGCGTTGCAAAGGCATCGCGGGTCGCGCGCTTTTCGCTTGATGCTTACGCTTATGGACTGCTGGCTATTGGCGAGCTTGATCTGGTGATTGAAAGCGCGCTTAAGCGTCACGACTATGCTGCGCTTATCCCCATTGTTGAGGGGGCGGGGGGCGTGGTGACGAACTGGCGTGGCGAGGCGCCGGGGACGGATGATGCGGGCGAACTGATCGCAGCGGCGACGCCGGAATTGCACGAAGCCGCATTGGCGCTGCTGGCCGGTTAAGTCAGTCGCCAAGAACCGGCGCAACGAACTCGTCAAAAGCCGTGAAATATAGATCGCGAATGGAATCGCGCTCCATCATGATTTCATGCAAGGCGCCGGGAATTGTGACAAGCGATATCATGTCGCTGGAGTCGGCGATGGTCTGATGATCGGCGCCGTCGATCTGCTGCTCGGCGCCGGCGGTGACGATCAACACCGGAATATGGATATTCGTCAGCGCGCCTTCGGCATGAATAGCAGCACTCGATGTCATGGCGTCGCGAACCCAGCCATAGGTCGGCGTGGTGGAGGCCGCCTTCGGTTCGGCGAGTTTCAAATCGCGGAACCGCGCATGGCGGGTCTTGTCGCTGGTGAAGATATTGCCGTCGAAGATTTCAGCATGGTCGCGCGAACGCGCCGTTTCCGCGCCGGCAAAGCCAAGGGCGCAGGCCGCAGCAGAGGCGAGGCTCAACATTTTGTTCTGGGCTTCGGGGAAAAGCCGGGTCATGGGCGCGCACAAAACGGCGCGCGCAAAGCCATCGTAGCCCTGCGACAGCAACAGCAGCGCCGGAAGGCCGCCCATGGAATGGGTCATCAGCAGATACGGCCCGGCAAAACGTTGCTTGACGTGACCTTCGAAGAAGTTTCGCAAATCATCGCTCAGCGTATGAAAATATCCGCGCCATTTCGTCTCGCGAGCGCTGGTTCGATCCGACAGGCCCTGCCCGCGCCAGTCGATCATGGCGACATTCAGCCCGCGCGCATTCAGATCGCGCACGGTCTCGAAATATTTCTCGATGAATTCGGACCAGCCGGTGACAAGCACGACGGTCCCGCGCGCATTCGCCGCCGGAAAGAAACCTGCGCGCAGTTCTGCGCCGTCGGCCGCGATAATCTTCTCGGCGCTGGCGCCGTCCGGCGCCGGGTTATCGGCGATGTCAATGAAGCCTGTCATCGGTTCTCGTCCAGACTGATGCGCGCCATCACGCTCATATCGCCAGCGATGGATACTCTGCCTGAAACATAGGCGCTTTCAAAGGCGCGCGCGCCGGCGATGGCGCGCACCAGGGCTTCGCGCGCCCCGTTCCACTGGCAGGAAGCTTCGGCGTCGTCGGGTTGGCGGGTCAAAATTTTCGGCGGCGCCGCGCGGCCATCAACCCAGAGAGGCAAACCCGAATCCGGCGCGAGTTCCAGAACAGACCCGAACGCAGCGGCGAAACTTTTTATCGCCGCTGCGCTGAGCGCGTCATGGTTAGGTTCGACCGCCACTATTCCAGCAGGGCGCCGTCAGCCGCGAGCGGCTTGCGGAACTTCAAGGTCATACGATCGCTTTCGCCAATCGCGTCATATTTGGCGCGGTCGAAGTCAGGATCATCCTGACCGCGCACGGCCGAGGACCGGCGCACCGGCGGCAGGGTCCAGACGCCAAAGGGGTGGTCCTTGGTGTCGGCTTCGTTTGCGTTCACTTCTGAAGCGGAGTCGAACTCAAAACCGGCCGCCGCCGCGAGCGCTTTCACATCATCCGTGTACACATAGCCGGAGCTTCCATCATCGGGAACCGAGGCGTCGTCGGCGCGGTGTTCGACGACGCCAAGCAAGCCGCCTGGCTTAAGCGCGGTGTAGAATTCTGCGAAGTTGGCTTCCGCCGAACCGTTATTCATCCAGTTATGGACGTTTCGGAAGGTCAGCACCGCATCCGCCGTGCCGGGAGGGGCGATGTGATGGCCCTCGCCAAGGGCGGTCATTTCCACGTCGCCGTAAATTTCCGGCTGCTCCACATAGGTTTCGCGATAGCTCGCCAGCGCCGCCAGGGCGCGTTCGCTCGCCCCTTCGGACGGGAAGCCCGCCGCGTAAAATTTGCCGCCGCCCGATTTAAGGTAAGGCGCAATGATCTGGCTGTACCAGCCGCCGCCCGGCGACACTTCAACGACCGTCATGCCGGGTTCAATGCCGAAGAACATCAGCGTCTCGACCGGGTGACGGTACTGGTCGCGCGCGCGTTCTTCGTCGGTGCGGTGGTCCCCGGCCAGCACTGCGTTCAGTTGTGCGGCCTTGTCCATGGGCGCCGCCTGTTCTTCGCCAGAGCTGGCGGGTGCGGTTTTTTCACCGCATGCGCCCAGAGCGAGAGCAAGTCCTAATCCCATGCCAGCGTATAGCGCGGCTTTTTTCTTCATTATTCATCTCCCTTGATATGTCCGGCGGCCCCAATAACACGGTTTTCGCCGGCGTCGAACGGCGGCGGCCCGTCTGGAGGACACATCTGGCTGAGGGGCAGGGTTTCGGCGCCTCTTGAACTCGATTTCCGGGCGCCTATCTCGGTTGCAGATGGAGGCCAGACGGCTCTGTCTGCGTCCCCTCCGGCCACATTGGCGGAGGCGCCGGTCCAAAGTCGGGATCGGTGCGGGCGCGATTTCAACCTCGCTTGGCTCAAGGAGGAACAAGCACATGCGTACTTTCGACCTGACCCCCCTTTATCGCTCTACGGTCGGCTTTGACCGCGTTTTCGACCTGCTCGACACGGTCGGGAAGACCGAGACTGGCGGCTATCCGCCCTACAACATTGAACGCCTCGATGAGAATGACTACCGCATCACCCTCGCTGTCGCGGGATTTGCGGAAGACGAGCTTGATGTCGAGCTGCACCAGAACACGCTGACCGTCACCGGCGCCCGGAGCGACGAAGATGACGGCCGCACCTTCCTGTATCAGGGTATCGCCGGGCGCTCCTTCCAGCGCCGCTTCCAGCTCGCCGAGCATGTGGAAGTCGCTGGCGCTGCGCTGGTCAACGGGTTGTTGAATATCGAGCTGCGCCGGGAGATTCCCGAAGCCCTGAAGCCGCGCAAGATTTCCATCAAGGGCGGCAAGGCGACGAATGTAAAAGTCCTAAAAGACGCAGACGCCGCCTAAAATACCCCCTCTGATTGCACTTTCCGAGACACACTGGGCGTGAGATTCCCTCTCACGCCCTTTTTTATTCGCTCACGGCTTGTTAGCATGCCCCACGGTATTGAGTGGGGAAGCAGGGAATGCGTTTGTTCAGGTTGATTGCGTCGGGAGCGGCGATGGCTGTGCTGGCCGCTTGCGCCAGCGATCCGGGCCCCGCTTATGGAACGGAATTATCCATTTCTATCCCGTATGACCCCTATGATTTCGATCCCGACGATCTGCAGGCGGAAGCGGACGCCCATTGCAACGCCTATAATCTGAGGGCCGTATTCGACGGCGAGACCATCGACAATCAGTCGGTGCGCTGGCGCTATCGCCATTATCGCTGCGTCTGAAGCAGCGCGGTTTACTCGTCCGCGAGCAATTCTTTCGCTTTTTCAAAAACCTCCGGGTTCGCGGCGAGGATCGAGCCGTTGGAAAGGTAATTCTTGCCGCCGTCGATTTCCGAAATCATGCCGCCCGCTTCGCGGACCAGCGCTGCGCCGGCGGCCACGTCCCAGATATTGAGGTCGCGTTCCCAGAAAGCGTCATAACGGCCGGCCGCCACCCAGGCGAGGTCGAGCGCGGCGGCGCCGAAGCGGCGAACGCCCGCGGTTTCTTTGAGCACGCGCTTGGTTTCGTCGAGGGCGCGCTTGCGGCCCGGCCGTCCTGCGAAGGGAAGGCCGCAGGCGAACAGGCATGTGGTGATGTCGTCACGGCCCGATACGCGCATCCGCCGGTCATTGAGATAGGCGCCTTCGCCTTTTTCCGCCCAGAACAATTCATCCGATGCGGGGTTGAAGACAACGCCGGCATAAGGCTGGCGGTCGCGTTCCAGCGCAATGGAAATGGCGAAATGCGGCAGGCCATGAAGAAAGTTGGTGGTGCCGTCGAGCGGATCGACAATCCAGCGGTTGGAATTGTCGATGCCTTCGATCTCGCCGCGCTCTTCCATGACGAAGCCGTATTTCGGGCGCGCCCGCGACAGTTCTTCGTAAATATCCTGCTCGGCTTTGTGGTCGGCGCGGCTGACAAAGTCGGCGGCGCCCTTGCGCGAAACCTGCAGCGCCTGCGCCTCGCCAAAATCGCGCGTCAGTCCCCGCGCCGCTTTCCTTGCGGCGTTAATCATAACGGTCATCAGGGCGGATGCGTGCGGCATGGGAGCTTTCAACGGTTGAGGTGCGGCGCACCATAGTGCGGATGAAGCCGCTTGCAAGCTTCTCAGCAAGGCCAGGGGCGGTCAATATCGCTTTGGGCGGCAAACAGGGCTAAGAGCCGGGCGCGTTGTAGAGATTTTCATGTCCGAGCCCCTAATGCCATCGCCGCAGACGGCTTCGCTGACCTCGCGCGTTGCGCGCGGCGCGGCCTGGATTATGGGGGCTGGCGTTGTTGCAAGGCTGCTTGGCGCCCTGAACACGATCATTGTCGCGCGGCTGCTGGCGCCAGCCGATATCGGCATCGTTGCAACAGCGACCATCACCATGCAGCTCCTGCAAGGCATTTCCGACATTGGCGTCAGTCAGGCGGTGGTCAAGTTTCGCGACGCCGACCGCGACGACCTCAACACGCTGTTTACGCTGTCGGCTATTCGCGGCGTCTTTATCGGCGCCTTGCTCTTCGCCGCTGCGCCGCTGGCGGCTCAATTCTATGGCGACCCGCGGCTGTTCTGGGCGTTTGCCGGGGTCGCGCTGTTTCCGGTGCTGACAGGTCTCCTCAATCCGCGATTTTACGAGTTTGAGCGCGATCTGAAATTTTCGCGCGAGTTTATTGTGACCTTGCTGAACCGCCTTGCCGGTGTCGCGGTGTCGCTCACCATTGCCGTGATCTTTCGCACCTATTGGGCGATCATCGGCGGATTGCTTGCTGGCGCACTGGTCCAGTTGCTGTTGTCTTATGTGTTGCGCCCGCATGCGCCGCGCTTCAGCTTCAAGTCCCTCCGCAAAGTCTTCGGGTTTTCAGGCTGGCTGGCGGGGGTCAGCTTCATGGCGGCGCTGAACAACAAACTCGACGTGCCGATCCTGACGCGTTTTGCGGGCGTCGGCGGTTCCGGCGTCTATTTTCTCGGCATGCAGCTTTCGGAACTTGTCGCCGGACAGGTGGCGGCGCCGATGACCCGCGCCATCTATCCGGGTCTTTCCGAATTGCAGGGCGAGCGCGCGCGCATGCGCAACGCATTCCTGCGGGGCGTCGAAGCGCTCGGCGCTTTCGCCATGCCGGCGGCGTTTGGCCTTGCTTTTACGGCATCGGACGTCACGCAGGTGCTGCTCGGCGACAAATGGGCGGGGGCGGCCGGAGTGATCGCGTTGCTGGCGCCAGTCATCGGTTTGCAGTCTTTATTCTTTGCGACGCAGGCCTATGCGGTGGCGCTGGGTCTCACGCGGCTCGTATTTTTCCGCGAGCTTGTCTTCTTTATGGCGCGCATGCCTGTTTTCATCTGGGCGGCGTTCACGCATGGGCTGCAAGGCGCTGTCGCCGCCGCCGCAATTCTTGGGCTGTTTCATGTGCTGCTCAATCTGGCGCTTTATTCCCGAGCGAGCGGGCGGATGTTTTGGGAGCCGCTCATGGCGGCCCGGCGGCCCATCGCTTCCGTCGCCGTCATGGCCGCCTGGTTCGTCCTGATCGATCCCCGGATCGCAGCCCTTGACGGTCTTCCGATCCTCGCGGGCCTGTGCATCGATGTGGCGATTGGCGCTTTCATCTATATTGCAGCGATGTATGTGCTGTGGCGACTCGAAGGGCGGCCTGGCGGCGTTGAGCGCCACATCGCCGCCGCTTTGTCGGCTTTGCGCAAGCGCATCGCCCGAAATTAAAAGCTTGAGAACTGCAACCCATAGTTCCGTGTGCGCATCCGCTCGGCTATGAAGATTGCAGGGAACATTCAGGGAAGGAAATACGCAGATATGGCTGACATGGAGCCGCTCGATCCGCAGAAAACGGCCATTGCCGCCTTTAAACTCCTGACCGAAAATCCACTGTTCAAAGTCAGCGAAGCGGAAATCCGCGGCAATGTGTACCGCGTGTTTGAAAATGCACCGGACAGCCTTGGCCAGCTTTTCGCCCATGCGGCGGCGACCCATGGCGAAAAAGAATTCATGGTGTTTGAAGGCGAGCGGATCAGTTTCGCGGAGATGTGGCGGCGGGCGTGCCGGTTCGCCGGCGCGCTTCAAAGCGAGCTCGGCGTCAAACAGGGCGACAAGGTGGCCCTCGCCATGCGCAATTTCCCCGAATGGTGCGTCAGCTATATGGCGCTCATTTCCATGGGCGCGGTGGTGGTGCCGCTCAACGCGTGGTGGAAAGCCGAAGAGCTCGAATATGGCCTGAAAGATTGTGGCGCGAAAATCGTGATCGTTGACGGCAAGCGGCTTGAATATCTGGCGCCGCTGAAAAAACCGCTCGGGCTCACGCTCATTCTGGCGCGCGACAAGGGCGAGGGCGCCGATTATGAGTTGGATGACCTTCTCGCCCGCGCCAAAATTGATTCAGCGCCGGATGTCGCAATCCATCCCGATGATGATTTTTGCATCGTGTACACTTCCGGCTCGACCGGCAATCCGAAAGGCGTCGTCCTCACGCATCGCGGCGCAATCTCTACATTGTTCTCATGGTCGTTCGTCGCGGCGATTTTGAAAGAGCTGCGCGGCGGCGTCAGCCCGTTTGGCGAAGATCCCGGCATCCTGCTCGCGATCCCCCTGTTTCACGTCACCGGATCGCATTCCATCTTCCTGTTGTCCTATATGGTCGGGCGGCGAATTGCGATGATGTATCGCTGGGATCCAAAGGAAGCAGGCGAAATCATCAATCGCGAAAAGCTGACCAACTTTGTCGGCGTGCCAAGCCAGTCGTTTGAGTTGATGCAGGCGGTCGGGCCGGAAGGACTGCCGACGCTGATCGATATCGGTTCCGGCGGCGCCAAACGGCCGGCGGAGCACGTCAAGAAACTGACGGAAAAGTTCAAGAACAGCAAACCATCATCCGGCTACGGATTGTCGGAAACCAACGCGCTGGGCTGCATCATCTCTCAGGGCGATTACCAATTGCGCCCGGATTCGACGGGCCGCCCGGTGCCGCCGGTGACCGATATCAAAATCATGAAAGACGGCGCTGAACAGCCGCGCGGGCAAGTGGGCGAAGTCTGGATCAGAAGCCCGGCCAATTTCCGCGAATATCACAATCTCCCGGACGACACCGCCAAGGCGCTGACTGCCGATGGCTGGTTCCGCACCGGCGATCTCGGGCGCATGGACGAGCAGGATTATGTTTATATTGTCGATCGCCTGAAAGAGCTGATCATTCGCGGTGGCGAAAACATCTCCTGCCTTGAGGTCGAAAACCGCGTCTATGTGCATGACGCGGTGGCCGAGGCGGTGGTGTTCTCGGTGCCTGACGAAGTTCTGGGCGAACGTGTCGGGCTGGTCGCCTATCCCAAAGACGGACGCACCATTGATGCGAGCGAACTGCGTAACTTTATTGCGGAAGAGCTTGCCGGCTTTAAGGTGCCCGAGCGAATCTGGATATCGCCCGCGCCCCTGCCGCGGCTGGGAACGGCGAAATTCGACAAAATCACCGTGCGGAAAATTGCGCTTCAGCATCCGCCGGCCTTTTCGGCTTAAGAAGGAGCCTTGCCATGAGCGATCTTGAAACATTCCGCGCCGAGGCGCGGGCGTGGCTCGAAGAAAACTGCCCCAAGGAAATGCGCGACGGCGCCGGCGGTGAAGAAAATATCTGCTGGGGCGGCACGCAGTGGAAATTTCAGTCGGACGCCCAGAAAACCTGGCTCGACCGTATGGCGGCGAAAGGATGGACGGTTCCGCACTGGCCGAAGGAATATGGCGGCGGCGGATTGTCGAAAGAGGAAGTGAAAATCCTCAAGGCGGAAATGCGGTCGCTGAAATGCCGTTCGCCGCTGGAAAGTTTCGGCATCTGGATGCTCGGGCCGGCGCTGTTGAAATACGGCGCGCATGAGCAAAAAGCGCATTTCCTTCCGCCCATCGCGCGCGGCGAAATCCGCTGGTGTCAGGGGTATTCCGAACCGAATGCGGGGTCCGATCTCGCCTCGCTGCAATGCAAATGCGAGGACAAGGGCGATCATTGGCTGATCAACGGCCAGAAAATCTGGACGTCATACGCTGATGAATCCGACTGGATTTTCGTGCTCGTGCGCACCGATCCGAAAGCGACCAAACATAACGGCATCAGCTTTATTCTGGTCGACATGAACCAGAAAGGCGTTTCAACGAAACCGATCAAGCTGATTTCCGGCAAGTCGCCTTTCTGTGAAACCTTCTTTGACGACGCGACGGCGCCGAAAGAACATGCGCCGGGTGTGTCGGCGATTGTCGGTGAGATTAATCGCGGCTGGGACGTGGCGAAATATCTCCTCACCCATGAGCGCGAGATGATTTCCGCTGGCGGCGGCGGACTGCTCGGCGGTCGCGGCATGGGCGAGGTCGCCGCGCAGGAAATAGGGCTTGAACATGGACGTCTCGCCGATCCGCTTTTGCGCGCGCAGATCGCCAAGGCCGAAATTGACGGCTGGGCGTTCCTCTTGACCCTCGAACGGATGAAAGACGAAGCCAAAGCGGGGCAGGGCGTCGGCGCCAATTCGTCCATGCTCAAATATTACGGCACCGAGTTCAACAAGCGCCGGTTCGAGCTGCTCATGGATATTGGCGGCTCTGACGAGCTTGAATGGGAAGGCGAGCGCACGAAAGACGGCAAGCTCGCCCGCGGCTGGCTGCGCACGAAAGCCAACTCCATCGAAGGCGGCACGTCGGAAGTGCAGCTCAACATCATTGCAAAGCGCATTCTCGAATTGCCCGGCGCGTAAAGGAACAGTAGATGCCTCTCGTCCTCACCGAAGAACAGGAAATGCTCAAGGAATCCGCGCGCGGATTTCTTGATGAAAAGGCGCCGGTTTCTGCGCTGCGAAAGCTCCGTGACACAAATGATCAAACCGGTTTCTCGCGCGATCTCTGGAAGGAGATGGCGGAGATGGGCTGGGCCGGCATTCTGGTGGAGGAAGAGCATGGCGGCGCTGATTTCGGTTTTGTCGGCGCAGGCGTCCTCGCCGAGGAGATGGGCCGCACGCTGACGGCGTCGCCATTTCTGTCGACGTCGATCCTCGCCGCGACGGCGCTGAAAAAAATCGGCACCGATGCGCAGAAACAGGCGAGCCTGCCGAAAATCGCCGCCGGTGAATTGCTCTATGCGCTGGCCGTCGATGAACACCGCAAACACGGACCGGCGAAAACCGCCATGAAAGCGGAAAAGCACGGCAACGGATTTAAACTCTCCGGCGACAAGACATTCGTCGCTGACGGGCATGTGGCTGACAAGATTATCGTCGCCGCACGCACCGCTGGCGCCGCTGGCGAACAGGATGGGCTGACCCTGTTTCTGGTCAATGCAAAATCTAAAGGCTTGACCGCCGAACGCACGCAGATGGTCGACAGCCGTAATGCGGCGCGGCTCAAATTCGACGGGGTCGAGGCGACCGGCGACGATGTGCTGGGCGAAGTCGACGGCGGTTATATGGCGCTTGAAGGCGTGTTGAATGCGGGCCGCGCAGGGCTGGCGGCGGAGCTTTCCGGCGCCTCGCAGGCGGCTTTCGGCATGACGGTAAATTACCTGAAAGAGCGAAAGCAGTTCGGCGCTGAAATCGGCTCTTTCCAGGCGCTGCAGCACCGCGCCGCGCATCTTTATTCGGAAATCGAACTGGCGAAATCGGCGATTTTGAAAGCGCTGCAGGATCTCGATGCTCATTACGGCATGGCCGGGCCGATTTGTTCCTTGGCGAAGGCGAAAGCCGGCGAAGTCGCCAAGCTCGCCAGTCAGGAAGCGGTGCAGATGCATGGCGGCATCGGCATGACCGACGAATTTGACATTGGCTTTTATATGAAGCGTATTCGCGTCGCGCAGGAAATGTTCGGCGACCCCGCGTTCCACGCAGACCGAATTGCGCAAATGCGCGGCTACTAACAGGAATTGAAAATGCCGTTCACCACGCCTGAGAAAGTTTCAGAGTTTATCGGCAAGGAAGTCGGCGTGTCCGACTGGCTGGTCATCGATCAGGAGCGGATTGATAAATTCGCCGACGTCACCGAAGATCACCAGTTCATCCATATCGACCCAGAAGCGGCGAAAAAGACGCCGTTCGGCTCGACCATTGCGCACGGCTTTTTGACGCTTTCCATGCTGTCGAAATTAGCCTCCGGAAGCGTCATCATCTTTGAAGGCGTCAAAATGGGCGTCAATTACGGCTTCGAAAAAGTCCGCTTCGTCACGCCGGTGAAGTCGGGCCAGAAAATCCGCGGGCGGTTTTCGCTGATGTCAGCGGATTCGAAAATTCCCGGCCAGTGGTCGCTGAAATATGCGGTCAAAGTCGAGATCGACGGCGAGGCGAAGCCGGCGCTGGTTGCTGAATGGCTGACCATGCAGTTCGTTTGAGAGTTTGGAAATGTCGGAACATGTCGCTGAAATCGCCTGGAAGCGGGAGACCGATAGCTTCGCCTATGACGATTATAACCGCACTCATTCATGGGCCTTCGACAATGGCCTTTTGATGAAAGCAGCGGCGGCCCCGGCCTTTCTTGGCGATCCCTCCTGTGTCGATCCGGAAGAGGCGTTCGTCGCCTCGGTGGCGTCTTGCCATATGCTCACTTTTCTCGCCATCGCCTCGCGCAAGCGGCTGACGATCGATTCCTATGAGGATAAGGCGGTCGGTCACATGGAGAAAAATGAAGCGGGGCGGCTTGCGATCACGCGCGTAGAACTCAATCCCAAAATCATATTCGCAGCCGGCGTTGAGGTTGACTCATCGATGCTTGAGACGTTGCATCACGTCTCCCATACGGAATGTTTTATCGCCAACTCCGTAAAAACCGATATAGTTGTGAATATCCTGAAATAGAGACATCCCTTCGCTCGGGAGGCGCCGTCATGATATCAAGATCGAATCCAGCCGCAGTGTTTGCTGTAGTGTTTGCTGTTTTGCCGGCGACGCTTGCCGTCTTCGCCGCAACGCCAGCCATGGCGAAAAAGCCGGTGATGACGGTTGAAGTTCCGATCGAGATCACGCCGAAGGAAAACCTTAAAGTCGAATGTTCGCAGCTCGTGGCGGATCAATCGGATCTCGATCAGGCGCTGGAGGTCTGCAATGCGGCCGCCGCCGAAACGCCCGATGATGGCGATGTCTATTATTACCGCAGCTATGCGCATTATTATCGCGATGAACTGGCCGAGGCTGAGGCCGATGCAACCCGCGCGATTGAACTCAATACATCGCGGCTGGCGAAGGCCTATTATCTGCGCGCGACCATCAAGGAGCGCAATCGCGAGTTGCGCGAGGCGAGCGTCGATTTCAAGAAAGCCCTTGAACTGGAGCCTGACTGGTCGGCGGCGCGCCGCAAGGTCGAAGACTACGCCTGGGCGTATGAAAGCGAATGAAGGCGCGTTGTCGTGTTAACGGCGCCAACTGGAAATAAAGCGGAGTAAAAAATGTCGATCAGATATGACGGAAAAGTCGCAATCGTCACCGGCGCGGGCAACGGCCTCGGCAGATCGCATGCGCTGGCGCTGGCCGAGCGTGGCGCGAAGGTGGTGGTCAATGATCTCGGCGGCGCTGTCGATGGTTCCGGCGGGTCGATCTCGGCGGCGCAGGAAGTGGTCAACCATATCAACGCATCGGGCGGCGAGGCGATGGCCGATGGCGCCAATGTCACCAAGGAAGCGGAAGTCGCCGCCATGGTGAAAGCCGCCATGGAAAAATGGGGCCGCATCGACATTCTGGTGACCAATGCCGGCATCCTGCGCGACAAGACGTTTCATAAAATGGAGATCGCCGATTTTCGCGCGGTCATCGACGTGCATCTGATCGGGACGGCGATCTGCACCCATGCTGTCTGGCCGATCATGCGTGACCAGGCCTATGGTCGCATTGTCTGCACCTCGTCGCCATCGGGTTTGCACGGCATTTTCGGGCAAGCCAATTACGGCGCCGCAAAGGCCGGGATGATCGGCTTTATGAACGCGCTTCACCTGGAAGGGGCGAAGTACAATATCAAGACAAACGTCCTTTCACCGTCGGCGAAAACGCGGATGACCGAAGACCTCGGCATTCCGCAACCGATCCTCGATCAAATGACGCCGGAAGCCATCACCGCCGCCATGCTGTTCCTCGTCAGCGAAGAGGCGCCGTCGCGCGCGATTGTGAGTTGCGCAGCAGGCGGATATTCACGAGCCTATATCGTTGAGAGCGACGGGGTTTATCTGCCGCCCGACAGGCAAACGCCGGAAGACATTGCGAAAGACTGGGATCAGATTTCATCCACTGCGAACGTTCACTATTATGAAAACTCTTCAGGTCCGAATATGAACTTCATGACCAAGGCGAAAGCTTTTGCTGAGTCGAAGAAATGAGGCGATGGGCGGCGATAGTCGGGTTTGCGGCCTTGCCGGTCGCAGCCGCCTGCGCGCCAAAAACGGTTGAAGCGCCAGTGTCCTCAGCTGCGCCGGACGAAGACGCTATCTTGGCGACGGTCGATGCGTTTTTTCTCGGGATGGCGGCGAAGGACGCCGACGCGCTTTCGGCGATCATCGCGCCGGGATCGACGATGGTTGCGCTCGGCTACAGCGATGCCGGCGCCGCGCCGCCGCGCCGGACAAGCGCGCAGGATTTCGTCGATGGCCTGAAGGATAGGAGTTTTCCGGACCGTACGCTTGAAGCCTATTGGAATCCGACGGTGCTTCAGCGCGCCGACCTCGCCGTCGTGTGGACGCCGTACCGGATCGATATTGCCGGTGCGCGGCTTCACTGCGGCATAGATGTGTTCAGTATGTCGCGCGAAAACGGAAAGTGGCTCGTCGATTCATTGAGCTTCACGATGGAGCCCAAAGCCTGTCCCGAACTAGAGCCTCAAGGTGTCGCGGCGCGACCCGTGTTCCCAGAATAGCCCCAAGGAGATTTCCATGAGAGAAGCTGTCATCGTTTCCACCGCCCGCACGCCGATCGGCAAGGCCTATCGCGGCGCCTATAATGACACGACATCGCCGGCGCTGGCGGCGCATGCGATCAAGCACGCCGTGGAGCGCGCAAAAGTCGACCCGGCGGAGATCGAGGATGTGGTGATCGGGACCGCGATCCAGATGGGCACGGCCTCGCCCAATGTGGCGCGTCTGTCTCTCTTGCGCGCCGGGCTGCCGCAGACGGTTGCGGGCCAGTCACTCGACCGGCAATGCGCGTCGGGCATGATGGCGATTGCAACGGCGGCCAAGCAGGTGATCGCCGACAATATGGATGTGGTGATCGGCGGCGGCGTTGAATCGATTTCCATGAACCAGACGAAAGACATGTTCATCCGCCCTGATCCGTGGCTGATCAAGAATCTCCCCGCCACCTACATGCAGATGATCGAAACGGCGGAGATTGTCGGCGAGCGCTACAAGGTCTCGCGCGACGCGCAGGATGAATACGCCTACCAGTCGCAGATGCGCACCCACGCCGCGCAGCAGGCGGGAAAGTTCGACGATGAGATCGTACCGCTGGCGAGCGTGATGAAGTTTGCGAACAAGGAAACCGGCGAGACCTCCGACGTCGAAGTGAAACTCGACAAGGACGAAGGCAACCGTCCGGAAACCACGCTGGAAGGCCTCAAAGGCCTCAAGACCGTGTTCAAAGGCGGGCAGGTGGTGAAGGAAGGCAAACACATCACCGCCGGCAACGCGTCGCAATTGTCTGACGGCGCCTCGGCGTCTGTCGTTATGGAAGCGAAGGAAGCCTCGAAACGCGGTCTCGCGCCGCTCGGCATCTATCGCGGCATGGCGGTCGCCGGCACCAATCCCGACGAGATGGGCATTGGCCCCGTGTTCGCCGTGCCGAAGCTGCTGAAAAAATTCGGCCTGAAGATGGACGATATCGGCCTTTGGGAGCTGAACGAAGCCTTCGCTGTGCAGGTGCTCTATTGCCGCGACAAGCTCGGCATTCCCGACGAGTTGCTCAACGTCAATGGCGGCGCGATTTCCATCGGCCATCCTTACGGCATGTCCGGCGCGCGCATGGTCGGTCATGCGCTGATCGAAGGCAAACGCCGCGGCGCCAAATATGTGGTCTGCACCATGTGCGTCGGCGGCGGCATGGGAGCGGCCGGGTTGTTTGAAGTGGCGTAAGTGGCGACCGACTACGACGCCATCCATGACCTCATTCGCGAAGTGCGCAAAGGCGAAGTCGCGAGCTACGGCATGATCGCGAGTCTCTTGCCCGGCGTCGGCCCGCGTCAGGTGGCGCGCGCCATGTGGACCGCGCCAAAAGGATTGGCGTGGTATCGCATCCTCACTTCGTCCGGCGCGCCGGCCGATCATTCCGGCGCAGCGGAACAGCGGCGGCGGCTCAAGTCTGAAGGCGTCGCCTTCAAAAAGAACGGCGCCGTCGACTGGGCGCAATGTCGCTGGAAAGGTCCGTCGCAGAAATGGATGGACAGGAACGGCCGTGAGATAGAAGACGTGATGGAGATCATCGCCGGGTGGAAAAAATGAACATCACCTTCCTCCTCTTTCCAAATCTGACGCAGCTTGATTTCACCGGGCCGTTGCAGGTGTTGTCGCGTCTGCCGGGCGCGCAGGTCGCGCTGGCGGCGAAAACCATAGCGCCGGTTCCGACTGACTCTGTGCTGACGCTCAATCCGACGCATGACTTCGATGATTGTCCGCCAACGGGTCTGCTGTGTATTCCCGGCGGTTTCGGCGTCGATGATGCAATGCTGGATGCGGCGACCATCGCGTTCGTCAAACGCGAAGCAGCACGCGCGAAATACGTCACCTCGGTCTGCACCGGCGCGTTCATTCTCGGCGCAGCGGGGCTGCTTGCCGGAAAGCAAGCGACGACACATTGGGCGTACCATGACGAACTTCGCAAGGTCGGCGCGACGCCGGTGAGTGCGCGGGTGGTGCGCGACGGCAACCTGTTTACGGGCGGCGGCGTCACGGCGGGGATCGATTTCGCCTTTACGCTGACGGCGGAAATCGCCGGGGAAGATGTCGCCAAAGCGATCCAGCTTGGCCTTGAATACGATCCCGCGCCGCCCTTTCACGCGGGCTCCCCGGACAAGGCGGCGCCAGAGGCGCTGAGCAGCCAGAAAGCGCGCTATGCGCCGCGAATCGAGGCTTTTCGCGGGGCGCTGGCCCAAGCCCTTAAACAAACGTAATCTCCGGTTAACTGGCGCGCCGCAAATTCGTCGCATTCCGTGCTATGGTCGCGGCTGGCGCGATGCGCGCAGGAAAATCTCAAGGGCCGGAGCGAGAAATGATCAACCCGATTTCAAAAATGATTTTGTCTTTGTTCGCCGTGGCGATGGCGGCGACCGGCGTGGCGCAAGCCGCGTCGAAAGCGAAAATCGACGCGCGCACGGACAAGGCGCTGGCGGAATTCCGCGAAGATGTCGGCGGCGCCGATGCGGTGCTGGCGAAGGCTGCTGGCGTGCTGGTGTTCCCGTCGATCAAGAAAGCCGGCATCGGCATTGGCGGCGAATATGGCGAGGGCGCGCTGCGGGTGAACGGCCAAACCGTTTCCTATCATTCAACAGCGTCGGCCTCGATTGGTTTCCAGCTCGGCGCGCAGGCACGCCGGCAGATCATCGTCTTTCTCGATCCGCAGGCGCTGGAAAAATTCCGCTTGAGCGATGGCTGGGAAATCGGCGTTGATGCGTCGGTAACCGTGATTACGGTGGGCGCTGGCGGCGCCATCGATGCAACGCAAATCAACCAGCCAGTCGTCGCGTTCGTATTCGATTCAAAAGGGCTGATGTATAATCTGTCGCTGGAAGGCTCGAAGATTTCCGACATTCACGACGATTAAGGCGTGTTTACAGTCTGCCGGGCGCTGAGCGAGGGTTGACAGGGTCCGGGTTCTGATCACCATGCCCACCTATATTTGAGCGCGGGCGGTCAAATGAGAAAAGAACTTCATTCCAGCATCTTCGTGGCCATGCTCAGCTTCGCAGCCTTTGCGACTGTAGCGCAAGCGCAATCTCTTCATTCGGTTTTGGATCAATCTCGTGATCTTACTCTCGAAGACTTTGAGGAGACTGGCAAAACACGACGGTGCCTCAATTTTAAGAAATTGGAGAGGCTCAAGGCGATCACTGAGAAAGAGTTGCTGTTTGTTGAACAAGGAGAGCTCTATCGAAATGTGCCTTTTAGCGCCTGCACCGGTGCGATGGATCCCAACAACAGATATAATTTCAGTTCCAGCGGCGGAAGGATATGTAAGGGGAGTAATCTCGTCATCATTTCTCGCAGCTCTTGGGAGGTTGTAGGGGGGTGCAGTCTTGGAGACTTTAAACTTCTCAAGCTGCGTCAGGACATTGACACCTCAAAAGTGGACGATGAATAGGGTAGGCGACCATTGTTCGCTATGGATGGCTGTCCCAGGATTGGCGAATTAAACCAGATCAATCGCTGCTAACTGCGCGCGCTTTTCTCCGTCTGACAGGAACGATCCGGCGAAAGAGTTTTTCGCCAGCGTTTTGATGTCGTCCTTGGTCAGGTCCAGCGCGTCGATCACCGCCTTGAAATTATCCATCACATAGCCGCCGAAATAGGACGGATCGTCAGAGTTCACGGTCGCGCGCAGATTAAGATCGAGCATGCGTTTCAGCGGATGTTCACGCATGTCCTTCACAACGCAAAGCTTGAGATTGGAGAGCGGGCAGACGGTCAGGGTCATCTGCTCCTTCGCCAGCCGCGCGATCAGCGCGTCGTCCTCCAGCGACCGGTTGCCGTGATCGAGGCGGTCGACGTGCAGGATGTCCAGCGCTTCATAGACATAGTCTGGCGGGCCTTCCTCGCCGGCATGAGCGACCAGTTTCAATCCGCGCTCCTTCGCCGCTTTGAAGACGTTGGCGAATTTCGATGGCGGATGGCCGACTTCCGATGAGTCGAGCCCGACGCCTTCGATGCGGTCGAGCCATGTCTCCGCCTGTTTGAGCGTCTTGAACGCATCCTCTTCGGGAAGATGACGCAGGAAACACATGATCAGCTTTGCGGTCATGCCGAATTGCGCCTTGGCCATGGATAGCGCCGTTAGAATGCCGCTGATCGCCGTGTCGAACGGAACGCCGCGTTCAGTATGGCCTTGCGGATCGAAAAAGATCTCGACGTGACGAACATTGTCGGCGCGGGCGCGATTGAGATACGCCATGGTCAGGTCGAAGAAGTCTTCCTCGGTGAGGAGGACGCTCATGCCCTGATAATAGATGTCGAGAAAATCCTGCAGGTTTGAAAACTCATAGGCCGCGCGGATTTCCGCGACCGATTTGAACGGTATCGACACCTTGTTGCGCTGCGCCAGCTTGAACAGCATCTCCGGTTCGAGACTGCCTTCGATGTGCAGGTGAAGTTCCGCCTTGGGCAAAGCGGCGGCGTAGGCGATCAGGTCGGTTTTGCTCATGTTCTTTTTCGCACCATGTTAAAAGCGGCCGCGAACAGGGTGATCAGGGCTCCGATGACGCCAAGAGCCAGGGCCGGCGTTCCGGCTGCAAATTTCAAAGTCGTCGCGAGCTGCTGGATCAGCACAAAATTTTCCGACGTGGACAACGTTCCCGATGCGAATGACGCCACCAGCGCATTCTCAACCAGTTCGCATCCGACATAAACCGGCGGAAGGACCATCAAAAACCGCAGAAAGCTTTTCTCCATGCGCAGGGCCTTAAGGCCTGCGCCGATGCCCATCCACGCCACCATCAAATTCATCACCGCATAGGGAATGTCGATCACCTGCCAGGAGAGGTAATCGCTCGTGTTGTCGCCCATCGCCCGCAGCGAGCGCACTGGTTCAATGGCGGGAATGCCGGGCTGCATTTCGGGCAGTTTGCCGCCAGCGAGTTCGAGCGCGCGAGTCCACGGGCTTTCCATATTGAACGCCCAGAAAGAAAACACAAACAGGATGACAAACCAGATTGCGAAGCCGCGCAGGCTGGCGGTTTTGATGCAGTTGTCGATCCAGGCCATCACTTAAAACAAAAAGCCCTCTTTGAAGCCGACGCCGTCAACGTCGGAAAGTGCGGCGCCGTTTTCGGTTTTGCTGATGTCGAAAGCGGCCCGGATAAAGCCATTATAGGCGCTGCTTTCAATGGTATCGACGGCGACAAACTCGGCGCGCGCGCCCTCTCGCGTGATTGTGAGATCGATAAAGCCATGGCCTTCGCCTGACAGATAGCGAACGTCCTCATTGTCGCGATTGGTGAGCAGCGCATAATCGCCGCCCTTGCCGCCGAGAAAGCCCCGCGCATAGGGCGATGGCGACGTCACCGAATGAACGCCAAGTTCGACGCCCCTATTTGCGCCGTTCCGGTCGGTCAGGTCATTCGCCCACCATGTGTGCGTGTCGCCAGTGACGACGATCATGCCATTGTCGCCGGCGTTGCGCGCCATGTCGTAAAAGCGTTCGCGCGCCGCCGGGTAACCGTCCCAGGCGTCAAAGTTGAGCGGCAGGCCCAGCGTTGAAATCTGCACGAAGGCGCGCGCCTGATCCCACTGCTTTTCAAGTTCAGCGATCTGCTCTTCGGTGATATGCGGCGTCAGGTCGGGCGCCGTGACTTTCGCCATGGTCACCTGATTGGCCACAAGCCGCCAGGGCTGGCCGCTGGCGACAGAGTTGCGGAAGGTGCGGTCAAGATAATCGAGTTGCGCGCCGCCCAGCATCTCGCGCGTCTCGTCCCACAGGATTGTATTCTTGAAATGCTCGATATCTTCGGCGGTCTTCAACGTCGGCAGGATTTCCGAATATTCAAATTGTCGCGCACGCGCCATCAATCGGGTTTCGATCGCGGCGATGGTCAGCAAGTCGCCGAACGAGAAGGAGCGGAAGAAGGCTTCCGGCGCCATGTCCGGTTCACGCACAGGCATCCATTCATAATAGGCCTGCAGCGCGGCGCGGCGGCGGGCGTTCCAGTCGCCTTCCGTTTCGGGATCATGGTTTTCTGCGCCGCCGGACCAGGAATCATTCGAGGTTTCGTGATCGTCCCAGATCGCGATCAGCGCGTGGCGGCTGTGCATCGCCTGGCTCGCCGGATCGGATTTGTACTGGGCGTGGCGCTGGCGGTAATCATCGAGAGAAATGCATTCACCCGCCGGCAGATGTTCGCGGCCAAGCGCCTTGCCGGCCTCGCCGCCATAACCGTCGCGGCCATATTCATAAAGATAATCGCCGAGATGGATGACCGCATCGAAGTCTTCGTAGCGTGCGACAAGGTCGTAGACGTTAAAATGACCGAACGGATAGTTCGAGCACGACATAATTGCGAAACGCGCTTGCGCAAGGGCGCCGATGGGCAGGGTTTTGGTCCGGCCGACGGGGGACGTCACGCCGCCTGATTCAAATTGATAATAATACGTCGTGCCCGGCGACAGATTCCCGGCGAGCACTTTCACGGTCCAGTCGTGCGCCGCGCTGGTCGCGATTTCGCCTTCGCCTGTCACGGTGCTGAAATCTTCCCGGGTCGAGATGCGCCACTTCGCCGTGAGCGACGGCGGCGCCGAAGACAGCATTTCATGAAACAGCCGCGTCCATAGCACCACAGATGTCGCATCCGGATCGCCCGACGCCACACCATGTGAAAACAACCCTGATGCAGCCTCATTGACTGCGACATAAGGCGTCAGTTTCGGCGCTGACGCACAGGATGCGGCGCCCAGTGCGGCGCCTGACGCCAGTGCGGCGCGGCGTGTGATTTTGTTCGCGTTCATGTTCCCTCCCGGCGCCCCGAAAAATTCTCTGGCGGGGTGGATGCGCCCTCAATTTGCGCTAGTCTTATGACACAAATAGAGGCGCTGTCGAACGGCGCCTGCAGCATGTTGAGGGACCTATGCAAAAATTTGGATGGACGGCGCTCGCCGTTCTGATGCTTGGCGCTTGCGCCCCGAAAGACGGCGGCGAGGGTGAGGCTGCGGATGCGGCTGACGCGTCAGCGGCCGATGCCGCAGTTGCGAGCAACGAAACTGCGGACAAGGCGAACGAGGCCGTACGTCCCGATCTTGATCCATACCCATCGACCTATGAGCCTTATCCGGGCGAAACGGTGTTGTTGACGGGCGCCACGGTGCTCACCGGCGACGGCGAGCGCATCGAAAACGGCTCGGTGCTGATCGCCGATGGAAAGATTTCCGCTGTCGGCGCGGCTGATGCGGTTACCGCGCCGGAGGGGGCGACGACCATAAACGCGAACGGCAAGTGGGTTACCCCCGGCATTATCGATATTCACTCTCACCTCGGCGATTATCCGTCGCCGTCAAACCAGTCGACATCGGACGGAAACGAAATCGTTGCTCCGAATACGGCCTATGTCTGGGCCGAGCATTCCGTATGGCCGCAAGACGCTGGCTTCACGCGCGCGCTGGCCGGCGGCATCACATCGCTTCAGGTGCTTCCCGGTTCGGCGAATCTGTTTGGCGGCCGCTCCACGATCTTAAAGAACGTGCCGTCCCGGTCGGTGCAGGGAATGAAGTTTCCCGACGCTCCCTACGGGTTAAAGATGGCGTGCGGTGAAAATCCAAAGCGCGTCTATGGCGAACGCGGCGGCCCCGGCACTCGCATGGGAAATTTCGCCGGTTACCGCGCGGCCTGGATCGAAGCGGCGGCCTATCGCAAGAAATGGGACGATTATTGGGCAGACTATAAGGAGTGGGAGAACGACGATAGCGACGACAAAGAGGAGAAGCCGCCGGAAGCCCCGGCGCGCGATCTGAAGCTCGAAACCCTGGCTGGCGCTTTGCGCGGCGAAATCACCGTCAACATGCACTGCTACCGCGCCGACGAGATGGTGCAGGTGCTCGATATGGCCGAGGAATTCGGTTACAAGGTGACCACGTTCCACCACGCCATCGAGGCTTACAAAGTCGCCGACTACCTTGCGCAGAACAATGTCTGCGCAGCGGTCTGGGCGGACTGGTGGGGCTTCAAGCTGGAAGCGTTCGACACGGTCGGTGAAAACGCTGCGCTTGTTCATGCGCAACCCAATGGCTGCGCCATCATCCATTCTGATGATGCGCTCGGCATTCAGCGCCTCAACCAGGAAGCGGCGAAAGCCATGGCGGACGGGCGGCGCATCGGCATCGACATCGAACCGGAAGATGCGATTGCCTGGGTGACGTCAAACCCCGCAAAAGCCATGGGCATTCTCGATCGGACCGGCACGCTTGAAGCCGGAAAAATGGCGGACGTGGTTGTCTGGAACGGCAATCCGTTCTCGGTCTACGCAAAGGCCGAGAAAGTCTATATCGACGGCGCGCTGATGTATGACCGGGCTGATCCTTCGCTTTCACCGCGCATGGATTTTGAACTCGGCATGCATGACAACAGCTTTACCGGCGGGGCAGGACAATGAACGCGAACAGAATGAAAGATCTCAAAATGAAAACCTTGATCGCATTCGCGGCCGCCGCCGCAACCATCGCGTCCGCTGCGTCGGCGCAAACCGTCGCGATTATGGACGGCCGCGTTCACACGGTCTCCGGCGCGGTTATTGAAAACGGCGACGTCATCATCCGTGACGGGCGCATCGCTCAGGTCGGCGCCGATCTGACGGCGCCCCCCGGCGCCACGGTCATCGACGCAACCGGCAAGGTGGTGACGCCGGGCCTGTTTGCGCCCCTGTCCAGCATCGGTCTTGTTGAAATCGGGGCTATTGAAGACGCCAATGATGCAAGCCCGATAGAAGGGTTTCCGCTCGGCGCGTCCTTGAACGCGATTGATGCGTATAATCCCGGCTCCGTGCTGATCCCGGTGAACCGCGCCGCGGGCGTGACCCGGGCGCTGATGAGCCCGAGCGCGGGACCGACGATCTTTGCGGGACGTGCGGCGGTAATTGATCTGTCCGGACGTCCGAATTCAGTGACCCGCGCAGAAGCCGCGCAGATGGTCGTCATGGGTGAAAACGGCGCGGTTCGGGCCGGCGGCACCCGGATGGGCGCATGGGCGGTGTTGCGGGAATATCTCGACGAAGCGCGGTCCTATCACGCCAATCCCAACGATTATGTGCGCCGTCCCCATGACGGCCGCTTCGCATTGTCCGACCTCAAGGCGCTCGGCCCGGTGATCAATGGTGAACAGCCGCTGATCGTTTCGGTCAACAGCGCCAATGATATTCGCACGCTGATCAGGCTCAAAAACACCTACCGGTTGAATGTCATCATCGCCGGCGGTTCGGAAGCATGGCGCGTGGCGAGGGAGATTGCGACGGCCAACATACCTGTGATCACCAGCGCCATGTACAACCTGCCAGGTCAGTTTGAGGACCTTGATGCAACGTTGAAAAATACGGCGCGGCTCAATCAGGCGGGCGTCAAGGTGTCGTTCAACGAAGACGCGCACAATATTCGACTGATCCGTCAGCATGCGGGCAATGCGGTGGCCGAAGGTCTTCCCTTCGATGCCGGGCTCGCGGCGATTACGCTCAATCCCGCGACATTCTACGGACTGGGCGATCAGCTCGGTTCGCTTGACGCGGGCAAGATCGCCGATGTGGTGATCTGGGACGGCGATCCGCTCGAAGTCACCACCAAACCTGAAGCGGTGTTCATCAATGGCCGCCCGCAGGATCTCAACAACCGTCAGCAAATGCTGATGGAGCGGTATCGCGACTTGTCGCGCGGCGATCTTCCGCTCGCCTATCGCGGGGCCGAATAAACCTAAGACGCAATCGACGATTCAAGACCCGCAAGCGCTTCGCGTTTGCGGGTTTTTTCATTGCTGGCGATCAGGCTGAGCGCCAGCGACGGCAACAGGCCGAGTGCGATCAGCGTCAGCGCCGCCGGGGCGGCGTCGGCCAGCCTTTCATCCGATGCAAGGCGGTAGATTTGCGTGCTGAGGGTTTCGAAATTGAAAGGGCGCAGGATCAGCGTTGCAGGCAATTCCTTTGCAATGTCGATGGCGACGATGGCGGCGCCCGCAACAATGGATGTGCGCGCCAGCGGCCAGTGCACATCAGAAACAATGCGGCGCGCGCCGGCGCCGAGAACGCGCGCGGCAGCGTCCAGTTGCGGATTGATCTGCGCCAGCCCGCCGGCTGTGGCGTTATAGCCCGCGGTTAAAAAACGCGCGACATAAGCATAAAGCAAGATGATAACGCCGCCTGCGATCGCATGCCCGCTGATGCGCGCCAGCCCTGATGACAAGGCGAGGACGCCAATCGCCATCACGGCGCCGGGCACCGCATAGCCGAGCGTCGCCGCCCGCAGGAAAATGCGCGTGACCGGTCCGCTTGCGGCGCGTGCGGCGTAGGCAAGCGCGAGCGCGAGACACATGGCGGCGATTGCGCCGGCGGCGGCGATCATCGCGGTGTTGAACCCGGCGCTGATCAGATTGTTCAGGATTGCAGCATTCATTTGCGGATCGAGCTTGGCGAGCAACACGCCTGCTGGCGCCAGAAAACCGAATGACACCGGCGCCATGCATGCGGCCAGCGCCAGCGCCCCGTGCATGGGCGACAGGCGCAGCCGGCGGTTTGCGCGTTGCGTTCTTGCGTCGTCGCTTGACCGGCCGGCGCGGCTGAGGCTTTCCAGCAGCACCAGCAACAACGCGACAATGAACAGACCTGAAGCGAGCTGCATGGCGCCGTGGAGATCGCCAAGACCGTGCCAGGTCCGGAAGATGCCGACGCTCAATGTCGGGACGCCGAAATAATCGGCGACGCCGTAATCGGCGACAATCTCCATCAGCGCGAGGGCGAGCCCGCCGAAAAACGCAGGCCGTGATGCGGTGAGAATAAGACCGAGGCTGGCGCGCAGCGGACTGGCGCCGAGCATTCGCGCCGCCTCCATGATGGCGCCGCCGCGGGACGTCAACGATGCGGTCATGGCGAGATAGACATAAGGGTAGGTCGTCAGCATCAGGATGAAGGCGGCGCCGGGCAGGGTGCGGATTTCAGGCAGCGCGCCGGGACCGGTGATCGCCGCAACCGCGCCGAAGGGGCCGAACAAATCGCCGTAAGCGTAGGCGGCGACATAAGCAGGGATCGCGAAAGGCAGGGCGAGGGCGACCGCCATCACCCGGCGGCCGGGAAAATCTGCGAGGGAGATCAGCATCGCTGCGCCCGCGCCAACCGCGCCGGCGCCTATCCCCGCAAGCAGGCACAGCGCCAGTGTCGTGCTCAGATACCGTGTCCCACTGGCGCCGAGCAGGCCGCCCCCGGCGCCATCGCCGAAGATCGCTCCGGTCAGCACCGCAACGATCGGCGCAGCAGCCAGCAGAGCGATCGCAATCAGGATCGCCATGCCGGAAACACTGCGCGTTTTGGCGTGTCGAGGCTTCATTCGCCGCATTCCTGTTCTTAATTCTCGTTCTCAACAGGTGACATCTATGCGAAAGTGAGGCAATTCCCAATCCCTTGGATGTTCACGCGGGCCAGACGGAGACGATGAGCCTTATTCTTCAGGATATTTCGCACCGTTTTGGCGCGGTCAGGGCGGTCGAGGGAGCGGCGCTTGAAGTCCGTCCCGGCGAGATCGTCTGCCTGTTCGGGCCATCCGGTTGCGGCAAGACCACGCTCCTGCGTGTTGCGGCGGGACTTGAACCGCTGCAGGCGGGATCGGTTTCGCTGGGCGGGCAAGTGCTGGCGGAGCCCGGGCGCGAAACGCCGCCGGAACGCCGCCCGCTCGGGTTTGTGTTTCAGGATTACGCGCTGTTTCCGCATCTGACCGTGGAAAAAAACGTGCGCTTTGGGGTGAACGGCGTCTCCGACGCGAAAGCGCTCGCCGCCGAACAGCTTCGCGCTTTCGGCATTGAAGATCTCGCCAGGCGCTATCCGCATGAACTTTCCGGCGGGCAGCAGCAGCGCGCCGCCCTCGCGCGCGCCATGGTCCGCCGTCCCGAAGCGCTGTTGCTGGATGAACCTTTCGCCAGCATTGACGTGGCGTTGCGCAAACGCCTGCGCGAAGAATTGCGCCGTGTGCTGAAGGATCAGAAGGCGGCGGTTCTGCTGGTCACCCATGACGCCGATGAAGCGTTGGCGCTGGGCGATCGCATCGCGCTCATGCGTTCGGGGGCCATTATCGAGGTTGCGAGCCCGGAAGAGCTGTTCGCCTCGCCGCAAACGCCGGAAGGCGCGGCGCTGTTCCCCGGCTGTCAGGAACTGAACGGCGAGGTGCGCGCAGGCGTGTTTCATAGCGTGCTTGGCGCGGCGCCCGCTTCGGGGCTTCGCGACGGGCCAGCGCGCGCGGTGTTGCGCGCCGATTGCCTGTCCGGCAGGCAAGATGCAAACGGCGCTTTCAACGTCGCCGATGCGCGTTTTGCGGGACCGGGCTGGGTGTTGCAGATCGACGGTCCGGATGGCGCCCGGCTCTTGCTAAATAACGCTGCGGCCGCACCGGTCGGCGCCGCCATGTCGGTCAGCGCCGACTGGAACAAGGCGTTTGTGTTTGCGGCGTCCTGATCAGCGCTTTGCTGAAAGCGTATCCCTTGCCGCGACTTCACCGGCGACAATCACAAGCTCAATCGAGTCAAAAGCCGTAATTGATTGAGATGGATCTTCTAAGAGAAGCAAGAGATCGGCGCGCTTGCCGGCTTCAACGGAGCCGATTTCATCCTCAAGATTGAAAAACGCAGCGTTAACAAGCGTCGCCGCGCGCAGGAACTGCATCGGCGCGATTCCAGCTTCGGCCCAGTGGCGCATTTCCTCGCGGCCGTTGAGGCCGGGCGGGTTGGCGAATGTCGGCGCGCTCGGCGTGTCAGAGCCAAACAGCAAGCGCCCGCCATGCGCCGCCAGATACGCCGTCGCCGCTTTCACCCGGGCGATGGGTTCGGCGTCGATCGCTTGCCAGCCTTCCGCCTGCAGGAAATCGGCGAGGTAAGGCGAGCCCGCAGCTTGCATCCTGTCCGTCTGCCCGTCTTCGCTCCCATACCAGTCGATCAGCTCTTGCGGAACGGCGTGTTTGAGGTCCTCGCCCGCGAGATACTCGGGATCATGGAGGTCGCGCTCGCCGAACAACACCTGCACTGTCGGTTGCGTCGCGATTTTCGCTGCAATGATGCGATCAAGCAGCGCGACAATTTCATCATTGAGATCTATGTCGGCCGCGCGCCAGGTCCACATGCCATGGGCGAAGGCGTCAACGCCGGCATCCAGTCCGATCTCCTGCGACTCCTCTGCGTTGGCGTGCAACAGCACAGGCATATTGTGTTCATGTGCTTTCGCCACAAGCTCGCGAATGAGATCGGCGGACGGAACGGGCCAGTCATTGGTATCGCCAAACCCGTCTTCATAATGGGTTTTCACACAGATGCCGCCGTCGCGTTTGATCCGCTCCACGACAGCGCCCGGCGTATGATCGGCGGCGTCGACGCCGTCCGGCGCTACGCCATTTTCCATCAGAAAATACGGCATAATCGAATAGCGCAGCGGTTTGGGCGCGAACAGCATCGGATAGCCGTCCATGATCGGCGCGCCGCCGCAGAAATAAGCTTGAGGACTCATCGGCGCTGCGTTCCACGCTGCAATGGAGTCCGGCTCGCCCGACAAATCGACGACAGTGGTGAAGCCGTAATAGAGATAGCTTCGCGGAATTTGCGCGCGCGCGCGATCGGCCAGCTCCGGATTGGCCTGTTCCTGGGCCGGACTCATCCCCGCAATCCATCCGAGATGGGTGTGACCGTCGATCAGGCCGGGAGTGAGATATTTTCCGGCGCCGTCGATCTCCATTGAATGTTCATGGGCCGCCAGATCGCGCCCGACCTCCGCGATGCGTCCGTCGCGGATGAGCACATCCATGGCTTCCCCAGGCGCCGTCCTCTCCGGCGAAACGATCGTGACATTCCGGATGATGATCTCGCTGTTCGGTGCGGCAGGAGCGCTTGTTTGTTGAGCGCATGCGCCGGCAAATATGCACAGGGCGGCCATCAATGTTTTGCGGTTCATTTGCGCTCCCTTTTTGCCCGGTATTTCACGGCGTCTGTGCGCTGGTCAATTACCTTCGGGATCGCAAATCCTGGAGCCGGTAGGGCGTGACGCTTCGCCTCTTGTTTCGCGGTCCGGAACCCCCTATTCTGATATTGAGAATTATTCGCAATATGAGGAACGCCAAAGAATGGACGGGGTCGCGATGCTGAAAAACCTGAAAACACTGATGTTGCGGGCTTTCGCCGGGCTCACCGTGCTGGCCCTGGCCGCCTGCGGCGGGGCAGAGAACGATCAGGCCACAGCCGCGAAAGAGGCGGCGGAGCAGACCCCTATCAAAGGCCAGGTGAACGTTTATTCCGGTCGTCATTACGATTCTGATCTGGTGCTTTATGACGAGTTCACCGCCGAGACCGGGATCAAGGTGAATTACATCGAGGCGGGCGGCGATGCGCTGATCGAGCGCCTGACCCAGGAAGCGGAAGCGAGCCCAGCTGATTTGTTCATCACGGCGGATGCGGGAATCTTGTGGCGCGCCGAACAAAGCGGCGTGTTTCGCCCGTTTGAAAGCGAGGCGCTCGCCGCCCGCGTGCCGGCGCAGTTCCGCCATCCTGACAATGCGTGGATCGGCCTTTCCAAGCGCGCCCGGATCATCATTTACAATAAAGAGATGGGCTTGCCGGAAGGGCTCGAAACTTACGAAGATCTCGCCAAGCCGGAATTTCGCGGCATGATCTGCGTGCGTTCGGCGTCGAACATTTACAACCAGTCGCTGCTCGCCTCGATCATCGCCAATGACGGCGCCGAAGCGGCGGAGCAATGGGCGGCCGGCGTCGTCGCCAATTTCGCCCGCAAGCCGCAAGGCAATGACACCACCCAGATCGAAGCCGTGGCCGCCGGGTTGTGCAGGCTTGGCATTGTCAATTCCTATTACACCGCGCGCTATGTCGGCGCCAAAGACAAGCAAGCCGCGGCGATCGGCGACAAGATCGAGCTTTTCTTTCCGAACCAGAACGGACGCGGCGCGCATGTGAATATCTCCGGGGCCGGGGTTGCAAAATATGCGCCCAATCCTGAGAACGCCGAGCGGCTGATCGAATTCCTGCTGCGCGATGAGACGCAAGACGAATTCGCCAGCGGCAACAATGAATATCCGGTTGTGCCGGGTGTTGCCGTGCAAGGGCCTATCGCCGCCTATGCCGACTTCAGGGCTGATGATCTGCCTGTCGCCGCGCTTGGCGAAAATCAGGCCGAAGCGGTTCGTATTTTCGACCGCGTCGGCTGGCCTTAATAGCGGACCGCCTCTGGCTCTCACAGCGGAGCAGGGTTAGCTTGGCGCCATGACGGCGCCGCGAAGATTATCGTTTGATGAACTGAAGCAACTCGCTGCGGCGGGCGATGCGGGCGCGCAGTACCAGCTTGCGGCGCAGTTAAGCGCGCGCGGCGAAAAGCAAGAAGCCGAACGCCTGCTGAACGCCGCCGCCGCGCAAGGCTTCGGCGATGCGCTTTACACGCTGGCCACCAGAAAACTCGATGATGCGGGCGTTTCTGACGCCGCCGCAATGCTTGAGCGGGCTGCGGATAATGGATCGGCGCTCGCAGCGCGTTTGCTGGCTGTTTTGCACGCGACTGGGTTCGGCGTGGAAGAAAGCTGGAAGACCGCCCTGACGCATCTGCTCGATCAGGCCCGGCGCAGCGAGCCGGCTTCCATGCGGGAAATCGCCATGCTGCTGTTGATGCGCGATCCTGACGACCGGGACGGCGCGGCGCTTCTCGCCGAGGCGGCGCCGAAAGATCCCTGCGCCGGGGCCGTGCTCGTCCGTCGCGCCGCACTCGGCCGGGCGCATTCAGACAGAAAGGCGGCGGATAAGCTGCTCGATTTGCTTGAGCGCGCGCAATATCCGAATGCGAAGGCATTGGCGGACGCGCTGAGCAAAGCCCCGCAAACCCAATCGGAAACCTTGCCAGCGCCCGACTGGGACCGCATTCAAGCCCTTTTGTTGCGGTCGCCCGACGCAAACTCGCCGGCGCCGGAAAGTTTGTGCGAGTCACCATCGGCGCGCGTCTACCGGCAGGTCATTTCACCCGAAGCCTGCGAATATGTCATCGCCTCGGCGGCGAGGCTGCTGGCGCCGTCAATGATTGCTGACCCGCAGACCGGCCAATCAAGACGCGACGAATACAGAAGCTCACTGACGGCGATCATGGGGATCGTCGATCTTGATCTGCCGCTGACGCGCATCAACCGCCAGCTTGCCTTGCTCGCCGGCCATGCGCCGGAGCGCGCCGAGTCGCTTGGCGTCCTCTATTATGCTCCGGGTAAGGAATACCGGCCGCATTATGACTGGCTGCCTGACGGGCCGGAACGCGAACGCGGCGGTCAGAGACTCACCACGGCGCTGCTCTACCTCAATGATGAATATGAGGGGGGTGAAACGCACTTCATATCGCCGGACATCAAGTTCCGCGGCGCGCCGGGCGATGTGCTGGTTTTTGACAATGTGCTTGCAGACGGCGCGCCCGACCGCGCTTCCCGCCATGCCGGGCTGCCAGTGACCGCAGGGGCCAAATGGCTGGGCTCGACCTGGTATCGGGAAAAAAACTATCGCCGCTAGGGTTTCCAGAATGATATAACAAAGCTATAACATGCGGGATAGATATTCGGAGGGCGCCATGAGCGATCATACAAGTAAAACGGGAAAAGAAGCCGCTAAAAAGCGTCCCGCCGGACTTTTAAAGAATGAAAAGCTGGTCTGGGACGTGCTGGGCGTCAGCCGCGACCCCCTCAAGGCCTATGAGATCCTCGACAAGCTGAAAGACCTCGGCGTTCGCGCGCCCATGACAGTGTACCGGGCCCTGGACGGTCTCGAAGCCAAGGGCCACATCCACAAGATCGACGGCATGAATGCGTTCGTCCCGTGCAATCACGAAGGCCCGCATGTGGTGCAGACATTCCTGGTCTGCGAGAAATGCTCGACGGTCAAGGAACTGCAGGTGATGGCGGTCGAGGCCGATATTGCACCGGCGGTTCGGGCTGCATCTTTCGATATGCACACAGCCCGGCTTGAAATCAAAGGCAACTGCAACGTCTGCGCAGCCGCAGCATAAGATTCGTTTCAGTTCATAATCAGAATCATTGACTCGGCCCTGAGCGCGCCTATGGTCGCGGCCATGTTCGCGAGCATGCGGGCAGCAGCAAGCGGGAGAGACCGGAGGCGATCGCCGCCCCCGGCGCCGAAGGAGCAACCGCCCCGGAAACTCTCAGGCAGAAGGACCGCTTCGCTGCGCTAAAGGCTGGAAAGCGAGAGATGCGAGCCATCTCTCCACCGACGGAGTAAGCGGGCAAACCAGTCCCGCGAAATCTCTCAGGTTCCCGTGACAGCCGGGGTCGCCGCCCTCATCCTGAGGAGCCGCCATTGGCGGCGTCTCGAAGGAAAAGCGGTGATCACGCCGTCATGGGAATTTTGAATGTCGAATGCAGCCGATCAGCCTTTAAAAAAGACCCCGCTTCACGCGCTCCATCTGGAGCTTGGCGCAAAGATGGTCCCGTTCGCCGGCTACGACATGCCGGTGCAATACCCGATGGGCGTGATGAAAGAGCATCTCCACACCCGCGCCAAGGCCGGGCTGTTTGATGTTTCGCATATGGGCCAGGCGGTGATTGTCGCGGCCGATCACGAAACCGCCGCCGCAGCGCTTGAAACGCTCGTTCCCGGCGAAGTGCAAAAACTTGGCGTCTGGCGCCAGAGGCTCACCGTGCTGCTCAATGACGAGGGCGGCATCCTCGACGATCTTATGGTCGCCCGTCCGGATACGGATGGACGCTTGAACATTGTCGTCAACGGCGCCTGCAAGGGCGCCGACTACGCCTATCTCGATGCGCGGCTTCCGGCAGGCGCCAAACTGGAACGCCATGACGGACGCGGCCTGCTGGCGCTGCAGGGCCCGGCTGCCGCCGAGGTGATGAAACAACTTTGCGAAGCAGCAGCGGCGCTCAAATTCATGTCCTTCGGCGAGTTCGATCTCGGCGGGATCAAGGCTGTGGTCACGCGCGGCGGCTATACGGGCGAAGACGGGTTTGAAATTTCTACGCGCGGCGAGGATGCGGAAAAGCTTGCGCGCATGTTGCTGGCGCATCCCGATGTCGAGCCGATCGGCCTTGGCGCGCGCGACTCGCTGCGCCTTGAGGCGGGCATGTGTCTTTACGGCCATGATCTGACCCCGGAGATTTCGCCGGTCGAAGCCAATCTCGGCTTCACCATTGGCAAGCGCCGCCGCGAGGAAGGCGGCTTCGCCGGCGCCGAACGCATTCAGCGCGAACTGGCCGAGGGTCCAAAACGCCTGCGCGTCGGCATCCTGCCCGAAGGTCGCGCGCCAGCCCGCGAAGGCGCGGAAATTCAGTCTGCGGATGGAAAAGTGATTGGCGTCGTCACGTCGGGCGGCTTCGGCCCGACGGTCGGCGCGCCGGTCGCCATGGGTTATGTCGAAACCGCCTTTGCAGAGGACGGAACAAAACTTCAACTGATGGTGCGGGGCAAGCCTTTGCCGGCGCGCGTCGCGCCGATGCCGTTCACGCCAAACAATTATTACCGGGGTTAAGGGAGCTAATCATGAGCGTAAAATACACCGAAGACCATGAATGGGTGAAGGCGGATGGCGATGTCTACGTCATCGGCATCAGCGCCCACGCCGCCGAACAGCTTGGCGATGTCGTGTTTGTCGAATTGCCGGAAGTCGGCAAGACCTTCGCCAGGGGCGATGAAATGGCGGTCGTTGAATCGGTGAAAGCCGCTTCCGATGTCTATGCGCCGATCTCCGGCGAAGTTGTCGCCGTGAACAGCGCCATCGTCAAAGATCCTTCGCTAGTGAACGTCGACCCGGCCGGCGCCTCATGGTTCGTAAAGGTCAAAGCGGCCAACCCGTCCGAACTCGGCGCGCTGATGGATGAGAGCGCTTACAAGGATTTTGCGGGCGCGTGATGAGCAGGAAGCGGGGCAACAATCCGTCACAGGGCATGTCGCTGGCCATGGGCATGGCGGTTGGCGTTGGCGTCGGCGCCGCGCTTGGCGCCGCGATGGAAAACATTGCCTTGGGCGTTGGTGTAGGCGTGGCTCTTGGCGCCGGGATTGGCCTGGCCATGGGAAGCGCGAAAAAAGACAAAGACGAATAGGGGACTTCATGCGTTACTTGCCGTTGAACGAGGGCGATCGCCGCGCCATGCTGCAAACCATCGGCGTGAAAGCGGTTGATGACCTTTTCACCGATGTGCCGGCGAATGCGCTCAATGCGAAATTCGATTTGCCCGATCATATGGGCGAGCTGGAAGTCGAGCGGGCGCTCTCCGCCATGGCCGCAAAAAACCGCGCGGCGGGGGCGGGGCCGTCCTTCCTTGGTTGCGGAGCCTACAAGCACCACATCCCGGCGACGGTCGATCATATTATTCAGCGCTCGGAATTTCTCACCGCCTACACGCCCTATCAGCCGGAAATCGCCCAGGGCACCTTGCAATATCTGTTCGAGTTCCAGACCCAGGTTGCGGCGCTCACCGGCATGGAGGTCGCCAACGCCTCCATGTATGACGGCTCGACGGGTTGCGCCGAGGCGGCGCTGATGGCGCGGCGCGTGACCAAGCGCGGCAAAATTATCATGTCCGGCGGGCTGCATCCCCATTACGCCGCCGTGACCCGCACCAATCTTGAACTGGTCGACGCGAAAGTCGTGCAAGCGCCGATTGATGTCGATGCAAGCGAAGACATTGCGGCGCAGATCGATGACGACACCGCCTGCGTCATCGTCCAGTCGCCGGATGTGTTCGGCAATGTCCGCGATTTGACGCCGATCGCCGAAGCCGCGCACGCGAAAGGCGCGCTGCTCGTTGCGGTGGTGACGGAAACCGTTTCCCTCGGCGCGCTCAAAAGCCCCGGCGAAATGGGCGCCGATATCGTCGTCGGCGAGGGCCAGTCCATCGGCAACGGCCTCAATTATGGCGGACCCTATGTGGGCCTCTTCGCCACGCGCCAGAAATATATGCGTCAAATGCCGGGGCGCCTGTGCGGCCAGACCACGGACGCGGAAGGCAAGCGTGGTTTCGTGCTGACGCTGTCGACCCGCGAACAGCATATCCGCCGCGACAAGGCGACGTCGAACATCTGCACCAATTCGGGTCTCTGCGTGCTCGCCTTCACGGTTCACATGACGTTGCTTGGCGAAGCGGGGTTGCGCAAGTTGGCCATGCTCAATCACGAAGCAGCCTGCAAGACCGCCGACGCGCTGGGACAAGTCAAAGGCGTCGAAGTGGTGAACAAGAGCTACTTCAACGAGTTCACGTTGCGCCTGCCGAAAAACGCGACCGGCATTGTTGAAAAACTCGCGGGCGAAGGCGTTCTCGCCGGCGTTCCGGGCGAACGGCTATGGCCCTACGACAAGGACGCGCACAATCTTCTCATCGTCGCCGCGACGGAATGCGTGACGGATAAGGATATCGAAACATTCGCAGCGAAACTGAACGAGGCGCTGTCATGAGCATGAACAATCAGGGCCGCCCAACCGGCGCAGGCGAAGCGGCGAAAAGCAACGCCAAAACCTTCACCGGCAATAAGGCGCTGCAGATCGAGGAGTTGCTCTCTTTCGAGTTCGGCGATTTCGCCGGGACCGGCGTTGATCTTGCCGAACCGAAAGGCGATGCAGACCGCCTCGGCGGGCTAGCGCGCAAATCCGGCATTGGCTTGCCCGGCCTCTCAGAGCCGGAAACCATGCGCCACTTCGTGCGGCTCAGCCAAAAGAATTACGCCATCGACATGGGGCCGTTCCCGCTCGGGAGCTGCACCATGAAGCACAATCCGCGCCTCAATGAAAAAATGGCGCGGCTCCCCGGCTTTGGCGATCTGCACCCGCTGGCGCCGGAATCGGCCGTACAGGGAGCATTAGAGCTGATCGATACGCTCGCCTATTGGCTGAAAGACCTCACCGGCATGCCCGCCGTCGCCATGTCGCCGAAAGCCGGCGCGCATGGAGAACTGTGCGGCATGATGGCGATCAAGGCGGCGCTCGTCGCGCGCGGCGAGGGCGAGAAACGCACCCGCGTCCTCGCGCCGGAATCATCGCATGGCACCAATCCGGCGACGGCGGCGCAATGCGGCTTTACGGTTGAAAACATTCCCGCCGACAAAACCGGCCGCGTTGATCTCAAAGCCATGAAAGAAAAAATGGGCGATGATGTCGCCGGGATCATGGTGACCAACCCCAATACATGCGGGCTGTTCGAGCGCGACATTCGCGCCATCGCCGACGCAGTGCATGAAGCGGGCGGCTATTTCTATTGCGACGGCGCCAATTTCAACGCCATCGCAGGCAAGGTGCGTCCTGGCGATCTCGGCGTCGACGCCATGCACATCAATCTGCACAAGACATTCTCAACGCCCCATGGCGGCGGCGGTCCGGGCTCGGGCCCGACCGTGTTGTCGGAAGCGCTCGCGCCCTTCGCGCCGGTGCCGTATGTCGTCTGTGAAGACGGCAAGTATAGTCTTGTTGAAACCCGCCGCGCGGCGAAGGCCGATGATGGCGATGCCGAAAGTTTCGGCCGCCTTACCGCGTTTCACGGCCAGATGGGCATGTTTGTGCGCGCGCTTTCCTACATGATGAGCCACGGCAAGGACGGTGTGCGGCAGGCGTCGGAAGACGCGGTATTGAACGCCAACTATGTGCTGGCGCGATTGAAAGCGGAAATGACGCCTGCGTTTGAAGGCCACTGCATGCATGAAGCGCTGTTCGACGATCGCTTCCTGAAAGACACCGGCGTTGAGACCATCGACTTCGCCAAAGCGATGATCGATGAAGGCTATCACCCGATGACCATGTATTTCCCGCTGGTCGTCCATGGCGCCATGCTGATCGAACCGACGGAATCGGAATCGAAACGCGAGCTGGACCTTTTCTGCGGCGCCATGCTGTCCTTGGCGAAACGCGCCAAGGCGGGCGAGGCTGAAGCGTTCAAAGCGGCGCCGATTTATGCGCCGCGACGCAGGCTCGATGAAACCGCCGCTGCGCGCAATCCGGTCCTGCGCTGGACGCCGGCGAAGAATGCGCAAGCGGCGGAATAGCCGTCACTGCGGATCAGATCCGCAAGCGGCCGGGTTTTCGAACGCGTGCAACAGGGACATAACATCTCCCACAAGAAACGACATAGCCCTTCATCCTGAGGGGCCATTCGCTTCGTCCTTCGAGACGCATTCACGTTGTGAACGCCTTCAGGATGAAGGCGAATGGCCGTCTCGAAGGATCGAAGGGCGTCAAACAGGGCCGCATCGTTATGGATATTCTGGCTGAGTTTACAATGCGCGGGCTTGAGGTGCTGTCGACCGCTTTCATTCTTGCGGTCGGCCTCGCCGTCCTCGCGGTGATTGTTATGTTTGCCATCGACTCGTCGCAGTCGCGTGATGCAATCCGTCACAACTATCCGGTTATCGGCCGCTTTCGCGATCTGTTCACGCGGCTGGGCGAGTTCTTCCGGCAGTATTTTTTCGCTCTTGATCGCGAGGAAATGCCGTTCAATCGCGCCGAGCGCGACTGGATCTATGCCTCAGCGAAGGGCGCCAACAACACGCGGCCCTTCGGCTCTACGCGAAATCTGACCCTGGTCGGGTGCCCGATTTTCATCAACACTGCTTTTCCGCGTCTCGATGAAGAAGCCTCCGACCCGCCGGCGGTGGAATTCGGTCCGTACACGCCCAATCCTTATCGCGCCGCGTCGCTGATCAATGTGTCCGCCATGAGTTATGGCTCGCTGTCCAAACCGGCGATCCAGGCGCTGTCACACGGCGCCAGGCTGGCCGGGTGTTATCTCAATACGGGGGAGGGCGGCCTTGCGCCCTATCATCTCGAAGGCGGCTGCGATGTGGTTTTTCAAATGGGCACGGCGAAATATGGCTGCCGGGATGAAGCGGGCCTGCTGGATGACGACAAGCTCGCGAAACTGGCAGCGCACCCTCAAGTCAAAATGATCGAGGTAAAGCTGGCGCAGGGCGCAAAGCCCGGCAAGGGCGGCATCCTGCCCGGCGTCAAGGTGACGGAAGAGATCGCCGAAATCAGACATATTCCTGTGGGCCTTCCGTCGATCTCGCCGAACCGCCATCCGGAAATCGACAATGTCGAGGAGCTGCTCGACTTTATTGAGCGTGCGCGCCGCGTGTCGAAACTGCCGACCGGGTTCAAAACCGTCTTGGGCGCTTATGGCTGGGTCGATGAATTGTGCGACGCGATCGAACGGCGCGGCGTTGAATCGGCGCCGGACTTCATCACCCTCGATGGCGGCGACGGCGGCACCGGCGCGGCGCCCATGTCGCTGATGGACAATGTCGGCCTGCCGCTGAAACAGGCGCTCCCCATGCTGACGGATATTCTGGAACGGCGCGGCTTGCGCGAGCGCATCAAGGTGATCGCGTCGGGCAAGCTGGTGACGCCGGCGGAGGTTGCCTGGGCCTATTGCGCCGGCGCCGATGTGGTGAATACCGCGCGCGGGTTTATGTTCTCGATTGGCTGCATTCAGGCCATGCGCTGTCACACCAATAATTGCCCGACAGGTGTCACGACCCACAAGAAACATTTGCAGGGCGGGCTCGATCCGACGTTAAAGTCGGTCCGCGCCGCCAATTATGTGGACAAGATGCGCAAGGATGTCGCCATGATCGCCCATTCCTGCGGCGCGCCGCATGCGCGGGCGTTAAAGCCTTTCCACGTCAGGATTCAGCAGGCCGACGGAACCTCCGTACCGCTCGATGAATTGCTGGCGAAGCGCCGTCCAAAGGCGCCGCACGAATATAAAAGCACGGCCTCTTAAATCGGAATGCATTTCCCGCTTTACGAAGGCGTAGGCGCGTCTACACTCATGTCATGGCTTGGGAAGATTCCAGAATTATTCGCCGAATACTGCGTGTGAACCACTCCGGCGAGCACGGCGCGGTGGCGATTTATTCCTCGCAGGTCAATCGCGCTAGAATACACTATCCTGACATCCTGCCTTGGCTGGAAGAAACATTGGAGCATGAGCTTAGACATCGCGAAGCTTTCTTGACGGTGATGCCCTCGCGCGGCGCCAAACCGTGCCGCGCCATGTTTGTCTGGCGTTCCGGAGGCGCGGTGCTTGGCGTTATCACGGGCATGTTTGGAAAATCCGCTGTTATGGTCTGCACGGCTGCGGTCGAACGCACTGTCCATAGGCATCTTGTTGAGCAGATTGAGTATCTCGATAGAGCCGATCAAGAGCTCGCGGTTTTGGTGAAGGATATTCTCCGGGAGGAAGATGCGCATCTTGAAATGGCGGAGCGACATCACGATTCCAGCCGATTTCTGGCGCGTGTGCTTTCCGCGATAATTGCGTGCGCTACTGAAGTTCTAATTTTCCTGTCGACAAGAGGCGACTCCCTGAAGCTGCACGCCATGATGCGTCGACCATAGTGAATGGATAAAAATTGTGGCCTGGGAAAAACAGCTTGAAGAATTGAAACGCCGCGCCGCGCTCGCCGAGAAAATGGGCGGCGCCGAAAAAGTCGCGCGTCAGCATGGTCGCGGCAAGCTCGATGCGCGCGAGCGCCTCCGCAGGCTACTCGATGAAAACTCATTCCGCGAGATCGGCAAGATCGCCGGGCGCGGAACCTATGACGACAAGGGCGAGCTCACTGACTTCTCCGCCTCGAATTTCATTTTCGGGCGCGGGCGCATCAATGGCGCGCCTGTGGTGGCGAGCGCCGACGATTTCACCGTGCGCGGCGGCGCGGCGGATGCCGCGATTCACCGGAAATTCGCGATGGCCGAACAGATGGCCCATGAGCTCAAGCTGCCGCTGATCCGCATGATTGACGGCACCGGAGGCGGCGGGTCGGTGAAGATGCTCGAAGATATGGGCTTCACCTATGTGCCCTTCGTTCCCGGCTGGGAGCATGTGGTGAAGAATTTAAAAACCGCGCCGGTGGTTGCGCTGGCGCTGGGGCCGACGGCGGGGCTCGGCGCGGCGCGCATGGTCGCCTCGCATTATTCAGTGATGGTCAGGGGCGTGGCGCAGATATTCACCGCCGGTCCGCAAGTCGTCGCCGGCATGGGCGCGGGCAGCAAAGCGCTCGACAAGGAACAGCTCGGCGGCGCCGATATCCATGCGCGCAATGGCGTCATCGACGATGAAGCCGAAAGCGAAGACGCGGCCTTCGCCATGGCGCGGACATTTCTTTCCTACCTGCCGCCTTATGCGGGCGCGCGCTCTGAACGCATCGCAACGAAGGACAAACCGAACAGGCGCGAGGAAAAGCTGCTCTCCGCCGTGCCTGAGAACTCCCGCGAAGCTTATTCCATGCGCAAGATACTGGAGATGATCGCCGACAAGGGCAGCGTCTTTGAAATGGGCAAGCGCTGGGGCCGCGCGGCGATCACCGCCTTTGCGCGTTTCGACGGCTGGCCGGTCGCCGTGCTCGCTTCCGATCCGACATTTTTGGGCGGCTCATGGACGGCGGATACGGCGGAAAAGGCGCGGCGTTTTGTTCAGTTAGCGGAGCAATTCAAGCTGCCGGTCATTCATCTGGTCGACAATCCCGGCTTTATGATCGGGCTTGAGGCCGAACGCGCCGCCACCATCCGTCGCGGCGTTGAGGCGATGAATGCGGTTTATGAAACGACCGTGCCGTGGGCGACGGTGATCATCCGCAAGGCGTTTGGCGTGGCGGGCGCCGCCATGTCCGATCACACGCGGTATCAATATCGCTTCGCCTGGCCGTCGGGCGACTGGGGCTCTCTCCCCATGGAGGGCGGCGCCGAGGTCGCTTACAAGTCGGAACTCGAAAAAGCCGCAGACCCGGCGGAGGCGCTCAGCGAAATCAAGGCGAGGCTTTCGCGTGTCACGTCGCCCTTCCGCACGGCGGAGCAGTTTCTGGTCGAAGACATTATCGACCCCCGCGACACGCGGCCGCTCTTGTGCGAGTTTGCGGAACTGGCGTTTCGTCAGTAGCTCGCTGACGTCACGCCCTGTGCGCCGGGATAGGGGCCGTTCGTCGCGAGGAACGCGCGATAGCCGGCGAGCTCTTCGGCGGCGATGTCGATATTGCGGCGCATCGGGCCGATGGAGCGCTTCAGCCGCGATTTTTCTTCCTGCAGCGCCTTGATGTCGGCGAGGAGGTGAATGCGGCCCTCGGTCGAGGTCTCGGGCGAGACAAGCGCGATGCCCTTATGTTCGACCTGACGATCGATCTCGTTGAGCCGGTGCTCGGCGTTGACGAGGGCGCTCTCCGCATGGGCGAGATCGCTTTCGAGCACATAGAGCTGGTTGCCCTGCTGATAGGCGGAAACGAAGGCGCCCTGTTCCGCTCCGGTGCAAACGCTGTGATAGCGCCAGCCATTGGCGCCGACGCGGAAGCCGTTCGACGGCTGACAATATTCGCGCAAGCCTTCGTCGCGGCCGGTGAGATAAGCGGTCATGTCCGGCGTGACGCCGGCTTTCTTGGCGCAGGCCTGACGGTGTGAGGACACAGTGCTCGCCGGCGATCCGCGGGCGCCGTCTTCATAGCCGATCGCTTGCCAGTCAGCATACAGACATTCGTCTTTCGATAATCCGCCGACACAACCGCCGAGGAGAATGAACGCGATGATAAAAATGCAATTACGCATGGCTCTACCTCATTTTGAGGAAAGCCTAGTCCCATGGGCGTTAACAGCGACCTTTGACGATGCGCGGCATTCCCCGCCAGCGGGAAACCGGTTGTTAGCCAGTCGGACGAAACAGGGGCTGAATTAAGGCGGTCCGGCGCCTCAATCCATGGACAAAACAACCTTCCCCGTCGCCTTGCGGCTTTGCAGGAGATCGAGCGCTCTGGCGGCGTCTTCGAGCGGGAAAGATGCGGTGACGCGCGGCTTGATCTTTCCTTCTTCGTAGAATTTGAAAAGTTCTGCGACGTATTCGGCGTTGAGTTTCGGATTGCGCATGGTGAAAGCGCCCCAGAACACGCCGACGATCTGACATGACTTCAGCAAGGTGAGATTGAGAGGGATTTTCGGAATGCCGGCCGGGAAACCGACCACCAGAAAACGCCCTTCCCAGGCGAGCGCACGCACCGCCGGTTCCGCATAATCGCCGCCGACCGCGTCATAGACAATGTCCGCGCCGTCGCCGCCGCAGAGTTTCTTGATCTCGCCCGACAGCTCTTTTTGACTGTCGCGGTCAAGCTCGCGCGGGTAGACAAGCGTTTCGTCGGCGCCGAGCGATTTACAGAAGTCGGCTTTTTCCTGCGACGACACGCCGGCGACGACTTTCGCGCCGAACGCTTTGCCGAGTTCGATCGCCGCCGCGCCGACGCCGCCGGCCGCGCCGAGAATGAACAGTGAATCGCCGGGCTTGATCTGTGCCCGGTCCTTGAGCGCGTAATGCGAGGTGCCGTAGGTGAGCATGAAGGCGGCGGCTTCATCGAACGGCATGGCGCCCGGAATTTTGTTGGTGCGCGCCGCATCGGCGATGAAGTGCGTCGCAAAACCGCCATTGATCCCGCCGGACAGCACCCGGTCGCCGACAGCGAAGCCTGTTACATTATCGCCGACCGCTTCGATGACGCCCGCGACTTCGCCGCCCGGCGCGAAGGGGCGCGGCGGCTTGAACTGATAAAGATCGCGGATGATCAGCGTATCGGGAAAATTGACGCCGGCGGCCTTCACCGCGATGCGAAGCTGACCGGGACCGGGCTCCGGCGCCGCCAGCTCGGTCATTTTCAGTGTTTCCGGCCCGCCCGGTTCATGGCTCATCATCGCGCGCATGGAATGTCAGTCCTTTGTCTTGCTCTTGGCCGCCATCTTACGCATTCTCGGCGCCACATAAACGGGCAATAACACAAGAACGGCAGGGAACACCCATCATGCAGAAGATAATCCTTTTGGCGGGGGCGGCGATGATGCTGGCGTCCTGCGCGACGGCGGCGCGCTACACGCTGCAGGACCGGTTTCGCGCCATCGGCATTCCCGCCGATACGGCGGACTGCATGGTCGATGAACTTGATGACCGGCTTTCCAGTCAGGATTTGCAGGATCTTGCGCAATATACGGTGCGGCTGACGCGCGCCGACACCACGCTCGCTGCGATCCGCGCGCTGATGACGATCGACAACCCGCGCGCCGTCACCGCCATCGGCGCCTCCGGCGTTTCCTGCGTCACCGGCTTGCGGCTATGAGCGATACGGCCGCGCCCGCCGCTGCGACGGGTTCTACGCAATCAGTGAGCCGCGCATACCGGATTTATGTGCTGGTCATCCTGACGGCGGTTTACACGTTCAACTTTCTTGATCGCCAGATCATGGGGATTGTGGCGCCGGCGGTTCAGGCCGACCTCGGTCTGAGCGACACGCAGCTCGGCATCCTCGGCGGTTTCGCTTTCGCCGTGCTCTACACGACGCTGGGCATTCCATTCGCGCGCCTCGCTGATCGTTACAATCGCGTCACCATCATTTCGCTGGCGCTCGCCACCTGGTCTGGCTTCACCGCGCTGTGCGGCATGGCGCAGAATTTCACCCAGCTTGCGCTGGCCCGCGTTGGCGTCGGTATTGGCGAGGCGGGCGGTTCGCCGCCGTCGCATTCGCTGATCTCCGATTTTTACCCGAAGGAAAAGCGCGCGGGCGCGCTCGCCGTCTACGCCCTCGGCATTCCCATCGGCGTCACGCTCGCTTATCTGGGCGGCGGCTGGGTGCTGCAGAATTTCGACTGGCGAACGACCTTTCTCGCCCTCGGTATTCCGGGCGTTATTTTCGCAGTTCTTCTAAAGCTCACCGTTAAAGAGCCGCAACGCGGCTCCATGGATGTTGCTTCGACAACCGCCGACGCGTTCAAGGGGCTGAAGGTTACGGAACCGGTCGGGCTGGTTGAAAAATCCCTCCGTATGATGACGGTTGTCTTTCCGTCGAAATCGCGGGCCGGGGTCTTCAGCGAACTCGCCTCCTTGTGGCGGGCGGCGAAACATCTTCTCGCGATCCCGAGTTATCGCGCCATCGTCATCGGCCTCACCGCCGGCTCGTTCGCCTCCTACGCCATCGCCAACTGGATCGTCGTTTTCTTCAAGCGATCGCATCCGGACTTTGCGACCGGCGACGTTTATCTCTGGCTGGGCCTGATCAATGGCACCGCCTATGTGCTGGGGGTTTTTCTCGGCGGCAATCTCGTCGATCGCCTTTCGGCGAAAAACAAGTCTGCCTATGGCTGGGTGCCGGTCGCGGCGCTGGTCCTCAACACTCCATTCTTTTTGGGCGCCATGTGGGTTGACGACCCGGTCCTGTCGCTGGCGCTGTGGTGGCCTTCGCATCTGCTGACCGGGTTCTATCTTGGTCCCTGTTTCGCGCTGGCGCAGACCCTGGCGCCGGTGTCGATCCGCGCGCTGTCGACGGCGATCTTTTTCTTCATCCTCAACATGATCGCGCTTGGTTTCGGTCCGACCTATGTGGGCATTCTGAGCGATATTCTTGCGAATGCCGGGCTTGGAACAGAAACGGGACTTCGCGTTGCGCTGACATCGGTGATATTCGCCGGCTTCATTTCCATCGGCGGTTTCTGGTATCTTGCCAAGAAACTGCCCGCAGACTGGGCGAAGGCGACGGGAGAAAGCGCGCCATGACGACACAGCGCAAAGCAGCGACAAAAAAGCTGAAACCCGGCGCCAGGATTACGCCAAAAGCGCCGGCGAAAAAGCCAGCGAAGAAAGAAACAGCAAAGAAAGCTGACCTCAAAACCAAACCGACAGGCGTGAGCGTGTCGTCCTTCATTGATGCTGTCGAAAACGACACCCGCCGCAAGGACGCGAAAAAACTTCTCGCCATGATGAAAAAGGTCACCGGCGAGAAACCAAAAATGTGGGGGCCGTCAATCATCGGCTTCGGCACATATCACTATAAATATGATAGCGGCCGCGAGGGCGATATGTGCGCGGTCGGGTTTTCGCCGCGCAAGGCGAATATGGTTCTCTACGTGCTGGGCTCGCTTGGCGACAAGGAGCCGCTGCTCGAAAAACTCGGGCCCTACAAGAACGGCAAGAGCTGTTTGTATGTGAGCTCGCTCGACAAGGTCGACCTAACTGTTCTCGAGAAAATCATCGCCAAATCCTACAAGGAAACAAAGGCGAAATGGGGTTAGGGCGCTGGGCGCACCGGCCGAAGAAATAGCGTCCGCTGTGCCGCGCCGCCGGCATTGAATAAGGCGATCAACGCGCGTTAGTGACGCCAATCACAGCGTCTCCCGCGATTTTCATCCAATATAATCTCAAGCGCGCGTTCACAAAGCCGTGCGCCCAGCTTCGGCCCTGATTCAGACATTGAGTTTCCGCCTTTCGGTCCGAAGCTTTAATTATCGGAAATTAAACCGCTGACCGGGGAGGTCGATATGAACAAGGCAATTCGCGCAACCGGAGCCCGTTACGACGTCCGGCCATCTGGAGAAAACACAGGATTTTACGGCGGTCCCGCCCGCAGCCTCGCCTGCATGATCAAGGACGCCGCCCAGGGCGCCGGCGCCGGATTTCTGTCGCTCACCGGCGCAACCTCGATCGCCAGCGGAGAAACCATTGCTGCGTCCGGCGACCTCGGCATGCTCGGCTCGATCTTTCCGTCGCTCGCCGCCAGCGGCATGACCGGGCCGATGCAACTGATCGGCGGCGTCGTCCTGTTTCTCGCTGCGCGCCGCACCATCTCGCGCACCGCCGGCCTGATGGCGTTCATTGCGTTTCTCGCCGCCTATGCAAACGGCTATACGCTGGTCGACATGTTGAGCGCCGCATCAAGCGTGCTTGATCAGGCTGCTGGCGCGCTGGAAACGGTTCCCGCGACCGAGAGCGCATAAGACCTCTTACCCATTTGACGGAGTTGTTCTAAAAGCGGCTCCGTCATGGAACTCACCGTCACCGAACAAACAGAAGCCGACTGGCCCGATGTGTGGCGCGTTTTGGAACCCGTCGTGCGCGCCGGCGAGACCTATCCGTTGCCATTGGATTACAGCGAAGAGCTGACGCGCAGTTTCTGGACGCAACCGAACGGCTATAACGCCGTCGCGCGCGACGAGGCGGGAAAGGTCGTCGGCGTCTATTATCTCAAACCCGATCAGGGCGGCCCCGGAAACCATATCTGCAATGCAGGCTACGCCATTGCACTTGTTGCGCGCGGCAGGGGGTATGCGAGCGCGCTTTGCCTTCAATCGCAGGACAAAGCGCGGCGCATGGGCTTTCGCGGCATGAAGTTCAATCTCGTGGTTGCGACCAACATAGCGGCGGTCAAGGCGTGGAAGCGCGCCGGGATGGAGATTATCGGCACGACGCCAGGCGCCTTTTGTCATCCGCGCGAGGGCTTTGTCGACGCGCATATCATGTTCAAGGCGTTATAGGTTCGGAGAATGACGCAGCCTCACGAGGTGGTGTTCGCCTCGAAGCAATATCAGGACTGGCTCGCCGCGCTCAAAGACAAGGCGATGCTCGCGACGCACAATCAGGCGCAGGCGATGATGCGCGCCGTCCTGCAGGAGTTGCGCGACTGCGTTTCAGACGATGATGCGCTCGCTATCGCTGACGCCTTGCCGCCGCTCCCTCGCGGAATCATGCTTGAAGGCTGGCGGCTAGGCGGGCCTCAGGGAAAGATCGCCTCGCCGGAGGATTTTCATCGCCGTCTCCGCAAGACTCTCGAAAAACACCATGAGCCGCCGGACGATCTTGCGGAGGCGGCTTTCGCGGTGTGGCGCGAAGCGCTGCCGCCGATAGAGGCGGAGAAGATACGTACAAAACTTCCAGAAGCGTTGAAGCCGCTATGGAACGGCTGACCCGGCCGCATTCCTTGTGGACCCGCGCCGCTTCCGGCTATAGACCGGGCCTTAATTTAAGGAAGACCCATGGCCCGCATTCTGATCACCTCGGCGCTCCCCTATATCAACGGAATAAAGCATCTGGGGAATCTGGTGGGCTCAATGCTGCCCGCCGATGTCTATGCGCGGTTCCAGCGCCAGCGCGGCAAAGAGGTTCTCTATATCTGCGCCACTGACGAACACGGCACCCCCGCCGAGCTCGCCGCCCGCGCCGCCGGACAGGCGGTCGCAGATTATTGCCGCGACCAGTATGAAATTCAGCGAAGCGCTGGAGAACAATTCGGGCTTTCTTTCGATCATTTCGGGCGGTCGTCGAATGCGCCGAACCATCGTCTGACCCAGCACTTCGCCCATGTGCTGGAAAAGAACGGCCTGATCGAAGAGCGCGTCGACCGCCAGATCTATTCGGTGGACGATGCGCGGTTTTTGCCTGACCGCTATGTGGAGGGAACGTGCCCGCATTGCGATTATGAAAAAGCACGCGGCGACCAGTGCGATAATTGCGGGCGCCTGCTCGATCCGATTGATCTGAAAGAACCTTACTCTGCGATATCCGGTTCGAAAAATGTGGAAGTGCGAGAGACGCGCCATCTCTATTTGTTGCAGGCGCAGATGCAGCCGCGCATCGCCGAGTGGGTCGCATCGAAACCCAACTGGCCGCAACTGACGAAATCCATTGCCGGCAAATGGCTGAAAGAAGGCTTGCGCGACCGTTCGATCACCCGCGATCTCAAATGGGGCATCCCCGTCGCCTATGACGGCAAGCCGCGCGCCGGATTTGAAAACAAGGTTTTCTATGTGTGGTTCGACGCGCCGATCGAATATATCGCGGCGACGGAAGAATGGTCGCAGAAATCGGGCGGCGACTGGGAAAGCTGGTGGCGCACCGACAAAGGCGCCAGCGATGTTTCCTATGTGCAGTTCATGGGCAAGGACAATGTCGCTTTTCACACAGTGAGTTTTCCGGCGACGATCCTTGGATCGGAAGAACCCTGGAAGACCGTCGATGCGCTGAAATCGCTGAACTGGCTCACCTGGTATGGCGGCAAGTTTTCAACCAGCCAGGGGCGCGGCATTTTCATGGATCAGGCGCTGGAGCTGTTGCCCGCTGATTACTGGCGCTGGCATTTGATGGCCAACGCGCCGGAGTCCGATGACGCCTCGTTCACGCTCGAACATTTCGCCAGTGTCGTAAACAAAGACCTCGCCGATGTGCTCGGCAATTTCGTCAACCGGATTACCCGTTTTTGCAATGCGCGGTTCGGCGACGCGGTCCCGTCCGAAGGCCAGTATGGCGAGGCGGAGGCGGCGCTTGAGAAGGAGCTCGATGCCAAGATTAAATCCTACACGGATAATCTGGAACAGATGGAGTTCCGCAAGGCGTTCGCCGATCTGCGCGGCATCTGGGTTGCGGGCAATGAATATCTGCAAATCGCCGCGCCATGGACCGCCATCAAGGAAGACAAGGATCGCGCCGCGGCCTCGGTGCGCTGCGCGTTCAACCTGATCGCGCTGTTTGCGGCGCTGTCGCGTCCGGTGATCCCGTTCACATCCGACAAAATGTTCGCTATTTTCGGTCTCGACCCGGAAACGGCGTCGCGCTGGCCGTCATCGGCGGGCGAAGCGTTGTCGCGGTTCAAGGGCGGTGAGGCGTTCACCCTGCAGGAGGTGCTGTTTGCGAAGATCGAGGACGAACAAGTGGCCGCATGGCGTGAAAAATTCGGGGCGGAGTAGGGAAAACAACATGCGTTCATTGTTGCTGAGTCTGATCGCGCTTTTTGCGCTCGCCGCCTGCGCGCCCGATGCGGAGCGCACAGCGCCGCCGCCCGCGGTTGGCGACAATGTCGGCGTGGTCAATGGGCTGATGGCGGCGTTTAACGCCCATGACGCCGACAAGATGCACGATTACTGGCATTCGGATGTCACCTGGATCGAGCTTTCCGGCCAGCAGGCGAGCGTCGTCACGTCTTCCGCCGCGCAGCTCCATACAGAGCTGGTCGCCTATTTCGAGGCCTATCCCACGGTGAAATCGAGCCTTGAGAATATTTCCGTCAATGGCAATTTCGTCACCGCCATCGAGCGGCCCGTCTGGGAAGAGGGCGGCGAGCGCAAGAGCCAGGCCTCAATCGTTGTGTATGAAATCGTTGACGGCAAGGTGAAACGCTTCTGGTATTACCCGCCGCAATAAGGAGCCATGCCGATGATGAAAGATCTGTTTTCGCTTGAAGGGCGCGTTGCGCTGGTTACTGGCGGCTCGCGTGGCATCGGCAAGATGATTGCGCGCGGCTTCCTGGAGCAGGGCGCGAAGGTTTACATCACCGCGCGCAAGGCGCCCGCCTGCGATCAGGCGGCCGAAGAGCTTTCGCAATATGGAAAATGCGTGTCGCTGCCGCACGATCTCTCCAGCGTGGCGGGCTGCGCGGGTCTGGCGGGCGAGTTATCGACCCATGAGAAAAAACTCGACATTCTGGTCAACAATGCCGGCGCTGCATGGGGCGCGGAGTTTGCAGACTATCCCGAAAGCGGCTGGGACAAGACCATGGACCTCAACGTCAAGTCGCTCTTTTTTATGACGCAAAAAGTCCATGGGTTGATGAAGGAAGCAGCCACCGCCAGCCGTCCCGGCAAGGTGATCAACATCGCATCGATTGACGGCATCAAGGTCAATCCGTGGGAAACCTACGCCTATCAGGCGTCGAAAGCGGCGGTCATTCACCTGACGCGGCGGATGGCCGCGCGGCTTATCGAAGACAATATCTGCGTTTCGGGCATTGCGCCCGGCGCTTTCGCCTCGGAGATGAACAAGGCTGCGAAAGATCATTCCGACGCGGTGGCGAAAATGATTCCCGCCAAACGCATCGGCCACGATACGGACATGGCCGGGACGGCGGTGTTTCTCGCCTCGCGCGCTGGCGACTATGTGGTCGGCGACACGCTCGCCGTCGATGGCGGTGTTGCGTACTCGCAGATCGGTCAGGCGTGGGGCTGAGGCTTAAGGATTAAACCCGCCCGCGCGTAAAAAACTAATTTCCTCTGTCGTTGACTGGCGCCCGAACACCTTGTTCCGGTGCGGGAAGCGCCCGAATCGTTTGACGATGTCGCGATGCTCAATGGCGAAGGGCAGGTTCATGGTCGATGGCAGTTGCGCCTTGAACAGGTCAACGCATTCTTCCTGAACCGATAATTCCTCGGCATGCATGAAGGGCATATAGAAAAACGCCCGGCGCTGGTCGTTTACGAGCTGATCGAAACGGCGGCGGACCGCTTCGCGTGCAACATTGAGCGCATGATCGTCCTGCGCAAAGGCGCGCGGCGTATCGCGATAGAGATTGCGCGAAAACTGGTCGAGCAGGATGATCAGCGACAGCGAATACACCGGATGCGCGCGCCAGACCTCGAAGCGGCCTTCGCTTGCGGCTTTATGCATGGCGCCGAAGCGCGTCTTGATCGAGGCGTCGAAGGCGTCATCGCGGCGGAACCATTGATATGGCTTTGATTCCTCGAACCAGAAGCGGAGCACAGCGTCGCCATTGGCGTTTGTGGGGCGGATGAAATGGCTCATTGCGCACGCGCTTCCGATGCAATTTTCTTTTGCATATACGCAATCATCTTTTCTGTGATTGGGACTGTCAACTCGGATTCGAGTTTGATGATTAGATTGCGTAACTCTTTCAGACGCCCTGCATAGAACAACATTGCCATGAGTTTCACCCAGTGTGCCGTGCCGCCAGCCCTAGGCGTTTTTTGAAAATAAACGATGAGGCCTTGAATGGTTTCTTGCAGTGAAAAATAATCATGGATAACTTGTTCCGTGTCTCGGAACACCTGCGCCATTACATTTTCTACCTCTTCTGGAGCAGAAATCGTATAGTCAGACACTGCGCCCTTTCCGGTCTGCCGTGCGATGATGAATTTAGGAACAGAAACGTCCAGCGTGTCATCGAGTTGGCCATTTTTTGAAGAGACTTTGTAATCTGGATGTCTAGGCATGCCTTCGTTGACGATTGCTCTGATTCCATCGTGGAAAACGCATAAAGAAATCGACACATGCAATTCGCCATATTTGATAAAGTGATTTAAGCAGATGGCATGCTTAATTTGGTCTTCGGCTGGCCGAATGAACAGATTTTTACGCTTCTTCTTGAAGCCCAATCGCGTGCAAAATTCCGCAAACAATTCATATGCAGAGTCAATGTCAGATTTTTCAAATCGCTTGAGCATGGATAATTTGTATCATGGTCGTGTCAAGATTTTGGTTCAAGTGCCGCCTTCACAGCTTTTCTCATCACAGTGGGAACCCTTGCGTCCGTTGGCTTGATCCATTGCTGGTCCGTCGATTTGCGAAATCCCTTCGGCGCCGCGCCAGCATAAACATCGAGTGTCAGGTGAAAATGCGTGAATGTGTGGGTCGCCTCGCCGGTTTTCTTCCATTTGGATTTGGCGGGCGCGCTCTCGAACGCATCGCCGTTCAATTTCTCTTTCCATTCCGTGCCGGGGAGCCCCAGCATCCCGCCGAGCAGGCCTTTCGCGGGGCGCCGCTCGAACAGCATTTCGCCGTGTGCATTCGTGAGCGCGAACACCGCGCCGACGCGATCAGGCTTGGCTTTCTTCGCGGCTTTCACCGGAAACCGTTCCTGCGTTCCGGCCTTTTTGGCGGCGCAATCGGGCGACAGCGGACACAGCAAACACATGGGCGCCTTCGGGCGGCAGATTCCGGCGCCCAGATCCATCAAGCCTTGCGCGAAATCGCCGGAGCGTTGTTCCGGCCAGATCGTTTCAAGCCGCGCCTTGATTTGTGTTTTCGCAGCGGGCAGCGGCGCCGCGATTTCATAAAGCCGCGAGACGACGCGCTCGATATTGCCGTCAATCACGATCGCGCGCTGGTCAAAGGCGATCGCCGCGACAGCAGCCGCGGTGTAGTCGCCAATGCCGGGCAGGGCGCGCAAGCCTTCCTCCGTATACGGAAAAACGCCGCCATGCTCGCTCGCCACGACCACTGCGCATTTGTGCAGATTGCGCGCGCGCGCGTAGTAGCCAAGCCCCGCCCACTGACCCGTGATCTCGTCGAGCGGCGCGGCGGCCATGTCTGTCACCGTCGGCCAGCGCGTCAGAAATTCGGCGTAGCGCGGCGCCACCGTCGCCACCGTTGTCTGTTGCAACATGATTTCCGATAGCCACACGGCGTAAGGGTCGATGCGCGCGCCGTCTTTACGTTCCTTTGGCCCGATGCGCCACGGCAGGTCGCGCGCGTTTTCATCATACCAGGCGAGGAGGGCGGCCGCAGAGCCTTGCCCGCCTGTGGAGTTCTTTTTCTTGTTCGTTGTTTCGCGCGCCATGCCGGCAGTGTTAGAATGAGACGACCCTCACGGCAAAGCCCGCGCTTCGGAATCCGCCATGCAACGCCGCAGAAACACACGCCCCGCCAGAACCGCCGCGCCCGCCATCGCCCGCGCCGGGGCGTTGGTGTTTTCCGATCTCGCCAGGCGAACGAAATTCATGGACCCGGCGCTGGCCGAACGCTGGGGCGCGCTGGCCGGGGAGAAAGTCGCGGCGCTCGCCCGGCCGGGCCGGATGACCGGTGGGCCGCGCGGCCGCACGCTGGAGCTGTTCGTGGCGAACGGGGCCGCCGCCGCCGCCGTGCAGATGGAGCGGGACGGGCTGATCGCCAGGCTCAACGCCTATCTGGGCCCCGGCGTCATTGACCGGATCGCCGTCATCCAGACCGGCCGCAGCCCGCAACCTCCCAAAACCGGGGCCGCGCCAGATGACAAGCCCCCGGCGGAGGGCGAACTGGGGGCGGCGCTGGCCTCGTTCCGGGCGGCGATCCGCCGCCGGAATGGCGACAATTAACGCGTCTTGGGGCTTGCGAACGGGCCCGCCATCGGCGATTTTGCAGGCAATTTAACGCCGTTCCCTTTCGAGGCGGATGGCCTCCGTTTTTGAAAGGCGCCGTATCATGTTCCTCACGTCAATTTTCCCCTCGCGTCACCTGGTTTCCGGCGCCGCCGCCGGCATGGCGGCGTTGCTGCTGGCGGCTTGCGGCGGGGCAAATTCCGAATCCGCTGCAACCGCGGAACCCGGGGAAGCGGTGGAGAAAACCGGCGAAGGCGCGATGTCCGATATGGCGGTGGGCAGCGTCGATGCGCCCGTCACCGTGATCGAATACGCTTCGGTGACCTGCCCGCACTGTGCGACCTTCCACCAGGAGGTCTATCCGGAGATCAAGGAGAAATACATCAACACCGGCAAGGTGCGGTTCATCTTCCGGGAATTCCCGACCTCGCCGGCAAATCTTTCGGTCGCCGGCTCGATGCTGGCCCGCTGCGCCGCCGACAAGGGCGGCAATGACGCCTATTTCGTGGTCCTGAACGCCCTGTTCGCCACCCAGCGGACATGGATTTTCGGCGAAAGCCCGCGCGACGAGCTCTTGAAAATCGCATCCCAGGCCGGGATGGGCGCGGACGAATTCGACGCCTGCGTAAAAAGGCAGGAATTGCTTGATTATCTTAATGAAAATATCAAGGAAGGCAGCGAAAAATACGGCATTTCGTCAACCCCGAGCTTTGTTCTCAATGGTCAGGTGCGGCATTTTACGTCAGTGGAAGACTTCTCCGAGGCGCTCGACGAAGCGCTGGAGAAAGCCGACGCCGGCGCTGGGGAATAAGGATAGGCGCCGGGGGGCGCCTACAGCCTTGGCGTCAAAGGAGAATCGCCGATCATTGGCGGTTCGATGCGCGGCGACCAGGAAGTGGGACCAGTCGCAGCGCCAGCCAGTTAAAGTCTTTTCGGGAAAATCTCTGTGAAGTTCACCAATGTCCGCCTTGTCGGGTTCAAGTCCTTCGTCGAACCAACCGACTTTGAAATCCGTGACGGCCTGACCGGCATTGTCGGGCCGAATGGCTGCGGCAAGTCGAACCTGCTGGAGGCGCTGCGCTGGGTCATGGGCGCGACCTCGGCAAAGGCGCTGCGCGGCGAAGGCATGGACGCGGTGATCTTCTCCGGCACCACCATGCGCCCGGCGCGCAACTGGGCCGAAGTGATCCTCACGCTCGACAATACCGACCGCTCGGCCCCGGCGGAATATAACGAACATGAAATGCTGGAGGTCTCCCGCCGGATCATCCGCAAGGAAGACGGCACGCAGTCGATCTACCGCATCAACAACAAGGAAGTGCGCGCCAAAGACGTGCAGCTTCTGTTCGCCGATGCATCGACCGGCGCCAACTCGCCGGCGCTGGTGCGTCAGGGCCAGGTCGCGGAACTGATCAGCGCCAAGCCGCAAAACCGCCGCCGCCTGCTCGAGGAAGCCGCTGGCGTCACCGGGCTCCACTCGCGCCGCCACGAGGCGGAGCTGCGCCTGCGCGCGGCGGAACAAAACCTTGAGCGTCTCGACGACGTCATCAGCGAGCTTGAAACGCAAAAGGCTGCGCTCGCCCGTCAGGCGCGGCAGGCGACACGCTACCGCAATGTCTCCGGCGATATCCGCCGCACCGAAGCGATGCTGTCTTTCCTTCGCTGGCGCGAGGCCGTAGAGGCGCAGGAAAAAGCCGCCGCCGGCCTGAAAGAGATCAGCACACTGATCGAAGAAACGGCGCGGGTTTCCGCCGCCGCCGCGACGGCGCAGGCGAACGCCCATGAACGCCTCGATCCGCTGCGCATGACCGAGGCGGAAGCGGCCGCCGCGCTGCATCGGCTTACGGTTGCGCGCGAGGGTCTCGACGAAGAGGCCCGCCGCGCCGAAGCGGAACTCGCGCGTCTTTCCGCCGAGATCGAACGCCTGAAAGGCGACATGGCGCGCGAAAAAGACCTGCTCGCCGACGCCGACAATGCAGTCGCTGCACTGAGCGGGGAAGAAGAAAGCCTCGCCGCGCGTGAAGCCTCCGAAAGCGAGCGCGTAACGGCCGCCGCCGCCGCTTTGCAGGAAGCAGCAAGCGCGCTGGAAGCCGCCGAATCGGCGTTCGATGAGCGGGCGAAAGACTCCGCCGACATCGAAGCGCGCCGCAAGGCGGTCGCCGGCAATCTCGGCGCTGCCGAACGCCGTCTCGAAAAAATCATAGAGCAGACGCGCAGCTATGCCGATGAGCGCGAGCTGATCGAGCCGACTCCGGAGCAGGCGCGTGCGCTCGAAGAGGCGAAAACCAAATTCGCCAATGCAGAGCAGGCGGCGAATGCGGCGGAAGCGGCGTTCCATCGCGCTGAAGAAGAGCGCGCGCAGGCGGAAGACCGCGAAACGCAACTGCGCGGCCCGCTGCGCAAGGCCGAACAAAGCCTCACCGAAATCGATGCGGAGCGCGATGCGTTGCGCCGGGTGCTGGCGGCGAATGAGAGCGAAGACTGGACGCCGCTGATCGAAATGATCGAGGTCGACGCCGGTTACGAAAACGCGCTCGCGGCAGCTCTTGGCGATGATCTCGGCGCGGCGACCGATGAGGCCGCGCCCGCGCACTGGTCGCGGCTTGGCGAAACCACGAGCGAGGCAGCGTTGCCCGAGGGCGCGGTTCCGCTGTCGCAGTTCGTGCGCGCGCCCGCAGCGCTGAACCGGCGTCTGTCGGCGATCGGCGTTGTCGATTCCGATTCCGGCGCGCGCCTGCGCGATCAGTTAAAGCCCGGTCAGCGGCTGGTCTCCCGCGACGGCGATCTGTGGCGCTGGGACGGCTTCACCACCCATGCGGATGCGAAAACCTCCGCCGCCATCCGCCTTGAACAGCGCAACCGGCTATTGGTGCTCGACCGCAGCTTTGATGACGCAGCGGCAAATGCGGAAACCGCACGCGCCGATCATAATGAAGCAAGCGCGGCGCTGAAATCGAAACAGGCGAATGAACGCGAAGTGCGCGTCCTGTTCACCGACGCAAGGCGGGCGCTTGATTCCGCGCGCACCGGCCTGAACGAACTGGAGCGCCAGCATGAGCGCTCTGCGGCCCGCCTTGCCTCGATCGATGAAAATCTTGCGCGGCTTGCCGACGAGAAAACCGAGACGGCGCGCAATCTTGAAGCGCTGACCGACGAACATGAATCGCTGCCGCTGGCGGAACTGATCGCCGAAGGCGTCAACGCAGCGCGCGAAAGCGTCGCGTCTGCGCGAACGCAAGCGGCGGAAGCGCGCACCGCCCATAATGATCTCGCCAATGAAGCGCGCCGCCGCGCCGAACGGCTTGACGACATCGCCCGCGACAAATCCTCATGGGCTCAGCGCGGGGAAACTGCGCGCGCGCGGATCGGCGAAATCGAAGAGCACCTGAACGAAACCATCGCCGCCCATGACGCGGCGAAAGACGCGCCGGCGGTGATCGAGGGAAAACGCAAAGGTCTGCTCGACCAGCTCGCCATCGCCGAAGCGCGCCGCAACGAAGCCGCCGACGCATTGGCGCAGGGACAGCGCGCGGCGCTGGAAGCGGACAAGGCGGCGAAAGCCGCGGATCATGAAGCCTCCGAAGCGCGCGAAGCGCGCGCGCGGCTGCAGGCGCAGGCGGAAGCCGCCGCCGAGCGCGTCGAGGAAGCCGCGCGCCTGTCGCACGAAACCTGCGAGGCCGCGCCGGAAGAACTGCTCGCCATCGCCGAACACAAAGACGGCGCCGATCTGCCTTCGCGTGACGACACCGAACGCAAGCTGGAGCGCTACAAGCGCGAGCGCGAGAACCTTGGCGGCGTCAATTTGCGCGCCGATGAGGAGATGCAGGAAGTTTCAACGCGGCTTGAAGAACTGGCGGTTGAGCGCGAAGACTGCGACAGCGCCATCCGCAAATTGCGCGCTGCCATTGGCAATCTCAATCGCGAAGCGCGCCAGCGCCTGCTCGATGCTTTTGAGACGGTGAACACCAACTTCTCCGATCTGTTCAAGCGCCTGTTTAACGGCGGTCAGGCGGAGCTGCGTCTCGTGGACGCCGAAGATCCGCTTGAGGCCGGTCTTGAAATTTTCGCCTCGCCTCCGGGCAAGAAACTCGCCTCCATGTCGCTGATGTCAGGCGGCGAACAGGCGCTGACGGCCACCGCGCTGATCTTTGCAGTGTTCATGGCGAACCCGGCGCCGGTTTGCGTGCTGGACGAAGTCGATGCGCCGCTTGACGACGCCAATGTCGAACGTTTCTGCCGGTTGCTGCACGAAATGGCGGCGGAGACCGAAACCCGCTTCATCATCATCACCCACCATGCGCTCACCATGTCGCGCATGAGCCGGCTGTTCGGCGTGACGATGATCGAGCGCGGCGTGTCGCAGCTTGTCTCGGTCGATCTCACCAAAGCCGAGCAACTCGCGGCGGCGGAGTAGAGTAGGGCGCTGCTTAAGCGTCCGGCTTCACGAAATTGGCGTCGCGGAAGAGACGCCATTTTCCGTTCGCTTCCTTGCGAAACAAGGACAGCGTCTGGCCTGACATTTTCATCGCTGCGCCGCCGCCGGGCGGGGTCACTGCAATGGTAAGCTGACTGCGGGCCCAGGCGCGATCGCCAAGAATTTCGATCTCAAGGATTTCGCTTTTGCCGTCGCTCTTCGGCATGTCGCTATTGTCCTGCGCGCCGGCGAATTCTTTTTTCCCGAAAGGCGGCTGTCCGGCGGTCAGAAACAGAACGTCGTCGGCGACGAGATCAAGCACGGCTTTCTTGTCGCCGGCTTTGGTCGCGGCCATCCAGTCATCGACCAGTTTGCGGATCGCTTTTTCGTCTTCGTTCATCAGGCTCCAGGCTCCTTTTTGACGTCTCACACGGGGGGCGAAACTTATGGGCGCCGGACGGCGCGGGCCAACCGGAAATCAATAAACTTAGGTAATTGCCTAATAATCGTTGACTCGGCCGTTTTGCTGAGATAACTAAGGCATATGCCTAACTATCAACACCCCCCGCTCGACACAGTCTTCCAGGCCCTCGCGGACCCGACCCGCCGGGCCGTGCTGACCCGGCTGACCCAGGGCCCCGCCACGGTGAGCGACCTCGCCAAGCCCTTCGACATGGCGCTCCCGTCCTTCCTCCAGCACATCAAAGTGCTGGAGGAGTCGGGGCTCGTGACCTCGAAGAAACAGGGGCGCGTCAGAACCTGCGAGGCGCAGCTCACGCGCCTCAGCGAAGCAGAAGAGTGGATCGCGCATCAGCGCGCCGTCTGGGAAGGACGCCTCGACCGTCTCGACGCCTATCTCAGGGCGCTTCAGTCAACGGAGAAAGAATAATGCAGTTGAATTTCTATCTCAGCTTTCTTGGCAAGACCGAAGAAGCCATCACTTTCTATCAATCCGTACTCGGCGGAAAGATCATGGCGATGCTGAAAGTCGCCGGCTCGCCAGCAGAAGAACATTGGCCGGTAGAGTCGCGAGACGACATTCTACATGCCTGTCTTGATCTTGGCGAGGTGATGATCATGGCGTCGGATTCACCGAAAAGCATGTACTCCAAGCCGCAAGGCTCGCACATCTGCATCAACGTCACGGACGAGGCCGAAGCAAAGCGGCTTTACAAAGCGCTGTCGCGAGACGGTGAAATCTTCATGGCGATGGAGCCGACTTTCTTCGCAAAGCAATATGCGATGTTCGCCGACCGTTTCGGAACCCAGTGGATGATCCACTGCATGGACGAACAAATGGCTCAGAATTGCCCGGCCTGAACGCAATAGGAGAAACCCATGAAACCCGAAGCAAACGATCTCTTCATCACCCGCACAATGAAAAAAGTCACGCGCGACCAGCTCTGGAAGGCGTGGAGCGATCCGAAAATTCTCGAGCAGTGGTGGTGTCCGAAACCGTGGACGGTGAAGGACGTGAACATGGAACTGCGCCCCGGCGGCGCGTCGCAGATGGTCATGTGCGGACCCAATGGCGAGGAGATGCCGCAAAATGGCTGCATCGTTTACGTCAAGGAAAAGGAATGCATCGTCTTCACCGACTGCATGGAGAAGGATTGGCGCCCGACGGGATCGTCTTTTATGACCGCCATTATCACCATGAAGGACTGTGCGGAAGGCGTCGAATACTCCGCCATCATCAAACACAAAAACGCCGAAGACAAAAAGCAGCACGAGGAAATGGGCTTCCATCCCGGCTGGGGCAAAGTCTTCGAACAGCTTGAAGAAATCGCGCGAGGCTTGTGATGACAGCGCCGGACATTGCCCACGCCAGCCTGACGGTGACGCGCGATTATGATTTCCCGCCCGCGCGCGTTTTCGCTGCATGGTCGAGCGCAGACGCCAAACGGCAATGGTTCGGCGCTGAGAGCGATGGTTTCGAGATTGAGGAGTATGTGCTCGATTTCCGCCCCGGCGGCGCCGAGCGCTGCCATGGCCGCAAGCCGGGCGGCGGAACCTTCAGCAATGACGGCGTCTACCATTATATCGTTGAAAACGAGAAGTTCGTTTTCAGCTACTTCATGAACATAAACGGTGCGCCATATTCGGCGTCGCTGACAAGTGTCGAACTCAAACCGCACGGGCGCGGCACGCGTCTGACCTTGACTGAACACAATGCGTTTCTCACCGGCAAGGATGAAAACGCCTCGCGCGCCGAAGGCTGGGGCTGGGGCCTCGGTCGTCTTGAAGACTCACTGAAACAGGAAAGGCTTTCCTGATGCCCTTTATTCCCAATGAACTGAGAATGTCGCGCCTTTATGATGCGCCGCGGCCGCTGGTCTGGAAGGTCTGGACCGACCCGAAGCACCTGGCGCAATGGTGGGGGCCGTTCGGCGCGGAACGCACCAGCTGCGAAATGGATTTCCGCGTCGGCGGTGAATTCCGGGTGCTGATGAAAACGCCGGAAGGGGAGACCATCCCCGCCGCAGGCGAATTTCTCGAAATTGTCGAGCCGGAGCGCATTGTCTATGAAGGCGACGCGCGCGCGCCGACCGATTGCGGCTGCGGCCTGCCGCCCAGAGCCCGCGTCGAAGTCCTGTTCGAGGCGATGCGCGAAAAGACGCGGCTCGAAATATTCACGCGCTTCCCCGACGAGGCGGCGCTGCACGCAGCGAACGCCGCCGGATTTTCAACGAGCTGGAACAAGACGCTCGACGACATGGAACCTTACCTGCAACGCCTGATGGAGGTTGAGCGATGAACGAGACGCATAAAGTTCGCACCTGTTTGTGGTTTGAAAAAGGCGGACTCGAAGCCGCAAAATTCTACGTGTCGCTAGTGCCGGACAGCCGCATTGAGAGTGAATATCCGGGTGAATCCGGCAAGGAGCCGCTGACGGTCGAATTCACGCTCGCGGGCTCGCCTTATCAGATCCTCAATGGCGGACCGCATTACAAGCTTTCTCCGGCTGCATCGATTTCCGTGCTGACGGAAGATCAGGAGGAGACCGACCGATTGTACAGCGCGCTGCTCGCCAATGGCGGCGCGGAAAGCCATTGCGGCTGGCTTGACGACCGCTTCGGCGTGTCGTGGCAGATCGTGCCGAAGGCGTTGATCCGCGCGGTCACGGCGAAAGACCGGGTCGCCGCCGAGCGCGCGCGGCAGGCGATGTTGAAGATGCGCAAGATCGATATTGCGGCGATCGAAGCGGCGTTCAGGGGGTAAACATGACTCTCGCCCTCTATGGCCATCCCTTTTCCTCCTACACCTGGAAAGCGTTGATCGCGCTTTATGCATGCGATGTTCGTTTCGAGTTCCGCGTTGTCGACGGCGATCATCCGGAGCACGCTGAAACCGTTAAACGCGCCGGTCCGCTGGGCAAGTTCCCGGTGCTTGAGCATGACGGCAAGCTGATCTTTGAAGCGACGTCGATCATCGAATATCTGGCGCTTCGCTTCGAGGCGTGCGCGTCATTGCTGCCGGCCGAACCGGGCGAGGCGGCGCACACACGCATGCTCGACCGGGTGTTCGATAATTATGTGATGGGCGTGATGCAGATCGTGGTCGAGGAATATATCCGCGACGGCGCCAATCCTGATGAGGTTCGGATTGCCGAAGCCAGGGAAAAACTCATTCGCGTCTATCGCTGGCTTGAGCAATGGCTCGCTTCGTATGCGCAGAGGGATCGCATCTCGCTGATCGAGTGCGCGGCGGCGCCGTCGCTGTTTTACGCCGACTGGGTGCTTCCCATTAGCGACGAATTTCCCCGGTTGAAAGCGTGGCGCGCGCATCTGCTGTCGCTGCCGCCGGTGAAACGCTGCGTCGATGACGCGCGCCCCTATCGCGCATGGTTTCCGCCCGGCGCGCCCGACCGGGACTGAACGGAGGGATGCGAAAATATGACAGACCTTCCTGACAAACTCAGCGCACCGGCGCGCCGCGCTCTCGACGGCGCGGGCCTGACATCGCTCGAAAAGCTGGCGAAAAAGCGCGAGGCGGATGTGGCGGCGCTGCACGGCATGGGCCCGAAAGCGTTGGGCCTCCTCAAAGGCGCCATGAAAAAGCAAGGCCTCAAGTTTGTTCCACCGAACTCATAGTAACGCAAAACCACAACAAGGAGAGACCAATGACCTATGTAGACGGATTTCTGATCCCGGTGCCGAATAAAAACCGCGAAAGCTACCGTAAGCTGGCGGCGGAATGCGCGCCGATTTTCAAAAAGCACGGCGCGCTCAGCGTCGTCGAATGCTGGGGCGACGATGTGTCAGACGGCAAGCTCACCTCGTTTCCCATGGCGGTGAAGCTGGAGAAAGACGAGAGCGTTGTCTTTTCATGGATTACCTGGAAGTCGAGAGAGGCGCGCGACGCCGGCAACAAGGCCGCCATCGACGAACTTCACAAGATGATGGACGAGCGCGACACGCCCTTCGACGGGAAGCGCATGATGTTCGGCGGTTTCGAAGCCATCGTCGAAGCTTAGTTCGCGTGCTTATTAATGGCGGCGCTGTTTGCAAACGACCCCATGAGCACAAGCAAAGGAGGAAGCAATGCGAAAATTGATTCTTGGCATGTTTATGTCTCTTGACGGCTTTGTAAGCGGCCCCGGTGGGGAGAACGACTGGATTTTTCGGAGCGGCGATGACGCTACAGACGAATCGATCATCGACAATTTGCGGCAAGCGGGCGTCATCGCTATGGGCAGGCGCTCCTACGATGAAATGGCCGCCTACTGGCCGTCTGCGGACACGCCGTTTGCGGCTCCGATGAACGAAATTCCAAAGGTCGTATTCACGAAAAAGGGGCTTGCCGAAAAACCGGGCGGCGATGCGGCGGCGGCCGAAGGCTCCTGGGGAAACCCCTTCGTCGCGAACGGCGATCTTTCCGGAGAGATTGCGCGTCTCAAAGCGCAGCCTGGCAAGGAAATCAGGGCGCTCGGCGGCGCCGGTTTCGCTCAAAGCCTCGCGGCAGGCGGCCTAGTCGATGAATATCACCTCCTGGTTTGCCCGGTCGCGCTGGGCAAAGGCGTTCCCTTGTTTTCCGGATTGTCCAAACCGCTCAATTTGCAACTCGTCAACACCAAGACTTTCGACGGCGGCGCGATTGCGCTCGCCTATCAGCCGATTTGAACGGCTCTCGGCGGGTCGCTTTCAACGTAAAAAGGAAAAAACTTCATGCCCAACACAGTCAAATTCCACCGCGTGATCACCGCCAGCCCGAAGAAAGTTTATCGGGCGTTTCTCGAAGCCGACGCTGTCGCGAGCTGGCTGCCGCCCTATGGTTTTGTCTGCACCGTGCACGAACTGGATGCAAAGGTCGGCGGCAAGCACCGCATGTCGTTCCGCAATTTCACGACGGGCGACAGCCACTCTTTTGGCGGCGAATATCTGGAACTCGTTCCGGGTGAAAAGCTGGTCTACACCGACCGGTTCGACGACCCCAACCTTCCGGGCGAAATGAAAGTCACCGTCACGCTGAAAGCGGTTTCGGTCGGCACGGAAATGACCGTCGTGCAGGAAGGCGTTCCGGAGGTGATCCCGGCGGAGGCTTGCTATCTCGGCTGGCAGCAATCCCTGCGCAAGCTTGCAAAACTCGTCGAGCCGGAAATCAATCAGTAAGCACAACAAGCAAAACGGAACGGAGCGATGACCCCGACGATTACCGCCTTTGAAAGCTCGCCTGACCGCGGAAAAGGTCTCGCCCGCGACATGTCCGTGCGCTGGGCCTTTGAAGAGGTCGGGCAGCCTTACGATGTCCGTCTCGTTTCGTTTGAAGCCATGAAAAATCCCGCGCACAAGGCGCTGCATCCGTTCGGACAGATTCCAACCTATGAGGAAGGCGCTCTCGCGCTGTTTGAATCCGGCGCCATCGTGTTTCACATCGCGGCGCATCACGCCGGGCTGTTGCCACAGGATGCGAACGCGCGGGCGCGCGCTGTCATGTGGATGTTCGCCGCACAGAGCAGCGTCGAGCCGGCCATCGTCGAACGCGAGGCGGCCAACTACGCCGAGCGTGACAAGCCCTGGCGCGAGGAGCGGGGCGCCATGCTGGAAGCGCGCATCCGCAACAAGCTCCGCGACCTTTCAACCCGGCTTAGCGGCGGCGACTGGCTCGACGGCGATTTCAGCGCCGGCGATCTTCTGATGGTGCAGGTGCTGCGCAGGCTGGAGGGTTCGGGCCTCTTGGAAGGCGATCCGAATCTTTCCGCCTATGTGGCGCGCGGCGAGGCGCGTCCCGCTTTCAAACGCGCATTCGCTGCGCAACTCGCCGTTTTCACGTCTGCTTTGGCGCGGTGACGGCGGCGCCTTTCGATTCTTTCGGAGGGTTCGGCGCGGCCAGACGCCGCGGCGGGTTTTCTTGTTGAAAAACATATTCTTAGCCTGAAATTCCCTTGCTTGACGCTGCGCTGCGGCGCCTATATGGTCCGCGCGATTTCAAGGGGCGCAGACAGCCGTTTGCGCCTGTTTTCGGGCATGCTCATGGATAACGACTCCAGCGGAGACAAGGCTGACCAAAACCGGCCGCCCTCGCTGGATGAGTTTTCCGAGCGTCTGGATCGGATGCGCGGGACGGGCGAGGAGCCGCCGTCGCAGAAATCCGCATCCGCCTGGGGGCGGGCCATGCGGATTTCGTCCGATCTGCTGGCCGGCGTGATTGTCGGGTGCCTCTTGGGGTTCGGTCTCGATTATTGGCTCGGGACCAAGCCGTTGTTCCTGCTGGTGGGGATGGCGGTCGGATTTGCGGCGGGGTTTCGCAATATGATGCGCACCCTGAAACAGGACAGCGGAGACTCGTCAGACGGCTGAACAACCGGCCGGGGCGATGCTTGGGAAGATAAAGATGATGAATCTGCGGGCCGCCGGGCCGATGGATCAATTCGAAATTATTCCGATCGTGCAATTGCCGGGCGGATCGGATCTTCTGGCGTTCACCAACTCTTCCCTGTGGATGGTGATCGGCACCGCCGCCATCATCATTTTCTTCTTCATGGCGACGCGCCGCGCCGGGATGATCCCGGGCCGCGTGCAGTCCGCCGCCGAAGTGCTTTACGAATTCGTCTCCGATCTCGTGCGCGACACGATCGGCTCGGAAGGGCGCAAATTCTTTCCTTATGTCTTCACGCTGTTTCTGTGGATTCTGGTGATGAACCTGTTCGGCCTGATCCCGTCTTTCCCGGGACTGGCGCATGAGCTGCACACCTTTACGCCTACCAGCCATCTTGTCGTCACGCTGGCGCTGGCGATGCTGACGATCACCATTGTGATCGTCTACGGCTTTATGAAAAACGGCCTGAAATTCTTCAAATTGTTCGCGCCGTCGGGGCTTCCCATGTGGCTCTATCCGCTGCTGGTGCCGATTGAGCTTGTCTCGTTCCTGTCGCGCCCGCTCAGCCTCGCCATCCGGTTGTTCGCCAACATGTTCGCCGGCCACATCATCCTAAAACTCTTCGCCGGGTTTGTCGGCTCGCTGCTCGCCGCCGGCGGCGCCGTCGCGCTGATCGGCATCGTGCCGTTCCTGGGCGTTGTCGCCGTCACGGCGCTCGAATTTCTGGTGGCGCTGCTGCAGGCTTATGTCTTCGCAGTGCTGACCTGCATCTATCTCTCGGACGCGGCGCACGCGGCCGATCACTAACCACATCTTTCCCGCGCGGCGCTGCGAGCCAGCCGCGAAACCGGGATCAACGGCTCAAACGAAAAGAAACTTCAGGAGTTAAGACAATGGACGCAGAAGCAGCAAAACTTATCGGCGCCGGTCTCGCCACGTTCCCGCTCGCGGGCGCAGGCGTCGGCCTCGGCCTCATCTTCGGCAACTTCCTGTCGGGCGCATTCCGCAACCCGTCGGCCGCCGCCCAGAACCAGACAACCATGTTGCTCGGCTTCGCGCTGACCGAATTCACCGGTCTGCTCGGCTTCGTCATCTCGATCCTTATCCTGCTCGGCATTTTTTAATCCAGCAGATAGCAACGCTCCAACGCGATAGGAGAAGACCTTGTCCGTCTTCGCATTGATGACCGCCGCCGCAGCGGCTGCCGCCGAGGTTCACGGCGAAGCCGAATCGGCTGGCTTGCCGCAGCTCGACACGTCGACATGGCCGAGCCAGCTGTTCTGGCTCGCGCTGACCTTTGGCGTTTTGTACTGGCTGATGGCGGGCAAGTTCCTGCCGTCGCTGGGCGGCGCCATCGAGGAGCGCCGCGATCGCGTCGCCGACGATCTCGATCAGGCCTCGGAGTTCAAGCGTCAGGCCGAGGAAGCGGAGGGCGCCTATAACCGCTCGCTCGCCGACGCCCGCGCCAAGGCTCAGGCGATCGCCGCCGACACCCGCGCGGAGATGGACGAGGAAATCGCCGGGCTTCAGGCGGAAACCGATGCGGCGCTCGACAACCAGCTTTCCGCCGCGGAAGCGCGGATCGCCAGCATGAAGCGGGACGCCGCCGCGAAAGTGCGCGAAGCCGCCGCCGACACGACGCGGGCGGTGGTGGAAACGCTGATCGACGAAGCTCCGGCGGACGAAGCTGTGGCCAAGGCGATCGCTGCGGCGCAAGCCTGAGCGCGGGTCAAGGAAACGAACGATGATAAGTCTCACTGCTGTCGCACTCGCCGCCGCTGAAACCGCGTATGACGCCGGAACCGGCGATCATGCTTCACCGGGCCTGCTGCAGGATCCGGCGCTTTGGGTGCTGCTCGCATTCCTGATCGTCATCGGCATTTTCGCCCGCGCCGGCATGCACAAGGCAATGGTCTCGGGCCTCGATAAACGCGCGCAGAAAATCGCCGACGAGCTCAACGAGGCGCGCAAGATGCGTGAAGAGGCGCAGGAGCTTCTTGCGTCCTATCAGCGCCGCCAGCGCGAAGCCGAAGAAGAAGCAAGCGGCATCATCGAGCAGGCGAAGAAAGACGCAACGCGCATGGCGGCCGAAGCGCGCGCCAAGATTTCCGAACAGACCGAACGCCGCATCAAGGCCGCTGAAGAAAAAATCGCCCGCGCCGAAGCGCAGGCCGTTTCCGAAGTGCGCGGCCAGACCGCCGATCTCGCCATCGAAGCGGCGCGCATCATCATCCGTGACCGGATGGCCGGCGGCGCCCAGGGGCCGTTTATCGACAAGGCGATTGCGGGCCTGAAAGAAAAGCTGAACTAGGCTTTGCAAGCTTGATCGAACTTCAAAACCCCTCTCGCGAGGGGTTTTTTGTTGTCTGGGCGAGGGGCGCGTGGGTTTCTTTCCCCGCCCCGCGCCGAATGGCGCGAATCTGGTTGCGCGCCTTCGCGCGCGGGGAAAGCGCCGGAGCCGGGTGAAATCCGGCGGAGGCGATGGGGGGTGCTGACTATCGGTGAACCCACTCCGTCATCCCGGGCTCTCGCCCGGTCTGACACCTCCCTCATTTGCATGGGGAGGAGAAGGTTGCGCGATATTGTACGTGACTTGCGAAACTTCTCCACACAATACAACTTCAGAATTTGTCATCCCTTGCGCTGCGCGACATGCAATGACGCGCTGCAGACACGGGACCCATTGCCCGGAATTGAAAGCGTTGCGCCATGGGTCCCGCATCTGCGCAGCAACATTGGCATGTTGCCCCGGCCGCGAATGCGGCCAGTTTATGGTTTGCGCGCGTTCGCGCGCGGGGCGTGCGGGATGACAATTGAGAGGTTTTAATTGCGCCGCAAATCTCGGTTTGCGCCAACGCCCGGAGTGTGTCGTGAATTACGCCTGCAGAAAGTCAGTACAGGGAAGAGAAATCTCACCGGCGCAGTACTGCGCGCCGCATCGCCCCTGGAAGAAAATGCCAAATGGCGCCAGATTCTCAGCAACCCCAATAAACAAGCGGGTAAAATCCGGCGGCGGCGCGGAAGTTTGGACAGCGTCACATGCGTTTAAAAGAATCAAAACCCCACATTCCGCGGAAGAGGGGGGCCACAGCATGCAGACCTGCGCTTGTGAGATGGCGCGGCGCTTGCGCAGGGATGAAAGGGGGAAAGGGCGGCGAAGAGGGGCGGCGCAGGAGAAATCAGCGCAAGCACGGAGCGGCGAGGCGGCAAAGGCGATGCCGCAGGGCAATGAAAAAGTAGGGCGGGAGATTTCTGAGCGCGTCGCACGTCCTATTCGCTTAGTCCATTTGACCCGTCCCGCGCGACCCGCTAATGCCTCGCGCCTCACAGGAGTTTTGGAAGTCCGATGACCGTTAAAGTCCGTTTTGCGCCGTCCCCCACCGGGAAAATCCATGTGGGCAATGTCCGCGCCGCCCTTTGGAACTGGCTGTTCGCCCGCAAATCGGGCGGAACCTTCGTGCTGCGCATCGACGACACGGACCGCGAACGGTCAACCCAGGCCTATGAAGACGGCATCCGCACCGATCTCGCCTGGCTCGGCCTCAACTATGACGAGACCTTCAGCCAGTCGGCGCGGTTCGACCGTTATGACTGGGCGCGCGACAAGCTGGTCGCCGACGGGCTGCTCTATCCCTGTTACGAGAGCGCTGAAGAACTCGACCGCAAGCGCAAGATCCAGCGCGCGCGTGGATTGCCGCCGGTCTATGACCGCGCCGCGCTCGACCTGACGGCGGAGCAGATCGCTGCCCATGAGGCCGAAGGGCGCAAGCCGCACTGGCGCTTCAAGCTGTCGCAAACGCCGGTCAAATGGGACGATCTCATTCGCGGCGAGACCACCGTCGATACGGCGAGCGTTTCCGATCCGGTGCTGATCCGCGAAGACGGCATGTATCTATACACGCTGCCGAGCTGCGTTGACGACATCGACATGAACATCACCCATGTGATGCGCGGCGAGGATCACGTCACCAATACCGGCGTGCAGATCGAAATTATCGTGGCGTTGGGCGGCAAGGCGCCGGAATTTGCGCATCATTCGCTGCTGGTCGGCGCCGACGGGCTGGGGCTTTCAAAACGGCTCGGCTCGCTGTCGATCGAGGCCATGCGCGAGGACGGGCTTGAACCCGCCGCGATCACCAGCCTGCTCGCCAAGCTCGGCACCGCCGATCCGGTCCTGCCGCAGCCCGACTTGCAAGTCTTGGCGGAAGGTTTCGATTTTGAGCGCATCGGCCGCGCGCCGGCGCGGTTCGACATGGCCGAACTCGAAGCGCTGAACGCGAAACTGTTGCACGAAGCGCCCTATGAAAGAGTCGCCGAACGGCTTGAGGCGATTGGCGTCAGCCGCGACCTCTGGGAAGCGGTGAAAGGCAATATCACACGCCTTAAAGACGCCGCCGAGTGGATCGACGTGGTCGATGGCGCGATTGATCCGATGATCGAGGATCAGGCTTTCGCCAGTGCGGCGGCGGCGCTGGTTCCCGATGTGCTGGACGGCGAAAGCTGGGGCGCCTTTACGCAAGCGGTGAAGGAAAAAACCGGCGCCAAGGGCAAGGCGCTGTTCATGCCGTTGCGTCATGCGCTCACGGGCCGAGAGCGCGGGCCGGAAATGGCTGCGCTGTTTCCGCTCATCGGTTCGGAGAAAGCTCGCGCCAGACTGCGCGGCGAGCGCGCATAAACCGGACTTTCCGGCAGGCGCGCTTAATCGCCTAGACCTTGGCGCGCAGCATCTGCTTTTCGGCGGTGTCGAACACAGCCTGAACGTTGTCGACGAAGGTCAGATCGCTGAGCAGTTTTTCGTCTGCAAGATTATTGTCGACCACATGATGCAGAAGATCGCGCAAAGGAGACCAGAAGCCATTAATGTTCAGCACAATGAGCGGTTTGCGGTGGAGGCCGAGACGCGCCCAGGACAGAACTTCGATCAGTTCCTCCAGCGTGCCGATGCCGCCGGGGAGCGTCAGGATGGCGTCCGATTCCTCGAACATCATCATCTTGCGCTCGTGCATATTGGTGACGACTTTGTGATCGACGCCGTCGAGAATACCCTCGAGCTCAACCAGAAAGTCGGGAATGACGCCGAACACTTTGCCGCCGGCATCGCGCGCCGCGCCGGCGGTCGCGCCCATAAGGCCCAGTTTGCCGCCGCCGTAAACAATGCGAACGCCGCGTCTGGCGGCTTCCTGACCGGTTTCAATGGCGGCTTGTTCGAAGGCCGGATCGCTGCCTGGCCGCGATCCGCAGTAAACACATAATGATTTCATAAGCTTGTACGTTTCTTGTTGTTGGGGTGGCATTGTACGCGGTTTTGCAGTTGGGTAAAGTACATTTACAGCCGGATCAAAGTGGTTAAGGAGCAGCCCCAGTGCGCGTCATCATCATCATCTTGCTACTGATTGTTGTCGGCTTTATCGGCTGGAAGGCCGCTGAGCGGTTCCGGATCATCGACGGCCCGTCCGAGCAGGTTGAAACGCCTGCGGCGCCAGACAGCGCAGAACCGGCGCCCGACGCTCCTGCGGAACCCTCATTGCCAAGCTTTGACATTGTTCGCGTCGATCGCACCGGTTACGCCGTCATCGCCGGACGCGCCAAGCCGGGATCGGAAGTCACCATATACGCCAATGATGAAGAGCTTGCGAAAGCGCCGGCGGAAGCTGACGGCTCATGGGTGATCGCGACCGACACGCCGCTCGACGCCGGCCCCGTTGAGTTGAGCCTCTCGATGAAAACCGCCGACGGCGCGGTGATCCGTTCGGAAGATACGATTTTGATTTATGTGCCGGAACGCCAGGGCGATCTGCCGCTGGTGCTGCGCACGACGCCGGGCGGCGCAACCGAAGTCCTGCAGGATCCGCGAGAAGCGCCCGAAGGATTGGGGCCGCTGTCGCTTGATGTCATCGACTATGACGATACCGGCGCAGTGATCTTCTCCGGCCGCGCAACGCCTGGGCGGGTGGTTGAGCTTTACATTAACCGCCAGTTGATCGGCCGGGTCGCCGCCAACGAAGAAGGCCGCTGGACGGTTGCGCCGGAAGGACAGATCGCGCCCGGCGTTTATCAGTTGCTGGTGATTCAACTCGATGAATCCGGGCGGCCTGAATATGCGATCGAATTGCCGTTTGAACGGGCGAGCATGGACCAGATTCAACTGCGCGACGGCAAGGTGATCGTGCAGCCTGGCAACAGCCTGTGGCGGATCGCCCGGCGCGCTTATGGTCGCGGCGCGCAATATACGATCATTTACGAAGCCAACGCCTCGCAGATCCGCGATCCCGATCTGATTTATCCGGGCCAGATATTCGAAGTGCCGGGTACGGAAGAGACGGACGGCGAGTAGCCTATTCCGCCGCGTGCGGCATATCCTTGTCGCCGCGGGGCCGGGCGTTTTCGCTTATCGGCGCCGCCGGTTGATTTCGAATGCGCCGCCATCCCCAAAGGCATGCGCCCTTCGCTTTGGCCGCCGCAGCAGGCGCGCGATTGCGCAGCACGGTTGGCGCAGCGAGCATCACCGGCGTGATAATCAAGGTGAGGATGGTCGAGAAGGCGAGTCCGTAAACCACTGCAGAAGACAACAGCACCCACCAGTCGGATGTTGTTGAGCCGTGTGAAACGACGCCTGCGCCAAAATCGACATTGATCTCGAACACCATGGGCAACAGGCCGAGAATTGTCGTCGCGGTGGTCAACAGCACCGGCCGCACGCGCTGCGCGGCCGTTCTGACAACGGCGTCTTCCACCGACAGACCTTTGCGGCGCAAATACTGATAGGTGTCGATCAGCACAATATTGTTGTTCACGACAATGCCGGCCAGCGCGACAATGCCGGTGCCGGTCATGATGATCGAGACATACTGTCCGGTCAGCGCGATGGAGAGCAACACGCCGAAGACAGACATGATGACTGCCGAAAGCGTCAGCAGCGCATGATAGAAGCTGTTGAATTCCAGCAGCAGGATCATGGCGATCATAAAGATCGCCGCCAGCATTGCGTTCTGGAAGAAGGTTGCAGCCTGTTCGGTTTCCTCGTCGGCGCCGCGCATGATCCAGGTGACGTCCTCGCCCATGGCGCCGGATTCGGCCCATTCGCGCATGTGTTCGATGGCGACGTTCTGACTGACGGCGTGACCGTCAATGCGCGTATTGCCGTTGGCTTTGATGTCGATCACGCGCTGCCCATTGCGCCGGACGATGCGGTCGACTTGCGGCTTGGCTTCGCGAACAACGAAATTGGAAAGCGGAACGGAACCCTGCGGCGTTTGCACGCGAACATTGTCGAGCGCGAGAATATTGCGGTTCTCTTCAGGGTAGCGGGCGCGAATGTCGATTTCTTCATCTGCGTCAGCCGGGCGGTATTTGTCAATAAGCAGCCCGTCCGTAACGAATTGCAGCACGGCGCCGGCTTGCTGCACGGAAAGCCCGTAGCGGCCGGCGAGCGCCCGGTCGATTTTGATGGCCCACTCGATGCCGGGAAGCGGCAGCGAATCTTCCTGATCCATATAGGCCGGGACTTCCATGCCATCGACGTTGATCGTGGTTGTGTCGATAAAGGCGCGCGCCTTCTTGGCGGCGGCGACCATAGCGTCAAAATCAATCGAGGAGATCTCAAGCTGCGCGTCCTTGCCGACCGGCGGTCCGCTCTCGCGCTGGCGCACTTCGACAATCACGCCCGGCACGTCCTGCACCATGTCGCGCAACTCTTCCAGAACGAGCAGAGAATGTTTTCGTTCGGAATAGGGCAGAAGATCGATGCCGACCTGTCCGATGGTTTCCGCCGGCGTATCGTCGCCGCTGCGGCCGGAGAAGGAGCCGGTTTGCAGATACAGATGCTCTATCGCCGGATGGTCCTGGACCCGCGTTGCAACTTCCTTGACGATCTCAATGCGCTGATCGGCAGACAGGTTCCCGCGCGCCAGCACCAGCACGTTGATCTGCTCGTCATCGGCGCGAATGAAAAATTCGACATCAGGTGACGCCATGATGAAGGACTGCAGGCAGATAAACGCCAGCGCGACGCCGCCCGCCATGACCATCAACGGTCGGGCGACAAGCGACTTCAGGAAGGTTGCATAAGTTGCGACCGGCCCCTGCAGCGTCGTCGGATCGACTTCATCGACTTCGTACCGTTTGGCCGGGCCTTCGGTCTTGCCTTTCAACCCGAGTTTTTTCTTCATCCATTCGGGGATGCCGAACAAAGCGCCGAGCACGGGCAGAAAGATCAGCGCCACCACCAGCGACGCCAGCAGGACGAAAATCAGCGTGATTGGCAGAAATTTCATAAACTCGCCGGGGATCGTGTTCCAGAACAGGAACGGCACGAACGCAGCGAGCGTTGTCGCAGTTGATGTGATCACCGGCCAGAACATGCGTTTTGACGCTTCGAGATAGGCGGTCTTGCGGTCCGCGCCTTCGGCCATGCGCCGGTCAGCATATTCGACAATGACGATGGCGCCGTCGACCAGCATCCCGACGGCGAGGATCAGGCCGAACATGACCATCATGTTCAGCGTGTAGCCGTTCACGGCAAGCAGCAGGAAACCCATCAGGAACGTGGTCGGAATCGCGATGCCGACCATCAGCGCCGAGCGAAGGCCAAGGGCGGCGACGATGACGATCATCACCAGCAGCACGGCGGTCATCACCGACGCCGTCAGGCCTTCGAGATTGTCTTTGACCTGCACCGACTGATCGCTGAGAAATTCATATTTGACGGTTGAAGGCCAGAGTTTTGCTTCGGCCTCTACCGCGGCGCGGGCTTCTTCGATTGTTTCGACGATGTTGAAACCGGCGCGTTTGGTAAGCTCCACGCCAATCGCCATCTCGCCATTGAATAGCGCGTAACCCTGCCGGTCCTTGAAGGTGCGGCGCACGCTGGCGATATCGCCGATGGTGACCACATTATCGCCGCTGGCGCGAACGGGGATGGAGGCGAGGTCGGCGGCGTTTTTAACGAGACCTGGCGCCTTAATGGAAAAACGTCCGTCTTCGAGGTCGACAGACCCTGCGGTGACGAGCTGGTTGTTGGCGGTCACCGCGTTGACGACTTCAATCTCCGTGAGGCCGTAGGATTCCAGCACTTTGGGATCGACGATCACTTCGAGCAATTCTTCGCGGGCGCCAGTCAGGCGCGCTTCCAGAACGCCGGAAATGCTTTCGAGACGGTCCTCAAGACTTTTTGCAGCTTCAAAAAGTGCGCGTTCGGGCGCATCGCCGTAAATGATCGTCGTCAGGATCGGGAACTGGTTTTGAAGGTTGAATTCCCTGACGATCGGCTCTTCTGCGTTCGAAGGGTATTCGGCCTTGGCGCGATCGACTGCTTCGCGGACATCGAGCAGCGCCTGATCGATATCGATATCGGCGTTGAATTCCAGCGTGATCTGTGCGGCGCCGTCATAGGCGACCGCATCCATCTGCTTCAGCCCCTCGACATTTTGCAGTTCCATTTCCGTCGGACGAACGAGCAGCCGTTCGCCGTCTTCAGGCGAAACGCCGGGCAGGGGGAGGGAAATGGCGATGAACGGCGCCTGAATGTCGGGCTCGGCCTCGCGCGGGATCGTTACATACGCGCCATAGCCGAACAAAATCATGACGAACAACGCCGTCATCACCACGCGGGTGCGTGAAAAGGCGGCGTCGATCAACCCGGTCATGCGGCTGACTCGCTCAGACTGACAGCTTCGACTTTCTGTCCGGCTTTGACATAGCCCTGACCTCTGACGATCAGGCGCACATCGCCTTTCAGGCCGCGCACCCACACGCCCGAGGGGGTTTCGCCAATAAGGCTGACGGGTGCGAATTCGACGATGTTATCAGCATTCAACGTGCGAAGCCCGATCTCGCCTTCGTCGTCCAGCACCAGCGCTGCGCGCGGCACTTTGTGCGCGCTGCTCTCTTCGGCATAGACCTTGAAGTCGGCGGTGACGCCGTCGCGCAGCTTTCCGTCATCATTGGGAACCTGAAGCTCGACATCGAAAGTGCGGGTCGACGGGTCGGCGCTGGCGCCGACAAAGCGGACAACGCCTTCGATGGTCTCGCCGGTTGCGAGACGCGCGGCGCCGCGATTGCCCTTTTGTATCTTGCTGACATCGCGTTCGGAAACGGCGCCCACAACCAGAAAGGGTGAGCGCTGGATGACAGTTGCGCATGGATCGCCGACTTTGAGGAAGTCTCCTTCCTCGGCGAGCCGCTCCTCGTAGACTCCGTCAAACGGCGCCGTGATGTTCGTGTTCGCCAGTTCGATCTTCGCCCGCTCAAGCTGCGCGGCGGCCTGGTCGCGCACGGCTTTTGCTGCTGCGACCGCCGTTTCCGAGCGAAAGCCGTCAGCCTCGAGCTTGGCGGCGGCGTTATAGTCGAGATCGGCCTTGGCGAGGCTGGCGCGCGCTTCAGCAAGCTGCGCATTGCGTGCATCCACGTTGAGACGGCACAAAACGTCGCCTTTGGAAACCTGCGATCCAAGCACGGCGGGCGTATCGGCGACCGAGCCGCTGGTTTCCGCCCGGACCGTGATTTTGCGTTCGGCCTTGGTCCGGCCTCTTATGGTGATTTCATCGCGCCATTCCGCCGGGGAGATGGTTTCCACCACGACGGCAAACTGTTCCGCCGCCGCCGCTGACGCATCCTCCGGGGCTTCGGCGCCGAATAACCCCCTCACCAAAAAGTAAAGGACAATCAAAGCGATAAATACGCCGGCGAGTTTTACAGACTGGGACACTTGCATAATGCCGGCTCTTGAACGGTATGGATAACAGGGAGTTAAAACCCCAACGGGTGAAGATTTTCTTCACAGTTCAATATACTGGGAAGTTTACCAGAAGGCTTCAAGCTTCAGTAGCTGTGGGCGACTGCAATTTCTGGCGCTGGCGCAGGCCCGGCCCAGCCGCCCAGCGCCGTCAATAATTCAGGTCAGTAATACTGGTTCGGCATGAAGCTGGCCGGCGCCTTGTTCAGCACGGTGCCGAGAATGTTCGTCTTGGACAGGATGCGCCGCGCCTCTTTCAGGTCGTCCGTACGGGTGTCGCCGCTGGCGGCGACTAAAAGCGCACAGTCCACTTTTGGCAAAAACGCAATGGTGTCGTCGCACCCCAGCAGCGGCGACATGTCGAATATGACGACCCGGGATCCGAAATCCTTCACCGCGCCATCGATCAACTGATCGGCCCGGGCGGAGGTCAGATGTTCGGCGCCGCGCCGGGTGACGCGCTCATTCGCGACCAGAACCACGTCTGAAAGGCCAGGCCGGACAGCAACATCGCGCAGGCTGCTTTTGCCTTCAAAGAAGTCAAGCACGGACGGGAATTCGCTTATCCCGAGATAGCGGGCGACGCTCGGCCGGTAAAAATCGAGATCAACCAGCGTGGCGCGCGATCCAGCCTTGGAACTGATGGCGATTGCGAGATTGATTGCGGTGACGGTTTTGCCGGCGCCGGAACCTGGCGACACCACAGCGATGGTTTTCCATCCTTCAGCGTCGATTTTTTGCAAGACCCGCGTGCGCAGGACGCGATAGGCGTTGAGCACAGGGTCTTGTTCATTTGCGATGATGCGGTTTCTGGAGAAATTGCTGAAGTTGCACTTGACCATCGGCAGATTGAGATCATCGCCTGATGTGGACGCAAAACGGCTTTCCGGTTGCTGTGCGGTTTGTTGCGCGCGCATCGCGGCCGCAATCGGCGCGGGCGCCGCCTCTTGTGTTTGCGGAGCGTTAGACTCCCGGGTTTTCCGGGCGCGGGTGACGGCGTTGCGTATTCGATCCATGGTCTCGCCTAGTCCTTATTGTGCCCGGTATTCAATTACAGCGCGGGTTCAGGCGCGGTTGCTTCGTCAAGGTTTCGGGCGCGCTTGCCCGCGAAGGGACGCGCAAGCGGCCAGCGCGATTTGCTGTCAGCGTCACTGTAGATATAGGGAATGACCGCGATAGGCTGGCCATCAAGAATTGACGCCAGATGCTGTCGTCCGCGCAATTTTGACTGCAGCAGCTCCAGCCCCAGGGCGATCGCTCCGCCGGCGGCTAGCGCCATGAACACAGCGACAAAAATCAGCTGCGGCCGGTCAGGGCTCGAGGGTTTGTCGGGCCGCAGCGCCGGTTCGAGAATGGAAAACTTTTCCGCCTGCTGGTTTTCTTCCAGATTTTCAGCAAGCTGCGCATTTCCGCGCTTGGACAACACATCCTGGTATTCCGCGAACAGGTTTTCATAGTCCCGAGTAAGAGCCGTAATGCCGCGCTCGACTTCCGGCGTCCTCGCAATCCGTTCTTCCAGACTCGCGATCTGCTCCATTGTCTCTTCGATTTGCTTCGACTGCATGCGGATGCGGTTTTCAATGACCGCAATGCGACCCTCGATCTGCACGCCGGAAATATCGTTCGTTCCTTTCCGGGTCTCTTCAGAGATTCTTGCGCTTAAGGCTTCACGGGCGCGTTCAACGCCGGCTTCGGCGGCGGCGATGGCTTCCGGGTCCGGCGTTGCGGCGCGCTCTTGCGCCGTGAGGGCGTCTTCGCTCCGGCTCAGTTCGTCTCGCAGGCGTTTGATTTCCTCGCTGGGCGCCATCCTGGCCTTGATCGATGCAATCTCTTCGCGCTTGGCGACGACTTCCGGGTAGTTGTCTCGATAGGTTGCGCGCAGTCTGGCGAGTTGCGATTCCAGCGCCGCCAGTTCAGCCGCCATGCTGTTGTCGCCGCTGGCCCCGCTGATCAATTGCGTTTCCAGAAAGCGGCGTTCCTCCTCCAACTGCGTAATTGATGACTCAGCCGTTGCCAGGGCGCTGCGCGCCCGTTCGAGCATATTGAGATGCATATTGAGATGCTCGGGAAGGGCGTCCGCATTACTCGATTTGTAGTCGGATACGCGCGTTTCCATTTGTGCGACTTCGTCGCGCAATCGCGTTGCTTCGCGTTCGAAAAATTCAGTTGTGTTCGAAGCGCCGGCGGTGCGGGTGCGAACGTCTTCGTCAAGAAACAACGTAATGAATTTATTAGCCACCAAGAACGCTTTATTCGCGTCGCGATCCGTGTATCCAATGGTGAACGCGATCGTGTTATCGCGATTGGCGCTGCGCGCCTGCGCGGATGTGGTGATGAGATCGACCTTCAGCCGGTTGCGCATCAGATTAACGCGCTCAGTCTCTGACAGGCCCAAAGAACGCGGAAACAAATCATACTCGTCAGCGACTTCGAGCAGCCGGTTGCGGGTCATCACACGCTGGCGGATCGTTGAAATCCGTTCCTGCGCATAGGTGTTGATGGTGGACTGCACCATTTCCGTCGGGATCTGCTGGGATTCAACCAGGATCGTGCCCTGGGCGGAGTATTTCGCAGGCAACAGCATCACCACCACAATTCCGATCGGGGCGATCAGAATGGCGGGTATGATGAAGGCCAGAAAACGCCGCCGAAAAATAATCAGCGCGTCCTCAAGTGAAAATTCGTCGCCCATGCTTCGATGCTTTCGCTTTCTTCCCGCGTTTACCCTTGCTGAGGAGGCCAACGCCCTGCCGATAATGTCCTAATTTGCAAATATTAAGCCGATTTCAAGGCGCCGTGCCTGACAGCCCGCAAACTGCATTAACTCCGATGTCAGCAGAATATCCCGACGCGGCCTAGGGGGCTACTAACTAAATCAATAGTTTAAAGGTGATCGTGCCGAGGGCGGCAATTCGGGACTGTGCCGAAATCCAGCACACTGCCGCCGCCGGTGACGCCCCGCTCGCCAGACGGTCATGAATCCGGGAGAAATCACTTCCCGGGGTCGAATTCATGGGTCGTCGGAACCCCGGCTGGCGGGATATAGGCCGGCAATTTGGGATCGAGGGTGTCCATGAAGCCGAGCAGGCGGGCGTCGGCGTCAGCGATCGCTTCATCTTTGAAGATCGGCGTCATTATCCTGATCATCGCGCCGTCGGTGCGGCGAATTTTCACCGCGTCGAGGATGAGCAGGAATTTCATCACGAACTCATTCGCGATCTTCCGGCCGCGCTGGTCGTACCAATAATAGACCAATTGCCGGTTTCCGCGGTTCTCGATGATGATGCGGTTGTAATGGAAGGCGCCGCCGCTATCGAGCGTGACGGGCAGGACTTCATGGTGGATAATTTGCCAGCCGCCGCCTGGAATGCACTGGCGCGGCGAGTGCCAGGTATGCCCATGACGCTGCATGTTGAGGTAGGCGATATAGAGGTTGAACGCTTCGCCTTCGGGATTCATCAGATTGGTGATCAGATAGTCATCAGCGCCGAGCACATTGAGCGTATCAGCATCGACTTTCTGAACTTCGCTTTGCCAGCCGGGCAGTTCGTTCGGCAGGCTGGAAAGCGTCTGCCTTTCCGGAACTTTCAGAATATTGGAAGTGCCGAAATGCACATAGGCGCCGGCTGCGAGCAGGATCGCTATCGAAATGCCGGCGTTAAGGGTGAAGCTCTTTTTTGTCCATTGCGTGGCTGACGGCTGAGCGGCGACTTCCGGCAGGCCCAGTTGATCTCTGACGGATTTTCGCCCGGAAATACGCGTCAATATGGCGATAACAGCAAACAGCATGGCGAGACAGAGGACGAACACCACCCATCCTTCAAACATGTGGATGAAGCCTTCAGCGTGTTCCGGACCGAAGCGCTGCACCAGCAGGCCCGTGACGGCGATGCGGAAGGAATTCATCACAATCGTGATGGGGACGGTCGACAGGAAAACGACCGCACGCTGCCACATGGGCGCGTGGAACAAATAGGCGGCGAGGAAGCCAAGGCTCAAAAACGGGAACAGGTACCGCAAACCGCTGCAGGCCTCGGCGACCTGCAGCTTGTAATCGCCAAGATCGATAATGTTGCCGGAAAGGAAAACAGGAATTCCCAGCAATTCGATCATCATCACGCCAAGCTGCGAAGACCAGAGCTGGAATTGCTGGGAGAGTATGGTGATGGCCCAGTAGGGGGGCGGGACCATGAACAGCATGAAACCGATTGGCAATAGCGTGAGCTTGAAGACATTCCATCCCCCCAGACCCAGCGCCAGCGATGACATCAGCAGCAGCATCGCCAGATGCTGGAATATCATCAGGGAGGTGACGGTCAGCTCAGACAGGATCAGAATGATGGCGGACAGAACGACGCCGGCGAGGCCAAGCAGAGCGGGCTGGCCAAGGCTGCCCCTCAGCGCATCGCGACGAGACCAGATGATCCAGCCGGCGATGACCGGCAGAAAATAGCCGTGGCTCAGCTCCTGCTGCTCGCCCCAGCGCTGAAACAGGTTTTCAATGCCGCCTGAAAAAGCAAAAGCCGCCGCCAGCCCGACCGCGACAATCAGGTAAATCGGGCGCAAGACAAAGGGTGCGCCGGGAGTTGGTGATTGCTCGGTGCTGGTATCGGCCATTGGTACGGATGTTTCCTGCTTGAGGGGACGAAGATCCCTTGTTGGTCCGCTGCGTTATCTTCGCAGGTTCGCCGGTTTGTGCTGCTGAGCAATATCGGCGCCGGTGATCCTTCGCGGCGCTGGCCGGTAAAGTAAAGACCTGGCGGTTCAAATATCCAGCAAGTCGTTAATTGGGCAGACCTGGGTTAAGGTTGACATGTCCCAAATTTATGAGCCTTAACAAAACCTTAATTTCATTCGAAGGGCCAGGCGCTTACCTTGAGCCATGCTCTGCGCGCGCTTTTGTTGGCCTTGCAGGGTAAAAAAACGATAAAAAACACGCAATGCGAGAATTCTGGCCTGCGGCTTGCTCAAGGAGACGCGCCTATTTCGATAATGTGGTTTACAGCGCCGCAAGTTTCGAACTGAAACGCCGTTAACGAGTTAATATTGATACCGGTCACTTTAGGATGAGTGTGAGAGAAGCCATCACGAATGCAACTCCCGCTGCAGAGGAAAACCTGGCGGCGCCGGGCCTCGTTGCCCAGCTGCGTCGGGACGATTTTGACCGTGATGTGTGGTGCCTCATGGGACTGGCTGTGGATGCCGCCGACATATCCCGCGCAACCGCGGAAGTAGACGATGCGGCTCGCAGCCGCCGCCCGCTTTCGTTTGTAACGCCGAATGTCAACTTTCTGGTGCGCGCTATGAAAGACAAAGGCGCGCGCGCCGAAATCTTGAATGCCGATCTGAGCCTGGTTGATGGCGCGCCGCTGGTCGCCATGGCGAAAATGCTGGGCGTTCCAGTACGCTCACGTGTTGCGGGCTCGGACTTGTTCGAAGCGCTCCGCCGGCGGCCGGGTTATTCCGGCCGAAAGCTCAAGGTTTTCTTTTTTGGCGGACGTGCGGGCGCAGCTGAAAAGGCTGTCGCCGTCATAAACAGCGAAAATAGCGGCATTGAAGCCGTAGGCTGGCACAATCCCGGTTATGGCGATGTGGAAAGCATGAGTTCGGATGAGGTCATCGCCAAGATCAACGCCTGCGATGCTGATTTTGTAATGGTGGCGCTTGGCGCGACAAAAGGTCAGTCGTGGATAGAACGCAATCGCGCGCGCCTGACCGCGCCGGTCATCGCCCATCTCGGAGCGGTGATTGACTTTACAGCGGGCAGCATCGCACGCGCGCCGGCATGGATGCAGCGCGCCGGGATCGAGTGGGCGTGGCGGATCAAGGAAGAGCCTTCATTGTGGAAGCGGTATTTTACTGACGCCCTGGCGCTGGCCGGGCTGGCCGGTAAAAGCCTGCTCCCGCAACTGGCGTCCGCGCGTGAGGTCTCCGGCGATGTGTCCGTTGAAGCTGACTTTTCGGCCAGCGAAAGCGTGATCAGGCTTGCCGGCGCCGCCGGGTGCAACAGCTTGAAGCCGGTTCGAGAGGCGTTTCGGGCCGCCGCCGCCCATGGAAGGCCGGTTCGGCTGGATCTCACGGGGGTGCACGCCGTCGATCGCGCCTTTTTGGGACAGGTCTTGATGCTCGAAAAGAATTTAAGCCTTCGTGGCGCAGGGATCAGCCTGCAAGGCGCGACAGCCGGCGTGGAAGCGCTTTTTCGCGCCAACAATATGAGCTATCCCCGCACTATGGTGGCTGAGCCGGCGTCGCGCAGCAGCGCCGCGCCGCGTAAAGCGGCTGTATAGCGACATGCATTGTAACCGGGTTCCAACAATGGCAGACCCAAAGCTTCGACTGAGAAGGGTGGAGATAATGAAGGCGACTGAAATCCTAAACAAGCAATCCAAGCGCAACCAGCGCTCTTACAGGCTTTCCCGGTTGCTCGCCGTTTCCATGCTCGCCACGGTTGCGGCGTGTGCGTCGCCTGAACAAAAAGTTGAGCGTTACTCAACTGAGGCGGCGGAATTTCTCGAAGAAGGCGATCTCGGCAAAGCGTATATCCAGTATCAAAATGCGCTCAAGATCGATGAGGAACATGTCCCATCCATGCTTGGCCTCGCGGACATCGCTGAACAGCGCCAGGATTTTCAGGCGATGTTCGGGTTTCTCCAAAACGCAATCCGGTTAGATCCGACCCAAATCGATGCGCAGATCAAACTTGGCAAGCTGTACCTCATCGGCAGTGATGAAACGTCTGCACTTGAGCACGCAGACAAAGCGCTGGCGCTGGATGAGAGCAGCATCGACGCGAAGGCGCTCAAAGCCGCCGTGATGATGAAGATTGGCGACAGGCCCGGCGCGGTTGCGCTGGCGAATGAGGTGATTGCGGTTGATCCGGCCAATCCGGAAGCGGTGACAGTGATCGTTACGAACCACTCGGTTGGTGGAGACTGGGAAAGCGCACTTGCTGAACTGGACCGGGCGCTGGAAATCAATCCGCAGGTTGCCATCTTGCAGTTGTTGCGAATTCACGCGCTGAAAACACTCGGCCGGGAAGCAGACTCCCGCGATGCATATGCGAATTTGATTGAGCTTTTCCCGGATCAGTCAGCCTATCGGCGCGTGTATGCAAATGAGCTGGCGAAAGAGCGCGATTTTGCCGGCGCCCGCAAACAGCTGGAAGCGGTTGTTGGGCTTGAGCCAGAAAGCCTGAACGCGAAGCTCGACGTTGTCCGGATTATCAAGGCCGGCGAATCCACGGAAGCTGCTGAGGCGAAGCTCCTTGAGTACGCCAATGCAGACCCAGACAACACGCAATTGCAGTTTGCGCTTGCCGATTTTTACACTGGCGAACAGGAATCCGCTAAAGCGAGAACCGTTCTCGACGCGCTGGCGGAAAACAAGGATACTGATGTCGCATTGCGCGCCAAGAACAAGATCACAACGATTTTGTTCAAGGACGGAAAGAAGGATGAGGCCAAGGCTCTTGTAGACGAGATCCTGGTGAAAGATGAACGCAATACAGAAGGGTTGTTAAGGAGAGCGGCGCTGCAGATCGACGAAAAACAGTTCGATCAGGCGATCGTCAATCTTCGCACGGTGCTGGACAACAATCCGGACAGCTATCAGGCGATGCTGTTAATGGCGGCTGCGTTTGAGAAACAGGATAATTTCAGCTTTGCTCAGGCCGAGATGGCGAAAGCTTTTGAAGCCAGCAACAAAAATGCGCAAGTGGCCAACCAGTTCGCCAAATTCTTGCTGCGCCGTAAGAATGCCGATCGCGCTGAGGAGATTCTGGTCGAGTCGCTGGCGGGAGCGCAAGGCGACATTGAGAATTTGCGGTTGCTGGCGTCGATCCGGTTGTCGCAACAGGACTGGCGCGGTGCGGAAGAGGTCGGCGTTATGTTGGAGAACGCTGGCGACGCAAGCGCGCTCGCGTCAAACATCAAGGCGGCTTCCTATATCGGTCTTAATGACTATGACAGCGTGATTGATACGCTTTCTGCACGAAATGAAAACGCACCGCTCGCGGGACAGCCTTTGTCTGCGTTGGTGAACGCCTATATTCGCGAGGGCAGAATCGATGAAGCCGAAGCGATGCTGACGCGCATGCTGGAGGCGGATCCGGAAAGTTACATCGGGCAAGTCCTGCTCGCGCGCGTTTACGCCTCACAACAGGACCAGCCAAAATTTGAGAGCGCGCTGCTCAAGGCCACTGAAACGGATCCGGATCGGGCCGAGGCCTATGAAATGCTGTATCGAAGCTACCTCGCCGACGGACGCCGCAATATGGCGGCGGCCCTGATCGAAAACGGGCTGCGGGCTTCTCCGGACAACACCGCGTTGAAAGTTTTCAAGGCGGACGTGCTTTTGAACCAGGGCGATCGCGAAGGCGCGCTGGAGCTTTACAGCGAGCTGATTGAAACCCGGCCGAATGACCGGATTATCGCGAATAATTTCATCAGCCTTTCGAGCGATCTGCGGCGCGACCCCGCAAGCATTGAGCGCGCGCTGGAAGTGGCAAAGGCCATCGAGAATCTCGATAATCCTTACTACCGGGACACCGTGGGCTGGGCCTATTTTCGCGCCGGACAGTATGACAAGGCGCTGGAATATCTGGAACAGGCCGCCGCTGGTGCAGCAGAAAACGCAGAAATTCTCTATCATCTCGGCGCTGCCCAGAAAGCAAGCGGAGACAGCGATGCGGCAAAGGCGAACCTTGAGCGTGCGCTAAGTGTTGGCGGGGATGACTTTGCGTTCGCTGAGGAAGTTCAAACCCTGTTGGCGTCGCTCTAGCAGGCGTTTGCGGGCCGTTACGGCACGGTCCGATTTCGCCGGTTGAAAGCACGGAATTTATGTACGAGCAGTTTTTCGGCCTAACGGAGAAACCTTTCTCCATTCAGCCGGACCCCTCATTTCTGTATTGGGGGCGGACCCATAGGCTTGCCTATGCCATGCTTGAATATGGCGTGCTCAACCATGCGGGCATTTCGGTGATCACCGGCGAAGTCGGTTGCGGCAAGACCACGCTGATCCACCGTTTGCTGGATCATCTCTCTGATACGCATACCGTGGCCTTGCTTTCCAATGTGCAGGAAGGCCGCGGCGATCTGCTGAGCTGGCTGTTGATGGCGTTTGGCCAGCCCTTTGCCGATGGCAATCATGTCGCGTTATTCTCGCAGCTTCAGTCCTTCTTCATCAGCGAATACGCCAAGGGCAAACGCATCGTGCTCATCATTGATGAAGCGCAAAACCTGTCGATGGACATGCTTGAGGAATTGCGGCTGCTGTCGAATATCAATGCGGGAAAAGACCAGCTCCTGCAACTGATACTGGTGGGGCAGCCGCAGTTGAAGGGCGTGCTCAACCGTCCGGAACTGCTGCAGTTGACGCAAAGGGTCGGATCTGACTTTCACCTGACGCCGCTCAGCCGTGAAGAAGTGCATTCCTATGTAGAAACACGCCTTTCCATTGCCGGCTGCCGGCGACGGATTTTCACCGAGCGGGCCATTGACCTGATTGCTGAACAGTCGCGCGGCGTGCCCCGCGTCATCAACGTCATCGCCGACACGGCGCTGGTGTATGCATTCTCTGCTGAAGATCTGGTGGTCGGCGTTGAGACCATCCGGAATGTCATTCGCGACAAGAAAGCCTATGGCGTATTTGGTATTGCAACCGACGAACCCAGCGCGCCGCCCATCGCCGCCAGTGATGAGTCCGGCCCTGACGCATTCGTTGAAGACCGCTCGCGAGAATCAGCGCGGGCGCGCCGCAATCACGCGCGAGAAGAAGCATTGCGCACAACGCCCGGCGAGGACGAGCGGGAACTTTCCATTCCGGTGAAAACCCTGGCGGATGTGCGGACCGAAGTGACGACGCGCATGCTGGCGCCTTCCGTGGATTTGGAGGAGCGGCCGTCCGCTCCAATCCGTCAACCCGCGCCACAAGAGTCCGTCTCGCCGTCGCCCATGCCGGAGCCTGCGCCTGCCGCAGAACGTCAACAAGAAGCGGTCGCGCAACCGGCGCCGGATCCGCAATTGGGCATTGTGATCACCAGCGCCGATCCGCGGATTTCGCCGGAAGCGGCGATCCGGTCGGCGCCTGCCGGCGCTGTCGTCGTGTTTGCGCCGGTGACGGCGATGAATGAGGCGATCTCCACGGCCCGCAAAGCAGGGGCGTCAATTGTCGAACCGGGCAAGGGGCCGCAGACATCAGGCCGCGCCCTTAACGCTGGATATCGCCAGCTGAAAAAGCTGGCGCCGCAAATACAGCTTGTACAGTTCATGGATGCGCATTGCGCGCTTGATCCGGACTGGACGACCGCTGCGGCGAAATTCATGGAGCGCCGTCCCGAAGTTGCCATCATTGAAGGACGCGTGACGCAGCCCAAAGGCGCGGCCGGTTCTGAGATGGCGCTGGCCCAGCAGCGAACTCTGGAAACGCCGGGCGAGATCGTATCTGTACGGACGAATGCCGCCTTTGTTCGCGCAGAAGCGTTTGAAGCCGCTGGCGGCTTTCGCGGCGATTTATTATCCTGCGAACTCGATGATTTGTGCGTGCGCCAGCGCCGTCGCGGCGCGCATATCTGGCGGCTTGAGACCGGCATGATGATGCAAGAGCCGCGGCGAATGGGGTGGTGGCGCCGCGCCGTGCTTCGCGGTTTTGACAACGCCTATGCAATGTCGCTGCATGGCGGGCCTCCGGAGCGCCGTGGCGTAGGCGAAACTGCAAGGGCGGTGTTCTGGGGTGTGGCGCTGCCATTGGCGATTTTGGCGGCGGCTCTTTTCGGCGCACTGGCGGCGTCGATGCTGGCGCCCTTGACGCCAGCGCCGTTTGTTGCGGCCTTCATGCTGATTGCCGGGTTCAGCATCTATGGGTTTCGAATTTTGTTTAGCGCTGTGCGTCGCGGGCCATTACGATTTGCGAGCTGGCGAGAAGCCTTCGGGGTCGTTTGCGCCCGGTTTGCTGAAGCGTCAGGCGTGTTCCGGTTCTGGTTTGGCGGGGATCGTCCTGCGCGCGGTTGATGCGTTTGCCCGTCGCGCAGCGGCCGATGCTGATCAAAAGGTTTGCACCGAAGCATGGAATTGCTGGTTTTCATCGCGCTGTACCCGCTGGCGAGCATCGGCTTGCTGCTCTCGATTTTCCTTGCGCTAGAAATCATGGCGGCGGTGAGCCCTTCGCCGGATAAGAAAACCTGGAATACGGCAGAAGCCGGTCCCCTCGTCGTTGTGATCCCGGCGCATAACGAATCCGCGACCATCAAGGCGACGCTGGAAAATGTCCGAACGCAGTTGCGGGCCACGGATCGGATGCTGGTTGTCGCGGATAATTGCTCCGATGACACGGCGGCGCAGGCGCGCGAGATGGGGGCCGATGTTGTTGAGCGCAACGATCTTTCGCAAAAGGGCAAAGGCTATGCATTGCAGTTCGCGCTTGATCATTTGCGCGCGGCGCCGCCGGACATCATCGTCTTTACCGACGCCGATTGTTTTTTTGGCGATGGCGCGCTTCAGCGGATATCGTCGATGGCGGCGCAAACTGGCCGGCCAGTCCAAGCGCTCTATCTAATGAAGGCGCCAGCCGGCGCGGGCCCGCGTTTGCGGGTTGCTGAATTCGCCTGGGCCTTCATCAACAATGTGCGCATGCGCGGTCTTCAGCGCCTGTTCGATGTGACCCGGTTTACGGGCGCCGGGCTGGCCGCGCCCTGGAGCGTGATTGAACGCATTAAGATGGGGTCTGGCGAGATTGTTGAAGATCTGGCGCTCACCACGCAATTGATTCGCATCAAGGCGCCGCCCTTGCTGGCGGAGAACGCACGGGTTGAGAGCGTCTTTCCCAGCGAAGATAATGCGTTGACGCGTCAATCCGCGCGCTGGTCCATCGGCTCCCTGCGTTATGGCGCGCGCGCAGGCCTTGGGGCGCTTGCCGAAGGTATAATGCAGGGACGGCCGCAACAAATTGGCGCGGCGCTTGATCTGATGATCCCGCCGCTGACAATATTCGCCGGCGCATTGCTGGCCATTATGGGGGCGAGCCTTCTCGCCTGGTTGCTTTTTGGGGATTCCGGCGCATTCGCTCTCTCGTTCGCAGCGATGTTCTTGACCACGGCCTCTGTTATCGCCGCATGGCTGCGGTTCGGCCGCGATATACTGCCTCCTTCGGCGTTGCGCGGGCTCATCGCGTTTCTGCTGTCAAAAGCGAAAGTGTTCGGTGCTGAAGGGCGCAAAAGCGCTCAAAGCTGGACGCCGACGCGCGGCGGTTCCGACGAGACGAAACAATGAATCAGTCTGTTGGAATTGTCGCGATTGGACGCAATGAAGGCGAGCGTCTCAAACGATGCCTCGCCTCGCTGAAAGCGGCCGTCGATCAGATTGTGTATGTGGACTCCGGTTCGACGGACGGCAGTGTGGCGCATGCGAAACAGCAGGGCATTCTGGTGGCCGAACTCGAAGCGGATATGCCGTTCACCGCAGCACGAGCGCGCAATGCCGGGTTTGCAGCGCTAACGTCTCGCTGGCCGGAAGTTTCATTTGTCATGTTCATTGACGGTGATTGTGAGTTGGCGGACGGCTTTCCCGAAGCTGCCGCCGGCGCATTGAATGCTGATTCAAATATTGGCGCCGTGACGGGACGGTGTCGCGAGCGGTTTCCGGACGCCACCATCTATAACCGGCTATGCGACATGGAATGGGCGGGGCCTGTGGGTGAAATTACGGCTTGCGGCGGGATTTTTGTTGTGCGCGCTGACGGCTTTCGGAAAATCGGCGGATTCAACGAAAACGTCATCGCCGCAGAGGACGATGATTTCTGCATCAGGCTGCGCAAGACGGGCGTGAGGATCATCCGCATCGATCGCGACATGTGTTTCCATGATGCGGATATTCGCCGTTTCGGGCAGTGGTGGCGGCGCAGTGTGCGCGCGGGACATGCCTTTGCTCAGGTCGGCGAGCTTCATCCCGGATATTTCCAAAGCGAGCGGCGGCGCGCCTGGTTCTGGGGGGTGGCGCTGCCGTTGGCGGCTGTGCTGGCGGCGCCTTTCACCTATGGGTTAAGTCTGGCTTTGCTACTTCTTTACCCTGCGTCGCTAGTCAGAACCCGCGCCAGGTTGATCAGAAATGGCGCGGCGCCGGATCATGCATCTCTCGGGGCGACGTTTTTGACATTGTCAAAGTTTCCCAATCTCGCCGGGATTCTTGATTACAAGCGCAAGAAACTGAGCGGCCGTGCGCCAGGGATAGTGGAGTACAAATGAGATTTTCGGCGGGCGAATGACATTGGAACAAAAACCGATCAGAGCGGCGCTTCTCGGCGCCGGGTATATTTCAAGCTGGCATGCCGATGCGTTGCGCCGCACGCGCGGCGTTGAACTCGCCGCTGTCTGCGATGTGTCGAGAAGCGCTGCGCGCTCGCTCGCCGAAAAATACGCCGCTCCCCATGTCTTTACCTCGCTTGACGAGATGCTGGCGGCGAATGTCGCCGATTGCGTGCATGTTTTAACGCCGCCTTCCCATCATGCCGATGCTGCTGAAAAAATTCTTGATGCCGGACTTGCAGCTTTTGTTGAAAAGCCGTTTGCGCTCAGCTCCTCGGATTGCCGCCGACTTGACGAAATGGCGCGTGCGAAGAACCTAGCCCTTGGCGTCAATCATAATTTTCTCATGCTGCCCTCTTATGATCGGCTAAAGACGGACATTGAAAATAAAATAATCGGGCCGATCGACAGTTTCGAAGCAAACTGGCAGTTCCCGTTGACGCCGCTCAGGTCCGGCCCGTTTGGTCTTTGGATGTTGAGATCGCCGGAAAATATCCTGCTTGAACTCGGGCCGCACCTGTTCGCTTTCGTGGCGGATATTTTTGGCGACCTGAACAATATCGACGTGTCGCTGCGAAACCCGATTACGATTCCCGGCGGCGTCACCCACTACCAAAGCTGGCGCATCACAGGAACAGCGCAAGGCGCATCGGTGGTGCTGAATCTTTCCCTGATCGAAGGCCACGACAATCGCAGCGTAAACCTGCGCGGCGTCGGCGCGCTCGCGCGTTACGATTTCGCCGAGGATACGTATCGCAGGGAGAGAGCAGCGATGCAGGACATCGTTGCGGCGCCGTTGATGCGCCAGCTTTCCATCGCCGGCCAGGCGCTGGGGGCGGGGCTCGGCAATGCCGCTCGCCAGCTTAAGTCGCTTAACGGACTGGCGCCGTATGGGCTGTCTATTCAACGGGCGACCGACAGCTTCTATACCTCGTTGCGAAGTGCAGCGCCGGTTGACCGGCGCCTTAGCGCTTCTTTAGGAGCGGATGCGATCGCAATGGTGGAAGCCGTGCTTGAAAAAGCCAGGCCGAAATTCGCGCCGAAAACGCCGCCAAGACCGGCAAGTGCAGCGCCTGCCAAAAACAAGAGATGTCTTGTCATAGGCGGCACCGGATTTATCGGCCGCGCGCTGAGCCATGCGCTCGCCGAAAACGGTTATGACGTTCGGGTGTTTTCACGGGGTGCGGGCGCCGGCTTTGAGCGCGAAGACAACCGGATATCGACGGTCACTGGCAATTTGAAGTCCAGTGACGATTTACTTGCTGCAATGGCGGGCGTGGACGCCGTTTTTCATTTGGCCAAAGCAACTGAAACAAGCTGGGAAGGTTATCTCGAAAATGATGTCGAGGTGACGCGTCGCATCGGTCAAGCTTGCCTTGATGCTGGTGTCGAGCGGCTCGTTTATACGGGCACGATCGATTCCTACGACGCGTCGACGCCGGACCGGCCGATCAGTGAATCGACGCCTTTCGACCACGACCTGACGCGGCGCAATCTCTATGCGCGCTCCAAAGCGGCGTGCGAAGATGCGCTCAAGTCGCTTCAATCCCAGCGCGGACTGCCGCTTGTCATCGCCCGTCCCGGAATCGTTATTGGCGAGGGCGGGCCGTTGCAGCATTGGGGAATCGCCATGTGGCGCGGCGCGACAGCATGCAAATTGTGGGGCGATGGCAATAATATCATGCCGTTCGTTTTGGTTGATGATGTCGCCGACGGCCTGATGCTCGCGATGGAGTCAAAAGAGGCGGCCGGGCAGTCATTCAATTTGATCGGCGATCCGTTCCTGACTTCGCGCGAGTATTTCGAGGCGATTGAACAAGCCTGTGATGTGAAAATCCGCGCGCAGCCGACGCCGGTGTGGACGTATTTCTGCGTTGACGTGATCAAATACTGGCTCAAGAGAGTGCTGGCGAAGAAATCCGGCCTCACCAAGCCAAGCTATCGCGATTGGAAATCCCGGGCGCAGCTCTCGCCTTATCGGAACGATCTGTCAAAAACAGCGCTTGGATGGGCGCCCGAGGCGGATCGGAAAAAATTCATCCGGCGCGGGATCGCCGAAGCGAATTTGTTTGGTGTTTGCCCCCAAGATTCGACATGCGCGGTTAATAATCATTGATAAATTGACAATCCCGCGCGCGACAATCCGAGCGATTGCTCCACGCCAATCCCGCATTGGGTCGTTTCTGATTAACTCCGTGTAATTCGTCCCACAGCCCAGAAAATTCGCCGCGAATAGAAACAATTCTAACAACAGGTTCAATCAAGCTTTTCCCAACATCGCGCTAGGGTCTCCTTCTGTGGCAATGCAGCGTTTCTGTGCGTGGGAATACTATGAGTGTTGAGTCGGGCGCCCGCGATCAATTTTCCGGATTGGATTTCACAGTTCTCGTCGACGCCAAGGCGGAGACCGGGCTGGGCATTGCGGCGCAAGGGCGCAGGGCGCGAAAACGCGCCATCAAACAGCGCCTGACGCAGGCCAGCATGATGGCTCCGCTGCTCGCAGCCGAAGGGTGTTTGACCCTGGGCGGCAAAGGCGGTCCCTCTGCGAGCGATCAAACGCCGAACCAGCCGGCGCCGGGGAACTCCGGCAATAATGGCGGCGCGCCGGCGCCGAGTGCGGTTCAGGCTGTGGACGACGGTCATTTTCACACCGAGCCGGGCGAAACTGTCCAGATATCAGCAAATGACCTCCTGGCGAATGACTTGCTCCCGGCAGGAGCAAGCGGTCAGGTTGTCCGTGTTTTCGGCGCGACCAACGGCGTCGTGACGCTGCACAATGGCGTCATTCATTTTACGCCCGCGCATGGATTTGAGGGCGCCGCGACGTTCCAATATGAAGTGCGTGACAGCCGCGGCAATCTCAGCCGGGCTGAAGTCGAGATCCATGTGGGTGAGGCTTCGGAAATGCCGCATCATGGCGGCGGCGATGAACCGCCAATGGATCATGGCGGCATGCCGCATCCCGACGATCCGTCCAAAGCCGCCGAACACATGGCGGTATTGAATCTGGTCCCGGTCAGCGCCGCAACGCATGTCGCCGTCAGTAACGGATCGTGGTTCGACCCGAACACCTGGGCCGGCGGAGAAGTGCCGGGGGAAGGCGCGAAGGTCGTCATCCCGCAAGGCATAGAAGTCCAGTATGACGGTGAAAGTCCGGTTTCACTTTTCACCGTTCGAGTGGACGGCGCACTGGAGTTTGCAACCGATCAGAACACCTTCATGGAGGTCGACACTTTCGTGGTCTCGCCGAGCGGGCGGCTGACCATCGGCACCGTCGACAATCCCGTCGATGCAAATGTGCAGGCTGTGATCCAAATCGCCGATAATGGTCCTATCAATGTCGCCTGGGATCCAATGCTGCTGTCGCGCGGCGTGGTCAGCCACGGGCAGTTTGAGACCCATGGCGCAGAAAAGGATTCATTTCTGAAAGTCGCCGTCGATCCGATGGCGGGCGACACGTCAATGACGCTTGAGGCGCCGCCGCAAGGCTGGCAGATCGGCGACAAGCTGGTGCTGACGGGCACGCACCTCACGGAATCCAAAGAAGTCGCGCCGATGACGCCGCGCAACGACAAGACCGAAGACGAAGAGCTGGTCATCACCAATATCGTTGGTAATGTGATCTACTTCGACCGCCCGCTCCAATACGACCATGAGGCGCCGCGCGCGGATCTGAAGGCGTATGTTGCGAATTACTCGCGCAATGTGCGGTTTGAAACAGAAAATGCTGACGACGTTCCGGTTCATCAGCGCGGCCATGTCATGCTTATGCATTCCGATGATATTGACGTACGGTATTCTGAATTTCTTGAACTTGGCCGCACGGACAAATCGGAACGCGCAACGGATGTGATGGATCTCGATACCGTACACAGCGATTCGAACGTCAAAGCCCGCTACTCATTGCACCTGCATCGCGCCGGCGTGTCCGATGTCGATAACCCGGCCTACCTGGTCGGCAACTCCGTTTGGGGTTCGCCGGGCTGGGGATTTGTTCAGCATGATTCAAACGCAATTCTCGCCGACAACGCCGCCTATGATGTCTATGGCGCCGCTTTCGTCGCGGAAACCGGAAATGAAATTGGCCGCTGGTCGCACAACATCGCCATCAAGTCGATCGGCAATGGCGGCGGCGCAAAATGGCACGACGATGTCAACGCCTTTGACCTTGGCCGCACCGGCGCTGGCTTCTGGTTTCAGGGCCGGCTTGTGGATGCGGTGGACAACGTCGCTGCAGGCGTTCCGGGCGGCCATGGCTTTGTTTATATGTCTCGCGGCAATGGCGTGATCCCGGTCGATCCAGCGACCGCGCCCTGGTCGGAATCGCTCCGCTATGTGGATGAAGCGATTGTCAATTACCCGGCGATCACGCAGTTCGACAATAATGAAGCGTTTGCTGTCGGCACGGGTGTTGAGGTTATCAAGGCCGGAGCGGAGCAGCAGCATGATGTCAGAACCGTGTTCGACGGCTTCACAGCATGGGAAGTGCGCACCGGCGTTCATTTGCAGTACACGGCGCACTACACGCTGAAAGACATTGATGTCATCGCCACGGATCGGTCATCTGGCGCCGGGGCGGCGGGGAGCGGCATTTTCATCGACGTCAACTCGATCGACATCACGATCAATGGCGCGGAAATATCCGGTTTTCCCATCGGCGTCAAAATGGCGAAAGAAGTCATCAACATGAACTATCCGTTCGATGGGGATTTTGGCTTCTTCTTCATTGATGTGAATGTCGCCGGCGCAACAACTGCGTTTTCAAATCGCGACGCCAACGATACTTTCCTCACACGGGAAGACCTTGTCTCTGGCCGGCTGCAGTATGACTCTCATCTTGGGGTGATCACCCATACCGACAAACCGGAGCTGCATACCTATTTTGACCTGTCCGGGACGAAAACAGATTCCATTGGAGACGTGAGAGTCTCTCCCACATGGGATCCGATCCGTCATGATTATTTTACCGTGCGTAATGCATTGGTCGAAGAGGGATACTGGACGCTTCCGGATGGCCGCAAAGTCACGGTGCTGGACCAGTATTTTGCCGACCGGGCGACGGGCGCCGTGGATAAGGTCGCCATCATCGTCGACTGGGAACGCGGTTTCGGCGACGTGAACGGCGTGCCGCATTATAATGGCGTTTTAGATCTCGACAGTTTAGCGCCGGTCGCGCGAACGGATTATGCGACAGTCGATCAGAACGGCTATATCGACATCAACGTTCTAGCGAATGACTTTGATCCCGATGGCGACGACATCAATATCGACGGTCTTGATCCGCCCAGCCATGGCTCTCTATTTCTCAATGATAATGGCACCGTTCGTTACGTTGCGGATCCAAACTTCACCGGAACCGATACGTTCGGATATTGGGTTGAAGATGAACACGGGAATTTTGACAAGGCGCTTGTCCATGTGACGGTGGAAATCTAGGCCGAATTCCACTCCGCAAGCACTGACCCATCGTTTTCGGCCGCTAGGTATCGCGCGCGAAGCGTCCTATAGTCGCCGGGCGCTAGTTGTGACACAGCCCACACGGCCGCGCCCCGCACAAGCGGACTGTCGTCATCAAGCAATTCAATAGCCGTAGGCGCAAGGGTGGCGTTCTCGCTATTGCCGATGGCGATCAGAACATTTCGAACAAATCGATTTCGGCCGGTTCGTTTGATGGGCGATCCGGAAAACAGCGTCCTGAAATCTGCATCATTGAGGTGTGCGAGGTCTTTCAGGGGTGGCGCTTTCAGTTCCTCTCTTGCGTGCAGCCCGCTTTCCTGGGCTTTGCTGGCGAATTTGTTCCATGGACAGACGGCAAGGCAGTCATCGCACCCATAGATGCGGTTGCCCATCGCCTTTCGATACGCATGAGGTATCGGCCCCTGATGCTCAATCGTCAGATAGGAAATGCATTTTTTCGCGTCGAGCTGATATGGCGCGGGGAAGGCCTCTGTCGGGCAAATGGAAAGACATGCGCTGCATGAGCCGCAATGATCTGTTTCAGGCTTGTCTGCATCGAGTTCCAGCGTCGTGAAGATGGCGCCAAGGAACAGCCATGAGCCGAACTCGCGCGAGACCAGATTGGTGTGCTTTCCCTGCCAGCCAAGTCCGGCGCGCGCGGCCAAAGGTTTTTCCATGACTGGCGCCGTATCGACGAAAACTTTTACTTCCGCGCTCGTGTCCTCAACAATCTGTCGCGCAACGCGCTTGAGGCGCTTTTTGACGAGGTCGTGATAATCGCGATTTTGCGCGTAAACCGATATGACGCCGTTGGCCTTATGTTGAAGGGCGTTCAGGGGATCAGAGTCAGGGCCGTAATTCATGCCGAGCATGATCGCGCTATTTGCATCCGGCCATAAAGTCCTGGGTTGCGCTCGTTGTTCGGCGCGGGTTTCGAGCCAGCCCATGTCGCCATGACGGCCGAGCGACAGAAATTGCATGAGCCGTGCGCCATAGGAGCCGGGCAGATCGGCTCCGCTAAAGCCGACCGAATCAAACCCCGCGTCTTGCGCTAGATGGCGGATGCGGTCCTGAAGCGCTTCAGGCGAGGTCATTAAAAATCCAGATTGTCGTAATGCGCCGGCGGCGGCAATCCATCGATGCGATCGCGCAATACCGGGCGCATTGAGGGGCGCGATTTCAATCGCGCGTACCAATCCTTGACGGCCGGAAACTTTTCCCATGGCACAAAGTCAATGTAATCGAGCGCTGAAAGCTGTGCAGCGGCGGCGATGTCCGCAGCGCTCATCCGGTCGCCGGCGAGCCAGTAACGCTGATCGAGCAGCCAGGCGGTGTAATCGAGATGCCAGGCGAGGGCGTCCGCGCCCGCTTTCAACAGTTCATAGTCTGCCTGTCCCCGGCGCATCAGTCGCTTGTCAACTCTCTCCCGTAAAGTAAGAGCGGTCACTTCCGCTTCGAACTTGTCCATATACCAGTGACACAGCCGCCGCGTTTCCGCGCGCGCGGCCGAGGTAGAAGGCAACATCGGCTCGCTGGCGTAGGCTTCTTCAAGATATTCGACGATCGCGGTCACCGGGGAGATGGCGATTTCGCCGCCTGTCGGGGGCTCGTCAATCAGCACCGGCGCCGTGACGGCAGGGTTAACGGCGGCGAGCGTTCCGTCCTCGTCCGCCCAGGGCCGTTTTTCCACGAACTGCGCCGGCAGGCCCTTTTCGGCGAGAATGATCCTGATCATTCGCGAGGCAGGGTCGAGCGGCATGTGAAAGAGAGTGCGCATGGCGCGAGACCATAGCAGCGCCGCCGCTGAGGCAAAGGCGGAATCGGCGTTTTTCGGTGGTTTTCCCGTTTAAGGCGAGCGAACGGCAGGCGACTTGCAATGCCCCCGTTAACGATCGGCCCGGCGTGGCCGGTCTGATCCGGAATGTGAGCACGAGTTGTCCCAAATGAATACGACCCGCACTGCCGACACCGCTTCCGAAACCACGCTGACCTGGCGCGCGACCGCGCCGCGCGCGCGCAGGACAGCCATGGCGCTGTTCTCATGGCGAGAACCCGGCTGGACATTCATCTGGGCGATTCTCGCTGCGGCCGGGTTTGTTGCCGCGACGGTGTTCTCACCAGCCCTTTTGAGCCTGACGCCCACGGTTGATATGATCGGCCCCATCGCTGAGGCTCGCGCTGTCATGGCGGGGGAGGCGAGGCTCGCTACGCAAGCCGCGCCTTTCCATCTCGTTCTGTTAATGGCGGCTGACATTTTTGCCGAAACGCCCGGCCGGATTCACCTGATCGCCAAAGCGTTTGGCGCCGTACTGGTGCTGTTTCCGTTTGCATATCTTGCATCGACGCGATTTCCGAGCCTGTTTGCCGCTCTCGCAACAGCTGCGCTGGCGGCGTTTGCCGTGGCGCCGTTTTCGGGCGCCGCGGAAATCGGGCTCGCTTTGTTTCTGGTTTGCGGTCTTTCCTTCCTGACGGTCTCGGCCGACGATTCCGGCATGCGCGCGCGCGTCGAAGGCGCGCTCGGCGGCGCGGCGCTATATGTCCTGTGGTTGCTGAACCCGGCTTTTGCACTGATCGGTTTCGTGTTGTTGTCGGCCTGCCCGTTTATGACGGGCAAATTCGGTCTGTGGCGCTATGCGACCGCCCTGTGCGTGTTTGTGCTGTTTGCGACGATTGCGGAAATCTTCGCGCCTGGCATGAACGCAGCGCGCGCCGCCGCCGCGCCGGATTCGATGAATCCGGGAGCGTTGCTGAAAGGCGGTGAAAGCGTGATCGGACTCGGCGGCGCGGCTTATGCGGCGGCGATCGTGATTTTTTCCAGCGCCGTCTTTGGCGGACGCACCCACTGGAAGAACTGGGCCGCAGCATTAGGTCTGCTGGCTGCAGGTTTCCTGGCTGCCCGGATCACCGGCGCCAATGCGCTGCCTGTGTTCGCGCTGTCTGCCGGCCTTGCCTGCTTTTCGGTTGCGTCTCCGTTTTATGATGGCCTTTTCCGTGACCATGACCGCGCCAGCGTAGCGGTCGCTTTGACCGCGGCGGCGCTGACGCTGTTCTGGACCGGCGCAATTTCAGTCCATGCAATCGGTCAGTTTACCTTGCAATATCGGGCGGCGGCGAATGCGCCGGAAAATATCCGCAGCGAACTGGCGTTAGTGCAGCCTGGCGGGCCAACCATTGCAAAGTGGGTGGAAGAGGGTCGTTTCTCGACCCCGGAAGCGCGGGAGTTTTTCGCGCTGACGCCGGTCGATCAATCGGCGATGCTGCTTGAGGCCGCGTCGCGCGCGCGCAAGTTGACGGAGGAAGGGTTTGACGTTGCGTTTCTGACCGGCGCCGACACCGCTTGTGTCTTGGCGGACGTTCGCGAATGTCAGGCGGATGGAAATGCGGCGGCGCATAAAGCCAGCGTCGTTTTCGTGCCGCGGCTCGATATGGATCCGAAAACTGCGGCCGCCAAAGGCCGCGCCGAGGCATTGCTTTATACGCAGTTCAAGATGGTGGAGCGCACCGCGCTTTGGGAAATCTGGGTGCGCCGGGACACGCCAGCGCCTGCCAACCTGTTCCACATCACGGAAGGGCTTTATCGTTAGGGCTTAGCGCGCGCCCCAGGCGATGAAATGCGGGTTGTCGAAGCCGCGCTGTCTTTTACCATATCGCAGCGGCTGCCCCTCAGGATGCGTCAACACGCTTCCGCCGGCGGCTTCAAGCACTGCCTGACCCGCGCCGGTATCCCATTCCATCGTCCGCCCAAAACGCGGATACACATCGGCGGCGCCCTCGGCGACGAGACAGAATTTCAGGGATGAGCCTGCCGCCGTAAAGTCGGCGACGGCAAGCGTGTCGAGATACGCATCCGTTTCCGGAGAGCGGTGCGATCGGCTGGCGACGGCGACAAGCCCCCCTTCGGGCGCGGCCCGCACACGGATAGGCTGGCGCGGTCCGATCTGGCCTTTGGCGTCAACCGCCGCTCGCCATGCGCCATTTGGTTCGCCGGCATAAAGCTTGTTGATGGCTGGCGCATAGACAACGCCGATGACGGGCGCGCCGTTCCCGATCAGCGCAATATTGACGGTGAATTCGCCGGTTTTGGAAATGAACTCCTTGGTGCCGTCCAGGGGATCGACCAGAAAAAAGCGGCTTCCAAGCGTTTCCGGGATCACGCCGGCGGCGGCGCTCTCCTCTGCAAGCACCGGCACGTCCGGTGCGACGCTGGCGAGGCCTGCAAGGATGATTTCTTCGCCCAGCCGGTCGGCTTCGGTCACGGGCGACGCGTCGGCCTTGGCGTCGGCCACGATTTCCCTTGCGTATATTTTCATGGCCGCTGCGCCAGCCTTCAGCGCCAGCGAGACCAGCGCGTCGCAGAGCGCCGCATCAGTGACTGTCGGAATAGGGTTTTGCCGCGTCATCGCCACTCCATGCCGGTCGGCAGCGGCCATGGCAATTGGCGATTTGCCGCGCCTTAACGAAAGGCAATAATCGTGAACGCAGATGACTGGCGGGGTGTTATCCCGGCAGAGGGCAGTATTTCCTGGATGATCCAGCCCTCGTCCGCGAGCTGGTTCAGCCGGACCTGCAAGGCCGCAGCGGCGGCGCGGCCATAATCGCGCTCGTCAGCGACAAGCCCCAGCGGGCGCATCTTGTGATCGCGCCAGCTGACATGGAATGTCGCAAACTGTTTCGACATGGCACAGGTAACCTTTTTGACGCAAATTAGCCTTATTGCTAAGCAAGTGACATTCAAACATCGGGCCGCAAGCGGGTGATCCGACCCTGGCGGAGGGCGCGCCGCCCGGCAGGGCCGTTCATCTATAAACCATCTTGCCGGACCGAGTAGAGTGGGAGACAAGCACCGCCATGGCGGATCCGGGCATCAGCAGCGACATTGACAGCTTTTCGACCGACGGCGTGCGCCGTCGCGGCCCGGTTGCGCGGGTGGTGCTCGGCGACGTCATGCAGTTTGTCGATTTTCTGCTGGTTATTCTGGCCGCAGTCGCCGTCGCTTTCGTCTATCACACTTACGCGCTCGGGACCGAATTCGACCTGCAAAGTTACGCCACCGCCGGGATCATGGGCGCCACAGGGCTGACGGCCCTCATGCGGCGCGACGGCTATTACGAATTCGATCAGATCGCCACAGCGGAAAAATCGATCCGCGCCATCGTTTCGCGCTGGGCGCTCGTCCTGTTGGGACTGCTTGCATTCGGGTTTGCGTTGAAAATATCGGACAATTTTTCCCGCGTCTGGCTGGCCGGCTGGAGTGCGTCGGTGCTGGTGTGCATCATCAGTTTGCGCTTCGCCGCCAGCTCCTTCGTTCGCCGGATGACCAGGGAAGGAGGGGCGTTCGCGCGCCGCGTCGCCGTTGTCGGCGCAACATCCTTGGGGATGAAGTTTGCGTCTTATGCGACACAGTCGCCGGCGGGAATTTCCATTGTCGGCGTATATGATGCGGGTCTCGTCAATAATGGCGATTCCTCTCAAGGCGATTCCGACGGCGATCTCAATGATCTCGCCTTTGCTGCGCGTAATGGCGATGTGGACGATATTGTCATCGCCGTACCGCGCGCTTCCGGCGAGGAGATGCAAAAGCTTGTTCGTCGCCTGTCGATCCTGCCGGTGTCGATCGCGATTTGTCCGAACATTCACTGGCTGGATCACCTCGGCGGCGCCATCGCCGATGTGGGCGGCGTTCGCGTGCTGTCGCTTTACCGGCGCCCGCTCGAGAGCTGGGGCGGCGTGATCAAAACGATCGAAGACTATGTGCTGGGCGCGCTGGCGCTCGTCTTGTTGTCGCCGGTCATGCTTGTCATCGCGGCTGCGATCAAGCTGCAGGGCAAAGGCCCGATCCTGTTTGCTCAACAGCGCCATGGGTTCAACAATGCGGTTTTTCGCGTTTACAAGTTCCGAACCATGACCGTTGCGGAAGATGGCGAGACGGTCACCCAGGCGAAACCGGGCGATGCGCGCATCACGCCGCTGGGAAAAATTCTTCGTCGCTACAGTCTCGATGAATTGCCGCAGCTTATCAACGTGATCAAGGGAGAGATGTCGCTGGTCGGACCGCGCCCGCATGCGCTCTCCCATAACCATCAGTATGCGCGCGCAATCGAAAACTATTCCGGCCGTCACAAGGTCAAGCCCGGCATCACCGGCTGGGCGCAGGTCAACGGGTTTCGCGGCGAGACGTCCGAAAATGAGCAGATGGCGGACCGGGTCCGCTACGACCTTGCCTATGTCGATAATTGGTCCTTGTGGTTTGATATAAAAATCCTCCTGATGACCGTGAAGGCGGTGGTTTTTCCGAAAAACGCCGTTTAAGACGGGCGGCAAGGAAATTACCGCCCCGGTGGCGGGCTTTCGCCTGCGCAGCAAGGCGCAAAGCATACTGACCAAAGGAATTTCGTGATGCGCGTGACCATGATTGGCACCGGTTATGTAGGGCTGGTTTCAGGCGCCTGTTTTGCCGATTTTGGACATGACGTGGTTTGCGTCGATAAGGATCGGGCAAAAATCGCCAAGCTCGAAGCCGGCGAAATTCCGATCTACGAACCGGGCCTTGAGGCGCTTGTCGCCGAGAACGTGAAAGCAGGACGCTTGTCCTTCAGCCTTGATCTCGCGGCCTCAACGCCAAAAGCGGATGCTGTCTTTATTGCGGTCGGCACGCCGTCGCGGCGCGGAGACGGGTTTGCGGATCTGTCATACGTTTACAAAGCCGCCGAAGAGATCGCCGAAGTGATGGACGGCTATACGGTCATTGTCACCAAGTCGACCGTTCCGGTCGGGACCGGCACCGAGGTTGAAGAGATCATTCGCCGCGCCCGTCCTGATGCTGACTTTTCCGTCGTCTCCAATCCGGAATTCCTGCGCGAAGGTGCGGCGATCATGGATTTCAAACGTCCGGACCGGGTGGTGGTCGGGGCCGAAGACGATCGCGCGAAAAAGGTCATGCGCGAGCTCTATCGCCCGCTCTATCTCAACGAGACGCCGATCGTGTTCACCAATCGCGCCACATCGGAACTGATTAAGTACGCAGCCAACGCGTTCCTTGCGACCAAGATCACGTTCATCAATGAAATGGCGGATATCTGCGAAAAAGTCGGCGCCAATGTTCAGGAAGTCGCCAAGGGCATAGGTCTCGATGGGCGCATCGGCTCCAAGTTTCTCCATGCCGGTCCCGGCTATGGCGGGTCGTGCTTTCCCAAGGACACGCTTGCGCTGGTGCGCACCGCGCAGGTCCATGAAGCGCCGACGCGCATTGTCGAGGCGGTGGTTGAAATCAACGACGCCCGCAAGAAAAAGATGGCGGCGCGGGTTATTGACGCCTGCGGCGGCACGCTCGTCAACAAAACCATCGCCGTTCTGGGCCTGACGTTTAAACCGAACACGGATGATATGCGTGACGCGCCGTCGCTGGACATTGTCCCGGCGCTGCAAGCAGCGGGGGCGAAAGTGCGCGCCTTCGACCCGGCCGGCATGCATGAAGCGCAGGGACTTTTGAAGAATGTGGAGTATGCGGATGGCCCCTATGCCGCGCTTGATGGCGCTGATGCGGTGGTGATCATCACCGAGTGGGACGAGTTCCGGGCGCTTGATATGGAGCGCGTCAAATCATTGTTGAAAGCGCCGGTGATGGTCGATTTGCGCAACATCTATCGGCCGGATGAGATGCGGGAAGCCGGGTTCGCCTATCACTCGATCGGCCGCTCAAGCTAAGACTAGGCGGCGCGAAGTTTTTTCAGGACAGCGTTTTTTCGCGACGGGCCGCCGCGCGCCGGCGCGGCGATGTCCAAACGTGCGCGATGCAGGATGTCCGACGTCACCATGGGCGCTTCGCTGCGGAACAGGGTCTTGCCCGCATCGTCCACATAGATGACGTAAAATCCGCCCTCGGCGTTTAAGGCGTGACGCAACAAGGCCGGATCGAGCCAGTCGATCGGATCGCCATTCTGGCGCGGCGTCGCTTCGCCATAGACTTCCATCACGCAGACTTCTTCCCGGATCAGCGCGGCGATGGCGGGTTTCAGCAGCCGTCTTTGCATGCGGCATGCGGGATGGTTGGCGCTCGAGCCAATAATGAACAGCGTGTTGCGCGGCGAGAACTTCTTGACGGTTTCCGCATTGCGCAGGCTCGATCCGATCTCAGGGATGAGGTTGGGACGGAACGAGGCGAGCGCGGCCACAAAGCCGAACACCAGACACGTCGCAATGATGGCGAAAGTCAGTTCCATACCTTGTGGAAAATACCTTTTCGTCCTTGCTTTCCCGTTAACCGAGAGGCTTCGAATTCTGCAATCGGGCCGCTTTTCGTCAGTACGCTTCAAGGAAATCCCGGCGAAACCAAAGCGTTCCGCTGGTGAAGGTTAATGAGAGGTTAACACCGCGGCGTCGATGCGGGCAATCGCAATATCCGCTCGCCCGCCGGGGCGAGGGATCAATGGGCTGCTGGCGCGATTGCTTGCGGGGCCGAAAGCATCTCGTCATAGAGCCCCTCCGCAAGCGTGCTTTTGCGGTGGAACATGATGGCGGCAATGGCGAGCATGATGAACCCGGCCGCCACAAAGGCCAGGCGCGGATCGGCGCCGGTGCGGGTTATGGCCAGAATCGACAAGGATCCGGGGATTGCGAAGGCGGCGTTAGAAAATGCGCTAGCCGCCATGATCCGCGCCCGCACTTCTCGCGGAGCCCGTCGCTGCATGGCGGCTTGCAAGGGCGCGATATAAACGCCGGAAAGGCCAGAGGTGAGAATCAGCGTGAGCACCAGAATTTGTCCGCTAACGGATGAAAAAAGTCCGCTAAAAGTTAGCGGCGCCTCGGGCGAACCTGCCGCCAGCGGCGTCAGGAAATACACAGCCATGCATACGAAGCCGCCAATAGCGATCGCCAGCGCGGACGCGCCGAGCCCGGACCGTTTGCGCGACATGCTTGCAGCCGAAATGGCGCCCAGCCCTGCGCCGATGGCGAACAAACCGTTCAGCGCCGCCCAGACGAGAGGCGTCGCATGAAGCGCATCGCGGCCGTAAAGGGGAATGCAAACGGTGATGGCGGTTGAGAGGAAGTAGAAAATAGCAGCGCCAAAAAGCGGCGGCGCAACGCCCCGTGACTGAAAGACGTAACGAAACATAAGATAAGTCTGGCGAAACCCGTTTATGCTGAGTTTCAAATCCGGCGCGTTCGCCGCGGCGTAGGGCGCCATGAAAGCGGCGATCAGGCCAACCGTCGCAGCCGCGACAAGCGTGGTCCCGACCAGCACGCCGCCATTCTCTTGCACGATCATCACGCCGCCGGCGAGATAACCAAGCAGGATAAACGTAAACAGTCCCGCATTGCACAAGCCATTGCCGCGCACCAGTTCGTCCATCGCAAGATACTTTGGCATGGCCGAAACCCGGACGGGTGAAAAGAACGCTGACTGCGCGCCCATGGCGAACAGCATTGCAATGGCGACGCCGCCCCAGCCAAAGGCAAACGCCGCCCCGGCGGTTAACATCAGCAGCAACTCGGCGGACTTGGTGCGGCGAAACATCATCGACGTTTCAAATTTATCCGCCAGCTGTCCCGACACGGAGGAAAAGATCAAAATTGCAGCGGGCAGCAGCGCGCCAATAACAGGGATGGCGTCGTCCGGTCTGGAAAATACCGGCACCGCGATGATCCCCGCCGGGATTCCGATCAGCAGCGCCTGCCGCAATGTATTATCGGCGAATGTGCCGAATGACAGCGCCGTCCACATGGGCAGGAAGCGCCGTTGAAAGAACAATGGCAGCGAAGTTGTTGCCTCTTGGGCGGGGGAAGCGGTCAATGGGTCAGCTCCGCGGATCGGGGAGGAGGGCGCCGATCTCGACGCCCTCGGGCCTTTCGCTGCCCAGAAGCTCAATAGACCGCGCTTCGATCACCGCTTCAAGCCGCGCCATGAAGGCGTCTTTGTCGAGGCCCGGCTCAATTGGAGTGAGAAACTCGATGACGGCGTCGCCCGGCGTCAGACGCCAGCTCTGTTGCGGCCAGCGCAATCCGAGATTGGTCGCCACGGGCAGGGCGGCGCAGCCATAGGCCTGATACATGTGATAGACGCCTTTTTTGTACCTGTAGCGCTGGCCGACAGGCGCCAGGTGACCTTCCGGATAGATCAGGATCTTGCGGTTCTCCGATTGCGCTTTTTTGAGTTCTTCATCCACCAGCCGGGCCCGCGCATAGGCGCCGCCGCAATTATCAACCACAATCGCACCCATCTTGCGCAGCAGGCCGCCAATCAGCGGAAAGTTTTCCAGATGATCGCCGGTGACGAATGCGAGATCTCGAAACTGCGAGAACATCAGGAAGCCGTCGCCCCAGCTTTGATGCTTGGCGGCGATAATGCAGGGACCATCGGGAATGTTTTCCTTCCCGCGGACGATGATGTTGATGCCGGCGATGGCGCGCATCCACATGCACATTGTGCTTGTGTAGAGCCGTATCCAGTGCATTAGCGGTTTGCGGCTCGCCAACAGCAATAGCGGCACGGCGCCCAGCACATAAAAGACGGACGTTACCCAATAGGCCGCCTGAAACGCGAAAGAACGTATGAACGATATCATCGGCGGAACCCTTTCAGGATTTCAAAACAGCGATTACGGCGTCTGCGAGCGCCGGCTCATGGACGCTCAGGGCGCCGTCAATGCGGCCGTAAATTTTATGCAGCGACGATTGCAGCACGACGCCCAGCGCGGCGGCTGCTTTCAGGTTGGCGTCGCCTTTGGCGAGTTCGCCGCGCGCCATCGCATCGGCGATAGTGTTTTCGATAATCGCCACCGGATTGCGCTGCGCGCGTTCGGGAGTTTTGCCGGCAAAGGGAAGGAACCGGTGGGTCGTCAGCAAATGGTAAGAGAAAAGCGTCCAGTCTTCGTCGGCGATGCGCGCATAGGCGCCGACGATGGCGCGGGCCTTGCCGTCGATTTCTGTTTCGCGGCTCGCCGCCTTCGCAACTTCATCGGCCAGTCGCTTGTGAATTGCAAAGAACATGGTCTCCGCCAGCGATTCCTTGCTCGGATAGTGGCGATAGAGCGCGCCCTCCGAGACGCCGCTGGCGGCGGCGATTTCGCGGGTGGTGACGGCGTCGACCCCGCGCTGGCAGAACAGGTCGAGCGCGGCTCGCTCGATCAGCGCTTTCGCGCCGCGCGCGCCTTCCGTCACGCTGTGGCGGGCTGATGCCGCTTTGCTTACGGCCATGATGTCAGTCCCCTTCGATTTTTGGCCAGAACCAGCGATTGTCGACTGGTGCTATGAGTGATCGTTCACTCACATAACGGGAAGATAAGGGAAAATCTGCGACTGTCAAGTGAGCGCTCACTCACAAAGAAACTCTTTCGACCGCTTAACCGGCGTTTGCCGTCACGCTGGCGCGTTGGGCGCAGCGCACTTGGCGGCGTATGGCGGCGCCTGCTCGGTCATTGCTGAGGCCCATCGGAAACGACGCCAGCCGTGGGGTGTCGTAGAGAGGCCGATACTCGCTTATCGCGTCCGGCCGGTGACCATTCCGATGACGGGCGCGGTAATTTCTTCTGGCCGGCTCACCCGTTCCGGGGCGCTGTCCGCAGGCGCCCAGAAGAATCCGGTATTGTTGTGGTCACCATTGCGCTGGGGTGAGGGGAACTCGATTTCTCCAAACTGGTCGGACACGATTTTTCGAATATCGTGCAGCGTCTCGCTTCGATCCCACTCCACATAAAGATCGGGCAAGACGTCAATGTAAGGGCCGTCATATAAATGGGGCACACAGACGACTTGCTTGACCAGGGGGCGGCCGGTCTCCGCATTTCTGAAGCTCTTAACGCCGGCGGAGATTTCCGCGACCACGGCATCGAACTCGGCGCCGCGCGCGACGCGCCCATGCTTTTCACGGCCATGGACATTGATGCGAACAGCGCCGGCATTGTCATTATGTGGAATGGCGAAAAAGCGGCGTTTTGCGAAGTCGTTTACTACGACCTTCCTTCGCACTGCACGCGCGAGCGGCGTCAGCGTCCAGCGGAGCTTTTTTGGAATCAGCGAATGGTAAGTCCTCTTCGCGGCTTCCGCGCCGCTCAGCGGCGCGCCGGCGCCGAGATCAATGCGGCGCATCATTTCATCCATGGCGCCATTGGCGCTGATAAATGTTTCCATACCAGGCCCGCCATAGACAATCAATTTTGCATCGGGCCCCGCCGCCTCAATCATTTTTTCTAATTGCGCGTCAATGCGCCGGTAGCACGCCCGCAATGGTTCCTTCACCTGCGCCGCAAGTTCATGGTCGTAATTTTCGTGCAGCGGATCGCAGAGATTGTAGAAATAATGGCCGACATCATGGGCGTCTGAAAAGCATGCGATAAACAGGTCCCAGTCTTTTTGACGCAACTGATCTGTGCAAAACGAAGCTTTCACATCGATGCGATTGTAAAGGTGGAACAGGTACTCATTCAGGTCATCGGCGGTCTTGCGCGGCTTGCAGGCAAAACCGCCGGCAATGGGATCGCCGGTAAAATATTCTGCGCATTCCGCCTCCATGGACGGCGGAAAAAAAACGGCGCCTGTCAGCGGATCGTGCCCGAGCCAGTTATCAATCAGCAGGCCGTTGGCCATCGGCTTCGGCGCCATGCGGTGCCAGTCAATGACGGCTACTTTATATCCTTCCCGGTCGAGCTCATTCCAGAAAGGCGTGATGTGCGGCAATGACGACTCATGGTTAGGGAGTATGTCGTATGTCTCGGGTTTGAACTGCATGTAAAAATAATGGCCGTGATATCCCGGTCCTGCGCCGATGCTGGCGCTGGTCCAGAATTGGGCGGCGCCCATGCCCGGATCATTGGTGATGGCGTGGATGGCGGAAGCGTCGCGAATCCGCGAAAAGGCGGGAAGCTCGCCGGCCGCGATCATGTCGTCAATGAGCGCCGGATCGGCGCCGTCAAAGCCGAAAAACAGAATTTTTGCAGGCATTCGTCGCGCCGCCCCCACGGATCGTCAATCGGCTGTAAAGATAGGGCGCCGCAGCAATTTTCCTGCCACTGGCCCCGCCGTCCACCTCGCCAGCCAGCCTACCGGACTTGCCCGCCGGTTCAATGCCTTGCCCCGCAAGGCGAAGCCGCCACGCCAGATTGGTGAGGGAGAAAAGCGGCGGCATATGGATTTCATCGTTTCCACGCCCGTAAACGTTAAATCCCGGCGTTTGCGCGGCGCTGCAGACCCGGCCTGCGGCTTCCCCATTTATTTCAATGCATTGCAACAGCCCGATGGATCGCTATATATCCGCGAACCCCGGCTGGGCGGGAAAGGGGCGGTACGCTGCTCGCATCCTGTGCTGGCCAAAGAATCCCAAGGGAGTTCAACGCTAATGCTATTTTCGCCCGCATACGCGCAGGCAGCCGAAACCACCACAGGCCCGGCCGCAATTTTCGCGCAGTTGTTTCCGCTCATCGCGATTTTCGTGATTTTTTACTTCCTTCTCATCCGTCCGCAGATGACGGCGCGCAAGAAGCATCAGGAAATGGTGTCGAACGTCCGCCGGGGCGATGTTGTGGTCACCGCCGGCGGGATCGTCGGAAAAGTGACCAAAGTCCTTGAAGGCGAAGAAATCATGGTGGAACTGGCCGACAATGTGACCGTAAAGGTTATCAAAGCGACGCTGTCGGATGTGCGCACCAAAACCCAGCCTCCCGCCAACGATTAAGTTCGGCTTCTACAGAAGATTGCGCTGAAGCGCGCAGCAACCGGTCCGCTCACATGCTCCAATTTTCAAAATTCCAGACTGCAGGCGTTGCGCTGCTCGTGTTGCTCGGCGCGCTCTTTGCGGCGCCAAATCTCTTGTCGGAAGCGACGCGAAACAGCCTGCCGAGTTTCATTCCGAAAAGCACGATCAATCTCGGCCTTGACCTGCAGGGCGGCTCGCATCTGCTGCTTGGCGTCGATACGCGCAAGGTGATCGACGACCGGATGAAATCGTTGATGGGCGACATCCGCAGGGAGATGCGGCCAAATCGCGCCGCCGATCTGGAACGCGTATCGATCGAAAGCCTCTCATACAATGAAGAGGAACGGCAGGTTACGCTGCTCATTGCGGACCCGTCGGAGATGGAGCAGGCGGAGGAACGCGTGCGTAATCTCACGCGCGGCGGCGTTGGCGGCGCGCTCGGGCTTGGCATTCGCGCTTATACGGTGACGACCGACGGCGCGCGCATCTCGATCGCCATGACGACTGAGGCGCAGCGCTTTTACGCAGACGAAGCGGTGCGCGACTCGATTGAAGTTGTTCGTCGTCGTATCGATCCCGCCGGCAACAAGGAAGTGCTGATCGCACCGCAGGGCGTCGACCGCATCGTGGTGCAGGTGCCGGGCGACAGCGATCCCGAAGCGCTGAAAGCGTTGATCAATCGCTCCGGCCAGTTAAGCTTTCACCGCAATGATCCGACCGTCAATCTGGCGGACGCCGCGGCGGGCCTGTTGCCCCCGGGGCGGATTTTCGTTCCGTTTGCCGATCTTGAGGGAACAGGCCGTCCAGGGCTGGTTCTCTACGAAGATGCGGTCATCACCGGCGACATGGTTCAGACGGCGTCGGCCAGCCCGAACGCCGATGGCGGCGGGTTTCAGATTAATTTCACATTCGATAATCGCGGCGCCCGCCGTTTCGCAGATTACACGCGCGATAATGTCGGCTCCATTTTCGCCATCGTGCTCGATAATGAAATTATTTCCGCTCCAAATATCCTGACGCCGATTACGGCAGGCTCAGGCCGCATCACGGGCAGCTTTTCGGCGCTGGAGGCGGCGGAAACATCCCTGCTTATCCGTTCGGGCGCTTTGCCGGCTGAATTGCAAACCCTAGAGCAGCGATCGGTCGGCGCTCAGCTCGGGCAGGACTCGGTTGATGCCGGCGCCAAAGCGCTGCTGATCGGCTTCGTGCTCGTGATCATCTATATGATCGTCAGCTATGGCCGCTTTGGAGTTTATGCCGACATCGCGCTGATCGCCAACGTCATCCTGATCGCTGGCGTGCTTTCGCTGCTCGGGTCCACCCTGACCCTTCCGGGGATTGCCGGGATTGTCTTGACGATTGGCATGGCGGTTGATGCGAACGTGCTCATATTCGAGCGCATCCGCGAAGAATTGCTGGGCGGAAAGACGCCGATCAAAGCTGCGGAAGTTGGATATGACAAGGCGCGATCCGCGATTATCGACGCGAACATCACCACTTTCCTTGCCGCACTGATCATGTTCCAGCTTGGCGCCGGCCCGGTCCGCGGCTTCGCCATCACGCTTGCCGTTGGCGTGGTGACGTCCGTGTTCACCGCCTACGTTGTGACGCGGCTGTTCACCGGCGGGTATTTGCTGTCAAAGCGGCCGCAGGAAATCAAACTTTAGGATTCGATATATGTTGCTCAAGCTGATCCCGGACAGCACGACCTACAGTTTCACCAAGGCTCGCTTCATTGCGCTGATCTTTTCGGCAGTGATGGTGGTCGGCTCCTTGATTGCGCTGGCGACCTTGGGCCTCAATTTCGGCGTCGATTTCAAAGGCGGCGTCACAATCGAAGTTGCTGACGATCAGCCGATTGACATCGGCGCTGTCAGAACGGCTGTGTCCGATCTCGGGCTCGGCAGTGTCGATGTGCAGGAAATTCAGGACTTCGAGGGCTCCGATCCGGCTGTGCTCGTGCGAATTTCGCAGCAGACTGTCGAAAATGCAGACGATCCTGATGCTGGAGAAATTGCGCAGCAGGAAGCTTTGGTCCAGGTGCAGGACGCTTTGCGCGCCTTGCTGGGCGAGGGCATCGATTTTCGCAAAACTGATGTCGTCGGTCCGACTGTTTCCGGCGAACTGGTCCAGAAGGGCGCGCTCGCCGTAGCGCTCGCTATCGGCATGATGCTGATTTACATCTGGTTTCGCTTTGAGTGGCAGTTTTCGCTCGGCGCCGTGATTGCGCTGGTCCACGACGTCATCATCACCCTCGGCATGTTTTCGGTCACGCGGCTGGAATTCAATCTGGCCATCATCGCGGCGATTTTGACGATTGTCGGGTATTCCATGAACGATACAGTGGTCGTCTATGACCGCGTGCGTGAGAATTTGCGCAAGTTCAAAACCAAACCGCTGACGGAACTGATCGATCTGTCCATCAACGATACGCTCTCCCGCACCATCATGACCTCGGGCACCACCATGCTGGCGTTGCTGGCGCTGGTGATTTTTGGCGGCGCAGTGCTGCAAGGCTTCACGCTGGCGATGATCTGGGGGATTGTTATCGGCACCTATTCGTCGATTTTCGTCGCATCGCCATTCCTGCTGGCGACGGACGTCAAGCGCGACTGGTCAAAGGTTGTTCCCGTTGGCGCCTAATATCCGCATTTAACAAAAGTGCTGCGTTCCTGCTCAGGTGCTGTTCAGGCGGCGCGGGAGAGATTTTCGTTTGCGAAATCCCAATTGACGAGATGGCCGAGAAAAGCGGAGACGTAATCAGGCCGCTTGTTCTGGTAATCAAGATAATAGGCATGCTCCCACACATCCATGGTGAGCAAAGGCGTCACGCCTCTTTCCGTCAGCGGCGTTTCGGCGTTTGAGGTTTTGCAGATTTCGAGCTTGCCGTCCTTCAATACAAGCCATGCCCAGCCGGATCCGAACTGGCTTGCGCCGGCCTCAGAAAACGCCGTTGCGAACCCGTCATAGCCGCCGAAATCATTCCTGATCATCGCGGCGATGTCGCCTTTGGGTTTGCCGCCGCCGCGCGGCTTCATGCTGTTCCAATAAAAAAAGTGGTTCCATGCTTGCGCCGCGTTGTTGAACAGGGACTGGTCATCCTTGTCAGAGGCGGCGCGCACGATCTCCTCCAGCGGGAGTTTGTCAAGCGGCGTGCCGGCGATGGCCTTGTTCATTTTATCGACATAGGCAGCCGTGTGCTTGTCGTAATGAAACTCAACGGTCTTTTTGGAAATATGGGGCGCCAGCGCGCTTTTCTTGTAGGGAAGTTCAAGTAATTCAATCGCCATTGTGACCTCTCCTGTTTCGGGCCAATCTATGCATCTTGAGTTGCTCTTCAAGGCGCGTAGAACCGGTTGCGTCACTGTGACCCGTGACATTTGCGTAAGCCGCGCGCTGATGTTTCAAAGTCGGCATGACAAAAGCGAAACCAGCATACTGAATAGACGACCTATGCCTGAAGCGCCAACACAAGCCGTGGAGTATTGTTCCGACCTGATGCAGCGGCAGGACGAGGACAGGTGGCTTGCCGCCCGATATGCGCCGGACACGCTGCAAAATCTGTTGACGGCGCTCGGCGCGTTCATTCTTGAACTGCATCGCATCCCCGGCGCGGTCAGCGAGCCTGCGCTTGGCGAGATCAGGCTGCAATGGTGGCGTGAGGCCCTTGATGAAATCAGAATCGGCAAACCGTCGCGCGCGCATCCGGTGGTCGAAGCCGTCGACATGACGGGATTGCATCGCCCGGAACATGCCGAGCGAGTTGACGGCATGATCGACGCCATGACGCGCATGCTATACGGCGAGACTTTTACATCCGCCGAAGAGCTTTTTGGCTGGTTTGAACAATCGGATGGCGCTGCGGATGCCGTGGCGGTGATCGCCGCCGGCGGTGATGAAGGGCTGGCGCAAGCCGCCTCGAAAGCTGGCGCGGCGTTCGCCATGGTGCGAGAGGGCGCGGCCGTTGCGCCTGCGCTGGCGGCGTCGATTCCAGACCATGCGTTGCGTATCTATCGTGAGGCGGCGCCAACGCTCAAATCTGCGCCATCTTCTGTCGTTCCCGCAATGTTGCACCTGTCGCTGACGCCGATTTATGCGCGCCTTGCAGGGAAAAGTTTTCCGGTTCGAAAGCGGTTGCGACTTTTTTCAGCGATGGCGTTCTCAAACTTCTGACGGATCAGGTGTGATGCTCGATGTTCTCGTCGATCAACGCCTTGTTGTAAGCGGCGAGCGCTTTGACGCGAGACAAATAGCCAACCACCTGGTCTTTGCTGGCGGCGTCGACAACCGGCAAGCCGTGCTCTTCCGCGTCATTCAGTTTCGCCAGCGCTTCGCCGAGAGAATGGTGCGCCTCAAGCCTTTCGGCATCGGAGGACAATGGCGCGCCGGGCGGCATTTTCTCCATCACGTCGCGCACCCGCGTCGTTTTGAGAATAATGCCTTGCGGTCCTTCCGATAAATCATAGCCGCGCCGCGACAACTGCCAGTGGAAGAATGATTGCCCGCACGCCCACTGGGTGATCAGCGTGGCGATGGCGACCGCCACCATCAAGGAGATGGTGATGCCGTATTCGCCGGTTAATTCGAACACGATCAGCGTTGTCGAGATCGGCGCCCCGAGAATGGCGCCGCTGGCCGCGCCCATGCCGATCATGGCGTAATAGACGGGGCTTGCAGTTGCGCCCGGAAAGAAGTGCGCCAGCGTCGCGCCGAACGCCGCCCCCGCGAACGCGCCGATGACAAGGCCCGGCGAGAAAACGCCGCCGCCAAAGCGGCAGGACAAGGTCACCGCCGTCGCGGCGCATTTCATCAGCACAAGAACGATCAGCAGGTGGATGGCGTATTCGCCGTTCAGCGCGCGCGTCACCGCTTCGTAACCGACCCCAAAGACTTCGGGGAAGAAAACGCCAATCAGCCCGACGATGGCGCCGCCGATGGGCGGCAATAAAAAATAGGAAATGTTTCTTTTCTGGGCGAATTCGCGAAGGCCGACTGTCAACTTCCGAGTGGAGAGGAGGAATCCTGAAGCGATCAAACCGCACAGAACGCCCAGTATGGCGGCGAGCGCCACATCAATCGTCGCGACGGCGCCATATTCAGGCGGCGCGAAGGCCGGGAAATTGCCGAGGTGGATGCGAGTGACGATCGCCGCCGCAACGCTCGCCGCCGCAATCGGGCCGAATACCGACAGCGCGTAATTGCCGAGAATAACTTCGAGAGCGAACAGAACGCCCGCCACCGGCGCGTTGAAGCTGGCGGAAACGGCGGCCGCCGCGCCACAGCCGAGCAACGCGCGGCGTTGTTTCGCAGTGAAGCCCAGCTTGCGGTTGATGATGGAAGCGATGGTGGCGCCCAGATGCACGGCGGGCCCTTCGCGCCCTGCGCTGGCGCCGGCGCCAAGCGAGACCGCAGAAACGGTGGCGGCGGCGATGCCGGCGCGGAGGGAAACATGGCCGCCGGCGACGGCGCGCGCTTCGATGACATCTGCAACCGCCTGGCCGCGCCCGCCGGGCAGCCAGCCAAACCGCTCAGCCAGATAGAGCAGGCCGGACACCACAAACCCGCCAATCACCGGGGCCGCCCATGAACGGAAAGGGTTAAGCTCGGCGGCGGCGCTCACCAGCCCGGCTTCCGTCTCGCCAAAAGAGAAGGTCGAGACCGTGTCAATCATCAACCGGAAGGCGATCACCCCGTAAGCGGCGGCGATGCCGATAATAACCGCGCAGACCCAGACGCGCAGCACGTCCACGCGCTGCAGGCGCCGGCGCAAACGCCGCAAGGCTATTAAGAAACGGGCGACGTTTCGCGTCATCACCAATCGCTATCGTTAAGGAACATTGTTCATATCAGCATTCAGACGGAAGTCTAAATGTCACGACTTGTTTAACGGCGAATTCACCCTGCATTGGCACTATGGCGCCCCAAAACCATGGTCACAGCGACGGGGTAGTTTATGGCGGCGCCGACGACGCAATCAGCACGCAATACGACTGACAAAATTGATCCGTCGCGGGCGCCTGCGGCGCTGGAGCGCTGGCGGCGCGCGGTTGCGGAATCCCTGGGCGGCGATCCTGGCGCGCCTTTGGACCAGCCCGACCGCCGCTTGCTGATGCTGCGCATCTTTGGCGCGACGCGCCGTCTTTCGGAATTGTGCATCACGCATCCTGACGCCGCAGCGACAGCGCTGATTGAAGGCGCGTCCCCTGTACTCGCCGAAGCTGCGCGTGACCTGACGGCGCTCGATCGCGGTGTTGGCGGTCCGGACGCGCTGCATGCGGCGCTGGCCCCGCTGAAAAATCGCGTCGACGTGGCGATCGCCATCGCCGAACTGAGCGGACAATGGAGCGTTGCAGCGGCGACGGCGGCGCGGGTCGATTTTGCCGAGCGCATGGTCGAAACCGGATTGCGCTGGCTGGTGCGCGCGGCAGTAAAGCGCGGCGAGTTGAGCGTCGAAGACCCAGACAATTTCCTGCATGGCGTGTTTGTGGTGGCGGGCAGCGATTTCGCCCATGAGGATTTATCGCCCTACGGTCCTCTCGACATGGTCATCATGTATGACGACAAGATTTTCGCCGGTCCCGGCGCGCGCGGCGCCGACCGGATATTTGTTCGCATTGGCGCGGAGATTCGCGAAGCGTTCGAGGGAAAGCCCGGCGAGTACCCGCTCTATGCGCTGCGAACGCCGCTTGGCTCCGGCGTCGGCGGCGCCGGGTATGCTGACTCGATTGCGCGGGTGAAAGCCACCGCCGCCGGCCCGCAGGCCGATGCGCTGAAAATGTGGCTCGGCGCTGCGCGTGTCGTCGCTGGAGATCGCACGTCTGGCGGCGCCTTTCTCGAAGAGATCGAGCAACTGGTCTGGGCCGACAATCCCATCGCCATGGAGGCGTTGCGCAGCTTTGTCGCCAAGACGGACAACGATCCGCGCGGACCTTTCCGCCGCGTTGCGGGTTTGTGCCGTCTTGCCATTGGCGGCTTGCGCCCTGTGTTCCGGACAGCATCCGCCCGCGATATTTTCGATACTGCCGCCAGTTCCCGCACGTTAAGCAAGGATGCGGCGCGCCGGCTGGTCGCAGGCGACGAACTTGCACACATCTCCGTGTCTCGTTTGCAGATGATGAAAGGCGCAGCTGTCACCGGCGTTGAGCGCGACGATGAGCAGCGCGCGCTCGCACTTTTGTGCGGATTTTGCGCCTATGACGATCTCGCCGCGGCGCTGAACGGCGCGCGCATAGACGCGGCAAATACGCTGAAGCGTCTTGCCGCGGGGCCGCAGCAGGAAATCGCGCTTTACCGCAGCGGCGAAGCGCTTGCCGAGGGCGATGCCGACAAGCTGGAAGATCTTGGCTTTCTAAATGGCGCCAGTCTTTCCGCAGCAGTGGATAACTGGGCGAAACGGGCCGAAGGCGCCTATAGCGACAAGCGATTTTCTGCGCATGCGCCGGGCCTGCTCACCGCATTCGGCGAGACGCAGCACCCCAATGACGCAGTCCGGCTGTTTGATCGGCTGCTGAGCGTTTCCGGCGAAAAGCATGATGTGTTTGCGCTGGTCGGCGAGGGCGCCTCGGGCCGCGACGGCCTCGTTGATGCGTTTGGCTCTTTCGGGGCGGTTGTCGAACCGTTGACGGCGTCGGCGCAAACCGCCGAGATGTTCTTTGAACAGCGCGGAACCGAAACGCCGCAAACAGCCAAAGAATGGTTGAGCCGGTTCACGCCGCCGCCGGTCAAGAGCAAGTCGGCGCTTGCGGACTTGTCGGCATGGCGCCGGGAGCTGATGGCGCGGATCGCTTATCATGCGGCGTCAGGCGCAACGAGTTTTGACGCAGCGGTTGATGCGTTCGAGCAAATTCACACCACAGCGCTCGCAAACACGTTCGAGATTATTCGCAATATTGCGCCGGCCGACGAGAAAAAGGCGAGCGAGAAAATCGCCCTGCATCTGTTTGAATCCGATGGTCCGCATCTTCCGGGCGCGGCGACCAATCTCGGCTTTATAGCCGGCGGAGACGTCGGGGAGGCGGGAGACGCCTTTGCGCGCCGCTATCTGCAGGCGCTCAGCGAACTTGGCGATGGCGTCTTTGGGATCACCCCGGACGCCACGCACCGTCCGTCCGGCGTCGCGGGCCCGATCACCCCTGTCGTATCGGCCTTCAAATCGTATGTGCAATCGGAGGCGATCGCGCACGAACAAATCATGCTGGCGCGCGGCCGCGTCATCGCGGCTGGCGACTCGAAAACAGCAGATGCGGCGAAAGACGCGTTGCGCAGCGCGGTCGCCGGCGCTCGCCGCGCCGATATTTTGTTCCGTGATCTTGATCGCGCGCGCGCGCAACGCATGCGCCGTGAACGGGCGGCGTCTGATTGGGATATTGATCGCCTCGAAGGCGGGCGCTGCGACGTCGAGCTGGTGATCAGCACCTTGATCTACAAACACGCCTCTGCGCATCCGTTCGTGCAGGACACAAGCCCCGCCGAAGCGCTGGAGGCCATGGCGAGATCCGGGCTGATCAGCGATGAAGCCGCGCAATCCCTCATCTCGGCGCGGGCTTTCTGGGCGCGGTTGCAGTTCGTCCGGTCGCTGGCGGGTTGGAGCGATCCGTTGCGCGCGCCGGTGCGCCGCCGTTTCGGCGGTCTCATCGCTCGCGCGGCCGGCGTCGGCAAGTTCGACCAGGTGCGTCCGATGATGCGCGGCTATGCTGATGAAGTGACGCGCGCCTACGCGCAAAACGTCCTTGGCAGGCCCGCCCTCAATGTAGCGTCGCACACGGCGGGCTAATCCGCCTTCAGGCGTTTAAGGATATAGACGCGGATCGCCGACGCCAATCCCGGCGGCGGGATCTGTTTCAACCGGTTGCGGTCGATGGAATTGACGAGCGCCGGCAGGGTGCGGTTGTCGCACTTCGCAAAGCCTTCCAGCGCCTCCCAGAACTCCGCTTCAAGCGCGATGCTGGTGCGGTGGCCTTTCAGCGTAATGGATTTCTTGCGCATCATGTCAAAAAAGCAAAAACCGGCTCCCTCACACCCCCTGAGGAAGCCGGTTTGCGCGCGCAGTGCAAGCAGAAAGTCGTCTCGCGTTCAGGCGAGATTTAGCTCTTCGCCCAGTTGTCGATGCCGTGGGCGCGAATTTTAGACGTCGCCAGCGTGACGCCGTCGATAATCCCCGCCATGTGCGACACGGCTTCGGAATCGGCGCTCGACAGATCGGAGCCAAGCGCTGTGTACAGCGTCTCGATGTCTACATTATGCGCAAACAGGAATTGCGCGAGCAAAAGCCGCAACTGGCTTTCGGAAGGTTTGGTTTCGGCCATGTCGTTTCGTCCTTGTCCCAAAAAGCGTCACACCCCAAAGGACCATACCTGCCTGAGGCGTTCGGCCATACTAATTCAAGAACCGGTCCAGTTGGGCGGGAAATCCGGCAGGCTGGCGTTTTGCCGCGCAAATCCCTGAAACCCGGCGCTATTTCGGACCGATCATCTTTTCCGGTCGCACGATGCGGTCGTAATCGGCGGCGCTGACAAGGCCCATCTTCACCGCTTCTTCCTTGAGGGTTGTCCCGTTTTTGTGTGCCGTTTTGGCAATCTTTGTGGCGTTGTCATAACCGATTTCCGGCGCCAGCGCCGTCACCAGCATTAAAGATTGCTCCATCAGCGATTTGATGCGCGCCTCATTGGCGACGATGCCGGTGACGCATTTATCGGTAAATGCGCGAGCGGCGTCGGACAGGAGCCGGATCGATTGCAGGGTGTTGTAGGCGATGACCGGTTTAAAGACGTTCAGTTCAAAATGCCCCTGACTGCCGGCGAAGCTCACCGTCGTATTGTTTCCCATCACCTGCGCACAGACCATGGTCAGCGCCTCGCACTGGGTCGGGTTCACTTTGCCCGGCATGATGGAGGAGCCGGGCTCGTTTTCCGGCAGGCTGATTTCGCCGAGACCGGAGCGCGGGCCGGAGCCGAGCAGGCGCAGATCATTGGCGATCTTGAACAGGCTGACCGCGATCTCATTCAGCGCGCCATGGGCTTCGACCATGCCGTCATGGGTGGCGAGCGCTTCGAATTTGTTGGGCGCGGTGACGAAAGGCAGCTTGGTGTAGGCCGCGACTTCCGCCGCGAACATTTTGGCGAACTCTTTCTTTGAGTTGACGCCGGTGCCCACCGCCGTGCCGCCCTGGGCGAGGGCGTAAAGGGCGGGCAATACCGCCTTTGCGCGTTTGACCCCGTTTTTGACCATCGCCGCGTAGCCGGAAAATTCCTGGCCGAGCGTCACCGGGGTCGCATCCTGCATGTGCGTGCGGCCGATTTTGATGATTTTTGCAAAAGCTTTTTGTTTTGCTGCGAGCGCTTCATGGAGATGCTCAAGCGCGGGAATGAGGCTGTGGGTGATTTCTTCCGCCGCGGCAATATGCATGGCGGTTGGGAAGGTGTCGTTCGACGACTGGCTCATATTGACGTGATCGTTCGGATGCGCCGGCTCTTTCGAGCCGATCACGCCGCCGAGAATTTCAATGGCGCGATTGGCGATCACTTCGTTGGTGTTCATGTTCGATTGCGTGCCGGACCCCGTCTGCCAGACCGACAAGGGAAAGTGATCGTTCAGCTTTCCCTGCGTGACTTCGATGGCGGCTTTCTCGATCGCCTTGCCGGTTTTCGCCGGCATCATTTTAAGCGCCATGTTGGTGCGCACTGCGCATAATTTAACGACACCCAAGGCGCGCACCAGCGGCGCCGGCATTTTTTCCTCGCCGATGGGAAAGTTGATCAGCGACCGCGCCGACTGCGCGCCATAATATTTATCGGCTGGGACCTCGAGTTTGCCAAAGCTGTCGGATTCGGTGCGGGTCTTGGACATCGATAAGCCTTCGTCTGATACGGTGAGCGGTGAAGGCGGGATCTCGCCCGCCAAAGGGAATTAGCACGCGGCGCATCCTGCGCAAGCAGCGCCGCTATTTCTTGCGGAAGGAATCGAGACTGACTATGTCGGCGCCGTCGCCCTTTTTCTCGGCGGCGGGCGCTGGCGTCGTCTCACGGGCCTCGGCAGCTTCAGTTTCGTCGCCATCGTCATCGGCGTCCGAATCGGCGATCTCAAAATTCACCCCGAACTGGGCGCTGGGATCGGCAAACTGAATGACTGCGTCGAAAGGAATTTCGAGGCGCGCTTCCTTGCCTTTGAACCAAAGCGTCACGCCCACATGATCGTCTGTCACGGTGAGGTTTTCGAACTGGTGCTGGAGGACGATGGTCATCCGCTCCGGGTATTGTTCCTTGAGATGCGAAGGGATTGAAACGCCGGGCGCGCCGGTCAGGAATTCAATAAAGAAGTGGTGCTCGCCGGGCGCGTCGCCCAGTTCCGCGACCAGCTTGAGCACATCGGCCATCAAAAACCGGTAGGCGCGCTTCTGCGCTTCCTGAATGAGGTCATTGTAATCGAGCTCGACGTCTTCACTCACTGGCTACATCCCTGCGGCTATCAATTCCGGCGATGTTGTAGCGAGGTTGGGTGCGCGAGGCCAGTAAATGCCGCCGCCGTGCGTGTTGCTGCGTGGGGAAAACGTGGGCTGAGACAATTTTTATGAAAAAGTCCCCGGCTTCTGGCGCCCTGTCTGCAAAGGCGGACAATCCAGAAAACGGCGCCCCGCGGGCGAATGCCCGCAACTGGTAGCTCGGGAGCACCTGATCTCCTCGATATTTAAGAAAAGTGGGAGCTTCTGTTGCCAGGTGCTCCCGCGCCCGAATGGGCGCAAAATCAAGAATCCCCGGCGCCATCGGGATTTGAATGATGGAATGGGTGGAAGAAAAGAAAGTCCCCGGCTTCTGTTGCCAGGCGCCGGGGGGCCCCGCCTGACGCTTGGATGGCGTCAGGACTTTAAGTATTCGGGTTACCCCGCTGCATTAAGCAGCAAGAGCGAGCCCTTCCGAATTGTTGTCATTAGCAACTATTCAGTTTAGCCAAATAACGGAGGCAAACCGGGCGAAAACATCGTCTTTAGACGCTCGTCGATCCTAGTTCGGCCCCGTCAAAACCTCCCAACAGACGTCGCAGAGAGGGGATTTGGTGGAGCCGCCGGGTACCGCCCCCGGGTCCGATACGGTTATTACACGGGTCTTTTATCGCCATATCCTGCTTGCGCAGGCATCCCCAATATACGGCCCGGAAGTGAAGATTTAAAGAGGCGTGGCCGAAAGGCCGCGAAAAAGCGCCCGGATGTCAAGATTCTGTTACATCCATGCATTAAGTGCGCGGGTGTCGGCCTTTACCGCCGGCTTGGGGCGACGCGATGGAATCGAATGACTTCAAGAAGTGGCGCAAGGTGCTGGGCCTGTCCCAGAAAGACGCAGCCCATCTTCTCGGCCTGAAACGCCGGATGATCCAGTATTACGAAAAAGGCGAGCGCGACGGGGACAAGGTCAAAATCCCGCGGTCTGTGCGTCTTGCCTGTTATGCGATTGCACAGGGGGTCGAGGACTATAACGGCCCCAACCGCAAAATTCACATGATCGAGAAAGCTGAAAAAGCCGAGAAAGTTCCAGAGCCGGCCTGAGCGGCGTCGGCTTATTCTTCGGGCGCTGGTTCCGGCGCCGTTTCGCGATCAGGATCGTCCTCTCCGGTGTCGGCGCCCGCCGGATTGAGCGGGAGGTTTTCGGGGCGTTCCCGCGGCGCAGGCGCAGGTGTTTCAGCTTCCGGCGCCGGTTGCGGGTGTTTGTAGAGCCAATAGTTTTCCGATGATCGCGCGCGCTCAACACCGGCGCGAATGGCGGCGGCGTCGGGGTGAGAGTCCAGCGCGAGAAGTTTGTCGAGCGCCGTTTCGCCATGCTTGCCGAGACTGAAACGCAGATAGCCGAAATCGAAATCGGACGCTGCAATGCGTTCGTTGGCGAGAAGCCCATACTGGCTTTTTGCGCTCAAGGCCCAGGGGTTGACCAGGGGCGACGCCAGCAGAATGAGCACGCCAACCCACGCCGCCGCCATCATTGTATTGAGCGGCCCGACCAGCGGCATCCAGCGTTTGCCGCGCCAGTTGGCTTCGGTGAGCAAGCCAGCAAGGCATACGATCGAGTAGGCGGCGATGAGGCCGTTAATGGCGATGCCTGCGATGCGCGGCGGCGTCAGGCCGTAGGCGTCGATACGCAGATAAAATGCGTAAAACGCCAGTCCTGCATAGACCGGAAAGCCGATCAGCGTGATCAGCGTCGGCAGACGCAGCCACAGGGGCGGCGGTCCGCTTTCGCCGTTTTGATAGACGCCGTTGAAGATCAACATGCCGAGCAGCGCGAGCCCCATCATCCACGCGCTCGGATAGGGACGGTCAAAAACAATATCGACGCCCTTGGTCGCAAAAACGATCAGCAAGGTGACGGTGAAAACCGCCGTGATGATCATCAAAATGCGCGCCAGCAGCAGCAACACAAATCGCAGCGCGCCGAGCACCGCCTGCTGGCCGCGCATCAGGGCGATGGACAGTCCGCCGATTGCGCCGAGGAAGGGAAGGATGAACCACGCTTCCTGAAACAGCGCATTGAAAAAATCGACGTCGAGCTCTTTCAAGAGCCGCGCCCAGGCAAACAACAGCACCAAAGCGAGACCGGCGAACAGCTTTGCGCCGCCCGCAATCAGCGGAAGCGTAATGCCGTGAAAGAAGACGGGCCCATAGGCGGGCGGCGCGCCGCTTTCCTGTACGGATTTGACGAGGGTGATCATCAAATAGGCGGCGAGCCCGCGCGCGAACATCCAGAACAGCGCCGGGAAGGGGGTCAGATTGTTGCCTTCGCCGGAAGCGGCGCTGAACATGTAAAAATCGGGGCCGAACAAGAGCGCCGCGATCAGCAGCGCCCCGACGGCGGACTTCATTACCGCGCCGCGCTCGGCGAGGAGCAGATAGGAAGCTGACGCTGTCACAATAAAAAACAGGGTGGTCAGCGCCAGCGCGTTGTCATCGCGGCCGTCAAGCCAGTATTCGACAACGCCATAGACGGCGAGCCCGGTAAGCAATCCGACCACCAGCCCAGGCAGGGCAAGCCCCTTGCCTGAATGCTCGTGCGTATTTGCGTGGTTGCCCGCCATTTCGCCCCTCGACGCTTTATCCCCGAAAGGCCAGCCTACCACCCGCCGGGCCGGGGAAAAAGCGGGTTTGGCCGGGCCACCAGGATTGTTACAATGCGCCCCGGTAGAGGAGATTCGCGGGCTGTATGCGTCAATATCTGGAATTGCTGGCCCGGGTGCTGGAGGCGGGGGACGCGCGGCTGGATCGCACCGGCGTCGGCACACGCGCCGTTTTCGGCCATCAGATGCGGTTTGATCTCGCCGATGGTTTTCCGCTGCTCACCACGAAGAAGCTGCACACGAAGTCGATCATTCACGAATTGCTGTGGTTTTTGTCGGGCGACACCAACACCCGCTATCTGAAACAGAACGGCGTTTCCATCTGGGATGAATGGGCCGACGAGAATGGCGAACTCGGCCCCGTTTACGGCCGGCAATGGCGCTCATGGGCGGCGCCCGATGGTCGCGCGATCGATCAGATCGAATGGGTCGTCAATGAAATCAAAACCAATCCGTCGTCGCGGCGATTGATTGTATCGGCGTGGAATCCGGCTGACCTTGATCGGATGGCGCTGGCGCCGTGTCACTGTCTGTTTCAGTTTTTCGTCGCCGGCGGAAGATTATCATGTCAGCTCTATCAGCGTTCCGGTGACGTGTTTCTCGGCGTGCCGTTCAACATAGGCTCCTACGCCTTGTTGACGGCGATGGTAGCGCAAGTGTGCGACCTTGAACCGGGTGAATTCATTCACACGCTCGGCGACGCGCATCTTTATTCCAACCATGTGAACCAGGCGCGCGAGCAGTTGCAGCGCAAGCCCGGCAAACTGCCGAAGCTGGCGCTCAATCGCGACGTGAAAAGCATCTTCGATTTCACCTTCGATGACATCGCCATCGAAGATTATTCTGCGCAGGCGCATATCAAAGCGCCGGTGGCGGTATGAGCCTTTCCATCAGGAAAGCCGTACCGGGTGATGAAGCGATTGTTCTCGGGTTTATTCGCGAACTTGCTGAGTATGAAAAACTTTCGGACGCGGTAACCGCAACGCCGGCGCATTTGTCGCGAACATTGTTCGCCGACACGCCGAAAGTTTTCGCCCTGATCGCCGAACGCGACGGCGAGCCCATCGGATTTGCGCTGTATTTCTTCAATTACTCGACCTTTCTCGGCATGCACGGGCTCTATCTTGAAGATCTCTATGTGCGCGAAGCGGCGCGCGGGAGCGGCGCCGGCACGGCGCTGCTGGCGAAACTGGCAAAAATCGCCATTGATCAAAATTGCGGCCGCATGGAATGGTCGGTGCTCGACTGGAATGCGCCGTCCATCAATTTCTACAAAGCGCTCGGCGCCGAGGCGATGGATGAGTGGACCGTTTACCGGCTCACCGGCGACGCGTTGACCGGGCTGGCCCGCAAAGCGAAATCATGAGCGTGCGGCTTTCCATGGTTGTCGCCGTTGCGCGCAATGGCGTGATTGGCGCGGAGGGCGGCCTGGCGTGGAAAATCTCCGACGATCTCAAATGGTTCAAATCGGTGACCACCGGCAAACCGGTCATCATGGGCCGCAAAACCTTTGACTCCATCGGCAAGGCGCTTCCCGGCAGGGACAATGTGGTTGTCACGCGTTCGCTGGCGTTCGCCGCCGAGGGCGTCTACATCGCCCGAACGCTGGATGGCGCCATCGCCCTTGGCGACGAGCTGGCGGAGGCGCGCGGCGCAGATGAATGCTGCATCATTGGCGGCGCGGAAATCTACGCCCAATTGCTCGCCCGGACGGATCGCCTCTACCTCACGCGGGTCGACGCTTCGGTTGAAGGCGACGTCTTCTTCCCTGCGCTTGATTCGGCCGATTGGCGCGAAACGCGGGTTTCGGGGTGCGAGCCGAACCATAAAAATGAATATGGTTGCGATTTTTTCATTCTCGACCGCAAGGCGTGAATCTGCGCCAAACAGGTCTGATTTTTAGCGATTTTGGCGACGCCGCATTCACCGAAGCGGCGATATAGTAAGCCGGATCAGCGCAATGCGCTCCACTATCCAGTCCTTGTGGGTTAAGATTTGCACGGGTGTGAGAGCGGGTTCGGCGCAACAGCGCCGGAGCGCTATGAAGACGGAGGCGGGGAGCCATGAGGAAACCGGTATTGGCGGCGGCGTTACTGGCGACGCTGGCGGCTGCGGGCGCGGCGCATAGCGCGCCCATCAAGACCAATTGTTCGCGCGGCGGCGATGCGCGCATCATTGAAGTGGTTGAGCCCGGCGTTGTCGGACAAAGCTGCGACGTGCGCTACACGCGCGGCGGCTCCAATGTTTCCGTGCCCTATCATGCGGACAATTCGGATTCGTTCTGTAATCAAAAAGCCACGGAGATGATTCAACGGCTGACGCTGTCGGGGTTTTCCTGCAACACGACAGCGCCTGCCTTGCGTGCGGACGCAGGGACCGCAGCGGATGGCGGCGCTGATTATGTTGTGGAGGTTCAGCGCCCGGCGACTGAACCGCAACTGGCTTCGGCCGATGTGCTCGCGCCTGAACCAGCGCCTGAACCAGCGCCTGAACCCGAGCCAGCCGCCATTGCCGAACAGGCCGCGCCAGCGCCAGTCGCTGTCGCCGCAGTTTCGCAACCCGATGCGCTTGAAGACCAGATGAACAAGATTCTGGAACAGCCGTCCTTGCAGGCCGAGCCTGATATGGAACGCGGCGCGCCGGCGCAACTGCTGGCGCAGCAAGCGGAAACGCCTTCTATCCGCCCGCAGCCCGTGCCAGCCGGTCGTCTTGTGGGCGCTGCGCCGGATGCGCCGCAACGCGCAGTCGCCGTCACGCAGGCGAGCCTTGCCGTGCAGGAACCTGTTGCGAACGAAGAGCCGGCGCCGGATCCCGCGCCGCCTGCAACAGTTGAAAAGACGACGGCGCCAACGCCGGCGCCAACGCCGGCGCCAGCAATAGCATCGGCAAAAGCACCGGCGAAAGCACCGGCGAAAGCACCGGCGCCGGCTTCGGCGCTGCGCACGCCGGAAGATGTCGTGCGCGCTGCGCTCATGGCCCAGGCCGCCGCCTGGAACGAGGGCGATCTTGACGGCTTTATGAATGGCTACTGGAAAAACGATGAGCTGAAATTCGTTTCCGGCGGCAATATCACCAAGGGCTGGGATGCGACGCTAAAGCGTTATCGCGAGCGCTATGCGGGCGGTTCAGGCCTTGGGCGGCTCGGATTTGAAAAACTCGACATCAAGCTGATGACCGACGATGTGGCGGTTGTGACCGGGCGGTTCAACCTTGTGAACAATGGCGCGGCGTCAACCGGATTGTTCACGCTTGTCATGCGCCGCGACATTGGCGCGTGGCGCATCGTTCACGATCATACGAGCGCTGACCCGAAGACTGCTCAATAAAAGTTGCTTACGCTTTTGCTGAATGTGATTCGGCGATGAATTGAGCCACTTGCCCCGCAAGTCCGGCGAAGATTTCCGCAGACGGATGATCGCTCGCAGCGGCGAGGGGGCGGCCGTCATCGCAGGCTTGCCGCAAATCCGGAAACAGCGGAATCGAGCCAAGAAACGGGGCGCCGAGCGCGGTTGCGGCTTTGCGCGCGCCGCCTTCGCCGAAAATATACTGCCGCGCGCCGGATTCGGTTTCGAGCCACGCCATGTTCTCAATGACGCCAATGACCGGCGTTTGCGTCTGCCGAAACAGTTTTACCCCGCGCCGCATGTCGGCCAGCGCCATCTCCTGCGGCGTGGAAACGATGACGGCGCCGGTGAGTTTTTTCGATTGAATGAGCGACAAATGCGTGTCGCCTGTGCCCGGCGGCGTGTCGATCAGCAAAACGTCCAAATCGCCCCACGCCACATCGCTCATCAACTGGCGCACGGCGCCCATCACCATTGGGCCGCGCCAGGCGACCGCTTCTTCCGGGTCGACCAGAAACCCGATCGACATCAACTTCACGCCAAAGGCGTCGAACGGAACGATTTTGCCGTCATCCATTTTCGGCCTTTCCGACAGACCAAACAATGTCGGCAAAGAGGGGCCGTAAACATCCGCATCGAGCAGGCCGACTTTCAAGCCGCGCGCAGCGAGCGCGACGGCGAGATTGGCGCATACGGTCGATTTTCCGACGCCGCCCTTGCCCGATGCGACGGCGATCACCGCTTTGACGCCGCCAAGGCTTTCGCCCGCTGTTTCGATTCGTGGTTTGGCCTTCAGTCCGAACGGGTTATCATGGGCGCTCGCCGTATTCGCCTGCGAATGCCGCGCCGGCGTTGTTTTCCCGGGTCCATGAGCCGTGGCGACGGCGGAGACCGACGACACGCCCTCAACTGCGCCGGCGGCCTCTTTGGCGCTCTGCAGCAGCTTTTCCACAGATTGACGTTCGGCCTTCGCAAGCTCCAGGGTGAACCGCACCCGCCCCGAATCGTCGGCCGCCAATCCGCGCACCGCGCCGCTGGCGATGATATTTCGCCCCGAACCGGGGTCTTTGATGGCGGAAAGCGCGGCTCTGACGCGCATAAGCAGGGAATCGTTCACGTTGACCTTTGAAATCCTTAAAAAAACGCGGCGCGCACGTTGCGCCCGGTGAAACTGGTAACATATATACGGCGCAACACGGGTTCTTCCACTGGCGCGCGTCAGCCCTGACGCAAAGCGCGCCAGCAAATCTTCAACCGAGAGAGGCTCAATGCCCTGGCAAGACAATTCCGGCAAAGGCGGCGGACGCGGCCCGTGGGGCCAGCCGCCCCGCGGCTCTGGCGGCGGATCGAATAATGGCGGCGGACGCAATGATCCGCCTGACCTTGAGGATCTTCTGCAGGCTTCGCGGCAACGGCTGAAACGCGCCTTTCCGCGCCGCGGCGGCAGCGGCGGCAATGGCGGCGGCGGCGGGGGATTTCAACTGAACCGCGCCTCCGGCGGATTCATCGTCGTCGGCTTGGTGGCGCTTTGGCTCGCCAGCGGTGTTTATCAGGTCGATTCCGAAGAACTGGCGGTGGTTACGACCTTCGGCGAATATGACAGCGTTCAGGGCCCTGGCCTGCACTGGCATATTCCGGCCCCGATACAGGGCGTCAGAAAGCAGCCGGTGCTTTCATTGCGCGACATGGTGATACCGGTCACCGACCGACGCGGCGGTCAACTCTCGCCCGGCCTGATGCTGACGGGCGACAAGAACATCGTTGATATCGCCTTTATCGTTCAATGGCGCATCAAGCCGAACCTGATCCCCGAACAGGGTGCGCAAATGCCCGGCGTCGCGCAGTACATGTTCAACATTGAAGATCCCGAGGGGCTGGTGCGCATGACCGGCGAAGCGGCGATGCGCGAAGTTGTCGGCCGCAATTCGCTGGATGTCGTACAGACCGAAGGCCGTGCTGAAGTCTCGGAACAGACCCGCCAGCTCATGCAGGCTGCGCTAGATTCCTATAACGCCGGCGTGCAGGTCGAGCTTGTCAACCTGACGCTCGCTGAACCGCCGACCAACGAAGTGAACGAAGCGTTTCGCGACGTTCAGGCGGCTGAACAAAATCAGGCGACGGTCATTCAGCAAGCGCGCCAGTACACCAACCAGGTCGTGCCGGAAGCGCGCGGTCAGGCGCAACGCATTCTGGAGGAAGCGCGCGGTTACGCCGCCCGGGTCACCGCCGAAGCGCGAGGCCAGGCGCAACGCTTTGACAATATCTACGAAGAGTATCGCAAGGCCCCGGACGTGACGCGTCAACGCATGTATCTGGAAACCGTCGAGCGCGTGCTCGGAGGTATGGACAAGATTATTGTTGACGAAAATGCCGGCTCCGGCGTCGTGCCGTATCTGCCGCTGGATCAGGTGCGCCGCCAGCCGGCGCCGCAGCAGGGAGCAAACTAGGATGAACAGATTTCCTCTCCCCTTGTTCGGCGTGCTGGCGGCCATCGTGCTGGTTGTCGTGCTGAACGCGGCCTTTATCGTGCCGGAAACGCATTCGGCGCTTGTCTTCCGGTTCGGCGAGCCAAAAAGTCAGTACGCGGAAGCGGGTCTGAAGTTTAAGATTCCCTTTGCAGAAACCGTGAATTTCATCGACAAACGCAACCGCAATCTGGAACAGGGCCAGACCGAGATTATTGCCCGCAATCAGGAGCGATTGATTGTCGATGCGTTTGCGCGCTACCGGATCATCGATCCGTTGCTGTTCTACCAATCGGTTCGCAATGTCGATCAGGGCGAGGTGCGTTTGGGCTCTCAGCTCAACGATTCCATTCGCGCCGTGCTCGGCAGCGTCACGGTTGATGAAATCATCTCCGAACGCCGCAGCGAGTTGATGGGCCGGATTCGCGAACAGCTCAGCCGTTCCGCACGTCCGCTTGGCGTTGAGATTGTCGACGTCAAAATTCGCCGCGCTGATCTCCCGCAGACCAACTCAGAAGCCGTGTTCCAGCGGATGATCGCAGAACGCAAACAGATCGCCCAGCAATACCGCTCGGAAGGCAACGAGCGCGCTAACCAGATCCGGGCTCAGGCCGACCGTCAGGTGGTTGAGATCAAAGCTGAAGCGAATGAAGAGTCGGAGAAAATTCGAGGCGCTGCAGACGCGCAGCGAAATGCGATTTTCGCCGCCGCCTATGGCAAAGACCCTGAATTCTTCGCTTTTTACCGGTCGCTGCTGTCTTATGAGGAAGCGCTGCAAAAGGGCGAAACCACCATCCTGCTCTCGCCGGACAGCGAATTTTTCCGCTATTTCAATAACTTGCAGGGGCGACGCCAATAGCGCCGGACCCTCAAGGTCAAAACTTTCGCCGCCCGCCCGCAGAGACATTTGCGGGCGGGCGGCTTTGCGTTAACCTGCGCGCGCTACGGTACAGTCTCGGGGAAAGATAGAGGCGGATATGGCTCGCATGGGTATTGTTCGGGGGGTGGTCGCTGGTGTTCTGGCGTCAGGTTTTTTGATTGCGAGCGGGGCGTCTGCGGCGCCGGCGCGCGGCGCGCCAGAAAGTTTCGCCGACCTGGCGGAGCAATTGACCCCCGCGGTCGTCAATATTTCCTCAGCCCAGCGTTCCCAAGGGGGCAGGGCGAGCGGCGAATTGGCGCCGTTACAGCGCAAGTTCGATCAGCCCGCAGTCTCGTTAGGGTCCGGATTTATTCTTGATGCTGACGGAACGGTGGTCACCAATAACCACGTTATCGACAATGCCGACGACATTACGGTTACGCTGCATGACGGGCGCGAATTTTCGGCGACGGTCAAAGGGCGCGACCGCGAAACCGATCTTGCTGTCCTGCAGCTCGAAGGCAATGGCGCAAAGTTTCCCTATGTCGAGTTTGGCGATTCCGATGCGGCGCGCGTCGGCGACTGGGTGATCGCCATCGGCAATCCCTTCGGACTGGGCGGCACGGTTACAGTCGGCATTGTCTCGGCCCGAAATCGCGACATCAATTCCGGCCAGTATGATGATTTCATCCAGACTGACGCGGCCATCAATCGCGGCAATTCCGGCGGCCCGCTGTTCGACATGAACGGCAAAGTCGTGGGCGTGAACACGGCGATCTATTCGCAGACGGGCGGTTCCGTGGGCGTTGGTTTCGCTGTGCCGTCTGATCTCGCCGACAGCGTCATCACGCAATTGCTCAGCTTTGGCGAAACACGTCGCGGCTGGCTCGGTGTTTCCATTGATGATGTGACGCCGGAACTGGCGGCGGCCTTGAAGCTGCGGACGCCGAAAGGCGCCGTCGTGACCGTAGTGCGTCCGAACTCGCCTGCGTCCGACGCCGGTCTTGAACCGAACGATGTGATCTTGCTGTTCAACCGCCGTGAGATCGCCAGCGTTCGCGACCTGACCCGCGCCGTGGCCGACACCGCGATCGGAACAACCGTGCCGATGGAAGTGCTGCGCGACGGCCGTAAACTGACGGTGCAGGTGCGCGTGGATCGCCGCGAAACCCGCATGATGGCCGCCAACCCCAGCGGCGTCCTGCCGGCCAACGCGGCGAAAGGCTCCGGCTTGACGTTGCAGGAACCGACCGATGAACTTCGCCAGGCGTTCGGATTGCCGCTAACGGTTCAGGGCGTGGTCGTCACCGCGGTCGATCCGGAAAGCGCAGCGGCGATCGTTTTGCAGCCGGGCGATGTCATTCTGGAAATTGGCTGGGAGCGCGTTACGCGTCCTGCGTCCGCCATCGACAAGCTCGGCAAGCTGCGCAATCTGAACAGCGGTCCGGTGCAGATTTACGTCCAGCGCGGCGATCTGCTGTTTTACGAGTCGCTGCGTCCGTAACTAGGCCACGAATTCCGTTTTCGGAATGCCCTGCAGGTAAAGCAGGGCGGTCAAATCGCCATGGTTGATCTGAACCTGCGCCGCTTCGGCAACAGCCGGTTTTGCATGAAAAGCAACGCCATGCCCTGATCGCGCCAACATTGACAGATCATTGGCGCCGTCGCCAACCGCCATGGTGTCGGCAAGGTCGATGGCGTTGTCGCGTGCGATCCGCTCCAATGCTTCCTGTTTTGCAGCGCGGCCGAGGATCGGTTCGCGCACCTTGCCGGTGAGTTTGCCGCCTTCAACAATGAGCTCGTTCGCCTGATTGATCTGGAACCCGGCTTTCTCCGCGACGCGTCCGGTGAAATAGGTGAAGCCGCCGGAAACGAGCGCCGTGACCGCGCCGCGCGCGTTCAATGTTTTCACCAGCGTTTGCGCGCCCGGCGTCAGCGTGATGCGTTTTTCAAATGTTTCGGCAAGGACGCTTTCCGGCAGGCCCTTGAGCATCGCGACGCGTTCCCTAAGCGCCGCTTCGAAATCCAGCTCGCCGCGCATGGCGCGCTCAGTAATGGCGGAGATTTCCGCCCGCTTGCCGGCGAATTCGGCCAGCTCGTCGATGCATTCCTGCTGGATGATGGTTGAGTCCATATCGGCGATGAGGAGTTTCCTGCGGCGCAGAGCCCTATCGTGAACAGCAATGTCCACGCCGTACTTTTCAAACGATTTCAACGCCGCCATTTGGGTCGCCGGGAGGTCGCGGTCTGTATGAAAGAGAAAATCGACTGCAACGCCTTCGGCCAGGGTAAGGCGCTCAGGTCCGGCCGTCACGAAGCGCTTCAGCCAAGCAGCCATATCGCCGACCACTGCATCGTTCAATGAAGGTTTTGCCGGGTTACAAATCAGCGTCAGCGCAGTATTGAACATTCAAATGCCGGAACAGGTTTCAGAACGGATCATCTTTATCGCAGGACCGACCGCCAGCGGCAAATCGGCGGCGGCGCTGGCGATTGCGCGCGCCCTGGGCGGCGAAATCGTCAATGCCGATGCGATGCAGGTCTACAGGGATTTGCGAATTTTAACAGCGCGGCCGTCGCCGGAAGACGAAGCCGCAGCGCCGCACCATGTTTACGGCGCGCTGCCGGGGGAGGAGCGTTGTTCCGCTGGCCGTTGGGCGCAGATGGCCGCACAGGCGCTGGAGGAGATAAACGCGCGCGGAAAGCCCGCCATCATAGTCGGCGGGACCGGGCTTTACTTTCGCGCCCTCGAAGACGGGTTGTCGCCGATCCCGGAAACGCCGGCAGACATGCGCGAGCGGGCGGCGGCGCGCCATCGCGAATTGGGCGCAGCGGCGTTTCGGGCAGAGGTGATCGCCAATGATCCGACCATGCAGCGTCTCCCGCAAGGCGACACGCAACGCCTGCAGCGCGCATGGGAAGTTCATGCGATGACGGGCAAGCCGCTATCTTACTTCCAGAGCTTGCCGCGGACGCCGCTGGTTGAAAATGTTACGGCGCGGATCGTCATCGAACCGGCGCGGGCGCATTTATATGAGCGCTGCGATTCTCGTGCGGCGGAGATGATGAGTGACGGCGCTATCGAAGAAGTCCGCGCGCTTTTGTCTCTTGGTCTTGATCCAGCGCTTCCTGTCTTGAAGTCGCTCGGCGTTGCAGAAATAGCCGCAATGCTTTCCGGCGATGCGAACGCCACCGACACGCTGGCGGCGTTGCAGCAAAATACGCGGCGGTTTGCAAAGCGCCAGCTTACATGGTTCAGGAATCAGGCGGCGGACTGGCCGCGCGCAGCAAGTGCAGGCGAGGCCGAACGGGCGATCCTTGACGGCCTATCGTGAAAGTGAACCGCATCGCCGAAAATTTTGTTCGCCGGATATTCGTTTGCCCTACAATGGAGCGGATTTCAGGAGGGCTGCGAACATGAAAACTTTGCTATCGGGCGGCGTTGCCGCTGTTTGCCTTATTTTCTCATTTGCCCATGCGGGCCCGCTCGAAGAGATGCTGGCTGCGGACACGGCGTTTGCGAAAATGGCGCAGGATGAAAGCGTGCCTGCCGCATTCTCCGCCTATGCTGCGGAAGACGTCTGGATGTTTCCCGAAGGACAGGACGCCTATCAGGGGCGGGACAAATTAAATGAGCGGTTCGCCAACTGGCCCGATGGCGCGACGCTGGAATGGTTCCCGCAGAACGGCATGGCGGCGTCCGGCGGTGATTTCGGTTTCACCTGGGGCCACTATACGTTTACCGCCCGCACGGACGAAGGCGAGAATGTCGGACACGGAAAATATGTGTCGATCTGGCGCAAGGAAAACGGCGCCTGGAAATTCGTCGCCGACATCGGCAACTCGGGACCGACTCCTGCTGCTGAAATGACGCCGGAAGACTAGGCCGGCGTTAAAAACAGCGTGCGTTCTTTTTCGCGCCGCTCGGTCAGATGCGCGATGACTTTGCCGCCGCCCTTATTGTGGTTGCGGAAATTGTCGGCGGCCGTTTGGTAGTCGCCCTGATTGATCGCTTCGAGAACAGAACTGCGGGAAAATCCGCCGGAGCCCATATTGTAGGCAAGCGAGACCATCGCCGAAAACTGGTTTTCATTGACCGGAACCAGCACCATTTTTCGCACCGCGTCTTCGAAGGCGCGGACATCTTCGCGCAATAATTGTTCGGCTTGCGCCTCTGTGATGGTCATGCCCGCGGTCGCCGTGCGGGAATGTCCGTACCCGATCAGCCACTGACCGCCGGCGTTATACGCTTCAAGGCGCAGGCCTTCGCTCTCTTCGATGATGTTCAAGCCGGCGTCATTTATGCGCAGGTTTGCATTCTCCGGATGACCCGCATCGCCTGACGGCGCGGCTTGCGGCGCTGGCGATGGCGGCGCTGGCGATGGCGGCGCTGGCGATGGCGACGCTGGCTCATCGGCCCTCGTGTCGTCGCTCTGCGCCTCTTCGCTCGCCGGAACCGGTTGGCCCAGCGTGGAAAACAAGCGATCGACCGCAGAGAACCCTGAATCCCCGAGCGATCTCGCCCAGCCGGGCAGGCCGTAGCGGTCGCCGACCAGCAGGCCAAGCGCAAATATCAGCAGCCAGATGACAAGTCTAAATCGCATCCACCCCCCCGCCTGTTCGCCAGCGTGCGTCCCGGGCCCGCCCGGTTTTCCCCATAGGCATCGTGACCCATCGGTGAGCGCTCTGCAAATCAAGTTAACGGGCAATTGCATTTACAGCGGCGGGGCGTTACTAAATCACAACAATCTGCCGGCCGGGCGGGGATGAAACAGTCCGGTCTTTGGGGTAATCTGCGTTCGATCCGGACCGGATCAGGCGCGCCGGGTGCGGACCGCAGGCGGGGAGCGTGACGGCCGGTTCAGCTACTTGCAGGACCGTTTAGGGTTATGGTCGAGTTCCTGCGCCGGTTGCGGCGCTTTCTGACTGCCATGGACGCCAAGGCGATTACGTCTCTGGCGGTGTCGGTCATTTTGCTGGTCTTTGTTGTGCTGATGGTCGCTTACGGCCAGCAATGGCTCAATCTCGAACAGGAAAATCAGGACAAGCTGAACCGGATGCTGGCGCAGGTCGCGGAGTCGCCATTCGCCGTGCTGGGCGTCGTTTCCATTTTCGCCTTTCTGGCGCTGACCGGCTTCCCGCAGATTCTGCTGATCACGGCGACTATCATCGTTTTCGGGCCGAAAAACGGGGCGATCTACTCGTGGATTGCAACCATGGCGAGCGCGACCTTGACCTTCGGTCTCGGGCATTTTCTCGGCGGGCGCTGGGTGCGCCGGTTTGGCGGCGAAAGGGTGCAGCGCACGATCAATTTTATCGGCCGGCACGGCGCGCTGGCCAGCGGGCTGGTGCGGGTGGTGCCGTCGGCGCCGTTTATCGTGGTCAACGCGGCCGCCGGCGCCGCGCATATCCCCATGTGGAAATACTGGCTCGGGACCGGGATCGGGATTATCCCGAAAATTCTGGTGGTCGCCGGCCTCGCCGCCTTCACGCCGGACAGCCACGCCTTGCGCGACGGGGTCACGGGCGTGGTCGATTTCTTCACCACCCGCGATCCCGCGCATCTGTCGATGATCGCCCTGATCATCGTCGGCTGGCTCGGGTTTTTGCTGCTGGTGCGCTGGCTCTACCGGAGATTGCGGAAGCGGGAGAATCTTTATTAAGGAATCTCCTCATTTGGTTGAGAATCCTGCTACGCGTTGAGCGAAGACACGCCGATCTTCCAGCAACAAGCCAGCATTTTGGGCATTTGTTGACGATTTAGGAACGCATTAAGGATAAGACCGTCCGTGAATTTCAGTACCCACGAATAGGACCAGCCAAATGCTTTCCACATTGTTCGGCATGCTTTCCGCAGACATGGCCATCGACCTCGGCACGGCCAACACGCTCGTCTATGTCAAAGGCCGCGGCATCGTTTTGAACGAGCCCTCGGTTGTTGCGATCGAAACCAGAGGCGGGCGCAAGCTGGTGCGCGCTGTGGGCGTCGAAGCCAAGGAAATGCTCGGGCGCACGCCTGGCGAAATCGAGGCGATCCGCCCGATGCGCGACGGCGTCATCGCCGACTTCGAAGTCGCCGAAGCGATGATCAAGCACTTCATCCGCAAGGTTCACAATCGCCGCTCGTTCGCGAGCCCGCGCATCGTGGTCTGCGTGCCGTCCGGCGCGACAGCCGTTGAGCGCCGCGCGATTCAGGAATCGGCATTGTCCGCCGGCGCCCGCAAGGTTGAACTGATCGAAGAGCCGATGGCCGCTGCAATCGGCGCCGGCCTGCCGGTCACCGAACCGACCGGCTCGATGGTGGTGGATATTGGCGGCGGCACGACTGAGGTCGCGGTCCTGTCGCTGGGCGGGATTGTCTATTCGCGCTCCGTGCGCGTCGGCGGCGACAAGATGGACGACGCGGTCGTCGGCTATATCCGCCGCATGTATAATTTGCTGATCGGCGAGGCTTCGGCCGAGCGCATCAAGAAAGAAGTCGGCTCGGCGATGATCCCGACCGAGGGCTCGGGCGTTACAATTCAAATCAAAGGCCGTGATCTTATGCACGGCGTGCCGAAAGAGGTCCGCATTGGCGAGGCGCAGGTCGCCGAAGCCCTTGCAGAACCGGTCAGCGCCATCATTGAGGCGGTCAAGGTAGCCCTCGAGGCTACGCCGCCGGAACTCGCTGCTGATATCGTCGACACCGGAATTATGTTGACTGGAGGCGGGGCGCTGCTCAAGAATCTCGATCAGGTGCTGCGTGATGAGACCGGCCTTCCGGTTTCGGTTGCCGATGACCCGCTCTCCTGCGTGGCGCTTGGCACAGGTGCGGCGCTCGAAAATACGAAAGCAATGCGCGGCGTTCTTTCCTCCGCTATCTAAGGCGCTCGCCGCCGATAGCTGAAGCGAGCTGGAACGGCGCTAAGAGACGGAACAGTTTCGCGAGGCATGGATTATCTCGGGCAGGACAGACGCGAAGGGCTGGGGCGCAAGGCGCATTCCCGCTTCGTCCTTATTTTGCTGATTCTGGTATCGGTGCTGCTGCTGCTGTCCAGTCTCTATTCCGCACAGGCCTCGGTTTTCAAGAAGGCGAGAGAAGGCGTCATCGACGCGGCCTCGCCGGTGTTGTCGCTGCTGTCCGGCCCCATCAACTATGTGAACGGCGTTGCCGGCTCCATCGGCGATTATTTCAACGTCATGGAACAGAACAAGGCGCTGCGCGAGGAAAACGCGGAATTGCGCCAGTGGATGAACGAAGCGCTGGAGCTGCGCGAAACGGTGGCGTCTTACGATGCGCTGCAAGGGTATGTCGCGCCGCCGACAGCTCAGCCGATCAGCGCCTTTGTCATCGGCGAGGCGAACGACGCCTTCGCCCGGTCAATGATCGTCAACGCCGGACGCGCCAACAATGTCGAAGTGGGACAAGCGGTGGTCGACGCCAGCGGGCTTGTCGGCCGCATCGTTGAGGCCGGCGGGTCGGCCTCGCGCGTGTTGCTGCTCACCGATATTCAAAGCCGCATCCCGGTCTATATTGAGGGCGCCGATGTTGAAGGGATTCTCGTCGGCAATACGCGCAGCAATCCGGTCATCAGTTTCACCGCCGGTTCCGATGAAGCCGTCACCGAGCCGGGGCAGCGGGTGCTGACGTCCGGCGCCGGCGGCGCCTTGCCGCGCGGTTTGCCGATCGGCGTCGTGGCGAGCCAGCGCCGCAACGACATCGTCGTCGATCTTTACGCCAATTACGCGCGCACCCGCATGGTGCGGGTCATCAATTACGCATTCCCGGCAATCGAACCGGAGGCGCCGGCCGATGCTGCCGCCGCTGCCGGCGCTCAAACCGGCGAGCAAACGGCTGACGCGCCGCAACCGCCGGCGGAGGGTTAGTCCCATGGGATACCGAGCGGAAAACCTGCTCCGGCTGTTCAAGGCGATGGCGCCGACCATGCTTGGCGTGCTGGGCGTGCTGGTTCTCGCTGCGCCCGTCCGCCTGTTTGAGGGCTTTGCGCCGACGCCGATCTTTCCGCTGGTGATCGTGTTCTTCTGGTCGGTTTACGGGCCGGATTATCTGCCGCCGCTGAGCGTCTTCGTGATCGGGCTTTTACAGGATTTGTTAACCGGCGGGCCGCTTGGCCTCTGGCCGGCGGTTTACCTTTTCACGCAATTCATCGTCATGTCGCAGCGGGCCTATTTTCTCGGGCGCGAGCAAAAAGTCGTCTGGATCGGTTTCGGCTTTGCATCGCTCGGCGCAGGCCTTATCCTGTGGCTCGTGATGAGTTTGATGTCCGGCGCGCTGTTGCCTGTGCGGTTCCTGCTGCTTCAGCTTGCAGCCACGGTCGCCATTTATCCAGTGTTCGGCGCCGTCTTCAAAGAGCTTCATCGCCGCGTATTGGTGGAGGCGTGACGCAATGGCCGGCGTGAACGCACATGATCCTGAACGCCAGGAAACGGTAAGCCGGCGTACGGTGCTGTTTGGCGGCGGCGTCAGTCTGCTGTTCGCCGGGGTTGCCGCCCGGCTTTATCAGTTGCAGATTTCCGATCATCAGAAATATCTTGATCTGGCGCAGAGCAATCAGTTCAACCGTCGGGTCTTGACGCCGCTGCGCGGTGAAATTCTTGACCGGTTTGGCGCGCCGCTGGCGTCCAACCGGAAGAATTTCCGCATCCTGCTTGTGCCTGAACAGGCGCTCGATGTGGATGCCGTGCTGGACAAAATTTCCAGCATTACGGAAGTCACCGAACAGCGGCGCGCGCGCATCATGCGCGAAATTCGCCGCCGGGGCGCATTTACGCCGGTTCAGATCGCCGACAATTTATCGTGGGAAGAGTTTTCGCAACTCAATTTCGATCTGCCGCATTTGTCTGGCGTGCTTCCGGATGTAGGCGAAACACGCGATTATCCCTATGGCCCCAATGCGGCCTTTGTCGTTGGCTATGTCGGGGCTGTCACCGAACGGGATCTTTCGAGCGAGGAAACCGACGAAGACCGGTTGCTGTTGCGCCAGCCGGGATTCAAGGTCGGGCGAGAGGGGCTTGAACGCACTTATGAGGCGGAGCTGCGCGGCGACCCCGGCGCGATGAACGTCAAGATCAACGCCCATGGCCGCGTCATTGAGGAAATGCTCGATAGCGCGGCGCCGCCGGTTCAGGGAAAGACGCTGACGCTCACTATTGATTCCGAGCTACAGGCGCACGCCATGTCGGTGCTCGCCGAGCCGATCGACGGGGTTGATCAGGATATACAGAGCGCCGCTGCGGTGGTGATGGACACTGTCACCGGCGATATTCTGGTGCTGGCGTCGACGCCGGCGTTCAATCCGAACGACTTCAATGTCGGCATCGATCCCGATTTGTGGCGGGACTTAAATCAAAGTCCGTACAAGCCGCTGCTCAACAAACCGCTTTCGGGTGTTTATCCGCCCGGCTCGACATTCAAGATGATATCGGCGATCGCCGCGCAGCGCGCCGGCGTTCGGCCCGGACATTCCGTTCATTGCAACGGCAAGGTCTGGTACGGAAACCGGTTCTTTCATTGCTGGAAGCGGGGCGGCCACGGGACCGTCGACATGAAAGGCGCGCTGAAAAATTCCTGCGACACCTATTTCTATGACCTCGCCAAGACGCTCGAGATCGATTTGCTGGCGGACACGGCGCGCAAATTCGGGCTTGGCCAAACCTATGAACTTGGCATTCCCGGACAGCAGCCGGGGATCGTTCCGGACCGTGATTGGAAGCGCGCCTATTTCGCCGGCAATCCGGAAAATCAGACATGGTTCCAGGGCGAGACGCTCTCCTGCATTATCGGGCAGGGCTATGTGACCTCGACGCCGCTGCAACTGGCGGTGATGGCGTCGCGCCTCGCCAGCGGACGCGCCATTCGCCCGCGCCTGGTGCGCGCGGTGGGCGATCTGGTGCTGCCCGCACCGGAGGCGGCGCTTATCGATGTCGATCAGGACCATCTCGCCGTGGTGCGCGCCGGCATGAACGCCGTCACCAACGAATACGGCACGGCGGCGCGGTCGCGCCTCGATGATCCCGCATGGCAACTGGCGGGCAAGACGGGCACCAGCCAGGTCTATCAGATCACCGCCGAGGACCGCGCCCGCGGGCTGGCTGAGCCGGAAGATCTGCCCTGGGCGCGCCGGGATCATGCCTTGTTCGTTTGTTACATGCCGTACGAAAATCCACGCTACGCCTGCTCGGTTGTCGTTGAGCACGGCATTGGCGGCTCGCGCGCCGCCGGTCCCAAGGCGCGCGACATCATGCGCGCGGTTGCTGAACGCGATCCTGCTTCGCGCACGGCGCTCGATCCGCGAACGCTCGCGCGCGCATCGGGAACGCGAGAGGGCTAGGCCGGATGTCCTCCATCATTCTCCCGGGACGCCGGCGCGGACTTCGCGACAAATTCAGCAGGCTGCACTGGCCGCTGATCATTCTCCTGTCGATCATTTGCGGCGCCGGGGTCATCACGCTTTATTCCGTGGCCGAAGGCAACTGGGAGCCATGGGCGTTGAAACACGCGCTGCGCTTCCTCGCTGCGCTGGGCATCATGATCGGCATTGCGATGGTGCCGATCCGCTACTGGATGGCGCTCAGTTATCCGATGTACTTCGCCGCGCTGCTGGCGCTGATCGCCGTGCCGTTTATCGGCGAGGTGAATATGGGCGCGCGCCGCTGGATCGAATTTGGCGGGCTGCAGTTCCAGCCTTCAGAAGCGATGAAGATCGGGCTCGTGCTGGGATTGGCGCGCTATTACCACGGGCTGCGCGCCGAACAGGTCTCGCATATTCTGTATCTGATCCCGCCGGCGTTGATGATCGGCGCGCCGATCGGATTGATCTTCATCCAGCCTGATCTCGGCACGGCGCTGCTGCTGGCGGCGGCCGGCGTGATCATGGTGTTCGTGGCGGGGCTAAGCTGGCGGATCGGGTTTGCCGGCGTGCTTGGCGCGGTGGCGGCGGGTTACGGCGCATACCGGTTCGATATTCTCAAAGAATACCAGGTGAACCGGATTTTGACGTTTATGGACCCCGAACGCGACCCGCTCGGGCAGGGCTATCATCTGATGCAGTCGAAGATTGCGCTGGGGTCCGGCGGTCTTGACGGCAAGGGGTTCATGGAGGGCACGCAAAGCCAGCTCAAATTCCTGCCTGAAATGCAAACCGATTTCATCTTCACGATCTTCGGCGAGGAATTCGGGTTTGTCGGCGCCATTGCGCTGCTGCTGTTATATCTGGCGGTGATATTCACCGGACTTTCCATCGCCATGTCGACCAAACTGCACTTCGCGCGCCTGGCGGCGATCGGCGTCGTCGCCACTTTCACGCTTTACGTGCTGATCAACACCGGCATGGTGATGGGGCTGGCGCCAGTCGTCGGCGTGCCGCTGCCGCTGGTGTCTTACGGCGGCACGGTGATGCTGACGATTATGGCGGGCTTTGGGTTTGTCATGAGCGCGCATATCCATCGCGATCAGGACGCGTACCGGTCAGGCGACAGTCTCTAGAGCTTCAGGCGAAAAGTGGAGTCCGGTTGTTCGCGAACCGGGCTGGCGCAAAACAACGGATCGCCGGACGATATGGCGGATTAATATTGCGCCAGATGCGCTTCGAAGCGGACGCAAAACAAATCGAAATGCGAATGCGCTTCGGCGAGCTGTGAGGCGGCGCTGGCGGCATCGCCAGCGCGGCAGGCTTTCTCGATGGCGGCGGCGGTCTCCGCCAGCAATTGGGCGCCGACATTCGCCGCTGAGCCTTTGACCGCATGAGCGGTGCGATAGGCCTCATCCAGCGCGCCGTCAGCCACGCCATCGGTGAGCGCGTTTAATAGCTCGATGGTGGAGCGCTGAAACGCCTCCATGATCGCTCTGGTGCCGTCGACGCCTGCGGCCGCGATCAGACTGTCGATCTGATCAAGCTGCATTGGCGCCAAGCCGATGGTCTGCGGTTCCGTCAACGCCCTGTTTCCCATGATCGGCGGTTTCCCGCCGATAAGCCCGTTTCTGGCCTTTTACGGCCCCCTTATTGCGCAATTTTTGCTAACAAACGTAAAAATTTGTCTAAAATCGCGGAATGCGCCAGTGTGGCGACCAAAGTTTTTTTGAGGGGTACTTTCTATGCAAGGCGCAGCGGGCGACAACGCCCATTGGTCCTCCCGGGCCGCCTTTATCATGGCCGCCATCGGCTCATCGGTCGGGCTCGGCAATCTCTGGCGATTTCCCTATGTAGCGGGCGAAAATGGCGGCGGAGCCTTCGTGCTCTTTTATGTCGTTTGCGTCCTGGTGATCGGCCTGCCGGTCCTGGTGGCGGAGCTGTTTATCGGCCGCCGCGGCGGCCGGTCGGCGGTGGGCAGCGTCGTCAAGATCGCCAAGGCCGAGGGGCGGTCGTCGCTCTGGGCGGCCCAGTCCTGGATCGGGATGCTCGGCGCCTTCATTATCTTAACCTTTTATTCCGTCATCGCCGGCTGGGTGATCGCCTATGTGGTGATGATCGGCGGCGGTCTCGTGACCTCTATTGGCGCGAACGGGCTTGCGGGACTTGCTGCGCCCGCTTTTGAGAGCCTCACCGACGAACAGGTGCGAGCCAAACTCGGCGAGCTGCTGAACGATCCTACCCGGATGATCATCTATCACGCAGTGTTCATGGTGCTGACCGTCATCATTGTCATGCGCGGCATCAAGGGCGGCATCGAAGCCGCGGTGACCATCTTGATGCCGGCCTTCTTCATCCTGCTCGTCGTCCTGTTCTTCTATGCGCTCGCCACGGGCGACAGGACTCAGGGGCTCGACTTTCTGCTTGGCGTGCGTCTCGGCGACACGGAGCTTGCCGACGGCACGATCCGGCGAGGGCTTCTGCATGGGATTCAGGACGGCTCGGTGATTTCCGCCGCGCTCGGGCAGGCGTTTTTCTCCATCGGCCTCGGCTCGGCGCTGATGGCGACCTATGGCGCCTATATGCGCGCCGATCAGGATCTGCCGCGTTCGGCCCGGCTTGTGGCGATTGCCGATACGGGCGTCGGGATTGTCGCCGGCCTTGCGATTTTCCCCATCGTTTTCGCCATGGGGCTCGCCGCAGGCTCCGGTCCGACGCTGATGTTTATGACCTTGCCGCTGGCGTTCCACGGCATGCCCGGCGGGGCGATCTTTGGCCTGGCGTTTTTTGTGCTGGCGTTCTTTGCGGCGATTACGTCGTCCATTGCGCTGCTCGAAACGTCGACCAAATGGGTTGATGAACAAACGAAGAGCGACCAGCGGATCTTTTCCGCCGGCGGCATCGGTCTTGTGGTGTTCATTATCGGCGTCGCCAATGCGCTGAGCCAGGTGCCGAGAACGGGTTTGAAAGGCGAGGACCAGTCGACGTTCTGGAACACATGGCAACCGCTTGGCGACGTGCCGATTTTCCGCGACATGGTGCTTCTCGATTTTCTGAGCGCAACGACGGATATCATCCTGCCAGTAGCCGGGTTCATCACCGCAGTGTTCGCAGGGTGGATCGTTTCAAGTTCAACCGCACGTGAAGCTATCGGATTTAAATCCGAAGTCTGGTTCAAGCGCTGGCGGTTTTTGATCCGCTGGGTTTGCCCGCTCGGCATTTTTGCGGTGATTTTCTATTCCGTGCTCTGGCTCCCCTATATCGCGCCGATGATCGGCGTCGGGACGTCGTAAAGAAGACCACGGCAACACATGAATAAAAGGCCCGGCGGGAAACGCCGGGCCTTTTTCGTCTGTATGCGTTGGATTCTGCAGAGGAGCCCAGCTTTAACGCCTTTCGCGATGAAAATAGCGTCTTTGCGTTAACCATTTGGGGCTTGTCAAACGCCGTGACGCGAGTCATCCTGATGACAAGTTTCAATCAACGAGAGGAGGTGATCCATGTCGAGTGATTTCATTAAGCCAAATAGGTCTTTGTGGATAAAGCGCGATGTGAAGCAGCCTTCGCTCGCCGTTTGACCGCCGGATTTATCTAGATCTTGAGACTTTATTTTGGCGGAAGGAATCGCGATCCTTTCGTAAGGAATAAGGGCCGTCCGAATGGGCGGCCCTTTTCATTTCAAGCCTTGTCCTGGGACTTGCTTGTCTATTTGCGAGCCGGCGCGCGCGGCGCTATCGTCGGCGAAGGCTTCTGGACGCCGGGCCCGGGGCGTGCTTGATTGCTGCAATGCATCAAGTGATCGCGCGTTCCGGCTCAAGGCGGTGATTTTCGCTTAATCCGGCAGGCCGGCGCCGATGGGTGGAGATTTCATATGGTCGAAAAACTGACCGCCGGCGAGCGGGCGGCATTCCAAAAAGATTTTCCGGCCTGGTCGCTGGTCGAGGGGCGCGACGCCGTCAAAAAATCGTTCACATTCGACGATTTCAGCGAAGCCTGGGGTTTTATGAACCGGGTGGCGCTGGCCGCCGAAAAAGCTGACCATCACCCGGAATGGTTCAATGTCTATAATCGCGTCGAGATCACCCTGACCACCCATGATGCCGGCGGTCTGTCGGAGCGGGACGTCGCGCTGGCCCGGATTATTGACGCTGCAGCGGGCCAGACCTGAAGAAAATCGGGCGCCGACACAAAAACGCCTTGCCCGCGCCTTCTATACGCCCGCGACCATCTCTAGTAAGATTTTGAATTCACAAGAGGATTTGAAGAAAGATGGCGACAATCGCGCTAGTCGATGACGACGAAAACATCCTGACCTCGGTTTCCATAGCGCTGGAATCGGAAGGGCATGTGGTGAAGACCTTTGAAGATGGCGCGGCTGCGCTTGAATTCATCAATGCAACGCCGCCCGATGTGGTGGTGTCCGACATCAAGATGCCGACCATGGACGGCATGGAGCTGTTGCGGCGGATCCGGCAGAACTCGTCGCTGCCGCTGATTTTCCTGACCTCGAAGGATGAAGAGATCGACGAAGTGCTTGGTCTCACCATGGGCGCCGACGATTACGTCAAGAAGCCGTTTTCCCAGCGCCTGCTCATTGAGCGGGTCAAGGCCGTGCTTCGCCGCGGACAGGCGAGCGAAACACCAACCGAAGAAGAGGAAAAGAAAATCCTGCGGCGCGGCGAACTGACGCTTGATCCGATGCGTCACGCCTGCACCTGGAAAGGCAAGCCGGTGATCCTCACCGTGACGGAGTTTTTGATCCTTGAAGCGCTGGCGCAACGCCCCGGTTTTGTGAAAAGCCGCGATGCGCTGATGGATGCGGCCTATGACGATCAGGTCTATGTGGACGATCGCACCATCGACAGTCACATCAAGCGCGTGCGCAAGAAATTTCGGGTCGTCGATCGCGAATTCGATTCCATCGAAACGCTCTACGGCGTCGGATACAAATATAAGGACGCCTGATAAGGGATGGATGAAGCGGGCGGGATCGCGCGCCGCCGGCGCGCGCCGATGGCGGTGTCACGGCTGACGCTGACGATCGTGCTCGCCAATCTCATCGGGTTGGTCATTTTGTTGCTGGGCTCTTTTGCCCTGACGCAATACCGTGACGGCCTGGTGCAGGCGAAGCTTGAGGGCGTGCGGGCGCAGGCCCAGATTATCGCCGATGTGCTGGCGCAGGTGGCGATTGATGAAAGCACCTGCCAGCCGGTCGAAGCCTCTGACATCGCCGGACAGGACAGCGAGGCGGTCTGCGCCCTGGCGCTCAGCCAGCGCGACGTGCGGGAAGTTTTCAATCGCGTCTGGGACAGTTTTGAAGGCCGGGTGCGGATATTCAATGCGCCGCAGACCTTTGCCGACCCGCCTGTCTCCGACGCCAAGGCCTTGCTGATCGAAGATGTCGTGTTGCGGCAGGATGAAATCGTCGCGCAAACGCTCCCTCCGATCGAAGCGGATGGATCGATCATCAACGCGCTTGAGGATGAAGGGATCTGGCGGCGCGTATCGCGGTTCTTTTCGCGCGACTACCGGTCCGATGCGGCCCGGCGCAGCATCGAAGACGAACTGAACGCCGCTTTGGCCTCTTCTCCCTTTGCGGCGGAACGGGGCGCAGCGTCGGTTCGGCTGGACGAAGAAGGCGAACTCGTCGCATCCGTATCCGTGCCCATCCGCCGCGTGCAGGCCATCTATGGCGTTGTCACGGCTGAAAGCGGCGGCATCGACACGCTGGTGGAAGATGCGCGCCTGTCTATCCTTCCGTTTTTCGGCTGGGCGGTGGCGGCGGCGATTTTGTCATCCCTTTTGCTGACGACAATGATCGCGCAGCCGATCAGACAACTCGCGATCGCATCGGACAAGGTGCGCGAAGGCATTGCGGCCGCGGGCAGGGCGCGCATACCGGACTTCACCAATCGCAAGGATGAAATCGGCGAACTGTCGGCGTCCCTCAAATCCATGACGCAGGCGATTTATGCGCGCATCGATGCAATCGAGTCCTTCGCCGCCGATGTTTCTCACGAGCTGAAAAATCCGCTGACCTCCATTCGAAGCGCCGCCGAGACGCTGCAAATTGCGCGCACGCCGGAACAGCAGGCGAAACTCCTCGCCGTCGTTCAAAAAGATGTAGCGCGGATGGACCGGCTGATCACCGATATCTCGAACGCATCGCGGCTCGACGCTGAGCTGGCGCGGGAAACCCGCGAGGCGATCGAGCTTGGCAAGCTGATCAAGGACATTGTCTCCATGTATGCGGAAACGGCGAAAGAGGGAGAGCCGCGGGTCACCTTCAATGACCCGATCCAGACCGCTTATGTGCTCGGCAATCCCGCAGCGCTCGGACAGGTCATTCGCAATCTTGTCGACAACGCCCGGTCCTTCAGCCCGCCGGGCGGCGAGGTTCGCATTCGCCTTGAACCGCCGACGGCGCGCAGCGATATCGCCAAAATCACAGTGGACGATGACGGCCCTGGCATTCCTGCGGACAATCTCGAATCGATTTTCAAACGCTTTTATACGAAACGTCCGGCAGGATCCGCGTTCGGCGACAATTCAGGGCTAGGTCTTGCGATTTCCCGCCAAATTGTAAATTCCCACGCCGGCAGGATTTATGCGGAGAATCGGCCCTCAGACCCGGCTAACACAGACAGCGCGAGCATGGGCGCGAGATTCATTGTCGAGTTGCCGGGGCGGTGAGACGTTTTTTCAGTGGACATCTGCGGTTAATCAAGCACCATAGCCGCGTTTTGACGGGACGGATAAGGGACGCATGATCGGATTGGTAGTTGTCACCCACGGGCGCCTTGCGGAAGAATTTCTTTCCGCCGCGGAACATGTGGTCGGTCCGCAGGAGCAGGTAAAGGCCGTCTCCATCGGGCCTGATGACGATATGGAAAAGCGGCGCCAGGACATTCTGGACGCAGCGCAGGCTGTGGATTCCGGCGAGGGAGTTATCATCCTCACGGACATGTTTGGCGGCACGCCGTCAAATCTTGCGATTTCGGTGATGGAAAAAGCAAACGCCGAAGTGGTCGCGGGCGTCAATTTGCCCATGCTGATCAAGCTCGCATCTGCGCGCGCAGAAGACGACCTTAAGGAAGCGGTGAAGGCCGCTCATGACGCAGGCCGAAAATACATCAACGTCGCCTCCTGGGTGCTATCGGGCGAGGCGGCTGATTAGGTGAGCGACGCGGGCGAAGATCGGGTGACGGCGAACGTGGAAGTCTGCAACAAACTCGGACTTCATATTCGGCCATCGCGTTATTTGTCCTCTCTGGCGAAGTCCTACGATGCTGAAATTTCCGTGCGAAACAATGACCGTGTGGCGCTGGCCGATTCGCAACTCGACCTGCTCATGCTGCTCGCCAGCAAGGGCGCCAAACTGGAAATATCCGCGACCGGACCACAAGCCGCAGAAGCGGTTGAATCCATCGTCAATCTGGTCAAGGACCGTTTCGGCGAGAAAGATTAAACCGAAGGCTCGGGGGCAGCGGCGGCCTCAAACGTAACGGACTGACCGTCGCGCAATCTTTCACCGCCGCGAATGACCACATCATCGTCAGGGGCGATATCGCCGATTACCTCAATGAACCCGCCATCGGCGGCGCCAAGTTCCACATCGACGCGGCGAGCGACTTTCTCTTCGTTGATCACATAGACGCTGATGCGGTCGGCGCGCAGCACCAGCGCATCGCGAGGCACTGCCGTCACAATGCGCGGCTGGTCGGACGGCAAATTCACCCGCACGGCCGAGCCGATATACCAGTCGGTGTCTGCGGGCAGCTCGAGTCGGATTTCCAGCATGCGCGAGCGCTCATCGCCCACCGGAACGACGGCGCGCACCTGGGCGTTGAGTGTTTGAGCGCCATTAGCGACGGCGATGCTCGCGCCTGGCTCAATGTTGCGGGTGAGCCCTGCTGGCGCGCGGGCCGTTACTTCAAGATGGCGTATGTCCACCAGCCGGATCAATTCCGTGCCCGGATTGGCGAACTCGCCAACTTGAATTTCGCGAGACACGACGCGTCCTGCGAAAGGCGCCTTGACCTCGGTGCGTTCGAAATTGGTCTGTGCGCGGTCTAGCGCGACTTCCGCCTGCCGCAGGGCCTGCAGCGCTTCTTCCAGATTGGAGCGCATTTCATCCAGCGAAGCTTCCGATTCGCCGGCGTCTTCGCCCAAGGCGACGAACCGGTTGTAATAGCTTTCCAGATAGTCCGCCCGGGCGCGCAAACGGCGAACCTGCGCAGCTGTGTCGTCACGCGTATATTGCGCATCCGCCTGGTCGAGGCGCGCGATCACTTCGCCTTCTTCTACTTCTGCGCCGACTTCCGCGACCCATTCGATCTTGCCGCTCGTGGCGGCGGCGATGCGGCTGTCGCGGGTTGAGACGACGGCGCCCGGCGTTTCCGCGCGCGGCGCAAGACTTTTGCTTTCCGCCTTTGCGACAGCAACGGGTGCAGGCGGCGGTCCTTGCGGAGCGGCGGCTTCCGCGCTGTCTGGATTCGCACCGACCACGCCGCCATAGAAATAGGCGGCGGCGGAAGCGGCGATCAGCAGGACGCCGGCGGCTCCAGCCAGCTTGAGTTGACGGTTCATCGGACGAACGCTCCTTTATTCGGCGGGCTGAACGGAAAGACCTTGCGGCGCTGACTCCGTTTCGCGTGCGGCGCCGAGTTGCAGCAGGGCAGGCAAAAGCACAAGCGTGAACAGGGTGGAAACCGCCATGCCGCCAACGATCACTGTGGCGAGGCCGCGATAGATAAGGCTGCCGGCGCCGGGCGCCAGCACCAGCGGCATCATCCCCATCAGCGAGGTTGAGGTCGACATGAAGATGGGGCGGATGCGCAGGGTCAAGGCTTCACGCACGGCCTCAGAGCGCGATTTCCCTTCGGCTTCCGATGCCCTGGTTTGCGCCACCAGCAGAATTGCGTTGTTGACGACGAGGCCCAGCAGAATGATGAAACCGATCATGCCGAGCAGGTCCAGCGGCGTCGATTTGACAAGGTCGAGCGCCCGTATCGCCAGCACGCCGCCGACCGCCGCCATGGGCAAGGTCACAATAACGATGGCCGAATCTTTAATCGATTTGAACAACGCCGCCATGATCATAAACAAGATGAGAACAGCGAGGATGAAGTTGGCGCCGAGGTTCTGAACCGCGCGCGCCAGCGCGTCCGCATCGCCGCCCCATTTCAGGGAAGCGCCCTGCGGCAACACTTCAAACAATTTCGATTCAGCTTCTTCTTTCAGTGTTTCAACCGCCGGCCCGAGCGCCATTCCTTCAGGCGGATTAACGCCGAGCGAGATCGTCCGCCGTGCGTCGAGGCGGCGTATCTGTTGCGGGCCGACATTGCGCGTCACTGTGACAAGTTCACCGAGCGGCACGACGGCGCCCGACGGCGTCGCAATCGGGGCGCTATCGAGATATTCAGGTTCAGACCATTCCTTGGCCCGCAGAATGACATCGATGCGCCCGTCCTGATGGAAGAACTCGCCGAGCCACTGTCCGTCGCCAAGCGCGCGTACGGCGCGGGCCACGGATTCGCGCGTCATGCCGACTTCTGCAATGCGGCGGTCATTGGGGATGAGCCGTAATTCCGGCGTGACGATTTGGGGATCCGGATTTGGCCAGACCTGCGCGCCGGGAAGGGCGGCCTGGATGATTTCTGTGGCTTCAGGAATCGACGCGCCAAGCGCATCAAAGTCCGCCGCCTGTAGTTCAAGGCTGATGGAAGCATTGCCGCCGAAATTTCCAAACAGGCTGCCCTGGCTTGCGAATGCGCGCGTGTCGGGAAACCCGGCGAGGATTTCCTCATTGACGATCTTGACCATTTCTTCGATGCGGGACTGGTCGAGGATGCGAACGCCGATATTCCCGCCCCAGTTTCCTGAATAAAGATAGTAGTTCCGCAGCGCCGGCTCTTTTTCTCCATCCATGTAGGGTTGCAGTCTTGCGACAACGACCTCCGCCCACTCTTCACGGATCATGTCGGCGCTGGCGCCCGAAGGAAAATTCACGAAGGCGTCAACGGCGTCGCGTTTTACCGGCGGCAAATAGTTGAGTTGCGGCCAAAGGAAAAACGCCAAACAAACAGGAACGATGGTGAGCGCGCCGACAATCGTCAACTGGCGTTTGCGGCTTGCGGTTGCGGCTATGATGAAATCAGCCAGCCTGTGGGCAAAGTCCGGGCCGCGCTGCTTTTTCATCGTTTGACCATTCTTGATGAAAAAGCGGGCGCCGGTGGGCAGCAAGGTTACGGCGACCACAAGGCTGAAGGAGACGGCAATGGCGATGGTCAACGCCAGGTCGGCGAAGAGTTGACCCTCCACATCTTCGAAAAACATGATGGGAATGAAGATCGCAACGGTTGTTACTGTCGACGCGAACAGGGCGCCGAATACCTGTCCGACGCTGGCTTCGGCCGCTTCGTAGGGAGATTTACCTTCCTCGCGCAATCGGACGAAGTTCTCCATCACGACAATGGCGGCGTCGAGCACCATGCCGGTGGCGAAGGCCAGCCCCGCAAGCGAGATGACATTGATCGACCGGTTGAACATGTTGAGCACGACAAGCGTCGCCATCAAACAAATCGGTATGGCGGAGGCAATGATCAGTGTCGCCATGGTTCTGCGAAGGAACAGCCACAAGGCGCCCACGGCCAGTATAATTCCCAGCAGCAGGTTGCTGGTCAGCAGTGAAATGGCGCGTTTGATAAAGACGGAAGGATCAAAACTCTTGTGAATCGCATAGCCCATTTCCGCGAGCGGGCCCGCATTGAGCTCGTCGAGGACCTCGGTCAGTGCGTCAATGGCTTCCAGCGTATTGGCGCCTGGTTCGCGCACGATACGCATGCCGATCGCCGGATTGCCGTTCTGATAGACGACGCCCTGGTTGCGGCGGTCTGGCGCCACGGAAACCTCAGCGATATCGCCCAACCGCACCGGGGCGCCGTCGCGCCAGGCAAGGATGGTTTCATTCAGTTGGTCTGCAGTGAAGCGGCCTTCAAACCGCATCGTATAGTTGCGGCGGCCAACTTCTACGGAACCGCCCGTTACGTCTGATGAGCGATTCACATTCTGCGCGATCTCATCGAGCGTGATTCCCAACTGGGCGGCGAGAAATGGGTCGAACTCGATATTGAGGATGCGTTCGCCATCGTCAGAGTTGACGTCGACATTCGCAACGCCGGGAATCGCCTGCAGTTCGGGAACAATCCGTTGCTCTGCAAAATCGCTAAGACGGACATTGGTATTAGGGTTGGTTGGCAGTCGCTGCAGGAAAAGGAAAATCAGCGTTTCTCCGGCATCGCCGCCGCCGCCAATGTTGATGCGCGGACGATCAGCTTCCGCCGGCAAGCCGCGGACCTGTTGCAGACGTGCGTTCACTTCCGAGAACGCTTTGTCCATATCCGTGCCGAGCGAAAATTCCAGAGAGATCCATGCGCCACCCTGATTTGACCAGGACTGCATGGTGGTCACGCCGGGCATGCCGCGCAGTTCGCGCTCAATCGGTTCGGTAATCTCGCTTTCGACCTCGCGCGGGGAGGCGGAACGCCAGCCCGTCCAGATGCCGATTTGCGGGCGCTCAATCGCCGGAAAAAGCTGCACAGGCAGTTGCGAAATGGACAACGCGCCGAGCAGGGTGATCAGCGCCAGAACGACAGCAGCGGCGGCCGGGTTCTTCAGACAAAGCCTAGTAAGCCCCATGAGAGTCGCTCCTGATAATGGCGCGCCTTCACATGGAGCGCGCAGACTGACGGCGGCGAAAGCAGAGAAGGCGGCTTCACCCTCCGTTTCGGCAGCGTCCAGTGTTGATTGGCCTAGTTTAATCTCGCCTTTTTCAAAGGCTTGTGCATCTGCTTATCGACAAAGCGCATTCAGGGTGCGGCAAGCCGTTAGCGTGCAGAGCGAACAGGTTGCGCAAACGTTAATTCGACCGCTCGGCGGTTTTGCGGATTTCCTGACGGCGCCGTTCTATTTCCGCAAGTTCGCGTTCGAGTTCCTGTTGCGCTTCACGCGCCGCCTCGGCGCGCAAGGCGAGCATTTCCTCTTCGTTCAGCATGGACTCAAGCTCGGTTTCCCATTCTTTCACCACGCGTTCGCGTTCGCGCTCGGCTTCTCTCAATGCGGCGTCGCGCTCGCGATTGGCCTGCCGCAGCGCGCGATCGCGCTCTTTTTCGGCAAGCTTGCGTTCGCGGGCGCGTTCTTTCATTTCATACTGCGCTTCGATTTGCGCTTGCCGCACCTCTGCGATCTCTTCTCGCGCACGCTCCATGGCTTCAGCGGCAGCTTCAAGCGCGAGCTCGCGCTGTTCATTGAATGCTTCCATATCTTCGCTGCTGAGTTTCATGCCGGCATACATGCGCTGGAAATCATCAGTATTGAAACTGAAATCGCTTAAGGGAAACTCCTTGCCATCGAACATCTCCGCGAATTGCTGCGCGCCGTTGAATCCATCGAGTTCCAGTTCGTTAAACTGCAAGCGCTTGCCTTCCATCTCGCTGAAGGCGTCAAAATCTTCAAACATCTGGCGCATGCGTTCTTCCAGCCGCGCCTTCTTGTCTTCCAGATGCAAGGTGCGGTTTTGTTTCTGCTTCGATTTGTTTTCTGAGTCTGTCTCGGCGCTTGCCGAGGCGACGACGGTGACGGCGGCGGCTGGAACAGGCGACACCTGAACGCTTCTGCGAACGCTTGCGCTGGCTTTCGGCGTTGCTGCAGCCTGCGGCGCCGCAACGGGCGCCGGATCAACAGTCTTGCCATCGGAGATGACTTCAAAATGCAGATGCGGGCCGCTCGACACGCCTGTCGAACCGACGGCGCCGATCGCATCGCCAGCTGAAACCCGGTCGCCCTTGCGGACCTTGAAACTGTCCAGATGCGCGTAGCGTGTGAGCAGGCCGTGTCCGTGATCGATGACCACGACTTTGCCCCACGACGCTGCGCCGCGATATTTGTCGGTCGCTTCGATAACTTTCCCGGCGCCAGAGGCGCGCACGATCTCGCCTCGCGCCGCGCGGATATCGATGCCTTCATGGGCCGCGCGGTCCTTGCCGATCAGGTCGCTTTTCTCACCATAGTTCAGTGACACTTCGCCCTCTACCGGCGAGACCGGAAGCGCTTCGCGAACGGATGGCGGCGCGACGGCGAAGGCGGCCTGTGCAACGGCGAGCGCTGCGGCGATCGCGGCGCTGGCGCCCAGTCCGAGTTTCGATGCAAGCGTGAGGCGATTGCTTTCCACGGCGCCGGAAAGGATTGCGTCGAGACGCTGGCGGCGCGAGCGCTTGTCGAACGGCGTGAAGGAGGGGATCAGCTCGCCCGCGAACGAGCCGTATCTGGCGTTGGCGGCGAGCCGCAATCCCTGAACGAAGCAATGCGCATACTGGCGGCGGTTGACGCCGCGCGCGAGCACCAGCGCATCGGCGCCCTGTTCGGCGGCCAGATTCGCGCGGGCGCAAATCTGGTGCATGAACGGATTGAACCAGAAGACGGCTTTGGCCACCGAGCACAAAGCGAACAGAGCCACATCGCCGCGCTTGATATGCGCCATTTCATGCGCGCCCATGAGGGCGGCGTCCTCGATGGAAACCCGGTCCAGCAGATTGAACGGCATCACTACAACCGGACGCACGACACCGTAAACGCAAACGCTGGAGACGATATGGGAAAAGACATAGCGCGGGCGCTTAGTCACGCCGATGCGGACGCGCCACTCTTCCAGAGCGTTCTCGAGCGCGGGCTCGTCCAGCGGCGCTGCAAAATTCAGGCGGTAGGCGAACCAGATATGGCGGGCCGCCGCCAGGATAAGCAGCAAGACAAAGCCGTAGAAATATAAAACAGCGGCGGTGCGAAGCACGTCGGCGAGCGAAACGGCGCTTGGCTCAACATAGTAGGGATTGGCGGAGACGGCGTCAGTTGCAACGATGGCGACTGCTTCGGACATTGGCGGCAACGGCGCCGGAGCTCTAAGCGATAGCCCGAATGTTGCGGCAAGCGGCGCGACGAGGACCGGCAGCGTGGCGAGCATGAGGGCGACTGGCCAGACTTTTCCTGACAAACCGCCGGCGCCGGCGCCGTCAGCGTTTTTTCCCGTGACGAGCGACGCGCCGATAAAAATCAGCGGCGCCCAGATCATGGATGCGAGAAGGCAATAGAAAAACGGTTCAATCAGTGCGCCCATCACTCATTCTCCGATCTCTTCAATACGTCTTCGAGTTGTTCAAGCTCTGCATCGCTGAGCAGTTTTGAATCCGCGAAAAACGCCGTCGCCGGCGTTGTGTCCAGCTCGAGCACGCGCTTGGAAAAATCAGCGATCATGCGCGAGAGCATGGCGACCTTGCCGACCTGGGGTTCGTAAATATTGACGCCGTCAACCGGCGTCTTCGAGATCAGCCCCTTATCGGACATGCGCTCAAGCACCGTGCGGACGGTTGAATAGGACCAGCCGAAATCGCCTTCGATTTCGCCATGGATTTCACGGGCGCTCATTTCTTTGGAACGCCAGAGGAGTTTCAAAATCGCGAGTTCGGGTTTGGTCGGGTCAGAGCCCTTGAGATCGTTCATACTGGTCCAGCACATCAATGGGCTGCGCCCGGGCCTGGATTTTCGGGCGCATCCTGCTACATTTGTAGCCAGTTTACTGGATTGCGACAGATGTCGCAAGCCTTTGAGGGGGCCTTCAGGCCCATTCTGCGGCGAACCGAGCTCCATTCGCGACAAGCTGCCTGGCGGCGCCGCGTGGGCGGTCTGGTTAAAGCCGTTCTAAAATGGCCGCGAGGCGCGCAAGATCGGCCGGCGTTGACAGGCGATGATCCCCCTGGGGCGTGAGCGTCACCTCGACATCTTCGCTGTCGAGCAGGTCGGCGAAGGCGAGCGCATGCGCATAAGGCACCGCGTCATCTTTCATGCCCTGCAAAATGCGTATCGGGCGGCAAATGGCGATCGGACCAGTCATCACCAGATGTCGGCGGCCATCCTCGATGAGCCTGCGCGTGATGATTTCCGGTTCATCGGAATAATCGGAAGGAAGTTCGATCTTTCCCTCTCGCAGGATCTGATCGCGCTGCGCCTGGGTAAAAGACGGCCACATCAGCTTTTCCGTGAAATCGGGCGCGGGCGCGATATAGACGATGGCGGCGATTTTTTCAGGCAAGGCGCGCGCCAGCAAGGTTGCGATCCAGCCGCCCATGGACGAGCCGACAAGGATTTGCGGGCCATCGGTCAGGTGGGCGAGCACCGAATGCGCATCCGCCGCCCAGTCGCCGATGCATCCTTCCTCAAAAGCGCCATCTGATTCTCCGTGTCCGGAATAATCGAAACGCAGAAAGGCGCGCCCGTTCGCCGCCGCCCACTGGCCCAGAAATTCAGCCTTTGTCCCCAGCATGTCGGAACGGAATCCGCCAAGCCACAACAGGCCGGGCCTGCCGTCTCCAGCGCCTTTTTGCCTGCGAAACGCGAGGCGGCCATTGGGACCGGTATGATCGTCGGCGGGAGCAGTCATTTCATCTTCTGTTTTGCGTCTCGGGCTGGATGTGGCAAGAGCGTTCATATCAAGCATTGGCTTGCAGGCCGCCAATAGATGGCTCGTGGAAATTGAACAGATTAACCAAGCCCTTGCGTTAAGGAATCGGTTTTAGCCGGTTTCCCGGAGATACAGCCATATTCCGCTTGACGCATCCCGTACCCTATCTTAAACCCCGCGCTCCGACGGGCTTTTTCGCCTGTCCTTTGCGGGTGTAGCTCAGTTGGTTAGAGCGCCGGCCTGTCACGCCGGAGGTCGCGGGTTCAAGTCCCGTCACTCGCGCCAGAATTTCCCAATAAACTCAAATACATACCTCTGGTCACGCAGAATGTGACGCATGCTGATTTTCGCTCGGGGTACCTAGGGGGTACTAAAAATTATCCCGCTGAAAGTGCGAAGCGACAATGTCGGCCAAAGCTGGGGAAAAATATTTGGAGACGAGGTTGCAACTGCCGCTCGTTATGAGGGCTTGCTCGCCCATTTGAAGCGCTTCCGTCACGGCATCAAACCCAGCGGCGCCGTAGAGCCCGAGCTGGTCTATTTTCTCAAAATGTATGAGGGGGCTTTGCCAATCCGTGGCGGGCGGGGCGCCTCATAGGTGCCGTGCGCCGGGAATGGTCAGGCGGCGACGAGTTCGATGCGCAACTCGCAGTCGACGGCCCGCGCCGCCCGCGAGAGGGTGTCCAGCTTTACATCCGCGTTTTCCGGATCGAGGAGCCGGTCGAGCTGGCTGCGGCTTGTCGCCATGCGCTCGGCCATAGCCGTCTTGGTGATCTTCTTCTTCTCCATTTCCTCCGCAATTGCCCAGGCGATCACGCGCTTGATGGCAATGGCCTGAGTTTCATTGTAGGCGCCGTCTTCGCGCAGGAAATCGTCGAAGCTGGAGCCGATTTTTCCCCGCTTTTGAATGCGAGCCGCCTTTTTAGTCGCTTTCTTGGTTTTCGCGCTCATTTCTCGATCTCCTTCTTTCGCCGCTTGGCCAGCGCCAAGTCCTCGGTCGGCGTCGTCCTCGTCTTCTTGATAAACCCGTGCAGCAGAACCAGCCGCTCGCCCGCCGTGCAGAACAAGACCCGCGAGATACGCTTTCCCGTCAGATTGCTCCGGACCTCGAAAAGTCCGTCACCCATGGGCCGGCAGGTCGGCATACCAATGGGCCAGCCATATTCCACCGTCGCAATATCGGCTCCGATGATCCTCCGGTCTTCTTCCGCTAAATCCTTCAGCCAGTCCCGCACCGGCTCGGAGCCGCCCGCCGTCTCATAGAAGAACGCCTGAATCTTTTTCGGCGTTTTCTTGGCTTTTGGCGGTTTTGCCATTTATTTCTGCTCCGGATATGTACCGCGCGCGGTACGATCTGTCAAGGGCTAAGTTGGGAGAGGCTGTGCGTTCAAGCCGCCCGGGATTCGCCAACAAATGCAATAAAGAGAAATTCTCGGTAGTGGGTCACTCTGAAATCTGACCCTGTTTTTTGTACGATCCGCGCTTTTTCGGCTGATGGTGCATCTCGTCAACCAGTTTCACGATGTCCTCGACTTCCCAAAGCCGGTCCGTCAGGCCAGCGGCCATCGCCGGGGTGACTTTAAGGCTCTTGTGGATGCGGATGAAGTTGTAATTCATGAAGTGCAACGCGACGGCGTGAGCGTGGTTTTCGATCTTCTTGGAAAAGGCGTTAGTCAGGCGGGTGAACCGGCGCATGGCCATCCGCATCGTAAGGTTCTGGCGCTCAACGTAGGAGGTCGAGATTTTCGACTTGTCCGGATCGCCTTCAACCACGTTCTTTTTGATGCCGGTGCATTCTGCGGGCGAGTATTTCCGCTCTGACTTGTTCTTGGCGCCGCCCATCGGCTCGCCGTAAAGCTTGATAAGCTGGGCATAGTCCACATCGCCGCCGAAAGCGCCTTCAACGGCCTCCAGATAGGCTTTGTGGCCGTCCGTCGTCAGTTGGACGCGGTTCTCTAACCGGCTGCGCAGATCGTCCATGAAGGCGATGGCGTATTCGCCGTCACGCCCGCCGACGAGGTAAGAAACGGCCAGCTTGCTATCGGCGTCTATGGCCGTCCAAGTCCAAACGTCGCCGCGCCATTCGCCAGCGTCAGGCTTGGCATTTTTCTGCTTGCAGCCAACAAAACTCCATATCTCATCACATTGAATTTGTTGAGATTTTACGCCCCGGACGTTCTCATCATGGAAGGCGGAACAAGCGGCGCCTGCCTCCACCAGCAGCTTGGAAACGCTGTTTTTGGAAACATCTGCCACCCGCGCCGTTGCGCGAATGGACATGCCGTCAAGGAGGCATTTCAGGATGGTGACGCGGGTTTGAAGGGGCAGTTGTCTCATGCCCCCAATATAGGATCAGATGCTTACTCGGTCAAGCATTTTCGGTCATATTCAATTGTCCCGTTGCCAAGCCGCGCATTTTCTCCAAGAAAAACTGACGGCTAGAGTGTTCGGCAAAATTAAATGTCTCATCGGCTACTTCCGCCATCGCCGATATGTGGCGCTCAACCTCGCCGGTTTCGTCGGCGGCATAAATGACATAGTTCCGTGTCTCTTTTCCAAAATTACTAGAGGCCTTTTGTAGAGTGAGGCGTGTTTCACAAGCTTCTCGAAACTTATCAGTATGCAGACCACTCTTCACCCGAAAATCAATTGTTTGCAAAATGTGCATGGTGCCGTTGCGCAAAGCAAAATCAGCGCTCAACTCCAATCCAGAATCAATCGGAAAGTTTGGCACAATCATGTGCCGCTCAATGTCGCTAACCTCTTGCCCAAGTATTTTCATTGCATCGAAAGATGCTCTCAACTCGGTTGAGATTCGGGTATGCTTCGCGACTTTTCGCGGTTTTCGCCTGGGGATCACTAACTGGCGCATTAACCGCTCAATTTTATCCTCGTAGTCAATATCATTAACCGCCTCAAACATTCCCAGATCGGAAAGCTCGATGAACGCGATCTTCCTGATTAGAGAGTGACGCTCGTCTATTGAAGCAATACCTTCCGTAAGCTGAGTTAATCGCTTCTCTAGCGAATACAGTAAGGAAAGCTCAACGGTTCCGTCTAGAGCTTTCAATTTATTGAAAGATGGGACCAGCCTTACATCGACGCCGACATCCTTCAACACAATAACGCCGACGTTGATTACTTCTCCGCGTCGCTCGTCTGGAATGGCGCGGATTATCGAATATTTATAAAAGCGTGCCATCTCTCAAACCTTTTTCGAGCAGTTGTATCCTTCGATCCTTGCCGCCCTCACACCACCATTTTACGAACGCTGAACTCACGTCATTCTGAAGCCATCCTCTAGGCATTGCGGCCATTATCGCCTTGATTGTGTCGCAGTCAATTCTTGAAATTTCATCCAAGCATCCGACTGCGGCAGCCTCGCTGAAGCCGTAAGATCTTCTTATCATCCTCCCAACATCCACAGTGTTGCGGCTTGGAGTCACAGGCAGCAATGGCGGATCAGGCCACTGCGGCCACTTTGCAAAAAACGTGTGGCTAAAATCCATCACGAACAGCCGGTCTACACTATTCTGCGACCGCACAAGAAAGTTTTTAGCGTGCCTGTCATCGTTACAGGAGAAAAGGTCAAACGCATATACTTTTGATAGTTGCTCCGTACCACGATGAATCGGTATGGCGGCCAACAGCCATGCATCAGTTGTCGTTCTGTCATGCAAAATCTGCGACGCAAAATTTATGGCGCCATCCGGCATTTCGGCAATCTTATAGGGCGGAACAGCCATCCCTATCGCGCCACAAAGTTCCGTCGCCAAAAATTCGCTTGCGCGTACCGGCCAGCCCTGTCCGTCGTGCTTAATGCAGTAAGATAGGCCATCATCAAGCTCGCCAAAATATGGGTTGCTTATAGTGTTGCTTCCCGGCCTAGGCGGATCGATCGAAACGACGCGGCGCGGAAACAGTTCGGCCACGCCGATTACTTTTTATTTTTCCAGCGCGCTTTCGCGGCTTTTTTTGCAATTTCGCTACGCTGTGTCGGGCTGAGGCTTTTTGCCCGCGCGACGCCGCCGCGCTTTCCCCCTAAAGCCCCTAATGCAACCGCCGCCGGATTTTTTGACTTGCCGCCCGAACCAGAATTTTTGACCGTGTCCGGCTCCTCCGCCTCTTGGCTCGTGGCGATATCAACAATAGCTTTCGCTAACTGATTTGTATCACGGGGGCGTTTTTTTGCTTTACCGCTCATGCATGGCAATGTCGCACGTCTGAGACGTGATTCCTAGGGGTTAGAATGTGACAATATCACGGCCAATTTCAAACTGACCCACTACCAAATTCTCCCGTATATTGATCCCGAGCGAATCAATAAATCTGACATAGATTGTTTGGGAGGCTGCGTGTCTGAAAGTGGAGAATATTGGGTCGATCTTAGTTCGGGGCTGGAAAAACACAGTTTCGCCGATCCCGGACAAATCGGCAGATGGATAAGCGATCAGGTACGGAAAATCGAATGGGTCGGGCGATCTGGCTCGACTGTTCCCCGTCAGCGATCATGAGACGTTTTGAGGGATTTTGTTAGGGGAGGAATTTGGTTCATCGTAGCTCTGAGGAGGAGCGAAGATGAGACACAAATCCGGGCCAGAAGGCTCGGTCGAAAAGACAGTCAAAAACATCCGGCGGGCGACGCGCAAGCGTCATGCGACAGAAGAAAAGATCCGCATTGTTCTGGAGGGTAAATCGCCCCTCGGAATATCCATGGAGTGTCACACAAATTATGATATCGCTGTCGCTAAGCTATTGCTTTTGCGACACTATTTTTGGATTTAAAATCCCGTCACTCGCGCCATTTTCCCTAAGAAAATCAGTCATATAAGGAGCAGGGCGGTTTTCCGCCGGCAAATCGCTGAATTGGTTTGGAAACGATGAAACACATGACGACAAATCCCGCGCCGCAAGCTGAGCCCGGCCCCGCGCAGGAATGGCGGCGGCGGCGCACCTTTGCGATCATCGCCCACCCGGACGCCGGCAAGACCACGCTGACCGAGCGGCTGCTCTACGCGGCCGGCGCCATTCGTCTCGCGGGCGACGTCAAGGCGCGCGGCGAGCGCCGGCGCACGCAGTCGGACTGGATGGAGCTTGAACAAAAGCGCGGCATATCGGTGTCGAGCTCGGTGATGACCTTCGAAGCGGACGGCGTCACCTTCAACCTGCTCGATACGCCCGGCCACCAGGACTTTAGCGAAGACACCTACCGTACGCTCACCGCCGTCGATTCCGCCGTCATGGTCATCGATGCGGCGAAAGGCATCGAGTCGCAGACGCTGAAGCTCCTCGAAGTGTGCCGCCTGCGCGATATTCCGATCATCACCTTCATCAACAAGATCGACCGCGAATCGCGCGATCCGTTTGAACTCCTCGACGAGATCGAGGCGACGCTCGCCCTCGATCTGGCGCCGGTGACCTGGCCTTTGGGCATGGGCGTGGATTTTCACGGGACGCTGGACCTTCTCGAAAACCGTTTTGAAACGTCAAAGGCCGGGCGCGGCGCCGCATCCGACAAAACAATCGAGGTGACGGGAACTGACGACCCGGTTTTGAACCGCATCGCGCCCGACGCCATTCTTGCGCCCTTCAGGGAAAACATCGCGCTGGCGAAATCGGCGTATTCGGCGCTGGATGCGCAGTCCTATCGCGAAGGCCATTTGAGTCCCGTGGTCTTTGGCAGCGCCCTGCGCGATTATGGCGTTGCGCCGCTATTGCGGCTTCTCGCCGACATCGCGCCGCCGCCGCGCCCGCAACCAGCGGTTCCTGAACCGGTGAAAGCAAATGATCCGTTCGTGTCAGGGTTCGTGTTCAAGGTTCAGGCGAATATGGATCCAAACCATCGCGACCGGGTTGCATTTGTGCGTTTGTGCTCGGGCAAGTTCCGGCGCGGCATGAAGCTGCGCCAGTCGCAGTCCGGGCGCCAGATCGCCGTTCAAAATCCGATCTTTTTCTTTGCCCGCGAACGCGAGCTGACGGAAGAGGCGTTTCCCGGCGACATTATCGGCATTCCAAACCATGGCGTCTTGCGCGTCGGCGACAGCCTGAGCGACGGGCCGGATGTGCGGTTCACCGGCATTCCGAATTTTGCGCCGGAAATTCTGCGGCGCGTGCGGCTCGACGATCCGATGCGCGCCAAACAGCTCGGCCGCGCGCTGGAGGATCTGGCGGAAGAAGGCGTCACGCAATTGTTCCGACCGGTGCTCGGCTCGCAGGCGATCATCGGCGTTGTCGGCCAATTGCAGCTTGACGTCCTCGCAGCAAGGCTGGCCACGGAATACAACATCGCCGCCGGATTCGAAGCGACGACCTACACTCTCGCGCGCTGGGTCTCGAGCGACGACCCCAAGGAGTTGAAAAAATTCACCGACCGAATGCGCGGCGCCCTCGCAGAGGATCGCGACGATGCGCCGGTGTTTCTCGCCAATAGCCAGTGGGACCTCGATTACGTCATGAAGAACTGGCCCGAGATCCGCTTCGCCAATGTGCGCGAGCGCTCGTAATCGCGAGGTTCTCGATGTAGATGTGCGCGGGATCGAAGTAGAACGATGCGGTTAAAATAACGGATGGCCGCCCATCATTCATTATTTAATGCGGGAATGCTGACGCGGCGGGCTCTTAGTTGACCGTTTCCGTGTCGGTCATCGTCAGCATATGGAAGCGATCGCAAAACGAGCCGTCCGATTCCCTTTCATTGTCGGGCGTCTCATCGCAGCTGCGCTGCAAGGCTTCGCGGTAAAGATCGTCAAACTGGGTGCGCGCCCAATCAAACCCCAAATCATTCACCAGATCGAGATATGCCGACAACGGGCCACGGTCATTGAGATAAACATGTCCGTCGTCTCCCGGCTCGAAAGCTTCCATGCGCCAGATATAGAGCTTTTCGAATATCTCTCCGGCGTTTGCGGTCCGGCGTTTGAACAATTCATCGACGATCGCTTTGCGGCTTTCATGCGCGCGCGCCCAGGTTTTGCTGTCCTTGTCGCTTTCAAAGTTGGTCGACTGCGCGAGCACGAGGTATTTGAGAAAGAGCGGCGACGGCGTGTATCCCTCCGCCAGGTTCAGGGCGCGACGCTCTGCATTATTGGGGGAGGTGCTGTCGCTCATCTCATCCCCGCTTTGGCGCTGCAGGTAAATGGCCTTCCTGTCCGATTTCCGCGCCGTCGAAAAAGTAGCTCATTTCGACTTTGTAATAGATGCTGAGCGCGTGGAGATAAGCGGCGCTTGCGCGGCCCTTTCCGGTTTCAAACCGGTTGACCTGCGATTGACTGATCCCCAGCAGCTCGGCGACGTCGGTTTGATTGAGGCCGGCCGAGATGCGCAGATCTCTCAGTTTTTTGCCGACATGAGCGTCCATCGCGTTGCCAGAGGATCGGCCGGTTGTCATTGTCTTAAGCCCTCGCTGGATCGACCTGCTCAAAAAGTCGTTTCTGATATAGGCGAGCTTCGCCCGTAAAATGTCCACTGCTTCGCGCCGATTCTTGGGTGTAAAACCGGCGATGCACGCAAAAAATGCGATGATCATCAGGATATTGAGCATGATGACATGCCTGGTCCCCATCGCAAAAGCGGGCCAGGCGAACCCGGCCAGATTCACGCCGGCCATGGCAATCTGCACACAGGCAAGGAACGCCGCCCATTTATGCGAAAGCAGTTTTGAATGGGTGCGATAAAATTCGATGAAAATGAGCGCCAGCACGAGGTCGATCACGGCGTAGATGATGAGCAGCATCCGCTCGCTGAGGAAATCGCCGTAGTTGAACGCCAGGATCAGGTTTGAAGCGACAACGCTGCTGAGCAACAGCAATCCGCCGGCCATTTTTTTAGGAGATCCCCACAGGCATGCAATCAACGCCACCGCGAACGCCGACGAAAAATAGCAGACGGCTATGAAAATCTCGTAGGTCACAGCAGCTTACATTTCCATGATTTCCGGCTCAGTCGGTTTTGGGATCCCGCCGGTCATCTTGACGTCAAACTGGTCCAGCGACGTGAGGTGCTTTTGCACCTTGGCATGGCCAAGTGAAATCTCACGGGTGTTGTCGAATGACCTGACCAGAATGTTCTTTGCGTGCTGAAGAAGCGACAGCACGGCCGGATTGACGACTGACGACCCCGTTTCTTCAAGGACAGACACAAAGCTCATATTCGCTTTCGAGGCTGTTCGAAGCGCCTGCAGGCACGCCTCCTCAGCGGCCAGCAAATCGTCCTGGGCGTCACGCACGTCTAACGATACTTTGGAAACTGGGTCTGCTTTGAGCCGTGTCACAGTCGTTGTCATTCGAAAGCCCCATGTTTTGCATGACGCAAAAACTGGAGCGACTCCTTCGGGCATGGCAAGAAAAATATGCGAACCACGCATAAAATACAACCTATAATTGTGCAAATTCAATCAAAGGTTGTAAAATCTTCCAGCGCATGGAACCGGTCCGTCGAGCCGTTCTATCATGGCCAAGCCGGCCGCCCGAGGCGCGCCTGCGCTGTGAAAAGCGCCAGTTTGAACGATTCTGCGCTTGCTAACGGGCATGATATAAGGATATCTTTATATCGTTATGTTTTTGCCGAGGTCAGCCGAGCATGAGCGAAATTCGCTATTCTTTTGAACTGTTTCCGCCAAAGTCGCCGGAGATGGAAGCGCGTCTTTGGGACAGCGTCGAGCGGCTTTCGGCGCTCAATCCGGCGTTTGTGTCGGTCACCTATGGGGCCGGCGGATCGACCCGCGAACGCACGCTCGGCATTGTCGAGAAACTGGCGCAGACAACAAAGCTGAAACCGGCCGGTCACATCACCTGCGTCGGCGCCACGCGCGGCCAGGTCGATGACGTGCTCAAGCGCTACTGGACGGCAGGGGTGCGCAGTATCGTGGCGCTCCGCGGCGATGCGCCCGATGGCGCCGGCGCGCCCTATGCGCCGCACCCGGATGGTTACGCTTACGCGTCCGATCTCATCGCCGGCGCGCGCAAGATCGGCGCTTTTGATATTTCCGTGGGCTGTTATCCCGAAGTGCATCCGGACGCGCCGCATCTCGACGCCGAGATTGAAAATCTGAAACGAAAATTCGACGCCGGCGCGTCGCGCGCCATCACGCAGTTCTTCTTCGAACCGGATCATTTTTTCCGCTTCATCGACAAGGCGCGCGCCGCCGGCATTACCGCGCCGATCGTGCCCGGCATCATGTTGCAGTCGAACTTCAAGGGCCTTGCCCGCATGGCCAAGCTTTGCGGCGCGGAAATTCCGGCGAGAATCGCCGCGCTCTACGAAGGCTTCGATGACGACGTTCAGACCCGCGATCTGATCACCGCGCAGCTTGTGGCGGAGCATTGCAACCGTTTGCGTGAATTTGGCGTATCGGATTTTCACTTCTACACCATGAACCGGGCGAGCCTTTCCCTGGCGACCTGCCGGTTGCTTGGCGTCGCAAGCGCATCGGAGGCGGCGTAATGAACAGACCGGACCGGATCGCCGCGCTGAAAGCAGCGGCAATGGAACGCATTCTTATTCTTGACGGCGCCTGGGGCGCCATGATCCAGCGCAGGGGGCTGACCGAAGAGGATTATCGCGGCGAGAAATTCGCTGACCATCCCGGCCAGATGAAGGGCAACAACGATATTTTGTGCCTGACCCGGCCGGACATTATCAGCGAGCTGCATGAAACCTATTACGCGGTTGGCGCGGATATATCCGAGACCAACACCTTCTCGTCGACGGTGATCGCCCAGGCCGATTACGAACTCGGCGCCGAGGATGTCATCGCCATCAATCGCAAGGGCGCGCGGCTGGCGCGCGCCGCCGCCGACAAGTGGACCGCAAAGACGCCGGACAAGCCGCGTTTTGTGGCTGGCTCCATCGGGCCGCTGAACAAGATGCTTTCCATGTCGTCTGATGTGAACGATCCGGGCGCGCGCAGCGTCACTTTTGACGACGTTTATGACGCCTATCGCATGCAGGTCGAGGCGCTGAATGAAGGCGGCGTCGATCTTTATCTGATCGAAACGATCACCGACACGCTGAACTGCAAGGCGGCGCTGAAAGCGATCAAGGATCTGGAAGGCGAAGGACTTGAACCCTTGCCGATCTGGATTTCCGGGACGATCACCGACCGCTCGGGGCGGACATTGTCAGGACAGACGGTCGAAGCGTTCTGGAACTCCGTGCGTCATGCAAAACCCTTTGCGGTCGGGTTGAATTGCGCGCTCGGCGCCGATCTGATGCGCCCGCATATCGCGTCTCTTTCCCGCGTCGCCGACACGCTGATCGCCGCTTATCCGAACGCCGGTCTGCCGAATGCGTTCGGCGAGTATGATGAAACGCCGCAAACGACATCGGGCATGGTGGGCGAGTGGGCGCAAAGCGGCCTCGTCAACATTCTCGGCGGCTGCTGCGGCACGACGCCGGATCACATCGAAGCCATCGCCCGCGCGGTTGAAAACGCATCGCCGCGCATCCCGCCGGAACGTCCGCGCGCCATGCGCCTGTCCGGCCTTGAGCCCTTTGAAATCGCCTGAATAAAATGACCAAACAGACTGCAACCTTCGTCAATATCGGCGAACGCACCAACATCACCGGCTCGGCCGTCTTCCGCAAGATGATCGCCGAGGACCGCTATGGCGATGCGGTCGAGGTCGCGCGCCAGCAGGTTGAGAACGGCGCGCAGATCATCGACGTCAATATGGATGAGGGCATGCTCGACGGCGTCGCCGCCATGCGCACCTTCCTGAATCTGATCGCGGCGGAACCCGACATTGCGCGCGTGCCGATCATGATCGATTCCTCGAAATGGGAAGTGATCGAAGCGGGCCTCAAATGCGTGCAGGGCAAGGCGATCGTCAATTCGATCTCGCTGAAAGAGGGAGAAGACTCTTTCCTCAAGCAGGCGCGAACGATCCTGGCCTATGGCGCCGCAACCGTGGTGATGGCGTTTGACGAAAAAGGCCAGGCGGAAACGGCGGACGAGAAATTCCGCATCTGCAAGCGCGCCTATGATTTGCTGACGGAGAAAGTCGGCTTCCCGCCCGAGGACATTATTTTCGATCCGAATATTTTCGCGGTGGCGACCGGCATCGAAGAACACAATAATTACGCGGTGGATTTCATCGAGGCCGCCGGCCGCATTCGCGAGGCGATGCCCGGCGTTCATGTCTCTGGCGGCTTGTCCAACGTATCGTTTTCGTTTCGCGGCAATGAGCCGGTGCGCCGCGCCATGCATTCGGTGTTTCTCTATCACGCGATCAAGGCCGGGCTCGACATGGCCATCGTCAATGCCGGCCAGCTCGATATCTATGATGACATTGAACCAGAACTGCGCGAGCGGGTTGAGGATGTGATCCTCAATCGCCGCGAAGATGCAACGGAACGCTTGCTTGAGATTGCCGAACGCTTTCGCGGCCAGAAAGGCGAGGTCCAGAAGAAAGACCTGTCCTGGCGTGAAAAGCCGGTGAACGAAAGGCTCGCGCACTCGCTGGTGCATGGCGTCAACGAGTTCATCATCGAAGACACCGAAGAAGCGCGCCTGCAGGCCGAACGTCCGTTGCATGTGATCGAAGGCCCGCTGATGGACGGCATGAGCATTGTCGGCGATCTGTTTGGCGACGGTAAAATGTTCCTGCCGCAAGTGGTGAAATCAGCGCGCGTGATGAAGCAGGCGGTCGCCCATCTCTTCCCTTACATGGAAGAGGAAAAAGAGCGTATGGGTCTTGCCGACAAATCCAACGGCAAGGTCGTCATGGCGACGGTCAAGGGCGATGTTCACGATATCGGCAAGAACATTGTCGGCGTTGTGCTTCAGTGCAACGGTTACGAGGTTATCGATCTCGGCGTCATGGTGCCCTGCGAAACCATTCTCGACACGGCGGAAAAAGAAAACGCTGATATTATCGGGCTCTCCGGCCTCATCACGCCGTCGCTCGATGAGATGGTGTTTGTCGCCACGGAAATGCGCCGGCGCGGCATGACCAAACCGCTGCTGATTGGCGGCGCGACGACGTCGCCCGCGCATACGGCGGTGAAGATTGAGCCCGGCTATAGCGCCGCGCCGGTGGTGCATGTGGCGGACGCCAGTCGCGCCGTCGGTGTCGTTTCCTCGCTGCTGTCGGACGACGCGCGTCCGAAACTGTGGGAAGAAACAAAAGAGAAATACGCAAAAATGCGTGCGGCGCGCGAAGGCGGCGGCCCAAAAGAACGGCTGAGTTTAGAGGCGGCGCGCGAGGCGCGGTTTACGCCGGACTGGACAAAGCACAAGCCTGTCGCGCCGTCTTTCACGGGCGCGAAAACCATTGACGATGTCACGCTCGAAGACGTCCTCCCCTATATTGACTGGACGCCGTTCTTTATGAGCTGGGACATGCCGGGCCGCTATCCGCAAATCCTGAAAGATGACAAGCGCGGCGAGGCGGCGCGCGGATTGTGGCGCGACGCGCAGGAGATGCTCGACAAGCTTGTTGCAGAAAAATGGCTGACCCTGAAGGCGGCGGTCGGTTTCTGGCCCGCCAATGCCGATGGCGATGATATTGTTCTGTGGAAAGACGAAAACCGCGACAGCGAGGTTGAAAAGTTTTTCACGCTGCGCCAGCAGATCAAAAAGAAAGAAGGCGCCAATGTCGCGCTGTCCGATTTTGTCCGTCCGAAAGGCGCCGGCGCCGACTGGATCGGCGGATTCTGCGTGACCGCCGGCCATGGCGAAGTGGAAAAGGCCGAAGCCTTCAAGCGCGCCAATGACGATTATTCCTCGATCATGGTCAAGGCCCTCGCCGACCGGTTTGCCGAAGGCTTCGCCGAATTCCTGCATGCGCGGGTGCGCCGCGAATACTGGGGCTATGCGCCGGAAGAAAAACTCGCCGTCGATGAGCTGATCGAAGAAAAATATGCGGGCATTCGCCCGGCGCCGGGCTATCCATCGCAGCCGGACCACACCGAAAAGGAAGTTTTGTTCAAACTTCTCGATGCGCCGACGCGCGCGGGCGTCAATTTGACGTCGAGTTTCGCCATGACCCCGCCCGCCAGCGTCTCCGGCCTCTATTTCGCTCACCCGCAAGCGCATTATTTCGCGCTGGGCCGCATCGCCAAGGACCAGGTCGAAGACTATGCGCGCCGCAAGGGCTGGGACGTGAATACGGCGGAACGCTGGCTCGGACCGGTGCTGAACTACGCGCGCTGATATGGCCCCGGCGACGGCAATTCCCTCCACGCCGCAATCTCTGTATGAGAGATGAAAACCATATTCGGCCGCGCAGGGTGCGGCCCGGAGGACGTCGCCATGAGCGCAAATTCAGAACAGTTCGAGCGATGGATTCGCTCTTCATTCGTGGAGATGAACACGGCGCTTGAGGAGAAATACTTCGTGCAGGAGCGCCGCGAAAATGTCGACGGCGTCGGCGACGCAATCAAGGCGCAGATCCGCGATGAGGGACGCGAGCACATTGTGCGTCTCGTGGAGGAGGGCAACACCGACGAAGGCTTTGACAACGCCTTCGATCTGCTGGGCGATGTCGGCCTCTATCTCGCCTCCCTGCGCCGTCACGAATTGACCAACCCGGCGCGGGAAGAAAAATCCCCCTTTGCCGAGGCCTCCGCCCTGTCGTTGCATATCGCTGCTTCCGTCGGCATGGCCCCGCGTTTTTCAACGGCGCATCTGGCGACCCGCAATGCAGCGGTGAATGGCCGTCAGAAAAGTTTCACGTCGCTTGAAGATGAGTATCTGTTCCTTGATTATAATACGCGCGGCATTCTTGCTTTTATGCGCGTTGCTGATGCGTTGATGCGCATTTTGCCGCTCGGCGTGTCGCATCCGGTGACGGCGACGCTGCTGGAGGATGCGGCGAACGGTCTGAACGACGTGACCCGATATAACGCCGCCCTGTTCGAACAACTGGATGTGGACCGGTTTTTCTATTCGGTGCGGCCCTATTACAAACCCTATCGCGTCGGCCGGCAGGAATATCGCGGCGCTAATGCCGGCGATTTTTCCGGCATCAATGAAATCGATTTGCTGTTAGGTCTCTGCAACGCGAACGATCCCTATTACGCGCAGCTTCTGGTCGATAAAATGCTGTTTATGACGCCGGCGGACCAGGCGAGCCTGCGCGATTGCATGCGGCGGCGCAATTTGCTGGACCAGTTTCTGGATGAAGCGCCAGGCGCTGCGCACGAGCCGTGGTTCAAACGCAATGCGAGCGCGTTTCTGGAGGTCTGCCGCCTGCATGGCGCAACAGCAGCCCAGCATCACGATCAGCTTGTGAAATCCTTCATTGAAAAACCGTCTGCGGCGCTCGCCGAAGACAAGCTGGCGCAGGTGACGGCGAGCGGGCCGCCGCTGCCGGTTCTGCTCCGTTCACTGGAAGTGTTGCGCGACATGCGCCTCGCCGCGGACCGCAAGGACATCAGGACCAGTCACGGCAAGATTGAACAGTTGAAAAGGCAGGCCGGCGTTTAATCCTCGCGCATGCCGTCAACGCGGATCTTTGAGGCGAGGGCGGTGCGGATTTTTTCACGCTGCGCCTCGGTTCGCTGGTGCGCTTCCTGCCGCGCGGCGTCGATCTGTTTGCCTTTCGCCGCCAGCGCGTTGAGATAGGCGTAAGCGTTGATAAACGCCGCCGGGTCGGATTCGGTTGCTTGCGCGAGTCCCACCACCTGCTTCTGCAGGGCTTTGCGTTCTGCTTCGAGGCGCGCCAGTTCGTCATGGACGGCGGCGAGGCGGTGACGCTCGCGGTCGAATTTCATATCCGCGATCTTTTTGAGCTCCGCCAGCGGATCAGGTTGATCGGCCATAAGACCCGGCTTTCTTGCGCATGGCGTCGGCGAAGTGAATTGCGGCCGCAACGGCTGCGTAATGGTCGCGTTTGATTTCTTCGCCGATCTCGACGCTGGCGTAAATCGCGCGCGCGGTCGGCGGATCGGAGCGGATCGGCACGCCGGCGATCGCCGCGAGTTCGCGGATCTTGGCCGCGATTTCGTCGGTCCCTTTGGCGACGCAGATTGGCGCGCCGCCGCCCTTGCGTTCCCATTTGAGCGCAATGGCGTAATGGGTCGGGTTGACGATGATGACGTCCGCCGTCGGCACGTCTTTCATCATCCGGTTGCGGGCGATTTCCTGACCGCGCTGACGGCGACTTTGCTTCATGGTCGGATCGCCCTCTTGCTCCTTCATTTCTTTCTTCAGCTCTTCCAGCGTCATTTTCAGCTTGCTGGAATGCTGGTGGCGCGCCCAGGGCAGATCGACCAGGGCGAGCGCGACGGAAAACAGGACGATCATGCCGGCGAAGATTACGCCTTCCTGCAGAATCTTCTGCGGCAGGATTTGCGCCGGCAACAGGGCATCGGACGGCAGCATGGTGACGCGTTGCGCGAAGATGAAGCCGAACAGCAGACACACGGCGATCAGCTTTGTCGCGCTCTTGGCGAACTCGCTCAGCCCGTCCGGGCCGAACTTCTTTTTGGCGTTGGCGATGATCGACAGGCGCGAGAATTTCGGTTGAATTTTCGATGGTGCAAAGGTGATGGACTGCTGCGCGAACAACGCCCCCAGAACGCCCAGCGCCGGCAGCAGCAGGAACGGCGCCAGCGCCTGCAGGCCGACATTCGACAGCGAGGAAATAAAAGCTTCCGGTTCACCGGCGAAGGCGAGCGTAACAAAACTCTCCGGGTGATCGAACATCTGTGAAAGCTGAAACGCGAGCGCAGCGGCGGCGCCGGTGCTGGCGACAGCCAACGCGAGATAAAAACCGATATAGGCGGCCGCCGCATTGGTCTCTTTTGACTGCGCGACGTCGCCTTCCCGCCGCGCCTTGTCGATGCGCGACGGGGTGGCTTCATGTGACTTTTCCTGGCCGTCGTCTGATGGTTTCTCGCTCATAGCGCCCCCGCAAAGAGATCGAAGAGGACGCGCTGAAACATGGCGAGCCAGTCAAACAAAATGATAGGACCGGCGGCGGCGAACAGGGCAAGGCCCGCCAGCGTAATCGCCGGCGCGCCGACAAAGGCCGCCATCAATTGCGGCATGGCGCGGCTCGCGGCGGCGAGCGCCAGCGAATAGAGAAAACCGAGAATGACGAAGGGCGAGGCGAGCGCCAGCGATTTGAACAGCGCTGCGCCGACCCGCGTGGTCGACCAGTGACCGGTGTCTTCGGCGCCGGGAAACATGCCGAAGGGCAGCAATTCATAAACATCAACGAGCGCGCCGACGAGTTGAATATGCAGCCCGGCCGCCGCCGCCATGGCGATGCCGGCCATGACCAGCAGCGCGGAAAACGGCGATTCTGAATCATAACCGACGGTTGGGCCGAAAAGCTGCGCCAGGGACATGCTCTGCGAGATGATGGCCCCGGCGATCTGAAGAATGAACACCATCAGCCGCAAAGCGAAGCCGACAAGAACGCCTGACATGAACTCCGCCGCATAAAGCGCGACAATGCCGGCGGTGGTTTCCGGCGCCGTCATCTCCGGCGAGAGGATGATGGGAACGAGGACGATGGTGATGGCGAAGGCGGCGGCGAGACGCGCGCGCATGGGCACCGCTTTCTCGCCAAGGCCCGGCGCCAGAAAGACGAGCGCCGATACGCGGGTGAACACGGCGCCCACGAGAATGATATATGGCGCGCCAGCGTCTACAATCGGCGTCAGCGTCGCCAGGAAATCCATGAGATCACGCTGTCCCGATCAGGAGCGGTTTCGCACCCGTGTCGATTTCCTCATAGGAAAGCACAGGGTTGCGAATTTTTTTGGCGTGCAGCACGGCGCGGATAAAGCGGCGGCGCTTGGCCGATGTGACCACTGCCGGATAAAGCTGCCGCGCCGTCGCCTGATTGATCTGGGCGACGACCGATTGCGCGAGCCGGTTGAATTCTTCCGGCGGCAGGGCGACATCGTTATGACCGTTCGCGCCTTGCGTTTCATGTTCGGCGAAAGTGGATTCCCAATCGAGTCCGACCTGAATGAGCGGCAGCGAGCCGTCTTCATTTTGCAGCGGCGTGACGAAATTGCGGGAAATGCGCTGGCGTACAAATTCGCTGACATCTTCCGCCGTGTTGAACAAGGTCCGTCCTTCGGCGATGGTTTCCAGCATGACCGGCAGGTTGCGGATCGGCACGCGCTCATCGAGCAGGTGGCGGAACACTGCCTGAATAAATTCAATCGGCGCCTTGTCGGGAACGAAATCGTCGAGCAGGCGGCGGTTGGACGCAGCGCGATCGGCATCTGAGTTCTTCGCAAACTCGTCGAATATGCGCTGCACCGAGCGGCGCGTGACGAGGCGCGAGAAATTCTGCTTGATGGTTTCAAGAAGATGGGTGGAGACGACCTCCGCCGGTTCGACGACCGCGTGTCCGAGGGCGGCGGCGTCATCGCGGGCGCGGCGGTCGACCCAGCGTGCGGGCGCCCCATAAACGGGTTCTTCGCAATCTTCGCCGGGGATCGGCAGATTGGCGAGATCATCGACAATCACCAGGACGCGCTCCTGATACAGCGTTCCCCTGGCGGCGCGCACGCCCTGAATCTTTACGACATACTCGTTAGCGCCGAGATCAAGATTGTCGGTGAGGCGGATCGGCGGAATGATGAAACCAAACTCCGCTGCAATATAATGGCGGATTTTGACGATGCGCGGCTCCAGTCCGTTGACCGCATCGAGCGCCAGCGGAATAAGATCGCCGGAAAATTCAACGTGAATCTCGTCCACATCGAGAATATCGCCGAGCGGTTTTTTCGTGTCTTTTGGTTTTGGCGCAGGCACGATCTTTTCGGCTTTCTTTTTCTCTTCGTGATCCTGGTGAATGAAATACGCGGCGGCGCCAAACCCTGCAGCGCCGATAAAGAACGGCAGGAAGGGCAGGCCCGGCATGAAAGCAAAGACAGCCATGATGACGCCAACCGTGCCGAGCGCCAGCGGGTTGGCGCCAAGCTGGGCGAGCATCGCCTTGTCGGCGGACCCGGCGACGCCGCCCTTGGAGAGCAACAAGGCGGCGGCGATGGAAATGATGACGGCTGGAATTTGCGAAACAAGGCCGTCGCCGACGGTCAGGATCGAATAGGACGAGACCGCATCGCCAACCGAAAGGCCATGCACGCCGATGCCCATGCCGAGACCGACCACAAGGTTCAACAGCGTGATCAACAGACCGGCGATGGCGTCTCCCTTGACGAATTTCGAGGCGCCGTCGAGCGAACCGAAGAACGTCGTTTCATCCTGTTCGGCCTTGCGGCGCGCCTTTGCTTCTTCATGGGTGATGGCGCCGGCGGCGATATCGGAATCGATGGCGAGCTGTTTGCCGGGCATGCCGTCCAGGGCGAAACGCGCGCCGACTTCGGCCATCCGGCCTGCGCCTTTGGTGATCACCATGAAATTGACGATCAAGAGGACGCCGAAGACAACGAGGCCCAGAAAGATGTTTCCGCCCATGACGAACATGGCGAAGCCGTGAATGACGGCGCCGGCGGCGTCGGGGCCCGTATGGCCTTCGCCGATGATCAGTTTGGTCGACGAGACGTTGAGCGACAGGCGCAACATCAAAGAGCCGAGCAAGACCGTTGGAAAGGCGGAGAAATCCAGCGGTTTTTCGATGAACAGCGTCATGGTGAAAATCAAAATCGCCAGCGCAAACGAAATCGTCAGACCGATATCGAGTACGATTGACGGCACTGGCAGCACCATCATCACGATGATCGCCATCAGGCCGAAGGCGAGGAGCACCGTCGACTGGCCCGGAGCATTGAATTTCAGCACGCTATCCATGGAGGAGCTTTCGGGGGCTTGTTTGGCGGGAATTACGATCCGGCGATGGCGGTAAGGACGACGCTGTCAAAAAGATTGGCGAGCAGCCGGCCCATATGTCCGGCGGTGATCCAGAAGACCAGCAGCATGGCGAGCAGTTTGGGCGCAAAGGTGAGGGTCATTTCCTGAATCGAGGTCAGCGCCTGAAACAGGCCGACGACAATGCCGACCACCAGCGCAGTCACGATCATCGGCGCGCCCATCCACATGGCGGTCCACATAAACTGTCGAAAGATGTCGGCGATTTCCGTTTCGGTCATGTTGCGCGCTTTCCCTAGACCGGCATCCGGATCAGTTCCTGATAGGCCTCAACGACCTTGTCGCGCACGGTGACGGCGGTTTCGACGGCGAGTTCGGCGGCGGCGAGCGCTTCGACGACCGAATGCGGATCGGCCGATCCGGTCATATACGCCATGGACGCCTGTTCGCCGCGCGCAACGGCGCCGGCGATTTCGTGCACTGCCTTGAACGCTGCGTTGGATTCAAGACTTTGGATGCTCGCCTGCTTGTCGCCGGCCTGTGCGGGCGAGGCGTCGGTTTTCAGCGCAGTCTTTGCGAGATTGTAGCTTTGGGCGGCTTGAAAGGCTGGCATCTTCATGTCGGCGTTCCTTACGATTTCAGAATATCGAGAAGTGATGAATACATGTCGCGCGCCTGGCGAACCACTTCGAGGCCGGCATTGTAGGAGCGGTTCGCCTCGCGCGCGTCGGCGAATTCAGTCATCATGTTGACGTTGGTCATGACGACATAACCATTCTCATTGGCGAAGGGATGGCTCGGGTCGTAAATTTCTTCGCGCGGCGTCTGGTCAAGAAACGTGCGGCCGACTTCGACCGTGTGCACGTCCTTGTTTTTGTCATAGACATTCTCGAACGAGACCAGCTTGCGCTGATAGCCGTGCGTGTCAGCATTGGCGATGTTTTCGCTGACCACCTGCAGGCGTTGCGCTTGCGCGCGCATGCCGGACGTCGCGGCGGCGGAAATCTTTTCAAACGGGTTCATGGCTCATCTCCTTAACCGCGGCGGCCAAGCGTGGCGCGCAGCATGGAAAGCGTTTTTGCGTAAACAGTCAGCGCAGTGTCATGGTCGCGCGCCGCAGAGGTGGAGCGCGTCATCTGGTCTTCAAGCGAAACCGTGTTGCCGTCGGGCGATGCAACGCCTTCGGTTTCGATAAGCTCAGGGTGAAACGCCTGCGCCGACAGGCTTGCACGGTGCGAGTCCATCATCGCACGCTGGCTTTTTGCATAGGCCTGCGAAAACGGTTCGAGATCTTTTGCTTTAAAGCCTGGCGTGTCGGCGTTCGCGATATTCTCGGCAATCTGTCCGTGACGTTGAACAGAATGACGCGCCAGCGCCGAAGCGGTCTGCATAATCTTGAGATCGGTAAACATCTAAACCTCGCCTTAACCAGCGGTAAGGGATAAATGCACCTATAAGTTGAATGAACTGTTAACCACGTTTGAGCGCAACCCATATGTCGACAAGCCCATCGCTGGCGCCGTCAAAAATTGAAAAGCTCCTGAAAACCGCAGGGCCGCGCCGCTATGGCGTTGTCACGGCGACGGATGGGTTGTCGCTGAAAATCGCCGGGCTCACCGGTTACGCCTCGCTCGGCGATACGGTGATGGTGGCGACCGGTTCTGGGCGCGACGTGCGCGTTAAGATTGTGGCGATGGATGGCGATGTCGCGACGGGGTTCGCTTACGGTTCGTTAACCGGCGCCGCTGTCGGCAATGTTGCAACGCTCGACCGCGTTGGCGGCGATGCGCATCCCTGCAGTGACTGGATCGGCCGCATCATCGATCCGTTCGGCGCGCCGATGGATGATGGCGCGCTCGGCATGGGCGATGCGCCGGTGACGCTGGAGCATCCGGCGCCGAATGCGGCCAAGCGCAAGATGCTCGGTTCGCGGCTTTCCACCGGGCTTTGCGTGCTCGATACGCTGCTGCCCATCTGCCGCGGCCAGCGGATCGGCCTGTTCGCCGGCTCAGGGATCGGCAAATCGACGCTGTTGGGCGATATCGCCAAGAATGTCGAATGCGACGTGGCGGTGGTCGCCATGATCGGCGAGCGCGGCCGCGAGGTGCGTGCGTTCATCGAGGATACGCTCGGGCCGGAGGGGCGCAAAAAAGCGGTCGTGATTGCCTCCACAGCGGACAGCTCGCCGCTGGCGAAAAAGCGCGGCGCGCATCTCGCCATGGCGACGGCGGAGTATTTCCGCGATCAGGGCAAGCAGGTCCTGTTGCTGTTCGATTCACTCACCCGGTACGCAGAAGCGCATCGCGAGATCGCCCTGTCTGCAGGCGAGGCGCCGTCGCTGCATGCGTTTCCGCCCTCGACTTTCCGCACCATCGCCTCGCTGGTCGAGCGCTCCGGCCCCGGCGAAAAAGGCAATGGCGACATCACGGCGGTGTTTTCCGTCCTGGTGGCGGGGTCCGATCACAATGAACCGGTCGCCGACATGATCCGGGGGATTCTCGACGGCCATATCGTGCTTGAGCGCAAGATCGCCGAACGCGGGCGTTTTCCCGCCATCGACGTGTCGCGCAGCGTGTCGCGATCGCTTCCAAAAGCGGCCAGCGAGGAAGAAAACCTCCTGCTGCGTGAAGCCCGCGCGATCCTGCGCGCGTATGAAGATTCCGAAACCATCGTTCGCGCCGGCCTTTATTCGCACGGCGCCGACGCGCAGATTGACCGCGCGCTCGAGATCTGGCCGAAGCTGGATGCTTTTATCTCGGCCCACACAATGGAAGGCGTCGCCGACAGTTTCAAACGGCTGAACGCTATTGTGCATCCGAATGTGAAAAAATCGGCATCGTCGCTCAACGCCAGCGCATTCGGCTAGGCTATCGCGCGTTGGACAGGATCAGATTGGCGATGCTGGCGCCGCCTAATGCGCCATTGCCGCCGCCCGACAGCATTGAAAGCGCCGCCATGCCCGGGGTTGACGCCGAAGGGCCGTTTTGAATTTCGGTCTGCAGGAAAAACCGGCGGAGCGCATCTTCCACTTTCAGCGGGTCTTTGAACACTGCTGGCGATTTGCCGCCAAAAAACTGTTCGGCCTTGCGCTCGAATAATTCTTTTTGCTTGTCGATATCTGCGGAACCGATGGAAGAGGGAAGGCCGAGCGCGCCTTCCATGACGGCGCGCAGCGGGGATTGTCCCATGATCTTGAACCAGCCTGCTGTATCGACGCTGGCGCTTTCGGCAATGACAGCGATCTCGCGGCGGAAGTTCATGGCGAGGCGCATGTCGGTATTGACCTCGCCGACACCGACTTCGAAGGAGCGTTCAAGATAGTTGTTGGCGACTTTTTCGCGAAAAACCTCATTGCCGACCGCCGTACCGGTCACGTTGCCGTATCCGAAATCGCGAGCGAATTCGCGCCAGCGCGTATCGGCGAGCCGGTTTGCGAAAGAGACGCTGAGATCGGTCCCTTCCTCCAGAATTTTCTGAATGAATGCTTTTTTGTTGATCTCGTCCTCAAGGCCGTATGCGCCAAGCGCAACAGTCAGGAGCTTGCGGTCAGCAACAAGTTTTTTCGCTGACGTAGCTTCGGCGATGTGCTCGCGGAAATATTCAAGATCGCGCTGAATGGAAGGGGACTTCTTGAACACTTCGAACTGGCGGTCGGCGGTGTTTTCGAACACGCGCCAGCCCAGATACCCGCCAAGCGGTATGGCGGGAGTGAAGGTCATGACGCTAACGCTGTTGCGATGGACGGCGTCCGCTCAAGCAGCGCGCGTTCAAAGGCGAAGTGACGCTTGACCGCGCGCATGACGACGAAGAATTTCTTTTCCGTCGCCGCTTCGATAGCGCGAACCACATCTTGGCCTGCCTCGCCGGGGAAGATCGCCTTGAGCGGCGCCAGCCCCTGAAGAATTTCACTCGCGGCTTGCGCCGCATCGGCTTCGCCAGCAAGGGCGAGCTGAGCAATGTAATAAATGCGCTTCAGCGGCGTATTCGCGTCTTCTTTCTGGATCGCATCGCGCGCGCGCAGAATAGCGACATCGCTGGTTCTAACACGCAGGCGCGCCGCGCGATCTCCGTTCTGAAGGATCACGCCGTTGACGAGAACTTTCTCGTTCGGTTTCAGCTTGATGACGAGGCCGGTCATGCGCCAATCGCTTCCTCCGGTCCGCTTAGGCCGCGAATGATATTCTGGTTGATGTCGACCAACGGTTCAGCATCCAAGGTGCGGGCGTTATCGGACATCAATTTTCCCGTATAATGCCGGGTGAACTCAAATAGATAGAAGAGCTGGGAGCGCAATTCTGCGGGGAGCTGGTTGCCCTCGCTCGCAACGTCAGTGGCGATGACAGTCCAGAATTCCAGATTTTTACCCAGTGCGCGGACGAAGCCGGAAGGGTCGCTATTGCGGTTTTTCTGCGCGACCACAATGGCGGTGGTCAGTTTGGAAAGCAGCTGGCGTTCAACTGCCCGAGGAGACGCCGTCGCCCTTGTCGATTGATGATAGGCGTTGCGGGCGAGCGTGGAGGTCGTCATATCGTATTATGCCCCTTGCGTGGTTGTTACCCACGTTATTTTCAGTTCCTTAATAATCCCGTAAAGGCTCAAAGGCCTTTACGGCGGGCGTCAGTCTCTTATTGGAACAGGCCGAGGATCGTGCCCGGCGACTGGTTGGCGATCGACAACGCCTGAACGCCAAGCTGCTGCTGGACCTGCAGGGACTGCAAGCGCGCGGACGCGGCTTCGAGGTCGGCGTCGGTCAGGGCGCCAATGCCGGACTTCAAGGCGTCGGTCAGGTTTGAAACGAATTCATTCTGGATTTCGATTCGCTTTTGAGAAGAACCGAATTCAGCCGAAGCGTTGACGGCTTCCTGGATGAGGCCTTCGATCGACACCAGCGCGGCAGCTGCGCCAGCGGTCGTGGTGACGTCGAGCGTGTTCAGATTGGCGAGGCCGCCGCCGGTGCCGTCCGTCACATTGACTTCGATAGCAACGGCGCCGCCGCTCGCATTCGTGAGCGTCACGCGCGAGTCTGTCGTGCCGCCCGCAGGCGTAAAGGGAGATACCGTGATGCCAGCGATGCCGGCGTCGGTAAGGGCGTTGGTCAGGCGTTGACCCAGCGTGTCCTGGGTGTCGCCGGTTTCAGCGGTCACTGAGATTTTGCGGCCGTCAATGCGAACTTCGATGACATCGCCCGGATCGAACGTTGACGCTGTGCCTTCCAGATCGATGTTGAACGCGCCGGTGTCAACGACCAGAGCCGCCGCCGTGTTGAGGCCTGCGCCGACGCCGGTGCCGGTAGCAGCAAGACCTGCAACGGCTGCGCCTGCAGTCGTCTCGAGGCTGTAAGCATCGACAACGATGGAGCTTGCCGTGACATTGCCGCTGGAATCGCGGTCAAGCGAAGCCAGAAATTCCGTCGATGTCGTGCCTTTGAGGAAGTTAAGGCCGCTGAACTGCGCCGAATCGATAATGCCGTCGATCTGTTCGCGAAGCTGTCCAATGTCTGTTTGAATTTTCGTGCGGTCAATATTTTCTTCCTGCGCCGCAACGATAAGACCTTTCATATCGACTAGCAGCTCGGTGATTTTCTCTGCTGCAACGCGGGCGACGCCGACAGACGAACCGCCGAGGTTGAGCGATTGGGAAATGGCTTCAAAGCCTTTTACGTCCGACTGCATCACTGTGGAGATCGCAAAGATCGCCGCATTGTCTTTGGCGTTTCCGACTTTCTTGCCAGTAGAGATCTGTTCCTGAACCATCGACAGGCCTTTGTTGACCGTGCGCAGGTTCTGAAGCGCGACCATCGCGGATGTGTTGGTGAGGAGGCTGTTCGTCATTTTCTCGACTCCGAGTTGGAACGCTAAAATTGAATTCAAGCTTTAATTATCCGGTTAAGGATAATAAGCCCTTAACGGCCAGATTTTTTTGGCCGCTGGAATTTCGTTGCGCTGCTCGGGGGTGTCAATTTTTTGTTAAGATGGCGCCGCTTCCTCTGCGGCGCGCACATAAAAAACCCGCGAAGGCCGGGAAGGCCTTCGCGGGCATAGGTGTCAGTCCGGCTGGTCTTAGCGGAACAGGCCGAGGATCGAGTTCGGCGACTGGTTGGCGATCGACAGCGCCTGGATGCCCAGCTGCTGTTGAACCTGCAGAGACTGCAAGCGAGCCGAAGCCGCTTCCAGGTCTGCGTCCGTCAGGGCGCCGATGCCCACTTTCAGCGAGTCCGTCAGTTCGGACACGAAGTCGTTCTGAATTTCGATACGCTTCTGAGAAGAACCGAATTCAGCCGATGCATCAACCGCTGTCTGGATCAGGTTTTCGATTGCACCAAGCGCGGACGCTGCGCCGGCAGCCGTCGAAACGTCGAGGGTGTTCAACGTAGCGAGACCGCCGCCAGCGCCATCGGAAGCAGACGCGGTGATAGCGACTGTGCTGCCGGACGTATTGGCGATATCAACCTGAGCGTCGGTCGTGCCGTCGCCAGCCGTGAAGGTGGCGGCGATGCCCGTGATTCCGGCGTCATTGATCAGATTGGTAATGCCCTGACCCACGTCGCCTTCGTCATCGCCGGTTTGTACCGTGTAAGAGAACTTACGGCCGTCAATTTGGACCTGATAGACGTCGCCAGCGGTGAACGTGGCGGTGCCTTCGATATCCAGAGCAAACGTATTGCCGGTTGCGACCAGTTGAGCCGCATCCGTGCCGCCGCCGTTAACGCCGGTCGTGGAAGAAGCAAGACCGGCAACGCCAACGCCAGCCGTTGTTTCAAGGCTTTGCGCAGTGATCGAGATCGAGCTGGCGGTGACGGTGCCAGACGAGTCGCGATCGAGCGACGCCAGGAAGTCAGTCGAAGCGGCGCCTTTGAGGAAGTTCAGGCCGTTAAACTGCGCAGCATTGACGATCGAGTCGATCTGGTTGCGAAGCTGGCCAATATCCGTCTGGATTTTCGAACGGTCGACGTTGTCTTCCTGAGCGGCTACGATAAGGCCTTTCATGTCGACAAGCAGTTCTGTGACTTTTTCAGCAGCGCCGCGAGCGACGCCTACCGAAGAAGCGCCAAGGTTCAGCGACTGATTGATCGCTTCAAAGCCCTTAACGTCGGAACTCATGACCGTTGAGATGGCGAAGATCGCTGCGTTATCGCGAGCATTGCCGACTTTTTTGCCGGTAGAGATCTGCTCTTGAACCATGGTCAGTTCTTTGTTGACCGAACGAAGGTTCTGCAGCGCCACCATAGCGGACGTATTTGTGAGAAGGCTGTTAGACATTTTGTAGACTCCTGTGGATCGTTTGTTTAAACGGTCCGACCTCGCGAAGGAGATGCCGGGAGCCCTGCAATATGAAAATCGCAGGTTGGTTAGAGCCGTTTTGGCTCGCGGCAGGCCATTTAGGCATGTCCGCTGCAACCACGCGGTTGCATGGGTTCAGCTATACAACCCGTGAGATAATAAGCCTTTAAAAGTTATGGTTACGCAAAGATGAATTATGCTTTTGCGGTGATCGTCGACGCGTCAGGCTGGCGCAGGGCCGCGCCGTCGCGCGCATAGGCGCCGGTGTTCAAGTCGGCTTCGCGAATTTTTTTCAGCCGCGCCCGCGCTTCACGAACGCCGCGCGCCGTCGCTTGCAGGATCGCCGCATTTTCTTCGGCCTTCGCCCGCACGCTGTCGAGTTCGGCGATAATCTGTTCGCTGAGGTCTGACGCCTCCAAAGCGCCGGCGGTCTCGTCGAATTCGGCCAGCAACGATTCCTTCTGCGAGGTGAGGGCCGCGATCTGGTCAAATGCGCGCTTGCCGATGGCCGCGCTTTCCACTTCCGTCAGTTTTTTCAGACTGGCGATGATGGATTTCAGTTTGTCGAGCTGGTTTTTCACGATTGGTGATCCTTTAGCTGACGATAAATCTGGTCGGCGAGACCGAAGCCGCCGTTTTTGGAGAGTTCATCGGCATAGGTCTGCACGAGCATGCTGGAAAAAGCTTCTCCGCCAATGCCGGAATCGCCCGCCAGCGCTTTATCCAGGCCGGTATGCTTCAACATTTCGGCAATGAATACGGACTCAAATTCCTGCGCGGATTTGCGCAGCTGCTGTTCGCGCTCAGCGGCGTCGCCGGCGACATCGCGGACCGCCGAAGCGGTCGCGGGATTGATGGCGAGGGAGAGGCGGGCGGCGTCCACGGCAAAGCTCCGGATAGGAATAATTTTAAGCAAACCTAGGCCGCGTAACTAAAAAATAAGTTATCAAACGTAGAAAAGCTTTATGGAAAACATGCAATTCTCATTTTTAACGGCGCTGTTCGGCGGCAAGGCCGCAGGCGACGTTCTTGCCAATGCTAAGCCTGATATGCATGGGAATCCGGCGGCGAAAGACGCTGAGGGTTTCTTCAGCTTTCTTGAGGGATTGTTAAAGCCGGCGCAGAACGGCGAGGCTGGTAAGGAAAGCGGTGCTGTGGATGTGCTCGCCGGTTCCTTGTTTACCGGTCAGCCGCAGCCGCTCAACCCGATCGCCGCCGCGCGCGTGAAAGGCGCTGTCGAAGGGCTCCCGGTCACGCCGGAGCCGCGCACGCCGGGTCTTGTAAAAACAGAAATACGGCCATCGACCAATCCTCTGACCCCGGGTCAGGTTGCGCTTTCGCCTGAGCCGCCCAAAGGGCCGGTATGGGTCGAAGGGCCGGTGTTGCTCGAAACAGTTGCGCCGCAGGCCGCGTCGCCATTCAGGCCGTTTGTCGATGACTCTGCCGTCGCGCCGGACCTCGTCTCGCCGGCAAAGAGCGCAACGGCGCCAAGCCCGGCGCAGGTCATCGCCGGAACGCAAACCGCGGTGCTTGCTGCGAAAAAACTCAATGCCGCTGAAACCGGCGCCGTCCCGGAAAAGCCGGCAGCGAGCGTAGAGGCGGCGCCTGAACTCGATGGCCGCAGCCGCGACGCCGTCAGCCGGTTCGATACGCCATTGGTGAAAGCTACGGTTGAAGGGCCGACCATCGTGCTGCCGCAGCAGGCGAATGCCGCAGTCGCACTCGCCGACAATGCGTCGCCGGAAGCCTTCGCCCATTCGGCAGTGACCCGCGACGAAGCTGTGGCGCTGGATGCAGAACGCATGAGCGCCAGCCGGCTTGAAATCGTCTCGCCTGCAACGGATCGCAACGCGCATCTCAATCCGGTCCGCGATCAGGTGGTCGCAGCGGTCGCCGCCCGCCAGGGCGACGGCAAGCTTGAAATTCGCCTCGATCCGCCCGAGCTGGGCAAGATCCTGATCGGTTTTGATCGTGACGGAACGGATATTGTTCGCGCCGTGATCTCCGCTGACTCTCCCGAAACGCTGGATCTGATGCGCCGCCATGCGGATGTTTTCCAGCGCGCGCTGGAAGCGCAGGGGTTTGACAATCTCGACCTTCATTTCACCGACAAAGGCGCCGGCGAAAATGCGGGCGAGATGGCGGAAGAAGCATTCAGGAATTTGCGGCTGGCGGATGATGCGGGGCAGGCGGATGTTGTTTCACCGGCGCCGCACCTTGTTGACGGCCGGCTCGACCGGCGCCTTTAGGCGACCCTAGACAGGAAAATACTATGCAGGCTTCACCGACAGTTTCGCCGTTTCAAACGACATCATCCGCAGCGGCCGCCGCTGCGGGCGCGTCGAAAAAACCGGAAGACGGCAATGCCGCGCTCGGCGCCGCGGACTTTCAGAATTTTCTCAAGCTGTTGACCGCGCAGTTGCGTCATCAAGATCCGCTCGATCCGGCCGACTCGACGGAATTTGTCGCACAGCTTGCGCAGTTCACCTCGGTCGAGCAGCTCGTCAACGTCAACAGCAAGCTGGACTCGCTGGCGTCCGCCATGGTCGCCGACGGCATCGACAAATATTCCGGCTGGATCGGCAAGGAAGCCGAAGCCAAAGACGCTCCGGTCTATGTGGATGGAACAGCGCCGGTGAAATATCGCCTGTCCGGCAATACCGACGCCGCGCGGGTTGAGACCGTCATCACCAGCGCCACCGGCGTCGAGATCACGCGGTTTCAATCCCTGAACGGATCATCGGTGCAAAGCTGGAACGGCATGGTCAACGGAACGCCGGTGCAGCCGGGCTCTTACGCCGTCACCGCCCTCTACTATAATCGCGACAATGAAGTGATCGGCGAAGAGATCGCCAATACGTTCGGCAGCGTGCGCGAGGTTCGCCTTGATGGCGCCGAGCCTTCGATAGTCCTTAAAGGCGGGGTGACCATCGATCCCGAACAGGTCACGGGGCTGGGGCTCGCAGGCTGATCACCCCCTACGAATTAGCTAACCCACTGATATTTATACGCTTAAAAACGCAACTTATGGGTTGCGTTTTTTGTTTTGCGGGCCTATTAAAGGGCAACCAGGGAGTTGCGCGTATGGCAAAGATCATTGATCATGACCGAATTGAAAAAGAAGTCATCATCGCCGCGCCGTATCAAAAGTGTGGGACGCGCTCACCGACCATGAAAAATTCGGCGAATGGTTTCGCGTCAAACTGTACGGGCCGTTCAAGGTGGGGGAGGTGACGCACGGACACATCACCTATCCCGGATATGAAAACGTGAAATGGGAAACATGGGTCGTGCGCATGGAACCGGAAACAGTCTTCGCCTTTAGCTGGCATCCAAACGCGATTGACCCTGACACGGATTACTCAGGCGAACCGCAAATTCTGGTGGAATTTCGATTGGCTCCTTCTGATGGCGGAACGCGGCTGTTCATTACCGAGTCCGGATTCAGCAAATTGCCCGACGCCCGCCGCCTTGAAGCGCTGCGCTCCAATAGCGAAGGCTGGGACATTCAGGCGCAAAATATCGCTGACTATGTCACCGGCGAATAACACCATGGCGAGGAATAATGCTGCCGCGCCCGTTCGAAGCGCGCCAATTTTTGCAGCTTTGGGCGATGTGACGCGCCTTGAACTGGTGTCGAGACTGTCGCGCGGCGAGCCGCGATCGATCTCGCAATTATGCAACGGGCTGGATCTCACCCGTCAGGGGGTGAGCAAGCATCTGCGGGTGCTGGAGGAAGCGGGGCTTGTCGCCAGCCAGCGCGTCGGCCGCGAGCAGCAATACAGTTTCACGCCGGCGCCGATCGGCGACGCGGCGGATTATCTGTCGCGTGTCTGCGAGCAGTGGGACGATGCGGTGATGCGCCTGAAAGCGTTCGTCGAAGATTGAGTCGCGGTGATTGAGACAGGGCGACAGAGACGGGGCGACAGAGACGGGGCGTCAATAGCTCTGGATGCCGACATCGAGGATCAGAATCGACAACGCGGCGTCGCCGATAATCTCGCGGCTGGTTTCCAGCAGGGCGGCCTTCGTCGCTTCCATCTTTTCGACGTCTTCCAGCAATTGCGGCAGCATGCCCTGGCTTGAAAGAGAGAGGAGTCGCGCCAGCAGCGCATCGCGAAGCCGCGGCTCGATCGAGTAGACGCTTTCATTCAGCGTATTGTCGACCTCGATATTGATATCGAGAATGACCATGGTTTTCGGCTTGCCGCGCTCGACGACGGGAACGACAAACTGACGGCCGAATTTCATAAAGCTGGTGGCGCCGGTTTCTTCCTCGGCGCCATGGCCGCCCTTTTTCTTTTTGCCGTGCCCCTTGTCCGCCTTGTCATGCTCGCCGGATGCGTCTGCATGGTCGCCGCCCGCCGCCTTACCGGTTTGCGATTTGGCGAAGTAACCGCCGCCGCCGCCGACAATGGCGGCGACGAGAATGACGATGACGGGCAGGAGTTTCTGGAGCACTGGGGTTCAGCCTGACTTAAAACGGTGAAATAAGATCGATGATCTGCTGACCGTAGCGCGCGCGCTGCATGTCGGAGATCTGGCCGCGCCCGCCATAGGAAATGCGCGCATCGGCGATCTTGTCATAGGTGATGATGTTGTTGCGCGAAATATCCTCGGGCCGGATGATTCCCGCCACCAGCAATTCGCGAAGCTCGTAATTGACGCGCACTTCCTGGCTGCCGGAGATGGCGAGATGGCCATTGGGCAGCTCGTTGATGACGGTCGCGGCGACCCGCAGGGTGATCTTTTCCTCGCGCTTGATGGTGCCGTCGCCCGCCGAAGCGGTCGAAGAGCTGGTTCCGATCGCCGGATCGAGCGTCGCCCCGTCAGGCAGCACGCGTTCAGCAAGGGAATTCAGGCCAAAGAAAGACGAAACCGCCATGTCATCGGAGCCGCTGCGCGAACGCGTCGTGTTGTTTTTGATTTCGGCTTCTTCGTCGATTTCAATGACCACGGTGACGATATCGCCCAGGGCGCGCGCGCGGCGGTCGCCGAACAGGGAAGACGGGCCCTGGCGCCACAGCGAAGCGGTGGTCACCGATGCTTCCGTCGCCTGTGCGGCTTTCGGCGGCACGTTGTAACGCTCAACCGCCGGTTCGGGCAGCGGATTGCGCATCTCACCGACCGGCGACAGGCTCGGCGGCTTGAACATGTGATCGGTCTGCGACGCGCAGCCGGCCGCAGAAACCAGTAAAGGAACAGTCAGTAAAAGAAGTTTCCTGGTCATTGTGCGATTGCCTTGTTGGGACCGGTAATGGCGCCGGTCAGAATAATCTTGGACGAAAGATTCATAATGCGGATGCGATCGCCGACGGCGCCGGAATCGAGCGCGCGTCCCTCGGTCGTAATCATCAGCGGACCGCGAATGAATTCGAGCATGACGATGGCGTTGCGTTCGACGGCGGTGGGCGGGCCGACATCGTTCGGCGAGATTTGCTTGCCGAGATAGACAGCGCGTTTGACTTCCTGACCCACATAGATATCGAGGGCGGCCGGGGCGCCTTGTTCGACAACCAGATCGGCGGCCGACAGGATCATGCGGGGCCGCAAATTCTGGGCAGCCTTGACGACCGCTTTTTGTTGTTCGGCAGGGGCCGCAACCGGCATCACTGACGTTGTGAGCAGGTCTTCGGCTCTTTGCGCCGGCGCCTGCGGCGCAAGCGTTGCGACCTGCTGCGCGCTTGCCGGCGCAAAAAACGCTGTCGTCAAAAGAAAAGAGAGTAAGGCGCGGTTCATGGCGTTACCTGATCTGCGTTGTTGAGCCGAGCATCTGGTCGGCGGCGGAGATGACTTTGGAATTGAGTTCGTAGCCGCGCTGCGCCTCGATCAGATCGGCGATCTGCTGCACCACGTCGACGGAGCTTTCTTCAAGAAAGCCCTGACGCACGGCGCCGCGGCCATCAAGATTGGGCTCGCCGGGGATCGGCGAACCGGAGGCTTGCGTTTCGCGGAACAGATTGCCGCCGATGGCTTCAAGGCCCTTTTCATTGACGAAAATCGAGAGCTGGATCGTGCCGATCTGCTGGCCGCCGGTCTGGCCTTCGAAATAGGCGAAGACCTCGCCGCTATTGTTGATGGTGATCGAGCGCGCATCCTGCGGAATGGTGATGTCGCCGGAGAGCGGATAACCTTCGGAATTGACGATCAGCCCTTCGCCGGTTTTCTTGAATGTCCCGTCACGGGTGAACGCCGGATCGCCGGACGGCAGCGTGACTTCGAAGTAACCGCGTCCTTCGACCGCAAGATCGAGATCGCCGCCGGTCTGGCGCAGCGAGCCCTGTTCGACATTGACCGAAATCGCCGAGGTGCGAACCCCGAGCCCGAGCTCGATCCCCGCAGGCGCGACGAGACCGGTTGACGATGAAATGGCGCCCGGCGCGCGCAGTTGCTGATAGTGAAGATCGGCGAATTCCGCGCGGCGCGCCGAATAGGCGGTGGTGCTCATATTCGCGATGTTGTTCGATACGACTTCGACGCGCTTTTGTTGCGCGTCCATGCCGGTGGCGGCGATTCTCAGTGCCTGCATTTTAAGCCTCCCTGGCTATGCGCCCTTAACGGCGCCTCATGGCGTCAACGGCCTTTTGAATTCTCTCATCCTCGTTCTTCATCAATTGCTGGTTCAGCTCATAAGCGCGCTGAACCTCGATCAGACGGGAGACTTCAATGACGGCGTTGACGTTAGATGCTTCAACGAACCCCTGACGGAGTTTTGGATATTCGATCGTTTCGTATTCCGATGTGGCGCGGAACAGATTGTCGCCTTCGCGGGCGAGGGCGGCGGCGTCCACCGTGACAAGACCAAGCTGGCCGACCGGCGCGCCGTCCGCAGCGATGGCGCCGTCAAGCGCAATCGTAATGCTCGACGCTTCCGGCGGGATCGTCACCGGCGAGCCGCCATCGCCAAGCACGCGGTGGCCGTCGGCCGTCACAAGCTGGCCTTCGGCGTCGACCTGAAAATTACCCTGACGGGTGAGGCGTTCGCCTTGCGGCGTTTCCACGACAAAGAACCCGTCGCCGTCAATCGCCACATCGAACGTGCCGCCAGTGCGGGCGAGGGCGCCGGGCGTTGCATCGAAAAAGCGCCCGCCGACATTCGATTGCGAGACGCTGCGGTCCTGCGGTCCGAGGCGTTGCACATATTCCGAAAACAGAAAGCCTTCGCGGCGATAGCCGGCGGTGCTGGCGTTGGCGATGTTGTTGGCGACGCTGTTCAGTTCCCTGGAAAGGCCGGCCTGTTTTGAAAGCGTCGTGTAAATGGCGTTGTTCATTGTCCGTCTCCTGCGGCGCTGAGGCCGCGTTCCATGAAGTCGGTTTCCTTGACGACGCCGGCGGCGAATTCCGCCAGCAAATCGATGGCGCGAATGTTGACGGCGGGGGCCGCGACAAACATGTGGGCGAGCGCGGCGAGCGTCGCCGGATCTTTGGCGAGGGCTTCGCGCACCGCCGGCGACAGCGAGGTCGCGCCCGCATTGAGTGCGGCGAGCGCCGCACGGGAGGCGGCGGACGCATCGCGTTCTTTTTTCGGCACGGCGGCGAAAGCTTCATTGACCAGCGGCCAGTCGCCCGCGCGCCAGGCGGCGTTGGCGAGTTCATTGTCGCTGGCGCCGTTGCGCATGGCGGTTTTGATCACGGCAACCGAACCGGCGCGATCATTCAACCGCTCATGAGCTTTCACGGCGACGACGGAACTGTCGGCGCTTTTTTCACCGGCATTGATAAGATCGAGCGCTCCATGAGGATCGCCGCTGTTGAGACGCGACAGGGCGCGGAGGGCGTCGCCCTGAGCGCGCCAGTCCGGCGGCGTTGTTTCCAGCGCACGGTCGAGCAATGAATTTGCGCCGTAAGATGCAAGTTCAGACGCCACCGCGATATTGAGATCGCCTTCGCCTTGCGCATCGACGAAATCGCGGAAATAGAAAAACGCAGCGACTGCTTCGAGACGGGTTTTATCGTCGGCGAGGAGACCGTTCATAATAAAGGACTGCGCGAGTTTCCGGCTGGCTTCGCTGGCGGCCGGCGCGGCTTTGGCCGCAGAATCGAGCACCGCGACGCCTTCATGCAATCGGCCCGCCGTCACCAATGCCTTGGCGCCGGTGAACGATGCGCGCGCTTCGGAAAGAGAGGTGTTCTTGCGCGAGCTTTGCGCGGCGATATCGTCGAGCAGGCCTTCATAGGCGGCGTCGGCGCGCTTTTCATAATCCTTCGCAAGGATGGCGAGCGCCTTCGCCTGCATCGGCCCCGGCTCCTGGGCGAGGAGTTTCAGTTCCTCGGAAATTTCCTCATCTGCCTGCGCTGTTTGCGCCGCATCGCCGCCTTCTTGTGGGTCAGCGTCTGCGATCTGGTCGGCGAGCAGGTTTTCCAGCACCGCCAGCGCCGGGCTGCGTTCGCTGCCGCGTGCGCTGCGCGCCAGATCGTAAAATTCTTTTGCAATGGTCATTTCGCCGCGATCGACAGCATTGAGGCCGAGCGTTTCGGCAAGCGTCGCCCGCAGCGCCGGCATCACCGGCCGTAGCGCCGCCACATGCTTTTCCTGCATGGGAACAGCGTTTTCATCCTCGGCTTTGGCGGCGGCGGCATAGGCCATTTCCGCAAAGGCGCCGCAAGCGCGGAACGGCGCCAATGTCCGCGCCGCCCGCGCCGTGGAGCCGATGGCGATATCGGCGAGCGCGCCGGCGATGGCGAGATTGTCGTCGCCGTCGCGCGCGCGCGGATTGGCGATGGCGCTCGCTTCTTCAAAAAAGCCGATATGCAGATAGGCGAGCGCCAGCGTCGCCGCGATATCGCGGCGGACGTCTTCATCATCGGAAAGCTCGAACTTCTGCCGCAGATTGGTGATCGAGGAATAGTCGAGAGCTTCGCTTTCATCCTCGAGCTCATGGAACAGCGCCGGATCGATGCAGTTCTTGTCTTCGCCGAGGCTTTCCGCGAGCTGCACTGGCGGGCCGTCGGCGCTTGCAGCGGGGCCAAGGGCGGTTTCAATGGCTTGCTCGCGCAGGGCGCCGGCATTCGGGTCCGGCGCCGGCGCGGCGGGCGCTTCCGTCACCGGTTCAGGCGAATGCGCCGCCGGCGTTGGTTCAGTAGCGGCCTGTTTTGTTTCTGCCGCCTGTTGTTCCTCTTCCTCGCGCTCATCGTCGATCTTGAGTTGCACGACGCCCTGGCTGCGCGCTTCGGCGAGCAGGGCGATCATGCGGTCGCGCGCCGCGCGCATGTTTTCCGGCGTCTGCGCCCCGCTGTTGCGCGCATCGAGCGAAATCGGGCGTTCTTCTTCCAGTTCTTCTTCGGCGACGATGACCGGGTCGGCGTTGAAAATATCGACGATGATGGAATTTTCAGGACTCTTCGACGTCCGCACCGGGCAGTCGCAGGTGAGCGACAAAACCAGCGCGCGCGTCGTATCCGTATCGACGATGCGCGCGCTCAGGACGCGATGGGCCTTGCGCTTGTCGAGAATGTCGGAGAGATCGAATTCATAATCCTTGTCGGGAAAGGTGATTTCGATCTTGCGGTCGGAGGTGGCGATCTTCCAGTCCGCCGGCGCCTTGGGAATAACCAGGCGCGAATAGTCGCCATGTTCGCCGGCGCGCACGGAAAGCGGTTCATCCGCTGCGTAAGCCGCAGCGGAGCACAACAAAGCCGAGAGGAAGAGGAATGCGCGGATGATCATGCAGCGGCCTTCTTCAGTTCTTTCAGCGCCTCATCGATCTCGGCGAATTTCGGTCTGTCGTGACCTGGAATGTTGCGGCGCGCGACCTCCACGCACATTTGCGGCGTGTGCATCTGCAGATGTGCGACAATGCATTCGCGGATCAGCTTGTAAAAATTCTGCTCGTGGGTGTTGACCGTTGTGATTCTCGAGGCGAGCGGCCCGACCAGGCTGTAGGCGAGGAAGACGCCGAGAAACGTTCCAACCAGCGCGCCGCCGATCATCTGACCCAGGACTTCCGGCGGCTTGTCGATCGAGGCCATGGTTTTGATCACGCCAAGCACGGCGGCGACGATGCCGAGCGCGGGCAGCGCGTCGGCGATGCTGGTCAGCGCATGGCCGCCATGCAGGCTTTCATGGTGCATCGCTTCAAGCTGCTTTTCGAGCAGATCTTCGACCTGATGCGGGTTGTCGAAATTCATCAGGATCGAGCGGATCGTATCGCAGATGATGTCAGAGGCTTCGTGATCTTTTGCGATTTTCGGATAGCGCTGAAAGATTGTCGATTCACCAGGGTTTTCGATATGCGCTTCGGCCTGCACCGGGCTTTCTTTTGCAACGCGCAGCAACTCGTACATCAGGCACAACAGATCCTGATAATCTTTCTTCTTCCACTTCGGACCGGTGAGCGCCTTCATGAAGTCGCCGCCCACTTGCTTGATGGTGCCGAAATCATTGCTGACCAGAAACGCGCCGACAGCAGCGCCGCCAATGATCATCATCTCATAGGGAAGGGAATGCAGGATTATTTCAAGCTTGCCGCCAGCCATCAGATAGCCGCCGAAGACCATGACGAGCGTAATGACGATGCCGAGAATTGGTCCCATGACTGTCCGCGTAAACTGTGAATAACTTTAACAAATCGCTTAACCTGTATTTCATGAAGAAGTTAATCTTCACTGAAACAGCAAAGGATTATTGCTCGATTTGCTGGGTGCGATTGGCGAGGATGACGCTGACGAGATAGGCCTTCTGGGAGTCCATATTGGCGACCACGAGGGCCGCCTGTTCATTATTCATTGATGAAATGAGACCGGCGGCGAATTTCGCATCCATCTCATTGATGATCTGACCGGCTTGCGCAGGTTTCATGCCTTCATAGATGGCGGCGAGTTTTTGAATGTCCGCGTTGCGGGCGTCCTGAACCACCTGGATATTCGACTGCAGCTTTTCATTCGCCGTTTCGAGTTCGGCGAGGCGCTTGTTGATTTGCTGCTCATAGGTTTTGAGCTCGGCTTCGCGGTCGGCGATTGCGGTTTCGCGGCTGTCGAGCGAATACATGCGGTCTTTCACCGCAGCCGCAAGCTCGCCGTCGACGCAGGAGGCGACGCCGGCGATGTCGCTGGCGTTCGGACCGACCGGCGCCTTGCCGGCGGCTTCGGACGCAAGCACGGCGATCCGGCCCACAAACGAGCCGAAAAAGACAACGCCGAGAACGAGGAGCGCTCTGGTTTTCATGATTTACCCGGCGCGCTTTCTCATCTGGCGGACATTGCGGGCCTGCATCAGCACCGCAGATACTTTTGACGCGGATTTGGCTTTTGCGGCTTTCGGCGCGACCTCGTCTTCGTCATCAAGATAGGAAACGACGCTTTCGGCGCGGCCATTGGGAACGTTGCGCGCGCCGGGACCATCGGGATCGGGGCCATCGACCAGGAAAAAATCGATCTGCTGGTCAAGGCGTTCCTGCAGCGCGCGCGCCTTGCCGAGACGGTCGTCGAGGTCGGCGCCGGCGCGGCTGGCGGCTTCATTGACGTCGCGAATGGCGATTTCCGCCAGCTCGCTGATGACGTCGATCATTTCGGTCAGTTGCGGCAGGATGTCTTTTGTCTCTTCAATCAGCGGCGACAGCTCGGCGATGGACTGGGCGCTCGATTCTTTGGCGAGGCTTACGGTCGCGCGCGCCTGGTCCACCGTGTGCGACATGGTCGCAATAGTGGCGCCGAGACCTTTTTCCGTGCTTTTGAGCGCTTCGAGTTTGCGGCTCAGGATGAAGCAGTAAAATGTTGCGGCGCCGGACGCAGCAAGCAACATGAAATCGATGATCATCTCCATTTGGGAGCCTCTTAGGTTAGTACGAATTCAGTGATGAGGACGTTGGTGACTTCAGCGTCCGGGACAATGGCGCGAATGCGCCGCAGGATTTGCGCGCGCAGGCGCGACATGGCGGCGGGATCTTCGAGAACCGAAACATCGACCGAGCGCAGGAACGTGTTGAGCACGTCCTGGATATAAAAACCGTTCTGCTGCAGCGCTTGCGCGCCTTCATCATCGGTCTCGAAAACCATCGACACTTTCAGATGCTTTGAACGGCCGATCGGCTGGATCGAAACGATCATCGGTTCGAGCACCAGGAATGTCGCGTCTTCGGAATGTTGTATCTGGCCGAGCGGCGTCAATGGGGATTCGGCGCTGTCGCCGCCGCCATGACCGCCGGAAGATTTTTTCTTGTCTTTCTTTCCGTGGCCGGAACCTTTTTCGTCCTTTTTATCGCCATGGCTGCTGTCGTCATCTTCAACGCAGTCAGCGGCGGCGTCGTCATGCGATGCATCGTCGCCGTGTTTTGCGGCTCCGTCATCGCTTTTCGATTCACCATGTTCGTCAACGTTTGACGCAACGCATCCGGCGCCATCGCTTGCGCCGCCGGGCGCCAGAACGAACGCCGCGCCGCCCGCAACGCCGGCCGCGACAACCGCCGCGGCGACCATGGGGATCAGCCCCAGGCCTTTCTTTTTCGTTGTTTCCTCGCCCTCGACATCGCCTTCCGGCGCTTCGCCCGCGGGGGCGGGTTTTTCCGGCTTTGCATCTTTCGACACAGCACTGCACCCATAAATTGCTGGGCGCACCATATACAACCAAACGTAAACCCTTATTTAATCAAACCCCGGGAAATTAACCAAGAAATTTCAGGACTGCGTTTTTTACGCAATCCGATCCAATTGGTGGCCCGGTAATGTTCAAACTTGCATCTGTCTGGAATGAAATGTCGATGTCGCGCAAGGTGATCCTTGTCGGCGTTCTGATGACGACATTGATGGTCTTTGCGGCCGTCATGAACATGGCGGCCAAGCCCCGCATGGCCTTTCTTTACGGCGGTCTTGATGCGTCGGCGTCGGGCGACGTGCTGAGCGCGCTGGAAACCATGGATGTGGATCCGGAAGTGCGCGGCGATGCGATCTACGTGCCGGAAAATCGCCGCGATGCATTGCGCATGGCGCTGGCCCGTCAGGGGCTGCCGCAGCAGGGGCAACCGGGGTTTGAACTTCTTGACGAATTAAACGGCTTTGCAACGACTTCGGAAATGTTTGACGCCGCCTTCTGGCGCGCAAAGGAGGGCGAGCTCGCCCGCACCTTGCTGGCCACGCCCGGCGTCAAATCCGCGCGCGTTCACATTGCGGTGCCGAAAGCATCCTCATTCGCGCGGCGGCGCCGTCCGCCCAGCGCGTCGGCGACCATCACCATGAGCCGCGGCCGCCTCGACATTCAACAGGCGACCGCCATGCGCTACCTTATCGCGCTCGCCGTGCCTGACATGCAGGTCGAGCAGGTGGCGATCATCGACAGCGTCAACGGCGTCATATTGAAGCCGGGCGCAGGCGATCCGATGATCCAGGCCGAAGGCGACGGTCTTGACCGCGAACGGCATATGGAAGCGAGCCTTGTCGATCTGTTGGAGGCGCGCGTCGGGCCGGGCAATGCCCGCGTCACCGTCGCGCTTGATATCGATCGCGAGCATGAAACCGTTTCCGAGCGCATTCTCGATCCCGAAAGCCGGGTGATGATGGGCCGTGAAACCTCCGATGTACAGCAATCCGATAGTGGCGGCGCGTCGGGCGCGGTCACCGTCGCCAGCAATCTGCCCGAAGGCGATGTCGGCGGGGCCGCCTCGCAGTCAAGCTCGTCGCGGTCGGAAACCAACGAACAAACCCGCTTTGATATTTCAGAAGTCAAACGCTCGCGCGAGAAAATGCCTGGCGCGGTTGCGCGCGTGCATGTGGCGGTGCTGGTCAATGACGCGCCGGGCGCAGACGGCGCGGCGCCAGCGCCGCGCTCGGAAGCCGAACTTCAATCGATCCGTGATCTGATCACTGCGTCCGTCGGCTTTAATGAGGCGCGCGGCGACATCGTCACCGTCAAATCCATGCCGTTCCATGAATTCGAAGTGGTTGAAACGCCGGAAGAGACCGGCGGCATCATGCTCTGGGCGCAGCAGAACGTCATGTCGATCCTGCAGATTTTCGTTCCGGCGATTGTCGTCATCGTGCTTGGCATGTTTGTCTTAAAGCCGGTGCTGACCCAGGATATCGCCGGGTCATCGGCGGCCCCGGCCCTGCTGACCGCTTCTGCGGCGCCGAACGCTGCGAAATCGCCGCTGGAAGAGCTCCGCGACTTGAGTTCCTCGAACAAGGATGCGACCGCAACGCTGCTCAAAGAGTGGCTCGGCGATACCGAACGGGCGGCGTAAATGAGCGGCTCCCTGTCAGTTCCATCGCAGACCGTTCCGTCGAAGGCGATGCGCATTCCCTCGCTGCCGGGCCGCGCGCCCGGCGCCGTTCAAGTCGATGTCGAATGCAGCGCTTACAAGGCTGGCTACAATGCGGCGCAGGCCGAAACCCGGTCGCAACTGGCCGAGCAGGAAGCCCGTCACGAGGCCTTTGCGCACAGCGTCGGCGATATGCTCGCTGATCTCGATGCGCGTTACCGCAAGGAAAGCCTCGCCCTGATCGAACGGATGTTTGCGGCGGTGGCGCCGGCGCTGGCGGTTCGCTCGTCCATCGCCGACATCATGCATATCGTTGAAGAACGCGCCATGCGCGATCATTCCGAACTGACCTTGCGCGCGCACCCCTCGCTGATCGCGCATCTGACCGAAAAAGAACAGCGCAAGCTGTCCGATACGCCGCTGATCACGCTCAACACGGATGAAAAATGCGCGCCTGCGCTGGTGGAAGCGCAATGGCGCAAGGGCGGGCTCTTTCACGATCCTGACGCGATGATTGAAAACATGTTGCTGGCGCTGCGCGAAGAAACCGCGCCGCAAGAGGAGACGGGCCATGAGTAATGAAGTCGAAACAACCGGCGGCGCCAGCGATGACGATATCATCGCCGACGTCCTGAATGGCGGCGATGGCGGGGCGGGCAACCGCAATATTCTCGACCTGCCGGTGCGGATTGTCGTGTCGATCGGCGCGGCGCAGATCACCGTGCAGAAACTGCTGGAACTGACCAAGGACACGATCATCGACCTGGAATCGCTGATCGAGGATCCGGTCGACATTTTCGTCGGCGACCGGCTGATCGCCAAAGGCGAACTGGTGGAAGCGAGCGGAAATGAAAACGGCATCGGCGTGAAGATGCTCGAAATCTGCGGCCTCGGAACGAATTAAAGGAACAGCCGGGCATGGCGCGCGCAAAAGCGTTTGTGATTGTGATGTTGACGGCGCTGGCGCTTTTCGCAAGCCCGGCGGCTGCGCAATCCATCACGCCCGAACCTGACGCGCTCGACATGGCGGCGATGAACGCGACTGAAGGCGGCGGGCTTTCCAAGCGCGTCGTTCAGATGTTCCTGATCGTCACGGTGCTGAGCCTTGCGCCCGGCATCGCGATGATGGTGACCTGCCTGCCATTCATGCTGATCGTGTTGTCGATTCTGCGGCAAGGCGTTGGATTGCAGCAATCGCCGCCGAACATGCTGATCGTTTCCGTGGCGCTGTTTCTCACCTATTTCGTCATGGAGCCGGTGTTCAAGGAAGCCTGGGTCAATGGCGTGTCGCCGATGCTGAACGGGACTGTCACCGAAGAGGCGGCGTTCGTTGAAACCATGGCGCCGTTCCGGGTGTTTATGGAAGCGCGCGTCGATCCGGGCGCCGTTGATATTCTGGAAGATGCGCGCCCGCTTGAAACCGCGCCGGCTGCGGACGGGATGACGCCTTTATCGCTGCTCGTGCCGGCGTTTGTGCTGTCTGAAATCCAGCGCGCCTTTGAGATCGGGTTCATCGTTTTGCTGCCGTTTCTGGTGATCGATTTGCTGGTCGCCTCGATCCTGATGGCCATGGGCATGATGATGGTGCCGCCGGCGATTGTCTCGCTGCCGTTCAAGGTGGCGTTCTTCGTGCTTACCAATGGGTGGGTCGCCGTTTCCGGCGCGCTTGTCAGGGGATATTCGTAATGTCGACGGCGTTGCAAACAACTGGAGCGCAATCAACGGGCCTGCAGAGAACCGATCTGCGCCGCAAGACCGATTTGAAGCGCAAGACCGATTACCGCGATGCGCATATCGAAACGTGGTTCACCAAGTCGCATAAGGCGGCGATCGTGCTGGCGTCCTTAAGCGCCGAAGCCGCCGCCGCCATTGTCGACGATATGTCCGACAATGAACTGCGCGTTTTCGCCAAGGCGTTTTCGGAACTCAAAACCGTGTCGCCGCAAACCCTGCAGGCGGTGGCGGAAGAATTCCTCGCTGAAGTGATGCACGAAAACCATGACCTTAGCGGCGGCGCCGATGAGACGCGGCGCGTTCTCGGACTGTTGACGCAGGAAGAACGGGCTGAACGCATTCTCTCCGGCGTTGGCGGGTCGGGCGGCGGCGAGGGCGCGTCATCGGCTGTCTGGCCGCGCCTTGAAAAAATCGAGAATGAACGCCTCGCTGAATATGTGCAGGCCCAGCGCATGCCGATTGCCGCCGCGATCCTCGCCAAGCTGTCTTACGAAAAAGCCGCCGGCGTGCTCGATCTGACCGAAGGCGACTATCATCAGAAAATCCTGCTGGAGATCGCCCGCAAAAAGCCGCCGTCATCGGAAGCGATTGAGGCGATCGCCAATGTGCTCGAAGACGAATTCCTGAAATCCGCCGCCAACGCCGGCGACGAAGAGGAAGGCGAGGGCGAAGAGGGCGAAGCGCCCAAGGCGAAGAACAACGCCGGCGCCGCCGTCGGCGAAATTATCAATTTTCTCCCCGGTTCGAAACGCGACGCGTTCCTTGAACATGCAAAAGCCGCCGATCCGGAAATCGGCGCGGAAGTGCGCAAGGCGGTTTTGACGTTCGAAGAACTGCATGCGCGGATGCCCGCCTCCGGCGCAACGGCGCTGCTGCGCGATCTCGATCGCGAAGTGATGCTCAAAGCCGTCAAATATGGCGAAGTCAATGCGCAGGAAACGGTCGAATTCCTGTTCGGCAATATCTCCAAGCGCATGGTCGAGCAGTACAAGGAAGAGCTCGCCGAGATGGAGACGCCGAACGAGCTCGACGGCGAAGCCGCGCAGCGCGAAGCAACCAGCGCCGTTCGCGCACTGGTCAGCGCCGGCGAATTCAAGCTGATTCCCCTCAAGGAAGACGACGCGGTGGAAACGCCCGCCGAATAGACTTCAACCCTGCGTCTCATCCAATCTGTCGCGCCGCGCGTGACAAATGCGTCCCGATGCGTGTTTGCGGTTGCAGTTTCTATCGCACGGGTTGCAGGCGAAATGGCGCAGTTCCTTGGGTTCGCGAAAACTCATTGAAATTCCGCAGTCCATCCGACGCCATTCCATCCCCCGCTTGCGCCCATGCCGTAAAGTTCACGCTGAACAAGTTTTATGCGCCGCGCATTCTTGAGAATGCGCGGCGTGCGAAAGGAATCGTCAGCGGTGAAAATGAGGCAGCAGGATCGGCCAATTGGCGCCAGACTCGCCGCAACGCCAGAAACCCCGCGGGTGAAAACTGGCGGCGACGGCGCGAACACCGCGCGCGATTATCGACCCGCTCACGGACTGTTCCCCGGTGAAACAGCAAAGGCCGCCCCGAAGGGCGGCCCCGATGCGAGACAGGCAGGCGGGAGAGAGCCTATTCCAGAACCGTCGGCCAGTTTTTGTCGCCGGCGGCGATGAAGCCGGGAATGTCCTTGTTCCAGCGCTCCTGAATTTCGTCATTATAGTTGAGGTACAATTTGTCATCGACAATCTTCCAGTTCATCGGATTGCCGCGCGCGGTGTAGTTCTGCGACACCGCCCAGGCGCAATAGCCGCCATATTGCGGCGCATAGGCCTGCGGATCGGCGGTGAACGCGGCGAGATTGTCCGCAGAGACAAACAGCCATCTGGCGCCATTATACTCTGTGGAAAACTCCTTGCTGCCTTTGGCGGGCGCGCCATCGGTGAAATAGGCGACGGGATCGTAGCCGTCGACGGCGAGCGACGAGAAGCGGGCCGTATAGACCGGGTCCTTGGCCAGCGCCGCGCCGGTGAAGATGACGGAAACGGCGAAGATGAAGGCGGCGACGACTGGGCGGGCGAGAGAATGGCGGGACATGGAAAAACTCCTGTAATTCCGGCGTCTTCTGACTATCCGAGCGCCGCCGGGGCGGCAACACACAAGAATTCACGCTCCTGCGATCCGAGCGCCTGTTCTCAGCGGAGGCTCATGGTACCATGGCCGCGATTCTCCCGGGCGCCCGCTCGGCGCCCGAGCGCCACCCCTGGCGCTGTAGACGACAAGGAAGACGCATAATGACGAAGCTGATGAAACACGCCGCCAGGACATTCTGCGCGCTGGGCCTGTCAGTTGCGGTTTCACTCTCCGCCCTCAGCGCCGCGCCGGCGGAAGATCTCGAAACCCTGTTCGAGGAGTACTGGGCCAATGAAATGGCGGAGCATCCGTTCTCGGCGACGTCATCGGGCATCAACGACTATAATGACCAGGTCGCCAGCGTCACGCCGGAAGATTACGCGCGCCGCACCGAACAGGCCCGCGCCTTTCTCGATCGCCTCAATGAGATCGACACAAGCGAAGTTGACGACAATGACAGGCTGAGCGCCGAACTGCTCGGCTTTATCCTCAAGCACGATCTGGCGCTGGCGCCGTTCAAGAGCTGGCGGACGCCGTTTCTGGCGGATACGGGCTTTCACACCAATTTCAATTATGTGGTCGGCGCCACCAGTTTCCGAACCGAGAAGGATTATGAGGATTACATTGCGCGGCTGAATGCGCTTCCGGTTTTCCTCGATCAGAACATCGAGAATATGCGCCAGGGCATTGCCGACGGCTTCACCCAGCCGAAGGAGATCCTGCCCTATATATTGCCGTCGTTCGAGGCGCAGATCAAAGACAACGCGGCGGCGCATCCTTATTATGCGCCCTTCGCGACCATGCCGGACACTATCTCTGCGCGGCGTCAGGCGGCGCTGCGCCAGCAGGGACGGGCGGCGCTTGAAAATGAAGTGATCCCGGCGTTCGAGCGGCTGCTTGTCTTTATGAACGAGGAATATTTGCCGGCGGCGCGCGAAACGCTGAGCGCCTATTCGCTGCCGGACGGCAAGGCCTATTACACGGCGCTGGTGCGTTATTACACGACGCTCGACACGGTGACGCCGGAGAGCATTCATGCGCTCGGCCTCAAAGAAGTCGCCCGCATCCGCAAGGAAATGACCGGCGTCATCGCCGAGACCGGGTTCAAGGGCGACTTCAAGCAGTTCCTCGAGTTCCTGCGCACCGACAAGCAGTTCTATCCGAAAACGCCGGAAGCGCTGCTCGAGCGCGCGGCGTGGATTTCAAAGGACATCGACGGAAGGCTGCCGGCCTATTTCGGCAAGCTGCCGCGCCAGCCCTATTCAGTCGAACCGGTGCCGGCGGAAATCGCACCGAACTACACGACCGGGCGCTATGTCGGCGCGCCGGCGGAAGCGCAGCGCGGCGGTCAGTACTGGGTCAACACTTATGCGCTCGACAAGCGGCCGTTTTATGAAATGACCGCGCTCACCCTGCACGAGGCCGTGCCCGGTCATCATCTGCAGGCCGCGCTTTCTCTCGAAGTTGAAGACGCGCCGGAATTCCGCAAGGATTTTTATCCGCATGCGTTCGGCGAGGGCTGGGGGCTTTACGCGGAAAAGCTCGGCGTTGAAATGGGCGTCTACAAAACGCCCTATGACGATTTCGGCCGGCTCTCCATGGAGATGTGGCGCGCCTGCCGCCTTGTCATCGACACCGGCATTCATGCGAAAGGGTGGACGCGCGAGCAGGCGATGGACTATCTCGCCGGCAACACCGCGCTGTCGCTGCACAATGTGCAGACGGAGGTCGATCGCTATATCGCCTGGCCGGGACAGGCGCTCGCATACAAGATGGGTGAACTGACCTTGTGGGAGCTGCGCGAAAAAGCCGAACGCGAGCTCGGCGCCGATTTCGACATTCGCGAATTCCACGACGCAGTGCTGACCGGCGGCGGCCTGCCGCTCGATATCTTGCGGCGGCGCATTGACGATTACATCGCCGACGTAAAGGCGCGCGACTGAATGAGCGCCGCGTTTGAGGTTCCCGTCATCGAGACGGAGCGGTTGCGGTTGCGCGGGCGAACGGTTGAGGATTTCGCCTTTATCCGCGACATGTGGGCGGACCCGGTCACGACAAAATTTATTGGCGGCGCGCCCCTGTCGGAAGAAGCAAGCTGGACCAAGTTCCTGCGGATGATGGGCCACTGGCCGGCGCTCGGGTTTGGCTACTGGCTGGTGGAAGACAAAGCGAGCGGGACGACCCTTGGCGAAGCCGGGTTCGGCGAGTTCAAGCGCGGCGTTGAACCCTCCATCAAGGGCATGCCGGAAATGGGCTGGGCCCTGGCGCCATTCGCCCATGGCAAGGGATATGCGGGCGAGGCGGTGCGCGCCGCGCTTGCCTGGGGCGATGACCATTTCAGCGGCGATCGCGTGTGCTGCATCATCAGCCCCGGAAATGCGCCGTCGATCCGGCTGGCGGAAAAGGTTGGGTTCGTGAAGGTCGCGCCCGGAAACTATAATGGCGAGGCGACGTTGATCTTTGAACGCAAGCGACCCCGCGGCGGCGCGTAATTACTGTTGCGTGAACGCGGTTTTGAATTGCTCGCGCAGGATTTGCTTTTGCACCTTGCCCATGGCGTTGCGCGGCAAGGCGTCGAGCCAGAAAAACTTGCGCGGGCGCTTGAATTTGGCGAGCGCGGCGAGCGCGGCCAGAAGTTTTTCATCGTCCGGCGGCGCGCCATCGGCGACCAGCACTGCGATGACGCCTTCGCCCATATCGGCGTGCGGCGCGCCGATGACGGCGCTTTCCGCAACGCCCGGCGCGGCGTCGAGGATCTGTTCGATCTCGACCGGATAAATGTTGAAACCGCCGGCGATAATCAGATCCTTGTCGCGGCCCGCAAGCGAAAGCCTTCCCGTTTTGTCCATCACGCCGACATCGCCGGTTTTGAACCATCCGTCAGCGGTGAAGGCTTGCGACGTCTGGTCCGGCTTGTTCCAGTAACCGGCGCAAATGTTCGGACCCTTCACTTCCACTTCGCCGGGTGCGCCGCCGTTGATGCGTATCGAGACGCCGGGCAGCGCGAAACCGACCGTGCCGGCGATGCGTTCGCCGTCAAGCGGGTTCGACGCGATCATCCCGGCCTCCGACATGCCGTAGCGTTCCAGGATCGCATGGCCGGTGCGCGATTTGAACGCGTTGAATGTTTCAACAGTCAGCGGCGCCGAGCCGGAAATGAACAGCCGCATGCGCGCGCAATCGGCGGAACCGAAATCAGACTCGCCAAGCAGGCGCGAATAAAAAGTCGGCACGCCCATCATCACTGTGGCGCGTTTCATGCCGCGGCGCACATCGCCAATATCGAATTTCGGCAGAAACAAAATCTCGCACGCCGACAGCATCGCCGTATGCAGCGCCACGAAAAGCCCGTGAATGTGAAAGATTGGCAGTGCGTGGAGCAACACATCTGCGCCGGTGAAGCCCCAAAGCGCATTCAGTGTTTTTGCGTTGGACGAAAGGTTTCCATGGGTCAGCATGGCGCCTTTGGAGCGCCCCGTCGTGCCAGACGTATAAAGAATGACGGCGAGGTCGTTTGCTTCGCGCGGTTCGACGATGTCATGAGCGGCGGCGCGGTTCGCCGCGTCCATAAGGGCGCCATCGCCATCGGGCCCGAGCGTCAGCAAGGTCTTGACGCCGGATTTGTCTGCGACGGGCGTCAGCGCCTTTTCCTTCTCGGGATCGCAGACAAAGATTGTTGGCCCGGAATCGTTCAGGAAGTATTCGATTTCCGTTTCCGTGTATGCAGTGTTGAGCGGCGCATAGACGAGCCCCGCGCGCATGGCGCCCAAATACAGCGCCACATTCTCCGGCGACTTTTCCACCTGCACGGCGATGCGGTCGCCGGGCTTCGCGCCAAGCGCCAACAGCGCGTCCGCCATTCTGGCGGACAGCTCGTTTATTTCGCCGTAGCTGTACGACCGTCCGCTGGGCAGCGCCAGGAAGGGGCGTTCAAGCGCTGGCGAAAAAGCGAGTTGAAGCGTCGCGAAGAAATTCTCATTTGTCATGATGCAGTACTTAAGTGTTCTGAGGACTCAAGGCGAGAGGGCCCTGTCCGGAAGGGTGAAAGTTTCAGGATCCAATTCGTGCGCCGCCTCATACTGGCTGAGGAATACGCGGCCCGTGAGATGATCGAGAAAATGCGTGCGCTTGAGCCGGTCCATGACAGGGCCTTTGACCTCAGAAAGATGAAAGACAACACCCGCATCTTTGAGACGGTCATTGATCGCCTCAAGACTTTCAAGTGCGCTCGTGTCTATCTCGTTCACAGCCGAACACATCAACACGACATGTTTCACGTCGAGATCGTCAGCCGCGATGCTCAGTAGTCTGTCTTCGAGAACCCTCGCATTGGCGAAGAAGAGATTTCCATCAATTCGGAGCGAGACAACAGACGGGCTGGTGACGACCTTATGGCGTTCGATGTTGCGAAAATGCTCTGTGCCCGGCGCCTGGCCCACGATGGCGCTGTGCGGTCGAGACGCGCGATAGAGCAGCAGGAGTATAGATATGGCGACGCCCGCGACGACGCCGGTTTCAACGCCAAAGCAAAAAACACCGCCAATAGTGATAGCCATCGCTGTAAAGTCGCTTTTCGAATAAGCCCAGGTTTCGCGGATGGCGCGAACGTTTACGAGCGACAGCACGGCGACAATGATCGTCGCGGCGAGCGTTGCCTGCGGAAGGTAAAATATGAGCGGTGTCAAAAAAAACGCTGCGAGCGCGATGCCGAGCGCCGTGAAGGCGCTGGCGGCGGGGGTTCTCGCGCCGGAATCGAAGTTGACCACGGAGCGAGCGAACCCGCCAGTCACAGGAAAGCCGCCGCTTACTCCGGCAGCCAGATTACAAGCGCCCAATCCAATGAGCTCCTGGTCAAGATCAATACGTTCGCGCCGTTTGGCGGCGAGCGTCTGGGCCACAGACACCGATTCCACATAGCCGATGACGGCGATGAGAAACGCCGCCCCCGCAAGGTCGCTCCACAGCGTAGGATTGAATTGTGGAATGGTGAGAGGGGGCAACCCGCGCGGAATATCACCGACGATGGCGACGCCTTTGGCGTCGAGACTTAGCCCCGCCACTATGGCAGTCGCGCCGATCACGGCGATCAATGGGCCGGCCTTGGCGATAGAGGCGGCAAGTCGCGCCTTGATGCCCGCTGCATGAAGGAGCGTCTGCAGATATAATCGTGTCAGAACAAGAAAGAGGATTGATGCTGCGCCAACGGTGAGCGTGATGGGGTTCGTTTGCGAGATCTGGCTGGCGAGACTTTGGAGAATGGCGAGAAGGTTTTCGCCATCGGCGGAAACGCCGAGAATATGTTTCGCCTGGTTTGTGGCGATAAGGATGCCCGAGGCGGTGATGAACCCAGCGATGATCGGGTGGCTCAGAAAATTGGCGAGAAAGCCGAGACGCGCCAGGCCCAGCACCAGCAAGATAAGTCCCGTGATCACTGCGAGCGCGGCCGCGGCGGCGATGTAATCGGCTCCGCCCGTCTCCACGATGCGTCCGACAGCCGATGCAGTCATCAAAGAGACGACTGCGACCGGGCCGACGGCGAGCGTATTGCTCGTTCCAAAGACGGCGTAGGCGATGAGCGGCGCGATGGAGGCGTAAAGCCCCATCTGCGGCGGCAAACCGGCGATCATCGCATAGGCGAGCGATTGCGGGACCAGCATGATCGTGACGATCACCGCGGCAAGGGCGTCGTCCGCAAAGAGCGACGTCGAATAGGCGCGCGACCAGTGCAAAATCGGAAAATAGCGATGAAACATGGTCGCGCGCCGGGTCAGAACTGATTAAGCGGAAGTTTCAGATAGGAAACGCCGTTGTCTTCTTTTGGCGGCATATCGCCAGCGCGCATGTTAATCTGCACCGACGGCAGGATCAGACGCGGCATGGAAAGCGTCTTGTCGCGCGCTTCGCGCATCTTGACGAAGTCGTCTTCGCTGATCCCGTTGCGGACATGGATATTCTTTTCCCGTTCCTCTGCGACCGTCGTTTCCCAGAAATATTCGTTGCGCCCCGGCGCTTTGTAGTCGTGACACATAAACAGCCGGGTTTCGCCTGGCAGGGCGAAAATCTTCTGGATAGAGCGATAGAGCGTGCGCGCATCGCCGCCGGGAAAATCGCAACGCGCCGTCCCGTAGTCAGGCATGAACAGCGTGTCGCCGACAAACGCAGCGTCGCCGAGAATAATGGTCGTGCAAGCTGGCGTATGTCCCGGCGTATGGATCACTTTGGCGTTGATGGCGCCGACGCTGAATGTCTCGCCGTCAGCGAACAGCTTGTCGAACTGGCTGCCGTCGCGTTTGAACGAGGATTCAGCGTTAAAAACCTTTGCGAAGGCTTCCTGCACGACGTTTATCTTGTCGCCGATTGCAGTCTTGCCGCCGAGGTTTTCCTTGAGGTAAGGCGCGGCGGTGAGGTGATCAGCGTGTACATGGGTTTCGAGAATCCAGTCGACGATGAGATCGTTCCGCTTGATATAAGCGATCACCTCATCGGCGGATGTCGTTTTGGTCGCGCCCGACGCCGGATCGTAATTCAGCACCGAGTCGATGATCGCCGTTTTTTTCGACGCCGGGTCATGAGCGACATGACTCGCCGTGAAAGTGTCTTCATCGAAGAATGTTTGCACATGCAGGTTCATCGTTTCCTCGCCCGTGGTCTGGATGTTGGTTTCGGACCGAATGCATTGCAAAGCGCGTCAATCAGACTCGACAGCCTGTCGTCAGCGAGTGCGTAATAGACATGCTTTGCCTCACGCCGCGCTGTCACCAGCCCCGCATTGCGCAATCGCGCAAGATCGCGCGAAAGATGCGGCTGCAGCGCGCCGATCTCCGCTTCAAGGTCGCCCACATTCATTTCGCCATCCATCAGCGCGCAGGCGATGAGGAGCCGGTTGGGATGCGACAAATCTTTGAGCAGGGCGGCCACGCCATTGGCGCGGGCTTTCAACTCCTTGATTTTGAGCGGTTTGTTCATTTTTGCGGTCCGTTCTTGTCAATTAACATAATTGATATATATCTGAATACAAGAGGCGCTGGCGGAATTGCGCTGCAGCGATACGGAGCTGAGAAATGGAGAATTTCACGCCTTTATCCGCCGCAATCGGCGGCGCTTTGATCGGAGTGTCGGCGGTGCTGTTCATGGCCTTGAACGGCCGCGTCGCCGGCATCAGCGGCATCGTCGCCGGGATATTGACGCCGGCCAAAGGCGACTGGCTGTGGCGCGGCGCGTTCATTTCAGGGTTGTTCGTCGCCCCGCTTCTGGTCTGGGCGGTCGCCGGACGACCCGAGGTTACATTCACGCATCCATTGTGGCTGACGATTACCGGCGGCGCGCTTGTCGGTTTCGGGGCGCGGCTCGGCGGCGGCTGCACGTCCGGTCATGGCGTTTGCGGCATGGCGCGGCTGTCAAAGCGGTCAATCGCCGCGACGCTCTCCTTTATGACGACGGCGATTGTTACGGTCTTCATCGTCAATCATGTATTGGGGCTTTGACATGGGCTGGCGCATTTTTTCATCGTTCTTTGTTGGCCTGGTTTTCGGTCTCGGACTCGTCATTTCGCAGTTGGTCAATCCCGAAAAGATCATCGGCTTTCTGGACATCGCCGGCGATTGGGATCCGAGCCTGCTTGTGGTCATGGCGGCGGCGCGGGCGACGACGTTCATTGGGTACAGTCTGGTGCTGGCGCGTGAGAGGCCGGTTTTTGAGCCGTCGTTTCAGCTTCCGGCAAAAACCGTTATCGATAAACCGCTATTGATTGGCGCCGGGATATTCGGCGCTGGCTGGGGCCTTGCCGGGCTCTGTCCGGGACCGGGAATTGCTGCGCTAAGCGTTGGCGGATGGGCGCCGGTTGCGTTTGTCGCCGCGATGCTGGCGGGCATGCAGGCCCGGCGGCTGGTCAAGGTCTAGCACGGCGGAAATCCGCGCGCTAAGAAACCCCACGTCAAAGGGTTGTGGAATGTTCGACGAAAAAAAAGCCGGCGCGGAACGGCGCTCCAATTTTGACCGCCAGCTCGGCGCCTCGATCGAGGCGGCGGCGGACTGGCTGGCCGCGCGCCAAAAGCCAGAGGGTTACTGGGTCGGCCGGCTCGAATCCAACGCCTGCATGGAAGCGCAATGGATTCTCGCCCTGTGGTTCATGGGGCTTGAGGATCATCATTTGCGTCCGCGCCTTGCGCAGAGCTTGCGCGAGACCCAGCGCGACGACGGCGCCTGGCAGATTTATTACGGCGCGCCCGCCGGCGACATCAACACCACGGTCGAAGCCTATGCGGCGCTGCGCTCCATGGGGGACAAACCCGGAGCGCCGCATATGGTCAAGGCGCGCGAGTGGATCATGTCGAAAGGCGGGCTTAAAAATATTCGCGTTTTTACACGCTACTGGCTGGCGCTGATCGGCGAGTGGCCGTGGGAGAAAACGCCGAACCTGCCGCCCGAAGTCATCTTCTTTCCGAACTGGTTCGTGTTTTCGATTTACAATTTCGCGCAATGGGCGCGCGCCACCTTGATGCCGATTGCGGTTCTCTCCGCGCGGCGCCCGTCGCAGCCGCTGCCCGGCTCGCGCCGCCTTGATGAGCTGTTCCCGGAAGGGCGCGACAAATACGATTATTCCTATCCGAAAAAGCCCGGCGCGGGGTTCGCCGATGCGTTCTTTCTGACGGTCGATAAAATCCTGCACGCGCTGCAAGGGTTCGGCGATACGGCGCGCATTGGGTTGCTGCGCACCGGCGCCGTGTCGCGCGCGGTGGAATGGATCGTCAAGCATCAGGATGCGGACGGTGTCTGGGGCGGCATCCAGCCGCCATGGATTTATTCGCTGATGGCGCTTTATAATGAAGGCTATGCGCACGATCATTCGGTCCTCGCCAAGGGTCTTGCCGCGCTGGACGATCCGCGCTGGCGCGTCGATGTCGGTGACGCCACATGGATTCAGGCCTCGACCAGTCCGGTCTGGGATACCGAACTGACGCTGCTGGCTTTTGAAGATTGCGGGTTGAACGAACGCCATTCGGAAGAAGTCGAAAAAGCGATCGACTGGCTGCTGGCGCAGCAGGTCTTGCGGCCCGGCGACTGGAAAGTGAAATGCCCGAAGCTGGAGCCCGGCGGCTGGGCGTTTGAATACAAGAACTACTTTTATCCGGATACGGACGATACCGCCGTGGCGCTGATCGCGCTGGCGCCGTTTCGTTCCGATCCGAAGTGGAAGGCCAAGGGAATCGAAACCGCCATCGAAAAAGGCCTCAACTGGCTGATCGGCATGCAGTCGAAAGGCGGCGGCTGGGGCGCCTTCGACAAGGACAACGACAAGAAGATCCTGACCAAGATTCCATTCTGCGATTTCGGCGAGGCGCTCGATCCGCCGTCGGTGGATGTGACCGCGCACATTATCGAAGCCTTCGGCAAGCTCGGCATCGGCAAGGACCATCCGTCCATGGTCCGCGCGCTCGATTACATCAAACGCGAACAGGAAGCCGACGGCGCCTGGTTCGGCCGCTGGGGCGTCAATTACATTTACGGAACCGGCGCGGTGTTGCCGGCGCTCGAGGCCATCGGCGAGGATATGAGCCAGCCTTACATTCGCAAGGCGTCGGACTGGCTGATCCTGCATCAGAACGATGATGGCGGCTGGGGCGAGTCTTGCGCGTCCTACATGGACGCCGGGATGATGGGGCGCGGCAAATCAACAGCGTCGCAAACGGCGTGGGCGCTGATGGGCCTCGCCGCCGTCGCGCGTCCTGAAGACGAGCGCGCGATTGCGGATGGGGTGCAGTTCCTGATCGAGCGCCAGAAAGACGGCGCCTGGGAAGAACCGGAATATACCGGCACAGGCTTTCCCGGTTACGGCGTCGGCGCGACCATCAAATTGAATGACCCGTTGTTGCAGGAGCGGTTGAAGCAGGGCCCTGAACTCTCCCGCGCATTTATGATCAACTATAATCTCTACCGCCACTATTTCCCGCTGATGGCGATGGGACGTGTACGCAAGATGATGGCTGATCAGGTTTCGCTTTGAACGAAGAACTCGCTAAAGGCTTCCCAGAATTGTACAGGAGCAGACACTGTCAAGTGGTTTGTCGAGGGAATTTCGACAAGATTGACAGAGGTATTGGTCATTGAGCCGGCCAACGCGTCTGTAAACCGTCGCGGAATGACGGCGTCGTTTTCCGCGGTCACGATAAGCGTTGGCGATCTGATATTGTGTGCGCGACCTGCGGAATTATAACGGTCGAGAAGCAATAACGACACCGGCACAACCGGGAACTTGCTGTGCGCGACATTTACAATGCTGTCATAGGGCGTGATCAGTGCTAGCCGATCAACCTCGCGGTTTGCAGCGACGTATGTGGCGACGCCGCTGCCTAGGCTTCGTCCCACGACGGAGATGTTTTCATAATCTGCAGCAATCAAATCGTAGAGTGATAGGGCGTCCACATAAAACGCTGTCTCGCTGGGGCTTCCGGTGCTGCCGCTGAAGCCGCGATAATTCATGAAGTAAAAATCGTAGCCGGGCATGAACTCGCGGAAGGGCAGGATGTTGCGCGACACCTCTTCCGCGTTGCCGCCGAAGTAAAGGATTGCGCGCTCTTGGTCTGTTGACATTTTCCAGACCTTAATGCGCGCATTATCATTGTTGAGATAGATTATCTCTGCGCTATTGATGCTTGCTTCCTGCGTCGGGAAATACAGCAAGCTTCTCTGCATGACAAACAAACCGCCGCACGCAGCTATGTAAATGAGCGCTATGGCCAATGTGCAAAAAATGACTGGCTTTTTCATGACGTGCATACAAATCCAATACTGGCGGAACTCATTTGCACCCGCCCTCCATCGCGGCAATCCACTCCCTCACCAGCGCCACGCCTTCTTTATGCGTCACGGCGCGGCCGAGCTCCGGCATCATCGCGCCGGGGTCGGTGGTTTCCATACGAAACACTGTGATCGACAAATCCGGGCGGCCGGCAACAATGTCATAGGGGCGCCCGCCGGTGCCGCGCCCCGCCGCGACCGGCGTTTTGCAATTGCCGAGCGCCGGGCCGGAAGCGTCCGGTTCGAGATTGAGACCGGACGTGTCGGCGGGTCCGTTCGGATTGTGGCAATGGCTGCAATTCACATCGAGATAGGCGCGCGCGCGGGCGGCGAGGGGCTCGCTTTTATCGGTCCACGCCGCATTGCGCGGCGCCGGTTGCGCGATATCGCCCGCGAGCAATCCTTTGGCCAGCCAGTGATCGAGCTGGTTGAAACCGTCCGCGAAGCTTGACGGTTTGTTGAGATGGCGCGCCTTTAATCCGATCGGCTGGATTTCTTTTGTCGTTGCATTGGTTGCATGACATCCGGCGCATTGATTGGCGTTTGGCACGAGATAGGAAAACGGCTCCATCTCGCCATCGTCGCGGTGCAGGGTTAAGGGGATCACCGAGCCGGTGCGTTTCAGCACCGCGTCGGTCTGTTCCTCGTTCCAGACATAGGGCAGGGCGTCCCAGCCCGTCTCGCGCCGGACCAGAATGCGTGTTTCAATCAGCCGCAAATGATCGAGCGCCATCACGCCCTTGTCGATCAACCGTTCGCGACCAATGGAGACGTCGCCAGTCCACTCATTCGTCGGCGTCGGATAGTAAAACGTCTTGGTGACGACCGTGCCGACGGGAAAATTAAATGCGGCGTTGTCATTATATGCCGCGGCTTCGCCATCGGGCGTCCACACCGTTCGCAGCTTTAGCGCGTAATCTGAAAACAGCGGCGTCGCGAGATCGTAAGGCGTGACGTTCTCACCAAGATGCAACGCGCCGTTTTTTGCGGCGATCATCCCCCAGTCGCTTAGATGTTCAGGGTTTTGTTCCGCATGAAATGTCGGCGCCGTTTCCTGGGCGCAGGCGGCGAGGAGGAAGGCGATGAATGTGAGCGCAAACTTTCGTATGTCATCCCGTGCCCTGCGCGAGAATGCGCGCAGATTATGATATGATCGCATTCGCGATCGGCGCGTCACAAAGTAATGCGCCGCTGACACGGGACCCGGACATCTACGCAGGTAATGCACTCGGAAACCTCAAGATATGGGTCCTCGATCGGCGCAGCAGCGTTTCACGCTGCAGCGCGTCCGGGATGACAAACGTTAATCTGCAAACATCGACTACTCCGCCAGCGGTCCGGTCAGCACCACAGCGGGGAGTTTTTCAAACGCGCAGTCATGGGTTCCGTCGCTGACAATGCGCGGCGATTTGTTGTCGTTGGGGCCGTCGACATTCAGCACTTTCGCCTCGCCATTCTGCACGCACAAAACATCGCCGGGACCGGAGAGCGCCGGATCGACATACCCGTCCCACAGCACATCGGGAATGCGCCCCATGGGACCGGCGACGGCGATCTTCAGCGCCTGCAGGTCAAGCCCGTCGGGATTGTCGCCGCCGCCTTCGAAACGGTTGCCGTAAACATAGATGCCGTTCGGGTAGGGATCGAAATCGTCCTGCATGCCGTCGGTCGAAATGCCGGAGGAAAAAATGCTGGCGAGAATTACGTTCGCTGTCTTGTTGTTGCGAATGTCATTGTCGAAAATTTCAACGTCGTCATTGGAATTGACGACCACGCCGGACCCGGCCGGCACGGAGGCCACCGGCGTTCCGGCAAGGCCGAAATTCTTTGTGTTGTTCTCATAGATTTCATTGTTGTAGACCCGCGTGCGCGCGCCGGGCTGTGTCAGGTTCGGCATGTTGAACACGAGGATGCCGCCAGTGTTGTTGGTCGCGACATTGCCGTAGACATCGGCGCCGGTGGTGTTTTCAATCTCGATCCCGGCGACATTGTATTCGGCGCGATTGTTGCGGATGACGACGTTCTGCGACTGGCCGATATAAAGCCCGGCGTCGGAGGCGCCGATGGCGACGCTTTCTTCCATCAGCAGGTTCTTCACCTGCACCGGATAAATGCCATAGGCGCCGTTTTCGGTTTTCGGCGCTCCGGTCCACTCGGTGCGCACCCGGCGGATGATGATGTTTTCGCCTTCGGAAATCTTCAGCGCATCGCCCTTCGTGTCTTCGATGGCGAGGTCTTCAATGGTGAAGTCGCTGGCGGTGACGAGGAGGCCTTCGGCGCCCGCGACCTGTCCCGCAAAGGTCAGCACGGATTTATCCATGCCGGCGCCTTTAATGGTGACGCCGTCGACGGTGAGGCTGAGCGAACGGTCGAACGCGAAACGGCCTTCGGGAATTTCAATGACATCGCCGGGTTTTGCGTCGAGCAACTGCGTCATCAATGTTTCCTGATAGGACGCGTCGCCGGGCGCGGCGGTCTGTTGTTTTTCTCCGCACGCAGCGAGGAGCAATAATGCTGCACTCGCGAATACCAGTTTCTTCATTTCATTTCCCTCTCGCTGCGCGCCTGTCTTGCTGTGTGGACGCCTTGATTTTGTGCGCGGGCCCTTCCAGCATCCGATGATGCCGGAATCGCGGCGGGAGTTAAAGGGAACATTGCATGTCATTGTCGCGGCGAAATCTGATGCAGTCCGGCGGTTTCGGCGCCCTGTTGCTGACAGCGGCCGGCGCCTGTTCAAGGCCGGACCAAACCGCCGCCAATGACCTGGCCGAATTCGATGCGGTGGAGACGGCGGCGCGGATCAAGTCAGGCGAATTGAGCGCTGCCGAAGCGGTGGAGGCGGCGATCGATCGCGCCGACCGCATTGACAAACAACTCAACGCCATCGTGACAAAGACATACAAGAGCGCGCGGGAGTCGGCGGCGGCTGGCGGCGCTTCGGCGGGCGTGATGGAGGGCGTGATGGCGGGCGTGCCGACCTTCATCAAGGATCTTTACGACGTAACCGGCGTGCCGACCGGTTTCGGCAGCCGCGCCTTTCCGGGCTATAAAGGCGAAGAGCAATTGCCCTTTGTCACCGGCTTTTTAAAACTCGGCGTCGTCAGTCTCGGCAAATCCACAACGCCTGAATTCGGTCTCACCGCGACGACGGAATCCATCGCTACGGGCAAGACGCGCAACCCGTGGAACCTCGATCACTCGACCGGCGGTTCGTCGGGGGGCGCGGCGGCGCTGGTGGCGAGCGGCGTCGTGCCGATTGCGCATGCGACAGACGGCGGCGGATCGATCCGCATTCCGGCGTCCTGCTGCGGGACAATTGGCCTTAAAGTTTCACGCGGGCGCACGCCGCGCGGCGAACCCGCCGACATGCCGCTTTCGCTTTCGACGCATGGCGTTGAAAGCCGGACCATGCGCGACACGGCGGCGGTCTCTGCGGCGATGGCGCTGCCCGCTGCGCAGAGCGGCTTGCCGCCGCTCGATCTTGTGACGGCGCCATTGAGTCAGCGATTGCGCATCGCCGTCGTCACGCAAGGCGCGGATGGAGGCTTCACTCCCGACGCCGCCGTGATGGAAGCGACGCAGAGCGTTGCGGCGCTCTGCGCTGACCTAGGACACCATGTCGAGGAAGCGGTGTTCCCGTTTGGCGAAGGGTTCTCCGCCGATTTCAGCCTTTGCTGGGCCGCCTTCGCGCACCGGATCGTGAAAATCTGGGAGGAGAGGACGCGCCTGCCGCGCAACGGTCTTGCGTTCGAGCCGTTCACCCTCGGGCTGGTCAAAATTTTTGAAGACAATCAGGCGGACTACGAAAACGCCGTGTCGCGCCTTCAAAGCGTTCAGGCGATCATGGAAGGCTTTCATCAGGACTATGATGTGATCCTGTCGCCGGTGGTGCGCACGCCGCCGCCGCCCATCGGGTATTTCGACGCATCGCTGGATTACGAGACGCTGATCGAACGGCTGACGGATTACGTTCAGTACACGCCGGTTTACAATGTCTCCGGCGCGCCGGCGATCTCGCTGCCGCTGTCCATGTCGCCGGACGGGCTTCCCATCGGAACCATGTTCGGCGCGCCGCTTGGGCGCGAGGACTGGCTGCTTGGCCTCGGCTACGAGTTGGAGCAGGCGCGTCCCTGGGCGGGACGAAAGCCCGTGGTGTGGGGTTAGGAAACCGCCTCAACCAGTCCCTTGAAAAACGCCGCGCCATCCACGCCGCCGAGCAGCGGCGAGATCACCCGCTCGGGGTGCGGCATCATGCCGAGGACATTGCCGGCGTCGTTGATCAGGCCGGCGATGTCGCGGGCCGAGCCGTTGGGGTTATCGACATAGCGGAACGCGACGCGCCCTTCGCCCTCGAGACGGTCGAGGGTCTCTTCGTCGGCGACATAATTGCCGTCATGGTGCGCGACGGGAAAGGTGACGTAGCTTCCTTTCTCGAAACCGCTGGTGAAGATCGACTGGTTGTTATCGACCCGCAGGGAAACGTCGCGGCAGACGAAATCGAGGCCGGCGTTGCGCATGAGAACGCCGGGCAACAGGCCGGTTTCACACAGAACCTGAAAACCGTTGCAGACGCCGATCACCGGCGCGCCGGACTTCGCCTTGTCGATCACCGCGCGCATGATCGGCGATTTCGCCGCCATGGCCCCGGCGCGCAGATAATCGCCAAACGAAAACCCGCCGGGAAGCGCAATCAGATCGACATCGGGAATGTCCGTGTCGCCATGCCAGACCATGGCCGGTTTTTTGCCGGTGGCTTTTTCAAGGGCGACGGCGATGTCCCGATCGCAATTGGAGGCCGGAAAGACGATTACTGCAGTTTTCATTTTTGAGTTACCGCTGGTGTGCCGCCGCTTTTTTTAATTTGTCCGTATTCGCGGACGGGGGCGATGTCCCGGTCACAGTTAGAAGCGGGAAGAACAATAACTGCGGTTTTCATCTCTACGCCAGAATCTCGATTGAATAGTTTTCCATGACCGGATTGGCGAGGAGCTTCTTGCACATTTCCTCGGCGACGGCGCGGGCTGATGCTTCGTCGCTCTGGGCAAGTTTCATCTCGATCACCTTGCCCTGACGCACGCCTTCAGCGCCCTCAAACCCCAGCCCGGCAAGCGCGCTTTCAATGGCGGCGCCCTGCGGATCGAGCACGCCGTTCTTCAAGGTGATGGTGATTTTCGCTTTCATCGGCCCGTCCCGTCTCTCGCTTGCGGTCATTGACCGGGCTGATACACCGCGCCGCTGCCGGGCGCAATGCGAGACGAGGAGGGAGCGCCGTTAGTGAATAAGACTGCCGCTGCCGGTGGCGTCAAAGTCGTCAAGCACGCGATAGGCGGCGGCGGCGCGCTGCGCGGTGAATTGCGCGGCGCTGATGCGGTCGGCTTTCGCCTGCAACTCTGCCGATTCAAACGCGCGAAGACCGGCCTGGGCCCGGATAATCTGGGTGTGGGCGAGCTGTGCGATGCTGCGCTCTTCGGCGGTGGCCGGCGCCGGATAGAGCGCATTCGCCCGGATCACTTCCAGTTTTTTGATGTCTTCGCGCTGCCGGTCCGCGGCTGGCTTCTTCGCCTGCTGCGCGCTCTCGGCCTCAGGCGGCGGAACCGCATTCTTGTTCGACCGGCCGGCGGTTACTTTTGCAAGCGTGCCGGCCAGTTCGCGCGCCCGCGAGTCAGCATTGTTTTGACTGTCGTCGCGCGGGGTTGATTCCGGCTGCGGCTTTTCTTGCCTGAGGGCGGGCGTTTCTTCCTGGCTCAGCGATCCGCTGGTTTTGCGGTCAGGCGATGCCGATCGCAGCGGAGAGATCGCTGCGGCGCCGGCGCGGCCGGCAACATAAGATGTAACCGCGAGTGCCATAACAGCTTAGGATTATCAGAACACAGCTTGCTGGTCCGTTGCATTTGCAAGCTGCATTTTATCGACTGCCGAAAGGCAGCGTTCACCATGGGGGCGGCGAAGCGCTTATTTTTCGTTGTCGCTGACCAGCACCGGCCCGGTCTGGCCTGAGCTTTCGGTTTCGCGCAGCACGCCGAGACGGCGGGCGACTTCACGGTAGGCGTCCGTAACATCGCCGAGATCTTTGCGGAACCGGTCCTTATCCATGATGTGTCCGGTTTCCATATCCCACAACCGGCAAGAATCCGGGCTGATCTCGTCGGCGACGATCAGGCGCATCATGTCGCCTTCATACTGGCGGCCGAATTCGATCTTGAAGTCGATGAGCTTGATGCCGACGCCGGCGAACAGGCCCGACAGGTAATCGTTCACGCGCAGCGCCAGCGCCATCATGTCGTCGATTTCCTGGGGGTTCGCCCAGTTGAACGCGGTGATGTGTTCTTCCGACACCAGCGGATCGCCAAGCTCGTCATTCTTGAAGTAGAATTCGATAATCGACCGGGGCAGGGCGACGCCGTCCTCGATCCCCAGGCGCTTGGCGATGGACCCGGCGGCGTAGTTGCGGACGACGACTTCGAGCGGCACGATCTCCACATGCCGGACCAGCTGCTCGCGCATATTGAGGCGCTTGATGAAATGGGTCGGCACGCCGATGCGCTCCAGGCCCATCATCACGAATTCGGAAATGCGGTTGTTGAGGACGCCCTTGCCTTCCAGGACGGCCTTTTTCTGATTGTTGAACGCGGTCGCGTCATCCTTGAAATACTGGATAATGGTGCCCGGCTCCGGACCTTCGAACAGGATTTTCGCCTTGCCTTCGTAAATCTGCTTGCGGCGGGCCATTATGTTCAATCCTTTCAATGCTTTATGCATTGGTCGCGAAGCGCCGCGCGGGCTGTTCGGGGCGGGCCGCGCCGACTCGAGCGGCGGCGGTTCCCGTCTCGCTAGCACGGCTGGCGCTGTGGGAGAAGCGGGGGGTTTACGCCCCAAGGGCAGCGAAAGAAAGCCCTTTTGGCGAGGTTTTGGACGGCTTATGTGAACGCTGCGTTGCGCCGGCCGCCAAGCGCCATTAAGTAGCCGGTCAAAGGCCCGTTTTTACTGACAGTTTGGAGAGCGCCCATGACGACTTTCGATGACCGCGAAGACAAATTCGAGAAGAAATTCGCCCATGATGCGGAGCTCCGGTTCAAGGCCGAGGCCCGCCGCAACAAGCTTTTGGGGCTCTGGGCCGCTGAGCTGCTGGGCAAGACCGGCGACGACGCCCAGGCTTACGCCAAAGACGTCATCAAGGCGGATTTCGAAGAAGCCGGCGATGAAGACGTTTTCCGCAAGATCCGCAAGGATTTTGACGCTGCCGCCGTCGATCAGTCCGATCACCAGATCCGCCGCACCATGGAAGAGTTGATGAGCGAGGCGATTCGCCAGATTCAAAACGGCGTGTAAGCCGATAATCTCTCCAGGCTGACAGGGGGCGAACTGCGATGTTGGATGGTGCGGGCTTCGCCTTGTTTCTGACCGGTGCGTTGCTGCTCAATCTCACGCCGGGGCCCGACATGGCGTTCACGCTTGCCTCGACAGCGCGCGGCGGCGCCCGCAACGGGGTTGCAGCGGCGCTGGGCGTCGGCGCGGGCTCGCTGGTGTGGGCGGCGGCGACGGCCTCCGGTTTGGCCGCGATGCTCGCCGCTTATGAGCATGCGCTGACTTTCATTCGCATCATTGGCGGGTTTTATCTTCTTTATCTCGCGGTGAAGACCATCACCGAAGGCGCGCCGTCTCACCAACCGGAGGGAACGCGCGGTCTTGTGAAATCCTTTCGCACCGGCGTGACGACCAACCTGTTCAATCCGAAAGTGGGACTGTTCTTTCTGGCGTTTCTGCCCGGCTTCGCCAATACCGGGGCCAACATCGGCAGCGGCGATGTCGCGTTGCAGATCTTCCTGCTCGGCGCCGTTTTCAGCATCACCGGCGCGATCGTGCTGGTCATCGTCGCCATGGCTGCAGGACTTGCGCGCGCCCGCGTCGCCGGTTCGGACCGGGTCCGGCGCGCCCTCAAGGGATTATCCGCCGCCATGTTCGGGGGACTTGGTCTCTATCTCCTGACCGCCGACGATCACTGATGCGTTGGCATTGACGCGTCGGCGCTGACCCAATGGCGAAAGCGGGGCGCTGCTGTTCGCCATAGGCGGACGGCGCGCCTTGGATTAGGGTTTTCACAAAAACCGGGAGGAACGAATGGGACGCGTAGCAGGAAAACGGGCGCTGATCACTGGCGGGGCGCAAGGGTTGGGCGCATGTTTTGCGCGCATGCTGGCGGATGAAGGCGCGAAAGTCTTTCTGACGGATGTGAATGCTGACGGCGCCGCCTCAACAGCGGCCAGGATCAACGATAAACATCCGGGCGTTGCATCTTCTATCGCCCATGACGTAACCGATCGCGAGCAATGGGTGAGCGCGCTGGCCGCCGCCTCAGAGTTCATGGGCGGCATCGATACGCTGATCAACAATGCGGGCATCGGCACGTTCGGCAGCATCGAAACCGAAACCGAAGAAGGCTGGCGCCGCACGCAATCCATCGATGTTGATTCCATTTTCACCGGCACGCAGCTCGCCATGCCGTATCTGAAGAAATCGCAACCGGCGTCCATCATCAACATTTCATCTGTCGCGGGCATGATCGCCGACGGCAATATGATCGCGTACAACACTGCAAAAGCCGCCGTCTGGATGATGAGCAAATCAATCGCGTTGCATTGCGCGCGGTCGGGCTATGACATTCGCAGCAATTCCGTGCATCCGGTGTTCACCCGCACGCCGATTATCGATCCGCTGATCGCGCTCGGCGGCGGCGGCAAGGACGGCGAGAACCGTCTTGTCCAGCAGATTCCGTGGAAGCGTCTCGCCGAGCCGGAAGATGTCGGTTATTGCATTCTTTATCTCGCGGCGGACGAGTCGCGATATGTCACTGCCTCTGAGTTCAAAATCGACGGCGGCATCACCGCGCAATAATAAGGCGCTTATCCGGCGGCGGGACTGAGCACCGTGAGCGCGCCGGGCGCGATTTGCATTTCGACCGGTTCGCTTGCCTCCACGGGATCGCCGTCAATCGTGTAACCGAAAATTTCCGCCGACGATGCAATGCCGCAGCTGTCGCATTCCTTCATGGTGATCCGTTCGGACGCCTCGGCATCGCCGCGGGCGAAATCGGAAAGCAGCGCCATGAATTCCGCGCCATTGTTCGCATCGCTCAGATAAACATATAAAAGACCTGAATCGAGCCGTTCCCGAGACGGAACGAGCGCTTCTGCGCCTGTGATCGCGTTGTTTGAAACGACAATCGTATTGGTTGCGTGTTTCAGTTTCTCATCATCGATCATAAGACGAAACCGGATGGGCTTGGCGTTCATCAACGCATGCGCGGCGGAGACAATGCCGAAACTCACATCGTCGGCGGATTCAGCCTCGCGCAGATCCTCGCGCGCCTCAGCAAGCGCGGCATAGGCGCCGAACACGATATTATTGACAAACACCCGATCCCCGACGCGGCCGACATCAACTTTTTTTCTTGGCGCCGACAGGCCGGCTTCCAGCGCTTCCGGCAGTTTCAAGGGAATGGAAAGATCGCGGCAGAAAAGATTCATCGTGCCGCAGGGCAGGGGCAGGAGCGCGCGGTCGGTGTTCAATAACATCGAGGCGATGGCCGCCTGTGTCCCGTCGCCGCCGGCGCACATGACAATTTTTGCGTCTTGCGCCGACCGGACTTTCTCAACGAGCTCATCAAACCCGCCCTGAAAGATATCGAGTTCGATATCGCCTGCTTTGTCAGCAGCGCTCCTTGCTGCGTCAATGATGACGTCGCAGCCGCGATCCAGGACAGCCCCGGATTTTTCATTGATCAGCAGCAGCGCCTTCATTGGGTCTCCGTTTTGGTCCAAATCTCATTGTGGCGGACAAAGGTTTTTTCAAAATCGGTCGCATATCCGTTCGAACTGTAACGGTGGATGCCGACCTTTAGTTCCCGGCCATCCCAACTCAATAAATTGTAAGAGGGGAGTTCGCCCCGCAATCTTGTCGAGGCGGCGGTGCCGGCGGCGGTGACGATGATCGGCCGATGTTCTGCACTGTCGTGAATTTCCGCCTGCGCTATATGGGCGTGCCCGGTGAGCAGCACATCACCGCCGGCTTCGGCAAAGGCGTTGAGCGCGCGTTCCGGCTGGTTGACCAGCGCCATGCCGGCGCGGCCGGGACCGGGCAGGACCGGATGGTGAAAAGCGACGAGTTTGAGAGTCGCCTGTGTTGCCGACCTTAGTTTTCTGGCGGCGTCATCCAGCTGCCGCGAGGACAGGCGCCCCAGCGACCAGTCCAGCGACAGCCCGGCGCGGCGCGCGGAGTTCAGCCCGACGGCCACAACGTCCTTGAACGCCAGCACCGGGGACAGATCGCCGGTCATATAGTGCTGAAAACGGCCCCATGGATCGAAGAAACGGCGCCCGAGATTATAAACGGGCGTATCGTGATTGCCGGGTACGATCAGCACCGGCGCCTCGAGCGAGTTCACATAGTCCGCCGCCTGCTGGAATTCTCTTTTTCTGCCGGCCTGGGTCAAATCGCCAGTAATGATGACGCCGTCCACCCTGGCGTCATTGATGCGCTGCGCCAGCGCCGCCGCCGCCGCCAGGTCGACGGCGCCGAAGTGAATGTCCGAGATATGGGCGATCCGGGTGCTCATCGGCACGTGATACCATAGGTCGCCGCTTGAACCGAACCGCCCTGATCAACATTGCTCAATGACGGCAAACGCCTATATTGCCGGAAATGCGCCGGAGGGTTCTCATCCGCATTGGCGCGGCTAACCTATAGGAGACCGCATGTCCGGCATTCTTATTCTTCTCGGCATTATTGTCGTTCTGGCCGTTATCGTCATCGGTATTTACAACCGCATCGTCGCGCTTTCTCAGCGCACGGAGCAGGCTTTCTCCGATGTCGACGTACAGCTCAAGCAGCGTCATGACCTCATCCCCAATCTGGTGGAAACGGTGAAGGGCTACGCCTCGCATGAAAGAGAAACGCTCGATGCGGTGATCAGCGCGCGCAATGCGGCGCAGGCGGCGAATGGCCCGGCGGCGCAGGGCGCGGCCGAAGGCGTTCTCGGCGCAGCGCTCGGCAAATTGTTTGCGCTGGCGGAGGCCTATCCGGACCTCAAAGCCAACACCAACTTCCTTGAGTTGCAGCGCGAGCTTTCCGACGTTGAAAACAAGATCGCGGCGGCGCGGCGCTTCTTCAACAACGCGGTTCAGGAATACAATACGGCGATCCAGCAGATCCCCGGCAATTTCGTCGCGCCCCTGGGCAGTTTCGGGCCGAAGGAATATTTCGAGGCGCCGGAAACCAGCCGTGCGCAGATCGAAGCGGCGCCGGAAGTGAAATTTTAAGCGCGCCATGGGCGGGCGCGGTCAACGAAGGGCATGCGCGCCATGAAGCTGTTAGGGTTGATTGGCGGCGTCAGTCCCGAGGCGACGGCGATTTATTACCGCTTGTTGAGCGAGACGGCGCGCGCGCGTCTCGGCCCGCTGCATTCAGCCAATCTCATGCTCTATGCGCTCGATTACGGGGTGATGATCGGCCATTACGACAATCGCGACTGGGATGCTTTTACAGCGGAAGTGGTGAGAGGCGCTGAGCATCTCGCGGCTGCGGGCGTGGAAGCGTTGATCATCTGTTCCAACACGACCCATGTGGCGGCGGACGCCGTGCGCGCCGCCGTGGACGTTCCGCTCATTCATATGCTCGATGTGCTTGCGGCGGAAATGAAAAGTAAAGATTCGCGCCGGCCGCTCCTGCTCGGCACGCCGGTGGTGATGAGCGGCGAACATTACCGGCGCGAACTGACGAAACGCTATGACGGCGCGCTTTTGATCCCGTCCGAGTCTGAACAGGCGGTGATCGGCCGAATCATTCTCGATGAGCTGGTGCTGGGAAACGTCCTGGATGAATCCCGGAATGAACTTCTTGAGATCGTCGCCCGTCATGATGCGGACGGCGTCATTCTCGGCTGCACGGAACTGTGTATGATCCTGGCGCAGGAGCATTTCGCCATTCCCGTCTTCGATACGACGTCGCTGCACGCTGCTGCGGCAAGCGACTTCGCGTTCGGGGAGGGATAGGCTGTGGGCGCTTTCGGCCTGCAAACGCATATCTGGAATAATAATCTGAAATCCGCCGCCTTGCTCGCAGGATTTCCGGTGTTGCTGCTCTTGCTGATGTACGGACTTTCCGTCGGCTATGTCGGACTGACGGCGCCGATAGACACTCTGGGCGAGGGGTTTGCGCTCGCTTTTGATCACATGGCGCGCATCTGGCCATTTGCCTTTCTTGGCGCGGGCGTCTGGTTCGCCATCGCGTGGTTTTCCTATCAGAAAATGATCGACGCTTCTGTCGGCGCGCGCGGCCTTTCCCGCCAGGAAGCGCCGGACCTCTATAATCTTTTGGAAAATCTCTGCGTATCGCGCGGCCTGACCATGCCGCAGCTCAACATCATCGAAACGCCGGCGCTCAACGCCTTCGCCAGCGGGCTGACGGACAAGAGCTACAAGGTGACGGTGACGCGCGGCCTGCTCGACACATTGAACAAGGACGAACTCGAAGCGGTGCTGGCGCATGAGCTGACGCATATCATGAACAAGGATGTGCGGCTGCTGATTGTGGCGGTGATTTTTGTCGGCGTGTTTTCATTCTTCGGCGAGCTTGTGTTCCGGAACATATTCCGCGCCGGCGTGCGGGTCGGCGGGCATACGCGCTCGAGAAATGGCGACAGCCGCGGCGGCGGCGCGCTGATCCTGATTGCTATTGCGATGATTGTGCTGGCCTATCTGCTGGCGGTGGTGATCAGATTTTCACTGTCGCAGAAGCGTGAATTTCTGGCTGATGCCGGCGCGGCGGAACTAACCCGAAATCCCGACGCCATGATCGCCGCGCTGAGAAAAATCTCCGGCCGGGCTCAAATTGATGCGCCCAATGACGTGCAGCAGATGATGGTGGAGAACACCCAGCCCTTTGCCGGCGTCTTCGCCACACATCCGCCCATCGAAAAGCGCATTGACGCGTTGGCGCGTTTCGCTGGCGGCGCGGCTTAACGCAGGCCCCGGATACGAACAGAGCGGAAATCCGGTCTTGCTGACCAGATGCCCGCTCCGTCTCTCCCCGTCCGGTGAGGAATGCCGTCTGTTAGTCGAACAACCGGTATTGCGCACGCAGCGAAAGCCGTGCGTCGGGCGCTTCATCGGTTGCGCCGATAGCGCCGCTGAGATTGATGCGCAGCCTGTTGTTAACGGCATAAGAGCCGCCGAACAGGAAGGAGCCAACCGTCGTCGCCGGCGATTCAGTAAAGGTGAGCTGCGTTTCCGGCGCCGCAAACAAGAGGTTGCCGACAAGGTCTTCAGCCTGCACGGGCGGCGTATCCGGATCCATGTCGTCGTCAATCAGGATCGGCGCGCGCGTGGTGATTTCAAACTCGTTTTTCGAGCGCAGGAAGAAGCTCTGATCGTATCCGAAGTTCATGGACAGGCGTTCGTTCAGCGAAAGTCCGACGCCGATGCTGGTGCGAATCGCATCGCCGGGATCGAACGAAAGCAGGCGCGAGGTAAACGGCGTCGACTGCGTGATGAACACGTTTGGCGATGTCGGCATGTTATACTGATAGCCGATATTGGCGTAGAGCGAGGCCGGATCGCTTGACAGGATGAAGGTCATGCTCGGTTCGATGGTCCAGAAACCGGAGCCGACGGCGAGTTCTGTTTCGATGCCGTTGTCGGGGTTGCGTTCAACCTCGAACGGGCCGGCGCCGGTTGGCGCTTTTACGCGAATATTGGCGATGGCGTAGGGAAGTTTGACGCCGTCATTGATCTGATAGTGCAGACCCATTTCGACGTCGCCGAGCCCTTGACCGTCAAGGTCGCGAATGGTCGTGGTCGCATCATCAATGGCGACGCCTGAAATTCTGTCATTGCGCGAAACGTATGGAACGCGCGCATCGATTTCGAGGCGGCTGGTGATGCCGTATTTCGCGGTCAGGCTCTCTGTCAGCGCGCGCCGGTCCGTGTCGGTGGCCTCGATGGCGCCGATCAGGACCGCGTCGATGATTTCAATGCCCTGGAAGAAGAAGCGGTTGTCGGAGGCGACGGTGAAATCGAGAGCCGGTTCGATAAACATCGTGCCGCGCGGCGTAAGAATGCCGCCGACATCGGAGAAGATCGCAAGATAGGGCCGTTCGTTTTCATCCTCGGGCCGGACGCCGACCTCGGTGGGCAGCGCGCCGTCGCGGCGATCATCGTCCCTGCGCTCGGGCTGGGCGGTATTGGCGGCGACCTGCGTGCGCTGGGTTGAACTGTCTGCCGGCGCCTGGGCGGCGGTCCTTGCGGGCGCCGGCGCCGAAGCAGATGCGGCTTGTGCGTTTTCGGTTTTCGTCTGTGCGGTCTGGACCGGTTTTTGTGACGGGGCCGGTTGTGCGGCCGCAATCTGAACGGACGGCGCAGCGCCCGGAACAGTAATCGTCGCGCCGGCGCGCAGCGCGTATGGCGCTTTCATATTGTTTGCGTCGGCGATCGCCCGGATGGTTGTATTGTGGTCATTCGCAATCGAGGTGAGCGTGTCGCCGCTTTTGACTTTGTACTCGCCCGGACTCGATGCGGCGGCGTAGATTTGCGGTTGCGCGCCCATGGCGACGACGGTCTGGTTGAGCGCCTGAAGCTGCTGCGCCTGCGCCTCAATCAGCGCGGCCTGTTTTGCAATCAGTTCTTCCGCCTGGTCGAGGCGAATTGTCTGCAGCGCGACGATGTCCTTAAGATAAACAAGATCCTCGGCCACGGTCGGCTTCGGCATGATCGCGGTTTTGCTGCCGGCGGGCGTATCGGTGACCGCCGGGTCTTGCTCAGCATAAGCCGTGTTGGTTAACGCGACGGCGAGAGCGGCCGCAGCGCTACAGCGGAGCAAATTCAGTTTCATGCTACTTCCCCTTGGAATCTCAGCAGTCTTTCAACAAGGCCTTCACTTCCGCGCAGACCGATTGGTATGCGGATGCAAAATCCTCGCCTTTAAGACTTTTCTTTAATGTCTGGAACGTGCCGCGCGAGCGCCCGGTCAGGGCGACCGCCTTGGCGATGTTGCCGCCTGACGCATTGATCGCCTTCATCAGCATGTAACGGTTAATGAGGTCTTTGGCTTCATCAACGTCATAGCTGCCGGAGAAAGGCAGGTCGGCGCCGCTGCAGTCGAAACGCAGATGGTCGGGCATGATTTTGCCCTTTTCCTTACGCGCATAGAGCAGGGCGCTCGACAGGACATTGCGAAGTTCGCGCACATTGCCCGGGAAAGCGTAAGCGCGCAGCCGGTCCGCTGCTTTGGGCGTAAGTTTGATCTTGCGATTACGCTCGTCCGCGTGAGTTGCGATCAGCGCTTCGGCGATTTCAATCACATCGTCGCCGCGCGCGCGCAATGGCGGCACATCAACGACAAGCACATTGATCCGGTAAAAAAGGTCGCGCCGGAATTGTCCGGCGGAAACATTTTCATGCAAATCGACATTGGTCGCGGAAATCAGTCTGAAATCCACATGACGGGGTGTTTTCCCGCCGACCTTGGTCACCATGCCGTCTTCGAGAACCCGCAACAGATGCGTCTGGATCGATAGCGGCATTTCGCCAATCTCATCCAGGAACATGACGCCGTTATCGGCGAGGGCGATGGCGCCGTCGCGTTCGCCGATGGCGCCGGTGAAAGCGCCCTTGGCGTGTCCGAACAGTTCCGCGGCGGCCAGCGTTTCCGGCATTGCGCCAGAATTGATCGGTGAAAAAGCGCCTTTGTTGCGGGCGCTTTTTGCGTGCAAATGACGGGCGACGAGTTCCTTGCCGACCCCGGTTTCGCCAGTAATCAGCACCGGCGAATCGTCGTCCGCAAACAGCTCGATCGTTTCGCGAAGCTGCGCTGCAACGTCGCTGGACCCAACAATCTCAACCAGCGGCCGCTGTTCATGCGACGCCGGCGGCGCCTCCGGGCGCAGTTGGATCAGGTTCGACTTCAACGGCTCATGCTTGCGGTCAAGATTGTTTTTCACGCGCGACGGCACATACGCCTCGTGCGCTATGGAACCGGCCGAAAATGGCGGCTCGTATCCTGCCGACCGGCTCGCGCCGTCGTATTCTTGGTCATCCATTCGCTTCCCCCAAAGCTAAGTAGGACGTCAGCAGCAATGTTGGAAAAAGTTGATGCAAAAACATCCGCCTTCCGAAGAAGGCCGATTGTATCTCCCATTGCCCGGCGTCTCTCCCAGAGCCCGGGCGCTCTCCCACACCACAGCACAACGTACTGATAAAAATACGCTAGAACAGTTGCGGCAGGAATCAACTGGATTCGCCCCCCAGTCAAAGATAATTCACAATATTGGGGATGTTTTTCCCGTCAGGGGAGAATCGCAGACCGGGTTGCAAGCAAGGGGACAGGTTCGCGGTTTTTTTTCAGTTATTCCGGCGCGCTTGCGGGCTCCAGTTCGATATACTCAACAGGCGCGCATTCCGGGTCTGAAACGGCGGCGGAAGCGAGGCGGCAGCGTTTGAACTTCGTCCACGAACGCCCAACCTTATCAAGCAATTGGCCGGATTGTTTCGACAGATGCGAGACCGGCCGGCCGGTTTGCGCGCCGGCATATGAAATCGATTGAACCGGACCCGATGAGACGGCCGGCCATGAGACCGCTGCGGCGATAAACTGGTTGCTGACCGGATCGCAGCGCGCGTCCCGGCGCAGCAGGATCTGATAATCTTCAACTCCGCCTTCTGCCAGCGGCGGCAGGTGCAATTCAAACGACGCCCGCGCGCGCGCCACCTGAAGACGGGTCTCGCCCTTTTTGCGCCAATAGGCGGTTAACGGGCAAAAGCCGGTCCGCGAGCGCAATGAATAGTCGAAGGCAAACAGAACATGCTCGCTGCTCCGGTCCACGGTCCGCCAGAACTCCGCGTATTCGCCGTCCTCCTTGATGCGAAATGCAGCAACCGCCGGCTCGACGCCATCAATGCCGACAGACCGGTTGGCGCCAAGGTCCGGCGCTTCAAGCAGACGCGCATCAGCGGCGGCTTCGAATTCGATTGTTTCGACGCTGCGCTGGAACGGCGCCGTATCCATGGCGTCAAAATCGCGGACTGGCGGCGGCGGCGTTTCGCCCGGCCGCGCATATTCCATGAAGAATGACCAGGAAAGTGCGTCTTCAGCCCGCGCCCAATGGCTGATGGTGTTTTGCCACGCGGGAAGGAAGAGATCGTTCAGTCTCGTCTGTTCGCGCTCGGGCGATAACAGATCATACAGGACGTCAGCACGCTGAGCGGCGCCGTCCGCATTCGAACTCGTCGATTCAATGCCGTGGGTGTGAATGCCGATCACTTCGCCTGCAGCATTCAAAATCGGGCTGCCGCTATTGCCGCCCGCGGTGGACAGGCGGTGAATAATCAGATTGGCGGTGACGGGATTGCGGGTTTCCGCTGCAGAATCGAGCGGCGGCGTCATGGCTGCGATAACGCCGCGTTCCGCTCTGGAGGTGGCGGCGTCCGGCGCGAAGCCGTCATCGAGCGTATCATAGGGATAGCCGATGACTGCAATCGGCGCGCCGGAATCAAGCTGCAACAGCCGCTCTTCGTCAGCAATGGCCAGGTCCGGACCGAGCAGATTCTCACCGGTTGCCGGATCAATGGCGTCAACGCTGATCAGCGCTGCATCAAACGCAAGATCGCGCAACGGGGCGGCTTGCGGGGCGTAAATGGAAGAACTTTTCCGGATGGGCTGGTAATCCTCGACCAGGGTGCGGAACGCGCCGAACCCGGCATGCAGACGCTTTGACGTCACTTTCATCGTCGCGGCTGAGTTTCGGTTCAGCACGTAAACGTCAACATCCCCGTCATTAAGGGGAAGCGAATCGGCGGTGTGGGCGGCGGTCGCCAGCAAGCCGCGTTCGCGGTCGATGACGAAGGCTGTGCCGCGGGCTTTTCCGTCGACGACGATCAGATAGACCGAACGCGTCGCCGCCGAGATCGTTTCCGGCGCAATGATGGCGGAAAGGGCGGCGTCGGCGCGGGCGCGGGCGTCGTCAATGTCAATTTGCAGGGTCGCCGTCCGGTCCTGCAGGCGGCGGATTTCAGCGTAGCGCGAGGCTTCAAAAACGATCAGCGCGACCGCAACGGCGCCGATTGCGAGCCACGCCAGAAGCTGTCCTGCGATGTTGCCGGTTTGCCGTTCCACGCTTTCCCCACTCTACTCGCCATCAGCGCCGCCCCGACAGCGCACGCTCATCATGATGCCAATCAGTGAGGGATGTCGAGCAAATCCGGGGCCAGATTTTGCGGTTGCCCTTACCTGAGGGCGGGTTGTGGAAAACTGCCGCGGCTTGGGCGCACAAACAGGCGGCGGCTCGATCAATGTGCACTGACTTGATCATTCAGGATTGAAATTGAACACATTATTGCGCTGCAACATAAAAATTACCTGCGCGTAATGGCGCGCCAATAAACGCATATCCCCCTGTTTTTACAGATTGTTAACCTTCTTTGGGCGGCCGCTGGTTCGAATTGGCACAGTGATTGCACAAGAAGTCTGCGTTGGGGGGGACAATTGGCTCCCCATGGCGATCACGGCGTGCTTCCCGAAGGATTTCAGGGGAGGGCGCACGGGTCGTTTAGTAGTGAAACCATAGTGGGAGACGACAAAGTGAAACTTAAGCTTTTATCAACGATCGCTGCGTCCGCATTGCTTGCTTCGGCTGGCTCTGCATACGCGCAGCCGTCCGAAGCTGGCTTCGGCAACCAGGAAACTGGCGCCGGCAACCAGTCGAACGACGACGACGTGGTTGATGCTGACATTCTCAGCAACAACGACCTTTCCGACAATTCCGACAGCTCGGACAATTCGGACAATTCCGTGAACGACTCCGGCAATGCTGACGTAGACGCATTCTCCGGCGACGGCTCGGACAACGATACTCTCGACGTCGACAATTCCGGCAATGACAGCTCGGACAATTCGGACAATTCGGACAACTCCGACAACTCCGACAATTCGACTGACACCGACGCCTTCACCGGCGACGACAGCGACGTTCTCGACCTCGATGTTCAGGACAACGGCAACGACAACTCGGACAACTCGGACAATTCCGACAACTCCGTGAACGACTCCGGCAATGCCGATATCGACGCCTTCACCGGCGCCGACAGCGACATCAACGACGTCGATATCCAGGACAACGGCAACGACAGCTCGGACAACTCCGACAACTCCGATAATTCGGACAATTCGGACAATTCGACTGACACCGACGCCTTCACCGGCGACGACAGCGACGTGATCGATGTCGACAACTCCGGCAACACCGACAACACGAACAACTCCGACAATTCGGACAATTCGGACAGCTCCACCGACGCCTTCACTGGCGACGACAGCGACGTTCTCGATGTTGACAATTCCGGCAACGACAACTCGGACAACTCGGATAATTCCGACAATTCCGTGAACGACTCCGGCAATGCCGATCTCGATGCGTTCTCGGGCGACGGCTCCGACAACGACGTTCTCGATGTCGACAACTCCGGCAACACCGACAACACGGACAACTCCGACAACTCGGACAACTCGGATAACTCGATCAATGATTCGGGCAATCTGGATGTTGCAGTCGACGCCAGCGACAACAACGAAGCCAGCGATGGCTCCAACGTCGCGAACGATGGTTCGAACCAGACCAACACCAGCACGAATGTTGATGTTGCTGACTCGGGCAATAACTCATCCGACAACTCGATCAACGATTCGGGCAACACCGAAGCGTTCACCGGCGCTGACAGCGACGTTCTCGACGTCGACAATTCCGGCAACGACAACTCGGACAACTCTGACAATTCCGACAACTCGGACAACTCGGACAATTCGATCAACGACTCGGGCAATCTTGACCTGGCCGTTGACGCTTCCGACAACTCCGACAATTCGGACAATGTCGGCGCCGACAACCAGTCGTCGGCTGCAAATGACGGCTCTATCGCCGTGACTGCAAACGACAACTCCGACAATTCGGACAATTCGTCGGCCGACAACGGCGCCGCCAATAACGGCTCCAACGTCGACAACTCCGACAATTCCGACAACTCGGACAACTCGGTTGAAGCGTTCACTGGCGAAGACAGCGATGTTCTCGATCTCGACATCACTGACAGCGGCAACGACAACTCGTCGGCTGACAATGGTTCGGCTAACAATGGCTCAACCATTGACAACTCGGACAACTCGGACAATTCGGATAACTCCGACAATTCCGACAATTCGACCAACGACTCCGGCAATCTGGATCTGAACGTTTCCGACAACGGCAACGAGACGAACAGCGCGTCGGACGGCTCGAACTCCGCTTCCGGCGGTTCGACCCAGACCAACACCAACGCAAACGTTGATGTTGCGGACAGCGGCAACACCACGACGGATGATGACGGCATTGACGGCGACGGTTCCGACAATGACGGCCTCGATGTCGATATTGCCGAGTCGTTCAACGACAATTCGGACAACTCCGACAATAACGACGCCGACAACGGCTCCGCGGTCGCCAATGACAGCGGCACGGTTGCGGTCGACAATTCGGACAACTCCGACAATTCGGACAATTCGGACAACTCCGACAACTCGACAAATGACTCGAACAACGTCGATGTTGCAGTCGATATCGACGCTTCGGACAATTCCGACAACTCCGACAACAACATGGCCGACGGCGGCTCTGCTGTTGCAAACGACAGCGGTTCTGTGACCGTTGACAACTCGGACAACTCGATCAACGACTCGGGCAACTTCTCGCTCGAACTGACGATCGGCGACGTTCAGTTGAACTCGTCTGAACTGTCTGCTTCGGTCAGCAACGTGAACATCGGCAATCCGGCGTTCGATGGTTCGCTCGATACTGGCGGCATCGACACCCTGTCGATGACGGACAACCGTGGTCTGATTATCCAAAACTCCAACACAGGCGTGGGTTCGTTCTCGAACTCGCAAAGCGTCAACGTTGGTACGGTTAACCTGCCTAACTAAGCTGGCGTATTGGGGCGCCGCGGGAATTTCCCGCGGCGCCTTAATAAAAGATAACTAAACGCCTCAAGAATCGATGCTATATTGCTAATATCAACTTCAAGCGGATTTCAGTCAGACCACACGCTTAAGGTCACGCCGAACGAAATTGACAGGCTAGGGTTGTGTTAGGGGGAATACGAAGATGGGTATGAGTGCCTGGGGTTTCATCATCACGCCAATTCTGGCGGCGTCGAACCCCAATATCGACGATGCGCAGCGCGAGATCGAAATCGCTGCTTACGCGCAAACGATACCACAAGAATCTCTGGACGTTTTTGACGAGGTTGCGTCGCTGGCCGGCGTGACCGCGCTGGACGACGCTGAAATGTCCTCCGCCTCCGGCGGCGCCAGCATGGCGATCGACATCGCCAATCTCGGCGTCAATGTCGCCGAAAACAACGGCAGCGTCAGCGGCGTGACCACAAACAATTCAAACAGCGGCGATGTCTCCAACAACATCGTTTCCGACAATAGCGGCATCACCACCGTGTTTAATAATTCGGGCACCGGCGTCGTCATGCAGAGCATTGTCAATGTGAATATCTTTCTGCAGGGCGCGGCGCCCGGCCAATAGCGCAAACATCCTCGGGGGAGGGCAATACGATGAAGTTCCACAATCGCAATTCAGGAGACAGACGGCGCGGTCGCGTCGCCTCTCTGGTTGCGGTTGTTGCGTCGTTCTTCTCCCTCGGCGCCGCCAAGGCTTCAGACATCCAGCTCTTTGTAGGCGGCGCGTCGCCGCGCATCAACGTAGTGAGCATGGCGGAGCGCAAGTTCACTACGGTGGTTCGCCAGCAGTATGATTTCAGTTGTGGATCTGCGGCGCTCGCCACCTTGCTGACCCATCATTACGGCCGTGAAACATCGGAAACCGATGCGTTCCGCGCCATGTGGGATGTGGGCGATCATGACCGCATTCGCGAACTTGGTTTTTCCCTCCTGGAAATGAAACGGTATCTCGAAAGCGTGGGCATGAAAGCCGACGGTTTCGTTTTGACGCTTGATCGCATTGACGAGATCGGCGTTCCCGGAATCGCGCTCATTGATGTGCGCGGCTATAAGCATTTTGTCGTCATTAAAGGCATCACGGACGAAGTCGTATTGATCGGCGACCCGTCCGCAGGAGTAATATCGCTGCCGCGTAATATATTTGAGCAGCGGTGGGACGGTACGATTCTGTTTATTCGCTCTGACGTCACCCGCGGCAAGGCGAACTTCAACAAGCTTGTCGACTGGCGTCTTGCGCCTTCCGCGCCCCATGATCGGGCGAGGGACGACGAGCCGTTGCAGTCATTGTATATGAATCAGACCCGCCCGACCTATTCCGGTTTCACGATCAACACAGCAGTTGAGGTTCAATAATGTTTTTCGTGAAGTCCATCAGTCTTCTCGGCGCCGTCAGCATGGCCTCTCTCGGGGTCGCATCGGCTGGCGAGGTCGGCGCTGTCATGCAGGATGATCTGTTCGGCGGCGGGCTGCTCGAACTGGACGAAGCGCCGATGTCGGCCGATCAACTGGGCGAAGCGCGCGGCGGGTTCAAGGTTGGCGGCATGCAGTTCAATATCAGCGTTGATATTGCGCCTTTGAATATTGCGCCGTTGTTCCCGAATGGCGTGTTCGGCGATAGCGGCGGACCGCTGCCCAATGGCCCCTTCGGCAATAACAACAGCAATAACAATAATGGCAATGCTGCGCCGCATAGCGCGGCCGCGCAGAATTCGTCATCACAGCAGCCGGCGCCTGCCGCGGCGCCTCCTGGAGCTCCGGCGCCCGCCGCTTCAGCGCCTCAGGCGCCGACACCGCCGGCGACGGTCGCTAATAATGCGCCTGCGTCTCCGCCGCCTGCCGTGGTAACTACCACCGTGCCGGAAATCGTGAACCAGGCAGCGCCACCGGCTGCGGCTGATCCCATCCAAACGGCTGCTGCTGCGACACCATCGGCTCCGGCCGCCCCCGCAACGCCTGCGCCGCAGGCCGATAGCGGCGCGACGACGACTCCGCCGCCAGCGCCTCCCGTTACCTCTGCGCCGCCGGCAGCGACGACAACCACCACCACAACAACGACTGTGGCCCAGAACACGCCGCCGCCTGCGCCAACGCAAAGCGCGCCGTCCGTCGACACCGGTTCCAGCGCACCCTCCGGCAATACGCCGCAGTCGAATGACGGGCCGTCAGCCGCGCCGGTTCAGACCGCTGCCGCTCCGTCAGGCGCCGCAACCGGCAATTCGCCGGCGCAAGGGCAAAACAGCATGTCGATGGTATTGTCGGAACTTCAGGAACCGGAAGTCGTCCAGCGGGTCGGACCGAACGGCATCACGAACATTGTCAACAATACGCTCAACAATATCCGTCTGACGCACAACGTTCAGGTGAATGTGGAAGTCCCGAACTACACTTTCGTGACCGGCTTGACCCGCGCCAATAACCTGACTTCCACGGCTGTGACGCAAAGCTTCTTCCTGGGCGGTCTCAATTAATTAGGTTGCGCGATCTGGACAGCCCGTTGTCAGCCTCCTGGCGCGCGTGAGCGCGACCGATGCGAGACGGACGCCTTCTCTTGCGAAGTCATCTGTAACAAGAAGGCCTGTCGTCACGCCGCCGACAAAGGCGGTTCTTGCGCAAATATCGGGGCCCAGCGCTTTTGCGACCTCCTCAATCATGCGGAGCAATTGAGGATTAGCGTCAGCCATGATTGGGAAGCCTTAATTCCAGTTCTTTCCTGGCGATATTTGCTTCACGAGGATTGCCAAGGCGGATGGCGTCAATAAGGGCCAGGTAAGCATAGAGCAGAGGATCTTGCCGTATTGCGAATGCGACGCTCTTGAATAAGGGCTCAATCGATTGTCCGCTGTCGCGGCCCTCTGCGTCTTCTACATTGTCACCGAAAGCTACAAACCGTCGAGAAACGTCTCGGAAAAGTCAGCAAAACAAGTTTGATCAGTCCGCCTACTGAATGCAATCTTCCCCGGCGGCAAGATCCGCTAATTCCCAATCGCGGAGCGGATGCCGATAAACTCTAACGTCATCAACCGCAATAGTTTTCTGATCTGACCATGTATTCTTGTCACCAAGGCGCAATTGCAAATTATAGTCTTCCGGCGCGCTAATGGCGCGATTAGGGTATATATTCTGGTTCGCGGCTAAAACTCCGTTGACATACAGATTGATTTCGAAATTTGGCCTGTTCGCAACAACTGCTATGTGATGCCAGGCTCCATCTGGAATTGGACTCGTTGTCCGTAGTCTTATGGGTGAAACAGGGTCGAGACTACCAGACGTATCTCGAATAGCGTTGGATATAACGGCTTCAATATTCCCATCCGCACCTTTCGAGATAGAAACGCCAAGCCGGCCGCCATTTCCAGACTTAGTCGTATCCAATATTGAGCCAGACCAACCGCCTTCGAACTTTGCTCGCGTCGACACCGAAAAGTTATTTACGGAAAAATACGCGCCGTGTACGGGATAAAGAGAGTTTGAGTTTATTCTCTCAAACGCAAGTTGGGCGCCAGTAAGGTCGATAAAAGAGGTTTGCGGGGCCTGCACATCCTTCGAAATGTGTTCCGCGATATTATAATGACTGTCAGAATACTTGATGATGCGGTGCCGGCCGGTGGGCTCTATTTTTAGCGGATCCGGGTCGTGGAATGGACTCCATAGAGCCAAAGTCGGACGTGCAATTGTGCACAGATCTCCGTAAGGTGGTGCCAGCAAAATCCGAAAATTCATATAGCTGGGATCGATAGGTGTTGTCTCCCCTCGCCGAGACACGAGCGCCGCCTGATTGTTACTCAATTTTACGAATAATGGACCAGATTCGCCAACGTTTGTGCTTGGAGAAGACACCTGACTCGGCCCCGTTGGAATTCCGTTGAAGTGAAAAGACCGCATAACCACGTAGTCGGTCATTTGGCCTTTGTTATTTTCACTGATGGTCCAGGCAACCACAAAGCCAGAGTTGTCAACGCTGAATCCGCGAGGGCGGTCGCGGTAGTTGCGATCGTGAGTGGAGAGCGATGCACTCGCGTTTGCACTGTTGAACTTTACTGAGTCTTTCACTTTTGGTGAAAGATGGCTTTCATTAATCTCAAACGGCTTACCCATAGGTTGTCCGTTGAGATCAAATCTTCGGCCATAAAGACGGTAGTCATTATTGCAATCTGCACAATATTTTTCCGTCCACAGAACTAAAAACCCATTGTTCCCCAAGGAAACGATAGACGGGGTACCTGCATGAGGATGGCTAAAAGAGGAGACCTTGAACTCAGGCCCTTCATCTCCAGGAGCCCCGATAATTCTGCCGTATATGCCGTCAAACCCTACCCAAACAATCGCAACCTTCCGGTTATTGAGTATTTGCACATCTGGCTCGGCTTCGCCTAACATCGCTGGCGTGATGCTGACTTGGTATGATTTGTCGTACAATCTTCCTTCAGTATGCACGCGTTGTGCATAAACGTGCCGCTGCGAATTGACTACGTCTTCGGTTAGCGAAGATTGCGACCAAACGACAATGACCCGACCTTCCTTTTCGGGACCGAATTCAGAGATGCGCGGAACCGATAAATATTCGCCCGCAATAATTTTTATGGGCTCGGGTTGTGCGGTGTATTCTCCGCTTTCGGCATATTGCTTTGGATCTAGTCGTTTGATCAAGATTTCAGATTGCGGACTTGACCCTATGGACTGCAGCCAGCTTGCAACCACGCGATCGCCAACCGAGGCCAGCGAAGCGTTGCCGATGGTCCCGCTTCCAAACTTAGCAATCGTTCTCGTCTTTCGCTCTTGCGTATTTTTTTGTTCGGCCGAAATGCCCAATAATTCTATGGTGTCGTTTGGGAGCAATGCGTCCTTGTGAAGAAGCGAAATAACGACGTCGCCGCCGTCCGTCGCTGCAGCATTGATTTCCCCGGAGTAGGTGGAACCCGAGCCACCGACGCGGATCGAATATCCGAATTCGATTGCACTATTGCTTGAGAATGTAAATTCCGATGCGCTAGCGGGGGTGGCCGCAAATACGGCAAGACTTGCTAGCAAAATCGTGGTTCTCGGAGTTGATGGCTGCATAATATCCTCTCAAAAACATTCCCAAATTTTCTCGTGATCAAGGCAATGGCAGGGCGCTCAGTAGACTTAACAATATGCGCGCTTCGAAACCAAAAAAATACGGCGTATGGATTCGGACTATAGCCCGCTTTATGCGCCCGATACGAGGGGGATTCGGATAATGCTGCGTATGCGAAATAATAGGTCAGTATACATAGATGTATTAAGGGCCTCATTTCGGGTGTAGGTTGTTCGTCATTCGGGGAAAGCCAATATCCGGGGGCGCGCCATGATACGATGCATGTGGGGTATTGCTGCTTTTTTTATTTGGGCTGCGTCTAACAATGCCGGCGCAACAGACCTTGCGGATCTGGCGCCGCCAGAGCTTGTATCCGCAGCCATTTCTCAAACGCGAATTAATGCAGTTGGCGAGCACTTCGTCACAGTGAATTATGAAGTCTCGGATGATGTGTCTGGCTTGCACGCGATGACCATTCGTGTACGGGGCGTTGGCAAGAACGCGCGCACATACATTCAAAGTATCAAATTCAATGGTGAGAAAAGGGCGAAAGGTGAAGTCGCGCTTGCGATCTCCGAGTTTGCGCTGCCAGGCGCTTTTGAAGTGAGTGCTTCGCTTTCCGATCGAGCCGGACATGCGACTTCATTTTTAGTTGCCGATGAAGCGCCACTTCTGCTTGTGCAGGGAGGCGATACGACGAACCCGAGTCTCGACGCGTTTTCAGTTATACCCACGATCATCGACGTTACAAATTCAGCGCAGTCGATAACGGCAAATTTCCAAGTGTCGGACGCGGAATCGGGATTAGCGATTGTTTGGGTAAATACGCGTTCCAACACGCAAGGCGCCGGCGGGTATAGCGGCGATGCTGCTCTTGCTGGCGAGAAAACGAATACTGGTGCGATATTAATTTCGATCCCCCAATACGCGCCTGGCGGTACGTATGGTTTTTCGGCTTTGGTGCGTGACAAGGCAGGAAATCAACTCACGCTCAATCACCCGGTTGCTGGTGTCACATTTGAAGTGATCAACAACTCGACGCTGATCGATGCCGATGGCGACGGATTTACCGCAGACGTCGACTGCTATGGCGACAACGATGCCTCCGTATTTCCTGGCGCTCCTGAACTTGACGACGATATCGACAATGATTGCGACGGTGAGGTCGATGAGACATCTCCGATTACCGACGCGGACGGTGACGGGTACGTCGTTCCGGCTGATTGCAACGATGGGAATTCCGCGATTTATCCTGGGGCGCCCGAAATATACAATGATGGCGACGACAATGATTGTGATGGAGATATCGACTTACAAGATGACGATTACGTAATTCCGACGCCGGTTGTGACAGATTTGGATGGGGACGGATATTCGCCGCCTTTGGACTGCGATGAGGCGAACCCAACCATAAGGCCAGGTGCAAATGAGTATGTTGGCGACCTTATCGATAATGATTGCGACGGATTAGTCGATGAGGAAGATTCAGGAGCAATCTCCAATGCCGCAGACGAAGACCCCGATGGCGATGGATTCACAAATGATGTCGATTGCCGGGATTATAATCCGTCAATTCATCCCGGCGCGCCTGAAATCCAGGATGACGGCGAAGATAATGATTGCGATGGCCTTATTGATATATTGGACACGCCCGGCATCGATTTGGATGGCGATGGTTATACTTCGGATTTCGATTGTGACGAGGGCAACCCGCATATTAACTTCGGCGCTGCAGATAATATCGCCGACGGCATTGACAATGACTGCGACGGGTCAATCGACGAAGATATCGCGATAAAGCTCGGCGGCGCGGCAATGAGCGCCGGCAGCTCGGGCGGAGTCGGCGCGCCTGTGATGGCGAAGATCGACAGCGACAAGACAGCGCTGATTACTCAGACGGCGGCCAATCTCGAATTGCGGCTTATCGAACGGCCACGAAAAGTTGGGGCTGCCGTATCCATTGCCCCAGCTGGCTATTATGGCGAGCATTTTGATGCGGCTACTCGTAAAGACGGTTTTTCGGTTGTGTGGACCAGCCCTTCTACCAAAACCATCCGTATGGAGCGTTTTGATATGACGGGCGCGCCAGTCGCACGCTTCAATGGCGATGAGGATTTCGCCGTGAATTCCAGCGTTGGCAATTACGCGTGGGCGCCAGCAATCAGTGCTTTTGGACCGCTGAATGCCAATCGCAGCTTGGTTGTCTGGCAGCAAGCGCTGCCTGGCAACGCCGTCAAAATCATGGGACAGCGCTTACACAGCGAAGGGCGTCTTTACGGCAATGAATTCGAAGTTTCAGGAGGCGTCACCGTAAATTCGGCGCCGGACGTCGCGCGACTTAAAAACGGGCAGGCGGTCGTCGTTTGGGAAAGTGGCGCCGGATTCGACTCGACTCAGCAAGCAAACATTTATGCCAGGGTGATTGCGGGTCCCACCGCAGAGCCTGCTCCGATTATCATCGTGGCTGATGATGCGGGATCGGAGCGAGACGCTTCTGTTTTCGCGCTTGGCTCCGGATTTGCCGTGCTATGGCGCGAAGGCGAACAAAAATCCGGTCCCCTCAAAGCGCAGCGCTATGACGCGTCGGGAACACCGCTCGGCGGACGCATTGCGATTACATCAACGGGGGCTGATGCGTATGGCGATGATCGCGGCGATGCCCATGGATTGGAATTGAAAGACGGCACATTCATTGTTGTCTGGGCGGGTGCGGATAATCACATCTATGGGCAGCGCTTTGCAGCGGACGGTGCTGCTTTGGGTGGCGCGGTTACCCTCAGCAATAGCGCGGCGATTATCAATCGTTTTCCGAGTATTGAGCAAGTTGGACCCCAAAGCATCTTGATTGTTTGGATCGCGGATTCCACCACTCAACTGCGGCGCGCGGTGCTGCCATAGATTGTAGCGTTGCGTGGCGCGCCTCATGGTTCCACGCAAAGAAATGAATTTCGACGGTTAATTCGGAGAAGAAGATGAATCCCAAACAGCTTTTGCATTCGTTAGTCGCGCTGTGCGTGATTTCGGTCAGTCCGCACCTCGCGGTTCGATCACTTTCGCCGAAGTCAATCCAAGTCACCAAGCCGCAGTATTAGGAAAATATGCGGCGCAAACATATAAGGCCTTTGACTTCGAACATAGAATATCTTTCCTCTCGTCGGGACCGCCGAGAGGCTCCTGCGGATCAATGTCTTCGAAGCCGCCCAGGTGAAGGAGCGCCGCTGACATGCGTGCGGCCTCGACTTGTCCGTGGCGCCGCTCGCGTAATGCCGATTCCGTCGTTGCGAGCGGAAAGTCAGGCGCGGACAGCTCCGGCGTTATTGAGTTCCCGTCCGGGCTCAAATCCGTGAAAGGCGTCGCGAACAATGTCTTGTAGGCGCGAGACCTCATCATCTGTCAGCGGTTCGAATTCCCGATGCCGACGCTTGTTTGAAAGGGCGCCGCCATTTTGGCGGACGAACAAGATAAAATCGGCCGCCTTTCGCTCAGGCATTTCGACGGCGTTCATGATCTGCCTTACGGCTTCATCGTGGCGGCGCAGGTATTCGGCTTCCTCGGGCAAGTCTTGTTCGATGGTTTGCCGCACGCATGAGAACAAAAACTCCGCATGCGGCGTCGCGTCGAAGAAGCGGTAGAAATCGCTTGTGTCATTGATGACATCGACATTGCCGTCGTCGGTGGCGCGCCACTCGACAAGCGGCAGGAGGCGTTTGGAATAGCTTTCCAGGACGGCGCGGTATTCATTGATGCGCGCCAGAATGACGGACGATACGGGAAAAACCACGCCCGGCGGATTGAAGCCGCGATGTGCGAGCGTGTGATGGATAAGATAGCGGTGGAGACGCCCATTGCCGTCTTCAAACGGATGGACATAGACAAACCCAAATGCGAGCGCGGCGGCGGCGATGACGGGATCGAGATGCGTCGCGGCGCCTCGGTCGAATGCAGCCATGCCGTCGATTAGCGCGCGCAAATCCTCGTGCCTGGCGCTGATGTGATCCGGCAAGGGCATTCTCGTGTCGCGGTCGCGGACGCCGACAAAGCCGCCTTCCTCTCGCAAGCCGATATGAACGAAACGCTGTTCGCCGATGACGATGCGTTGCAGGCGCAACAGTTCGTCGAGATCGAGCGGATGTTTCCCGGCTTCGCCAATAGCGCGTCCCCAACGCTGGACGCGGTCCTGGGGAGGGTTTTCATTTTCGATGACATAGCTCGCCTTGGAGTCTTTGAGCAGCAGGAAAGCCGCCGTACGGGCCAATATATCCGCTGGCGCCCGGTCGGCGACGGCGCGCGCGCGGTCGGCGAGATTCAACGCCATAAATTCTTGAAGACGTGGGGTCTTGAAAACGAGCGGACAGAAGTCGGCCGTTCCGGGCAGGTTGTTTCGCACGCGCTGGCGCGGCGCGTTCACTCCCTCGCTGGCGAATTGCTGTTCGGTGTCGACCACGTCCGTATAGGTTCCACGGTCGAGCGGCGGCAAATCGAGTTCGCGCCCTGTCAGCCATTCGAATAAAAACCAGATTCGACGCGCATAGAGTCCAGTCGGCGTGGTGCGGATGATGGCTTCGATGTCACGAGGGTCGAGCGCGAGAAACAGTCGCTTGAGAACGGCGAGGTCAAGTCCCTCATATTTGAGGGCGAAAGTCAGGTGACCGCCTAGACTCGCTTCGGGCGCGTGGCGGGGCGTGAGAATGCGCCAACCGTCCTGTTCCGTGATCCGGTGGCGCTCTCCTGTGGCCGTGAGACGCAAAGGGACAGGCGCGCTCAAATCATAGGCGTCGATCAGCGCGGCGTATCCAGCCGGTCGCGCGGGTTCAGGCAGTCGCCGGTCATGAAAAACCGTGACCGCCGCTGAAAATGGCTTAGGAGAGCGGAAATCCATGAAAAACCCTGACTGAGCATGAATTTTAGTGACATTGCTGCCAATATTCTGATATATCATTATATCACATGATAAATCGTTACTAAAGGTCAAATTTCCTGAAAAAGCCTTACGATATGAGAAGCCGATCGAATCGGCTAGCGTTATTTGTAAATGGAATTGGCCGATTATTTGGCCGATATTGCTGATCGCCCCATTGCAGAACGAGGCGTCCCAAAATCCATCAGGGTAGAAACTGGGTTAATGCGTTGTCAACGTCGGCTCTCCCCCCATCATGTCCCGATCCGCTTGATCCGCCCGACCGGGAGGCTTGCCTATCAGTGGCGGGGCCAAAAGGTCTGAAAGCCAGGGCGCAGTCCGACAATAATATCGCCAAACGGTCGGTGCGCGGCGTTGCCGCCGGCAATAAGAATTATCTCTTCGCCGGATCAGACGCCGGCGGCGACTCTGCCGCTGTCATCTACACGCTTGTCGAAACCGCTAAACTGGGCGGCGTCGAACCGCATGAACGGCTCGCTCATGTCATCGCGAACATCGCAGATCACCCGATGAAAAAGTTCGACGAATTGCTGCCATGGACCTTTGCGCCATGCGCAAGCTGACCGAAGCCGACCTCAGAGAACTTGATGACTTTTTCCTCGGGCTCGATGAAGACGCGATGCTCTTGAGCGAACTCGACGGCTTCCTGGCGGGGATCGTCATCTGCCCCGATCTTATCGCTCCGAGCGAATGGCTGCCCGTCGTCTGGGGAGCGGACGGGCCGGTATTTAAAGACGAACGTCACGCCAATGAAATCCTTCCCCTGATCATGGGGCGATATAATGAGATCGCCCGCGGTCTCATGCGCAAGGGGCGCTATGAACCGATCCTCGACATCGACCGCGACGAAACCTTTCTGTGGGAAATATGGGCGGAAGGCTTTGCAAAGGCGATCGCCATGCGCCCGGAGGGCGTGTGGGATACATTTGAAGATGCGCAAGACGATGAGACCCGCGCCACTATGGCGCTTCTTGTCGCCATTGCCGCCGCCGCCGTCAGTAATGAAGGCCTTGAAGGCGACCTCGCCGATGAAATGCGGAACCGCGGCGACCAGTTCATCGCTCTCAGTCTCAAAACTCTCAACGCCGCCAGAATGCAAGCCGATCCGGCGAACCGAGCCGCGGCCCCAACGGTCGGACGAAACGACCCGTGTCCCTGCGGCTCCGGCAAGAAGTTCAAAAAGTGTTGCCTGAATTGATTCACGCCGTTCCGTAAGGCGACGCTCGCCGGACACTTAGGTCTGATCAGGGGGGGGCGAAGTGAGTTCGGTGTCGGAGTCGGAAACGATTCCGCGATCGCGGCACTTGATGACAACATCGAGTTCGCTGGCGTCGCACGCATCGGAGCTAGTTGAGAAATCCATCCGGAGAGGAATCAGCCGTCCCGAGTCTGATTTTACTGTCAAAAACTTGCGAGAACCGTTTCATCCGTATACAAAGCATCATGCCAACATTTTTTTATGCTTGAGTAATTTGGTTCCCAAACATGGCGTATTCTGTATCAAGTTTGCGCATGTTTGTCAGTAACGGCAGCAAATTATTTTTGACGAGTCTGCATGCTGTTTTTCGATTTATCCTGCAAGTCGGCGTCGGGTATCAGGTCAGCAATCTTGAGAGCGCTCTGATTTCTTTTGGCAGGCGGCTTGCGCCGGTTTGCAGACGTTCGCGCCAACCGGCGCCACGTTTTTTCGCTTCGCGTAAGACCTCGTTGAAATCGTCGAGGCGGCGCTTGACCGAGAACGCCTCGATCAGCATTGCCGCCTGTACAACATCCTTGTCGGCCTTGGCCGCGCTTTCGCCTGCCGAATGCCGCATTGTTGAAACGATAAGCTTGTGAACCGCATATCGTTCAGGCGTCGGCACGTTGATGAGAACGCCCGTTTTGCTGAGCACCGCCGCCTGGATCGTCTCTTTCAACAGGAAGTCGAGAAAACGAAGAGGAACTGCGTCTGTCTTCAGACTGGGCAGTGTGACAGGGGCGTCACGATCTTTCCCGCGATTGGTTGTCAGTACATCAACGCGGTAACCGCCTGGGCGGGCGTAGGTCGTTGCAGCGGTCTGTGATGAAATATGCGGCACGGGCGAGAAGCGTTTGTCGACCTGCCGCAGTATGTCGAGAAAAGTCGCATCGAGCGCATCGTCGATTGCGACGGCGACGCCATAGTCTTGTGCGATATCAACGTCGCCGGTTCTGATGGCGGCGCCGGGCAATCTGACGCCAAGAATGCCCGCATAGGTCTGGAAGGCGACCGTGCCGACGACGACGCCCCTCAGGCGGAAGACGCCGGCGCCCGCCAGGGCTTCGAGGATTGCGGCAGTGAGCGTATCCGGCTCAGGCAGCCCGGCCGCCTTTAATGACCGGATGATGGCCTTGCGCGCATCGGCGTCCGCTTTGGCTGCTTGTCCTCGCTCGATTGCAGCCGCCAGTTCCTCGGTGTCGGGACCGAGATAGCGCTCCGGGGGCCGTCCTTGCGGTCGGGTCGGCTCCTGGACGTACCAGTAGGATTTGCCCGATATTTCCCGCTTGCGAAAAGTCGAGCCTGCCGGGAAGTCCGAAGCGGCCTGCGCGCGCAGTAAATCCGTCAGCTCGGCGTAGCTGGTTTGAAGGACGAGGGGCAGTTCCAGGATGGCCATTTACCGGCAGAATAGCATTTTGCCGGTAAAAAACAATTACCGATGCTCGGCTCGGGTAAACTGACAGGCGATGCAATGGCCCGGCGCTGAGCCGTGCCCCGGATAGCCCTCTTATTAAGGGGAAGAGCCCTGAAAGTTTAATAAGGGAAACCGCTATTAAAGGCTCAATGGCCGGGATCGGCCAATTTGGGCTAACCATCCCCTTTAACGGGCTTTTTTAGCCGCACGCCCGGCCCGCCGCCATTCTCGTCGATGAAAACGACGCCGTTGGCTTCGAATAACATCCGCAAAAGCTGAGCGGTGCTGTCGCGCAGTTCACTGCTTCTGTGTTCAAAATTCCGGACAGTCTGATTGCTAATCTTGGCGTTCGCCGCCAGCTCCTGCTGGGTCCAATCCAGCAAGCCACGAGCCGCCCGACACTGTTCCGGAGTAATCATCCCGGAACAATGGGCAGAGGATATCAAAAAACGCAACTAAATATAAAAAAGCGGTTGCCGCAAGGTATAAAAATCAGTATTAGAATATAAATTATAGTTACTTTTGGCAAATCGAGAAGGATCACCCATGCGCCTACCGATTCGCAAAATCCCGCACTTTCCCTCGAAGTATCTCGCGTTCCGCGAGGCGGGAGAGACAGCCCAATGACAACTCGTCGGACAATACTCCAATGTGCCGCCTCCCTGATCGCCCCCGCAGATTTCGATCTTAGCAACCCTCTTGATGAGCAATCGGGGTCGCCATTCGGCATCCTAATCAGCGAATACCGTGACATGGTCGCCCAGCTCGACGGTATTTTCGCCGAACGAAACCGGGTCGAAGCAGAAGCGTCATCCCGGAGTAAAAATTTCAACGATTGCCCCGAACTTGCAGTGGTCCAGGAGATTGAGCGCGCCTGGTTCGCCGCTGAGAAGAAACTCATCCAGCGCGGAGCGCGAACGCGGGCCGGCACCGTTGAAGAGGTTACGCAGAAACTCATTCTCTGGCGCCTCACCGATCATGACGCTCGGAGCTTCGACAATCCCTTCGACATGCTCGCATTCGCCGCCTATCGCGACTTGCTTTTACTGACGGGGCGCACTTCGCTAACTCCTAAGGCCGACGAAAAATGCCTCGCGACCATTTGGAATGATCGCGCGTTTCATTATGAAGATGAAAGCGATGAGGGCTGCTACGCCGACGATGATGACGGCGAAATGGGCTCATCTTTTGAATAGCCAAAGAAAGTCAGACCTTGCTTCGGTGAGTTTCAAGTTTCTTAAAGGCTGAATGAGACCCCAGCGCACCTGCCGATCAAACTGACGAGCAAGGGCAATTAGCGCCTATATTAATTTGTCGTTTCGCTCTTTATACCCCTTCGCTCGGCGCTGATAGTCGCTCCATGCCGCCACAAAATCATTGAACGAGTCGGTATATGTTTGGAGTGCTACATCCAAGTCGGGAATGTCCGTCGCGATACGCCGAACTTGTCCAGGGTGCGCTTCACGGACTGATGCGAGTGCTCAACCAGGCGAATGATCTCCAGCTTTTCGGATGCAGGACATTTCATTCGTTGCCGCCCGCATCCCCGATCATGCTTTTTTTGAGCAAGCAGTTCTCAAGGGTGAGTTCAGCGACAACTTCTTTCAGATCGCTGGCTTCACGGCGCAGATCATTCACTTCCGGTGATGTCGCCTGACGCGCCGTATCGCCAGCCAACCTCTTTTTACCCGCCTCCAGAAACTCCTTCGACCAACTGTAATAGAGGCTCTGCGCAATGTTCTCCCGGCGGCACAGCTCGGCAATCGAATATTCGCCCCGCAATCCCTCCAGAACAATGCGGATCTTTTCTTCTGTCGCATGACGCTTGCGCGTCGCCCGCCGGATGTCTTTGACTGTCTTTTCGACCGATCCTTCAGATCCGGATTTGTGTCTCATCTTCGCTCCTCCTCAGAGCTACGATGAACCAAATTCCTCCCCTAACAAAATCCCTCAAAACGTCTCATGATCGCTGACGGGATACAATCACCCCGGAAGCACTGGCGGGTTCCCGACCAAACCGCCTTTGGCGCAAAGTCAAATATATCTTTATCGATGAAATATCGATGGTGAGGGCCGACTTACTTGATGGGATAGATTACAGGTTGCGAACAGGGCGCGGCATTGATCAACCTTTTGGCGGGGCAAGGCTAGTCTTGGTCGGAGATTTCTTTCAGCTGCCTCCGGTCGTTCCAGAAGCCGAGCAAGATATGTTGGAACGGATGGGCTATGAAACGCCATATGCATTCAGCGCAAAGGCATTTAAGAAAGCCAATCCAAAAATTTTGGAGCTAAAGAAGATATATCGGCAATCTGACGAGTCCTTTGTCGATATTCTTAATAACGTGAGGTCAAAAAACGACCTGGATTCGACGCTAGTAAAACTGAATAGTCAATGTGTTCGACCACACCGAAAAGAAGCGATTCCTCTGCTGTTAACCGGCACAAACGCCGTGGCCCGAGATTACAATGAGGAGGGGTTGCATTCGTTGCCGGGCGAATGTGTGGTCTACGAAGCGAAAGCCACAGGCAATTTCAACCTTCAAAATGATAAACTTCCCGCGCCAGCGAGCCTGTCATTGAAACCCGGCGCTCGCGTTATGGCGCTAAAAAATCATGGCGGAAAAGAGTGGGTGAACGGGTCACTTGGGACCGTGATAAAAACGCGAAGTGATTCCGTTATGGTTCGCTTTGATGGAAGCGCACGGGACTCTGAAGTTGTGAAGGCCTCTTGGGAAAACGTACGATATGAGTGGAACGAAGAAAAGCAGCATCCGGTCGCAATGGTGGTGGGCGCGTTTGAGCAAATACCACTCAATCTCGCATGGGCAGTGACTATACACAAAGCGCAAGGGCTAACGCTTTCTGATGTAAGGATTGATTTAGCTGAGGGAGCATTTGCATCAGGTCAAGCTTATGTGGCTCTGTCTCGCGCTAAATCGATTGAGGGTCTCTCTTTGTGTCGATCACTCTGCATGCATGACATAATTATTGACCATAGGCTCATAGATTTTTATGAATTTTCATTCTGCGAACACTAATTCCAATACAGTTTGCCTCTTACCAAACTGATGTAAATAGCCCATGCTTGGGCTAAGTCATTGAAAGTGCACACAGTGAATCTGTTGTGAAGAGGGATAGCATGCGATAAAAATGGCACCTGGGGAAGTTTGGGGCGGGGGCGTTCGATGCCATCAAGAAAGCCATTAGAAGAAATTCTGAACGCTGAAAAAAAATATAAGTCAGCGTACAAAGGCAATCGAGAAGCTATTAATCGTCGTACAAAGACTATTGATAAGGAGGAACGCTTCTCTGGTATAATGGCCGCACGTTTGGCGCATTGGAGTGACCATGGTGAAAAATTCTGGTTTTTAAATTTTTGGAAACAAGATTTTCTGCAGCACGTCAGCGGCGATGCTCACGTTTATGGAGGATACATCGCGGAAAAGAAGCCTTGGCGCAAGAATACTAATGAATTCATTCGATCTACGTTTACAAACGCAAAAACCCCTTTTTGTCGTTTGCGGCATATCCTCCCGACGCATCCATTTACATACGCCAAGTCCAACCGATGGTATTTAAAGAATGGGCTGGTGGACCGCATTTGCTACGGGATAATTGGAATTGCAGGATTTGAAGCACACAGCAAATACGGGGAAGAAACCAGCAAGGATTGGTTTTCTAACCGGCATGCCGAAGTAAGCCCGTTTCATGATCGAGATGACTACTATTTGCGGTATCGAAACGCTAGCTCGGATAGAATACCGATTGAAATTCTACAAGCTTCAGATCCAACTAAACAGTCTGTTGTCAAAACCAGAGCTCTTGTAATTGCTTGCATTGAGAATCCAATCCGTGACCCGATCTATGTTTTATCGCTTCACGATATTTTGGAGCATCTGTCAGATGAAAATCGAAAATTATTGCTTTCGTTAGAATACAGGCAATTCGATAACATCGATAATGAAGGTAACGTACGATACGGCGACGTACATTCCCAACTCCTGTATGAGGACCCTGACAATAAAGACAATTATTGGATTTCATACGACCCATCACGCGTAGACTATCAAACGTTAGCAAACCCACAGCACAGCCAATATCGAAAAGCACTGGTTGCACTTCGAAAGGCTATTGATGACGCATCATATAAAGAATTTCGTGTAGACCTGTGTCGGGGTGATGTGCTGGTTGTAGATAATTATCGAGCACTGACTAGGCGAAAAGAACGGCCTTACAATATTTTTGACTTTTCGTCGTTCATGCGTCCTCCTTATCGTCATATGCGGATATATTCAGGAACGTATTGCCCTCACACCCTTAAAGCCAAACACGAATATGCAAAGCCATATAAAGAAAGGCCGGCTGGAATTGGAGGAAGGAGTCATTACGAGTTAAATGAAGAACTCGGAATTATACCGGACTGAACACGGAATCTGCATCGATCCGGGTACGGGTTTTGTAGGAATAGAGGTGGGGTACCCAACTGTGGCTCAAGTGCAAGAACTAAATGATCACGAGTTTACTGCAGTTATCTTTCGCGAGCGATCGCGGGGTAATAGGTTTGTTTTGCAGTATAGGTTTAAAAAGAATTTCCTCAATCGAGGAAAAATTGATTCGGGTAAGCCGTTTCAAGGGCGAATAGGAATGTTTGGTGGGGGAGTTAACAAATCTGATTCCTCGGCAGAGGCTTGTGCTGTGCGAGAGCTGTCAGAAGAGTTGGACGCGAGCTTTCAGATAAATGACCTCATTAAAATCGGAACTATCTACACGTTTGATGACAACGCAAAGTGGGGGCTCGGTCACATTTTTGCGGTCGAGTCACTTGAGCCGCACTCTGTTAAAGCCCTTCGGACCAATTACGAAGGCAAGTTAGTTAAGCTTACAGCCGCCCAGGTTGGTCAACGATGGCGAAAATTAACTCCGATTACTGGTTTCGCAATATTGCAATATTTTGAATTTGTACGGTTGCGCAACCAACAGGCTTGAAGAAAAATTAACGGGGAGGCAAGAATGCCATTTGGAAACCTAATTTATAGCGGCCTTACCAAGGCGCAACTGCCCTCTATTATTGTAATTCTATTTGTTATCGCAGTTGGTGTGCTGACGAATCTATTTCTTCAAACAGTAAAAAACCGTGATGCGCGCCGGATCGCAAAGGCCAATAATGCAGTGAGTATTTTGCACGCATTTGAGATAAGTGAGTCCACAAGGAATTTATACGCGTCATTTGCTGAATTGGAAAAAGCTAAAGCAGGCGCGTTAGCCCTAAGCGACAGAGATTCCGAATTTGCAGCTTCTCATAGAGGAAACATAGTTACACTATTGAATCATTATGAATTTATTGCAGTTGCGGTTGAACAAAAGGCTTTAGATGAGAAATTTTGCCGGAAGCTATTTGCGCCGAATTATGTACATCGGTTTAGGTTTGTTGAACCATATGTAAAAAATGCACGAAAAGGCATTGGCACCTTTGATGGACGGAAGAGGCCGACGCTATATTCATCTTACGAGCGTCTGGCAAAAATTTGGGAAAAATCGCTTTAATTCGAGTCAGGTTGCTATAGGTCCGGTTATACCCAGGCTACGGAGCTCTATATGCCCGGTTATAGCTCGGCTATATACCGTATATACCCTCTCAGATAGTGAAATGGATACTGGCGACATAGTGTGCAGATAGTCCCGACATAGTCGCTAGATAGTGAGGGACATACTGGCGGGCAGTGAACAACGAGAGAACTTCGAGTGGCTTTGCTGTGACCCCCGACTATCGACCAGCGTGATCCAGAGTCGGCGGTTGCATTTTGCTCATTTGAGCGGATTGAGCAACGGGATGGCGCGCGGAGCTGTTCAAGGGCTCAAGCGCGTCATCGCGTTGCGGGCGTAACGCCGCTGCGTAAGCGGCAGGGGTGAGGTATCCGAGCGCTGAATGCGGGCGCTCGTGATTATAGTCGCGGACCCATTTTCCGATGACATATCGGGCATGGTCGAGATCGCGGAACAGGGTTTCGTTCAGACATTCATCGCGGAATCGCCCGTTGAACGCTTCGCAGAAAGCGTTTTGCGTCGGCTTTCCTGGCGCGATGTAATGCCATTGGAGGTCTGCATCCTGCGCCCATGCGAGCACGGCGTTGCTCGTCAGTTCCGTGCCGTTGTCGGAAACAATCATTTGCGGCCGTCCTCGTTGGTTGATGATGCGATCGAGTTCGCGAATGACGCGGCGCCCTGAGAGCGACACGTCCGGGATCGCGCCGAGACATTCCTTGGTGACGTCATCGACGACATTGAGAACGCGAAACCGCCGCCCGCAAACCAACTGGTCGTGAACGAAGTCGAGCGACCAGCGCGCATTCGGTTCGGCGGCGACAGGGATCGGCGCGCGGGTTCCAATCGCACGGCGCCTGCCGCGTCGGCGGCGGACCTTAAGGCCTTCCTCCCGGTATAGCCGTTCGGTCTTCTTGCGGTTCTGAACGAGACCTTCCGCCTTCAACAGCACATGAAGACGCCGGTAGCCGAAACGCCTGCGATCATGGGCGAGCGCAATCATGCGGCTGCGCAACACCTCGTCTTCCGGGCGCCTCGCCCGGTAACGAATCATGGCTCGATCAGCTCCTGCTGTTTTACACGCCCGCCGCTCGCTCATCTCGTAGGTCTCGCGAAGATAGACGACGGCCTCTCGCCTGGCGGCGGGCGTCACCACTTTTTTGAAAGCAGATCCTTGAGCGCAGTGTTGTCGAGCATCGCGTCGGCGAGCAACCGCTTCAGTTTGGCGTTCTCGTCCTCAAGGCTCTTCAGCTTCTTGGCGTCCGAGACGTCCATGCCGCCGAACTTGGCCTTCCACGAATAAAAGGTCGCCGCCGACATACCATGCTTGCGGCAGAGATCGGCAACGACAACGCCAGCCTCATGCTCCTTCAAAATCCCAATGATCTGTTCTTCCGAATATCGTGATCGCTTCATCGTCCAGTCCTTTCTAAGGGCCGGACTCTAGCATCACATGGCAGAATTATCGGGGGTCACAGCAGCGGACATCTACTTCGGATGGTGCTTGCAAAGGGAGAAGTCATCGGCTGGGCGAGGAAAAGCGAAAGACGCAGTCTTTTCGCCTGGCGTGATGTTCGATGCAGACCTTCTAGTCAATGACCTTAATGTTCATAGCCAAATAGCCCTTCCCGAGAGTTTGGGCGAAGTCATGGACTGGTTGAACGATGCTGGATTTCCAGAGCCGAGTGAGATTCGGTCGTCAGGAAACGGACTTTATCTGGATTGGCTACATAACGGCGGCGTATTCTTGCGAAGTGACGAGGAACGAAAACGCTACGCATCTAGTGTGGCGGGCTTCCATCGGGCTCTTCGTGAGTCAGCTCTTGAGCGTCGCGGCTGGAAATTTGACGCAACACATGATCTTGCACGTGTTACAAGAATGCCTGGCACCTTTAATCATAAAACTAATCCACCAAAACCAGTAGAGGTGCTTTAATGAGCAATGTTTATTCAATCGATCAACTAATGGAGTGTGTTCAAACCATAGCTCCGGCACCAAAGGCTGACAAAAAAGTTGATCACCGGCAGGTTTCTGGCGAAACAGAATACCAGCCATCCTTTGACGCGTCGTTTGTCGCGATTACCGCGGGATGTTCGGCTGTACGGGCACTTGCTGATTCTCCCGTAGGTCAGGGTTACGACGAGTGGCGAACACTTCATCAAGTTGTATCGCGATGTAAGGATGGTGAGTCCATCATTCATAAAATATCTCGCATGGATCCGCGATATAATCACGCGGAAACGCAAGAAAAATTTGAGGAAGCGCGTCAAAATATGAGGCCTCCAACCTGCGGATATATTACAAGCAATCTTACAAAAAGCGAGTGTAAGACCTGCGCCGTCCATGGCACGATTCACAGTCCTATGGCGTTTGGCGGGGCCGACGAGGAAATCGCGAAGCTTCAAGGCGAGCGGATTGTAGACGCAGAGACACAACGTTTTATTTCGCTAAGAAGCGGTCAAATAAAAGCAGAGGCGGCATTTCGAACGTTATACAACCATCTCGGGGAAAAGGGCAGTATTACTACTCAATTGATTTGCGATAAACACACAGGAAAGGTGGATCGTGCCGTATATAGGCCAGGTTGCCATGACCTGCTCATCGAATCTGGGTCGTGTCGTATTTTGAACACATGGTGCCCTGGTGGAGTAGAACCAGCTGCTGGCGAGTGGAATACGCTGGAGGCTCATTTTCTTGCATTAATTCCAAATCAGGACGAGCGCATACACTTTCTGAATTACTTAGCGTGTTCGCTGCAGAAGCCTGGAGTCAAGCTCGGTCATGCAATCCTCCTTATCGGTAAACAGGGGATTGGAAAAAGCTTCATCGCGGCACTCATCAATGAAATGATGGGCGCAGACAACATCCGAAAACTCGGGCCCGACCAAGCTGATACCCGTTTTCGGGCTGGCTGGGGCGATTGTCAGGTGTGCTTTATCGAAGAGTTAATGATGGGCGAAAGGCTGGAATTCTACAACAATTTGAAGCCTTGGCTGACCGAAGAAACCTGCGCTGCTGAAGAAAAGCACATTGTCACTCGTGAGGTAACTACGCCACGAGGATTTGTGATGTTTTCGAATCATTCGAACGCGACATTGTTGCCACCGGACGATCGTCGATTTTTCGTTGTACATTCGCCGATGGAACGACAAGCTCCAGCGTATTACGACAAGCTATGGCGTGCCGTCAAAATAGAAGCGTCGGCCTTCAAGCATTACCTACTGGGTCTGGATCTAAGCGCCTTCTCGCCTAGCGCCCCAGCTCCTCACACTTCTGCAAAAGCGCAATTGATAGAGGACTCTCGACCGCCCATCGAAGCGGAGCTTCGCGACATGATCGAGGCGGGCAGCTTTCCGTTTCATCGTGATGTCGCGACCCTCCAAGAAATTATGGGATCAATCACGGTAAGAATGCGTGGACCTGTTCGGCGTGAGGCTTTGTTGAAAGCAATGAAGTCTTGTGGGTTTGAACGGCTGGGGCAGATTCAAATCGAGGATGGCTCAAGGCCACGGCTCTGGGTTGCCCGTAATCAGACGCGGTGGGGTAGCGGCAATGCGGAAGAAATTCGTGCGGAGATGCGCAAACCAATGAAGATGTCGATCGACTGAATCAAAGTGAGTCGCTAACCCGCAAACTCATCACTTCGCTCACTCCGGCGAATATATTATTATAGAATTTGAATTTTCATCTATAAAAAATATTTGGAGTGAGTGAGGTGAGTTGTGAGTCGAAAATTGAGACAGCTTGCGTTCTTTTGCGGCTTACTGAGCTAAAGCGCCCGCCATGGGATGTTCTTTCCAGTACAGAGCTTGCGGATATCCTGGGACTGTCTTTTCAGGTGCTTGCGAACTGGCGAATTCGGAACAAAGGCCCGAGGCCGGAACCACGACAAAACTTCCGTGGAAACCGAACATACTACCGGGTTTATGAAATTGAACGCTGGCTCGGAGGGCTGGAGAATTCCGACGGGTGGCGTGTTGTTGCCAAGTGGTTGATGGAGAAATATTTCTTTCCAGAACCCCTGCAGGACGAGCAGCGCACCTGGTCGGTCGCCGAACAACTTTGCGGTTGGAAAATCTGGCCCGTGGCGCACAAACCGCGCCGGGATGTAAGCCTTGTCCGGCAACTGGCACGGTGAAATAGTAGTTCACTTTTCTTATTAGCTGTAGTTCAAGGTGAGCTGTAAGTGTGTGGTAGAGATAATCCGTGTTTGCTGTATCCGCGATCTGTGACGGCTGGTGGAGGGTTTGAGCGGCGTTGCCTTGCCGCCTCCGTATTGAAGTGTCCACGTCGCGAAGACGGGATGGTCGCCGCGCGCATACTTGAAGCCCGACATTCATTGTAGGACGGCGCGTTGCGATTGCCGCAGCCTTTTGCCCTCTGTGTCTTGAATGCCACTCGCAGTTGCGGAAACGGCATCGTCCGGAGCAGAAAGATTTGCTTTTTGATGTTTAGTTTTTCACCATAAAATCACTTGTTTCTTTAGGCGTATTATTGCACCTCAGTAAAGGTGCGTTTCAACAATATTGGTTCAGGGGAGGGCGTGTTCGCACTGTTGGGCGCAGGCGGCACGCGTGCGCCTCTAGTGTAATGCGGCGAACTTGCCAGATCATGAGGCGTATAAACAAACATAAGATGTTTAGATCGCTTGCCGTGGGCTATCCGGCTTGGCGCTAGCAATCTACTAAACCGCAGGCGAAAGAACGAAGGGTGAGCGGAATGAAACAGAAACCAAGCTCCATTCGAAATCTGGTTTTGCTGTCTTTGCTTTTTTCTTCGCTGGCATTGATCAACATGGCCGCAGCGCAGTCGCGGGGCGGCGGCTATATGAGCGCTGCGTCGCCCACACTTCCCGATGTCGCTGGCGCCGTGGGATGCGAATGCCTCGACGACGCCTACACGGCGGACGGCAACGTCAGATATCGATGCAGAATTCAGGTGCAGAATAATCCCGCTTCGCAGACGAAGGTTCTTCTGACGCAGAATCCCGCATGGTCTCAACAGGGCGGCGCTACCGTAGGGCCATTCTGGATTGCGAACGGAAATATTACCTACCCCGCATCAGGTTCTGTGAATGGCGTGCAATGCGGGCCGAACGACTTATTCGGAAAGAAACTGAATCCGGGGGAGAAGTGGAACACCTGCATCGAAGTCACGGTTCCATCCAACGTCAACAGCGTGAATGCAGAGACTTATGGCGTGTTCGATGCGCCATCCGGTTCCAACCCGCAACAGGATGCAGACATCGAAGGGTTTGCGCTGAATTTTCCTGAGACGTGCGCGTCGCGGAAATGCGAGCGCGGCGAAGCCGCATTGGACGGGCAGAGTCAGAGCATTAATACTTACACCGACAATGGCGGCGGCCTGCGCATTGCGCTTTCAGACATTCTGAAGATTCCCGGCAATCCGGATCTCACGCAATTGAGCGCTGAAATCGCCTATTTCAAGCATATCACGGCGGACGAGTGCCGCGCGTGTTCCAGCGGCAATGAGGATCTGGCGTTTTTCTCGCCGACCCTGGCGATTCCGGGAATGCTGCTTAACGCCAATGGATGGGCGAACCCGAAAGGCTCCCACTCGGCGCCGACAAGCGCGGGGCAGAACCAGCTCGTCTGGACCCCGGCGCCACCGGCGATCGGCGCGAAACTCCGGCCGAACGGGCAGCAGGTCCGGCTCTTCATCGACATTCCGGACGCTGTCTGGTCGGCGTGCTGCGAGAACGAATATAAGGTTTGCATACGCTATACCTATACGGACGAAGAATGCGACAGTTGCGATGCGCTCGTCTGCCATGATGTATCGCTCAGCGAACCGCCGGAAGTTAGCCGCCCTTCAGATCCGTTAGGCCCGCCGGTGAGAAGGCCGCGCCGCGGCGAAATCGAAATCGCGCCGGGAATTTTTATCCCGCGGGATGACGGAACGAAAAAGCGAGGCGCGGCTGTCGACGGTGACGATGGCGCGCGCGTTCGCCTCGCGAATGCGGGGCCGGAAGCGCCGATTTGCAAACGCAAGTCGCCGGTTGTTCGGGGAGGCGGGGAATGAGACTGATTCTTGCTGCAATTTGTGTCGTTTGCCAACTTGCATTTGGAGCGTCTGCCTTTGCGCAACAGAATCAGTTGGGGAACGGCGATTTTGAAGCAAATACTGGCGGGCTTGGATGTGGTGACAATACCTTAGCCCAAGGTGGAAATGCTGTGGATGCCGCAGCGCTTATTGTCCCATGGCAGGTTCTGAATGCCGGACTCTCGTCACCGAACCTTGTTCAGGTCGATGGGCCCGGTGGTCCGTGTAACTATTCCACTGGCCCTAATTCCGATGCTGCTGGCTCTGGTGCCACGCAGCATTATCTGGATATCGTTGGATCTGGTGACTTCTTTCAGTCTTTCGTCCCAGTTTGCGATGGCGAAGTAGAATTTGGCGCATATTTTTCAAACCGTGTGACCCCGGTAGGTCCTGGTGGCGTGAATAATCTGGCGGGTAATGGTCAGGTGGATATCTACCCAGGCAGTCAAGGTCCCTCGGGAAATCCTTTGGCTTCATCGCAAAACGTCGCATTCCAGTCAGGAACAACATCATCCCAGAACAGCCCGTGGAAACTCTCGGCCGGGACCGCCGTACTGACTAAAGGTCAAATCTATTCATTCGTTGTCAGATTAACGGACAACGTGAATGTGGATAACGCCTACGTGTATTTCGTTGAAGAGGATTGCGAGTTGTGCTGCGATAACAAACTCGAAGTCACCAAGCGCGCAGATGATTCGGGAAGCATCCCCGTTCAATTCACTGACGCCGACTACAACGGTACTGGAAAGCCGGCGGTCATCTACAACGACAAGTTGCTGGTCAAGCCCGGCAACGGCATTCCGATTACCGAAATCCGAGCGTCCGTCTCGAAGGTCGAGTTCACAACTGCCTACGAAGCTTGCGAAGACTGCAATTCAAATCCCGCGCTCTGGGGATCTCTTGTGGCGATTCAGAACATCGGCGCGCTTCAGCTTGAAAAGCAGAATTATACGCCCGCTTCCGGCGGGCTCGACTATGCAACCGTGAGGGAAGTGATCTGGTCAAACCCGAACGGGACGCAATTGCCTGCGTCCGGAGTCGAGGTCGATCTTCTTCATGTTTTGAACCCCGGCCTTGATATCCCGTGCTGCCAGCCGGTCGTCAACATCTGCACCAAGATCAGCTGGAAAGACGCCAATGGCGGGCTATGCGAGACCGAAATCTGCAACGAGGTCGGGCTGACGCCCTAGCGCCTCACCGCCGCAATGCGTGCATCAGACCTGTGAATCAGCTTCAAAGTTTGACTCCGTCGATTTGAACCAAGCAACGGATTCGATAAAGCAATTTTAATATGAGTTGGATCATGTTCGATGCCGAAATGGCAGAGGCAAGAGATCGGTCGTTCGCGCGGCGGTCGGAAGACTAAAATCCACCCCATCACAGATCTGTTTTGTCGGCCGATGCGATTTATCCAAACAGGTGGAAACGTTCCAGACGTGTATTCGGCCCAAATATTCCTCGGAATTTTTCCGTCGCAAGTAAACACCGTGCAATACGACAAGGGCTATGATAGTAATGCCGTCCGCTCACAGATCGAATCGGCAGAGGCGATACTGAATATCTCGCCAAAGTCGAACCGAAGCTTCAAGTAGGGGTTCTCGCCAGCCTTCTTTCGTGATCGTGATGCTGTTGAGCGCAAATTTTGACGGCTCAAGGACTTCCGTCGCATCGGTACTCGCTACGACCGCAGGGCGGATGCCTACACCTCGGCAGTCAGCCTCGCCTCCGCTATCAGCTACCGGTTATGGGTCCGGTTCTCGTATTTGATGTCCGCTCAAGTATTGACATTAATCTTCTCTAGGAGAAATTCTCCGAATTTTAAAAATCATCAACGATGTATGTGGCGGCTGATGAGCTCGAAAGGCAGTTATTGCTGTAATAAAAGTATCCCCACTGGGCGCGTGCGCATGGACAAGATTTGCAAATGCTCCGTATACAGGAAGTATATTACTTACTGATGCTGAATGTAGATGACGCGGCAGCTAGCGCATCTCTCAATCGTTCGAGTGAAACATGTTTGGCGCCATAGCGTTCGGTTGATGTGCGTTTGGCATGCCCTAATATCGCTTGTTGAACATCGAATGTTGCTCCGGTAACGCGAAGCGCTTCTTCGGTTGTATGTCTAAATGAGTAAGCGGTCAGTTGCGGCGACTGAGGAATTCCAGCCGACCTCAGCCCCTTATTCAGTCTCGCAGAAAGCGAGCCTGTTTCATGATATGTTTTAGGAAAGACCGCTCCTGCGCTAGTGCGAGATAATATTTCTTTGGCGACGTTAAGTCCATCACCAACAAGGGGGATCGCACGCTGCGAACTCGGTGTTTTTAGCCCGCGAAATAAGTTGGGTTGCAGCATGACATAAGGAATTGCTGCATCTAGGCGAATTTCTTCCGCGCATAGTCCGCCTATTTCTAACGGACGTGCGCCCGTTGCTCTTAATATTCGGATGATCTGCCCGGTTGGTCTATTGGCGATTGAACCTTGGAGCCATCGATCTATCGCAACCAAGTGTTCGCTTTGAAAGGGAAGGCGATATCCCTGCTCGGAGCGCGGCAGTCGGTGTCGCGAAAACGGATTGGGGAGGGCGTCGTCTTCAATCTCCATCGAATAAGCAAAGATTGCAGATAGAGAGCCCAGACGCCGCCGGATCGTCGCCTCTCCCTGGTCCCGTTCTCGTCTGAGCCACAAAATCCAATCTCGGACGGTCTTCCGCTGGATTTGCGCCAAAGGCGCATTGCCGGCGAACATTCGAAATTGTTCGACGGCCATTTTCTCTGCCTTGTTCAACTCCGTCAGCGCCTTGCCCTCGGCATATCGCTTCGCAGCCAATTCAATCGATAGGGCGTTGATCGACTGTCGTTCAGGGTAGAGACGCGCCAGCGTCTCCTTGAGGAGAGACCGGCTAACCGGTTCCTGCCTGCGGAGAGTCGCCATAGCCGCGTCGGTTGCCTCGGTGAGAACTCGCAACTCCAACAGGGTTTGCGAGCGCTGGGACCGATCCTGTCCGAGGGCAAGCTTCCACTCCGAGCACCCGGCGAGGGCGTGGAAGCGGGCTGGGATTCGGCGGCGAAAATAGAAGGCGCCGTTGCGTTCAAACAGGTAGGGGAGCTGGTGTGTCATTTTTTCTCTCATGTACCTCGTTTGTGTACCGAGAGAGAAAGGACGCTTCATAAGGTGCTGTTTTCATTGTGAAAACTAGCGACTTACTGGTGCCCAGGAGAAGACTCGAACTTCCACGTCCTTGCGGACACCAGCACCTGAAGCTGGCGCGTCTACCATTCCGCCACCTGGGCAGGTGGAGGCGGCTGATTACGGGCCTATGGGCGGGATGTCAATTCGGCCCGCGTATTAAACCCGTGCGACGGTCCATCACGAGCCCGACGGGCCTCTTTCGCCAGACATACGCCCCCCGACTCGCCCAGCGAGGCTTTTCGCGCCAGACTTTTCGAGCCTGTCTTCCGGCGCGCACCTAACTCCGCCTGTTTGGGCTTCCAATCCTTTGCTGACTGTCTCCGCCGCGGGAAGATCGCCGGCCGCCCCCAGCGGGCCCGGCGTTTCAGCGCAGCGCTGGCGTCGCACCGGGAGAACGCGCGCGGCAGAGATTGTCCCGCAAGCGAAATTCGGATAGGCCAACCGCATTCATGAAAGCCCGCCCGTAATAACGGGCGGCGCGCAGGAGGCGAGCGGCGTGACTGGAAAACTGGCGGTGGTTTTTGGCGGATCCGGCTTTGTCGGCCGCAATGTCGTGCGCGAGCTTGCGCGGCGCGGATGGCGCGTGCGGGTCGCCGTGCGCCGGCCGCATCACGCGCAATTTCTCCGCCCCATGGGCGTGGTCGGTCAGATCCAGCTCAAGCAATGCAATGTCCGCCACAAGCCGTCGATCGCCGAAGCGCTGATCGGCGCCGATGCGGTGATCAATCTGGTCGGCATTTTGCACCAGTCGGGGCCGCAGAAGTTTCAATCGGTGCAGGGGGCCGGCGCGGCCATGGTTGCAAAACTCGCGGCGGACGCCGGCATTAAATCCTTTATCCAGATGTCGGCCATCGGCGCCGACCCGGAGAGCGAAAGCCTTTATGCGCGGACCAAAGGCGAGGGCGAGCGCGCCGTGATGGAGGCGATTCCCTCCGCGACCATCATTCGCCCTTCCATTGTCTTTGGACAGGAGGATGAATTCTTCAACAAATTTGCGGCCATGGCGAGCCTGTCGCCGGTGTTGCCGCTGATCGGCGGCGGCAAGACGAAGTTTCAACCCGTTTATGTCGATGACGTCGCCGATGCGATCTGCGCGGCGCTCTCTTCGCCGGAAGCGGCGGGACGGATTTATGAAATTGGCGGCCCGCGAATTTACACCTTCCGTGAACTGATGGAGCTGATGCTGTCGGAAACCGGCCAGCGCCGGATTCTGGCGCCGGTTCCGTTCCCTGTTGCCTCGCTGATGGGTCTTGGCGGCGAGATCGCCGGATGGGCGCCGTTCATCGAACCGCCGCTGACGCGCGATCAGGTCAAGATGCTCAAGCATGACAATGTGGTTGATGTGAGCGGCGCGGTCGGGACCATCGCCGATCTCGGCGTCGAGACGCATACGGTGGAATCGATCCTGCCGTCCTATATGGTGCGCTACCGCAAATACGGCCAGTTCGCGGAACAGGCGGCCTAGCGCATTTTCAAACGAAGTGGATTCCGGTTCGCGTCAGGAACATGCGACAAAACAAGAATCCCGGGCCGTTTTCAAAAATCCTGCCGGAGTTCATGCGGCCTAGCCTTTATATCCGTCCGGATTCTGACTTTGCCAGCGCCAGTGATCGGCGCACATTTCATCGATGCCTTTTTCGGCGCGCCAGCCGAACAGTTTTTCGGCCAGGCCGGCATTGGCGTAAATTTCCGCAATGTCGCCATCGCGGCGCGGCGCAATCTCATACGCAATGTCGCGGTTCGATGCGCGCTTGAACGCGGCGACAGATTCGAGCACGGAATATCCCTTGCCGGTCCCGAGATTGACGTCGATGGCGCAACCGCTGTCCTGCCGGGCGAGATAGTCCAGCGCCGCCGCATGACCGCGGGCGAGGTCGCAGACATGAATATAATCGCGCACGCCGGTGCCGTCGCGGGTTGGGTAGTCATCGCCGAAGACAGACAGTTTCTCACGTTTGCCGACGGCGACCTGCGCAATAAAGGGGAACAAATTGTTCGGAACGCCGTTCGGGTCTTCGCCGATGCGCCCGGAAGGGTGCGCGCCGACAGGATTGAAATAGCGCAGATTGACGGCGCGCCATGCTGGATCGGCGCGGGCCATGTCTTTCAGCATTTCCTCGATGAAAAATTTTGTGCGGCCGTAAGGGTTGGAAGGCGCATTGGCGCCGGATTCATCAACCGGATTTGCATTGCTTTCGCCGTAAACGGTCGCCGATGATGAAAACACGATCGTTTTTGCGTCGGCTGCGTCGAGAGCTTCGACGAGCGTTAAGGCGGCGCCGAGATTGACGCGGTAATAGCGCGCCGGATCGGCGACGGATTCGCCAACCGCCTTCAATCCCGCCAGGTGCACTGCGCCCGTAGGCTTGAATTTGCAGACCGCGCTGACGATCGCCGCGCGTTCCGCTTCATTCGCCATGTCGGCTTTCAACACGTCAACCTCGCCTTTCGCGAGGTCGCGAATGCGCACCACGGCTTCAGGGTGCGAGTTGGAGAAATCGTCAATGATCAATAGCGCGTCGCCGCGCGACAGCAACTCGACGCAAACATGACTGCCGATGTAACCGGCGCCGCCGGCGACCACGATGCGCTGCGTCATAAAAGATCCTCCCGGCCGCGGCGTTTCAGTTCCTCGGCGAGCGCGCGCACGTCCTGCGCGTTGTCGCGCCGGGCCACCAGGACGGCGTCTCCAGTTGCAACGATGATCAGATTATCAACCCCGACCGCGCCGATCACCGGGCCGTCAGAATGTAAGATGAGATCCTTGCAGCCGATCAGCATGTGCCCGTCGCTCGCGGCTGCGCTCGAGGTTTCATTCCATCCGCCAATATCGCTCCAGCCCACATCGACCGGCGCCACCATCGCCGCCCTGTCGGTTTTTTCCATGATGGCGTAATCGATGGAATTGCCTGGCGTTTTGGCGAACTCTGTTTCATCGAGCAGGCGGGCAGGGCCTTGGCGCGCAGATTTTTCCAGCGCGCGCACGGCGCAGACGGCGATCTCTTTTGCGTGCTGCTGCATGGCGCTTAGCATGGCGTCGGGGCTGAACAGGAAAATCCCGGCGTTCCAGAAATAGCCGCCATTTTCCAGATAGGATTGAGCGGTCGCGGCGTCAGGTTTTTCCCTGAACGCGGCAACGTCGAAGACGCCGGGTGATAATTCCTGCGCGGCCTGGATGTAGCCATAGCCGGTATGCGCGCTGACGGGTTTGATGCCGAAGGTGACGATGCGGCCGCTAGCTGCCGCCTTGGTTCCCATGGCGATGACGTTTTTGAAACCGGCGGCGTCTTCAATATGGTGATCGGCCGGGGAGAGCAGAATTTGCGCGCCGGGTTGTTCGACCTTGCACCAGGTTGCGGCGACGGCGGCGACGGCGGCGGTGTTGCGCGGGCAGGGCTCAAGGATAATGTCCGCCGGGGCGACGCCGATGGCGGCGAGTTGTTCGCTGACAAGCTGTGCGTGATCGCGGCCGGCGATGACCAGCGGCGCAAGAAAATCACCATCACCTGAAAAGCGGCGAACGGTTTCCTGAAACAGCGAGAAATCCGTGACGAGGTTGAGAAATTGTTTCGGCCGCGCGCGCCGCGATAAGGGCCACAAACGCGTGCCGGCGCCGCCAGACATAATGACCGGTTGAATTTTCATCCGGCGCTCTCCGTCTTCAGATAGTTGTCCGCCTCAGCAACGGCCTCGAACAAGTGATAAAGAATGCTGCCTGGAACGTCTTTTGCGGCTGGTTCGCCGCGTGCGTCAAATTCATCTATCCACAAGCCTGCCGGGTCGACGTTCAGATAGGTGTCGAACAAACTGTCGATCAGCGCGCCGGCCCGTGCGGCCGCTGCATTGTCGCCATAAGACGCTTGCACCAGGCTGGCGCGCAGATATTCGGTTTGCGGCCATAACCTTTTGTCTCCCGCCTTTGCGGGTTCCCCCGCGATGGCGGTGTTGTTTACAAATCCGTGAAAGGCGCCATCTTCACCGAAATCTGCGCCGCGCTTGTAAAGCGCCGCTCGTGCAGACGAATAGTTAGCGCTTGCAAGCTCTTCATACCGGTGCAACAGCCACACCCATTCGAACATGTGGCCGGGTTCAATCAATCGGTCTTTATCATCATGGTGCAGCACCGCGTCGAACCGTTCGTGCAGCACGCCATTTTCGCCATCATAAAATTTCGCAAAACAGGCGATCATGATGTGCTCTGCAAAGTCCAGATAGGCTGCATCCTGGGTCGCCTGAAACAAGGCCATGAAGGCTTCGAACAGATGCATGTGCGGATTTTGACGGCGCGGCAGTTCCTTTCGGTCGCTTTCAAACCATCCGCCATGGGGCGATGCCAGCTCGCGGGTGAGAAATGCGATGGTGATGTTGGCCAGATCAAGCGCGCGCGCATCCTTCGCCGCCTGCCAGCGGGAGGCGCAAGCGAGCAACAGGAACGCCTGATCATAAAGGTCGCGACGGTCGTCAAGCACATGTCCCTTGTGGTCCAGGAGGTGCGCGCATCCTCGCGCGCCTCCATCGGGGCAGGCGTGCTCAAGGTAAAAATCGAAGCCGCGTGCGGCGAGGTCTTCCGCACTCGAATTCCAGCCTTGCATTGCAGCCTGCGAGAAGACATGAATCTGCCGCGCTTGAGCCCGCGTCCGGCGCACGCGTCCCAGCGATGGCGTCGCGTCAAAGTTCAGCGCTTCGTAAAATCCGCCGCCGCGATGGTCATAACCGCGCTTTATCCACAAGGGCAGCGCTGCATCGCAAAACCAGCGGCGAAACCGGTTCAGTGAAACGGCGAGCCGCTGCTTATGTGCGCTGTGATCAATCATGGGGTTCTGTGGCGGCGTCTGTTTGAATTGCGCCCGTAACCTTTTGCTATTCGACGGTGACTGATTTTGCGAGGTTCCTCGGCTGATCGACATCGGTGCCCTTGGTTGTCGCCGTGAAATAGGCGAGCAGTTGCACCGGAACGGCGTACACGATCGGCGTCAACATTGGGTGGGCTTTCGGCGTTTCGATGACCGCCCACGCTTTTCCGCCGGCCCTGGCGATGCCGTCCTTGCACGAGATCAGCAACGCCTTGCCGTCGCGCGCCATCACTTCCTGCATGTTCGAGACGGTCTTTTCAAAATGCGCGTCCATCGGCGCCAGAACCGCGATGGGAAGGTTCTCGTCGATGAGCGCGATAGGCCCATGCTTCAGCTCGCCAGCCGCATAGCCTTCGGCATGGATATAGGCAATTTCTTTCAGCTTCAGCGCGCCCTCCAGCGCCATCGGATAGGAAACGCCGCGGCCGATGTAGAACACGCCTGTCGATTTCGCGAGGTCGCGCGCAATGTTTTCGATGTGATCGCTTTGCTTCAACGCTTCGCTGACCAGTCTCGGAAGTTCAAGCAGGCTCGAGACCAGCGACTTTTCTTCCGCATCCGACAACACGCCGCGCGCGCGCCCGGCGGCGATGGCGATGCACGCGAGCGAGACCAGCTGACAGGTGAACGCCTTGGTCGAGGCGACGCCGATTTCCGGCCCGGCGGCCATAGGAAAGATCACATCGGCCTCGCGCGCGATGGATGATTCCGGCACATTGACGACCGTGGCGATCTGCTGGTTGTTGGCGCGCGCCTCGCGCAGGGCGGCAAGCGTGTCTGCGGTCTCGCCCGATTGCGAAATGAACAGCGCGCCGCCTTTTTTCGTCCACGGCACGTCGCGATAGCGCAGTTCGGACGCGACATCGATTTCGATCGGCAGGCGCGCCCATTTCTCGAACCAGTATTTGGAAACGAGGCCCGCATAATAAGCGGTGCCGCAGGCGGAAATCGTCAACCGGTCCAGCGCCGCGAAATCAAACGCTCCTTGCGGCAGGCGAACGCACATTTCCGCCGTATCCACATAGCGCGAAATCGTGTGGGCGATCACTTCCGGTTGCTCGTGAATCTCCTTGGCCATGAAATGGCGATGGCCGTCCTTGTCGACGAGACCTTGCGACGCGGCGGAGATTTTTTCGGGCCGCGTCACCTTGGCGCCGGCTTCATCGCGAATATCGATCGACCTGCGCGTCAGCACCGCCCAGTCGCCTTCTTCGAGATAGGTGACGCGATTGGTGAACGGCGCCAGCGCGTAGGCGTCGGATCCAAGGAACATTTCATTGTCGCCGCGGCCGATGGCGAGCGGGCTTCCCTTGCGTCCGCACATCATCAGATCGTCTTCGCCGGAAAAGATCGCTGCGAACGCAAACGCGCCGCGCATGCGGTTGATGGCTTTTTTGAACGCCTCCGCCGGCGTCATGTTTTCGTTTTCGAGATAGTAGGTGATGAGTTGCGGGCAGACTTCTGCGTCGGTTTCAGACTCAAACACGACGCCCTTGTCTTCCAGCTCGCGGCGCAATTCCGCGAAATTTTCGATGATGCCGTTATGAACGACCGCGACGCGGTGGGTGGCGTGCGGGTGCGCATTGGTCTCGTTCGGCGCGCCGTGAGTCGCCCAGCGCGTGTGGCCGATGCCGGCGGCGCCGGGGAGCGGGCGGGCGGCGAGCGCGGCGTCCAGATTGGACAGTTTGCCCGGTGCGCGGCGGCGGTCGAGTCGGCCCTCATGGAGGGTCGCGACGCCGGCCGAATCATAGCCGCGATATTCAAGCCGCTTTAGTCCGGAAAGAATCCTGGGTGCCGCCTCAGAGGAACCCAGAACGCCGATAATGCCGCACATTTACCTTCAACCTCGTGTTTGGCCGCCCAGCCGCTATACTCCTGCCCGCGCGGCTTAAATAAAGCAAAAACCCGGCCGGAACGCGGAGATATGCCGGGGCGGGCCGGATTTTGCGAAAGTTAAGGCCCGGAACGGGTTTTGTACACGCAAAGGGTTGTTTACTTTATAAACGGCTTTGCTATCTCCTCGCCGGTTAACGGGGATGCTGGACGGCTGCGGGAGGCGATCAATGACCAAAATCACCACTCTATTTCTTTTGCTGGCGCTGGTGCTGAGCTCCGCATCTGCGCGGGCGGAAGAGGAGGATTCCCGAGGCGAGCCGGTGACGCTCGGTTATATCGAAAACATCGCGGTGGGCAATCTGGCGCTTTCCATGAAGGGCAAGCTGGACACTGGCGCTGACACCAGTTCGATCCACGCCTACAACGTCAAGATCTACCAGCGCGGCGAGCGCGACAACTGGGTGCGGTTCCGGCTGATCGGCAAGGATGGGCGCGCGATCCGCTATGACCAGAATGTCATCCGTTTTGCGCGGATCAAGACCAAGACTGGCGGCGTCATCCGCCGGCCGGTCATTCATTTGCCCCTGTGCGTGGGCGGACGCTGGGGGCGTGCAGAGCTGAACCTCGCCGATCGCGGCGACTTCGAGTATGAAATCCTGATCGGCCGCGAGTTCCTGGCCAATCGCGTCTTGGTGGACGCCAGCCGCACATTCATGTCCGGCGAAGAGTGCGAGCCCCAAACAGAAGAAAAATCAGAATGAAAATCAAGCTGCGGCACGCCACGGCGCTCGGCATCGCCCTGATCGTCGCCGGACTCGCGATTTTTCTGATCAAGGCGTTGGCGCTTCACTATCCGCTGGCGCCCGGCGCGCAGTCGACGCTTTACGATTACGAACTTTACATAGAGTTCGACGGCCGCAATCAGCCCGCCCGCATCGAGGCGTTTGTTCCCGCCAGCGATGTTGAACGCGCGTTCCCGCAGGAGCAGTTCTATAATGGCTCCTTCGGTCTCAGCCTGACTGGCGACGCCACCCGCAACCGCAAGGCCGTCTGGACCTATCGCTATCCCGCCGACCGCAAAGTGTTGCGATATTCCGCGCAGACGCTCGGCGAAACGAAATCGACGCCGCTGCCGCTGTCGTTCCGCGAATCCGAGCCGGAGGAATCGCCGTTTGAAGCCGATCCCGTCAAGCGTCAGGCTTTCATTGTCTGGTCGGGCAATCTGCGCCAGCGATCGGCTGACGACAGCTCATTTGCAGAACTGGCGATCTTTGAAACCTTCGGCGAGCGCACCGAAAGCGAACAATATGCCGACGAGATCGCCGCGCTGCTCGATCCGCGCGGCGGCGTCGTCAGCAGGCTCGAACTTGCACGGCAATTGCTGCATTCGCAGGGTATCCCGGCGCGGATCGCCAATGGCGTTTACTTGACGGAAGCGCGGCGGCGCGTCGAAACGCGCCACTGGCTGGAATATCATATTGACGGCGATGATCGCCGCTATTTCCCGGAAGGCGATCCGGCCCGGTTCTTCACCATCTGGTACGGCACGGAGCCGATGATCGAAGCGGCGGGAATCGAAAATCTCGAAACCCAGATCGCCCTGCGCGCGCAGGAGGCGTCCGCTGCAAATATCGCCGAGAACATGCCCGGCCCCGGCGGCGCTTTCGGCAAGGCGTTCGGGTTTTCATCGCTGCCGCTGACCACACAGCTTGTCTATCAGGTGCTGGTGACCATTCCGATCGGCATCACCATCCTTGTATTCCTGCGCCAGTTTGTCGGGTTCAAAACGCTGGGCACATTCATGCCGGTGCTGATCGGCATCGCATTCCGTGAAACCGCGCTGTTGAACGGCGTGCTGCTGTTCACGCTGCTGGTGGCGCTCGGTCTCGCGCTGCGGTTCTATCTTGAGCGATTGCAGTTGCTGCTGGTGCCGCGGCTGGCGGTGGTGTTGATCTTCATTGTCATCGCCATGGCGGTAATCGCCGTGTTGATGGCCGAAACCAATCAGGCCATGGGCCTTTCCATTTCGCTGTTCCCCATGGTCATTTTGACCATGACCATCGAACGCATGTCGATCGTCTGGGAGGAAAACTCCGCCAGCGAAGCCATCAAACAGGGGCTCGGCTCGCTGTTCGTGGCGGCCATCTCCTATCTCGCCATGACCAACAGCTATGCCGAGCACATCATGTATCGCTTCCCGGAGTTTCTGCTGGTGCTGATGGGACTGTGCATCCTGATGGGCCGCTACACCGGCCTGCGCCTGTCGGAACTTTGGCGCTTCAAGGCGCTGGCGAGCTAGCGATGCTCAATACATATCGCGCATTGCGGGCGAACGGCGTCATCGGCATCAATGAGCGCAACGTCAAATATGTAAACGCGCTCAATCCGCGCAAATTGCTGGTGCGCGTCGACGACAAGCTGGTGACGAAGGAACTCGCCGCGCCGGCCGGGATTCCGACGCCGGAGCTTTACGGCGTCATCCGCGATGCGCGCGATATGAAACGGCTGCCGGAATTTATCGACCATGCGGACGGATTTGTCATCAAACCGGCGCAGGGCTCGCAAGGCAAAGGCATCATCGTTGTCGAAAGCCCGCTTAAAGGCGGCTGGCGGCTGTCCTCCGGCAAACGCATCGATCTTGAATCCATCAAGTTCCAGATCAACAACATGCTTTCCGGCATGTATTCACTCGGCGGCCAGCCCGACAAGGCGCTGGTCGAATACCGCGTCAAGTTCGACGACGTGTTCGGCAAGGTGTCGTTTCGCGGCGTGCCAGACATCCGCGTCATCGTGCTGAAGGGCATCCCGGTGTTCGGCATGCTGCGGCTGCCGACGGCGGAATCCGACGGCAAGGCGAACCTTCACAAGGGCGGCGTCGGCGCCGGCATCGATCTCGCCACCGGCCTTTCCATGCGCGCCATGCAGCATGATTATTTCATCGAACTTCATCCCGATACGGCGCATCCGCTGGAAAACATCCAGACCCCTTACTGGGACGACATTCTGCTGATGGCGGCGAAGTCCTATGAGGTGACGGGCCTTGGCTATATCGGCGTCGACGTGGTGCTCGACCGGGAGAAGGGGCCGCTGCTTTTGGAACTGAACGCGCGGCCCGGCATCTCGATCCAGATCGCCAACCGCAAAGGTCTGCGTTTCGTGCTGGAAAAGGCCATGGCGCTCAGCGAAACGCCGCGCACGCCGGAAGAACGCGTGGCGATCGCGAAGACGCTAACGCTGTGACTTAATCAAATCCGCCGTCTTCTCGGCGATCATGATCGTCGGGGCGTTGGTGTTGCCGGAAATCAGGTTCGGCATGATCGAGGCGTCAACGACGCGCAAACCTTCAACCCCGTTCACCCGGCATTGCGTATCGACGACGGCGTCGGCGTCCGATCCCATGCGGCAGGTTCCGACCGGGTGATAGATGGTGTCGGAGCGCGCGCGGATATCGGCTTCCAGCGCGGCGTCGTCTGCGGGCTCGTCCAGATACATCCGCTTGCCGCGCAATTCCTTGAGGGCCGGCGCATCGAACAGCCGCTCGACAATGCGCGCGCCTTTCTTCAAGCGGATAAGGTCATCTTCATCGCCCAAAAAATTGGGATCGATGGCGGGCGCCGCCTGCGGATCGGCGGAAGCGAGTCTGACGGTTCCTCGCGATTTCGGCCGCAACACGCAGACATGGCAGGTCAAACCGCCGCCCAGATGTTTTTTGCGGCCGTGATCATCAACGATGCCAGGAATGAAATGCAGCTGCACGTCGGTTTCCGGTTCCGACGGATCGGTTTTTGCGAACCCGCCGCATTCGGCGAGGTTTGACGTGAAAAGCCCTTCGCGCTTTTTGCGATAGGCGTTGAGCGTCGGCAGGGCGCGCAGGGCCATGGCGGCGTGCAGCCCAATCGTATCGGATGATTTTGAGCGATAGATCGCAGACCAGTCGAGATGGTCCTGTAAATTCTCACCGACACCCGCGCGGTCCGCGATAATGTCGATGCCGTGCTCGCGCAGATGCGCCGCCGGACCGATGCCTGAAAGCTGCAATAATTGCGGCGACTGAAACGCGCCGGCGGACAGAATGACTTCGCGTTTCGCCGCAACCGATTTCGCCGCGCCCTTGTGATTGAACGCGACGCCGGTGGCGCGCTTGCCTTCAAATGCAACGCGTTCGCTATGCGCGTCGGTGATGACGGTGACATTCTCACGCGCCATGGCGGGGTGCAGATAAGCGCGCGCAGCGGAACATCGCTGGCCGCCGCGCTGCGTCACCTGGTAAAACCCGAAACCGTCCTGGGCGGCGCCATTAAAGTCGGCATTGGCGGGGAATTGCAGTTGCGAAGCCGCTTCGAGAAACTTGTCTGACAGCGGATTTTTAAAACGAAGATCGGAAACACTGAGCGGCCCGCCAGTGCTGTGATGGGCGTTCGACCCGCGCGCATTGTCTTCGGCTTTAAGGAAATAGGGAAAGACATCGTCCCACGCCCAGCCCGTCGCGCCTTCCGCCGCCCAGCGGTCATAATCGGCGCGGCTTCCGCGAATATAGATCATGGCGTTGATCGAGCTTGATCCGCCCAGGGTTCGCCCGCGCGGCTGGTGGCCGTTGCGACCGTTCAAATGTTTTTGCGGCGCTGTTTCAAAGCGCCAGTTGAGCGGCGACTTGTCGCCGAAAAAGGCGAATCCGATGGGCGCGTGGATCAGCGGATTGTCATCGGGGCCGCCGGCTTCCAGCACGCAGACGGTGACCGACGGATCCTCCGACAGCCTTGCCGCGAGCGTGCACCCCGCCGACCCGGCGCCGACAATCACATAATCGAAGTCGCCGATTTTTTCGCGGCCGTTATTCTTCTGCTTCATGGGCGCCTATAAAATTTTGCGGACGAACGAAAGGACCTTGTCGGTCTTCGCCGTGTAGGGCGGGTGCATGATCGAACCGCTGGCAAACCGGCTCTGATAAAACACCGGCTTCAAGTGCGAGAATGTGTTGAATCCGGCCTCGCCATGATAGGCGCCGACGCCGCTTTTGCCGACGCCGCCAAAGGGCAGGTTTTCCTGCGCCACATGCCACAGCGTATCGTTGACCGTCACGCCGCCGGAAACGGTTTTCTGCAGCACGCGATCGCGCGCGGCGTCGTCATCTCCGTACCAGTAGAGCGCCAGCGGGCGGTCGCGCCGGTTGACGAAGGCGATCGCCTCATCGGAGGAATCGACCGGCAGGATCGGCAGCACCGGTCCGAAAATTTCCTCCTGCATCACGCCCGCTTCCGGCGACGGGTCGATGACCAGCGTCAGCGGCATTTTGCGTTGCGGATGCAGTGCGTTGGACGACCCGACCTCGATGATGCGGGCGCCGCGATCGCGGGCGTCGTCCACCAGCGATTTGAGCCGCGCAAAATGACGGTCGGAAATGATCGACGTGTAATCATTGGTCGTATCGATGGACGGAAACAGCGTGCGCGCCGCGTCAGTCAGCGACTGCGCCGTCGCGTCGATCATCTCGCGCGGGGACAGAACGTAATCCGGCGCCACGCAGGTTTGCCCGGCGTTCATCATCTTGCCATAGGCGATGGATTTCGCCGCCGCGTCGATATCGGCGCTGCGGTCGATAATGGCGGGCGATTTGCCGCCCAGTTCGAGCGTTACGGGCGTCAGGTTTTTCGCCGCCGCCTGCGCCACGCGTTTGCCCACGGGCGTTGAGCCGGTGAAAAACAGATGATCGAACGGCGTCTCGGTGAACGCCTGACCAGTCTCGACGCCGCCGGTGACGACGGCGCAGACGCTTTCGTCGAACTCGGAGGCAATCGCCTCGCGCAACGCTTCGGAAAGCCGGGGCGTTAGCTCGCTCGGCTTGATCAGCACGCGATTGCCGGCGGCGAGCGCCGCGACCGCCGGCGCCAGCGCAAGCTGCAGCGGATAATTCCATGGCGACACGACGCCGACCACGCCCAGCGGCTGCGGTTCGATCCGGCTGCGCGCGGGCAGCATGTGCAGGGGCGTCGGCACCCCGCGCATGCGCATCCATTTTTTCAGATGCTTTTTCGTCTGCTTGGCGCCGGAGACGGTGACGATGATTTCCGCGATAACCGTTTCCTGGCGCGCGCGGTTGCCGAAATCGGCGCTGATCGCCTCAATGAATTTGGCTTCATTCGCCTCGGTCAGTCGGATGACGCGGTCGAGATTGGCGATCCGTTCTTCGTAGGACGGGTACGGGGCGGCGGCGTAAGCGTTTTTTTGCACTGCAAAAAGACGGCTGAGTTCACGCACCCCCCCGGCAGCGCCGGTCGCCGGGGCATGAGCGGTGTCTGCGGCCATAACGCGCTCCTCTCTTTTGAATTGTCTGCACGATTCTAGATCAAGCGGCGCTTAAGTCCACCGGGATCGGCGCCTGCCATCCGGTTTGCGGCGCCGGGGCGGGCGGTTTGCGGCGCCGGGGCGGGCTTTGCTTTCCTACAAGTTGAAGGAAAGCATTGACGAAATATAGAAGGTTCCGGCCCCAATCGGAGGTCAGCCATCAATCCGGTTTGCGACGCAAGAATTGTGCAGCGCCTTAAAGCAGGGGAAAATGCATGAGCAGCGTCAGACATATTATTGCGGCATGCGCCGCCTTGTGGGCGGCGGCTTTTTTCGGGACGGCGTCAGCTGCGCCCGTCTGCATCGATCAAACAGTTTCCGTTTCGCTCATACCGGGCGGCGCCAAACCCTACGAGATGTATGGCCGGCTCTGTCATCCAGAGTCAGGACCATCATCGGTGCTGCAAGTCCTGGTGCATGGATTCACCTATGATCACCGCTACTGGTCGTCGCCTGATTACGGCGCCGCCTATGATTATGTTTTGGCGGCGACCGATGCGGGCTATTCAACCTTCGCCGTCGACCGGCTCGGAACCGCCGGACAAAGTTCGCGGCCGCTGAGCGCGCTGCTGACGCTGCCGGCCCATGCGGCGTCGATCCACGATGTGATCGCGGCCGCCCGAAGCGGCGCGCTTGCGGGCGGGCCTTATGACAAGATCATCACCGTCGGTCACTCGGCCGGCGCGGCGATCCTGTGGGTTGAGGCGTCTTTGTTCGGCGGCGCCGACGGCCTCATCTCTTCAGGCTTCGGTCATCCGCTCGGCAGCGGCCACAATATTTTACTGTACACGCTGCCCGCATTTTTCGATAATGATCTGCGGCCGCTTGTCGGACTTGATCTTGGCTATGTGACGACAACGCCGGGATCGCGAGACAATCTGTTTTATCGCACGCCGACAAGCGATCCGGCGGTGATCGCCCAGGACGAAGGGACCAAGGGGCTCGGCGCCTTGACGGAATTTGGCACGCTGCCGACCTCGGAAATTTCAACCGTCGCGATCACGGCGCCGGTGCTGTTCGTCATGGGCGAGTTTGACAACATATTCTGCATGCAGGCGAGCCTTGGCGGGCTCGATGATTGCCGCAGCGACGAGACGCTCTATCTGTCCGAGCGCTTTTATTTTCCGCTCGTGTCTGATTTCGAAGCCTATGTGCAGCCCGGCGCTGGACATAACAACAATCTGCACCTGAACGCGCAGGGGTGGTTCGATCGCGCGATGGGATGGTCGCTCGCGCGTTTCCCGCCGCAATAGATCAACCGCCGCGAGCGAAAAATGGTGGAGCTGAGGGGAATCGAACCCCTGACCTCGTCATTGCGAACGACGCGCTCTCCCAACTGAGCTACAGCCCCGACATGCGCCGGACGGATCGCAGGATCCGTATGGGAAGGCGGCGTCTTACGTCCTGACTGATTTGTCTGTCAATTGTGCGCCGCGCCGTAAGCGCACGCCACCGGCCTTGCGCCGCTGGTCAAGCGAGTATCGCGCGGATAGGCTGGCGCTGCCGCTTTGGAAGGACTTCACCCATGCTGATGATGTTGCTCGCCGCGCTCGTTTCCTCCTCCAAATCGGAAATCCCGCCCGACATCTGGGACTGCGCCAATGACGTCGAAGTCTGGTGCTCGGTCGATGGCTGCGCCGCCCGGCCGGAAGGCGAATCGACGCCCATGGCGATCAGCGCGCGCCGCAGCGGCGAATTTTCCGTCTGCGCCTATACCGGCTGCTGGGAGGGCAAGACCGAGGTGGCCGATATTGCTGGCCGGCTCGTCTGGGCCGCCGACAAGGCCGCGTTTTCCACCAATCCGGACGACTTTTTCGCCGATGTCACGCTGGTGATCATCGAGAAGGAGGGCGTCGGCTTTGTCCGCGCCGGGGGGATCGCCAGCCCGCTGCTCTGCGGCAGGCGGCCGGTGGATCAGGGCGAAGGCTGAGGCCGGCTCCCGCCACGGATCCGGTCAGCTTGCAAGGCGCAGCGACACTCCTTAAGTGCGGGGGGCCGATGGACAGGAGCCCCGCGCGCCCATGATTCCCATGCCTTTTTTCACGCTGATCGACGCGATCCTGTCGATCTACTCGCTGATTGTCTTCATCATGGTGATCATGTCGTGGCTGATCAGCTTCAATGTGATCAACCGGCACAATCAGTTTGTCGATATGATCTGGCGCACGGTTATTGCCCTGACCGAGCCGTTGCTGGGGCCGATCCGCCGGGCGATGCCCAATCTCGGCGGCATCGACCTGTCGCCGATCGTGTTGCTGCTTGGCGTGTTTTTCCTGCGCGAGATGAACAAGTGGATCGCCCTTCGCGTCGCCGTTTAGCGGGACTGCAACGCTGTCCGGCTTCTACGAAATTTCCGAGGAAGGTGCGCAGCTCTTTCTGCGTGTTACGCCGTCTGCGAAACGCAACGACATCTCCGGTTTGTGGACCGGCGCCGATGGCGAGCAGCGGCTCGCCGTCAAAGTGACCGCGCCGCCGGACAAGGGCAAGGCCAATGCGGCGGTGGTGAAACTGCTCGCGAACGCGCTTCGCCTGCCGAAATCGTCCCTGACGGTTGCATCGGGAGAGACTTCGCGCTTGAAGACAGTTGCAATTGTTGGGAGCGGGGCGAACCTCGCTGCAGCGCTGATCGCCCTCGCCGGAGAAAACTCATGACCGCCATCATCGACGGAAAAGCCTTCGCCGAAACCGTGCGCGAAAAGGTCGGGCGCGCGGTCGCGGCGCTTCAGGAACGGGACGGCGTTCAACCGGCGCTGGCGGTGGTGCTGGTCGGCGAAGACCCGGCGAGCCAGGTCTATGTGCGCAACAAGGGCATCGCCACGGAAAAATCCGGCATGCGTTCCATTGAGCACAAGCTGCCTGAAACGGTGAGCGAGGAAGAAGTCGTCGCGCTGGTGCGCAAGCTCAATAAAGACGACGCGGTGGACGGCATATTGGTGCAGTTGCCGCTGCCCAAACACATCGCGTCGGAGCGGGTGATCAACGAAATTCATCCTGACAAGGATGTGGACGGCCTCACGGAAGTGAACGCCGGGCGGCTGATCCTTGGCAAATCGGGGCTTGTTCCGTGTACCCCGCAAGGCTCGGTGATGCTGGCGAAATCGGTGAAAGAAAACCTCTCTGGCCTGCATGCCGTTGTCGTCGGCCGTTCGATTCTGGTGGGCAAGCCGCTGTCCATCTTGTTGCTGGCTGAAAACTGCACCGTCACCATGGCGCATTCGCGCACGAAAGATCTCGCCGCCGTCTGCCGCGAGGCGGATATCCTCTGCGCAGCGGTGGGCATACCGCGCCTCATAAAGGGCGACTGGGTCAGCGAGGGCGCCATCGTCATCGATGTGGGCATCAACCGCATCGAAGAGGGGGGCAAAACCCGCCTTGTGGGCGACGTTGATTTTGACGAAGCAAAATCCCGCGCCGGAGCGATTACGCCGGTCCCTGGCGGCGTCGGCCCCATGACAATCGCCTGCCTCTTGCGCAATACGGTGATCGCCGCGGCAAGGCGGCGCGGGCTCGGCGAGATCGACGTATAACAAAGCGCCGAAACAGTCGTTGAAAGCGCAGCTCCGGGCGCCCATCTAAAGGGCTCATGCGAGCGGAGACAGGGATGAACAATTTCGGAAAAGGCCGCCTCGGCAAAGGCAAAGCTGCGCTTATGGCGGCGGCGTCTCTGTTTGCGGCGAGCGCAGCGCTGTCGCCCGCCGGCGCCAGCGATATGGACACGGCGGCGCATCCCGCCATCGTCTCGGTGGAAGCCGCTGCGCCGCTCGCCCATGCCGGCGATCCAGCGGACGAGGCTCAGCCGCTGAGCGCCAGGAAATGGGCGCTGCTGGCGGTTGCGGCGGGCTCGCTGGCCTGGCTGGTGAAGCTGATCGGCGCGCGCCGCGTGGCCGAGGCCATTACGGAAGGCGCGGTGAAATCCGCCCGCGTCGCCGCTTCTGCGGCGTCCGGCGCTGCGCGCGCTGTGGGGCGGACAATCTCCTCGCCGCTGCGGTTTCTGGCGGTCCTGTTCGGATTGATGCTGTTCGCCCTGACCGGCATCGGCTTGTTCGATGTGGAATGGATCGGCGGGCTGGTTTCCGGCGCGGCGCTGACCGGGGCCGGGCTATATGGCGCATGGAAAACCCGCAAGGCGTTGATTCCGGCGAAAATTAAGGCGAAAGCGGCCGCCAGGTCCAACATGGATAATGAAAATTAACCAGTAAAAACAGTATTTTGGACACATTTCAGCAAATTTGGTCCAAGTTTTGCCCCATTTGGCGTCTAGAAGAATAAGCACAGGCGTTGACCCGAACGCTTCTAGAGCACCTTCCCGATGCTCGCCCTGACGCCCTTTGCAACGCACCACCACCCCAGAAAACCCCGCCAGAAAGGCGGGGTTTTTCTTTCGTGAATTATGCGTTCATGGGGATGATTTCGGCCCCGTCCTTATTGCGCGCCGATAGCGCATCACGATACCTGACCTTATGAGCCGAGTTCTGATCGCCCCTTCCATTTTGTCCGCCGATTTCGCCCGGCTTGGCGAGGAAATCGCTGCGGTCGCCGCCGCCGGCGCAGACTTCATCCATGTGGATGTCATGGACGGTCATTTCGTGCCGAACCTGACCATCGGGCCGATGGTGGTGAAGGCGCTGCGCGGCGCGACGGACCTGCCGTTCGACGTGCATCTGATGATCTCGCCGGTTGACGCTTACATTGATGAGTTCGCCGCGGCAGGCGCCAACATCCTCACCGTTCATCCCGAAGCCGGGCCGCATCTGCATCGCACCGTGCAACTGATCAAAAACGCCGGCGTCAAAGCCGGCGCGGCGCTCAATCCGGCGACGCCCGCAAGCGCCGTCGAGGCGATGATCGACGATCTCGATCTGGTGCTGGTGATGTCAGTTAATCCAGGTTTCGGCGGCCAGAAGTTCATCTCCTCGCAGCTTCGGAAAATCGAAGCCATCCGCAAGATGATCGATCGCACGGGGCGCGACATTCTTCTCGAAGTCGATGGCGGCGTCGATCCGCAGACGGCGCCGCTGGCGATTGGCGCCGGCGCCACTGTGCTCGTCGCGGGATCGGCTGTGTTTCGCGGCGGCGCTGATCAATACGCCGACAACATCGCCGCCCTGCGGCCGAAGGTCTGATCATGGCGCGCCCGGCCCGACATTCCGGCAACGCTTCCCGCGACGTGATTTCACGCGTGCGCAAGGCGTGGGGCGAGAGTCCGTTTTACCAGGCGCAGTTGAAGGGCCCGGCGCCGGACCGGCTGCTGTTCCGGCCCGACGATCCGTACACGCCGGATAAGGCGGTGGCGACAGCGCTGATGCGCGGACGCATCGCCATTGGCGACGAGTCCATCGACTGCGAAGAAGAACTGGAAAAATTGTGGGATGCGCCGGCGCTTGACGGGGCGGTCTTCGCCTATCTGCAGGAATTTTCCTGGCTGCGCCATTTCTCGGCGCTTGGCGATGACGGGCGACCGCCCGCCCGCGCCATGATGCGCGCCTGGCTCGACCGCTATGAAGGCTGGTCGGCGGAAAGCTGGGAGCCGTATTTCGTTTCCGAGCGTCTGGTGCAGCTTTGCGCCCATCATCCCCTGCTGCTGTCGGGAACCGATGCGTTGTGGCGCAGCCGGGTGCTGTCCTGCATGGCGCGGCAGACGCGGCATCTGGCGCGCTCGGCCCATCGTGCGGCGACCGGCTTCGACCGGCTGATGACGGCGCTGGGCCTCAGCATCGCCGGTTACGCTTTGCCCGGCTGCGAAGGACCGGCGGAGCGCGGGCTTGAAATGGCCCGGCGCGAACTGCGCCTTCAGCTTCGCCCTGATGGCGGCCATGTGAGCCGCAATCCGTCGCGGCAATTGAAACTCGCCTTGCGATTGCAGTCGCTGATCAAGGCGATTGAATCGCGCGGGTTCCAGCCGCCGGGATTTTTGCGTCATCAGGTGCAGCGCGCCAGCGCCATGGCGGTGTTCTTTCGCTGCTCCGACGGCAAGCTCGCTGTTTTCAACGGCGGCTATGAAGATGATTCCAAGGCGCTGATCGCGGTTCAGACTGGTCTGGGTACGGAGCTTGGGCCGACCGATTTCGCCCGCCATTCCGGCTATCATAAAATCACCGCCTCGCGCGCCATGCTGATCGTCGATACGGCGGATGACAGCGGCGGCGGTTTCAAAAGCACAGGAGCGCTGCATTTTTCGTCGGGCCGCAGCCGCATTCTCGTCAATTGCGGCAACGGCGCCCATCGCGGCGCTGAGTGGCGCAAGGCGTTTGAACGGCGCAGCGCACATTCCTCCCTGTCTTTTCTTGATGGTCCCACCAAGCCGGTGTTCGGCGAGACCACGCACCGGCGCGGCGAAGAAACCACGGGTCATCTGCTCGAGCTGGAGCGCCGCATCGTCACCGCCAATCCCGAAGGCGCGTCCTATCTGCGGCGGCTGTTCATCAATGCGTCCGGCGCCGATCTGCGCGGCGAAGAGATGCTTGCCGGTTGCGCAGCCGGTGAAATCGATCGCGCCATCTGGCGGTTTCACCTGCATCCGGGCATTCGCGTCTCGCTCGCCCGCGACCGGAAATCCGTCATCTTGCTGCTGCCCAACAAAGAAGGGTGGCGATTCAAATCGAACTGTCCGGAACTGCTTCTGGAAAAGAGCGTTTACTGCGGCGCTGGCGGCGCGCCTGCGGCATGTGAACAAATTGTCATCCGCGCCGGCGCTTTTACGCGGCGAGACGCAACGGCGATCAACGTCAAATGGGCGCTGCAACGCCAGGATGCTGTCTGACGCAGGCCCGTCCGGCTGGCGCGCCGACTTTTGATGTGCATAATCTCGGCGGGAGTAACACGGCGCGAGCATGGCGGGGATATTCGAAACATTGAAGGCGTTTGTCGGATCGGACCGCACATCGGTGCGTCCGCCGCCGCTGATCGACCTTTCGACCTTGCTGCCGCGCGCGCCGCGAAAAATAGATCTGCGCGCCGCCCGCAAGATGATGGCCGGCCGCAGCATGCTGGTCACCGGGGCGGGCGGCACGATCGGGTCGGAGCTCTGCCGCCAGATCATCCGCTTCGAGCCGTCGAAATTGACTCTCGTCGATAATTCCGAGCTGGCGCTTTACCAGATCGACATGGAGCTGAAAGACGCCGGCCATGGCGCGGTCATTCACTCTGAGCTCACCGATGTCTGCCGGATGGAGCATCTTGATCGCGTGTTCCGCCGCGCTGAGCCCGATGTGGTGCTGCATGCGGCGGCGTTCAAACATGTTCCGATTGTCGAGGAAAATCGCTGCGCCGGCGCGCTGACCAATGTGCTCGGCGCCAAGAACGTCTTCGACGCCGCTATCGATCACGGCGCGGAGTCGGTGGTGTTCATTTCAACGGACAAGGCGGTCAACCCCACCAGCTTTATGGGCGCGACCAAGCGCATCGCGGAACTTTATGCGCAGGCGCTTGACGTGGCGCAGAACGACACGCGCTTTGTTACTGTTCGCTTTGGCAATGTGCTCGGCTCGACCGGATCGGTGGCGCCGCTGTTCACCCGCCAGATCGAACGCGGCGGACCGGTCACCGTCACCCATCCGGAAATCATCCGCTTTTTCATGACGACGCGCGAAGCGGTGCAGCTTGTGCTGCTCGCCTCCAGTCTTGATGTGGCGGAGGAGACTATCGTCACCCATGACGGCCGGGTGTTCGTGCTCGATATGGGCGATCCGGTAAAGATTCTCGATTTCGCCAAGCGGATGATCGAGGCCTATGGACTCGTGCCCGGCAAGGATATCGAGATCAAGTTCACCGGGCTGCGCCCCGGCGAAAAGCTGTTCGAGGAGATTTTCCTCGATACGGATGCGCTGATCAAAACCGGCGCTGAGGGCGTTCTGCTCGCCTCGCCGGCGATGATCGACCTGCCGCTCCTCAACCCGCGCCTCAGCGACGTGATCGACGCCGCCCTGCGCGGCGATCAGCCGGTGCTCGATGAAGCGGTGCATCATCTGGTGCCGGAATTCACGGCCAGCACCGGCGCCGCGTCGCGCGCGCCGAACAAGTCAAATCGTTAGCGCCGATCCTTCGCGACGCCCGATCTTACTCATCGTGAGGGCGCGCCAACAAGGCGCGTGTCGCAAAGGACGAGGATGATCGGGCTCTTCACGATGAGGGCGAAATTGTTCCGGGAACGCCTTGCCCCGGGAGGGCTTGAACGCTAAGGCGGCCCCAGCAATTTAAGGGTTCGCCATGACTGACCAAACGCCGGTGCGCCGCGCGCTGATTTCCGTTTCCGACAAGACCGGGATCGTCGATTTCGCCAAGCGACTGGCGGCGGCAAAGGTCGAGCTGATTTCCACCGGCGGGACCGCGAAGGCGTTGCGCGAGGCAGGGCTCGCGGTCAAAGACGTCTCCGAGATCACCGGGTTTCCGGAAATGATGGACGGGCGCATCAAGACGCTGCATCCGCGCGTGCATGGCGGTTTGCTGGCCTTGCGCGACGATGCGGGACATCGCCAGTCCATGAGCGATCACGGCATTGAGAGCATCGAGTTGCTTGTGGTCAATCTTTATCCGTTCGAGGAAACCGTGGCGAAGGGCGCCGCTTTCGACGACTGCGTTGAGAATATCGACATTGGCGGGCCGGCCATGATCCGCGCGGCGGCGAAGAACCATCGCTTTGTCGGCGTCGTCACCGACCCGGCGGACTACGAAACCGTGCTGGGCGAGATTGAAACGGCTGGCGCCCTTTCGGCAGCGACAAAGCAGCGCCTTTCGGCGAAGGCTTTTGCGAAAACGGCCGCTTATGACTCGGCGATCTCCGCGTGGTTTGCGAAACAAAATGGCGAAGCGTTCCCGAAGGATTTCACCCTCGCTGGCCGCCTCGATGCGGTGCTGCGTTATGGCGAGAATCCGCATCAGCAGGCTGCCTATTACCGGTCTGGCGCGCCGCGTTACGGCGTCGCCACTGCGCGCCAGCTGCAGGGCAAGGAGCTCTCCTATAACAATCTCAACGACACCGACGCGGCGTTCGAGCTGATCGCGGAATTCGGGAGCGCACGTCCCGCCGTCGCCATCATCAAGCACGCCAATCCGTGCGGCGTCGCGGTGGGCGAGGCCATGCTTGATGCTTACTCATTGGCGCTGCGCTGCGATCCGGTGTCGGCGTTCGGCGGCATCGTTGCGCTCAACCAGAAACTCACCGGCGCGGTGGCGGCGGAAATCGTCAAGACCTTCACCGAAGTTGTCATCGCGCCTGACGCCGATGAGGCGGCCATTGCAGCGTTCGCGGCGAAGAAAAATCTGCGCCTGCTGCTGACCGGCGGCGTTCCTGCGCCGGACGATGCCGGCATGGTGATCAAACCGCTGGCGGGCGGGTTCCTGCTGCAGTCGCGCGACGCGAACGTCGTGCGCGAAGACGAGCTGAAAGTGGTCACCAAGCGCAGCCCGAGCGCGCAGGAGCTTTCCGACATGCTGTTCGCGTTCAAGGTCGCCAAACATGTGAAGTCCAATGCGATTGTCTATGTGAAAGACGGCGCCACGGTCGGCATTGGCGCGGGACAGATGAGCCGCCTCGATTCATCGCGCATCGCCGCGCGCAAGGCGCAGGACGCAGCCGAAGCCTGCGGCGCGAAACAATCGCTGGCGATCGGATCAGTCGTCGCTTCCGACGCTTTCTTTCCGTTTGCGGACGGATTGCTCGCCGCCGCCGAAGCCGGGGCTACGGCCGTTATCCAGCCGGGCGGGTCCATGCGCGACGATGAAGTCATCAAGGCGGCGGACGAGGCGGGCCTCGCCATGGTCTTCACTGGCGCGCGCCATTTCAGGCATTAAAATTATCGCGCCGTTTCCACCGTCAGATCATCAAGCTTGCGTGTAAACAAGGTGAACTTGCCGACGCTCACATTGCCGGTGAGATCGAGTTCCGCCGCCACTTCTTCAAACTCGGCGATGGCGTCTTCCGCGCCCGCGCGCCATTTGTCGATGACTTTTTCGGTCCATTTCGCCGGCGCGCCCTTCGGCTCCGCGCCCGCCGCCGCGATGACCCGCGTCGTCAGCAGGCGCTGACGGGCGGTCAGGTCCTCGATGATCTGGCGGATGGCGATCTTGTCGAAATGATCGGCGGGCGGTTCGCGCCGCGCCTTTTCGCGCACCGCGTCAATGTCGAACATGCGGCCGACGGCAAAGAAGATGCCGCCGACGCCGGGGTTCGACCAGCCGGTCTCGCGCGCAAGGTTGACGATGTCGAACGCGAATTCGAGCGCCGGAATGGACGCCGCATCGCGGGCGATGCCTTCCGGCGCGGCTTCATCGATCCAGCCCTGACAGCGTTCGGCGAGCGCCGCCGCCGCATCTTCGGGCAGAATGTCGGGAAGTGCGGTTTTGAACTCGCCGACAGCGTTTTGATACTGATCGACAACCGCTTTGAGGCCGCGCCGCGACAGACGTTCGCGCGCATCGGCGTCGCCAAGCAGGTGGAAGGTCTGTTCGCTGAGCAGGCGCGACGCTTCGAGATAAAGCGCTGTCTGCAGGGACGTCGGCGCGACATTGTCGAGCTGGTCTACGGCGGCGGCGAAGTCATGGAGGTTATAGATGCGTCGCACCGCCTCGTAAGCGAGCGTGATTGTCGCAAAATCGACGCCGGTGGTTTCCGCCGCACGCTGCACGAAAGCGACGCCGCAAGTATCGACGATTTCATTCGACAGGCGCGTGGCGATGATCTCCCGGCGCAACTGGTGGGTGACGATCGACTGGTTGAACTTGTGCAGCGCGTCGGGGAAATAAGCGACAAGCTCGCGCTCGAACAGCGGATCGTCCATGGCTTCCGATTTCGCCAGCTCGTCGAACAGCCACATTTTTGCGTAGGCGAGCAGCACCGCGAGATCGGGACGCGTTGGACCAAGCCCCGCATGACGCATGGAGGCGAGGCGTTCGCCGTCAGGCAGGTTTTCGATGGCGCGGTCGAGGCGGCCTTCGCGTTCCAGCGTCGACATGAAGCGCGCATAAACCCCGAGATCGGCGGGCGCGCTCATTTCCATTTGCGAGATGGCGCGGGTCTGATCGTAATTGTGACGCAGCACATGCTCGGCCACATCTTCGGTCATGGACGCCAGAAGGGCGTTCCTGTCGTCGCGCTTCAACTCGCCATGTTCGATTGCATTTGACAGCAGGATCTTGATGTTGACCTCATGGTCGGAGGAATCAACGCCTGCCGAATTGTCGATGGCGTCGGTGTTGATGCGCCCGCCGTTTCGCGCATATTCGATGCGGGCAAGCTGCGTGAAGCCGAGATTGGCGCCTTCGCCCACAACTTTGGCGCCGATTTCATCAGCATTGATGCGCACGGCGTCATTGGCGCGGTCGCCGACCCGCCAGTTTTCTTCATCTTCGGCCTTGAAATAGGTGCCGATGCCGCCGAGCCAGAATAATTCCACCGGCGCTTTCAATATGGCGCGGATCAGTTCCGCCGGCGGGAGCTCTTTCGCAGTGATGTTGAGCGCCGCGCGGATTTCCGGCGTCAGCGCAATTGACTTGGCGCTGCGCGCGAAGACGCCGCCGCCTTTGGAGATCAGTTTCTTGTCGTAATCGGCCCAGGAACTGCGCGGCAGATCGAACATACGCTTGCGTTCCTTGTGCGATTTCGCCGGATCGGGATCGGGGTCGATGAAAATGTCGCGGTGATCGAACGCGGCGATGAGCCTTGTCTTGTCCGACAGCAGCATGCCGTTGCCGAACACGTCGCCCGACATGTCGCCGACGCCGGCGGCGGTGAACGGTTCGCTCTGAATGTCCTTGCCGATTTCGCGGAAGTGGCGTTTCACCGCTTCCCAGGCGCCGCGCGCGGTAATGCCCATGACTTTGTGGTCGTAGCCGACCGAGCCGCCCGACGCGAACGCATCGCCAAGCCAGAAACCGTATTCCCCGGAAATCGCATTGGCCGTATCGGAGAATGCAGCCGTGCCCTTGTCGGCGGCGACGACGAGATAAGGGTCAGGATCATCCCAGCGCACGATCCGCGGCGGTGTTTTGGTCTCGCCCTGCACGATGTTGTCGGTGAGATCGAGCAGCCCGCGAATGAAAATCTTGTAGGCTTCGCGGCCTTCTTCATAGATGGCGGCGCGATCGCCGGTTGTCGGCAAGTGCTTGGGATAGAAACCGCCTTTCGATCCGGTCGGCACGATCACCGCGTTCTTGACGCGCTGCGCCTTGACGAGGCCGAGAACTTCCGTGCGGAAATCCTCGCGCCGGTCGGACCAGCGCAAACCGCCGCGCGCGACCGGGCCAAAGCGCAGATGCACGCCGTCGACGCGCGGGCCGCAAACGAAAATTTCGCGATAGGGTTTCGGTTCGGGAATCTCGGCGACCTTGTGACTGTCGACCTTGAACGAGATGTAGGTTTTCACCGAGCCGTCAGGCAGGCGCTGATAATAGTTGGTGCGCATGATCGCTGCGAACAGCGTGCGGAAGCGGCGGATGATGCGGTCTTCATCGAGGCTTGCAACAGCGTTCAAGGCATCTTCAATGGCGGCGTCCGCCGCCTTGACGTCCTTGATGCGCTCGTCGGCGTCCGCCGGGCCGTCCGGATTGAACCGCGCATGAAACGCGGCGATCAGAAGGCGCGCAATGGACGGATGGTTCGCCAGCGCTTCTTCAATATAGGATTGCGAATAGGCGAACCCGGCCTGCATGTGGTGCTTGGCGGCGGCGCGCAAAAGCCAGGCTTCGCGCCAGTTGATGCCGGCGGTCAGCACCAGATTGTTGAAGCCGTCATCTTCGGTGCGGCCTTCAAGCACGGCGAGGATGGTTTCTTCGAACGCTTCGCGGACCTCGTCGAGGGCGACCGGTTGCCCGTCTTCCTGTTCGGTCTTGAAGTCGTGAATCCAAAGCGCCTGTTTGGCGTCGCCGAACGGCGAGACCTGGTAGCTTGCTTCCTGCAAGACGCTTAAACCCAGATTTTCGATGGTCGGGATCAGTTTCGACAGCGTCATCGGCGCGCCGGTCTTGTAGATCTTGATGTGAACCGTCTGGTCGCTGTCCTTCGGCTTGCGATAGGCGCGAACGACCATGGACGCATCGCTTAACTGCTCCAGCGAGGCGATGTCGGAAAGGGTTTCCGCCGGCGATGTGCGTTCGCGATAGCCGGCGTCAAAGGCGCGCTCATATTTGTCGAGCAGGGCGGCCGGCGTTGCGCCGTCATGGGCCTCGCGCATGGCCTCGAGCAGGCCGTCATTCCAGTTGCGGCAGATCTCGCGGATCGCGCGGGTGAGTTCGGTGAGGCCCGGGCCTTCCGGCGCGCCTTGTTTGATGCCGATGATAAAGTGCACGCGCACCAAGGCGGCGTCGCCGAAGAACGGTGCGAAGGAGTGTATTTTTCCCTCGAACGTATCGGCGAGCAATTGTCCGGCGCGCTCGCGAATGTCGGAATTGAAACGGTCGCGCGGCACGAACATCATCGCCGATATGAACCGGTCGAAGCGGTCGCGGCGCAGGAACAGTTTCACCCGCGGGCGTTTGTAAAGTCTCAGAATGCCGAGACAGGTTTCGACAAGCGTTTCCACATCGGCCTGGAACAGTTCATCGCGCGGATAGGATTCCAAAATGTTGATCAGCGCTTTTTCATTATGCCCGCCCGGCGTGAAAGCGGTTTTCTCCAGCACCGCATCTACCTTTGCGCGCACCAGCGGGATGTCGGAAACGGGGCGGTTATAGGCGTCAGCGGTGAACAGGCCGACGAACAATTCTTCTCCGTTCGCCATGCCGTTCTGGGCGAAGCTCTTGACCGCCACATAGTCCATATAGGCGCGGCGGTGGGTCAGCGATTTGGTGCTCGATTTGGCGATGATGATCGGCTCGCTGGAATCGAAAAACGCCGCCACGGCCGGAGTCAGCTTGCCGTCTGGCTGAAAGGTGGATTTTAAAACATCGCGCCCCGGAGCGCTGAGAATGCCGAGATCTTTTTCCTTGTCGACGACCAGTTGCAGGTCCGAGCCCTCGCCGACGAAGTTGAAATGGCGCGCGCCCAGAAACGCAAAGCGGTTGTCCCACAGCCATTTCAGGAATTGCACGGCTTCGCGCTGTTCGTCGGCTTTCACGCCGGGCAGGCGCGAGCGTTCAAGCTGCGCGATGCACGCGCCAAGACGCGCGCGCATGTCTTCCCAGTCCTCAACAGCGATGGTGACGTCGCGCAGCACCGCTTCGATTTCCTCCTGCAGCGCTTCAAGCTCGTTTTCGACAACCGGCGGATCCATTTCGATATGAATCATGGATTCGCGAATGCCGGCCTGCGACTGTCCGGCTTCGCGCTTGCCCGACGCGTTACGGGTCACCGCGACGACGGCGTTGGAGAAGAAACTTACCGGCTTGCCGGCGTCGGCGAGCGCGGCGGAAACGCTGTCCACCAGGAACGGTTTGTCATCGGTGACGATGTCGAGCACCATGCGGCGTTCGGCGCGGCCTTTGCCTTCTTCGATGCGCAGGGAAATTTTGCTTTGGCCGGGCTTTCTGGTCAGCGCATGTTTCCACGCAGCGGCTGCGCGAGACAGAAGCGACTGCGGTTCGTTCCAGATCTGGTCCTCGCCCGTTGCGTAAAGCACAAGCTGTTCGAGGTAGCTGCGGAACGCCGGGGTGACGGCGCCGGCTTCATCCAGGTCGCCTGTCTTTTTTTTCTGTGCGAGCGCGACAACGTCTTGCAGAATTTGACCGTCTGTGTCGGTGAGAAAGCCCTCGGGCATATCGCTTCCTTTGCGATTGTGATTGTTGGCGCCGTCATAACGCATAGGCTTTGAAAAAGTCTAATAAAATGAGGGAAATGTGCGCGCCATGGAGACGGCGCACGGCCTTGAAACTTAATTGCTGCAATCGGCGGCAACGGAGATGAATCAGGCCCCGAGCGCCTGCGAAGGGGCGCTTTCGACGCCGGACGGCGTTGCGCTGCGCCGCTCAACCTCGCGGCGGAGCAGCGACATGCGCGGATAGCGCGCAGCCGCCGACTTTTCGAGCAGGCGGTTGGCCAGGAACACGCCGCAGAACGCCAGCAGGGAGCAGGCGACCCCGGCCGCCAATAATCCGGTGTCCGACGCCCGGACGCCAGCCAGCATGGCGAAGGTCGCGGCGGGCAGGGCGAGCGCAGCGGCGCTGGGCAGGTGCGCGGTCAGCAGCATCGACGCGGCGAAGGCGGCGATGATCGACAGGGCGAGAATCTGAACGCTGAAGGCGGCGGCGGCCGGGACAGGCGCCAGCAGGATCGGCGCGCTGGCGAGAATGACGCCGAGCACGGACAGGCTGGCGGTGAACGATGCGCGCCAGCGAAACGGCCGCGAGGTCAGGCGGCTGCCCGACCGGAACTGGCTGCGCAGGCGGCGACAGGTCCACAGCGCCGCCAGCATCATCAGCGCCCAGGCGGCGGCGCGGCCCGGATAAACGCGGCCGGCGACAATCGCGAGATAGATCGAAACGCCGGCGATCAGCGCGAGCCCCGGACCGCTCCAGCGCGAGAGGATATCAATGAGATGCAGCCTTGCGGCGCGCGAGATCGGCGTGCGTCTGCGCTGGCGGCGCGGCGCCTGCGCTTGCCTTGCAAGCTGCTCTTGCAGTTCGCGGGCGGTCTTGCCGTGCAGCGATGCGCTCGTCATGACGCTGATCCTTCAGGTAGCGATCCGTTAACGCATCGGAGGATGCAATCCTTAATCAATCGTTAACGCCCTCGCTGTGGGCTGATTTTCCGGCCGCGTCGAGGCGGAAAATCAATTCCGCCGCTTTATGGCTGCGGCGGATCGAAGAACACTTCGATCTCGGTTCCGGCCTGCGCCAGCTCGCCGCGCAACACCAGCGCATCGACATTGACCGGATCGAGCGACAGGGCGGCGACCACATCTTCAGCGGCGGCCTCATGCGCGCCGGTCACAAACTTGCCGCGCCCGCGCAGCACGAATGTTTCCGCACTGACGAAACCGCCTTCCTGCGCCGTATCCACAGCGATGACGACATCCCGCCACCGTTCCTGTGCGGCGTAGACTTTCGCGGCGGTGAGATAGAGCTCGGGACTGTCGGGCACGAGGGCGATCGCCTGATCGAGCGCCGTCTCCGCCTGTTGCGGCTCCTTTGCCGTCAGCCAGGCCTGCGCCGCCTGCGACAATAACCGTGCGCGCACGTAATCATCGCCTGCATCATTGCGCTGGGCGATTTCTTCCAGCCGCAGGGCGGCGAGTTTCGGAAAGCCGGCCTTCAGGTCTGCGACCGCGAGGCAATGGCGGGCTTCGGCGCCGCCCCCTTCGCTAACCCATTGCTGGGCGGCGATGCGGCCGACATCGAGGTCGGCTTCGAGCAGTTGCACGCAATCGGCGTAACGCGGATCGACGGTTTCAGCAGCAGCGATGAGGGCGAGAACAGATAACAGGTGCATCAGCGCACCCTAGCGCGCCAATTTACCGGCTGGAAGGTGAAATTCCGGAAACAGCGATCTCAGCCTATTCGGCGGCTTGCGGCCGCGAAGACGGGTCTTCGCTCTTGGGCGCCGCCTTGGCGCGGCGGCGCGCCGGCTTCTTTGTCGCTTTCGCGTCGGTTTTTTCCGAAGGCGCCGTTTCCGCAGCCGGGGCCGGCTCCGCTTGCGCCGCGGGTTCGGGCAGGAAGCAGGTGATGGTCGCGCCTTCGCCCTCATTTGAATCCATGCGGACCCAGCCATTATGGAGTTTCACAAACCGTTCAACCAGCGCCAGACCGAGGCCCGCGCCAGCGCTCGGCCCGCGGCTTTCAAAGGCGTCGAACGCGCGCGCCTGATCCGTCGGCGACAATCCGCGGCCGGTGTCGGCGACCCAGATCTTCACCGCCTTGCCGACGCGGCGCGCGCCGATGGTCACCGCGCCGCCGGCGCCGGTATAGGCGAAGGCGTTGGACAACAGGTTGAACAGAACCTGCTTGATGCGCTTGTCGTCGATTTCCGCTTCGCCGATGTCTTTCGGACAGTCGACCTTCAGCGACACTTGCGTGTCTTCGGCCTTGAGCGCGGCGAAGGTCGCGGCGCTTTCCAGCAGTTTGCGGATGTCCGTCTTGCGCAGATTGACGTCCATCTGTCCGGCGTCGATGGCGGCGAGGTCGATAATGTCGTTGATCAGATCGCGCAGATGGTAGGACGCCGAGCAGATGCTGGCGACGTAATCTTTCTGGCGGTCGTTCAGCATGCCGAACATCTGGCCGTCGAGCATTTCCGAAAAGCCGATGATGGTCGAAAGCGGCGTCCTGAGCTGATAGGAAACGTGATCGACGAATTTCGATTTCAGCCGGTCGGCGTTTTCCAAAACCGCATTGCGGTCTTTGAGTTCCTTCTCGCGCTCCTTGGAATCGGTGACGTCGATGAAATGCGCCAGCGTCGCGCCATCGGGCAGGGGTTCAGCGCCGATGGCGATGGTGCGGCCGTCGATCAGGCGGATTTCGCGAAATTCATAGGTCTGGCGATCCTGATGGGCCTTCGACACAATACAGCGGCGCAATGCATCGAACGAAGAGTCGGCGTCGCGGGCGAGCTTTTTAAGGTTATCGACGATGCCGTCCACATGCGGCTTGGCGTCGAGGTGACGCTGATCGAGCCGCCATAATTTCTGGAACGCCTTGTTGTAAAGGCGCAGCGCGCCGTCGCCGGCGAACACGGCGACGCCTTCGGCGAGATTGTTCAGCGTCGCCTTCTGGACTTTGATCTGCGTGTTGTACTGCGCTTCGAGGGTGATCTTTTCGGTGATGTTCTCAAAAGCGAGCATCACGCCGCCCAGCGGATGGCGCAGGCGCGCGACGCGCAGCGTGCGCCCGTCCGGCAGATGCCAGGTTTCGTCCGGCGCGCCGCCCAAGCGTTCCGCGCCGGGTTCGGCAAGACCTTCCGTGTACAGCGCAAGCTGGTCCTCTTTCCACTTGTCGAAATCGGACGGCTCCGGCAGGCGGCCCTTGAGGCGCAGATGATCGAGCACTTCGCCGTGATAGACGCGGCCCGAAAGCTCCGCATCGTCGAGCGACCACAGTTCCCGGAAAGCGCGGTTGTAATAGATCAGGTTCTGGCTGGCGCCGAAAATAGCGACGGCGGTCTGGATCTGGTCGAGCGTGCGCTGATTGGCGTCGATCTGCTGTTTCAGGTCGGTGCGCGCCTTGTCGAGTTCGGTGACGTCGATGGCGACGCCGCCGAGCGCTGCATCGCCGGAGCCATGCAGCGGCGTTTCAACGATGCGGAACACGCGCCGTTCGCCGCGCGAATTGATCACGGCGCGCCCTTCATTGGCCTTGCGTTCGGCGGCCGCCGATGCGGCGAGTTTCTTGATCGAGTTGTCGAGTTCGATCTGCTGCTTGACGACATCGCCGGCGCTTGGCGCTTCGACCACATCCGCATAGGCGCGGTTGACCCAGACCAGTTCGAGATTGGCGTTGCGCCGCCAGGCGGGAACCGGCGAGCGTTCGAGCAATGCGTGCGCGCCGTGAAGGTCGACCGCGCGTTCGCGGAAGGCGCCGATGACGGCGCCGTCTTCAGCCATGCGCACGGCGGGATCGGTGATCCACAGCGCGACCTGTCCGCCGGCGACGCGGCCGTCGACTTCGATGGAGCGCCCGTCAGGCGTCACCACATTGCCGGAGAAAGCAACGCCATGCGCGCGCAGGTTTTTGACCTTCTCGCGCAACGTCTCCGGCTTGTCGGCTTCGTCATCCTGCAGCGGCAGGGCGCCCAGCGCGTTCAGCAGCCGGTCGACCGGCGCCGTTTTGGCCTCCGCGTCTTCTCTCGAGAAGGACAGCAGCGAGGCGAGGGCGGCTGGACCGCCGAGAATTTTCGGCGTCCCCCAACCGGTCGCCAGGGACTCCGTGTCGTCTTCCCAAACGAGAACCAGACCAGGATGGGCGGACAGCACCGAGTCCGATTTTTCAAGCCGCGCTTCCATCTCGGCGAGCTTGTCGGACCAGTGCAGCGACTGATGGCGGGTGGCGGCGGACACCCGGAACGCCCAGACCACGGCGGCGACCGCAAGAGCGACTGCGCCAGCCGCGCCGGCGAGAAACGGGTCAATTGCCGCCAGCGCGCCGGTTTCGGGCGTTTGCGCCAGCGCCGCCGATGGCGCCAGTGTCGACAGGCCAGTAAAGCCGGACAGGCCAACAAAGCCCGAAAGGAATGAGCCAGACATCAGTTTTTTCGCGTGAAGCCGCATGCCGAGCATCCTGGTCGCGCCGGCCTGAACCGCGCATGTGCTCTCCCCATAAAGAGGGTAGGCAGATTCGCGATATTTGGTGTCGCCAGCTTTGAACTGCACAATATGTACTGTGTTCGTCGGGGGCGGCTAGGGCAAAAGAGAGGAATGGGGCCGCTTGTTGCATGAAATTTTCAACAGTTTGGCGGCCCCTAAACGCTTAATCTTCAAGCTGAAAATTGAAGCGTTCGATGACGCCGTAGCGCATGCCGCCGCCGCTGGCGGGTGCGTATTTCCAGTTCGAGACGGCTTTGAGGATCGGCCGCGTGAAGCAGGCGTTGGGCGTATCGACCACCCGCGGATTGACCACATTGCCCTCGGGCGTCACGTCGAACTCGACAACGACCAGCCCTTCGACGCCGCGCGACCGGCAGGTTTCCGGATAGGGCGGCGCTATGCGGATGGTGGGGCCGCCGACTGCGCCGGCGCCCGGCGGGTTGGGATCGACCCGCGTCGGTCCGGGCCGGACGATCGGGCCCGATGGCGTGTTGGATTTGGTGAAATCAAGTTCGGTCTCCGGAATTTCATTCGGGATCGTCTCGGACGGGGGCCTGATCTTGCGGCCGCCTTCAGGAGGCGGCTCGTCAGTGGTGATTTTGACGATCAGACCTTCAATGGGCGGCGGCAGATCGACTGGCTTTTCCCGGATGAGAAACGCCATCAAGAGAAACAGACCGGCTGTTACAATCCCTGCGAAGGGCGCGCCAACTATCCAGCGAAACAAGGTCATAGGGCATTCCTTTCAAGTGAGGGCGCAAGCGATTCAGGTGAGATCCGAGGCTTGGGCCGCTGAGCCGGAAGGCGCATGTCGGAACGCAAGGTCGAGAGCGCGCCCCGCCCGCATTTTTGGGTCATCTCTGGTGCTACAATAGTCGCACGATGGCATATTGCGACATATGTAGCAAGAGAAGTCGCCGAGTTATTTTTGGCGGGACAAAGGTGCGGGCGCCTGAAGGAAAGCGGCGGGAAGAGGGCGCTTCGCATAGACGTAACCGCCAGTGCGCAGCGCCCGCTTCCCCCGTTTACGGGGGAGGCGCCCGCCCCGGCCGCGAACCCGGCCATACGATATATGCGCGCTTTCGCGGCCGGGCGCGCCGCTTAGCGCTGCGCAGCACACGCGATGACAATTGAGAGGATTTAATAATGCCGCAAACATCTGTTTGCAGCGAACGCCCCGAGCGTGCCTTGAAGAGCGCCGCCAGAATATCCGTACAGGGACGACCGACCTCGCCGGCGCCGGACTGCGCATACAATCGCTGCGAGCAGAAAATCTTAAATGGCGCCAGATTCCGCTGCAGTCCAATAAGCATGCGGGTCACATCCGGCGGCGTCTTGGGAAAACCCGCAAGCGCGTGCGGCGGCGGTTGGCGCAAAACCAGCGCGCAAACGCAAAAAAGGGCGGCGCAAGCGCCGCCCTCCGTCGCATCGCATCCGGTGCGGAGCGCTAGTAGCGGTATTGATCGGACTTGAACGGGCCGCTGACCGGCACGCCGATATAGTCGGCCTGTTCTTCGGTGAGCTGGCTCAACATCGCGCCGACTTTCTCAAGATGAAGCTTGGCGACTTTTTCGTCGAGATGCTTCGGCAGCACATAGACTTCGTTCTTGTATTGATCGCCCTTGGTCCACAGTTCGATCTGCGCCAGCGTCTGGTTGGTGAACGACGCGGACATCACGAAAGACGGGTGGCCGGTGGCGTTGCCGAGATTCAAGAGGCGCCCCTGAGACAGGAGCAGCATGCGTTTGCCGTCAGGGAAGGTGATCATGTCGACCTGGTCCTTGACGTTGGCCCATTTGAAGTTCCTTAGGCCTTCGACCTGAATCTCATTGTCGAAATGGCCGATATTGCCGACGATCGCCATGTCTTTCAGCGAGCGCATGTGCTCGACGGTCAAGACGTCCTTGTTGCCGGTGGAGGTGATGACGATGTCGGCGCGCGGCGCGCCCTGTTCCATGGTCACGACTTCATAGCCGTCCATGGCCGCCTGCAGCGCGCAGATCGGGTCGATCTCGGTGACCATGACGCGGGCGCCGGCGCCGCGCAGCGACGCCGCCGAGCCTTTGCCGACATCGCCGTAACCGGCGACGAGCGCCAGCTTGCCGGCCATCATCACATCGGTGCCGCGGCGGATGCCGTCAACCAGCGATTCCTTGCAGCCATATTTGTTGTCGAATTTCGACTTGGTGACGCTGTCATTGACGTTGATCGCCGGGAACGGAAGCGTGCCTTTTTTCTGGCGCTGGTAAAGCCGCAGAACGCCGGTGGTGGTTTCTTCAGTGACGCCCTTGATGTTGGCTTTGACGGTCGAATACCAGTTCGGCTGTTTGGCGAGGCGGCGCTTGATGGTGTTGAACAGCGCGGTCTCTTCCTCGTTCGACGGATTGTCGAGCAGGGACGGGTCTTTTTCCGCGTCGGCGCCGAGCAGAATGAGCAGGGTCGCGTCGCCGCCATCGTCGAGGATCATGTTGGCGGTCTCGGGCTCTTTTCCGTTTTTGCCGGGCCATTCGAAAATCTTGTCGGCGAGATCCCAGTATTCTTCGAGGCTTTCGCCCTTGAAGGCGAAGACCGGGGTGCCGGCGGCGGCGATGGCCGCGGCGGCGTGGTCCTGGGTCGAATAGATGTTGCACGACGCCCAGCGGACATCGGCGCCGAGCGCCTGCAGGGTTTCGATCAGGACCGCGGTCTGGATCGTCATATGCAGCGAACCGGCGATGCGCGCGCCTTTCAGCGGCTGCGCCTTGCCGTATTCCTCGCGGGTCGCCATCAGGCCCGGCATTTCGGTTTCGGCGATCTCGATCTCGCGGCGGCCATAATCGGCCAGATTGATGTCTTTAACGAAATAATCCTGATTGGCAGGGGCGGTCATGGCGATGATTCCTCATTCAGACGAAAGAAACGGCGGATGAAACAGTCAGGGCGGCGTATAACAGGGGCCCCTTGCGGCGCCAAGAGACATATAAAGATTTCTTTATGTGATTGCCAGTATCGGCGCAAAAGCCGCATAAATGCTGGGTTTTCTCCGGTGGGACTGGGGGCCGGATTACGCGATTGTGTAGGCGGGCCGGCGCCGATCCATGGTAAAACGCCGCCGCTGGGCGCGAGAAAGGAACTGACGATGATGAAACTGGCGACAGCCTTCGCCGCAGGCTTGAGCGCGGCCCTCATCAGTGTGACAGGATTTGCCCAGGAGCCCGAAGGCGCGGGCGCCGATCCCCGCATCGGCAAGGAAGTGCGCAACATTTGCTTCGGCCAGAACATCAATGGCTGGAAGGGCGTTAAAGGCGAGGACGATGTCGTCCTGCTCAAACGCAGCGTCAGCGACTGGTATCGCGTCGAACTGGCTGGCGCCTGCGACTACCGGGTGTTGCGGTCGGCCTTCGCCATCGGCATCGACAGCCGCCCTGCCGGCGGATGCGTCTCGCGCGGCGATGTGATCATCGTCAGCGACAGCCCGGGTTTTGACCGCCGTTGCGTCATCACCAAAATGTATGAGTGGAATGAAGACGCAGCCCTCGGCGACGACGACGATGATCGCGAGGAAGATTAACCCGCTTTGCCGCGCCTCAAGATGTCGTCGAGGCCTTCGCGATAGGTCGGGAACCGGAGCGTGATGCGCAGCGCATCCTTCATGCGATTGTTGGAGACGCGCTTATTATCCGTATAGAAACTTTTCGCCATATCGGAAAGTTCGGCCTTGTCGAAGTCAACCGGCGGCGGCGGATCAACGCCGAGAAGCTCGCACGCGTAGCTGATGACGTCCTGCGGCGGCGCGGGTTCGTCGTCGGCGAGATTGTAAAGATTATGGACCCGCGGTTTTTCCATGCTGGCGACAAGCGTCGAAGCAATGTCGTCCACATGCATGCGCGAAAACACCTGACCGGGTTTGTCGACGCGCTTCGCGGTTCCGGCGCGGATATTGTCGAAGGCGGACCGGCCCGGTCCGTAAATGCCGGGCAGGCGGAACACGATCAGCGGCAGATCGTTTTCGTGCGCCAGTTTGAGCCACGCTTTTTCGGCCGCGATGCGCCGCTGCGCGCGCTCGCTGGCGCCGCGCAAGTCGCTCGTCTCATCGACCCATGCGCCGTCATGATCGCCGTAAACGCCATTGGTGGAAAGGTAGCCGATCCAGCGAAACTGTTTTGCGCGCGTTGAGATTGTTTGTGACGCGGCGTTGAACGCCGGACAGCCATTGGCGCCGGGCGGCGCCGAAATCAAAACGGCGTCAACACCGTCGAAAACATTGCCGGATAATTTTCCGCCAGCCCACAGATGCGCATCGATTCCATCGGCCTTCATTGCGGCCTGTTTTTCGGCGGAGGTGGTTGTGCCGGCTATGCGCCAGCCCTGCTCGCGCAGCCGTTCAGCGAAGGCGCGCGCCGTATAACCGAAACCGAGGCAGAAAAGTTTTGACGGGTGCGGCAGGGTGAATCTCCGAACTTCATGTTGCGTGCGATAAAGAGCGCTGGCAGTCTATAGAACAACTTTTCCGAATCGCCATGCACCGTTTATTTGTCGCTCTGGAACTCCCCGAAATTGTCGCCGATGCGCTGACCACCATACAATATGGCGTGGAGGGCGCGCGCTGGCGGCCTGTTGATAATTTCCACCTGACGCTCGCTTTTATTGGCGAGACCGACCGGCACGGTTTTGGCGATGTTGTAAACGCCCTGTCCGCGATTGAGGCGCCGGCGTTCGAGATGCGCCTTTCCGGCATTGGTTCGTTCGGCGATAAAAAACCGCATGCGCTGTGGGCGGGCGTTGAGCCTTCGCCGCCGCTTGCGCATTTGCAGGCGAAAGTGGAAACGGCGTTGCGGCGCGCCGGCTTCGCGCTGGAAAAGCGCAAATTCATTCCGCATGTGACGCTCGCTTATTTGCGCGGCGCCAGCCAGGAATCCGTCATGAGTTACTGCGCCATGCACGGGCTTTTTTCCTGCGGCCCGTTTCCGGTCAATGAATTCCACCTTTATTCATCGCGCCTCGGCAATGAAGCGAGCGCTTATGAAATCGAGGCGAGCTATTCGCTTTCGTCTTCAATGTGATCGAGAAAGCCTTCGGCGCCGGCTTCGATCAGATCGAGCACGCGCTCGAAGCCGTCGCCGCCGCCATAATAGGGGTCCGGCATTTCGCGCACCTCGCCCCCGCCGGCGAAGGCCGGCAAGTCTGAAAAATTGGCGAAATCAAGAAACATGCGAATGTCGCAGGTCCGGTTCGGCGGCGCGAAATCGAGCAGGTCGGAATGATTGGAAAGGTCCATGGCGAGCAGATAGTCGAACTGATAAAAATCCGAGAGATCGACTTGCCGTGCGCGCTGATAGGAAATATCGACGCCGCGTTTCGCCGCCGCCCTGATCATCCGCGCATCGGGCGGATCGCCGGCATGCCAGCCGCCGGTTCCCGCCGAATCAATGGCGAGTTTCACCCCGCGTTCTTTCGCTTTCGCGCGCAGCACGCCTTCCGCCGCGGGCGAGCGGCAGATATTGCCAAGGCACACCAGAAGCACTTTCTTTATGTCGGCTGGCTTTGTCATGGGAACGTCATGGCAAACGGATCACTTTTTCCACCACGCTGTCATCGGCCCTTGATGCGGGCTGTGTCAAACACGATCTTGCGCGCATCGGCCGTAATAATGGCCAGGAAAAGGAGAGACCCATGAGCCTTCCACTTTCTGCAATCGCCAAAACTGCAACCGGACAAATGTTCGGCGGGCTGGAAAGGACGCTGAAAAAAGGCGCCGTTCTGGCGAAGTCCAAAGACGTTGATGAAAAGGTATTTCTGGAATGGCGGCTTGCGCCCGACATGTTCCCGCTGAAAAAGCAGGTTCAGTTTGCAACAGAAATTCCCGCGCGCGGCCTGTCGCGTCTGGCGGGCGCGGAAATCCCGTCCTTCGACGACAAGGAAACAAGTTTTTCCGAACTGTACGACCGCATCGAACGGGCGAGGAAAATTATCACCGGCCTGTCAGACGCGGCGCTCGATCAAGACCCGCAGGCCGATATTACCGTGCCCATGGGGCCGCGCGAAATGACCTTTGCTCGCGCTGCGTATTTGCAGACTTTCGTTTTGCCCAATCTCTATTTCCACACCACGGCGAGCTATCTGATCTTGCGGCATCTTGGCGTTGATGTCGGCAAGCTCGACTTTATGAACGCCCCGCCGATGTAATGCGCGCGCCATGGTGAAAGCGCCCCGCAACATTGTCATTCTGACCGGCTCCGGCATCTCGGCGGAATCCGGCGTTGCAACTTTTCGCGACAGGAACGGCGTGTGGGCGAGATACGACTATAGAGAAGTGGCGACGCCTGAAGGCTTCGCCGCCAATCCCGCGCTGGTGCATGATTTTTACAATCAGCGCCGGCGCGGCCTGCAAAGCGTTCAGCCGAACCCGGCGCATCTGGCGCTGGCGAAGCTGGAAGCCGGGCTTGACCGTTGCGGCGGACGACTGACCCTTGTCACGCAGAATGTCGATGATCTGCACGAACGCGGCGGATCGCAAAACGTGCTGCACATGCATGGCGAGTTGCTGAAAGCCGAATGCGCGCGTTGCGGCGATATCTGCGCGTGCAGCGGCGATCTGTCGATTGACGCCATATGCGCAGTTTGCAGACATGCGGGCGGCATGCGCCCGCATGTGGTCTGGTTCGGAGAAATGCCGCGCCATATGGACGAGGCCGCCGACGCCATCGCCGTCGCCGACTTGTTTGTTTCTATCGGGACCTCCGGTTCGGTCTATCCCGCCGCCGGATTTGTCGCTGAGGCGAGGGCGCTCGGCGTGCAGACTGTCGAGCTTAATCTCGAACCTTCAAAGAACGCCCGGCTGTTTGATGATGCGCGATACGGACCGGCCTCGGTCACTGCGCCCGCCTGGGTTGATGAAATTTTAAGCCTCAATTGAACGGATCGGGCTGCTAGGCTTGTAGCGCAGCGCGATTGCACCCTAGAGTTCGCCCAGAGGGAATCAATCGGGGTTTTAGTGCAATGAAAAATTCGATCGGCCTGCTGGCCATTCTGGCGTTCGCGCCTGCAGCTGTTGTTGCGCAAGCGGATGTTGCGAGCGATGGCGCGGAGAAAAAAGAAGAAAAGTGGGATGTGGCGGCGCCGCCGCTGCCGACCCGGGATGTCAACATTGATGTCCGCGAAGGCACCTGGATGAGCCTCGATGTCAGCCCGGACGGGCGGACCATCGCTTTCGATCTTCTTGGCGATATTTACACCATGCCGATCGCGGGCGGTGAGGCGCGTTCCATCGCCAGCGGCATGCCCTGGGAAATGCAGCCGCGCTTTTCGCCGGACGGATCGAAGATCGCCTTCACCTCGGACCGGGGCGGCGGCGACAATATCTGGATCATGAACGCCGACGGATCGGACAAGCGTCAGGTCACCCAGGAGAAATTCAGGTTGCTGAACAATGCGACATGGTCGCCGGACGGCGAGTATCTGGCCGCGCGCAAGCATTTCACCACCCAGCGTTCACTCGGTGTCGGCGAGATCTGGCTGTATCACATTTCCGGCGGCGACGGCGTGCAGCTTGTGGAACGGCCCAGCGAAACCCACCAGAAAGAGCTCGGCGAACCGATCTACTCCGCTGACGGGAAATACATTTATTATTCTCAGAACATCACGCCCGGCGCCACGTTCCAGTATGCGCAGGATTCAAACGGCGATCTGTTTCACATCAATCGCTATGAACTGGCGACCGGCGAAATTGAAACCGCCGTCTCCGGTCTTGGCGGCGCCGTGCGTCCGACGCCGTCCCCGGACGGAAAATATATCGCCTTTGTCCGCCGCGAGCGCGCCCAGTCCAAGCTCTATCTGAAGGACTTGAACTCCGGGGAAACGCGAAAGCTCTATGACGATGTCGATCAGGACATGCAGGAAACCTGGGCGGTGCATGGCGTTTATCCGAACATGGACTGGATGCCGGATTCAAAAAGCATTGTCTTCTGGGCGGGCGGTAAAATTCACAGCCTGACTATCGCCGGCGGCGCGGTGCGTGAAATCCCGTTCCATGTGTCCGATTCGCGCGCGGTGATCGATCCGCCGCGGCCTGAAGTCGCTGTGGCGCCGGACAGCTTCAAAACAACCATGCCGCGCTTTGCGTCGGTCTCTCCTGACGGGCGCCGCGCCGTATTTGAATCGCTGGGCAAGCTCTATATCAAAACGCTGCCCGATGGCGCGCCGCGACGGCTGACCAATGCCCGCGACGGATTTGAACTGTTTCCGTCATGGTCTTCCGATGGCGGGCGCATTGCGTTTGTGTCCTGGACCGATGCGGACCTTGGAACGATCCGGGTTGTCGGTTCGGGCGGCGGTTCGGCGCGGGCGGTCACCGAGGAGCCGGGCCATTACCGGCGTCCGCGCTTTTCTCCTGATGGCCGCGCCATCACCTTTGAAAAAGGATCGGGCGGATTTCTGACCGATGCCGACTGGTCACAAGCGACTGGCGTCTACACGATTGCCTCCGGCGGCGGCGAGATGAACCGCGTCACCGATAACGGCGCGAACCCGCATTTTGCCGATGTCAATGATCGCATCTTTATGACGCGCTTTGATGGCGACACGGCGTCGCTGGTGAGCGTCAATCTCGCCGGCGACGATCTGCGAACCCATGCGTCCGGTGAAATGATCAACGAGTTTCAAGCAGCGCCTGACGGCCGCTCTCTCGCTTTCGTTGAAAACTACGCGGCGTTCGTCATGCCGATGACGCCGGGCCCGCAGAAGGTCGGCGCCGGACGCTCCGGGTCGGCGCTTCCGGTGACGAAAGCGAGCAGCGGCGGCGCAACCTATATCAACTGGTCGCGCGGTCAGTTGAACTGGTCGCTTGGCCCGACGCTGTATTCGGCGCGCGTGGCGGACATGACGCCGTCAGCGCCGAAAGCCGAGGATGATGAGAGCAAGGGCTTTGAGCCGCCGACCGAAGGGGCCGATCTATCGCTCACGGTCACTGCGGACAAACCCTCGGGCGCGGTTGCGCTTACCGGCGCGCGCATCATCACCATGGCGGGCGAAGATGGCGGCGTTATCGAGAACGGCGTGATTCTCATCGAGAATAATCGCATCAGCGCTGTCGGCTCTGCTGCATCCATGACCTACCCGGCGAACACGCCGTCGATCGATCTTTCCGGCAAGACGATCATGCCGGGCCTGATCGATGCGCACGCCCACGGCGCGCAGGCGGTGGATGACATTATCCCGCAGCAAAACTGGTCGGCGCGAACCAATCTCGCGCTTGGCGTCACCACCATCCACGATCCGTCAAACCAGGCGAGCCATATTTTCTCGGCCTCGGAATATCAGCGGGCGGGCGAGATCGTGGCGCCGCGGCTCTACTCGTCGGGTGAGGTCGTCTATGGCGCCAAATCGCCAGGCGTCTATGCGGTGATCGACAGCTATGAAGATGCGCTCGCGCATGTGCGCCGTCTGAAAAAGCAGGGCGCGCATTCCATCAAGAACTACAACCAGCCGCGCCGCGAACAGCGCCAGCAGGTCGCCGTCGCCGCCAATAATGAAAACATCGCGGTGGTGCCCGAAGGCGGGTCGCTTTTTCATATGGACATGTCGCTGATCGCCGACGGCAACACATCCGTTGAGCATAACATCCCGCAAGCGAAACTGTATGAGGATGTGCTGAGCTTCTATGGCCAGACGGAAGTCGCCTACACGCCGACGCTGGTCGTCACCTATGGCGGCCCGGCCGGCGATCCTTACTGGCGCCAGGCGACCGATGTCTGGAAACATCCGCTGCTTTCCGAGCACGCGCCTCCGGGCCAGCTGGCGGCCGACTCTGCGCGCCGCGAAAAAGCGCCTGAAGAAGACTATGTCGACCAGACAAGTGCGAAGGCGGCGAAAATGCTGTCCGATCGCGGCGTGATGGTGTCTATCGGCGCTCATGGTCAGCAGGACGGCATCGCCGCGCATTGGGAGATGTGGTCCTTCGCGCGCGGCGGCATGAGCCCGCTGGAAGCGCTGAAGACGGCGACGATCACGCCGGCGACGCATCTTGGTTTTGCGAAGGATCTTGGTTCGCTGGAGCCCGGAAAACTGGCGGACCTTGTTGTGCTCGACGCCAATCCGCTCGATGACATCGCGAACACGGACAAGGTCAGCAAGGTGATGCTGAACGGCCGGCTCTATGACGCCGCGACCTTGAATGAAGAACTTACCGGCGCCCGCAAGAGCCTGCCTTACTGGTGGGAATGACGAGCGCGCGTTAAGCAATATAAAGCCGGGCGGTGACGCCCGGCTTTTTTGTTTGCGAAGGCCTGATTGTTAAATCGAGCCGTGACAGTGCTTGAACTTCTTGCCGGAGCCGCAAGGGCAGGGGCCGTTGCGCGGCACGCGTCCCCATGTCTCCGGATTGTTCGCATCGACATCCTGCGTGCGCGCGAGCCCTTTCATCGTGCCGATGCCGGCGGAAAGCCGCGAGCGCGGCAGCAGCGGCGCTCTTTCGTTTTCACCGGTTAACGGGTTCAAATGCGTTTCCGTCATCGGAATGTCGCGGCGTTGGGGAACAGCCTGTTCCGGGGACCGCACCTGCACCTGCATCAACAACCGCGTCACGTCGCGGCGCAATCCGTTCAGCAGATCCTGGAAGAGAGCAAAGGATTCCGTTTTGAATTCATTGACCGGATCGCGCTGACCGTGGCTGCGCAGCCAGATCACGGAACGAAGATGATCGAGCATCTGCAGATGTTCGCGCCAGTTGGTGTCGAGCACGTTCAAAAGGATCGCCTTTTCGATGCGGCGCATCATGTCCGGACCGATTTCGGCAGCGCGTGCGGCGGCGGCTTTATCGGTCGCTTCAAGAAGCCGTTCAGCGATTTCCGTGTCGGCGACGCCTTCTTCTTTCGCCCACTCGTCGACCGGAAAGTCCTTGCCGAAAACGGATGTCAGCTCGGATTTCAGACCCTCCACATTCCACTGCTCGGCGTATGATTTCGCTGGCAAATGCGCTGCGACCAGATCGTCCACCAGTTGCTGACGCATATCGGAAATAATGTCATCGACCGTACTGGTGGACATGAACTCGATGCGCTGATCGAAAATCGCCCGGCGCTGATCGTTGATGACGTCGTCGAATTTGAGAACATTCTTGCGCATGTCGAAATTGCGCTGTTCGACTTTTTTCTGGGCGGTCTCGACCGCTTTCGTGAACCAGGGATGTTCGATCGATTCATCGGCGCGAATGCCGAACCGCTTCAGCATTTTTTCCATGCCGTCGCCGAAGATGCGCATCAAATCATCTTCGACCGAAATAAAGAACTTGGTCGTGCCGGGGTCGCCCTGTCGGCCCGAGCGGCCGCGCAGCTGGTTGTCGATGCGGCGGCTTTCATGGCGCTCGGTGGCGAGCACGAACAGGCCGCCCGCGTCCAGCGCCTTTTTCTTGGCGGCGGCGATCTTTGCTTCGATTTCCGCACGCTTGCGCTTGATCGTGGCTTCGTCGTCGCCTTCTTCAAGCGATTGCATCACCTGCATGTCGACAGAGCCGCCAAGCTGGATGTCGGTGCCGCGTCCGGCCATGTTGGTGGCGATGGTGACGGCGCCCGGCGCGCCGGCCATGGCGACGATTTCCGCTTCCTGTTCATGATAGCGCGCGTTCAGAACATTGTGGGGGATCGGTTCTTTCTCGTCGCCCAGGGTCGACAGATACGCCGCCTGTTCTTCAAGTTTCTTTTTGAGAGTCTCTTCTTTGTCTTTGAGGTCCTTCGCGCGCTCACGCAGCGTCTTGGCGAGGTCCTTGTAAAATTTCTTGTCGCTCAGCAGCGAAGAAAGATGTTCGGATTTTTCGATCGAGACCGTGCCGACCAGCACCGGCTGGCCGCGTTTCACGCAATCGGCGATCTGCAGCGCGATGGCTTTGTATTTTTCTTCCGCCGTCATGTAGAGCTCGTCGTCCATGTCTTCGCGGGCGATCGGCTTGTTGGTCGGAATTTCGTAAACGCTGAGTTTGTAGATATCGACGAATTCGGCTTCTTCGGTCATCGCCGTGCCGGTCATGCCGGCGAGTTTTTCGTACCGGCGGAAATAGTTCTGGAAGGTGATCGACGCGAGGGTCTGGTTCTCCGGCTGGATCTGCGCTTTCTCTTTGGCCTCCACCGCCTGATGCAGACCGTCAGACCAGCGCCGCCCTTCCATCATCCGGCCAGTGAACTCGTCGATGATCGTCACTTTGTCGTTGCGAACGATATAGTCCTTGTCGCGCTGGAAAATCTTGTGGGCTTTCAGCGCCTGATTGACGTGGTGGACGATGGAGATGTTGATCGAGTCATAGAGGTTTTCGCCCTGCAGCAGCCCGGCTTCTTTCAGCAGTCTTTCGACTTTTTCATTGCCTTCTTCCGTGAGCGTGACGGAACGCTGCTTTTCATCGACCTCATAGTCTTCGCCGGTAAGCTGAGGGATGAAGCCGTCGATGGTGATGTACAGCTCGGACTTGTCGTCGGTCGGCCCGGAAATGATCAGCGGGGTTCTCGCCTCGTCGATCAGGATTGAATCGACCTCGTCGACAATGGCGTAGTGGTGTCCGCGCTGAACCATCTGGTCGAGGGATGACTTCATGTTGTCGCGAAGATAGTCGAAACCGAACTCGTTATTGGTGCCGTAGGTGATGTCGCAGGCATAGGCCGCCCGGCGCTCTTCATCATTGAGGCCGTGAACGATGCATCCGGTGGTCATGCCAAGCTGGTTATAAACCCGGCCCATCCATTCCGCGTCGCGGCTGGCGAGGTAGTCGTTGACCGTGACCACATGGACGCCGCGCCCGGTCAGGGCGTTGAGATAAACCGGCAGCGTGGCGACCAGGGTCTTGCCCTCGCCAGTCTTCATTTCGGCGATATCGCCGAAGTGGAGGACCATGCCGCCGACCATCTGGACGTCATAATGACGCTGGCCCAGAGCCCGTTTTGCGCCTTCGCGGACGGTCGCAAACGCCTCTTCGAGCAAATCATCGAGAGATTCGCCTGCCTTAAAGCGTTGTTTTAACTTTTCAGTCTGAGCAATCAGGCCATCATCGGTGAGCTTGGCGAGATCGGCTTCGAATGCATTGATCGCCTCCACGCGGCGGAATAAAGGCTTGAGATGGCGATCATTGGATGAGCCGAAGATTTTACGTGCGATACTGAGCAACGCCATGAGGACTTATGCCTTCGTGCTGCGATGAAATAGCTGGCGGCGCCCTCGTCAGACCAGCGCGGGGCGCGCCTCTCATCGGCCGGTTGGGAAATGTGACGCCCCGCTGGGCGCGCCGGAGAGATAGTAAGCGCCTAAGGCCCTGTCAACGAACGCTGAAAATGTCGCGGACCGCTATTGGAACATGATGGAAACGCCACAGAACACTCAGTCAGGCGAAACCGGTCAGAATCGCGGGAAACCGGGGCTGGCGCGCGCCGCCGCCGGTCTTCTGGGCGATCTGGCCATGGCTGCCGGCCGGATGGCCTGGAGCGGCGCCGCGCTTGTCGCAAAATCTGTCGGGAAATTCTCGATCACCACCTGGCGCGTGGCGGCGGCGCTTGATTCTGCGCTATGGCGGGCGGTGAAGCTGCTGGCCAGCCGCGCGTTAACGGGCCTGGCCTATGTGGCTGAAATTGCGGTCATCGCCTTTCGCGGCCTGATCGCCTGGCTGCCCACCCGCACGGGGCGCGCCTATAGCGCGCTTTCGGGCGCCTTTTTGCTGATTGCCGGCCTGTGGATAATCGACGTGATTCGCGCGGCGCCGTCGCTGGACCGCGATGGCGCATCGATCGCCCGGGCGCCGGTCGATGAGTCCGATCCGATCCTGGCGCGCATTGACGGCCGCTATGTGCATTTGTCCGAGATTGAAGCCACCGCCCGGGCGGGCGGCCTGCTGCGCCCGGACGAGGTGCTGACTGCTCGCTCGGCGTTTGAGCGCAATCTGGTCGAGTCTTATGTGGAGCAGCGGCTGCTGGCCCGGGCTGCGCTGGATGAGGGCATGCAACGCAGCGCCAGTGTCGCCCGCCGGGTCAACGCCGCCCGCGACCGCGTTTTGGCGTCTGCCTATATGGATGCCCAGGTCAAACAGGCCGTCACCCCTGAAACCGTGGAACGGCTTTATAAGGCGCAGGCCGATGTCACCGTGCTTGGAGACGAGGTGCGCGCTCGCCACATCGTTGTCGAGACCGGCGCGGAAGCCGAAGAGATCATAAAACTGCTCGCCGACGGTAGCGATTTTGCAGCGCTCGCCCGTGAGCGATCCATCGACCGGGCGACGGCGCCGCTGGGCGGAGAAGTTGGCTGGTTCACGCGGGCGATGATGACGCCTGTTTTTGCGCGCAGCGCGTTTTCGACGCCCGCCGGTGAAATATCGCCGCCATTTGAAACCGAATTTGGCTGGCATATTCTTGAAGTGCTCGAACGGCGGTCGACTCAGGCGGTGCCGCTAAGCCAGGTCCGCGCGCCAATTGAACATTTTCTCCGCATGCGCACCATCGAGTCATCGATCAGCGATCTCGAAGAAAAGAGCCAGGTGGTGTATTTCCGGCCCAGTTCCGAGCCTGCGCCGGCAAGCGCGCCGCCGCCAAATCTTTCCGACCCTGTATTGTCAGATCCCGATTTCGCCCTGCCTGAAGTGGTGGAGACGTCCTCGTCGCCTGTCGACGAAGGCGCGCTGTGGTAATCAACAATTAACCTCGATGGCGAATTCGATACGATTTTAACAAGATATCCAGCAGTCTGTTAAAGAGTGCGGAGTAGGAATTAAGGCGAGATTGTGGCGAAGCTTTTATTCGTGGCGGCCTGCGCGCTGATCGACCGGGACGGGAGAATCTTGATGGCGCGCCGGCCCGAAGGAAAGTCCCATGCGGGTTTGTGGGAATTTCCGGGCGGCAAACTCGCCGAAGGCGAGACGCCGGAAGCGGCATTGGTGCGTGAGTTAAAGGAAGAGCTCGCCATAGATACAGAGGCGTCCTGTTTGACGCCGGCGGCGTTCGCTTCCGAGGCTTTAGGGGACTTTCATCTTTTGATGCCCTTATTTGTCTGCCGGAAGTGGAAAGGCGCGCCGGCGCCGATGGAAGGGCAGGAGCTTCGCTGGGTCAGGCCGCAGGATTTGACCCGGATGAAGATGCCGCCAGCAGACCGGCCATTGGCGGCGCAGCTAAGGGACTTGTTGTGATGGTGATGGAAAACATGGTTGACCCTCTGCGACGACGCTTCATCGCCGTGATAAATGATTTTCGCGAAGATGATTCGGGCGCGACATCCATCGAGTATGGACTGATCGTCTCGTTGATATTCCTTGCTATCGTCGCTTCGGTGCGCGCATTCACGAGTTCTGCCAGCGAGATGTACGGGACCATCGACGCCGCCATGGAGAACGAATAGCCGTTTCGCCGCCGCGGCATTCACGAAGCATCTTCGATCGCATCTCGAAGCGGTGTGATCGCAGACCCGGGGGCAAGCGGTTTTTGCTGGCTCTCGTGCGGCGCCCATCCCGTCAAATATACAATGTCAAAATGCTCGGTTCCGCCCGCATCGGCGAAGCGCGTTACGGCGTTCATCAGAACATCGCGGCGCAAGGCCGGGGCGCGGTTTTTCAGAACGCTGGTTTCTCCCATGCCGCGCAGATCAGCCAACAGCTTGTGCGGGGCGTCATATCTCACGGTGATTTTGTCGATGTCGGCGACAGGCAGGGCAAAACCTGCGCGTTGCAGCGCAGCGCCATAATCGCGAACCCCGGCCAGGGGTGAGATGCGAGCCGAGACCCCGCCTGTAAGGTCTGATTCCGCTGCATAGAGCGCATGACGAAGGATCGTCAGCGTGTCTTCGCCAAAAATGGCGGCGATGAACAGCCCGTCCGGTTTCAGCGCCATGCGAATCTGGGCAAGCGCCCCGACCAGATCGTTGGCCGTATGCAGCGTCAGCATGCTGACAAACAGATCAAGACTTTCCGGATGGATGGGAAGCGCCTCAGGATCGGCCGCGACGCGAAGTCCCGCCGCCGGCAGCCGCGCCGGCGCAAGGTCCACACTGATCACATCGTCAACGCTGCATCCCAGCGTCAGCTGCGAAACCAGCCCGCCCGCCCCGTCGAACGCCGCCAGGGGAAACCTTCGGTTCACTGACTCAAGACGGTCCATGACGTCCTCCATCACTCTTTGGTGGATGAAATCATGCGCCGAAAACCGCGTCGCCGCCCTTGCGCGGCGGCGGGCGTAGAGTTTGCGGTCAAAGATTTGCGGCGGTGCGGTCATGGGGCCGGGTGGTTGTTTTGCTGCTGGGGCGGTAATCTATCGCCGATGAAATCGCAAATCACAGGCAGGGTGCAAGAGTGGCGCGCCGAGGCCGGGCGAAGGGCGCTTGACCTCGCCATGCCGCCCCATTGCCTTCTATCGCGCGAAAAAGCGTCGGCGAACGGCTTGTTTGGCGCCAGGGCCTGTGGGGCGGCGCGTTTTATTGAAACCCCTTATTGCCAGCGCTGCGGCGCTCCGTTCGCAGCCGACGACGGCGCCGATGTCGAATGCCCGTCCTGCATCGCTGATCCGCCGGACTTCGATCGCGCTCGCGCAGCCCTGGTCTGTGATGGCGCCGCACATCGGATGATCGTCAGATTTAAGCACAGCGACCGCACGGAACTGGCCGCCATCTTCGGTTTATGGAGGGCGCGCGCGGGGAGGGCGCTTGTGACGTCGTCATCCCTTCTTGCGCCAATTGCGTTACACCCGAAACGGCTGCGCACGCGGCGGTTCAATCTATCGGCGCTGCTGGCCCGCAGCGTCGCCGCGGAGTTGCAAACGCCGCTTTCGATTGACGGTGTGGCGAGGCGACGGCAAACCCCGCCGCAAAAAGACCTTTCGGCGCAAGCGCGGCGGCGCAATGTTTGCGGGGCCTTCGGCATTCGCAATGAGGCGGCGAGGGCGCGGTTCAAAGGCGCTCATGTGGCGCTCATTGACGATGTGCTGACAACAGGGGCAACCTTGTCTGCGGCGGCGCGCGCGTTAAAACGCGCCGGCGCGGCGCAGGCGGACGCGCTGGTGCTGGCGCGTGTTGTCAGGGGCGGCATTGGCGCCATATAGCCCGTCGAGACCAAACCGGAGTCGCATATGCAGGAAGTCATCGTCTATACAAAGCCTTTATGCCCGTACTGTTTCAGGGCGCTGGCCTTGCTGGAAAAAAAAGGCGTTAAAGCGACAGAGATTTCCGCCGCCTATGACAGGGGCAAGCGCGAAGAAATGCTGACCAGGTCGAACGGCAAGACGACCTATCCGCAGATTTTTATCGGCGATAAGCATGTCGGCGGCTATGACGATCTCGCAGCGCTTGATCGCGCGGGAAAACTGGATGCATTGCTGAATGGCTGATCCGGATAAATTTCTGGCCGCCTGCGTGCAAATGCGCGCCGGCATCGACCGGGCGCGCAATACCGCTGACGCCTGCGCCTTGATTGCGGCGGCGGCGGAAAAAGGCGCGACCTTCATCGCAACGCCGGAAATGACCAATATCGTCGACCGCAAGGCTGACCGGATGTTCAAGACGCTGCCGGAAGAATCCGGTCTCGATGAAATCAAGACATTTTCGCAAGCCGCCAAGAAACATCGCGTCTGGCTGCTGATCGGGTCCATGGCGGTGAAAATCGGCGAGCGAAGGGCGGCCAATCGGGGGTTCGTGTTTGCTCCCGACGGAACCATCGCCGCGCGCTATGACAAGATCCATATGTTCGACGTCAATCTCCCGAACGGAGAGAGCTGGAAAGAGTCGAATGTCTACAAGCCGGGCGAGCGCGCCGTCCTGGTGGAGGCGCCGTTCGCAAAGGTCGGGCTCAGCATCTGTTACGACGTGCGGTTTCCGGGCCTCTATCGAAAGCTGTCGCAGGCCGGCGCCGAAGTCCTTTGCGTGCCCGCCGCCTTCACCCGGCAGACCGGCATGGCCCATTGGAAGACCCTGCTGACAGCGAGGGCTATTGAAAACGGCGCCTATGTGATCGCCCCGGCGCAGGGCGGAACCCACGAGGATGGGCGCGAAACCTACGGCCATTCGCTGGTGATCGGGCCATGGGGCGAGGTGATCGCCGAAGCGCCGGGAGACGAGCCCGGACTCGTTCTTGCAGAGATCGACCTTGCCGCCGTGCGCGAGGCGCGCGCCCGCATCCCTAACCTTGCCCTTGAACAATCCAGTAAAATGACCATTGTAAGTCTATGATTAAGTACCGTTTGATGTGCGAAGCCGACCACGAGTTCGAGGGCTGGTTCCGCGACAGCGCAGATTATGACGCGCAGGCCGGCGATGGCATGATCGATTGCCCGAGCTGCGGTTCCGACGAAATTCGCAAGGCGGTGATGGCGCCGGCCGTGGCGCGCCGTGAAGGATCGCGCAAGGAGCGCCTGGCCGCCGTCCAGCAGGACATGGCGCGGGCGGTCCTGCGCGCGCGCGAGTATGTCGAGAAAAATTTCGATTATGTGGGCGACAAATTCCCTGAAGAGGCGCGCAAGATTCATTACGGCGAATCCCAGGAACGCGGGATCTACGGCGAAGCTTCCGGCAAACAGGTCAAGGAACTCATGGATGAAGGCGTCGATATTGCGCCGCTGCCGGGCGTAAAGAAAAACGCCGACGCCGCCGGGACGCCCGAAATCGCCGCCGCAGAAACCAAAAAACTGAACTAGGCTGGCGGTTGCGCCGCCGCTGGCGCCCTTGTTCAAACACCGCTAGTGATCGCGCGCATATGAACGAAATACGCGCGCGCCTTCGCAGCCTTCCTTTTTTCGCCGGCCTGAACGCGGAAACGTTGACCGCCATTGCCGAGGCGAGCCAGTGGCAATCGCTGGCGGGCGGGTGGGAGGTTTTCGCCCAGGGGGCGACCTCCGATGCGCTTTATATCAACCTGACGGGCCGGCTGATCGTCGTGCGCGAAGGGGTTGACGGGGCCGATGACGAAGTCGTCGGCTATGTCCGCGGCGGCGAACCGGTGGGTGAAATGTCGTTGCTGTCGGGCGAGCCGCATTCCGCCAGCGTTTTTGCGCTTCGGGACACTGAACTGCTGACAATTCCGCGGGTCGAGGTCGACCGGCTCATCAACGATCATGGCGATTTCGCCGCGGCGCTGGCGCGGATCGTGCTGGCGCGTTCGCGGCATCCCAAAGACAGTTTCAAAAAATCAGCGCCGCGGATTTTCGCGCTGGTGGCGACATCGCCGTCGATTGACGTGGAAGCGCGGGTCAGGGAACTCGCGAAACGCATCGCCCAGTATAAGGTGAATGTGACCTCCTATCCCTGTCTCGACGAGCCGCCGGCGACCAGCGCGTTCGATCAGGTTGAGAACGCCCATGATGTGGTGCTGCTGGCGACGCGCCTTGACGGCAGTCCGTGGTACAGGTTTGTCACCCGCCATGCAGACAGGTTTTTGGTGCTGGCCCGCCGCGATGCGCGGCCGTCCACGCCGTTTCCCTTGACTTCCGAAGATGGCGCCCGGGCGCGCAAGTTCCGGCTGGTCGATCTTGTCATGCTCCATGAAGGCGCCCATTCGGGCCGCACGGCGGAGTGGATGGAGGCCATCGGCGCAGCGCGGGTCATCAACATTCACAATGATGAGTGCATCGACCGGCTGGCCCGCATTATCGCCGGCAAATCTGTCGGGCTTGTCCTTTCGGGCGGCGGCGCGCGCGCTTACGCTCATATCGGCGCCGTCCGCGCCATGCGCGAGGCCGGCGTGCCGATCGATTTTCTGTGCGGCGCCTCCATGGGCGGCGTGGTCGCCGCCTGCATCGCCATGGGCTGGGGGCAGGAGGAAATGGATGCGCGCATACGCGACGCCTTCGTTTCGTCCAATCCGCTGGGCGATCATGTTTTGCCCGTGGTCGCGCTGACCCGGGGCGGCCGGGTTGAAACGCGGCTGGAACACCATTTCGGCGATATGCTCATCGAGAACATGTCGATCCCGTTCTTTTGCGTCTCATCGGACATCGTCAACGGTTCGGCGCGCATTCACAATCGCGGGCTGGTTCGCAATGCGCTGCGCGCGTCGATAGCGCTGCCGGGGATTTTGCCGCCGGTGATTGACGATCATGCGCTGTTGGTGGACGGCGCGGTGGTGAACAACTTTCCGACCGACATCATGACCACCACCCATCGCGGGATCACCATCGGCGTCGATGTGGCGCGCGAGGGCGTCATCGATATAGAGGCGTTCCGCGATCCGCCGGGATTCTTCGCATGGGTCGCCAATCATGGGTTCGGCGCGGCGCCGCCGATCATTTCACTGCTGATGCGATCAGCCACAGCGCGCCGCGAACATATCACGCCGCCGCGCCCGGCGGACATCATGATTGCGCCGGACGTGCCCGGCGTCGAACTGCGCGACTGGAAGAAATATGATGAAGCCGTCGCCGACGGTTACAAGGCGACCAAGGCGGCGCTCGAAGACCATTGGCCGACCCTGGCGCCGATTATTGCGGGGGCGAATCGGTAGCTGCGAAAGTCTAAAGCGAAAAACTCGTGCCGCAGCCGCAGGCCGCTGTTGCGTTCGGATTTTCGATCTTGAACGCCGCACCGATCAGCTCGTCGGAAAAGTCGATGACGGATCCGGCCATGTATTCGACCGACATCGTATCGACGAGCACGGAATATCCATTGGCGTCGAGGACCAGATCATCGGCTTCCTGATCGCGGACGATGTCGAATTTATATTGAAACCCCGAACAGCCGCCGCCCTCGACAGCAACGCGCAGTTTCGCCCCTGCGGGCTCCTTCGCCAGGATCGCGGCGATCCGCTTGGCGGCGCGGGCGGAAACGGTGACGGGCGTGGTTTCAGCGGTAGTTTCGGCGACTGACATGAACCGGGGTCTCTTTCTTGGTGTTGGCGTAACATAGGATCTTCCGGCCCGGATTTCGAGGGGGCGGGACGGGCGCAGTGCGACGGATTTCGCCGAAAACCGGCGAAATCTGTACGACTCACGGCAAAAGGGCTGATTATGAGCTTCAACAGCATTGAAAAGGCGTTTTTCTGGGCAACCCGGTTGTTTGTGCTGGTGGCCGTTGCGGCCTCCCTCGGCGGCGCGCTGCTGATGTTCTATATCGGGGCGGAGAATACGTTCGCCGCTTTCTCCCAGCAATTCGGCGCCCGGCCGGTTCCCGTCGAGGGCCTGCCTGAGGATGAGGCGACCGTGATCAGTCTCATGGTTGCGCTCGACAATTTCCTGATTGGCGTGGTGCTTTTGTTTTTCGCCTACGGCGTGTACGGCCTTTTCGTCAGGCCGGATTTCAATTCAAGAGATCTGGGCCTGCCGGAATGGATGCATGTGGAGCAGATCGGCCAGCTCAAACAAACCATCGCCGAGGTCATTATCGTTGTGCTGTTCGTGCTTTTTTTAAGAATTGCGCTGCAGACGTTCCAGAGCGGCGCGGAGGCGCCCAGCCTGATCAGAATCGGGTGGTTTCTTATGCTGCCGCTTTCCATATTAATGCTGGCGGGAGGATTGCGGCTGGTGGAGCTTCATCCCAAGCCGCGGCGGATCGGTCCGGCGAAGCCAACAGGGCGGATCACGCCTGCGCAAAATGATGGCGATGAGGACAGTGGCGCGCAGAGCAAATAGGCTGCGGTTTATAAAGGCGCGATATGAGGCTCCAGGGACAAGTGACTGAAAACATGCCGGCATCTGCGTATGGCGCTGCGCCCATGGCGTTTCCCGCGCCGCTGGCGCCTTATGCGGCCCGGGCGGAAAAAACCCGCGGGCGGCTCCACGCCGAGGCCGAAAGCGCGACCCGGACGCCGTTCCAGCGCGACCGCGACCGGGTGATCCACGCTGTCGCCTTCCGCCGGTTGAAGCACAAGACGCAGGTTTTCATCTCCCATGAGGGGGATCACTACCGCACGCGCCTGACCCATTCCCTTGAAGTGGCGCAGATCGCCCGCACCCTCGCGCGCAGTTTGAAACTCGATGAAGACCTCGCGGAGACCCTGGCGCTGGCCCACGATCTCGGTCATCCGCCATTCGGGCATACGGGCGAAGATGTGCTGATCGAATGCATGGCGCCCTATGACGGGTTTGATCACAACGCCCAGACCCTGCGGCTGCTGACCAGACTTGAACGCCGCCACGCCGGCTTTGACGGGCTCAATCTGACCTGGGAAACGCTGGAAGGCGTGGTGAAACACAATGGCCCGCTCGCCGGGCCCTTGGCGCGAAAATCCGATCCGCTGCCCGCCGCCATTGTTGAATATGCGGCGGCGCATGATCTCTGGCTCGATACTTATCCTTCGCTTGAAGCGCAGGTCGCCGGGATCGCCGATGACATTGCCTACAACAACCATGACGTGGATGACGGATTGCGGGCCGGCCTCTTCGATTTCGCCCAGGCGCGGGAGCTGCCGCTGGTCGGCCCGGCGATCCGGTCGGCGGAGGCGCGCTGGCCGGATGCGCCGCGCGATATTCTGATCGCCGAAGCGGTGTCCGATCTGATTGGCGCCATGGTCGAGGATGTGCTGGGGGAAACGCGCAGGCGTCTCGCCGCGAACCCGCCTGCCGATGCTGATGCTGTGCGCCGGGCCAAATCCGCATACTGCGGGTTTTCCCCAGAGATGGAAAAAGATCTGAGCGGTCTGCGCGCGTTCCTGCACGAAAACATGTATCGCCATTACAAGATCAATCGCGCCCGCAGTCAGGCGAAGCGAATCATTAAATCTTTGTTTGACTTGTTTTTCTCCGAGCCGGAAACATTGCCGCCGGAGTGGCGCGAGCGTTATGAGGGCGCTGGCGAGGCTGGAAATGAGGCCCGTTTGGCGCGGGTTGTTTGCGATTACATCGCCGGCATGACCGACCGTTACGCCATCCGCGAGTATCGCCGCCTTTTTAGCGTCGAATTTGACGGGTAACGCTCCGCCTTGCGCCTATAGGGTGCTAGAATGCGCGGAGGCGGCGATTCGGCGAATCGGCGCCATATGGGATTTACGCCTGTGTTCGTTGTGCAGGCGATTTTGTAGCCGAAGGCGGTATTCGGCGGTTTGAAGAATAAGCGGGGAGCGGTTCGGGCGCGCACTCATCAGCGCTGGCGAAGGAGCGATAACAGATCATGGCAAATGCAGCACAAGAAGAAGCGTTCGAAGAAGACTATCAGGAATATGATGAGTTCGACGACGAAGAAGAGGATCGCGGCCTATCGGGCTTTGCCGTCCTGATCATGGGCATCGTGATGATCGGCGCGTTCGTGTCGGTCGTGTGGATCGCTTACAAGCAGGGCATGAAGGTCGGCCGCGACGGCGGCGCGATCGAAACCCCTTACGTCGCCGCCGATCCTGAACCGATCAAGATTGAAACCGCAGAAGATGGAACGCCGGTGGTTGATCGCGAAGTTTATGATGCGATTGACGGACAGGAAGGCGATCCGGTGACAACGCTTGCGGAAGGCCCTGAGGCGCCGGTTGAGCGCAATGTCGGCGACACTATAGGAACGCTTGCCTCCGAAGCCGAGCAGGCGGCCGCCGATGTCAGCGACGAAGTCAATGACCGTCTCGCATCGCTTGCCGAAGAAGACGCAGCGGTTCTGGACAATCAACCGGGCGTAGACGAGCCCCGTGATCGTGTTGTGGATTCCGGTCCTGCGACTGTCAGCGTCAAACCGGACAATGTCCGTCCTGCTTCCTCGTCGGCTGCGTCGTCATCAGCGGACGCAACGTCCGGCACGCATGTTGTTCAGGTCGGCGCGTTCCGCTCGAACGACGAAGCCATGGCGCAATGGTCGCGCTTGCAGACCAAGCTTGGCGATTTCGTCTCCGGCAAAGGCCCGGATGTTGAAGTGGCTGATCTGGGCGATCGCGGCGTCTATCACCGCTTGCGGATCGGTCCGTTTTCTTCGGCGGACGATGCAAAAACCTACTGCGCCGGTTTGAAAGAACGCGGACAAGACTGCCTGATCAAAGCGCGATAGGCGCAAGGGCAAGGTTGCGTTATGCCCGCTGCTGTTATTTTCGATTGCGAAGGCCCGCGCCTCTCACCACAGGAGCGGGCTTTCTTTAAGGATGTCGATCCGTGGGGCTTCATCCTGTTCGCGCGTCACTGCGAAAGCGCCGAACAGGTCCGCGCCCATTGCGATGAACTACGCGACTGCGTCGGCCGGGAAGACGCGCCGATCCTCATCGACCAGGAGGGCGGGCGCGTCGCGCGGATGAAGCCGCCGGCTTTTCCTGCGCATCCGGCGCCGGCGGTGTTTGGCGAACTCTGGAAACTCGATCCGAAAAAGACTCGCGAAGCGGCCGACCTGAACGGCTATTTGCTGGGACGCCTCGTGTCCGATTGCGGCGTTACGGTGAACTGCATTCCCATGCTCGACGTGCCGCAAATCGACGCTGACGCGCAAGTGATTGGCGACCGCGCTTACGCGAAATGGCCCGATGTTATTGCCGCCATCGCCTCAGCCCATATGGAAGGGTTGAAGCGGGGCGGGGCGTTGCCTGTCATCAAACATCTGCCCGGGCACGGAAGATCGCTCTGCGACTCTCACCACAATCTGCCGCGCGTCGGCGCCAGCAAGCGCGACCTGGCCGGTTGTGATTTTCAGCCCTTCAAATCCCTGCGCGATGAGAAAATGGGAATGACGGCGCATATTGTGTACGAGGCTTATGATCCGGAGCGTCCGGCGACCTTGTCCCCGACCGTCATCAATGACGTCATTCGCGGCGAAATCGGTTTCGATGGTCTGCTGTTCACGGACGATCTCAAGATGAAAGCGCTGGGCGGCGCCATTGCAGACCGCATTTCCGGCGCCTATGAGGCCGGCTGCGACATTGCGCTCGCCTGTAATTTCTCGCTCGCTGAAAAGCGCGAAAGCGCTGCGGCGCTGCGAATTCTTGACGGGAAATCGGCGGCCCGCGCCAGCGCCGCCATGGCGGGGTTGCGAGACCCCCAAAGAGACGATACGAGCGAGGCCTATGAACGCCTCAATATGCTGATAAAGCCAGCATTGGCGTAGTTTTCAACAGGCCGGCGAAGCCGATAGGATGCGGCCAGAATCGGCCCTAGAGTATTTTGATGGCGGATGGTGAAAGCACAATGATGGCGGCGAGCGCGACTGGCGGCGATGATTTCGATGCGCCTGTGCGGGCGATGTCCGGCGACGAGGCCGTTGACGCGCTGGTCGTCAACATCGAGGGCTATGAAGGCCCGCTTGATGTGCTGCTTGATCTCGCGCGTCACCAGAAAGTCGACATCCGCAAGATTTCCATGGTCGCGCTGGTCGATCAGTATTTGCTGTTCGTCGAAGCCGCCAAGGCGCGCAATCTCGAACTCGCCGCCGACTATCTCGTCATGGCGTCGTGGCTTGCCTATCTGAAGTCGAAGATGCTGCTGCCGGCCGCAGAGACCGACGGCGATGAACCGACCGCCGATGAAATGGCGGCGCGTCTCGCGTTCCAGCTGCAGCGGCTGGAGGCCATGCGCAAGGCGGTCGAAGACCTCCAGAACCTGCCGCAACAGGGCTATGACTTTTTCACTCGCGGCGCGCCGGAAGGCGTGCGGGTCACCCACAAGCCCGACTGGCAGGCCGATCTGCTTGATCTGCTCAAGGCCTATGCGACGCAGCGCATCGCCGCGGTCGACCGCAACTATCATATCGAACCGCCGGCGGTGTATTCCATCGAGGCGGCGCGGCAGCGGCTCGAGCGCATTCTCGGCGCCTTGCCGGAATGGACGGAGCTCCGCACCCTGACGAAGTCCTACGAGATTGACGCGCCGGAACCTTCCGTGCTGGCGAGTTCGTTCAATGCTGCGCTCGAATTTGCAAAAGCCGGGCGTATCGATCTGCGGCAGCTTGGCTCGTTCGAACCGATTTACATCAAGGCCCGCACGGAAAAACTCGAAGTGGGCGAGGGAGAAGCGTCATGATCGAAGACGACGCAGGCCGCAATTTCAGGGGGCTCGACGCCCGCGAGGCGCAGGAAGCGCTGAAACAAGAACTGGCCGAAGACGCCATGGAAGAGATGACGAAAAAGGAAAGCGGAACCGCAATCGTGACCGACGAACAGGAAGACGCGCAGGCGCAGAACGTGAAAGCGGAAACAGAGGTGACGGAAACCCTTTCGGAACCAGCGGTCGAGTGGAGCGAGGAAGAGCTTGCCGAGCATGCGCGCATGGTCGAGGCGCTCTTGTTCGCCGCCTCTGAGCCGCTGGACGAAAAAAGCATCGCTGACCGCCTGCCGGCGGGCGCCGCGGTTGCCGATCTGATCGCCCGCATTGCGGCCGATTATGAGGACGGCGGCGTCAATCTGGTCAGGATTGAGAGCAAATGGCGGTTCGTCACGGCGGCAGATGTCGCCCATGTCCTGCAGAAGGAAAAAACCACCCAGCGCAAACTGTCCCGCGCGGCCCTCGAAACGCTGGCGATCATCGCCTACCACCAGCCCTGCACCCGGGCTGACATTGAGGATGTGCGCGGCGTTCAGGTCGCCAAAGGCTCGCTCGACCAGCTTCTGGAGATCGGCTGGGTCAAAATGCGCGGCAAGCGCCGCGATGCGCCGGGCCGGCCGACCCTCTATGGCACGACCGAGGGATTCCTTGAGCATTTCGGGCTTGAGAGCGTCGCCGACCTGCCCGGACTGGCGGATCTGAAGGCCGCCGGCATGCTCGATGCGCGGCTGCCGCCGGGCTTTTCGGTGCCGTCTCCGATCGATGGCGACGATGAGGACTTCGACGAGGATGAGGATTCTGGCGAGTTTGCGCAGGATTTCCTCGACGAAGACGCCGATGAAGCCGCAGACGCCTGATTTGGCGCTTAAAATTATTGGCTTTTTCGCGTTTGCGTCCTGACCCTTCGCGCATTACCTATAGGCTGCATTCAAGTTGAGAGGCGCATCATGGGCGCAATCGGTCCCTGGCAGATTGTCATCATCCTCATTCTGGCCCTGCTGTTATTTGGCGGCGGCGGCAAGATTTCGTCGATCATGGGGGATTTCGCCAAGGGTATTAAATCTTTCCGCAAGGGCCTCAAGGACGAGGACCAGGCCGTCGAAGACCGCAGCGACAGCGCGATGGACGTGACGCCGGTGAAAGAGAAAGACAAAGCGTAATCGTCCGTAAGGCCGGGCTTGAACCGCCAAGTCGACGTGTGATTGGGCCGACATGAATCTCTTGCCGCAATTTGGGTTTTTTGAACTCGTGCTGGTCGCGGTGGTGGCGCTCATTGTGGTCGGCCCGAAAGACCTGCCGAAACTCATGCGGTCCGCCGGACGGATGGTTGCGAAAGCGCGCAGCCTCGCGGGCGAATTCACCGCCGCTTTTGATCAGATGGCGCGCGAGGCGGAAATGGAAGAGCTTCGCAAGGAAATCGACGACCTTAAAAAGAACAATCCGGTGGCCGACGCCAAACGCGCCGTGGAGGAAACCATGGCGCCGATAGAAAAAGAAATGCGCGAAGAAGCGCGTGAAATCGATAAAGCCGCACGCGAAGAAACGACCGGCGAACCGGCCAAGTCATGAGCGCGCCAAAGAAGAAAGAGGCGCTGTCCGAGGAGGACGAGCTTAAAGCCTCGTCGGCCCCGCTGCTCGATCATCTTGTTGAACTGCGCACCCGGTTGATCGTCTCGATTGCTGCGATCGCTGTCGGATTTGCCATCTGTTTTGCGTTTTCGATTCCGCTTTACGAGTTTCTGGTGATCCCGTTTGAGCGCGCGGTGACGGCGGCGGGCGTCGAACCGAAACTTTATTTCGCGCCGCTTGAATTTTTCTTCACAAGGGTTCGGCTGGCGGTGCTGGGCGGCGTTGCGCTCGCCTTTCCCGTCGTCGCCTATGAGATTTACAAATTCGTGGCGCCCGGTCTCTACCGCAAGGAACGGGCGGCGGCGCTGCCGTTTCTCGCCGCCATGCCGGTGTTGTTCACGCTTGGCGCGGCGCTGGTCTATTTCGTGCTGATGCCGTTCGTCATGCGTTTCGCGGTGGGGATGGAGCAGGACGCCGGCTCAGGGTCAGGCGTTTCCATTGAGCTGCTGACCCGCGTCGGCGATTACCTCTCGCTGATGACGACGCTGATCATGGCGTTCGGGTTTGCGTTCCAGTTGCCGGTGTTTTTGACCCTGCTGGCGCGGGCCGGTCTGATCGATTCGGCGTTTCTGGTTCGCAACCGCAAGGTGGCCATCGTTGTCATTTTCATTATCGCCGCCTTCCTGACCCCGCCGGACCCGTTCAGCCAGCTGGTCCTGGGCGGGTGCATCATCGCGCTTTACGAGGTTTCCGTGCTCTGCGTGCGCATGGCGGAAAAGAAGGCGAAAGCGGCGGCGGACGAGGCTGACGCGGAACCAGGCGCTTCCTCATCCTGAGGAGCGGGCCTGCAAACGATTGATTGCCGGCCCGCTCCTCAAGATGAGGGTGGAACGGGATGTGAGGGGCGCGCTCTGGACCGTTTCCGCCAACCCGGCTAAACCGCGCCCCATGTTCGATATCAAATTCATCCGTGAAAACCCGGACGCGTTCGACGCCGGTCTCGCGCGCCGCGGCCTCAATCCGCGCGCCGGGGAAATTCTCGCCCTCGACGAGGACGCGCGCAAATTCACCCATGCGCTCAACGACATGCAGGAGCGGCGCAACGCGTCGTCGAAGCTGATCGGGCAGGCGAAGGCCAAGGGGGACGAGGTTGAATTCAACCGGCTTCGCGAAGAGGTTGAGCGCATCAAGGAGCAGATGCCGGCGGCGGAAGCGGAACAGAGAAAGTTTCAGGACAAGATCCGCGACATCCTTTCGAGCATTCCGAACATTCCCGCCGATGACGTGCCAGAAGGCGAAGACGAAACGGCGAATGAAGTCATACGGACAGTGGGCGAGCCGAAGCGCGTCAACGACGCCAAAGAGCATTTCGACCTAGGCGAAGCGCTGGGCCAGATGGATTTCGAAGCCGCTGCGCGCATGTCCGGCGCGCGGTTTGTTCTGCTCAAAGGCCAGCTCGCGCGGCTCGAGCGCGCGCTTGCATCGTTTATGCTTGACTTGCACACCGGCGAGTTCGGCTATACCGAATGCGCGCCGCCGCTGCTGGTGCGCGACGAGGCGCTTTACGGCACCGGGCAATTGCCGAAATTTGCCGAGGATTTGTTCAAAACAACTGGAGATCACTGGCTGATCCCCACCGCCGAAGTCTCGCTCACCAATATCGTCAATGGCGATATTCTTGACGCTGCAGATTTGCCGCTGCGTTTCACCGCCTGGACGCCATGTTTCCGTTCTGAAGCGGGGTCTGCCGGGCGCGACACGCGCGGCATGATCCGCCTGCACCAGTTCTCGAAGGTCGAACTGGTTTCCATCACCGCGCCGGATCAATCCAACGCCGAGCATGAACGCATGACCGGTGCTGCCGAAGAAGTGCTGAGGCGTCTTGAGTTGTCGTTCCGCACCATGGTGCTGTCGACCGGCGATATGGGCTTTGGCGCGCGCAAAACCTATGACATCGAAGTCTGGCTGCCGGGTCAAAACGCCTATCGCGAGATTTCGTCCTGTTCGAACTGCGGCGACTTTCAGGCGCGGCGCATGAATGCGCGCTTCCGCGCCAGTGACGACCGGAAAAAAATCAACTTCGCGCACACGCTCAACGGCTCCGGTCTCGCCGTAGGCCGAACGCTGGTCGCGGTGCTGGAAAATTATCAGCAACCCGATGGCTCGGTGGCGATCCCCGATGTGTTGAAACCCTATATGGGCGGCGCCGAAAAGATTGAGGCCGCCAAATAGACGCGCTGCGCAATCATCCGCTCGTCAAAGCGGCGCTCTTGCGTGCGCGATCAGAAATCGGCGCGCTCGCGGCGTTAGGCGTGCTGGCGCTGGGCGGCCTCGCATTCGCAGTCATCGCCGATGAAGCGACCGAAGGCGAAACTCATGTCTTCGATAGAGCGATCCTGCTGGCGCTGCGCGTGCCTGGCGATCCTGACAATCCGGTAGGCCCGCCCTGGTTCGAACTTGCCGTCAGCGACATCACCAGTCTTGGCGGATACATGGTCCTGACGCTGATTGTGGCCAGCGTTGCGATTTATCTTCTGGTCGCCGGAAAATGGCGCAACGCGGTTGTGGTCGCGGGCGCTGCGATCAGCGGCTCGCTGTTGAGCCAGATGCTCAAGGCGGGCTTCGCCCGGCCGCGCCCGGACCTCGTGCCGCAACTCGCGGAAGTTCATTCCATGAGTTTTCCGAGCGGGCACGCAATGGTCTCGGCGGTGATCTATCTGACCCTCGGCGCCTTGCTGGCGCGCTTTCATCAGCGGCGGCGGCACAAAGCGCTGGTGATGATCTATGCAGTGCTGATAACCATGCTGGTGGGCGCGAGCCGGATTTATCTTGGCGTGCACTGGCCGACGGACGTGCTTGCCGGCTGGTGTCTCGGCGCCGCCTGGGCGGCGTTGTGGTGGCTGATCGCCTGGCGATTGTTGAGAGAGTAGAGGTTTATGGCTGCCGATCAGGTTTTGGCTTTCAGCTATTCGGTGCTAAACGCGAAATCCCTAATCCCTAATCCCTAATCCCCAATCCCTAATCCCGAGTCCCTGAATGCGTATTCTCTGCACCAATGATGACGGCGTCCATGCGCGCGGGCTTGAAAGCCTCGTGACGATAGCGCGCGAGCTTTCCGACGATGTCTGGGTTGTGGCGCCGCAGGAAGAGCAATCGGGCGCCGCGCGCGCGCTGACGCTCGCTCATCCGGTGCGCATTCGCAGATTCGATGAGCGCCGCTTTTCGGTGACCGGCACGCCAAGCGATGCAGTGCTGATGGGCATCAACCAGATTATGAAAGGCGCCAAGCCTGACCTGATCTTGTCCGGCGTCAACAACGGCCAGAACCTCGCAGAGGATGTGACGGTGTCCGGCACCATCGCCGGCGCGTTTCAGGGCATGTCCATGGGCGTGCCGTCGATCGCGCTTTCCCTGTCGCGCCTCGCTCGCGATGCGGCGCGCTGGGAAACCTGTGAAGCCCATGGCGCAAAAATTGTCCGGATGCTGCTCAAGGCGGGCTGGCCGGCCAATGTGGTGATGAACGTCAATTTCCCGGACGTCGCGCCGGATGCGATTGCCGGCGTCGAGGCGACGGTTCAGGGCCACCGCGATTCCGTTCAGCTCTTTGCCGAGGAACGCATGGATCTGCGCGGCGGGGTTTATTACTGGTACGGCTTTTCCGGAGAGCTTTCGAATCCCCCCGAAGGGACGGACCTGCGGGCGATCTATGACGGTCGGATTTCGATCACGCCCTTGCACCTGTCGCTGACCGATTTCGCCGCCCGCGATGCGCTGGCGGCGGCGCTCGCCGCTGCTTGCGAAAAAGACTGACAAAGCCTTAACCCGTCATCCCTTTGTTAACGCTTCATTAACCAAAGAAGACAAACGTCGGATCGAATCGGCGGATAGTCTGGCGTGGGCTTTTCCGTTTATATTTCAATGGCAGGAGGGGTGATGAAGACCTTTGGTTGGGTGATGTTGACGGGTTCGTTTCTGGCGGCCGCCGCCTGCGGCTCCCATAATCACGCGCCGGTGGTCTACGGTTCCGATCCCGCGCGGCAGACGCGCGTCTACCATTCCCCGGAAGATATTCGCCGTGATCAGTATGCAGCGCGCAGGCAAACGGCGCCGGCCTATCAGCCGCCGGTGTTTCAGTCAGCGCCCTCCGCCGCCGTCGAGCCGGTGCAGTTGACGCCGGTTTCCGCCGTCTATCTTGACGAGCCGCAACGGCAATTCGCGCAGCAGAGCGGCGCCGCCACGCCGCCGGCGCATCTGCACAAGGCGAAGGGCTATATTCAGGTTGAGCGCGGCGATACGGTTTACGCGATTGCGCGCCGCTTTAATGTGAAGCCGTCAGCGATCATCGACGAAAACGATCTGAAAAAACCTTATGCGCTGCAGGTCGGCCAGGCGTTGAAGCTGCCAAGCGGCGCGAAGGCGCTGGCGATTGATGCACCGTCCCGACAAGCGGCTGCGCAACCGGTTTCGACCCGCCGCGTCGTGGCGCAGGACAAGCTCTATCAGGTTCGCGGCGGCGATACGCTGTATTCGATTTCGCGCAGCACCGGCGTGCCGGTGACGAACATCGCGTCCGCAAACAATCTTCGCGCGCCTTACGCCCTCAATATCGGACAGCAATTGCTGATCCCCCAGGCGCCGACGGGGACAGCCGTCTCCCGGCCAGCGCCGGCGCTAACCGCAAGCGCGCCGTCGAATGTTGAAGAGATCGCACGGAATGCATCCTATACGCCGCCGCCAGCAGCGACGTCGTCGGTCTCGATGTTCGAATGGCCGGTCCGCGGCGCTATCATTTCCGAATATGGGTCCGGCAACCTTGGCCGCCGCAATGACGGCGTCAATATCGCCGCCCCGGTCGGCTCCCCGGTTCGAGCCGCCGCTGACGGTCAGGTTGTCTATCGCGGTTCCGAACTCGAAGGGTTCGGCAATCTTCTCCTCGTCAAACACAAGGACGGGTTCGTTACCGCTTACGCCCATAATGACGCCATGCTGGTCAAGAAAGGCGATCAGGTGCGCAAGGGCCAGTTAATTGCAAAGGTCGGCGCCACCGGCGCGGTCACCACGCCGCAACTGCACTTTGAAATCCGTCAGGAAAGCAATGCGGTCGATCCGGTTGCGCTTCTTGGAAAACCATAATAGCCACAAACTTAATGCGCGCCGATGCAAGCGGGGGCTGAGTATTCAGTTGCGTATTCTGTATAAAGAAGAAAAATGTTGAGTATCAAATTGACGGGTCCTTCGGGGCCCGTTTTCTTTAGAGCGTTTTGAAGGAAAAGCGGTTCACCGGTTTTCCGTCTCAAAACGCGCACGAAAGAATCTGGAGCATCCTTGCGATTCAAGAGAGCGCCCGATGCTCTAGAGCATCGGGCGCTTGAGCCGAATCAAATTTGTTTGCGTTGAGGGCGAACCGTGATTCACCGTTTTTGGAGGTGAGTTATGGGACAACCGATTTCAAATGATTTACGTCGGCGGATGGTTCGGG